>Ga0209347_1000024_pt1 | contig 383206 bp, 370 predicted proteins | sample AutmiccommuBRH23_FD_187382 | JGI IMG/M metagenome (GOLD analysis project Ga0209347, IMG submission 187382) | Deep subsurface microbial communities from Mt. Terri, Switzerland - Autotrophic microbial communities BRH/23 (SPAdes) (version 2) | ecosystem: Environmental > Aquatic > Deep subsurface...
GGGATAGAATGCAGAGGAGTTGGCCGCCGCCGCCGGGATCGGCGTTGCGACCGTGTGGCGATTTGAAAGCGGCGAATCGGTTCGGTCGAGTTCAACAGAAGCCATGAAGATTGCGCTCGAAAAGGGCGGCATCGAATTCATTGATAAGAATGGCGGAGGGGAGGGCGTTCGGCGCCGCTCATAATGGAACAGACACGCTCGCGCTTTGGTAACTAACCAAGAAGCGCCAGCTGGGCGGATATCGAGAGGGCGCAAGGCTACTGGGCGGATTATAAGGACCGCAAAGGAACGAAGTGATGGCGCTGACAAAGGACTTTAAGGAAACCGTTCAGGCTGGCGCGAAGCGCGATCCTGAGTTTCGTCGCGTGCTCCTGATGGGAGCCCTCGACTGCTTCCTCTCCGGCGAGCTGGACTAGGGTAAGCTCCTCATGCGCGATTACATCAACGCGACGGTGGGTTTTGAAGAGCTGGGCCGGATGACCGACAAGTCGCCGAAAAGTCTCATGTGCATGTTGAGCGTCGGCGGCAATCCGCGAACCGACAATCTCTTCGCCTTTATTGGTTGCCTACAGGCGAAGAAGGGGTGCATTTGAGCGTCATGGCGGAGTAGGGGGGGCCGAGCGATGTTCTGTCACGCCGGAGGTCGCGGGTTCAAGTCCCGTCACTCGCGCCATTTCTCGAAAAGAAATCAGGTGCTTAGAGGAAAACGTATTTCTTTCAGGAATACGTTTTTTGCTCGGGGTACCACCGGGGTACCAAATTTTTCAGCATTAAATTGGGGACAATTTTTTCGGTTCGTTCTCTTGGGAAGATCACGCAGGCGGCTTTGATTCTACCTCGTTCAGAAATCGCTTTTGAATGATGGAAGAATCCAAGCCCCGCCCTTGGGATGTGAGCGATGAATTGAATTCGCTCTCATCGCCTTTCCTAAACCGAACAGGTTTCACAAGTCCCATGAATTATGGGTGCAAAGTCGAGTGAGCATAGCATTCCCAGCGTATAGTAATGCAAAGAGCATGAGAGGGGCTTGAATGCCGGAAACGCCCGTTGTCTGGTTTGAGGACGTACGCCGTGAGGACGTGGCAAAGGTCGGCGGCAAGAATGCTTCGCTGGGGGAAATGGTCCGCAGTCTCGGCGACCGCGGCGTACGAGTGCCGCCAGGTTTTTCAACTGTCGCCAGCGCCTATTGGCGCTTCCTTGACGCAAACGGCCTGAACGACATCATCAAGAGCCGCCTTGCAGAGTTTAAATCCGGCAAGGCGTCGCTTTCGGAAACAGGAAGCACGATCCGGTCGGCGTTTCTCAAGGTCGATTGGCCGCCCGATCTCGCTGGCGCAATCGGCGAGGCGTATCGCCAGCTTTGCGAGCGCGTCGGACGAGAGAACGCCGATGTCGCCGTGCGGTCGAGCGCCACCGCGGAAGACCTGCCCGACGCCAGCTTTGCCGGCCAGCAGGAGACGTTTCTCAACATCCGCGGCGAAGGCGATCTCTTACTAGCGTGCAGGCGCTGTTTTGCGTCCCTCTTCACCGATAGAGCGATCAGCTATCGTGAGGCTAAAGGCTTCGATCATTTGAAAGTCGCCTTGTCGGTCGGCGTGCAGCAGATGGTGCGGTCCGATCTTGCCGGGTCGGGCGTCATGTTCTCAATCGATACGGAGACGGGATTTGACCGCATTGTCCTTATCAACGCCGCTTGGGGGCTTGGCGAAACCGTCGTCCAGGGTGCAGTCGATCCTGACGAGTATCAGATCTACAAGCCCTTGCTTGAAGACGACGCGCTGAAACCCATTATCCGCAAAAAGCGGGGCGAGAAAGAGATCAAGATGGTCTATGCGCGTGCAGAAAACCGTCCTACGCGTACTGTGCCGACATCCCTGGCTGAGCGCGAGTCTTTCGTGCTCGCCGATGAGGAGATGCTTCAGCTTGCTCGCTGGGCCTGCGAGATTGAGGGGCATTACGGCGTCGCGATGGATATTGAATGGGCGAAAGACGGCCGATCGGGTGAAATATTCGTCGTTCAGGCGCGGCCCGAAACGGTGCAGTCCCATGCGCAAACAGGCGTTTTCAAGAGCTACCGCGTCAAGTCAAAAGGCCGGACGCTGGCGACCGGCCTCAGCATCGGCGGCGCAGTCGTCAGCGGGAAGGTATGCCTGATCCGTGATCCGAACGAAATCGAGCGGTTTGAAGACGGCGCCGTTCTCGTGACGGAAAACACTGATCCGGACTGGGTGCCGATCATGAAGCGCGCGGCGGCGGTCGTCACCGATCACGGCGGACGCACCTCCCATGCGGCGATTGTCAGCCGCGAACTGGGTCTGCCGGCGATTGTCGGGACAGCAAACGCCACGCGTGTTCTTCATGACGAGCAAGAGGTGACCGTCTCCTGTGCGGAAGGCGAGGACGGTTTCGTCTATGAAGGCGCTGCTGACTTCGATTTCGAGGAGTTAAGCGTCGCCGACATTCCCGCGACCCGAACGCAAATCATGCTCAATCTCGCCAACCCGGCCGCCGCCTTTCGTTGGTGGCGGCTGCCCGCCGACGGCGTCGGTCTCGCGCGCATGGAGTTCGTGGTTTCGAACCATGTTAAAATCCATCCGATGGCCCTTGTAAATTTTGATACGCTTGCTGATGAAAACGCAAAGCGGCAGATCATTGATCTGACGCACGGCTATGAGAAGAAGGCCGATTATTTCGTGGATCAGCTAGCGCTTGGGCTTGCGCGGATCGCCGCTGCTTTTCATCCCAAACCGGTCATCGTGCGCATGAGCGATTTCAAGACCAACGAATATGCAGGGCTGATTGGCGGCGCGGCGTTCGAGCCGAAAGAGGCCAATCCCATGATCGGCTTCCGCGGCGCGTCGCGTTATTATTCGCCCCGCTATCGCGACGGTTTCGCCCTTGAATGCCAGGCGATCCGCCGATTGCGCGACGAGATGGGCTTTACGAATGTCGTGACGATGATCCCCTTCTGCCGGTCGATCAAGGAGGCGGACCGAGTGCTCGAAGTAATGGCGCAGAACGGCCTGAAGCGTGGGCGGAACGGGCTGCAGGTCTATGTGATGTGCGAAATTCCCTCGAATGTCGTTCTCGCGCAGGCCTTTGCCGAGCGCTTCGACGGTTTCTCCATCGGCTCGAACGATCTGACGCAACTAACGCTCGGGGTTGACCGCGATTCAGAAGACCTCGCCGACTTGTTTGATGAACAGGATGCGGCCGTCAAATGGATGATCAAGAACGTCATTGCAGAGGCGCATAAGGCGGGCGCGAAAGTCGGGTTGTGCGGTCAGGCGCCGAGCGATCATCCGGAGTTCGCCCGCTTTCTCGTTGAGTGCGGGATCGACTCCATATCCGTCACGCCGGACAGTTTCAACTCCGTTAAGCAGCATGTAGCGGAAGCGGAGGTAAAGGGCGGCGACAAAATCCGGAATCAGGACCGGAAAACCTAGCTAGAGGAGGAGTTCGCTCCCCATGTATTTAGCGGTTTTTGAAACGGAAGAGCGCGAAGCGCCGGCGTTCGAGCGCCTTAAAACCGGTCATGATTTACGTTTGGTCAAAGAACCGTTGCAGGCGGGCAATGCGGACGAATATTCGAACGCCGAAATTGTCTCGACGTTTATCTATTCGAAACTTGACAGATCCGTCTTGGAGCGCCTGCCAGCGTTGAAAATGATTGCAACGCGTTCAACGGGGTTTGATCATATTGACACGGCGTATTGTGCGGAACGGGGCATTCTCCTTTGCAATGTTCCAACTTACGGCGAAAACACTGTCGCCGAGCATGTTTTTGCGCTTTTGCTAGCTCTGAGCCACAGGCTGATCGAGGCCGTGGAACGCGTGCGGATGGGGCCATTTTCGCCGGAAGGCCTACGCGGTTTCGATCTGGAAGGAAAGATGCTGGGCGTCATCGGAACGGGCAATATCGGACGCCATGTCATCCGGATCGCCAACGGGTTCGGCATGAAGGTCATCGCCTATGACATTGCGCCGGATCATGCTTTCGCCGAGGCGCATGACTTTTCCTATATTGAGCTGGATGAGCTTCTTTCAAGTGCGGATGTAATCACATTGCACGTGCCGTCATCGCCGCAAACGCGTCTTCTACTGTCCGCAAGCGCGTTCGCGCGGATGAAGGACGGCGTAGTGATCATCAACACCGCCCGGGGCGATATCATCGAGACCCGCGCGTTCATTCAGGCGCTGACAAGCGGCAAGGTCGCCGCGGCTGGCCTCGACGTTCTGCCGGACGAACCGCTTATCCGCGAAGAAGCGGAATTGATCTGCTCGATATATTGTGATCGTCATGATCTGCGCAACCTCGTGGCGGACCACATTCTCATGCGGATGCGCAACGTGATCATCACGCCGCACTCTGCGTTCAACACCTACGAAGCCGTTGCCCGGATCGTGGAAACGACAGTTGAGAATATCCAGGCGTTTGCCAGGGGAAAGCCGCAGAATATTGTCGCCGGCGCGATGCGACCGGCATAAATGTTTGGAAGTGAGGCAGCGAGATGGTCGATAGGAAGATGAAGGTTGCCATTGCCGGATATGGCGTCATTGGCAAACGGGTCGCGGCCGCAGTGTCGCTGCAGGATGATATGGAGCTTGTCGGCGTTGCTGATGTCGCCAGCGACTGGCGACTTCGCGCAGCACAGCAGAAAGGCGTCCGCGTGTTCTCGGCTATTGACGGCCAAACCGATGTAATGCGGCAAGCAGGCATTGAGATTGCAGGAAGCTTGAACGATCTATTGGATGATGCGGACATAGTCGTCGACTGCACGCCCAAACGAGTGGCCGCAAAAAACGTCCCCATCTACAAGGAGCGAAAACTGAAGTTCGTCGTGCAGGGCGGCGAAGCGCATGAGGTCGCGGGTCACTCCTTCGTTGCGGAAGCAACTTATGAAAGCGCGATCGGGAAAGACGCTACCCGGGTCGTATCGTGCAATACGACGTCAATCGTTCGGACATTGAGCGCCCTCAAACGCGCCGGCCTTCTCAAGCGGGCTCGTGGAACGCTGTTGCGCCGGGCCACGGATCCTTGGGAAAGCCATGAAGGCGGCATTATGAATACGCTCGTCCCTGAAAAACATATTCCGAGCCATCAGGGTCCCGACGCGCAGAGCGTCGATCCGGAACTCGACGTCGTGACCATGGCTGTCAAGGTTCCGGAGACCCTCGCGCATTTACATTTCTGGAATGTGGAATTATCGCGCGCAGCGGATAAGGACGAATTATTGACCGCCTTCCGATCATCGTCGCGAATTTCATTGATAAGAATGGGGGATGGGTTGTCAGCGTTGAACTCCGTCAAAGAACTCATGGCCGATATCGGGCGACCCCATGAGAATTTGTACGAGGTTGCCCTGTGGGAGGACCTTGTCACCGTTCAGGGAAACGAAATTTTTTACGCCTATATGGTCGATAACCAAGCGATCGTAATCCCGGAAACAATCGACGCGATCAGGGCTCTCTGCGGCGTTGAACAAGATCATTCTGCATCAATCACAAAAACAAATACTTCACTCGGGATTGGAAGCAAATTCTTCTGAATCAGCCCTGTTGAATGCGGGCGGGTTCGGTGGAGCCGCCAAGCTTTGTAAGATCCAAATGACGTTCGCTGTTCCGCGATTACGCCGCTTAACTCGACAAACTGCATACAAAATCGATTATCCGCGCTGACTTGGATTAATCGTTACGCCTTGCCGTGCTGATGCGATGCCTCATCAGCACTCCGATAGCGGCTGAGATAGAATTTTTCGAAGGCAACGATAAGAGCAATGGCGGCGACGGCGATAATGATGATCGCAGGGTCCGCCATTCCTTTCATGACAATGAATACGCTAAGTGCGATGGCGTCTAGAATGATTGCTGAAATGAGGATCCAAGCGCGCGCATTCACATCCTGGCGAAGGTGGCGAAAGACGCCCCAATGTATAACAATGTCCATTACGAGATAGAAAATTGCGCCAAGCGATGCGATTCGACTGAGGTCGAAAAACGCTGCGAGAAAGGCGGCCAGCACGACCGTATAGACCAGCGTGTGTTTTTGAATGTCCCCGGGCATGCCAAAATGTTTGTGCGGGATGAGATCCATATCCGTCAGCATGGCAAGCATGCGCGAGACGGCAAAGACACTTGCGAGAACACCCGAAGCGGTTGCAATAATAGCGATGGCGACGGTGAACCATAACCCGAGCTTTCCAAACGCAGGACGCGCCGCTTCGGCGAGAGAATAGTCCTTCGCCCTGACGATCTCTTCGATGCTCAGCGATGAGCCAACGGCCCAGACAACCATCAGGTAGACAATCAGGCAGGTTGCAAGCGAGGCGATGATGGCGCGTCCGACATTCTTGTTGGGATCTTCAACTTCGCCGCCGCTGTTGGTGATCGTCGTGAAGCCCTTGAACGCTAGTATTGCGAGCGCGACACCTGCAATGAACCCTCCAATAGAAGCCTTATTGTCGATGCCGGACGCGGCAGCCTCAAAAGAAAAACCGGCGGCCCAAAGTGTTGCGAGTGCGAACAACAAAATCCCGCCAATCTTCAATGCGGCCGTCACCTTGGAGATGCCGCCGATCACTTTGTTTCCCGCGATGTTGACGAGAAAGGCGAAGATGATGAGCCCGACCGCGAGCACGGGAACGAGGATGCCGCCGTCAATGTCGAAAAGCTGAAGCGTGTATGTACCGAATGTCCGCGCAACGAGGCTTTCGTTGATTACCATGGATATCGCCATGAGTAGCGCGGCGGCGCCGGTAATAGTCGTAGGACCGTAGGCCTTTTGCAGGATCATCGCGATCCCTCCGGCCGACGGATACTTGTTGGAGACTTTGATATAGCTGTAGGCGCTGAATCCGCTGATGACGGCGGCGATCAGAAAAGCGAGAGGGAACAACGCCCCGGCAAATTCCGCAACTTGGCCGGTTAACGCAAAAATCCCGGCGCCGATCATAACACCGGTTCCCATCGCGATTGTCCCGATGAGGGTGAGGCTTCCCTTTTTATAGTTCGTCGCCATTGTTTTGCTGAGCCTTGTTCGTGTTACGGCTTTTCGCCGGAATATATAGAGATCGTTCCGGTTAGTGTGGGGATTCTTGAGACTTCGGAAACATGGCTGAAGCCAGATTGTTCCAGGATTTCTGAAATGATTCCCTCGGCGTTTGGTTGCGTATCTTCAACACCATCCAGCGCTTGAACGGTGACACGGAATAGCAAACGCATGAGCCCAGATTTCTGGTAGCCATAATCGGCGATGCAGACATTGCCGCCGGGCGGCAATGTTTTGAATATGTCTCTAATGATCCGTTTCTTTTCGGCGACCGGAACTTGATGCAGGACTAAGCTGCTCACGATCTTGGTTGGCGGCTCATCAAAATATGAGGTATCAGCGGAAAAATACCCCAACTCAAATCGGATCCGGGGTTCGAGCCGCGCTGTTTTTCTACGTGCACGACGCACCGCTTCTTCATCAGGATCAACGCCGACATAGGCGAAGCCTTGAAAAGCCTTGTATAGCGATACGGCGAGACTCCCTGTGCCTGATCCGATATCAATAATGCGATCATTCAATTCCGGCGCGATAACCTGCACAAACTGACGTCGCCAAGCTCCTTCACGAGTCAGAGCGGCGATCGCGATATCATAGAGCGGCGTTAGCGCTTTGTGCCCCAAAGGCGGCGTATGAGAATCTGGCGCCATTGAGCGGGTCATTGCTCCGCCCCCGATGTCTCGTTATCGGCGGCCCCGGCGTCGAGAGCCCGCGCCGCCCAGCACATGTCGCAAACAGGGTCGCCGTGAGAAAGCGTTTGACGCCGTACGTAATGTCCTCTCTGACCGTCGTCTGCGATAAGATCTGCGCCCGGCCAATCGTATCGACACCAACTCGCTATGAAGGCCTCAAGATCCCCTTTATCGCCCCGTTCGTCAATTAAGCGACGCACAAAACTGTGCGGGGGACAATGTGTGAAATGGGTGTGAATGTCTTCTTCCTTTGTCCAAACCTGTACTTCGTAACCGGGAGGGCCTGGTGCGTTGAAGGGGAACCACAGAAGGAGGCGTATCGTGTTTCTCAGCCGTTTACCGGGGTCGCGGGAAACCAGACGAAACGGCAGCGATGTCATGCCGAGTAATACCGCATAGACGTCCCAGCCAATATCCGCCACGATTTGCCGCGCGTCGGCGCGATCAATGTCTTGCTGAAGCATGGTGCGATACGCCGCCAGCGTGAACACCGCAAGCTCGACCATCAGCCGATTGCCAATGCTGGGAAGTGCGTGCAGTCGCGCCGTCTGTCGCAGATCGATCGCCGTCAGGCGGAACTCATCAATGAAGCGGGCAAAATCCGCTTTGAGCCAGCGCGCTTTGTCGCCGCCTTCGAGCTGAAGTTCGCGCGTCAATAAAACCTTACGGGCGGCTCGGGAAAGCAGCAAGAAAAGCAGCAACCGAACCGGACGCCAGAAGGCGACGTTGGAAATTTTTTCCGTCGTGCTTGTTTTATCCATGACATCGCCGCCGATATAGGAAAATCATGATAGTTCTCTCCAATTCGCACATAATATGCGGAAGAAGTGGGCGCGTACGACTCATCGAGGAGGTCCCAAAACCAGGCGTATCCCAATGACTGCGAGCAAGGCGCCGGCGCCAGCCTGTGGCGTAACCGCCTCGCCGAAAAAGAAAGCGCCGAATAGGATTCCCAAGAATGGCACAATAAAACTGAACGCGTTTGCACGAGACAGGTCCATGACATTCAGCGCGCTTTGCCATAACCAGAAGGCGAGCGCTGTGCCAAAAAGACTCAGTCCCAAAAGGCTGGCGATGAACTCGGGTCTCCATGAAATGGCGAGAGGGTCTTCCGTCAAAATGGCCATGAGTGCTAAAGGCGCCGCGCCGATTATGAGTTGCCATCCCATGGCGGCGGAAGGGGCCACGGCGCCGGCGATACGCTTGATCGCGACATTGCCGATGCTTACGCCGGTCGCAGCGAGAAGAACATAGGCGACGCCCTTTGCCGTCGATGCACTGCTGTCAGAAAAAAGCCCCGGCGCCGCCACAACGACAACACCCAGGAAGCCAATGGCAAGGCCGGTTTGTGCACGCGCGCCAAGCCGTTCCTTCAATACTGCATGCGCCAGAACCGCAGCGATCAGCGGCTGCGAATTCGCAATGATCGTTGCGAATCCCGGTGCGACAAATTCGGCGGCGTGAAACATGCCGAGATAACCGAGCGTTGTCGCGCCGAAGCCCGCGACGCACAACCAGCCCCAAGTTTCGCGTCCGCGGGGCAGAGGCGCGCGGATTACCGCGGCGACAATGAGCAACGCCGAACCGGCGAGGACAGCGCGTATAGTCGCAAACGTAAGGTGGGGCGCATGGGATAACCCAGTGGTGATGAGCGGGTAGCACGCCGCCCACAACCCCATGACAATGATAACGGCCGCCGTTGCATGGCGTGCAGATGATGCTAGCACAACGCGCTTATGCAAATCCTGCAAAATTAAGACGTGTGCAGATGGCGTATTCGCCAGCCATCAGCCGTATTAACAAGGATTGCGGTGCCCATGCGCTCGCGCGAAACCTCTTCGCCTTTGACCGTCGCATTCAGGAGGATTTTGAACGTCGCATAGGCGACCATCGGCGTTGCTGATACCCGGAACTCGTCAAAGGCGTAGGATTTGAGTTTGAAGTCTGCTGACTCGAATTCTGGTTTGAGGTGGTTGTCGCGGTAGTCGGCCCAGCCCCAGTTCGGATGGGAGCCTTCAACGATGGTGAAGTCGTCCGATTGCACAACATACGCCGCCATGTTGTCTACGCTGCTCTGGGCGGCCGCGGCGGCATATGCGGCGAGTGTCTGTTTGACTGCATCGACATGCTCACCCGTCATCATGAAATGAGGCATGCCATCCATCATATGATGCCCATCCATGCCCATTGCGGCGGCGTCCGCCTCGGGCGCTGCTTTGTGTTCATGTTGACCTTCGTCATGCTGGTGTTGCGCCATTGCGTTAGATGCCGTGAACAATAAGGCGGCTAATAGCGCGTGGAAAATGTCTCTATTGGTTTTACGCATCGTGGTTCATCTCCTTCTGATGCAGTTGTGGGTCTATTTCTTCGGCGCCTGATTCATCCAGGCAGATTGTTTCGATTTGAAGCGTCGAAAAGTAGAAGCTGAATTCATCCCGCAATAAGTGATGCGCTTGTCTGAGTACGCGCGCCGCGCCGGCGGTGTCTTTGACGCGCAAATGAGCGGAAAAAACATTGCGATTTGACGTAAGCGCCCAGGCGTGAACGTGATGGACATCGTCAACATCGTCCAAAGCGCCCAGATGGTTCAATACCTCGCTGATATTAACATCAGCCGGAACCGCCTCCATCAGAACGGTGAAAGTTTCCCGAATGATGGAGAAGGACGCAACAAGTAACACGAAACCGAATACAACACCAAGAATTGGATCAATGGCGAGAAAGCCGGTAAATTCAATGACAACAGCAGTGATGATAATCAGTATGCTTCCGACAAATGTCTGTATGACATGCCAGAACGCGCCCTTGATGTTGAGGTTATCCTTCTGTCCACGAAACAACACCGCCAAAGAGATGACTTCTGTGAAGATCCCTCCGCCCGCTGCAATGAGCATCGGCGTGGTCGGCAGATCGATCGGCGCCCGCAACCGCACCAAACCCATGCCGATCACGAACAACGCCATGAATAATAGAAAGAAGCCGTTGAGCATCGCGCCAAGAATTTCAGCGCGCGCAAAGCCGTATGTCTGTTCAAGCGTCGCAGGACGCAGGGCGATCCGCGCCGCTAGCCAGGCGAGCAAGACGCCGCCGACCGCAGAAAATGTATGAAACGCATCGGAGATGACGGCGATCGAGCCCGTCGCAAAGCCAATGGCCAGTTCAATGAGAAAATAGACGCCGGTAAGCCAGCCCGAAATCACGAGCGCACGGTCGTTACCACCGCCATCTCGGGTTCCATGCCCAATCCCATGCTGCAGCACGTCTTAAATCCTCATCATCGAGGTTTCGCCGATGTGGCTTCCGATAAGCAGACGTTTACGTGCGGTGGCGCTTATTCCCTCAGAAGACTTGTTTCTGGGGCTTCGCCACAACCCATCCTTCCTAACGTCCACGGTGGCCCAATCGCTCACCAGCAAACACTCTGAATTGCCTGCGCCCCGTACTAATGAACAATAGATTCCCACTACAGCAGTACAGTCACATCTGCCATGGGAACGCATTCATTTCTTGATGCGACGCAATCTTATTACGGATCAACATATCGGTTGAGGTCAAGCAGACCGGATTCGCGAGGATGACGGCCGATTGCGGCGTTTTGGAAATAATCCGCTGTTTCCCAAAAATCCCCGTCAGATCGCCGAACGCCATACGCGTTAATAAAGGAGAGCCACTGTTCTTCCGTACGCACCGCTTGAAGATCGTGCGTGAAACTGGCGAGTTCCGCCTCATCAACTTTGAAAAAGAAATTAGGATAGCTGCCGATCGGACCCTTCATAATGGTGAGCGTGTCCTTTTCAGGCTCGCGCCGGAGGCTTTCGGCAAACAGGAAAGCGACATTGGTGTGGGCTTTGTCGTGGATTAGGGAATAGACCTGATCTGTGCCGTCTGCGTTATTGATCCGCAATAAAGACAGGTCGGGGAAATATTGAACCCATGGAGCCTGCGTTGATGCGATTGAAGCGAGTTTGGCGATCTCTGCGGGCACATCAAGATCCTGATCGCCTGTGCGATTGAGTGCATCGGCCTTGGGGAAACCGTTCTGGTCGCGCTCGAGAACTTTGAGCAAAAGCTCGGCCTTCGGATCGTCGCCAGCAAACTCTATTTGCGTGTCATGGTCTATGTCGATCGGACGCCGGTGCAATAAAACGCGAATTTTCGCATGCCCGCCTCGATACCAATCATCGTGCAGGTTGCGCCGGCGATCCGGCGGCAAAAATGTCAAGAACAGGTCTTCGCTCTCCATACGAAGCAGGTCCATATAAATGCGAGTCGAAACTTGATGGCCGACTGATCCAAATACATCAAAGCCAGCCACGAGATTGTAATAAATGCGTTCAAGTGTGGGAAAATCGATCACCCAGGCGGTTTCTGGAACATCGCCGTAAAACCCGCTGACAACCGTCGCATTGTCAAAATGGCGAAAAACAGTGAGCAGCGCGCCGCCTGATCTCGCGCCGCCGCGCCAGATGTTGTCGAGGGACGGGCCTTTCTTTTGCGGATCCGCAATGTTGTATCTGCGTTCACGCAATTCAGCATACTGGCGGTGATGATCAAGATACGCCGGAAGAATGCGCTCAATGATCGATCCGTCCACATGTTGTGCGGGGAGACCGAGATAAGGTGTCGCTTGGGCAAGATACTCGGGATCGCTTACCGAAAGATCAGAGTCTGGCGCCAGGAACATCACCCAAAACCGGTCTTCGATTACGTTCACCGCTACCTGCCCGCGGCAAACCGGGCCGCGAATGAATGTACGGATGAAATATTCCGCGTCGTCGAGCATAAACTGGTATCGCGCTCCCGCCGGGATGGCGGCGAAAGCGGCAAATGGATTTGATGCGATGGCGGGCTCGTAGGATGGCAGCTCGGTAAGGCGCCAATCGGATTCAAGAAAGAGTTCGCGATAGCGCGCAAGACGTTGGGCGTTGATCTCGTAGGTGATATGGGTCTTATGAAGTATGGTCTCCGCGACCCGCGATAATCGGTAGTAGACCTTTTCGGTTCCGGGATCGTCATAGGGACGTCTCGTGGCGATGATGTCGATCGGTTGTCCGGGCGGCGTTGTCGAGCGAACGAGCTGGAAAAAAGCGCTTGGGTCAGCTTCCGAAAAATATAAATGCGCCAGAAACAAATGCTCGTAGACATAGCGAGCGACGAGGCGCTCCTTCAATGTGTCGCCATTCAGAAACGCTTCCCAGTCGGCGATGAGGCCGGCTAATGCATCCGTTGTCGGCAGATCGCGTCTAATCGGCGGCGCCCCGGCGGTTACCCAGGCGGAAAGCGTTTCCCATTCTTCCTCTTCCAAGGAAGCCATAGCGTAGGGCATCCCCCCAAACGTATTCGCGCGCTCATAGCGATCGAACTCGTCTGGCGCGGGGCATGTGAGATCGCGCGTAATGTCGAGATCAACGGAAGTGGGGAGGGCCGCACCCTGTGGGACCGGATGTTTTCTTCCGAGTGCGAGCATCCGCCATAAGAGGGATTGTGCAGGGTCGCTGTTATTGTCAGCCGGCGCTATGTCATAGAACCCGAGATTTCGCCATTCCTCGACCGAAGCTGCGTCAATGCCGAGCCGGGTTAAGGGCGCTTCGTCAAGCCTTGATGAATTGTACACGGGCTGCTTGCTGGCGCCGCGTGATATTCCTTCTACTGATGTCATCCGGAATTGACAGGGCGCGTCGTAGCAGCCGTGACACACAACACAACGCCGCTCAACAGTGCTCAGGAGCAACGCGGCGTCGAATTTTGCAGCAGCATGATCAGGGAGCGCCACCGCGGGGTGATCAGGCAATTGTTGAAACCATACCGTGCGCTTCGCAGCCAGTCCCACCAAGGCAACTGCAACGATAATTGCGACGGCGATTAATACATAGGGAGTATATGCAAACCGTTTTATTAAGGATGGTCGTCCGAGCAATTCGCACCGTTCCTCACGCCGGGTCCAAACCAAACCGTGTTGAAATGTAAAACTATAATATAACTAGCACTGAGCCTAACGCGTCGGCCCACGCAATGCTGGCCTGACCCATCGAAGTGCTCCGAGCCATTTGTTAGACTCGGCGGGTTGTGGGGTGGCGCTCATGCCGCCACGCCCTGAACGTAAGGCAGCATGAACGGCCTTGGCAAGATGGTCTTTGGCGCTGGCGGTCGGTAACCGAGCGACGAATGCGGGCGAAACGTGTTGAAGTGCTCGCGCCACCATTCGATCAGGGTTTTGGCTTCCTTCATCGTATAGAAGATTTCGCGGGCAAGCAGCTCGTCTCTGAGCTTGGAGTTGAAGCTCTCGCAGTAGCCGTTCTCCCACGGGCTGCCCGGCTCGATGTAAAGCGTCTTGACGCCGAGCCTCGTCAGCCATTCCCGCAACGCCGTCTCGATAAATTCAGGGCCGTTATCGGACCGAATGTGATCCGGCGGACCATGTGTGAGGAACAGATCAGCAAGCACCTCCAGAACAATTCTCGCGTTAAGCCTTCGCTCGACACGGATCGCCAGGCATTCCCGAGTGAACTCATCGATGACGCACAGCATACGGAACGGTTTGCCGTCATGGGTTCGATCCATCACAAAGTCGTAACTCCATACATGGTTTCGGTGTTGTGGCCTGAGCCTCACGCAAGAGCCGTCATTGAGCCATAAGCGGCCCCGTTTCGGTTGTTTCTGCGGAACTTTCAGCCCTTCACGCCGCCAGATTCGATAGACCCGCTTCTCGTTCACATGCCAGCCGTCTCGCCGGAGCAAGGCGGTGATGCGACGATAGCCATAGCGGCCGAACTGTTCGGCGAGGAAGATGATCGCTTTTGTCAGCGCCTTCTCGCCCTGCCGGCCGCGCGGCTTTTTACGTTGGGTCGATCGGTGCTGACCGAGCGTCTCGCAGGCACGGCGTTCGGAAACGCCAAGCTCATCGACAACCCGGTCAACACACGCCCGGCGGCGCGAAGGGCTTAGAAGTTTCCCTTGGCGGCCTCCGCAAGGATCAGCTTGTCGAGCGTCAGGTCGGAGACCGCCTTCCGCAGACGCAGATTCTCCTTCTCCAGTTCTTTCAGCCGCCGCGCCTGATCGACGCCCATGCCGCCATATTCACGGCGCCATCGGTAATAGGTTTGCTCCGTCACGCCGATGGCGCGGACCGCCTGGCCCGTCGTTTCGCCCCGGCTCAGGCGGACCTCAACCTCACGCAGCTTTGCAATAATTTCTTCCGGCTTGGCTCGTTTCGCCATGTCTCAGCTCCTCTTTCAAAGCCGAAACTAACAGATTCATCGGACCACTTTCCCGGAGGCAGACCACGGTCTCATCGGAAACCGAGTTTATTGAATTTCGTGTGGCGTTGAGATATTCACCGCGAATGTCCCAGGGGCCGCGCGTATAAGCGGCATCGGCGCCCCATAATTTTACTTTAGCGTTGGTGGGAAGAAGTTCACCCATATCGACGGGGAGTGGATCGCCGCCGCCTTCATCGCCGTGATCGTCTCCGCCCTCTTCCCATTCGGCGACGCCAGATACGTCGGCAACCAGAAACGAGCCGCCTACCTCAAAATAGTGCAATGGAAGAAAACCGAGCCGCCCACTGAGCGCCTTATTGGAATTGTCATCGCCGCCTTTCGCCTCGAAGTCTATTCCGCCCTCGTGACTCAGGCGGGGCCCATTGCCGACAGCTACCGAGTAAGTAGCGATCGCCTGCCCGATGGAAACACCGCCCCGCAGCATGGCGCCGGTATCGCTTGTAGGCTGCACGCCGTCATGGCCAAACCCGGCAGGCGGATTGGCCATCCGGTTGATCCAGGTCGGGTGCAGGCGCTCCTGAAATTGTCCAACAGGGCTCAAAAACTGACCCAAAACAAGCGTGGCGTTGTCATGAAGGAAAATATCTGCTTGCGCATATTCAAGCTCCAATTCGGTCTCGCCGTCGCCGTCTATAGAAATTTCCGCTTCGGCCTCAAGCAGTACAAGGTCTTTGTACTGAAAATGAAAAGCGGGATTGAATCGCGCTGCGGAAAAATCGGCTGTTGTCTCACCATCAAAATCGCTAACAATGAATGTGGCGTCCGCGTAACCGGCAAGATGCCAACTTGTGTCGGTTTGGCTGGCGATACGCTGGTAAGGGACGCCTTCCATGGGCGCTGTTCGACCGGCGCCGCCGTCTGAGGTTGCCGCTGCGTTCGAGAGCTGCGGATCGCTGGCCGGCGCGGCCGCTGACTGGGCTTCCGTCGCCGCGTTCAGTGGCGCAGAAGATGTTTTGACCGGCAGTTGGCCCTCTTTACACTCAAATCCCGCTTCTGAGAGCCGAGCCGTCAACTCTGTCGCTTTTTGATCGCAGAACGCGACTGAGCGAGTCGATCGCCACAAAATTTGATCTGCAACCTCTTCATCAGGTTTTCGATAAACGACCTGACACACCGCACTGCCGTCTTCCGGCGTCACCACCTCGACGCTGCGGTCCACGTTCCAGGCTGAGCAGACATGGCTTGACTGGGCTGTAGCCAATCCCGGGATCAATGAGCCAACGGCGACTGACGTCAAGAATGCGGATATTTGTTGGGTTTTCGTATGTCGTATTGCATTTGTGCATCGGCGCATCTTCGCCCCCTTTGATGGCGCCCAGCGCGAGGATTGAATAGCAATCGGCTGAACTACTGCTCATACGGGCGAGCGGGGGCGCTCCCTCAAGAATGCACTGCGACACCTTGTTCCGGTGATGATCTTAGCCGCTGTCAAATTCCATCCGTGCAGCGTCATTCGCCACAGAGTTGGATCATAAGCCCTCGACAATGAGGGAATTGTCTGGCTCACGCGTAAAGATTGCCACGCAATTGGTCGGCGTCGCCGAAAAATTGCGACGGACAAATTTGAGGAGGCGCTCGTGAAGACAAGTAACGTTCGGCTGATTGCAGCTGCAGCTATCGCTGTTGGCGGGATTGGCGCTGGCTGGGCGGTCGCCGCCGCTCAAGATTCTTCACCGCCGACGCCAGAGAAGGTTCAGGCAGCGGAGGTCGTCAAAGCCTTAGCCGACCCAAGCCTCATCGCTACAGGACAACGCTCATTCATCAAGTGCCAGGCGTGCCATATGGTTGGAGAAAATGTGCAACGGCGCGCCGGGCCTCCGCTCAATGGCGTTGTCGGACGCGCTGCGGCGACAAGCGAAGAATTTCGATACTCGCCAAGCATGGGAAAGGCGGCGGCGGATGGTCTCGTTTGGACCGTCGAGACTCTTGATGCATATCTTGCTGCGCCACGTGATATCGTACCTGGAACGACCATGGGGTTTGCGGGTATACCCAAGCCTGAAGAGCGCAAGGCGTTAATCGCTTATCTGGCGTCATACGCCGCCGACGGTTCTCGGGTGGAGACGGTCGCGGCGGAATAGGCGACGCTCAGTCAAGCTTGCTCTTTGCTGCACGTTTTGCGGCGAAAAGCGCAAGCGCGGGGACAACTATCCACTGCAACAGCGGCGTCAGCCCTGTCCCCAATTGGGGTATGGTCGGCATCAGGTCCGAATACGCCCAGCTTTTCCGAACAACCAGATTAATCCATTCACTGAATATCGTGTAAACAATTCCAAAAAGCAGGGTGAGAGCGCTAACCAACAGGAACCGTTGCGCTGGCCAGTCTCGGCGTGCAATGAGAGCGATCGCGCCGACAAGCGATACAACCGCAATGATGACGTCGCCAGCCGTGCAGTGAAAAACCGCGATCGCCTTTCCTGTGAAGGTTCCCGCTGCCCATAGTGTATAAAAGGGCAGGTGGCCGATTTCCCAAAGGAAATGGGCCACTACGGAAACGATCAGGTATGCGCGTAGCGCGGCGAGCCATTCGCCATGATAATTATGATCGGACTGAATGCTCTCATGATCCGCCATGTTTTCCTTACGTCAATTTCTTGCGAAACAGCCAAGCCGCTGCCGACAACGTAAACACCGCGATTAGCGCCATCGGCCAAGTGTGTGCAAAAATTACCGATGCAGGCACATCTTTCAAGAATACGCCTTTGCAGATCACGATGAAATGCATAATCGGATCCGTCTCGGCCAGCCATTGCAGCCAATCGGGCATGTTCTCGACAGGCGTTGCGTAGCCGGAAATCAAGACGGCGGGCATCATGTAGAAGAACAATCCGATCACGGCTTGTTGCTGGTTCGACGCAAGCGAGGAAATAAAAAGTCCTATTCCCACAATCGATGTCAAAAAGACGATCATGGCGCCGAAGAGTAATATGAGCGAGCCGCGCAGCGGAACCTGGAGCACGAACCAGCCGAGCGCCAGCATGGCGACGGCGCTGGCGAGCGCTATCAAAATGGCGGGAACGGCCTTGCCGATCATGATTTCCAAAGGCCGTATGGGCGAGACGAGGAGCTGTTCAAAGGTGCCGAGTTCGCGTTCGCGTGCAATTGTGAGCGCCGACACCATGAACCCGACGACCATGGTCAAGACCGCGAAAAGCGCCGGCGTGGCCGACCAGAGCGGTTCGAAATTCGGGTTGAACCAGGCGCGTGTTACGACGATTGTCGGCGGCCTGACAGCCTCGCCCGCCAGTTCTCGGTTAAAGTCGGCGACGATCCGCGCCGAATAACCTTCAAGAATCTGCGCCGTATTGGAGCGCCGGCCGTCGAGGATGAGCTGGACCTGCGTTTGTTTTCGCGCAGCGAGATTGCGTGAAAAGGTTGAATCGATTCGAATCGCCATGGCCGCCCGTCTGGAATCGACTGCAGCAGCGGTTAGGCTCCAATTGTCAAAATACAGAATTTCGCTGAATGTAGGCGCGCCGTCGAACCGGGCGATGAGGTCTCGCGACAAAGTTCCGGCGTCCTCGTTATAGACGGCGACAGTAATATTTTTGACTTCCTGGGTGATGGCGAAGGCATAGATCAATAGCAAAAGGGGGGGCGAATAGAGCACAAGCCAGCGCGTTTTCGCGTCCAGCGCGCTCGCCAGCAGTTCCTTTATGATGAGCGTTCGGATTCTCAGCCACATGGGATCAGTCCAGCCGTCTTTTTGTGGTGAGAGCAGTTAGCACGAAAAAGAAGCCTGTTATCGCGGCAATGCCGAAGGCGTCAGGGATGAGGACGCTCGGGATGTTTCCGGCGAGAAACAGCGTTTGCAACGAAGATATGTAGTATTTGGCCGGGATAAAATAGCTGACCAGACGCAGAGGAAGCGGCATGCTGCCGATCTCAAACACGAAGTTCGAAAAATAAAAAGCCGGCAGGAAGGCGGACATGACGGAAAGCTGACCGGCGAGAAGCTGATTGCGCGCGATCGTCGAAATGAAAAGTCCCTGACCGAGCGCCGCCAGCATGAACAGAGCGGACAGCAGCGCCAAAATCAAAAACGACCCGCGGAAGGGAACGCCGAAAACGAACACGGCTGTCGCGACGGATATGGCCATGGATATCATGCCGAGGACGAAATAGGGCGTAAGCTTGCCGATCAGCAGTTCCGTGACGCCGATGGGCGTTGCCAAAAGCGCCTCCATGGTGCCGCGTTCCCACTCGCGCGCTACGACGAGTGCGGTCAGGAGCGCGCCGATCAGCATGAGAATGATGGCGACGGAGCCCGGCACGAGATAATTCCGGCTCGAAATCTCCGGGTTGAACCAGACCCGGGACTGAAGATCGACGAGAGTCAGCTGGAGCGCCTGACCGCGGCTGATCGATTCCTGCATCAGCCAGTTCGCCCAGAGGCGCTCGATGTAAGCGCCGACGAGTTCGGCGGTGTTGGGGTCCCCGCCATCGACGATGACCTGTATCGGCGCCGTATCGCCCCGATATGCGACCGCGGCGAATTGGGCGGGCAGGACGACGATCGCCTTGATGTCGCCGGCGATCAGAGCGTCTTCGAATTCGCGCCGGTCATGCCCTTTCTCGAGGCGGAAATAGGGCGAATTAACAAGGGCGGATTCAAGGCTGCCGGTTTCCGGCGTCGCCTGTTCGACGACGAGGCCGATATTGAAAAAGCGTGGATCGAAGGTGACGCCGTAGCCGAAAAGGAAAAGCAGAATGAGCGGCAATATGACGGCGACGAGGATATTGCTGGGGTCGCGGATGACCTGGAGGGTTTCCTTGCGGACAAGTCCGGTCATTCTGCGGCGCGCCGGGTGGTCGAAGGCGGGGAGCAGATTCATGACGCCTCCCGTTCGCCGAATTCGCGCACCAGGGTGATGAACGCTTCTTCAAGCGTCGGTGTGGTTTCCTCCTTGCGCCGGGAAAGTTCCTTAAGTTCATCAGGAAATCCCTTAGCGATCACCTGACCTCGGAAAATCAGCGCAATGCGGTCGCAATATTCCGCTTCGTCGAGGAAGTGGGTCGTCACCATGATGGTCACGCCCCGCCGCGCCATGGCGTTGATATGCGACCAGAACTCCCGGCGCGTGCGCGGATCGACGCCGGAGGTCGGCTCATCCAAAAACAGGACGTCCGGATCATGCAGGACAGCGCAGGCAAGCGCCAGGCGCTGTTTGTAGCCGAGCGGTAGTCTTGCGGTCTTGGCCTCAAGGTAAGGCGCGAAGTTGAATGTCGTGATCGCCTGACCGAACGCTACCGCCTTGCGCTTCCCCGACAAGCCGTAAACGCCGGCGAAAAACTCAAGGTTCTGGCGGACGTTGAGATCGGAATAGAGCGAAAATTTTTGCGCCATATAGCCGAGGCGCGCCCGCGCCTTACTCGGCGCCGCCGCGAAGTCCAGCCCGGAAATGCGCGCATGGCCCGACGTCGGGCGCAACAGCCCGCACAGCATTTTAAACGTGGTGGACTTGCCCGCGCCGTTCGGTCCGATGAGGCCAAATACTTCTCCGCGCCGGATGGAAAAAGTGATCTGGTCGGCGGCGGTGAAGTCGCCGAACTTTTTCGTAAGCGTGTCGGCTTCGATGACGATTTCTTCTGGCCCCGCGCCATGGGCCGGGCGTGCGGCGAAAGGCGAGCGCGTTTTCAGCCCGCCGCCGAGGCTCGCCATGAACGCGTCTTCAAAGCGGGGAGGAACCTTCTCTATCTCAGCGTCTTCTAGTGAGAGTGCGGTGCGCAGTTCGGATTCTGACATTGGCTTGGAGAGAACGAGACGAACGGCGTTTCCCTGAATGACGCCGTCGAGAACCTCCGGGGCCTCCATCGCCTGCATCAGCGAATCGCGCTTGTCACCCGGCATGTCGCGGATCAGCGCGACCCTTTCTTCGACGTTTTGTGTGAAGTCAGCAGGAGGACCATTATACAGCGGCTTGCCTTCACTAAGCACAATCACAGACTCGCAGCGTTCGGCCTCGTCGAGATAGGCGGTGCTCCATACGACGCCGATTCCCTCGTCGGCCAATTCCAGGGTCATCCGCCATAGCTCGCGTCTCGAAATCGGATCGACGCCGACGCTCGGCTCGTCGAGAAGCAACAGTCGCGGCGATCCCATCAACGCGCAAGCGAGGCCGAGCTTCTGCTTCATGCCGCCCGATAATTTCCCAGCACGCCTCTTTGTAAATTGAGAAAGGTCGGTGAAATCGAGCAGCCGCTTGAAAACCCCGCCGCGCTCGTCTTCGTCGACGGAACGCAGATCGGCGTAAAGGTGAAGGTTCTCGATGACGGTCAGATCTTCATAAAGGCCGAAATGCTGCGGCATGTAGGCGATCTGCGGGCGGGCCTTGGCGATCTCTCGGACACTGTCGAAGCCGCACACGGTCAATGCGCCTTCGTCAGGCGCCAACAGGCCCGCCATCAGGCGCAAGAGCGTTGTTTTGCCTGCGCCGTCCGGACCGACGACGCCGGTGACGGCGCCCTCCGCGATCGACGCCGTAACCGCGTCTACGGCAGGCGGGCCGTTCTTGGTGAAACGCTTCGTCACGCCGTCGAGATGCGCGAGGGGCCCGCCCATCGGGCTTACCCTTCGGCGTCAAGCTGAAGGGTGACTGTCACTGGCATGCCCTGGCGCAGGTCGCCGTCCGGGTTATCGACGATTACCCGCACTCGATAGACAAGACTTGTGCGAAGTTCTTTCGTTTCGACCGATTTCGGCGTGAACTCGGCACTCGGCGAAATGAACCCGATTTGTCCGGCATATTGGTCGCCTGAATCGGTGCGCACCACCGCCGGCATGCCGGGACGGATACTGCCGAGATCGGGCTCGGCGACGTACGTTCGAACCCAGACTGGTGAAGAGAGAGACAGGGTGTAGATCGGCTGGCCCGCTCCGACGACGGCGCCGGGTTCGCGCACCCGCGTCAGAATCACGCCGTCATTGGGCGCGACGATATCGGCGTCGCGAAGGCGCCGTTGCGCAAGACTGAGTGTCGCTTTCTCTGCGCTTAAGGCAGCTTGCGCCGCCTTAATATCTTCCTCGCGTGAACCGGCGACGAGAAGGTCGAGCGCTTCCCGCGCAGCGGCGACGGCGGCGGCCGCTTCGTCTCGTTCGGCCTGCGCGAGATCGTGGCGCTGGTGCGAGGCGTAGTCTTCGCCGGCGAGCGTTTCGATGCGTTTCAGCGTCGCTTCGGTGAGCCTCAGAGCCGCCTGCCGCGAATCGAGTTCGGCTCTCGCCTGCGCTATTTCTTCGGAGCGCGCGCCGCGCTCAAGTTTTTCGAGAATCGCCGCGCGAGACTGCACGGCAGCCTCGGCCAGGTTAACCTGGTCTTCAAAATCCGCCTTTTCGAGCGCGGCGACGACGTCTCCAGCTTTTACTGCATCGCCTTCCTCGAATTTGACCGCAGCAAGCCGTCCTCCAATCTTAAACGAGAGATCAACTTGGCGGACATCAACATTGCCGTAGAGTTCAAGATGCGCTCGTTCATGGGCGGCCTGATTGAAATAGCTCCATGCGAATCCGCCCGCGACGATGACCGCAGCAACGCCTATCGCGAGTATAAGTGGTCTCCTCATCATCACCGCCCAGCATGCTTTATCGGAAACTATAGTCTACTTTTTCTGGCGCAGCCACGGAAGCGAATCGCGGCCAAGCTAAGGCGCGAGCCGCTGCAAGTCCTGTTCTGCAAATCGAAATACGATGTTCGAATCGGGCTGGGCCTCGTGTTCATCCTTATCCGGACACTCCAGCTGCGATAGCATATGCCTGATGATGTTGAGACGAGCTGCCCGTTTATTATCCGTACGGACAATATGCCACGGCGCAGCGGCAAAATCCGTCCGCAACAGCATTTCGTTGCGCGCTTCCGAGTAGTCGTCCCATTTATCAATAGCGACTTCGTCAATCGGGCTTACTTTCCATTGTTTTAGCGGATTCGTTCGCCGGTCTTCCATGCGCCGGATCTGTTCTTCCCGGCTGATATCGAGATAATATTTGAGCACCTGCGTTCCATCGTCGATCAGCATCTTTTCGAGCGATAGAACGGCTGGAAAGAACGCGTTGTATTGAGCAGCCGTGCAAAACCCCATGACCCATTCGACGCCAGCGCGATTATACCAGGATCGATTGAATAGAACGATTTCCTGATCTGCGGGCAGATATTGTGCAAAGCGCTGAAAGTACCATGACCGCTCATCGTGACTGGACGGCTTGCCAAGGGCGACGACGCGTGTTTCGCGAGGTGACAAATGCTGGATGATTCTTTTGATCGCCCCATCTTTTCCAGCTGCGTCCCGCCCCTCGAAAATGATCAGAACACGATGGTTATGGGCGATAGCGTGGCGCTGTATTTTCACCAATTCTATTTGGAGCGTTTTTAGAGACTTCTTGTAAGCGTCATGTTCAGCTTTGTCCTTTGTCGCTTTTCTTGACATCAATAAACCTCGATGGTTTAGGCATATATGCGTGAAGTTTCATCTTGAATTGTTTGTTCCATTTTATCCGAAATCAAGTAATCGCGCGTCAGCGGTACGGCGTCCTGACGTTTCGCGAGTTGTAGTTGAAAAACGACATGCTCGCCATATCGAAAAGAGAGCTCGCTCGCCGCGAGGTAATAATCCCACATTCGGATGAAGCGTGCATCATATTTTCTGGCAATTTTCTCGACATTCGCCGCGAAACGGCGTCGCCATTCCCTCAATGTATCAGCGTAGTGCAATCGCAGCACTTCCAAATCCGTTACGACAAGGCCGGCACGCTCAACCGCCGGCATGATCTCGGAAAGCGCCGGAATATACCCGCCGGGAAAGATGTATTTTGCGGTCCAGGCGTCGGTTGCGCCAGGCCCTTTTGGCCGCCCGATCGTGTGAATGAGTGCGATGCCGTCTTCATTAAGGAGGCGCGCCACCTGATTGAAATATTCCTGAAAATGCGGCACGCCGACATGCTCGAACATGCCGACGGATACGATGCGATCAAAGCGGCCCTGAACTTCCCGATAGTCCTGAAGGCGAAAATCTGCCTGACCCGATAATTTCTTGGCGCTGACCCGCATTTTCGCGACGCGGAGCTGTTCTTGTGACAGAGTCACGCTGGTGACTTTAGCGCCGGCAGTTTCCGCAAGAGAAATCGCAAGGCCGCCCCAGCCGCTGCCGATTTCCAGAACCGATTGATCGGGTTTAAGGAGAAGTTTCTTTTCAATGAGAGTCTTCTTAGCCCGCTGCGCGTCTTCCAGACAGATATCGGGCCGCTCAAAATAAGCGCAAGAATACTGCAGGTCCTCATCGAGAAAAAGCCGATAGAGATCGTTGCCGACATCATAATGGTGGGCGGCGTTCATTCGCGCCCGGTCCGCCGGATTAAACTGCGCGAGCCGGCGCGCTAAGCGGCGCACAAACGCAGGCGCCGTCCGCCTCTGCTTTTTTGACAGGATGTTTTTCCAAATAAGGTCAAGCAGGGCGAAGATGTCGTCACCCTCTATCGTGAGCCCGCCTTCCATATAGGCTTCACCCAAGGAGAGCGCCGGGTCGAGCACGAGACGACGCGCCCAATCATTATTTCGCAAGCGCGCCTTTACGGGCCCGGCGGCGGCGTCACCATAACGCTGGGCGCTGCCGTCCGGGTACGTGATCCCCAGAGCGCCTGTCTTGATTTCGCGCGAGAGTTGTTTGTGGAGCAAGGATTGCCAGAGGATCATGATTGCCTCTCCCGATTGTTGAACTTTTACGGTTAAGACGCGCATATCCCTCTCTCATTACGGCGTCTTGCCGCGACGCACTGCCGCATGACTGTCTCTGCAATTGTTGAGGGGTGCGGCTTCGCTCTGCGTATCAATGAGTATGCGCTGGCGAAGGCGAACGACAGCGCCGCCGAAAGTTGCATCCACAGATCATTGTGACGCCACTAATAAGATGGCGCTGCTCACACGTGGGATTGGTATGACTGACAATTCTGACACGGACGGGCGTCGCGCCCTGGTTGAGGCCGCCCTCGCGGACGCTCATCGTGATCTCTATCGATTTCTTGTTCGGCGGTTAGGCGATGCGCATGACGCCTCAGACGTGCTGCAGGATTTTTTTGTGCGCGTATTGAGCCGATATGATGATTTAAAGGACGAGGAAAAACTAAGGGGGTGGATGGCGAGCATATTGCGCACAACAATCGCTGACCACTTCAGATCAAGAGGTCGCCAGATGCGGTTTGAAGGTGCCTATCAGGCGGATCCAACGGTTGTCTCAAACGTGGTCGACGAAGATATCGATCTCGTGATCTGCGCCTGCCTTTACAAGCTCCTGCCGACTCTCAACGAAGAATATGCCGCCATTCTATGGCGCGCCGATCTGATCGGCGAGCCGCGTGATGTGATCGCGTCGGATCTTGGTCTCAACGAAAATGCGTTCCGCGTGAAACTGCATCGCGCCCGCAAAGCCTTGCGACGGCGCCTTGAGGAGACCTGCGAGACATGTCCCGAGCATGGGTTTTTTGACTGCCAATGCTCACACGCGAAATTATTGAGAGCGCGACTGAAGGAAGTGCGATTGGAAGAGGGCGTCGGCTGATGGTTTGAAACGAAATCCACCGCCTAGGTGTAATACGCCGCGGCGCTTTGCGTCTTTCGATGCGCGTTCCGTATTTACGAGGCCGGCGCATCTGTGCGGCGTTCACCGCCAAGCCAGTTTTTTACAACCGCGCGGCTTCTTTCCATGCGACCTGGCCGCTCACAATGGAGACCTCAAATGACAAATAAAACAGCGTCGAGATCAGCCCCGAGTTCAGTATCGAAAGCGACCGCATCGAGTTCGAACGCCAAAACGCGCGCCAATGACGCCCACGAGAAACCAGGCTGGATGACGGCTGAATATGCGGCGCCTGATGTCGCGGCGGTCGTAGGCGCGCAGATGGAAGGCGCCAAGGCGATGGGCGAAGTCTCTTCAATGCTCGCGAAAATGGCGCAGGATTTGGCGACGCGGCAGGTCGCTTTTGTCAAATCGACGATGGAAACCGTCCAGAAAGCCGCTACAGGTGCGAGCGAGTCGGATTTGAGCGCGCGCCTTGAGCGCCAGAGCGAAACCTATCGCGAATTGATGGAAGCCTCCGCGCAACATGTCTCAGAGGTCGCCGCAACGGTCGCTAGTTGCTGCTGCGATGCGGTCGATCACATCACGGAAGCGGGCGCCCGGGCGGCCGAAAAAACCATGAACAAATCGGGCGCATAAGGCGAGGCCGGCCCAAAAACGGAAGGAACAGGACGATGCCCGACGGAGCGACTTCTACTGCGAGCGCGCCAAATCTCGATCAGGCGACGAAAAGCCGCCGCAATCCACAAACAAGTGTTCAAAAGAGCGCCGCGCGCGCAAAACCGGCCGTCCCGGCGCAGGTGGATACGGATGCGAGCGCTGAAACAGAAGCAAGTTCCGGTGTCGCCGCGCCGCATGCGGCGGCGTTCGCAGACTTTGTAATCGACGCCGCACAGCGCAACATTCTTTTCTGGGATGCGTTGCGCCGGCGAGCGAACAATATGCTTGAGCATGAGCGCGAGGGTTTGCCGCCACTCTTGAAGTTTAAATATGAGGAAATAGCCGACGGCGCTGAGTTTGATCCGCGATCGAACTATAAACTCCTCAAAATACTCGAAGTTGACGATATCTGCCTCGATGATTGTCTCGATCCGGAAAAGCCGCCCGTCATGATCATTGACCCGCGAGCCGGCCACGGGCCCGGCATTGGCGGTTTTAAGCGCGATTCCGAAGTCGGGATTGCCCTGCATGAGGGCTATCCGGTCTATTTTGTAGTGTTTGAGCCCGATCCCAAGCCGGGTCAGACGCTCGCCGACGTATTGCACTCTTTGCGGCGTTTCGTGGAAATGCTGAAAGCGTTGCATGGCGACCGCGCGCCAATTCTTTACGGCAATTGCCAAGGCGGTTGGGCCGCGGCGCTCCTCGCCGCCGATTGCGGCAGCGAGGCGGGGCCGGTTGTAATGAACGGCTCACCGCTCTCTTACTGGGCAGGCGAGGCTGGCGCTAATCCGATGCGTCTTGCCGCCGGGTTTCTTGGCGGATCGTGGCTGACGCATTTTATCGGCGATCTCGGCGATGGCGTCTTTGACGGCGCCTGGCTTGTTCAGAACTTTGAAAACCTGAAACCCGAAGGCGCGATCTGGCGCAAATACGCCGACCTATATCTCAATATAGACAAGGAGCGGGACCGGTTTCTCGATTTTGAGCGCTGGTGGAGCGGATTTTACCGCCTCAGCCGCGAAGAGATGCTGGCGATTGTTGAAAACCTTTTTATCGGCAACCAGCTCGAAAAAGGCGAAGTCGAACTTTGCGAAGGCTGCACGGTCGACCTTAAGAACATATCGAGCCCGCTTGTCGTGTTCGCCTCCTATGGCGACAATATCACGCCGCCGCATCAGGCATTGGGGTGGATTCCGACGGTCTATCCGACAACGGAAGATCTGAAAGCGGCCGGGCAGCGCATTGTCTATCTGATCAACCGCCATGTGGGCCATCTCGGCATCTTTGTCTCGGCCAAGGTCGCGCGGTTCGAACACCGGGCGATACTGGAAAACTTGCCCGATGTCGAAGAGCTCGAGCCTGGGCTTTATGAAATGCGGATCGACAATCCGACCGGCGATCCCGATTGCGAACGCGATCAGTATACGGTGCGCTTCGAGCCACGGCGGGTTGAAGATTTGCATTTCGAGACGCCGAATGAGGCGTTTGAAAAAGTCCACGCCGTTTCTGAAACGATGGAGGGTTTCTACTCGAAATTCATGAGCCCGTTCGTGCGCGCCTGGGCGAGCCCGATGACCGCCGAAGCGCTGAAATGGGCGCATCCGATGCGGGCGTCGCGCTATCTCTATTCGGAAAAACTCAATCCCTTCATGGCGGTGGTCGCGACCGCTGCGGAACTGGCGGAGAAATCACGCTGGCGCCTCGATGAGAAGAACCCTTACCGGCAGGCGGAACGCCGCGTCGCCGACGACATCGAAGCGAGCATCAAACGCTGGCGCGTGGCGCGGGATGCGGCCGGCGAACAGGCGTTTGACTGGCTCTATAACTGGACGACGCCGACCATGTTGCCGCCTTTCCTGCCGCCCTCGCGATCGCAGCCGGATAAAGCGTAGAGGGGGCGGGCAATGAGCGTTACTGCCATTCAAGAAGCCTACGAGGCGGCGCTTTATCCTGGCGCCGATGGTCGCGGTCGGCCGTTTACGGCGACGCTCGATGAAACCCTGTTAACGCTCAATTGCGGCTCGTCGAGCCTTAAATTCGCGGTCTTTACACTGGGTGAGGAGCCGCGCCGCCTTGTTCGCGGCGCGGTCGTTCGTATTGGCGCCGACGATAGCGGTTTGCGCATTACTGATGATGCGGGTGCCGTCGTCGTTGACGAGACGCACCCTTCCGTCAATCATCCCGCGGCGCTCGATTGGGCGATAACGCGGCTTGAAACGCTCGCCGATCTCGGCGCGATCGGCTATGTCGGCCATCGGGTCGTCCATGGCGGTCCTGATTGCGATTGCCCGAAACCGGTCACGGCCCAGCTTGAAGCCTATTTGCGCCGGCTGACGCCGTTGGCGCCGCTGCATCTGCCGGCGAATATTGAAGGGATCGTCGCCGCGCGGTTGCGACTGCCGCAGGCGCAACACATCGCCTGTTTCGACACGGCGTTTCATCAGACTGCACCCTCACTCGCGCGGCGCACCGGGCTGCCGCGTGAATTCGAAAGTGGAGAAATCCGTCGATATGGCTATCACGGATTATCCTATGAATTTATCGTCGACCATATAAAGCGAACGGAGGGCGAAGACGCTGAAAAGGCCCCTATGATCGTTGCGCATCTCGGGTCCGGCGCGTCGATGGCGGCGATCTCGAACGGACAAAGCGTTGACACGACCATGGGTTTTTCGACGCTTTCCGGGCTGCCCATGGCGACGCGTTGCGGCGACATCGATCCGGGTCTCGTCTTGTATCTCCTTCGGGAGAAAAAGATGGCCGCCGACGCGCTCCAAACACTGCTATACGAGCAATCGGGGCTGTTGGGGCTGTCGGGGCGAAGCGGTGACATGAAGGCGCTGTTGGCCGCGCCGGATGATGCGCAGGCGCGCGACGCCATTGACTATTTTTGTTTTCAGGCGCGAAAGCGTATTGGCGCGCTCGCCGCGTCCATGGGCGGCGTCAGCCGCATCGTCTTTACTGGCGGGATCGGCGCGAATGCGCCGGAGGTTCGCGCGCGAATAATAAAGCCTCTCGAAGCGCTGCTGCCCCTGCGAGTTGAAGATGAACGCAATAAAAGCGGCGGACCCGTGATCTCGAACGACGGCTCGCTGATCAAACTGAATGCGCTTCATACGGATGAAGAACTGATGATTGCGCGTCACGCAGCGGCATTTGCGCGCGGAGAAGGCGCGTTCGTGCGAAAGTATCAATGACACGGATGTTGGAAACCCTCGATGATCTGTTCGCGCTGGTGGAAGACGCGCCGCCCTTGCGCGTCGGGGTTGTCTGCGCCGAGCAGGTGGCGGTGCTCGAAACGGTGCGCGACGCCAAGGCGCGCGGGCTCATCGAACCGCTCCTGATCGGCGATCCCGACGCGATTGTCGATACCGGTCGGAAAATTGGGTTCGACATCGACCCTGATGCGGTGGCGGCGGCCTGGTCGGAAGAGCAAGCGGCGGCGACCGGCGCGGGGCTTTTGGGCGGCGGCGGCGTTGACACGCTGATGAAGGGTCTTGTCCATACGGACGTCTTCATGAAGGCGCTGTTGAGCAAAAGCGCGAATTTACGCGTGCCTGGCCGCCGGGTGAGTCATGTCTTTATCGCCGATATTCCCGCCTATCCGCGCTTGCTCGCGATTACCGATGCGGCGGTGAACATTGCGCCCGATCTCATGGGCAAAGCGCAAATCCTGCAAAACGCCATTGATGTGATGCGTTTGATCGGCGTTGATCGACCGAAAGCCGCCGTGCTCTCGGCGGTTGAAACCGTCAATGTGCTGATTGAATCGACCACCGACGCGGCAGCACTTGCGATCATGGCCAAGCGCGGTCAGATCAAAGGTGCCGACGTCGACGGCCCGCTGGCTTTTGACAACGCGGTTTCAATCAAAGCCGCCGAAGTCAAGGGGATTGCCTCGCCGGTTGCCGGCGTCGCCGATATCGTCCTCACCCCCGATCTCGTCTCCGGCAATATCCTCGCCAAGAATCTCGAATATCTCGCCGGCGCGACGCTGGCCGGACTGGTCGTCGGCTTGAAAGCCCCCATTGTTTTGTCTTCGCGCGCCGATCCCCCGCCGGCGCGTCTGGCGGCGCTGGCGCTCGCCCGATTGCTAGCGCCGCCAAAACCGGAGGATCATTATCAAGCGACGCCCGCCGATTTAGACGACGAGCCGCTCGGTTGCTGCGCGCCGATGCCGGAAGAGGCCTGTTTTCCTGAGGAAGGCGTCTGATGGATCAGAGCGTCGCAATTATCGACGATGAACTGGAACAGGCGCGCCTGCCGGTGTCACTGGACCGAGCGGTCGATGCGGCGATCGGCAAGGCGACCGGCGGCGTTGCGCCGACGGCGCTGGCGCTCGCCTATATGGACTGGGCGCTGCATCTGTCGAAATCCCTCGACACCCAGAGCGAACTCGCAAGGGGCGTCGCAGACGCCTATTGGCGCTTTATCGATTATTGCCTTCGGGCCTGCGCCGACCCCGATTGCGAAACCTGTATTGAGCCGGATGCACGAGACAACCGGTTTGCGGACGACCTCTGGCAGACGCAGCCATTCCGCGCTTATGCGCAAGGATTTCTTCTGGCGCAGGATTGGTGGCGCGGTGCGACAACAGCGCCCCCGGGCGTCGACAAACACCACAGGCAAGTCGTCAGTTTTGTTGCCCGTCAGTTGCTCGACATGACCTCGCCCGCAAACGTCCCGGCGACGAATCCGACGATTATCGCTCGGACGCTCAAAGAAGGCGGGCGGAATTTGCAGCGTGGCTTTTCTCTTTGGCTCGACGATCTGAAACGCGCCGGAAATGGAGATCCGCCGGCGGGCGCCGAAGACTTTGTGCTGGGTCGCGATCTCGCGACGACGCCGGGCGAGGTGGTGTTTCGGAACGAGCTGATTGAACTCATCCGATATACGCCGCAGACGGATAAAGTGCATCCCGAGCCGATCCTGATCACGCCGGCCTGGATCATGAAATATTACATCCTCGACCTGTCGCCGGAAAATTCGCTGGTGCGCTATCTGGTAGAGAACGGGTTCACGGTCTTTATGATCTCGTGGAAGAACCCGAACGCCGAGGACTGCGACTTGTCGCTTGAAGACTACCGCCGCCTCGGCGTTAACGCGGCGATCAGGACTGTATCATCGATCGCGCCGGGCAAACTACACCTGGTTGGGTATTGCCTTGGCGGCACGCTTGCGGCGATCGCCGCCGCCGCAATGGTCCGCGACGGCGCCGAGCAACTAAACTCCCTCACATTGCTCGCGGCCCAAACCGATTTCACCGAAGCCGGGGAACTCACGCTCTTTATCGACGAGGCGCAGGTGACGTTTCTTGAAAACGTCATGGCGGAACATGGCTATCTCGATGCGCGTCGGATGGCCGGCGCCTTCCAATTGCTACGCTCAAGCGATCTTATCTGGTCGAAAATGGTACAGAATTACTGGCTCGGCGAGCGAGCGCCCATGTTCGATCTCTTGTCGTGGAACGCGGATGCGACCCGCATGCCTTACAAAATGCATGCGGAGTATCTGCGGAAACTGTTTTTAGACAACGATTTTGCGCGAGAAAAATATCTCGTCGACCGCAAGCCCGTGGCACTGCGCGACGTGCGCGCGCCGATTTTCGCCGTCGGAACGGAGCGCGACCACGTCGCACCCTGGCGCTCGGTTTACAAAATCCACGCGCAAGCAAGCGCCGACGTCACCTTCGTTCTGACCAGCGGCGGTCACAATGCCGGCGTCGTCAATCCGCCGGGCCAAAAAAAACGGCGCCATCAGATCGCGACCCATGACGACCTTGCCGCTTATGTGGATCCAGACGCATGGCGCGCCACCGCCGCCCAGCATGAGGGTTCGTGGTGGCCGTGCTGGCTCAATTGGCTGAAAGAGCGATCTTCAACACTCGCGTCGCCGCCGAAAACGGCGCCCTCTCTCGGTCCGGCTCCCGGGCGCTATGTCATGGAGCGTTAGGCCATGGCGAGGACCGCAATGACGCCTGTCATCGTTGTCGGCGCCGGACCTTCGGGGCTCGCAAGCGCCATTGTTCTGGCGCGCGCGGGCCGCCCCGTCATTGTGCGCGAGCGACAACGCACAGTCGGCGCGCGTTTCCATGGCGACTTTCAGGGTCTGGAAAACTGGAGTGCGGACAGTGATGTCCTCGACGAAATCGGCAATCTCGGTGTTTCGTTCGCGGCGGCGCTGCATCCGGTTTATCGGGGCAAGGCCTATGACGCCGCCGGTCGGCGATATGATATCGAGGACAAAAAGCCCCTTTTTTACCTCCTGCGCCGCGGTCCCGGGGACGGTACGCTTGACGAGGCGCTTCTAAATGCCGCGCGCGAGGCCGGCGCCGAAATCAGGTTCGGAGACGAGGTCGAACGCGTTCCCGAAAACGCAGTCGTCGCAACGGGTCCGCGCCGCGCCGACATTATCGCCTCCGGTTATACGTTTCGCACCGGGATGGATAACGCGCAGCACGTGTGTTTTGACGACCGGATCGCCCCTTGGGGATATGCATATCTCCTCGTCGCGAACGGGTTTGGCACGTTGGCGGTGTGCATGTTCCGCGACTTCAAAAAACACGCCGAATGTCTTGCGGCCGCGAAAGATTTTTTTGAAGAACATGCGAACCTTAAAATGCGCGATCCGAAACCCTTTGGCGGCTACGGCATGCTGTCGCGGATCACCCGAGTTGAACGCAAAGGCCGCCGGGTGGTCGGCGAACGCGCCGGGCTGCAGGACGGTCTTGCGGGATTTGGTCTTCGTTTTGCGATCATATCCGGCGCGCTGGCGGCTCAGAGCCTCCTTCGCGGAGAGTCATACGAAAAGCTGCTGCGCCGGCGTCTCGGATCCGTCCATGGCGCCGGGGTGGTAAACCGCTGGGTCTTTCAGGCGGTCGGGGATAAGGGGCGCGCCTGGGCGTTAGGCCGTCTGTCGCAAAGCGAAGGTCGGCGCGGATTGCGAGGCCTTTATCGCGGCTCGCTCCTTCATCGCGCGCTTTTTCCTGTCGCGGCGATTCGGATTGGCGCCCGGCTAAACCATCCTGGTTGCAATCACATTGATTGCGATTGTCCGTGGTGTCGGACGAAAGAAAAACGTGCGAGCGCGCCCGAAGTTCATCTTTGAGGGGAATTGCGGCCACGAACGTATTAATCTGCAGGAGAGCAATGACATTGAACCCGGAAACGATGGACCTTGCCGGCAAAACGGGCCTCGTGATCGGCGTCGCCAACGCGCACAGCCTCGCCTGGGCGGCGGCTCAACGGTTGCGCAATGCGGGCGCCGGTCTCGCTATGACCTATCTCAACGACACGGCGCAGCCGTTTGTCGAGCCGCTGGCGCGCAAAGTCGGCGCGGAGATTTTCGAACCCTGCAATGTCAACGATGAAGGCTCCCTAGAAGCAGTGTTTGAAAAAATCGCCGATCGGTGGGGTCGTCTCGATTTTTGTTTTCATTCGATCGCCTGGGCCCGCAAGGAAGATCTCCATGGGCGCCTGACGGACTGTTCGGCGGAAGGCTTCTCTGAATCCATGCTTGTGTCGTGTCATTCTTTCATTCGCATGGCGCGCCTCGCCGAACCGTTGATGTCCGATGGCGGCAGCCTGACGACACTTAGTTTCTTCGGTGCCGAGAAAGTCGTCGATCATTACAACGTTATGGGACCGGTGAAGGCCGCGCTCGAAAGTTCCGTGCGCTATCTCGCGCATGAACTTGGCCCATCGTCGATCCGCGTAAACGCGCTTTCCGCCGGCGCAGTCGCGACCCGCGCCGCATCGGGCATCGAACATTTCGACGAGCTCTTGACGGAGACAAGTCGCAAGGCCCCGCTGCGGCGTACGATCGATGCGGATGAGGTCGGCCGCGCGGCGTTGTTTTTAGCGAGCGATTATTCGAGTGGCGTAACCGGAGAAATCCTGCATGTGGACGCCGGCTATCACATCGAAGGCATGGTGTTCCATTGATCGGCGGAAGGACGGCAAGCATGAAAACGACAGTGGAAGATCCGGTCTGCAATCGTATGATTGATATAGAAGACGCCGCCGCCCAGGCGGATTATGACGGTTGGGCGTATTTCTTCTGTTCCGCTGAGTGCCGCAACAAGTTTAATCGTCAGCCTGCGAAATATGCGTCAAGGCCGACACTCGCTGCGCATAAGCAGCGTCATCATGCTCCGCGCGACAGGGCGAAACAACCATAATTCATTTTTGAACATAAGGGCCAAGGGGGCCTCTCACATGAATCAAACGCACACAGCTCACGCTCATGGATCGCATGCTGACCACGAAAACCACAAACATGGTGGTCAACACGGCGCCCATGGTTCGACCGCCGGCGGGCATGACCATGAGGGCATGATCGCCGACTACCGCAAACGATTCTGGGTCTCGCTGGCGCTTACCGTTCCGATCCTAGCGCTGGCGCCGATGATCCAGGGTTTCCTCCGGCTTGAAGAAGTCCTGGCTTTTCCAGGCGACCGTTATGTCCTCGCGCTCCTGTCGAGCATTGTCTATTTTTATGGCGGTTGGCCGTTCCTGAAAGGCCTTTGGTCGGAAGTTGCCGCGCGCAATATCGGTATGATGACGCTGATCGGCGTCGCGATCACGGCCGCTTATGTTTACAGCGTCGCCGTCGTTTTTTCCGGGTCGGACGAGACGTTCTTTTGGGAGCTGGCGACGCTGATCGCCATCATGTTGTTTGGGCATTGGATTGAAATGAAATCCGTCATGGGCGCCGGCAAGGCGCTCGAAAAACTGGCGCGGCTGATGCCCGACACGGCCCACCTGGTGCTCGACGATGGCTCGGTGTCGGACGTGCCTGTCTCGCAATTAAAAAACGGCGATCAGCTCCTGATTAAGCCAGGCGAAAAAGTTCCGGCCGACGCCATAATAGTCAAAGGAGAGACGTCGGTTAATGAATCGATGTTGACCGGCGAATCCAAGCCAGTGACAAAATCGGAAGGCGCGCAAGTGATCGGCGGGTCGATCAATGGCGAAGGTTCGATCACAGTTCGCGTCGCCAAGACCGGCGATGAAACATTTCTGTCGAGCGTCATCAGGCTGGTTGAGGAAGCGCAGGCCAGTAAATCGAAAACCCAAGACCTTGCAAATACTGCCGCCAAATGGCTGACCTTCATCGCGCTTGGGGGCGGCTTTTTAACGGCCTTCGGTTGGTCGGCGCTGACCGGGCAGGGTTTTGCATTCGCCATGGAGCGTGCTGTGACGGTAATGGTCATCGCATGTCCCCACGCACTCGGCCTCGCCGTGCCGCTGGTGGTGGCGCGCTCGACGGCGATCGCGGCGACCAACGGCCTCCTTATTCGTGATCGGACGGCTTTTGAAGAAGCCCGAAAAATTGACGCCATCATTTTCGACAAGACCGGCACTCTCACCCGCGGCGAGTTCGGCATCACAGATACACTGGTCTTCTCGGACTCTTATTCACCTGATGATGTCGTCGCCTATGCGGCGTCGATAGAGGCGCATTCGGAACATCCAATTGCAAAAGGCATTGTCAAGGACGCCAAGGAAAAATGGGACGTCGACAATTTCAGGGCGATCCCGGGCAAAGGCGCCGAGGGCATCGTCAAAGGCAAGGACGTAAAAGCCGTTAGCCCCGGTTATATCCGCGCCAAAGGGCTATTGCCGGACGACCCGCGCATCGAAGAACTAAGCCGCCAGGGCAAGACGGTCATCTTTGTCTTGATCGACAGTGTTCTCGCCGGGGCGATTGCACTCGCCGACATTATCAGGCCCGAGTCAAAACGGGCGATCGCGCAGCTTCGGCATATGGGCGTTCAATGCATTATGCTCACTGGCGATAACGAACAGGTCGCCAAGTGGGTCGGCGAGGAGATCGGTCTCGACGAAGTCATCGCCGAGGTCCTGCCGGAACAAAAAGCAGCCAAAGTCAAGGAAGTGCAATCGCGCGGGCTGATCGTGGCGATGACGGGCGACGGCGTCAACGACGCGCCAGCGCTGGCGCAAGCCGATGTAGGCATCGCCATCGGCGCCGGCACCGACGTCGCGATTGAAACCGCCGATATCATCCTGGTCAAGAGTAATCCGCTAGACGTCGCCGCGATCATAGGCCTTGGCCGCGCCACTTACAGTAAGATGATGCAGAATCTCGTCTGGGCGACTGGCTACAACGCGTTCGCGATTCCAGCGGCGGCGGGCGCGTTCTTCCCGATCGGAATACTCCTCAGCCCGGCGCTCGGTGCGGTTTTCATGTCGTCAAGCACCATTATCTGCGCGATTAATGCGCAGATGCTGCGCCTGAAAAAGCAAAATGGAAATGAGAGCGGAACATTGCATGAGGAGCACTGACGATAGACTCGGCGAATTGAGGCAAATGCTGCTGACGATCGGCATTTCAGCGGCGTTGTTGTTGATCGTCGGCCCCTGGGGTCATTTTTCAATGGTGGACACTGCGTTCGGTGCAACTTTGACTGCGGCGATGCGTTTCGAGATCGGCGCGTCCGGGCGTTTAAAGCCTTCCCGGATCGCCACAATAAGAAAGAAACACAAAGGAGATGCAGGCGATGGCGGACGATCATCAACAAGATCATAAAACGGAACCGTTCAGGATCTGGACGGCGTTCGGCGTCTTTGTCGCAGTCATCGCGATCTTGCTCGCCTATGAACACAGAGCGCATCTTTTGACCGGGGATGTCTTACTCTACGGGCTGCTTGCCGCTTGCGTCGGCGTTCATTTGTTCATGCATGGCGGCCATGGAGGGCATCGGAGCGGAGGGCATGGCGGTCACGATCGCAATAAAGGCGACGAAGGAGACAAGCAATGACCGGTGAGGAAGCACACCATGCAAGTTACGGCCTATGGCTGCTCGTGATATTCAATTCCGCAATTTTTATCATCTTCGCTTTCAGTTTCGCCAAACCCCAATCCGGCAGAGACTGGCGATCGTTCGGCGCCTTTAGCGCGTTTATCGTCGCGCTATTCACGGAGATGTACGGCTTTCCATTGACTATCTTCTTCTTGTCCGGCTGGCTGCAAACAAATTTCCCGGACGTGGATTGGTTTGCCCATGATTCTGGACATCTGCTTGAAATGATCTTTGGCTGGCGCGCCAACCCGCATTTTGGGCCGTTCCATCTTTTTAGCATGGTGTTGATCATCGGAGGCTTTTGGCTGCTGTCGGCGTCTTGGCCCGTCCTTTATCGCGCACAGCGCGCCGGCGCGCTGGCCGTTTCCGGGCCCTACGCGCGCATCCGCCACCCGCAATATGTGGGATTCATTCTCATTATGATCGGGTTTCTCTTTCAGTGGCCGACGCTTCTGACCCTGGCGATGTTCCCGGTGCTGCTCTTCATGTATTGGCGCCTGTCGCTGAGCGAGGAACGAGAGGCTGAGGCGTCGTTCGGCGAAGAATATCGCCGCTACGCCGTCGCGACACCGCGGTTCTTCCCAAAACTCAGTGTTGCCAAAAAACCGGCGTGAGCGATGGCCGCGACAGTAGAGGTCGCACGCCGGACGAACAGGGGCGGTCCATGACCGGGTCCGTTTCCGAACAATATGAAGAAGATATTCCGCGCCGCGATTTCATTCATATCATGGGCGCATCGGTCGCGGTGGTCGGCGTGGGCGTCGCGCTGTGGCCGCTGGTCGATAGTTTTAATCCGTCAGCGGATGTTCGTGCGATGTCGAGCGTCGAGCTCGATCTGGCGCCGATCGAGCCCGGCCAGCGCATCGCTGTGAAATGGCGGGGCAAACCGGTGTTTATATCCCGGCGCACTCCAAAGGAAATTGAACTTGCGCGGACGGATGATCGCGCGAACCTTAAAGATCCGCAAACGGATGCGGAGCGCGTGATCAACCCGGAGTGGCTCATCGTCATTGGCATTTGCACTCATCTCGGTTGTGTGCCGCTCGGGCAGAGCGCTCAAAGCAATCGAGGCGACTGGAATGGTTGGTTTTGCCCCTGTCACGGATCGCACTACGATACATCGGGACGTATTCGAAAGGGGCCGGCGCCGCTTAATCTCGAAATCCCCAAATATGAATTCGTTGATTTGCTTAAGTTAAAAATCGGATAAGAAATTTTCGCTTTTGTCATGGAACTTTTTAGCAGAATAAGTCCCGCATGAACTCAATGCCAAGAAATGCCCGTCGACTAAGCGGTCAACTGATGGTCGCGGCGATGGTTGTTGCATTGTTCATGGCCAATACGCGGTTTTCCGAATTCTATCATGTACTTCACCACACAGTTGCAGGCGTTCATATAGGCGGAGTTTCTTATGAAAAGCCGATTTATCTGTGGATCAATGAAGGGCTTCTGGTTCTATTCTTTTTAAAGATCGGCCTTGAGACCAAGCGTGAGTTGTTAACTGGCGCATTGTCCGCCAGGCGAGTTTGGCGGTTGCCTTTGTTAGCGGCGCTCGGCGGCATGGCTGTACCCGCATTAATCTACATAGCCTTCAATTTCGGCGATGATCAAGCAATAAGCGGGTGGGCGGTGCCGGCGGCGACCGACGCAGTATTGGCGATCGGTATTTTGTCCTTGTTCTCGTCTCGTAAGGCGGTCCCACTCGTCGCGTTTTTGACTGTGATCGCGGTATTTGACGACATTGGCGCAATAGCGATCATTGGCCTTTTCTACGGGGAGGCTATTAATCAATCTGCGGCAGTGATTGCGCTTGCGCTTACCGGCGTGCTATTTGCGTTAGGCGCATTTCGCCTCAAGTCCCTCACGCCTTATTTCGTTGTTACGGGATTATTATGGGCGGCGCTTTTAGCATCGGGCTTGCACGCAACACTGGCGGGCGTCGCTCTAGGAATTGCGATTCCTTTACATGGCGAGAGGGAAGAAAATGGACCGCTCGACCGGCTGGGACGTGACATTTCGCCGATCGTGATGTTTGCGATCGTGCCGGCGTTCGCATTCTTCAATTCCGGAATCCTGCTAAGCGGAGATGTGTTTCGCGCGTTATCGGCTCCGGTGAGCCTAGGTATTGTCACGGGCTTGGTGGTCGGTAAACCGATCGGCATAGCGGGGACGGCGTATTTGGCGGAAAAACTCTCATTTGCCGAGCTCCCAAAGGAACTGCGCTGGGGCGATGTGTGCGCCGCATCGGTTTTCGGCGGGATAGGATTTACGATGAGCATATTCATTGCTTCTGTGGCCTTTCCTTCCATGGAGAAGCTCAATGTCGCGCGACTGTCGGTGCTATCCGCATCCCTTCTAGCGTCTTTGCTGGGCGTTATTTTTCTGTTGGCTCGCCAGCGGTTTCAAATAAAATGAGGGAAAGGTTGGTGCTGAGCGTATTATCTCTTGAAACCGTTGAATGTTTTGCCCTCGTTTTGTGTCGGCGCTCGTAACAATTGAGCGGGGCGGCGAAATGAATGTGGTTTCCACTCGATGGCAGAGATGAGCGTGCCGATGAAATTCCGGTTTATAACGGCGACAATAAACATTCTCATGGTTGAGAAAGTTGAAGAGCGTCTGAGAGAAATTGCAGTACCGGGATTGAGCGTATCCAAGACCAAGGGATATGGCGACTATAAGAATTTCTTTCAGCGTGACCTTATGACAACCCATGCCCGGCTCCAAATCTATGCGCCGGAATCGCGCGTATCTGAGATCGTCGAGGCGATCATGGAGTCAGGCGGGATAGGATCGGAGGACGACGGCATCGTCGCCGTCAGTCCCGTCGATACCATCTATCGCATTGCCGACAAACGCGAAGTAAGCGCAGAGGAATTTTGATCCTTAGCGGAAGATCATCTCGTTGTGACGTTTTGAAAGCTGGCCCATGGAGTGAAGTGACGGAACGCGAGAAGCCCACATAGTCGTTACCCGATCAGTGCGAACATGAGATATCAAAACGGTTGGGAGTCAGATGGCTTTTGCAGTTCTATTCGCTATTTTGCTGGTTGCAGCGACATTCTTGTTTCACTTTGCCGTACTGCGATGGTTATCTGGTGGTATGGCGCAGATCCCGATGGCTGCCGGTCTGCGCATCCTCGTTATCGTACTTACGGCCCTTGCCGCCCATCTTGTCGAAGTCGGTCTCTATGCCGCCGCGTATGCAGCCGGGGAGCGCGTCTTTGACCTCGGGAGCTTTGGAGGTCTCAATGTCGCCGGGCCTCTCGACTATCTCTACTTCTCAATTGTGAGTTACACGTCGCTGGGACTCGGCGATGTGTTTCCGAGCGATCATTTGCGATTTATTACCGGCGTGGAAGCCCTAAACGGTCTTCTCCTGATCGCCTGGTCAGGGTCTTTTATTTACATTGCTATGGGCCGCCTTTGGCCCTGGCGGCCGTGTGCGGAGCCTGTGAAACGTATGAAATAGAAGTGATCGCTTCGCATTAGGCGTAAGGCTTTGCGCTCGCTCGGAATGGCGCCTGCGGGTTGCCGCGAAGTAGACGCAAAGTCGACCGACGCGCTGAAAAAATTTCTGACTTTTGGCCTATATCGATGAGGGAAACGCCGTTCCGTTACGTAATAAACTGCGAGATCAATATGATCATATGCCTTTGGGGCGGATTGAAAGTGAAAGAAGTCGCGAGTGGCGTCCGCGGTAGTATTCTTGGAGTAGCCAGCGCGAATGATATCTCACCAAATGACGCCGCCCTAAGGAATGGCGGAAGGCCTATAGAAAAAGGAGTATTCCGTGGTTCACGAAAACGTCGTTCTTTGCGAGCCCGTCCGGACGGCAATTGGCGCTTATGGCGGAACACTAAAAGATATATCAGCGCCTGATCTTGGCGCGACAGTCATTCGGGAAGCAGTGCAGCGCGCCGGTCTTGACGCCGATCAAGTCAATTCTGTTGTGATGGGCCATGTGATCCAGGCTGGCGCTCGAATGAACCCGGCGCGTCAAGCCGCCATTGGCGCCGGGATTCCCGTTCATGTGCCTGCGCTGACCATAAACCGAGTTTGTGGGTCCGGCGCGCAGGCGATTGTTTCGGCAGCGCAGGAAGTGATGCTTGGTCATGCGAATTGCGTGATCGCCGGAGGCATGGAGAACATGGACCAAACGCCGTACCTCGTCATGAAGGGCCGCTGGGGCTATCGAATGGGCGACGGGCAGATCTATGATGCGATGCTGCATGATGGCCTCAATGACGCGTTTAGCGGTGAACATTCCGGTTGGCACACAGAAGACCTTGTCGAGAAATTTGAGGTATCACGCGATGATCAGGATCGATGGGCGGCGCGGTCTCAGAAGCGGTTTTCCGATGCGCAACAGGCAGGTTATTTCAAGAATGAGATCGTTCCGATCGAAATCAAGGGACGTAAGGGAACGACCCTGTTCGATCATGACGAACAAAATCGTCCGGATACGACTATTGAGGGATTAGGTTCGCTCAAACCGGTTTTTCGTAAAGAAGGAACCATCACAGCTGGCAATGCGCCTGGCCTTAACAGCGGCGCTGCGGCGATGATTGTCGCAAATGCGGCATGGGCCGAAGAGCACAATGTAAAACCGATCGCCAAGCTTATTTCCTATGGGGTCGGCGCTGTTGAACCAGGCATGTTCGGTCTGGGGCCGGTACCTGCCGTTCGCCAGGCGCTGGCGCGCGCCGACTGGAAAATTGATGATTTGGAACGCGTCGAAATCAATGAAGCTTTTGCAGCAATCGCGATCGCCCTGACACGAGAGCTCGGCCTCGCTGAGGAGGTCGTCAATGTGGAAGGCGGTGCGATAGCGCACGGGCATCCTATTGGCGCAACAGGCGCGGTGTTGACGACGCGGCTCCTGCACGCGATGCAGCGCAACAAAATTTGCCGCGGTCTGGTGACGTTGTGCATCGGCGGCGGGCAAGGCGTCGCCCTGGCCCTGGAGCAGGTCGAACATTGACAATTGCGGAACCTGCGCGTCGCAGTCGAAGAGTTAAAGCGGCGGTTTTGATGAAGACACGATACGCCGATTTTCGTGCCGAAGATAAAGGAGTGAAAAATGACTCAATCAACGTCTACCAGCAGCGCCGTCAGACTGTCGGTTTTTGCGCTCGGCATGAGCTTAGGGCTTTTCCTCGCCATAACATTTTCCCTTTGCGTCGCCTTTGATCTGATGTTTCCGCACTATGCGATGCACGGCGCCTGGCATGAATTTCTACCCGGATTTGTTTGGTTGAGTTGGGGATCCTTTGCGATCGGCATAGTCGAAACATTTTTATACGGATGGTATGCCGCGCTAATCTTTGGACCTCTCTACAATCTTTTTGCGGGCCGCTAGCGCGTCATTTCTATTCATATGACCTGAATTCGGCGTTCGGACGCTGCGCCCAAAATGTTTCAGCGATCGGGGATTGCCTAAAGAAGGAAATATTCACATATGAATTTATCAATCACCTTTCTGGGCGCTGTCGGAACGGTCACCGGCTCCAAATACCTTGTCAAAGCTGGCGATCGCCGGCTGCTCATCGATTGCGGTTTATTTCAGGGCTTCAAGCAATTGAGGTTGCGCAATTGGGCGCCGCCGCCGTTCGATCCGGCAAGTCTCGACGCCGTAATTCTTACGCATGCTCATCTCGATCATACCGGCTATCTTCCGCTTCTCGTCCGGAACGGATTCAAGGGGCCGGTTTACGCGACGCCAGGGACGCGCGACCTTTGCGGGATACTGCTTCCGGACAGCGGCCATCTCCAGGAGCGGGACGCCGAGTTCGCCAATCGGCACGGGTTTTCAAAACACAAGCCGGCAAAACCTCTGTATACGCAGAAAGACGCCGATGCTGCGCTCGCAAACTTTAAGGCTGTTCCCTTCGAGAAGAACGTCGATCTTCACGAAGGGCTGAGCGTTCGGTTTCTTCCCGCCGGGCATATCTTGGGCGCCGCGGTCGTTCAAATTTCCGTCGCTGGCGCAACAATAACGTTTTCCGGCGATCTTGGTCGGTCGGCAAGCGCGACCATGTTGGATCCGGCCATCGTGCGCCGGACGGATTATCTGGTGGTCGAATCAACCTATGGCGACCGTCGACATGAGGATGCGGACCCGGAGGACCGAATCGCGGAAATCGTCAATCGCACGGTCGAGCGCGGCGGTACGGTGCTTATCCCATCCTTCGCCGTGGGCCGCGCTCAAAGCCTGCTATTTCATCTTCATCGGCTAAAAGCGAATAAACGTATTCCCGACCTACCAGTGTTCCTCGATAGTCCCATGGCGATCGACGCCAGTGATATCTTTTGTGAGCATCTGGGTGAACATCGTCTTACAGCCGCCGAGTGCCGCGCGGCTTGCCGCGTTGCAACTTATGTTCGCGAAGCCGAAGACTCGAAAGCGCTCGATAAAAACCAGATGCCGAAGATCATCATCTCAGCAAGCGGGATGGCCACCGGCGGGCGCATCCTTCATCATTTGAAATACTATGCGCCGGACCGGCGAAATACAGTGCTCTTTGCCGGTTTCCAGGCGGGCGGCACGCGCGGCGCCGCAATGACCGGCGGCGCCAAAACAGTCAAAATTCACGGGGGCTACGTGCCGATCCATGCAGACGTGGAGAACCTCCACATGCTGTCCGCACACGCGGATGCGGACGAAATCATGACTTGGCTTGGCCATTTTGAGGCGCCGCCGCGCCGTACATTTATTACGCATGGTGAGCCGGCCGCCTCTGACGCGTTGCGCCGCCGTATCGAAGAAGCCCTCGGATGGTCATGCGACGTGCCTGCATACAAAGATAGAGCTGACCTTAATTGATCTGCGCGATGAGAACGCGTTGCGCGGGGAGAAGTTGAATGGCGGAACCTGAACGTTCGAACAGACTTCGTCTGAAGCGTCTCGGCATCGATACCCACCAGGAAGCCGTCCTCTACATGCGCCGTGACTGTCACGTTTGCCGTGCGGAAGGGTTTTCGGCGCGCGCTCGCATTCGCGTCACGGCGGGGGGCGCATTTATTATTGCTACGCTCAATTTTATTAACAGCGACCTCCTGGCGCCAGGCGAGGCGAGCCTTTCCGAATCGGCGTGGTCTCACATCGGCGCTGAAGAAGGCTGGGAGATCAGCGTCGCTCATGCGCGGGCGCTGGATTCGCTGAGTGATGTTCGGGCGAAAGTTTACGGCAAAAAATTAACGGACGGCGCTCTCGGGGAGATCATGAACGACATTGTCGAAGGGCGGTATTCGGATATCCACTTGTCGTCTTTTATTACAGCCTGTGCGGCGCGCGAACTGGACGGCGGAGAGATTGTCGGCCTGACGCGCGCTATGGTCGCTGCAGGTCAGCGTTTGGATTGGGGTGCGCCGCCGATTTTCGACAAACACTGTGTCGGCGGCCTGCCGGGCAACCGCACAACGCCGATCATCGTTGCAATTGTCGCGGCTTGCGGGCTTATGATGCCGAAAACCTCATCGCGCGCGATCACCTCTCCAGCGGGAACAGCCGATACCATGGAGACGCTCGCGCCGGTTGACCTTGATCTCTTGGCCATGCGCCGTGTTGTCGAAAAGGAAGGCGGTTGCGTTGTTTGGGGTGGGGCTGTCGATCTCAGCCCGGCGGACGATACCTTGATCCGGGTTGAACGGGCGCTCGATCTCGACAGTGACGGCCAGCTTGTTGCTTCCGTGCTCTCGAAGAAAGCAGCAGCCGGATCGACCCATCTCGTGCTCGATATTCCGGTGGGGCCGACGGCGAAAGTGCGCAGCGAGACTGATGCGGGGTCGATCAGCGCCCACCTTCTGAATACCTCTAAAGCGCTTGGCATTAACGCGATTGTCCTTCAAAGCGATGGTCGTCAGCCGGTCGGCCGGGGCATCGGTCCTGCGCTTGAGGCGCGCGACGTGCTGGCGGTGCTGCGGGGCGAAGCAGCAGCCCCGCAAGACCTCAAAGCGCGCGCCGTGACATTGGCGGGAGCATTGCTTGAACTCGCCGGGGACACGCCAATAGGCGAGGGGGTCCGAAAAGCGACCGCTGCAATTGACAATGGCGGCGCTTGGGCGAAGTTTCAGGCGATCTGTGAGGCGCAAGGCGGCATGCGAACGCCGCCGACATCGCGCCATCAACACCCAATCCTGTCTGAGCGTGCAGGACGCATCGTTGCAATCGATAATCGGCGTCTGGCGAAAGCGGCCAAATTCGCCGGCGCCCCGGATGCTAAAGCGGCGGGACTGGAGCTACACGCAGTTCTCGGTCAACAGGTCGAGGCAAGCGAGCCCGTGTTTACGCTGCACGCCGAGACGCAAGGCGAATTGGAATACGCGCTTGAATATGTTGATGGGCATTCGCCGATTTTTGAAATCGAGGCGTCAGGATGAAACCAATAATATTTTCACTGCCCGGCAATGACGAAACGGCAAACAAGATTGCGGATAAACTCAGCGCCGAAATCGGATCACTCCAGATACGCCGTTTTCCCGATCTTGAAAGCTATGTTCGTTATGAAACAGCTGTCGAAGGCCGAAAAGTTTTCCTAGTGTGTACGCTTGACCGGCCAGATGACAAGTTTCTGCCGCTTCTATTCGCTGCCGCGGCCGCGCGCGATTTGGGCGCAGCCGAAGTCGGTCTTGTGGCGCCTTATCTGGCTTATATGCGGCAGGATCGCCGTTTTCAGTCAGGTGAAGCTGTTACCTCGAAATACTTTGCCAACACGCTCAGCCCATGGATCGACTGGCTAGTGACGATCGATCCGCATTTGCACAGGGTTACCTCGTTATCAGAGATTTACTCTGTGCGGTCCGCTGTTGCACATGCGGCGCCGGCAGTCTCTGCTTGGATCAAAGAAACAATTCCTAATCCAGTCCTTGTCGGGCCGGACAGCGAAAGCGAACAATGGGTTTCGGCAGTCGCGAAAAACGCCGGCGCGCCATTTATGGTGCTGAAAAAGACAAGGCGCGGCGACCGGGATGTCGAAGTCAGCGTCCCCGATGTTGAGAATTGGCGGAACCACACGCCGGTTCTAGTTGACGACATTATCTCTACAGCCCGCACCATGATCGAAACCATTGGGAATCTGACAACCGCCGGCCTCGCGCCGCCAGTCTGCGTCGGCGTCCATGCGGTCTTTGCCGACGACGCGTATTCCGAACTGCAGCGTGCTGGGGCAGGTCGCATTGTCACCACGAACACAATAACGCATGAAAGTAATGATATTGATGTTGCGCCGCTTCTGGCCGAAGGCGTTCAGTATGTTTTTGGTTGATGCTCGCGGTTAAGATGACCTCTATGAATGTGTCAGCCAAGTGGTCTTGAATTAGGCGCTATAACTCGCAAAAACCTCTCTGCCGCCATCGCGCCGCAACAAAATAACATCATAGGGCTGCGAACGATGGGGGCTTTCCATGCCCGGCGACCCCAACGGCATGCCGGGAACGAATATTCCGACTGCGTCCGGTTTTTCGGCGATCAGTTTCTTTATAGCGTCTGCCGGAATGTGCCCTTCAACAATATAGCCGTCGATTTGAGCGATGTGGCATGAAGCCAGATCGTTAGGCGCGCCGAATTGTTTTCTAATGTTTGTTAGATCGTTCTGATTGACCACCCGGGTATTAAACCCCGCGTCCTTCAGATGATTCACCCAGGCCGTGCAGCAGCCGCAGGTTGGCGTCTTGTAGACGACCATCTCACCGCTTGCCTGAGTTCCGGCCTGGCAAGCGACGACCCCGCCTAAAAGTACGCCGGTCGTGATGAGCGCGCCACTGTTAATCAAAAATGATCGACGGGAATTGCGAGTACTCTGGGTTTGGATTTCATCGGGCGCCATCATCAAGTCCTTTCATTGGCCGCCAAAAATGGGGACGCCCGCCGCGCTCTGGGGGACGAAGCGCGACGAGCTATGGGAGTTGGCTCAGACGGTAGTCGCCTTCGCCTCTTAAGAAGACTTCAGCCTCCCAATTGCTATATACGCTCAGCTCAGAAATGTTTTGTCCTATATTTGCGCATTCGATTACGGTCAGTGTTCGTGGTCTGCGGTAATCGGCGCCGACGACCAATGAATATGAACAATACGCCAGCGATCATCGATGCGCTGCAAAACCATAGTCTCCATCATCCGCGAGTGAATTTTCTCGCCTTTATAGTCGCCATGGATTTGTGACTCGGAAATGACCGTCGCGATGTCGTTGCCTGCAATCACGTCGCGCTTCTTCAATGCGAATTCGACAGCCGCCGTGAACGCCATATCGGCGGGCATGTGGTGGCCAGCATACTCTTCAACGGAACGTTCAGCGCCGCCGCCTTCGGCAATAATCACATCTGGGGCCAACAACGCGCGAAGGGCCGTTTCGTCGCCCGCCCTTAATGCGACGCCGTAGGCTTCGACAGCAGCTTCAGGCGAACCGTCGTCTCTCGCTCTTCCCGGCTCTGACAAAGCTTTGTCGCCATCATGATGACCGTCGCTATTGTTATGACCGTCTGCTGCGGCTGCGGCTGCGGCCGGCGCCGTCGCGTCATGATGGCCATCACTATCATCGTGACCGTCAGCGTCCGGCGACGCTATATCCATGCCTTCATTTTCAGCTTTTGCATCCGTTCCATGATCGTGATCATGCCCGTCGCCGGTGACCATGGGCATACTCTTCACGCCGAGACCGTAACCGTAGACTATCTTGCCGCCCCACCAAGCGGTGACAGATAAGGAGAGCGCCGCCGCAGCGAGCAGAGCAACAAAGACTGCGGACGCAGGTTTTGCGCGTGTCGCCCAACGCCAAAGCGCCAATATCAGAATGACCACACCGGACGGGACCGCCCAATTGCGATGCGTCGTCATCGCGGCATGGGACGGCGCGTCGTGGTTGACCGTGTAATAGGCTTGGAAGCCAGCCGCGATCGTCGCAATGATCGCAAAGGCGCCGAAAGCGAGCATCCAATCGGCGGCGGGACGCAGCGTTTCGCGCCATCCCTTGGAAGGTGCAAATGACGCGAACGCATACGACACGAAAGCTGTTACTGACAACGCATAGGCAAAATGAACGAGTATCGGATGGATATTCGGTTCAATCATATTTTCCATTATATTATCCCCTCCCTAAAACCACAGTCTCAGCCCGGCAACAAACGATACGCTCGACGGGTCCTCGCCGTCGGCGCGCGCGAAATCAGCCGTTTCGCCGACTGATCGCTCCCATGACACGCCGATATACGGCGCGAACTCCCGCTTGATTTCATAACGAAGTCGCGCGCCGATTTCCGCCGTCGAGAGACCGGAGCCGACACCATATTCGGCAACGTCCTGCACAGCAAAGTTAAGCTCTGTGCGCGGCTGCAGGATCAGACGTTGCGTCAGAAGAAGCTCGTACTCAGCCTCAATCCGCGCCGAGATATCGCCTTCTCCACTGACAAAGAGCGCGGCATCGATTTCGAAGAGATAGGGCGCCAGCCCCTGAAAGCCGACTACTCCGAAGGTACGGTCGTCGCCAGGTGCAAAGTCGTGCCGGACCCCGGCCTGCAAATCGAAATAGCTGCTGATTGGTTTTGAGTAGAGAGCCTGAACTTCAGCTGCTTCAAATGCGCCGCCGTTGAAATCATACTCGCCTTCGGTCTTGATCCAGAGTTTGTGGGCGTCGGTTCCGTACCAGCCCTGCGCATCCCACAGGAGCAGGGGATCGCCTTCGTTGGAACGATATTCGAGCCGGTCAGCCTGAAGGAACCAGCTGGTCTGCGCGCCGCTTTCATGGAGCAGGGTGCGCCTTGCCGCATTCATTTCGGCCGCGCCATAATATTGGTCCGCCTGCGACCATAATCCATTGTCGGCGTTTTCAGCGTCCGCCGCATTGGCGCCGAAGGACGCGAAGGCGGCTGCGCATACAGCGAAGGAGAAAGCGTTCCTGAACATTATTGCGTTTCTCCGTGCTCCATTGCGCCATGGTCTACGCCTTGACGGTCATCGGCGTCGTCGCTTTTCTTGTGGTTCATTTTCGAGTGATCCGTGGACTCATGATCCATCGCGTCATGATCCATTGAGGGAGGACGCGCGGCGTCGCGCGGCAGGAGCGAGACCACCTGCATCATGCCGGCGTGCATGTGATAAAGAAGATGACAATGAAACGCCCAGTCGCCGACATGTTCCGCGGAGATATCGACTGACAGTTTTTCCCCTGGCTTGACGATAATAGTGTGCTTGCGCGGCATGTGATCCCCTCCGCCATTAACAAGGTCAAAGAACATGCCGTGCAGGTGGATCGGATGTGGCATCATCGTGTCGTTGACCATGGTGAGGCGCAGCCGTTCGCCTTCGTAGAATTTGATCGGTTCGGTGACTTCCGAAAATTTTACGCCGTCGAATGACCACATATAGCGGTGCATGTTCGACGTCAGGTGAATTTCAAGCTCGCGCTCCGGCGCCCGCGTGTCCGGATTGGGATCAAGGCTGCGCAATTGCGAATAGCGAAGCGTCCTGTGGGGAACATCTTCGAGTCCAACGCCCGGCTCGTCGAGCCGGCTCATCGGCGCCATGGCGACATTGGCGATGCCGGGCCCCGTCGGGTGATTGTGTTCGATCATCCCCGTCATGTCGTGGCCTTCGTGATCCATCGGCGATTTCGCCGGCATTGCCGCCATTGTCGGCTTCATCGTGTCGTCGCCATGCGCGCCATGATCCATCGACGAATGGTCCATGGCGCTGTGATCCATTCCTCCGTCGTCTGATTTCTTGTCAGCGCCGTTCATCGCTATGCCGCCCATCTCGCCGTGACCGGCCATGCCCATATCTTTCATGGTGAGCGTCGGTCGCTCTCTGAGCGGCGGCGCCTCGGCGCGCATGCCGGGCTGCGGTCCAAGTGTGGCGACTGCCTGTCCTGAGCGGTCAATGGATTCAGCGACAATCGCGAACGAGCGGGGTTCCTTCGGCTGAACGATGACGTCGTAGGTTTCCGCCACGCCGATCTGGAACTCGTCGGTTTCAATCGGCTGCACATTTAATCCGTCCGCCGCAACGACGGTCATCGGCAGGCCTGGAATCCGGAAATTGAAGAACGACATCGCCGACGCATTGATGATTCGCAGACGTACGCGCTCACCAGGGTTGAAGACGGCGTTCCAGTTGTCGGCAGTGGCGTGGCCATTGATCAGGTAAGTGTAGCTTTCGCCAGTGACGTCGGCGATATCCGCCGGCGACATGCGCATCGCGCCCCACATAGCGCGCTGTTTGAAGGCCTTTCCGAAACCCATACGGCCCGCGTCTTCGAAAAAGTCGGGCAGGGTGTTTTTCTGAAAATTCAGGCTCTCGCTGTTCTTTTTCAGTTTCGCGAAAATCCGATGTGGATGAGTAAAGCTCCAATCCGACAAGACCAGTACATATTCGCGATCATATTGAACAGGATCGACGCCCTTCGGGTCAATAATGAGGGGCCCGTAGTGGCCGAGCTGCTCCTGCAACCCGGAATGCGAATGATACCAATAGGTCCCATTCTGCGGGACGGAATATTTATAGGCGAAGGTCTCGCCCGGTTTGATGCCCGGAAAGGTAACACCCGGCACGCCGTCCATCTGAAACGGCACCAACAGTCCATGCCAGTGGATTGAGGTGTCCTCCATCAGCCCATTTGTGACATTGAGCGTGATCTCATCACCTTCGCGAAACCGGATCAGCGGCGCCGGAATCGTACCGTTAATGCCGAGCGCTTCACCGGCGCGGCCATTAATTCGCACCGGAAACTTACCGATAGTGAGGTCAAATCGGGTGCCCGTGAGACTTGGGATGCCGAGATTGCCGTCGCTCGCGGACTTCGCCCATGCGGGGAGCAATCCGCCCGCAGAGGAAACCAGGCCGCCTGCAGCGCTCGCCTGCAACAGTCGTCGTCTTGTATACATACTTTTACTCCGCCGAACCCGATGGGAAAATTTAACGCCTGTTTTCAGCGCGCACGCAATTATCTAATGATGACCAGCGCGCTCGTGCTCGTCAGCGTCGTCTACTTCATCCACATGGTCATGATCCACGTCGTTCGAGGGCTCCATGTCATTCATGGCGCACTGGTCAATGGCGGCGGCGGCGAGTTTCATTGCCTCTTCATGCAATTTAGCCATGCATGCTTTGTGGGCTTCTTCGCTAATGTCCAACGAGCACATTGCGGCAATGCTATCACTTTTGCCTTGCTCCGGTTTCAATAGGAAGTGGACTCGCTCGCCAATAGAAAATTCGGAGAGATCTACCGGCTTCAATACCGGGAAATCCATGGCCATCTCCTTAAAGCCGATAGAATGTCTTGGCTTGTGTGAGATGTTGACGCTGGATTGTTTGACATCGAGCGCGTTGATGACGCCTTCGCCTACCGGCACATCGCAATGGATGGTTTGTCCAAGTTCTCCCTCCGCATGTGGATCCGCATTATCTTGCGTAACAATTGCCCAAGCGGACGACCAAGCGGTCAAAGCAACGATAGGTGAGGCGGTAAAGACGGATCGGTTTTTCACGTCTGCTCCAACAAATACTATAGCCAGGCGCGGGCCTGCACCATCCCAGCTGAATGGCCTAGATTTGTTTTACGTCCCTCGGCGGCATATCCCTCACAGCTAAGGGTATCGCTGGCGATTTGTCTCCAGCCGCTCCAGAGCTCGGTGCTCCGTTGCCCCGCTATTCGAGGGCGAACCGCTCGCGCAGCGTTTTACGGGCGCGGTAAATGAGCATCTCCACACTTTTACGTGAGACGCCAAGGATTTCTGAACATTCAATTTGCGACCGGCCCTCAATGGAGTGAAGCACAAGCGCGCTTCGCATCTTATGCGGCAGCGATTCGATCGCTTCTGACAGGCGCTGCAATTCCTGTCGGTGAGCGACAATCGATTCGACGTCAGGGCTAAGATCGGCGGGTTCGGGAATGAACGGGCCGTCATCGTTGTCAGTGTCACGATCGAGAGAAAACACCTTACGTAAACGCTGCTTGCGCCCATGGTCACGGCATTTGTTCAGCGCTATCCGGTAGATCCAGGTTGAGGGTTTCCATGCAGGATCGTAACTCGCCGCCTTTGCGAAAACATTGACGAAGGCGTCTTGTAAGAGGTCTTCCGCATCGACAGGGGAGCCCACATAGCGCAATATGAAACGGTATAAAGGGGTTTTGTAGCGAGACATCAGTTCAGTAAATGCGCGATGGTCGCCCTCGGCGACTTCGCTCATCAATTCCGCGTCGGATTTTTCCTCCGCGTCAATTGGCATATTCCCTAAGCGTATCGCCGACATAGCGATCAAAAACCGCCTTTTGCTCTTCATCTAATATGCCGCGCATCTCATAAAGATGACGGACAGTTGATTTTTGAAGTTCGAACATTGTTATGTGAACATTTTCGATCGCCTGCTCGACAGCATCGTTGAATGCATTCTCACGCCCCAGAGCGTCAGCTAACGCCAAATTCGCCTCCGCTAGGCGTTTCCGGTGCACCTTATTTTCACCGGCGTATCGCGCCTCAAGAGCATCCATCAACGCTTGCTGCTCGGCGGATAGGCGCAGTTCCGTAAAAAGCCGATCGTGAAATTCGTCATGCGTATATGTTGGCGGCTGCAAAAGCTGCGCGCCGACCCAAGCGCCTCCGGCGCCGGCAATCGCGACAAGAATTAGGGTGACGAGCAGACCGCCGTATCTGGATTTCATTTGGTCTTGCTCAATCGCGTCAGAGTCAGTTGCGGCGAATCGGGGGAGAAGATCGACAGGTCTGTGGTGGGAGAAGCAGCTGAATTTGTAACCGGAACCAATCCGACCGTCATGATTCCCATCAACATAGCGGCGGCCATGGCACCCGGTCGAAACGCTGGCATAGCGATTATGGCGCTTGGCGACGCCTCCTGTCGCGCCCTGAGGCGGGCCAATACTTTCAATTCTATCGGCGTGGAGGGCTCGCATGCCGTGCGCTCCTTATACCGCCGGAAAATTTCATCAAGTCTCGACATAACGCTACATCTCCACTGTCTTTGGGCGAGTATACGCGGCAAACGCGCGCGCCCCTCGCAAGGCCGGGTCCGTAGCAGATTGTGCTCATAACGTCATCACCTTTCACCCCACGCCTACAGCCTGATCTTGGTTAATCGAAGCGAATTTCCGATCACCGAAACCGAACTGAACGCCATGGCGGCGGCCGCCAGGATGGGGCTCAGCAACAGTCCAAATACGGGATAAAGCACCCCAGCGGCGATCGGTACGCCAGCGGCGTTATAAATGAAGGCGAAAAACAGGTTCTGGCGGATATTGCGCATCACCGCGCGGCTGAGCTTGCGCGCCCGCACGATGCCGTTGAGATCGCCCTTGATCAGCGTCACGCCGGCGCTTTCAATCGCGATGTCGGACCCCGCGCCCATGGCGATGCCGACATCAGCCGACGCCAGCGCTGGCGCGTCATTGATCCCGTCGCCAGCCATGGCGACGACCCGGCCCTCCGCCTTCAGGCGCTGGACGATCTCGCCTTTGTCCTGCGGCAGCACGTCGGCGCGAACATCTTCAATGTCAAGTCTGCCCGCCACGGCCGCGGCGGTTGTTGCATTGTCGCCCGTCAGCATCACAATCTTGACGCCTTGGCGACGAAGCTCTGCAAGCGCTTCTTTCGTCGTGGCTTTGATGGGATCAGCAACCGCCACAACGCCGGCAAGAGATTTGTCGATCGCGACATACATTGCCGTTGCGCCGTGTTTGCGTTGTTCGTCGGCCATCGCTTCAAGCATTGCGGTGTCAACGCCCAGCGCATCCATGAACCGTTTGTTACCGAGCGCCACTTTACGTCCCTCAATGATCCCGTGGACCCCTTGCCCTGTGACCGCGTCGAATTCCTCAGCGGGGCTGAGCGCCAAGCCCTGTTCTTCCGCAGCCGCGACAATCGCCTCGGCGAGTGGATGCTCGCTGCCGCGTTCGAGGCTGGCCGTCAGACGCAGAAGAGTTGTGTCGTCAAACCCGGGTCCGGCAATCAATTTCGACAGTTTGGGTTTGCCTTCGGTCAAGGTGCCGGTCTTGTCGACAACGAGCGTGTCGACTTTTTCCATTCTCTCAAGCGCTTCGGCATTTTTGATCAAGACGCCGGCTTGGGCGCCGCGCCCGACGCCGACCATAATTGACATGGGAGTAGCCAACCCCAGCGCGCAGGGACAGGCGATAATCAGTACAGAAACGGCGATGACGAGCGCATAAGCGAGGGCGGGCTCCGGCCCGACGGCGGCCCAAATGCCAAACGCCAATGCGGCAACGGCAATCACTGCGGGCACAAAATAGCCGGAAACGGCGTCCGCGAGGCGCTGAATGGGCGCCCGCGAGCGCTGCGCCTCCGCGACCATTTTGACAATTTGCGACAGCATGGTTTCAGCGCCTACATGGTCGGCGCGCATGACGAACGAACCGGTGCCGTTCTGCGTACCGCCAATCACGCGATCGCCAGGTGATTTTTCGACAGGCATCGCTTCGCCCGTGATCATTGATTCATCAATGACGCTGCGCCCTTCTAGGATCTCGCCGTCGATCGGGACTTTCTCACCAGGGCGAACGCGGAGGCGATCGCCGACATTGACGAGATCAAGAGAAACTTCCTCCTCTTCGCCATCACCGCGAATGCGCCGTGCTGTTTTTGGTGCCAGATCGAGAAGCGCACGCACCGCCGCGCCGGTCTGTTCGCGCGCACGAAGCTCAAGCACCTGTCCAAGCAACACGAGAACGGTGATGACAGCGGCCGCCTCAAAATAGACAGCGACGGCGCCGCTTTCATCGCGAAAACCGGCGGGAAAGATTTGAGGCGCCAACGCCGCCAACACGCTATAGACATAAGCGGCGCCGACGCCCATGGCGATGAGCGTAAACATGTTGAGGTGACGAGAAACGAGCGACGCCCAGCCGCGCTGGAAAAATGGCCAGCCGCTCCATAAGACGACGGGCGTTGCAAGCGCGAGTTGAACCCAGTTTGATTGCTGTACGGATATAAAGCGGTGTAGTCCAACGCCGGGAATATGCGCGCCCATTTCGAGGAACAGCACAGGCAGCGCCAGCACCAGTCCGATCCAGAAGCGCCGGCGCATGTCGAGAAATTCTTCGCTCGGCCCTTGTTGAGCGGTCACATCCATGGGCTCAAGGGCCATGCCGCAGATCGGGCAGTCGCCGGGGCTGTCCTTCACGATCTCCGGATGCATGGGACAGGTGTATTGCGCGCCCGGCGCCGCGGGCGCTGGTTTTTCTCGGTCCGCTGATAGATACGCTTCAGGATCGGCTATGAACTTCTTCTGGCAATGAGCGCTGCAGAAATAATAGGGTGCGTCTTGATAGCGCGCGCGGTGCTCGCTTGCATGCGGGTCGACGTCCATGCCGCAGACCGGATCCTTAACGCTTGCTTGAGCGCCATTGGCCGCCGGATCTAATTTGTTATGTGAACAACTGTGGGTGGGCGAGTCCATCACTGCTTGATTCCTTGTGTTCATTTTTCCTCGTCCTGTGCGAGACCCTTGAGGATTGGGCAGTCCGGGCGATGATCGCCGTGGCATTGTTTGACCAATGTTGAGAGGGTCCGACGCATCGATCGCAGGTCTTTTAGTTTTCGATCGATTTCGGTTATTTTCTGCTCAGCAATTGTTTTTACGTCGCTGCTTGATCGATTCGGATCAGTATATAGAGAGACAAGCTCGCGGCATTCCTCCAGTGAAAATCCATGCCGGCGCGCCGTGTGAATAAACCGCAACAGATGGACGTCATTATCATTGTAGTCGCGGTAGCCGGCCTCTGTGCGCGCCGGTTCGGGCGCCACATGGGCCTCTTCGTAATACCGGATGGTTTTTGCCGGCAGTCCCGATTGCATCGCTGCTTCGCCAATATTCATCACATAGCCTCCCGGCTTCGTCCGCGGCCGGTCGGTACCGAGCGCTGTCCAAACCAAATACCGCCGGATTTGCGGTTGTTGGAGAGAAATAGGGGTTCCAGTTACTGGAAGGTCAAGGGACAAATTCGTCGAAAATATGATTCCGAAATGAACGTCGATAAAGGCTAACGACCGTAACGACTTAACAGCGCCAGATGCGCGTCGAGGCGGGCTAATTTTGACGGAACGCTCTTCAATTGGACGACTTCTTTAACGCATAGATCGTTTTCACTTTCGATGAGGGCGTGTTGAACGGACTGGAGCGCTTTGTGAACACGGCGCGTTTGAAAGAGTATCTTCGCTGGATCAGCGTCTTGTTCGACAAGCGTGCAGATTTTCTGAACGATATGGGAGATTCCTACCAGATCGCGCGTAAGCGAAACTACATCCTTTTTGGATCTCATCACAATTGATCGCCCTTCTCATTCATCGCGAGCGACGGAATGGCGAGCGCTTGGTCTGCGCCCGCCAAATCTATTAACAAAATCGGGGCGAGGACGCGTATAGCACCAAACTACATGCGCATCATGCCGCAAGGCATGCTGAGGAGTTCGTCCGCCGTCGCCTTTTGCGATTGATCGAGTTTATCATAAAGTTTGGATGTCGCCGCCTCGACGGATTTGAGGTTGGCCAGCATGCCTTCCATCATTGCTATGCGGTTCTGCAAAGCCTTGGGCGCGGGCAGACGTTCAGCGATTTGCGCTGTATCGTCCTTTTTCATCATTTTCTCGTGCATCTTCGCCATGTGTTCGGCCATGCCTTGGTGACTGGCGCGTACAGCCTCTGCATATTTATTCCAGGTTGCCTCCTGATTTGACTCGATTTTGAGTTCTGCTTTCAGAAAGGCGAGGCGACCTTCGGTTCGCGGCTGGCCATGGCTCTGACCCATCATCGGGCAGTCCATCATCCCCTGCATCATGCTTTGGCCCATCATCATGCCGTCTTTCATTTGACCGCCCATCATGCCTTGGGCGTCCATTTGCTGACTGTCGGCTTGCCCGTGTTGGTGGGGTTGGGCGGCGGCGGGCGCGGCAATGAATAGCGCTGCTGCTGATATGATCGCTGAAATTGCGGTTGTCTTCGTCATGATTTTCTCCTTTGAGTTTTAACTGGCGAAGGTATGTTGAACACTGTCGTGTCCGCCCGAATGGGTTTGAAGCGTTAAGAATGTTTACGATTGAAATTACATGTTCCCTCAGAAAGAACCCTATCGGGGAAGTGCGTTTGAGCCGTCGAATGGCGAGCAAGCTGCTGCTGTTCGCACAATCGGTCATTGAGCGGAATCAAGTCCCGATCCCGCCGATTTGGTGAAATATTGTCGCACCGCATCGGCGCCCGATCGAAAAAGCGGCGATCTTTCTGGGCGCTGGCTGTGTTGAAATCCATCGCCCCAGAAAAACTGGCGCGGTGCGCGCGGGATTTTAGCCTTTGATGCGTAAGCATTCACCGATGCGACAGATAACTGGAGTTTAGGTCTCATGTGTCGCCGCCGCTTCAGATCCTCGCCGCCAAGGTGGAGGACTGCAGCGCGGTGGATATGTGCAATCGGGGAAGTGTAAATTCGATGATTGGTGTAATGCTCGAAGATCGTCGCTTAAGGCGGAGAGTGACCCTATTGATGATCGGACTCGGCGCGATCGCAATGTTCATCATTGCCGACAGCTTTTCGGCTTTGCGCGCTGACGATGGTCTGACGCTTGACGGCGCCGTCGCCATTGCCCTCGGCGTCAATGACCCGACGGTCGCGCGGTTTACGGAGCGGGCAGGCGCGCTCGAGGACCGCGCGATCTCGGATTCCCAACTGCCGGACCCCCAGCTTCGCGTCGGGCTCGCAAACTTTCCCGTGGACACGTTCGATTTTGAACAAGAAGCGATGACGCAGGTTCAAGTGGGCGTACGCCAAAGCTTCCCACGTGGACGAACATTGTCAAAGACGCGCGAGCGCCGTGAAGCCGAAGCGGCCGGACAACGCGCTTCCGCATCCCTGCAGGAACTTCAAATTGCGCTCGATACAAGAGCGACCTGGCTGGAATTATACTATTGGCTGGGCGCAAGACAGACGGTTCGGGAAAGCCGCAAGGCCGTCAACGAACTCGTTCAGGTGATTCAAACTTCATTTTCGACGGGCCTCCGATCCAATCAGGATTTGTTGCGTGCCGAACTCGAACTCAGCCTTCTCGATGATCGCGCCGTCGAAGTTGAGCGCCAGATCGAGGCCCTGATCGCGGACTTATCACGTCTGATAGGTCCTGAGCACGCGCGTCGTCCGCTGGCGGAATCGTTTCAGGCATTGCCGCCGCCGCCGGATCTACAGACGATTGAAGACGGGCTGGTCAGGCATCCCGCTGCAGATGTTGAGGACGCGCTAGTTGCAATGCGCGACCGCGATGTCGATATCGCCAAGCAGCAATATAAGCCCGGCTGGTCGCTCGACACAGGCTACGGTCTACGCGGCGGAGACCGCGCCGACTTTGCCTCGGTCATGGTCGTACTCGATATTCCCTTGTTCACGGCAAAACGTCAGGATCGGCGTCTCGCAGCCGCGCGTAAGGAGCGCGCTGCGGCGAAATTGGATCGGATGGCGACGCTCCTTGATTTGAAGAAAGTGCTTGATCGAACCTATGCCGATTGGTTGCGGCTAAATGAACGCATCGAACTATTTAATCGAGTTGTGCTTGACCGAGCCGGCGCCAATGCTGACGCTGCGCTCGATGGATATCAAAATCAGGTCACGGATTTTGCGGAGCTTATCAGATCACGGCTCGCCGAATTGGATACGGAACTACAACTTCGCCGGCTTCGTGTTGATCACGCAAAGGCGCAATCCCGCCTCCTGTTTCTTACCGGTGAACAATCATGATCAAGCGTATCACGGGCTTTGCTTTTATTCTAATTGCCGGCGCGGTGATTGGATATGGCGCGGGCGTCATCACATCACGCTCGGCCAATAACAGCGCAGGTGATGAGGCGGCGGGCGGCGATAGAAAAGTCGCCTACTGGCAAGCGCCTATGGATCCGAATTTCCGCAGCGACAAGCCCGGCAAATCACCCATGGGGATGGACCTCATTCCCGTCTATGAAGGCGAGGAGTCCAATAGCGGCGCCGGCGCCAGTTCGGTGCGGATTGATCCGTCCGTCGTTAATAATATCGGCGTTCGAACGGCGATGGTCGAGCAAGGCGCGTTGCGGCGGCCGATCCACACCGTCGGGCGCATCGTCTTCGATAAGGAAAAAGTCGCAAATATCCACCTGCGCAGCAGCGGATGGATCGAACGTTTATCGGTTCGATCGGAGGGCGAAGCTGTTGAACAGGGCGACCTTCTTTTCGAAGTGTACTCGCCCGATCTTGTTAATGCGCAAGCTGAATTCTTGCAAACGCTTCGCAGCGGAAATGCCACAACCATCAACGCCAGCAAGGATCGGTTGCGCGCGCTCTATATATCGGATGATCAAATTCGCGACCTCGAAAAGACGCGGCGCATAACGCAGTATATCAAAGTATACGCCCCCATTAGCGGCGTCGTCACCGCATTGAATGTGGCGGACGGTCAGTTCTTCAAACCGGATACGGAGATCATGGCGCTCGCCGATCTCTCCACGGTCTGGTTGATGAGCGATGTGTTCGAGGCTGACGCCGACCAGTTGCGCCTTGGCGCAGCGGTCGAGGCGCAATCGAAGTTTGAACGGGGTACGCGCCTCATCGGAACTGTCGATTATATCTATCCGGATTTAGATCCTGTCACGCGGACAATTCCGGTCCGGACTGTTTTCGACAACGCGGAAAGGAAACTGAAACCCGGCATGTTCATGACGGTTGAAATCGATGGGCCTGAACGCCCGACCGCCGCGATTATCCCCCGCCAGGCCCTGATTCGCACCGGGCGCCAGGAGCGGGTCATCCTCGCTTTGGGCGAGGGCCGGTTCCAGCCGGCGGCCGTGACGAGCGGTATTGAATCCGATGGCAAGATTGAAATCCTCTCCGGTCTCAATCCGGGAGAGAGAGTCGTCGTATCCGGCCAGTTCTTGATCGATTCAGAGAGCAGCTTCGCCGGCGCAACACTGCGCATGCAGCCGGCCGAGCATGATCGTCGCGAGGATACCGATGCGATGGACAGCAATGAAGATCATATCCACACGCCGGCTCCCATGGAAACTGGCGCGAATGAAAGCCCAAAAGGGAGCGATCATTCAGATCACGGCGCCGAACCTGTGAAGAAGCCGCCGCTCGTACGGGCGTTCGGCGTGATCAAGACAGTGAAGTCGCCAGAAAAAACCGTCACCATCGAACATGACGCCATCCCGGAAATCGGCTGGCCGGCCATGACCATGGATTTTTCAGTCTCCCACACGGTCGATCTCGCGTCGCTCCCAACCGGCAAGCGGGTCTCATTCGCAATGAGCGCAGGAGAGGACCGCACTTTTGTCATACAGTCCGTGGAGGCCGTGCAGTGATTGCAGGCGTTATCCGCTGGTCGGTTGAGAACCGTTTTCTGGTGATCATGGCCGCCCTGTTCTTGCTGATTTCGGGCCTCGTCGCTCTGCGTGAAACGCCGCTCGATGCGATACCGGACCTATCTGACGTTCAGGTGATCATCAAGACGAGCTATCCGGGTCAGGCGCCGCAGGTGATCGAAGACCAGATCACTTATCCGTTGACGACCGCCATGCTGGCCGTGCCCAAGGCGACGACAGTGCGCGGCTATTCATTCTTCGGCGATTCCTATGTGTACATCATATTTGAGGATGGCACGGACCTCTATTGGGCCCGCAGCCGCGTTTTGGAATATTTGAGCCAGGTGACGGGTGATCTGCCCGAAGGCGCCAAGCCGGAACTCGGTCCTGACGCAACGGGCGTTGGTTGGGTTTACCAATACGCATTGGTTGATCGAACGAGCCAGCACGACATCGCTGACCTCACCAGCATCCAAAACTGGTTTTTGAAATTTGAATTGCAAAGCGTTCCCGGGGTTTCTGAGGTCGCCACCATCGGCGGTATGGTTCGGCAATATCAGGTGACCCTCGATCCTGACAAAATGCGAATATTCAACCTGACGCTGGCTGAGATTCGCCACGCCATCCGGCAGGGAAATCAGGAAGTCGGCGGATCCGTTCTCGAATTGGCGGAGGCCGAATACATGATCCGCGCACGGGGGTACGTATCATCGATCGAAAACCTCGCGCGCATCCCTGTTGGCCGGCAATCAAACGGCTCACCGGTCTTGCTCCGCGATGTTGCCGATATCGACATCGGTCCACAAATGCGTCGCGGCGTCAGCGAACTGAACGGCGAGGGCGAGGCGGTTGGCGGCGTCATCATCATGCGCTGGGGCGATAACGCGCTGGCGACGATCGACGCGGTTAAGGAAAAACTCGAACACCTAAAGCCTAGCCTGCCTGACGGCGTTGAGATTGTGCAGACTTATGACCGCTCGGCGCTCATCGAGCGCGCTGTCGACAATCTCTACGAAAAACTTACCGAGGAATTTATCGTCGTCGTTCTGATTTGCGCGGCGTTTCTGCTGCATTTCAGATCGTCTCTGGTGATTATCTTGTCGTTGCCGCTCGGCATATTGTCGGCGGTCATCATCATGAAACTGCAAGGCATCAACGCCAACATCATGTCGCTGGGCGGCATCGCCATCGCCATTGGCGCCATGGTCGACGGCGCCATCGTGATGATCGAGACATTGCACCGCCATATCGAGAAGGAGCCGCTGACGCCTCAAAACCGCTGGCGTATCGTCACTGAAGCAGCGAGCGAGGTGGGCCCGGCGATCTTTTTCTCGTTGGTCATCATCACCCTGAGCTTCATGCCAGTATTCGCGTTGGAAGCCCAGGAAGGGCGGCTGTTCAAACCGCTCGCCTTCACCAAGACATACGCCATGGGGGCGTCTGCAATCCTCGCGATAACGCTTGTTCCTGTGCTGATGGGCTATCTTGTACGCGGAAAAATCCGGCCTGAATCAAAAAACCCAGTGGCGAAAACGTTGATGCATGCCTATCGGCCGGCGCTCGAACTGACGCTGAAACGGCCCCGCGCGGTTATTGCGCTGTCTCTACTTGTCATGGCGACGGCGCTGTTTCCAGCCATGCGTCTCGGCAATGAGTTTATGCCAGACCTTAATGAAGGGGATCTTCTTTACATGCCCAGCGCCTTTCCCGCAGTTTCCATCGGTAAGGCGCGAGAATTAATTCAGCAGACAAACAAAATGATCAAGACCGTGCCAGAGGTCGAAACGGTGCATGGCAAAGCGGGGCGCGCCGAAACCGCCACCGATCCCGCGCCGGTGACCATGGTCGAGACGACGATCCAACTGAAACCCAAAGACCAGTGGCGCAAGGGCATGACCATAGGTCGGATTCGCGACGAACTTGAGGCGGCCGTACAAGTGCCGGGCATAACAAATGTCTGGATCATGCCGATCAAAAATCGCATCGATATGCTTGCGACCGGCATCAAGACGCCGCTTGGCATTAAAGTGGCGGGGCCGGATCTGGAAGTCATCTCAGGCATCGGTGAAGAGATTGAACGCGTTCTAAAACCTGTCGAGGGGACCGCGTCTGTTTATTCTGAACGGGTTGTCGGCGGTCGCTATATTGAAATTGATGTACGCCGTGAGGAAGCCGCTCGCTACAATATGAACGTCGCCGATGTCCAGGATATCGTGCGTTCCGCAATCGGCGGCGCCAACGTCGCCGAATCCGTTGAAGGACTGGAGCGGTATCCGATCAATCTTAGGTTTCCGCGCGATATCCGCGATTCTGAACAACAACTACGTCAGTTGCCGGTTGTAACGGCGACCGGCGCCCATGTGCCGTTAAGCGAGCTCGCCGAGATTCGCATTGTTGGAGGGCCCGGCTTGATCCGCAGCGAGAACGCGCGCCTCAATGGGTGGATTTATGTCGACATTTCCGGCCGCGACCTCGGCTCCTATGTCGCCGAGGCGAAGCGCGTTGTTGCCGAACAGATCGACCTCCCACCGGGCTATTCGCTCGGATGGTCCGGCCAATTCCAGTATATGGAGCGCGCGCAAGAACGCCTCGCCTTGATTGTGCCGGTAACGCTGGTCCTGATTGTCGTGCTTCTGTTTCTGGCTTTCAAGCGATTTGCTGAAGTTCTGATCATTCTGCTGACGTTGCCGTTAGCGCTCGCAGGCGGCGCCTGGTTTCTCTATGTGCTCGGCTATAATCTTTCGATTGCTGTGGGCGTCGGCTTTATTGCGCTCGCGGGCCTCACCGTTGAAATCTCGCTTGTGATGCTTGTATTTCTCAACGCGGCGTTCGCCGACCGGCAATCGATCGCAGCAAAAGAAAGCCGGGCGCTGGATCAATCAGACATCGCGGTCGCCATTCGTGAAGGCGCATTGTTGAGATTGCGGCCGATCATGATGACGGTCGCCGCGATCGTTGCGGGCCTGCTTCCGATCATGATCGGATCGGGTACGGGTTCAGAGGTCATGCGCCGGATTGCTGCGCCGATGGTCGGCGGCGTCGTCACGGCAACGCTTCTGACGCTGATGTTGATCCCGGCCGTCTTTCTTCTGTGGAAGTCAGCGGAGCTGCGCAGAGTTCGTGATATTGAAAGCGAGAGCGCCGCCAGTCAGATATTGCCTCGCGATCCAACCGTTGCGTGAGGTCAGCGCGCTTAGGGCGCTGGCGCCTATGCGTGGATTGCATCTCGATTAGGGAGCCAGCCTATGGACAGCACACCCAATGATTTGAATCTTCAGTGTCTGTGCGCAAGTCTGGACCGTGAAAAGCTCTTCGGCGCACTCAAAGCCGAAACTGGCGCCGATCTTCTCACCAAGTATTTTTCGGGAACTCATGCGGCGACGATTTCAGACGTTCCAATGTTTGTTGATCACCGCCACATGGAGAAGATGCAGGACATCATCGCCGCGGTTGAGGCAGTGGCCAAGACCGATCAATTTTACGAGGCAGTCATGGCTGGCGCGCCTGCAATCGCGAAACATCGTCCGGGCGCTGTGGGCGTCCTTATGGGATATGATTTTCACCTTAGCCCGGACGGCCCAAAACTCATTGAGATTAACACCAATGCCGGCGGCGCGCTGATAAACGCCTATCTGTCGCAAGCACAGGCGCTGTGCTGCACGACTGTGCGGGATGAGGAAGAAGATGAGCGCCGGACTGCCAATCCAGCGGCCGCGATCATGCAAAGTTTTTTGCAAGATTGGCGGCGCCAGCGCAAAAGCGACGCACCGGAAACAATTGTCATTGTCGACGAAGACCCGGAGCATCAATACTTTTTTCCGGAATTATTACTGTTCAAAAATCTTTTCGGCCGAAACGGCGTTCGCGCGACGATCGCCTCACCGGAGGAGTTGACGCATCACGACGGCGCCCTGTGGCGTGGCGAAAAAATCGTCGATCTGGTCTATAATCGCCTCACTGATTTTTACTTCGAAGATGAACAATCCTCGGCGTTGAAATCAGCGTATCTTGCAAATGAAGTCGTCGTCACGCCAAACCCGCATGCGCATGCGCTGCTGGCGAATAAGAGAAACCTGTCCTTCTTGTGCGACGACGCGCTGCTGCACGAATGGAATATAGATGAGCCGCATATACGATCGCTTGTTGAAGGCGTTCCGAAAACAATTCCTCTTGATGCGACCCGGCAAGAAGAATTTTGGTCGGCGCGCAAAAAGTTGTTCTTTAAGCCCGCAGCAGGATTCGGCAGTAAGGCGGCATATCGCGGCGACAAGATTACGCGCCGCGTCTGGAGTGAGATTCTTGAGAACGACTATGTCGCTCAGGACATCGTCAAGCCGAGCGTCAGGAACGTCATTGTCGACAGCAAAGTCGAAACGATGAAAGTCGACATCCGCAATTACACTTATGACGGATCAATATTATTAACAGCAGCGCGTCTTTATCAGGGACAAACAACCAATATGCGTACGCCCGGCGGCGGGTTTTCGCCGGCGTTTGCAGTAAATCTCGCAAAAGCAAGCGTGTGCTCTTGTGCATGAGCGGGGCCGGATGGCAATAAAGCGCGATGGGCCTTTTCATTTGTAATTAGAACGGTTCGATCCGTGCAAACATGGGATAGGGAAGCAACATGACTCAGGGTTCATTTTTTGAAAGGCCATTGACCGGCGCTCGACAACCGCGCCGCGGCGTTTTCGCGATTGCCCTACTGGCGACTAGCTTGTTAGCGCCGCCTTTACTGGCGCATCAGACATTTATTTTACCGGATCAATTCATCCGGAACGCCGGAGAGCCGGTTGAGTTGGCGTTGACGAGCGCTTTGTCTTTTCCGGATCGCGAGCACGGTCCGACACGCGACAGGATTTCATTCGCCATGGTTGTCGTCGACAATAAGGCGATTGACGAGATCGCCTATGAGGAAAGTGAGACATATCTGAGCGCTAAGTTTGCATCGGATCGTCGTGGGATTGCTGTCGCCGCTATGAGCAGCAAGCCGCGTTTCGGAGAGATCAAACCGGAAGATGCAAGCGAATATTTTGATGAAATCGGCGCCGATGAGTCAGTTCGCCAGGCATTCGAGGCCCTTCCCGGCGAACTGCCGCTGCAAAGAAGCTACAGCAAGCACGCAAAAACATTCTTTTGTATTGAGACTTGCGGCGGCGCAACGGACGCTGGAAGTCCGGTTGGCCAGAAACTGGAGTTTGTCGCAACCGACTCTGGAGGAAATTCATTCCGCTTACTGCTGGACGGCGAACCGCTCGTCGGGCAGAGCGTAGTACTGACCCCGCTTAAAGGAGAAGCAGTAAAGACCGTAACGAGTGAAAATGGTGCATTCAATATTGGTGAGTCGCTTTCCGGCGTTGTTATGTTTTCCGCGGTCTGGATCACGTTGCCGGATAAGCCAGGCGGCGTCTATCACAGCGACTATGCGACACTCACCGTCGACCTTAGTAACCAACGCTAGTTTAAGTTCTTATGACATTTCTTAAATGGCTTGTTCGCATACATAAATGGGTGGCCCTCATTGTCGGCCTTCAAATTGTCCTGTGGATTTTAGGCGGCGTTGTGATGAGCGCCATCCCCATCGAAATCGTGCGCGGCGAACACAAGATCGCCGAGCATAATGTTCAATCCGTCGCCATTGATGAGGTGCTGCCACTCGCCGACGCCGCTAAGACGTTGGGCGCGACGACGATTAGCTCTGCGTCGCTCGGCGAGATGCTGGGGGAACCCGTTTGGCGTATTGAAATGAAAGACGGCGCCGTTGCAATTGTTGACGCTCGTAGCGGCGAGGTGTTGTCGCCGGTTGGCGAAGAACGCGCAAAAAAAATTGCGGAGCGAGACTACAACGGTTCAGGCAATTTCAATTCTATCGCGCTCATCGAAACGCCGCCGTCCGAATATAACAAACCTGGCCCCGTTTGGCGGGCGTCATTTGACGATCGTGATAAGACAACGATTTATGTTGATCCATTGAAAGGCGAAGTCACTGCGCGGCGTTCGGAAACCTGGCGGTTCTATGATTTCTTCTGGAAACTGCATATCATGGATTATGATGATGGAGCCGATTTCAACCATCCGCTGTTGATAACAGCGGCGGGGACTGCGATCTTTGTCGCGCTGTCGGGGTTTATTCTACTGATCATCAAGTTGCGGCGGAGTCTTATCGTTTGGAGCAAATGCCGAAAAAACAGCCAAACCTTCTCGGATTGAGTGGACTGTGACGCCATAGCTTTTTCAGATCTGCCATCTTTTCTCGGATCAATACGATATGTGCGGACATGATTTCAATCACTTCCGCGCATGTGGGTTTTCGATAACTGCGATGCTTGAGATAATGACTCGATAATCGGGCACTTCGAACTCGAATCCTGAGGGCAGTCCTTCACGAACTTCGCCAACGCGCGCTCCATGCGCCGGAGGTTGGCCATCTTGCGCCGCACTTCTGCGAGGCGGCGCTCGGCGATCTCGCCGACCTGACGGCAAGTCTTGTTGTCCGTGTCGGCAAGTTGAAGAAGGGACTTGGCGTGATCGAGCGAGAATCCGAGATCGCGGCATCGTTTCACGAATGACAGGCGCTCAACATGCTTGTCCGAATAGAGCCTGTACCGATTGTCGCCTCGTTGAGGCGCAGCGATGACGCCCGAGGCCTCATAATATCGAATCGTTTCCACGGTCAGGCCCGTCATTTCTGCGACGGCGCCGATATAAAAATCACCTTTACGCGACGGCACGGCGAACCTCTTGAGTCTATAGCGACTATAGACTTTATACTGTTGCGTGAACTTCATAAATCGGAAAATGAATTTTGATATCGCCTAACGCCAATTGCAAACCTCTGCTCTCCGTCGCGCTTGTCGCCGCATGCTTTGCCGCCGCCGCGAACGCCGTGCCGATCACGTTCAATACGGCGCTCCCGGTCAGCAAGGGAGAAGTGCTGTTTCGTCAGCAATTCATTGTCACGCGGGCAGGCGACAATTTGCTTGGCGTTTCAAGAAACCTAACGACGCTTCAGGGCGTATCCGTCGTCGGCTACGGCCCTGCGCGGCGCACGGCCGTCTTCGGCGTCCTGCCGGTTGTGCATGTTGATCGGGAAATTGGATCGACAAACACGGAGGCGACAGGTCTTGCCGATGCAAAACTATTTGCGCGCTATGAAATCATCCGCGCCGACCGGCCGAGGCGAACCTTTCGCTTGTCCCCCTTCGCGGGCGTGACCGTTCCAACCGGCGACGAGGGCGAAACGGGAGACGGATCGCTTGATGTTTTCGGCGGTCTCATTGCGACGCTCGCCACCACAGATTGGGTCTTTGACAGCCAGGCGCAATATGTCGCCAATCGCGAGGCGAACGGGTTTGAACGCGGCGATCAGGCAAGTTTTCACGCTTCGTTGCAGTACAGGTTGCTGCCAAGCCGCCATGCATCGGACACAAGCGGATTTCTGTTCGGCGTCATTGAGGCCAATGTCAGTTATCTTGACGAGGACCGTCTCTTCGACGTTGACGATCCAAATTCCGGCGGCGTTGTGGTCTCCGTCTCGCCGGGCGTTCAATACGCCGCAAAGCGCTGGATCGCCGAAGCGGCGGTGCGCATTCCCGTCGTAGCCGATCTGAACGGTAATGCGCTGGAACCGGATTATTCGATTATAACCAGTCTGCGGATCAATTTTTAGTTAAGGAGAAAACAATGTTGAAAGTGGTGTTAATATCAGCGGGCATCTGGCTTGCGGCCGGCGCGGCGCATGCCGGCGATGTTCAGCACGATCTACGCGTTGACGGCATGACCTGTCCGTTCTGCGTCGCCACGTCCGAAAAGGCGTTGAGAAAAATAGACGGCGTCAAAGCCGTATCAACCAATCTCGATGAAGGCGTCATCAGCGTCTGCGCCGATGAAAGTGTTGAGCTTACTGACGAGCAACTGCGGGAAATGTTTCTCGACAAGGGTTTCTCCTATAAAGGCATGACGAAGCAGGACGGCTGTACGATTGAGGCTTGAGCAATTGTGAATCTGGACGGTGACCGCAGCATGAAGTTCCGCGACATAGAACAAAGACGATGGGGTTGGCTTGTTCTCTTCACCTCAACGACAACACTCGTGTGTTGCGCGTTGCCGATTGTTCTGGTCACGGTCGGTATGGGCGCCGTTTCTGCGGCGATCTTTTCAAATCTGCCGTTCCTCGGCGTCATGGCGGCAAATAAGGTCTGGCTGTTTTTAATCAGCGGCGGCTTGTTGATGCTGGCGTCATGGGCGTTGTTCAGGCCCGGCCGCACATGCCCGGCAGACCCGGTTCTCGCTGAAAAATGCAACGCCGCAAATCGATGGAACAAACGGCTGTTGATCGCGTCCGTGCTGATATGGAGTGTCGGCTTTGCCGCCGCGTACTTGTCGCTTCCGCTGTTTAATACTTATGAGAGGCTGACTGGCGGCTGAAAAGGCAAAATAAACAAGAGTGCTCTAAACTTTCGAGTCGCCGCTGCAGAAAATTCAAGCTGACTGCTTCTGCAATAGGCTCGTCCCAGCTGAATGACGAAACAGGTGGTAGCGAAACGCCTGTTCCGCGCCCGACGGCGTCCTGTGCGTTTTGCCGCGCTGTTCAATCAGGGTGAAGTCGTCACCCAACAGTTCCCGCAAGCTGTCAGCGTCGTGCTACACGATCGGAAGCCCGCTGCATTCGGTAGGACCGCCGGGCGCGAAGCCGGCGATCATGACCCAGCCGTCGGGGTTTAGGGCGGCTTTCAATGTGCGAAAATACGCTTCCTGATCCGCGTGTTCAGTTAAAAAATGTAAGACCGCGCGATCATGCCAGAAATCAACTGAAATATCCGGCGCCCATGTCGTTACGTCCGCTGTGATCCATTTCACCCGCTTCGCGTCTTCGCCGAGACGTTTGCGCGCATGGGCGAAGGCGGTTTCTGAAATATCGAGCACGATGAGCGAGCGACGCCCTTCGGCCAGAAGATGGTCTACGAGGGTCGAGGCGCCGCCGCCGACGTCGAGGATTGTTGCATCAGGCGCAAGTTCAGTCCGGTGAATAAGTTCGATTGAAAGGTCCGGCCGCTCCTGACGCCAGCTCACCGCCTCGGGCAATTTTTCACCATATATCGTTTCCCAATGCGCGCGATTGTTATTGTGATGAACTGTCATCGTCACCGCCAGTAGACTGCATCACCATATTTGAGACGGCGCGCCTCAATTTCAATGTTCGCGCATGCAAAACTCATGGTTGGATAGCACCTCCATGATCCGGCAATCTGAAATCCGGTCGACCGCGCATTCCTTGATCATACGATTAAGTTCGCGTTCGAGCGCTTTCAGCCTTTTGATGCGTTGTTTGACATCTCCTGCGTGGCGGCGCGCGATCTCATCGACTTCGGCGCAGGACCGGTCTTTATTCTGTGAAAGAGCAATCAGCTCCCGGATCGATTCGAGCGGAAAGCCGAGCTCGCGGGCATGACGGATGAACCGCATGCGCTCGACAGCTTTCTGGTCGTAGATGCGCTGACCGCCTTCAGACCGGTCTGGCGGGTCGATGAGGCCAATGCTTTCGTAATAGCGGATCGTGGTGACTTTGATGTCGGATGCTTTGGCCAGCCGGCCGATGGTGACCGGACTTTTTTCGAGTTTCCGCATTTTCCCTCTTGAACCTACAGTTGCTGTAGACATTAGGTTAGGTTTGCGAGCTTTTCAATGGAGATGAGAGTGGCCGGTTGCGCCTGCGATAACGATCAGTTTGACGGCCAATCCCCTGCCTACAAACGGGCGCTGATTGCGGTCATCGCTATCAACGCCATGATGTTTTTCGTCGAAATGTTGGCGGGATTTCTCGGCGGATCGCAGGCCTTGAAGGCCGACGCTCTGGATTTCGCAGGCGACACGGCGACCTACGCCTTGAGCCTTGCAGTCATTGGCGCCGCGCTGCATACGCGCGCGACGGCGGCGCTGATCAAAGGCGCCAGTCTTGGTTTGATGGCGTTGTTCGTCCTGATAACGACAATCGCGAGCGCGTTTGGCGACGCTTCACCGGCTGCGCCAGTCATGAGCGGCGTCGGTCTTTTGGCGCTCGCTGCGAATGTTGCAAGCGTTTTCATCCTTCTGCGCTGGCGCGACGGCGACTCAAATGTCCGATCCGTGTGGCTTTGCTCGCGCAACGACGCCATCGGCAATGTCGGGGTCATCGCCGCCGGCGGAACCGTTTGGATTACAGAATCGTTCTGGCCCGATTTGATCGTCGCTGCGCTGCTCGCAGGATTGTTCGCGAAATCCTCGCTCTCAATCATCGCACAGTCGATGCAAGAACGCCGCGCTTCGCTGAACTTCGCAGACGGGCGTACTTAAACATGGTTCGAACGTTACTCATATTGGCGGCGGTCAATGCAGCGCTTTCCATTCCGATGGCGATGCTGGTCAAACGGGATTTTGCAGAACGCGGCCGTGTCAGCTTACCGATGGCGGTCTGGACCGGCGTCGCCATGCACGGCAACGCTTTGTTGCTGTTTGCAATCGCCTGGTTTGATCGCGGATCGTTTGGCGATCAAAGCAAATTCGCAGTTGCGGCAGGCGTATTTTTCGCGTTTGCCGGAGCGATGCTGATTTATCTTGGCCGAAGCGCCTATGCGGATTTTTCGAGAGTCTATGGACTCAAGGAAGACGAACTCATTGAACGGGGCGTTTATTGCTGGTCGCGCAACCCGCAATATGTCGGATACGCCTTGTTTCTGGGCGGCGTGTCGCTCATCGCGATGTCGATATGGGCGTTTTCGCTCGCTCTGTTATTCGTGCTCTTCATTCACTGTTACATTGTATCGGTCGAAGAGCCGCATCTTCGGGTCTCTTTTGGAAAAGCCTATGGAGCGTATGTGAAGCGGACAGCGCGGTATATCGGGCTGCCGTCCGGGCGGCGACATAACGACGTAAACGAAAAATTATAATGATTTGTCAGGAGTTTTGCAGTAGGACGCATTTGGGATGATGTCAGCCATTAGACATATGCACCGCGTCATCGCGGTATTGATGATTGCGCTATGGGGCGCGGTCGGCATTGTCGCGCCTGCGCACGCTGCGGAAGAAGACATTCATCATGCGATGCAACATGACGCGAGCGAAGAGCGGACCGTTACGCAAAGCGATCCGGTAGATGAAGGTGCTGTTCACCCTGAGCATGCTGCTCATTGCACTTCCGGAATGTGCCATTGCCATGTTGTTGCACGAGGGTTGAGTGAACTGCGAACACTACAACATGAAGCTGATGAAATGCTGGCTTTGCGAAAAGACATCGTTCCCCAGACCTCCCAGTCCTCACTATTCCGTCCTCCTCGAATCTGACTGATCGCGCGCGGTTGCGCGCCCATCAGTAATTTTGATTCCAAGAGGACAATGACCAATGATCATCAGAATATGCGGGCTCGCGCTCGCCGCTTTTGCGGCGTGGGGGCTCGGCGCTGCGTCCGCGCAGGAGAACGCCGCTGACCCGGGCTTGACGTTAGGGCAGTTTCTTGAAGACGCCGCACGCAATCATCCGCGGCTTGAAGAAGCGCGAGCCGAACTCGATGCGGCGGAAGCGCGCGGCCGCGCGAATTCGCGGCCGCTCTATAATCCGGAATTCGAAGGCGAATTCTCCGACAGTGAAGACGACGCGGATGACAGCCGTTCCATCGGCCTGTCGAAAGCGTTCGACATCACCAACAAACGCGCCACGCGGGCCAAAGGCGCGCGCAGCGCCGTGGACGCCGCAAGGTTCACGTATGAAGCAGAAAAGCGCGCGCTGTTCGCCGATCTCTTGACGGCGCTGGCGGATTACCAGGCGCGCAAGCGCCTGTCGGATCTGGCGGCGCAACGGGCTGAAGTCGCACGTGAATTCTCTTCAATCGCCGGCAGGCGCGCTGAGGCCGGCGATCTTTCAAAGTCGGAACGCCTGGCGGCGCAATTAAGCCTTTCCCAGGCTATCGCCGAACAAACGACCGCCCGAAGCGATTTCTCCGAAGCGCGGCAGGCATTAACGGCGCTCGTCGGCGAAGTCATGCCGGCATGGCCCGTTCTCCCCAACCCGCCGGCGGCGACGCCGCCGCTCGATATGACGCTGGTTCGCCGTTTGCCGGAACTTCGCGCCGCGGAAGCGCGCGCCGACGCGCTCGCCGCTGAAATCCGTTTTGCAAAAAAAGCGCGCATTCCCGATCCGACGATTGGCGCGGCCTATGGGCGCGATGGAGACGCCGATTTCGCCGGCGTTCGGTTGTCCGTACCCATCCCGGTTTTTGCGTCCGGGCAGGCCGAAGTGGATGAAGCCCGCGCCGAACGCATCGCTGCGGAGCAATCCATCCGTAATCAGTTGCGCAACGCCGAAGCGCGGCTCGTCGAAGCTAGCGGACGCTACGCGGTCGCGGCGGGGACATGGCGCGTCTGGATGCGGGACGGATCAGACGTGCTCGGAGAACAACGCGGGGTGCTCGATCAGTTATGGCGATCGGGCGACATCACCGCCGTCGAGTATCTGGTGCAGCTCGATCAAACCTACAGCGCCGAGCGTGCGGGAATTGAACTTCAAGGGTCTTTATGGCGCGCCTGGATCGATTGGCTCGATGCGTCCGGGACTCTCAATGAATGGATGGAGACTCTTTAATGCGTAATTATCGAAAACTGAATTCAAGCATCGGATTGGCGATCATTGTATTCGGAACGCTGACAATCGCCGCCTGTGGCGCATCAGACGCTGAGCAAAATGCCACGTCAGCAGCTCAAACCGAAGACGACCATGGCGAGGAAGGCGGCGGTCATATCGAGATGACGGCGGCCGAACGCGGCGAAAAAGGGATCAAATCTGTAACGCTCGGCATGAGAAAACTGTCGGGCGAATTTATCGCGCCGGGCGAGGTGACGGCGAACCGCTACAAGACTGCGCAAGTTGCGCCGCGCATCAGCGCACAAATTATCGAACGTCATGTCGTGCGCGGTGAGGAAGTCAGCGAAGGCGCGCCGCTGGTCACCTTGTCCAGCGTCGATATGGCCGAAGCGCAAGGCGCGCTCATCATCGGCGATAAGGAATGGCGCCGGGTCCGCAATCTGGGCCGGGACGTCGTTTCCGAAAAGCGTTACGTGGAAGCGGAAGTGGCGCGCCAGCAGGCCCACGCAAAGCTTTTGTCCTTCGGCATGGCGGAACAGGAAGTCGCCGCGTTGTTGAAAACCGGCGACGCAAGCAAGGCCACAGGTCGTTTTATTTTGTTTGCGCCGCAAGCGGGAACCGTTGTCCGCGATGAGTTTACACTGGGCGAATTTGTCGATCCGGGAAGGGTGCTGGTCGAAATCAGTGATGAATCGACGGTTTGGGTCGAGGCGCGATTGACGGCCGAGCAGGCTGGGCGGATTTCTATCGGCGCGCCCGCGCGCGTGAAGTCAAACGCGGATCACTGGGAGGAAGGAGAGGTTATTCAACTCCAGCACGCACTCGATGAAACGACGCGTACATTAATGGCGCGCATCGAGATCAGCAATGACGATGACGACTTCCATGCTGGCCAATTCGTTGATGCAGTGATTGCCGTCGGCGCCAGCGACGAAGCGCTGGCGCTGCCGGAAAGCGCTGTCGTCCTGATGGACGGCGCGCCCACAGTCTTCCGCATCGAAGGCGATGAAATCGAACCGGTGAGTATAGAGACCGGTGCCGCGAGCGGCGGCTGGATTGTAGTCAATTCCGGCGTCGCGGAAGGCGATGAAATCGTCACCGAAAAAACCTTTCTCCTCAAATCGCTCATTCAGAAAACAAAAATGGGCGAAGGCCACGGGCATTAGGAATTGATGATATGTTGAATAAACTCGTTGAACTCTCGCTCCAGTATAAAGTTCTGGTGCTCATCATCTTCGCCGTCGTCGGCTTTCTCGGCTGGCGCGCCGTGACGACGGTTCCGATCGACGCTTTCCCGGACGTGACGCCCGTTCAGGTCAATATCTATACGGAATCGCCGGGCCTTGCCGCGGAAGACGTCGAGCAATTGCTGACGTTCCCGGTAGAGTCGGCGATGGCGGGGCTTCCCGACGTGTCGGAAATCCGTTCGGTGAGCCTCTTCGGTCTTTCCTATGTCGCTGTTTATTTCAAGGACAGCGTCGATATCTATTTCGCGCGGCGCCTTGTTATGGAGCGGCTTGCGGAAGTCCGCGACCGCATTCCCGAAGGATATGGATCGCCAGAAATGGGCCCAAATGCGTCGGGTCTCGGCCAGGTCTTCTGGTACACGCTCGAACGCGCTGATGAATCCCTCAAGGGCGACATCAGCGACATGGATCTACGGACCCTTCAGGACTGGAACGTGCGGCTCATTCTGCGCACAGCCGCCGGCGTCGATGACGTCATGTCCTGGGGCGGGCAGGAACGCCAGTTCCAGGTCCAGATCGATCCCTTGCAACTTATCAAATACGAATTGGGGTTTTCCGATGTCGTCGAAGCGCTTGAGGCGAATAACCGCCAGGTCGGCGGGCAATATATCGATCAGGGACCGGAGCAATATCTCGTGCGCGGCCTCGGCCTTGTGCGGGACGAAACCGATATTGGCAACATCGTCGTCAAGGTAAAGGACGGAGCCCCGGTTTATGTGCGCGATGTCGCGAACGTCGAACAGGCGCCCGCCTTGCGGTTCGGCGCCGTCACCCGCGACGGCGAGGAAGTGGTTCTCGGCATGGCGCTTGCGCGTATTAACGAGAACGCCAAGAACGTCGTCGACGCGGTTAAAGAGAAAGTTAAGACTGTCGAAAGCGCGTTACCGGATGGCGTCATTGTCAAGCCCATCTATGACCGCACCGAGCTGGTCGAAAAAGCGGTCGGCACGGCGGAAAAAGCCCTTATTGAAGGGTCGATCCTCGTCGCCATCGTTCTGTTTCTGTTTCTCGGCGAAATCCGATCGGCGCTGGTGGTCATTACTGCATTGCCGCTCGCCATGCTCATCGCCTTCATTTTTATGGGCCAGATGGGTCTTTCCGCCAATCTGATGTCGCTCGCGGGTCTCGCCATCGGCATCGGCATGATGGTCGACGGCGCCGTCGTCATGGTCGAAAACTCGTTCCGCATCATGGCCGAGCGCAAGGAGGAAGGCGGCGAGGTCAATCGGACAGCCGCCGTTCTGCAGGCTGCGAGGGAAGTCGCCAATCCCATCGCATTTGCGATCATGATCATCATCGTCGTCTTTCTGCCGCTCTTCAGTCTTGAGGGCTTAGAAGGCAAACTCTTCAAGCCCATGGCCTTCAATATCAGCTTCGCCATGGCGGGCTCGCTGATTCTGACGCTGACGATCATTCCCGTCCTGGCGGCGATGATCCTGAAGCCGAAGGAAGAGCGCGACACGATGCTGATGCGGATCGTCAAGCGCGGCTATCTGCCTCTGATCGCCTGGAGTCTCGATAACAAGCGCAAGGTGGGCCTCGCGGCCGGCGGTCTTCTGGTCGCCAGCCTCGCGCTCTTTCCCTTCCTCGGCAAGGAGTTCATGCCTCAATTACAGGAAGGGTCGATCATGTGGCGGGTCACGTCGATCCCTTCGACTTCGCTGGATCAGTCGATTGAGATTTCCAAGGAAATTGAAAACACGCTGTCTGAGTTTCCCGAAGTGGAAACGACAATCGCCATGATCGGGCGCGCCGAAAAAGGCGAGACCGCAGATGTCAACTACATGGAAATCTACACGGCGCTAAAACCGCAAAGCGAGTGGCCCCGTAAGCGTTCGGTCGCTTCGCTTGCCGACGACATGCGCGAAAAGCTTGAAGAAACCGTGCCGACCTCGGTCATCGCCTTCACGCAACCAATCCAGATGCGCGTTGAAGAGCTGATCTCGGGCGTTCGCGCAACGCTTGCCGCGAAAATCTATGGTCAGGATCTTGGCGAACTGGACAGGCTCAGCCAGGAAATCAAGGAAGCGATTTCCGGCGTGCCGGGCGCCGCTGATCTTTCGCTCGAAGCCAATATCGGCAAGCCGCAAATCCGCATTCAGGTCGACCGCGCCGAACTCGCGCGATACGGCATGAACGCCGACGATGTTCTGAACGTCGTGCGGACCGGCATCGGCGCGGAGCCCGTGGGCACGCTTATCGATGGCGTCAGGCGGTTCGATATCACCGCCCGTCTGCAGGACGCGTCGAAAGCGTCCATGGAATCGATCCGCAATATTCCGCTGCAGACCGCGGACGGCGCGATTATTCCCCTCGGCCGCGTGGCGAATGTTACGTCCGCGGAGGGCTATTCCTTTGTCCGCCGCGAACAATTGCAGCGTTACGCCGTGATCCAGATGGATGTGCGCGGCCGAGACGTCGATGGGTTCGTGAAAGACGCCAATGACGTCATTGCGGCGAATGTGGAATTGCCGCCCGGCTACTGGATCGAATGGGGCGGCGCCTTTGAGAACCAGCAACGCGCGCTGGCGAAGTTATCGCTCATCGTTCCGGCGACGATCTTCTTTATTTTCGTGTTGCTCTACACGGCGTTCAACTCGGTTAAATACGCCGCGTTAATTATCGCCAACGTGCCTTTTGCAGCGAGCGGAGGATTGTTCGCACTCTTCATCACTGGACAATATCTATCGGTGCCGTCAGCGATCGGGTTTATCGCGGTCTTCGGAGTCGCCATGCTCAATGGCATCGTCCTCGTCAGTTTCATCAATGAACAGCGGGACGCCGGATACAATGTCCGCGATGCCGTCAGGCGCGGCGTTGAATTGAGACTTCGCCCAGTGCTGATGACCGCAAGCGTAGCGATACTGGGCCTTGTCCCCATGCTGCTTTCGACAGGCGTCGGCGCCGAGACACAGCGGCCTCTGGCTTCGGTTGTTGTCGGTGGATTGCTGACCTCGACCGCACTCACATTGATCCTGTTGCCGGTGATTTATGAGTGGATGGAAACACGCGGGCGAAAATCGCAGGCGCCGCCGTCTCGCGGCGATCTCGAACTCGCCGAGGCGCACGCGAAAGCAGCCGAATGAAAGGAGTACGAAAATGATTGAGATTAAAGCATTTGTTCACCGCAGCCGGGCCGCGAGCGTCGTTCGCGCCTTGCGCAAAGGCGGCTTCGCCAACATGACGGCAGTCGACGTCAAGGGCATGGTCAAGGCGCTCGACGAAAAAGAACAGCAATATTCAACGGAGCTCGGCGACCGAGTGATCACGGAGGTGAAGCTGGAGCTGGTTTGCGAAGACGACCGCCTTTCCGAGGCGACCGAACTCATTCGCGCAAATGGGAAAACCGATATGGAGGAATCGGGATTCATTTATGTGAGCAATATCACGGCGGCAATTCCGTTCTAAGTCACTTGCTTCTGGTCTCGCAATTCGTTGACTTGTTTTGATTTGCGAGCGGGCGAAAGCGCTTACTTCCTGCGCGTGCGATCGCCCTACGTAGCCAGAAGGAGCCGCCGGGTTCGTCCCCCTAACCCGGCGGCTCCGCCTGAACTTTTTGACAACTGTAATCAGTACGCAAATGTCAGCATCGTTACTCTTATTGCACCAACTCAATAGCCTCTTCGAGGAATTCCTACCGTGAACGAAGAAAATCAGCCAACCGACAACACCGCAAAAGACGAGCATCAGCACGGTGACTGGCTAAACAGGTTGTTGCATGGCCGGGCGGAACTCGCCTTTTCATTGCTGTGCGGCGCTGCGCTTCTTGCTGGCTGGCTTGGGCCGAAGATATCGGCGATGCCAGAATCCGCGGCATTTGGGCTGTTCCTAGCTGCATACTTTTTCGGCGGGTATTTCACGCTGAAGGAGGCGCTGGGCAAAATCTCGCAGGGCAAATTCGAGATAGATTTCCTGATGCTCGTCGCCGCCGGCGGAGCCGCGATCCTGGGAGAATGGGCGGAAGGCGCGTTTCTCCTGTTCCTGTTCAGCATCGGACACGCCCTCGAAAATTACGCAATGGCGCGGGCGCGCAATGCGATCGCTGCGCTAGCGGACCTCGCGCCGGAGGAAGCGCTGGTCCGGCGCGCTGGCGAGGAAGTTACAATCCCAGTCGAAGAGTTGAAGGATGGCGATATCGTCGTCATAAGGTCCAATGAGCGCGTTCCTGCAGACGGGTTTGTTATCAAAGGCGAGAGTAGCATCGATCAGGCGCCCATCACCGGCGAGAGCGTCCCGGTTGATAAATCGCCAGTGAAAGATGCCGCCGCCGCCGCGGAAAAACCCGAAGGCGTCAAGCCGGCGCATAAGGTCTTCGCCGGTTCCATCAACGGCGCCGGGAGTCTCGAAATACAGGTGACCCGGCGCGCCTCGGAATCGACCCTCGCACGCGTAATCGACATGGTCAGCGCCGCCGAGACCCGGCAGTCGCCGACGCAAAGTTTCACAAAAAAGTTTGAGAAAATATTTGTTCCATGTGTCGTCATGCTCGCCTTCATAACGGCTTTGTCGTGGCTCGTTCTCGACGAGGACCCGGCGCAGAGTTTCTACCGGTCGATGGCGGTGCTGGTCGCGGCCAGCCCCTGCGCCCTCGCGATTGCAACGCCCAGCGCGATTCTGAGCGGTGTTGCCCGCGCCGCGCGCGGCGGCGTGTTAATCAAGGGAGGCGCGCCGCTGGAAGCTCTGGGGCGTCTCGATTCAATTGCATTTGACAAGACTGGCACGCTGACATCGGGAGAGCCGAAGCTCGTTGAAATCACGCCCTCTGCCGGCGTCACAGAAACGGAGCTTCTTCGCGTCGCCGCGGCTGTTGAAGCGTTAAGCGACCATCCGCTCGCTGAGGCCATCGTTCGCGACGTTAAAGAGCGAATGGGAACCGTTGAACGCAATGCGACTGAATTCAAAAGCATCACGGGTAGGGGCGTGTCAGCAAGACTGGACGGGGAGCTTGTCCATATCGGAAAAACCGCTCTGTTCACTGAGTCAGATGGAACGCCGTTGCCTGATGATCTTCGGGCGATCGTCAAGAGCATGTCGGCGCGGGGGCGGACGACGATGATTGTCCGGCGTGGCAATTCGTATCTCGGCGCTCTGGGGTTGATGGACACGCCGCGATCCGCTGCCAGACGGGTTATCCAACACCTGCGCGATGTCGGCGTCTCGAAAATGATGATGATTTCGGGCGACAATCAAAATGTGGCGGACGCAATTGCACGCCAGGTCGGCCTCGATCAGGCGTTCGGCGACCTCATGCCGCAAGACAAGGTCGAAAAAATCAAAGAACTGAAGGAAGCGGGAGGAGTTGCGATGGTGGGCGACGGCGTCAACGATGCGCCGGCAATGGCGAACGCGACAGTCGGCATCGCTATGGGCGCCGCAGGCTCGGACGTTGCATTGGAGACCGCAGACATTGCGCTTATGGCGGATGATCTCGGAACGCTGCCATTCGCCGTCGGGCTCAGCCGCGCAACCAGCCGCATCATCCGCCAGAACCTATGGGTAAGTCTGGGCATTGTCGCAATTCTGATTCCCGCAACGCTCTTAGGGCTTGGCATTGGTCCGGCTGTGTTAGTGCATGAAGGCTCGACTCTCGTCGTCGTCGCAAATGCATTGAGATTGTTGGCCTATAGAGACTCGTTGCCGACGGCGTATCCGCTTGGCGATCTCGGGGCAGTGGACCAGTCGGTGAGCTGATTAATCGTTCAGGCCAGATCGCTGCGTACTGACCCTGAGTTGAAATCAATCAATTTTAGGCAAAGCGAGAAGCCATTCGGCGGCCTCTTGAACCTCCAGTTGCTGTAGCATTTATAATGCATCGTGATGAGATGACTTTAATCAAGATTTTGGCAAGCGAAGGGAATTTGAGGATGAATCTGTTGTTGGTGCGAAATAGTCACCCTGAATTTCTAACCATCGTCATCCGAGGCGCCTGAAATGAATGACGATGATTGCTGCGCCGTTGATAACGAATTAATTCGGTCACCTGGTTATCGGCGCGCGTTGTGGATTGTCGTCGGGCTGAACGTTGCATACGGGCTCGTGGAAATTGTCGGCGGCTTTTTGGCGAATTCCCAAGCCTTGAAAGCTGATGCGCTCGATTTTCTCGGCGACGGTTCGATTACGTTTCTGGGATTGTTGGCGATCGGCTGGTCGATCGCATGGCGCGCGCGTTCTGCGCTCATGCAGGGGCTTTTTCTCGGGCTGCTCGGCGCATGGGTGCTTGGCAGCACTTTGATTAGACTCTTCAACGACTCGCCTGTCGAAGCCGGCTTGATGGGCGTCTTCGCGTTCGTCGCATTGATCGTCAATGTCGCGGCGGTCATACCGCTGCTGCCTTATCGGGATGGTGACGCGAATATGCGTGCTGTGTGGCTGTTCTCGCGGAATGACGCTATCGGAAATGTTGCTGTCCTTATCGCAGCGGGGCTGGTTGCGCTATCCGGTTCGTCTTTACCCGACCTGATAGTTGCATTGCTGATTGCGGGTCTATTTCTTCATTCGGCGTGGAACATCGTTGATCGCGCCCGAAAAGATTTGCGCGCTGCGAATGCAGCCGAACAGGCGCCATAGGCCGCAAGGGACCGATCTGAATGAACAACGCACCGAACAGTGGTTTCGATTCGACACTCGCAAGTTTGTTCCGGCCTTTAGCTGTAGTGTTCGGGCTGGCGTCGGCGATTGTCGTCATCGTGTTTGACATCATCATCAAGCAATACATAACGATAATATTGCTGAACGCTCGCGGCCCGATCGAAGTCACGCAATTTTTTAATCTGGTGCTTGGTTTTAACCGCGGCGTGAGCTTTGGCCTGTTGAGCTCGGAAAGCGCATGGGTGCCATGGGCGTTATCCGCAGCTGCCGTTTTAATCGCAGCGTGGCTCGCATTCCGCCTGCTTAAAACAGTTCGGATCGTTGAGGCGACAGGCCTTGGCTTGATTATAGGCGGCGCGATTGCAAACGCTGTTGACCGCCTCGCCGATGGAGCGGTTACAGACTATCTCGATTTTCATGTGGGCGATCTTCATTGGCCTGCATTCAATCTTGCGGACGCTGCGATCGTTTGCGGCGTTGCTATTTTTGCGTTTTTCATGACGTTAGCAAATAAACCATCTCTGCCTTGATGGCGACCGTCGCTTGCTGCGGTCAAGATCAGGTATGGCTCGCGCCAGTTGGCGACAATTTCATGTCTGCAGAATTGATTTCAATTCGTCGCTTTGCGCGCGATGCTTGTTTGGATTGTCCGCAATCAGTTTCTTCAAATTCAGAATTTTCCATTTTATCGCCGGCAGATCTGCGGCCTGCGGCAAACCGATTGCGTCGAAATCCGGTTCGCCTGACTGCAGCCCAATCAGGAAGTCGGCGGCGGGTCCTTTGAGCCGCCCCTGGATATCGCCGATGAGTTGCGTGCGCGCCGAGATAAGGTCGTCGAGTTCGACCCGCTCGACGGTCATGCCGGCGAACTCGCGTGCGAAGTCATCCGCAATGTCTTTTTCATTGGGCGCGAGGAGTTCGTGCATGGGACGATTGGAACAGGCGGCGTAGACGAGAAAGACGCGGAACAGTTCGTCCGTCAGCCCTTCATACTTATACAACAGTTTGACGTCGAACAGATCTCGCGGATGCTGGCGATCGAGCGCGGCGTGCAGCTTTCCGGCGTATAGATCGTCGAAGGCGAGAACATTCGTTGCAACGAAGCCGAACGCGTCTTCGACGGCGTCTGTCGTTCGCATCAGGCGCGGCTCGCCGATGGCGCCGCGCATTACCGGCGAGGTTTCGATCTTTATCGTGACGCTATCGGCGTCGGCGAGAATGCGCGTGTCGCCGGCGCCGCCGCCGGCTATGCGCTGGGCGCTTGCGCCCGGGAGTTTGTTGATCTGGCTCGTGATGCGGTCGAATGCAGCGTCAATGGCGTTCAATGAAGTCGCGCGATCTTCAATTGGCAGATAAGCAAGATCGATATCGACGGAGAGCCGCGGCATGTCGCGATAGAAAAGATTGATCGCCGTGCCGCCCTTCAGGGCAAAGGCGGACTCTGTTGAGACGACGGGCAGGAGGCGCATGAGCAGACGCACCTGCGCGAGATAGGTTTCACGGGCCATCTTCAGACTCAGGGCTTTGCATGTTGTCTATCAGCTCCGGCGGCACCGTGATGTCGTAGCGGGGATGCAGCCTTCCGCCTTCGACCAGCGCGCGCGGACCCGATCCGAGATCAAAGTCGTCCGGGTCCAGATATTGTCGCCATGCGTGATCGTGCTGGTCGGCGAAGACGAAGAATAGGCGCTTTACCTTCACGCTGCGGCATTCCTTGAGCAGGGTTTCGAGTAGCCGCGGGCGTAAGTTGGCGAGACCTTCAAACACCATATCGGCGTTGTGAAAGCTTTCATCGGCAGGCAGTTCGTTCAGGAGTTCGAGGATCGCCCGTTCGGGCGTTGAGACCATGAGTTCGTTCAATCGTCGTTGCGACGGGGATGATTGCTTTTCGTTGTCTATGCCGTCGACGCCGGTTCTGGATCCGCCGAAGAGGGTCAAGGTCCGTGTCTCAAACCGATCTGCGTTCGGCAGCCGAGCAAGCCAGGACGGAACAACGCCATAGAGATAGAGCGGCGCTGTCTCAGCGCCGAGGCTTAGATAATGCTCAAAGCCGTGTAGGGAGAGGGCCGTTCGGCCGCCCACATGGACCTCCAATCCCATGACCCGCTGCAGGGAGAGAACGAGGCGGCGCCAGTCGTCGCCGCCGCCAACGTCGCGGTGCGTGTCGGGCCTGTGGTAAACGCCGCGGGCGAGCTTTTCGAGCCAGCCGCGCTGCGCATATTGCAGGATCGATTTACGATCGATACCGCGCGCCACCAGCCAGGCGGCGTCGGCGACATAGCCGGGCGGCAGATCGTCGAGCAGGGGCTTTAATCGTTCTTGGCGTTGTGGGGTCATAGCCAATAAAATAGATACTTTTCAAAGTCACTGCAAGAGGGAAGTTTATTCAAATTGAAATATGGGGGTTAAAAACCATTAAAAACACAAAATTATACAGTCAGCCGGTTGCCCCTGGAATCGACGGAAGTCGACGAAAAGCAAGTGAAAGACACTCTGAATCTGGTCCGGCGTCAGTCAAAAAGGGCGCCTGCTCTCAGGAGAATAGCGTCTTGATGATCGCGCAGTCGGGCGTTTTGTTGCGGCTGCATTGCTTGGCGACAGTCGATAGGGTTTTTTCGAGCTTTTTGAGATCCGCGATCTTTGTCCGGATCAAATCGACATGCGCCGAGGTGATTTCGAAAACTTCCGCGCAGGTGGGTATTCGATCCTCAAGCCCAAGGAGCGCGCGGATGTCGTCAAGCGAAAATCCAAGCTCGCGTCCGCGCCGGATGAACCGCAACCGATCGGCGAGGGCGTCATTATACATCCGGCGCCCGCTCTCCGTCCGCGGCGGCGCCGGCATCAGCCGGATTTTTTCATAATAGCGGATGGTCTCGATCTTCACGCCGGTTTGATCGCTCAGTTTTCCGATCGTCAGTTCATATCCAGTCATCGGCCTTGATCCTGTAGCGACTACAGATATTACGATGGCCCTCATGTCGAGTGAAGGCAAAACTTCCAAACGCTCCAAAAAGGGCGGCGTCATGGCCGGCGGAAGCGTCTTGTCAGGGGTTGCGGCTTTTGTCGGCGCGACCTGCTGCGTGCTGCCGCTTATTCTGGTCAATCTCGGCGTCAGTACGGCTCTTGTCGGCAAGCTCGCTTTCTTCGCGCGGGCTCAACACTATTTCATGGGCGCGGCGGTCGTTCTTCTTGGCGCCGCAATCATCGCCGCCTTCTGGAAGGGGCGGCGACCCAGCAAGCGAGTGGCGATCACCCTTGTCCTTGCTGCGCTGCTCACAATTGTCGCCTACGCCATGCCTTTCTATGAACCTCAATTGCTTCGTTGGATGAACCAATGAGCGCGTTCATCGAACAATCCACAATCACTTGCCCGGCTTGCGGTCATCAGTCTACAGATCGGATGCCGACCGATAGCTGCCAATGGTTTTATGACTGCAAGGGCTGCGGCGCTGTATTGAAACCGAAACCCGGCGATTGCTGTGTTTACTGCTCCTATGGAGATACGAAATGCCCGCCGGTTCAGTCAGGCGTTGATTGTTGTGGGTAATTTGGATCAACAAGACGGTTAGCTCAGTAATGTATGGCTATTTGAAAATTCTATGGACTTTCTCGATCGCGCGGATCTCGGCGTCGAGCAGGTCGATATAGAACTGGATAATCGCCTCGGCGACGACGTCTCCCTTGTTTGAAGAAAGCTGATCCTGAAGCGCGTCGCACGCATGGCTCAGTTGACTGACAGTTCTTTCGAGCGCCGCCGCGCCTTCTGGTTTTGGCAGAAGCGGCGCGAAAAAGAGGCCCGAAAGCCGATCGAGCCGCGCCGTCCTGTCGGATTTGAGCGCATCCAGGATAAAGGTGTTCAGCTGCCGCCGGCCATGCGCCGTCAGGGCGTATTCCGTTCTGGCGGGTCCTTTGTCGCCGGCAACCTTTTTCCCGCGAAGCGCGCCGTCCTGTTCGAGGTCCTTGAGAACCTTGTAGATCGTCGATGTTCCGATCTCGGCCCACCGCGTCATGTCGGTTCGGGCTATAAACTCCTCGATCTCAAAGCCGTATTTCTTGCCGATGGCGACCAGCCCGAGAACGATCATTTTCTGATGGTGCATTCCCATATCCGGCCTTCATCGTTGACAGGTACTCTATCATAGAGTACATCGCAAGCGCAAATTGTTCGCAGAGGCGTCATGTCATCGATACCGCAGCCAGAGGCGGGGGAACCACTCTTCCCGGACGGAACGTCGAAGACGTCCGCGATTGTCGAAGTTATCGTTATCGGCGCGGCTTTCATCGTCCTCGCGCATGCCGCCGCTGCTGGCCTCAGACTTGAAACACTGATGCCGGCGTTCCTGCACGGGCCCTCGCGCACGGTCGGCGCTACCTTCGTTGCCGGCGCCACTGCGCAGATTGCGCTCGTGCTGGCGTTCGCGATCGTCTTCAAGGACGTGCGCCGCGCGATCGTAAACAGTCTGCAGTTTGGAACCATACCGGCCTGGGGCGCCGCGCTCATCGCAATCTCGATCCATGCCGCGACCATCGCTTTCTTTTTCCTGGACGATCCCGTGCAAATCTTCGAGCCATCGCGCCGCAATTTGTTTCTGTCGATTGCACCTGCTTTTGACGGGTGGTCGCAGGAAGTGTTCTTCCGTGGCTATGTCATCTATCGTTTGGCGCGCGGCGGGCTGCCTGTCTTGGCGCAGATCGCCGTCTCGGCGCTTCTCTTTGCCGCCATTCATGTCGGTTATATTGGCGACGATCTGCTCTCCGTGATCTGGCCGATGTTCGGCACGGCTGTGCTTGGGGGATTCCTTGCGTGGTCGGTCCTGCTGGCCCGGGGCGCGTTGCTGCCGGTGGTCTTCTGTCATGCGGTGCTGATCGTCATCGTGCAGCCATGGCTGGCGCTCTCATGAACAATGGCGTTGCGCTCACAATGGAAACGAAGCAGCGGGGAAACGTCTTTCAATGTGACGCGCGATCATCACGGCCGCAAAGCGAACATTTGAGGGCGCTTGGCAACCTCAATCCTATCTTATTCTCCCGCAGCAGGCTGTTGATCCTGGCCTATCTTGGCGGCGTGTCGGAGGCGACCTTCACGGAACTGAAGACCGGCATCGGCGCGACGGATGGAAATGTATTCGTCCATCTGAACAAACTATGTGAGCGCCGATATGTGCTGAAACGTCAGGGCAAGCGGCCGGGCAAGGAAACGATAATCTGCATCACGCCTGATGGACGAAAGGCTCTTCATCGCTTTCGGATGGCGCTCACGCCGATCGACGATTTGGCGGCTGGCGGGAGCAAGCAAGATGCGTGAGCGCGGCAAGATCGGCGATTGCCCGCAGCGGGCCCCCAGGACAGCCGCGCACGGGCCTATTGCGATGAACCGGCGATCCATAATCGCATTCGGCGCCTCAGCTTTATGCCTGACGGCCTGTGCAGGCTTATCAAATACGGAGGAAAACAGAATGTTCAATGTACTGAACAGGATCACTTGCGTTGCCGGTGAACGGAAGCGCATCGCGTCGATCATTGGCGAGAGCGCCAAGGCGTTGCCGGGTTGCCGTCTTTACGCAGTGTCCCTCGATCGTCAGGATGAAAATGCGATCTGGATCTATGAGGTCTGGGCGTCGGAACAGCATCATGCAGAGTCGCTCAAATCGGAGAGCGTGCAACAGGCGATGATGGCGGCCCGCGCCTCCATTACCGGCGCGGAAAGAATTTTCGCCGCGGATAGCTTCTCCATGGCAGGCGACAATCTCTGACAACCGGCATCTCGTCCCCGATGAACGCTTCTGCAGGACCGGCGTTGCCGGTCTATGGCGTCGCCATCCTGGCGGTGTTCCTCAGTTCCTCGATTGACGCGATCGTCAAATATGCAGGGCCTACCGCTGGTCTTCATATTCTGTTGGCTTGGCGGTTTTTCTTCGGCGCCATCATCGCCTTATTCGTCTACCGGCTGAGAAGTCGCCAGGTAATCAGGGCTGCGAGCGTTCGATTTCACGCGGCGCGAGGGTTGATTCAGCTTCTATCGGTGTCGCTCTATTTTTATTCCATCACGCAACTCTCGTTGGCGGTCGCGACCGTTCTGAGTTTTACGTCTGTGCTTTTCGTATTGCCCGTCGCCACTGTTGTGCTCGGAGAACGAGTTTCCGCAGTCGCGGTCCTTGCGGTGACGGCCGGGTTTCTCGGCGTCGCGATCACCTTGTTGGATACTTCGGATCTCGGACATTCACTTGAGGTGATAAGTGCTGTTGGGGTCGCGGCCGGTCTTGCTTCGGGATGTCTTACGGCGATCCTGCTGGTGCTTCTCCGTCTCCGGTCTGCTTCCGAGGACCCTCATGTCATTTCGCTGTTCACTAATCTGGTCCCGGCGATTGTTCTGCTTCCAGTGCTCACGGGAATGTTCGGAGCGCCTTCGCTATTAGAGATATTTGTGTTCTTCATTCTCGGCCTTCTTGGTTACTCAGTCTGGTTTCTCCTTGCGGTCGCTTACGCCCGCGCGCCTGCGCAGGCGCTGGCGCCGACAGAATATCTCAGCGTCGCTATCGCCGCGCTCTACGGCTATGCGTTCTTTGGTGAAGGGATTGAACTCAGGATGATGGCTGGGAGCGCAGTGATCATCTGCGCCTGCTTGCTGGTGACAAGAGCGCGATTAAAATAATCGCATGAAAATCATTTTGACGTTTGCCCCCTGTTCATTCAGTCAAACCCGGATAGCGTCAAAGAATTCGAAAGTAAAAATGGGTTCGCGGTTTTTGCGCGCTAGGCCATTGAATACGTTGCAATAAATCAATGGCTCCCCTTTGTGCGTGCGTAACGAACGCTTTGTCCGGTGCCGAGCGCTGAATTCTGGGTGATTTTGTTGGAGATAAGGGGGAGGTGAGCTGCTCGCTATGCTCCCTCTTCAATCACATTTCCGGACGAAGCTTAGTCGGTTGGATGGTCGGAATTGTCCCAAGGTTGCTGACGGCTGACATCAACAGCATCAGGCCCTCGGCATGTGCCCGCCAATCCCCGAAACTCCACAAGAAATTGGCTCCTAACAGTGGGGCTGGACAGCGGCTCAACAGCAAAATCACGATCACAACGTATTGTATAACGGGGGGAGCCTTCTTCAAAATAAGCACGCATGGCTAAGACATAAACGAATCCTGCGTTTAAACTTTGATACTGCGGATATATGTATTGGCAAACTGTGTGTCCGGCAATGTCCTCTAGAGGTCTATTTCGCTAGCAATTTACGATACCTGACGAAACATCATCCATGGCAGATCAGATTGAATTTACTTCACTGCTCTAGCCTAGTCCTTACGGATTGGACATGCAGTAGAGTTCTAGCTTTTAGTGGGGAAGGCTGAAGATGCGTTTTTTGCTGTTGAAGATTTTTGTGTTGCTTATGTCGAGTCTTGGTGTTCTTCGAGCAGAGGATCGAGATATCTGGCCGATCACTGATTTCAAAATTCAGGGAACAGGCGCTACAAACGTCTTGATCATACCCTGTATGTCCTGTCGGTGGCGCGCTTTTGACAAATTTATGGAGCGCAATCAGGACCATTACACTATGTACGCAATCACCATACCTGGATTTGGCGGATCCGAAATTCCGGAGTTGCCGATGTGGTCGGATCAGCCTGTTTGGCAAGAAAACGCGCTGACAGCAGTGGAAAACTTTATCGACAAGCATAACATAAAGGACGCTATTGTCGTGAGTCATTCATGGGGGTCAGTTCTTGCGGTACAACTTTTGGCAAGGCGTGACGATTTTGCCAAATCTTGGATTATTCTCGATACGTACGTTCCATTTGATAAATCGGAACAAACCCTTCCGTATAGTGAAAAAGTAAAATTAGCGGCAAAATGGCGGGAAGACTTCTTTCATCCGCTCTATTCGCCCGATGAGTGGGCGAATTTCAACAAGCCGTCACCATATATGCCCCATGACAGGCAAATTCTTTATTATGGAATGTTCATGGCCACTCCGCGCGAGGTGGTGTTTCAGTATTGGCGGGAAAACGGACTGCGAAATATCAACACGGATTTCGGAAAGGTTAACATTCCGGTGTTAGAAGTGAAGTCGATTTCGCCCATACAACCCGATCCTGAAGATGCGAAGAAGCGCTATAGAGCGAGGTATGATACAATGCCGACTCCAAAACTGCTGCGCACTGTATTTATCAAAAATACTGGTCATTATCAGGTTGAGCAGCGACCCGAAATCATTGATGAAATAGTGCGTAAAGTCGTCAGTGGCGATCTAGTTGAAGATTATGATCCGCCACAATAGTATTATATACAGGTTGCGCATGCGCTGATCGATTGTTTCTGGGTGTTGGGTTTGCGCGACAACGCGGCGATGAAGAAATATCGTCTGTAAAGCCTCCCGCTTTCACATTTTTCCACTCGGTCAACGCATCAGTTCAAGCTTACGTTCATCGTCAGGTTACTCGACCGAAATCGTCGCGTTGTGCTGCGAAGCATGGAACAGGCTCGTCGATCAGCCGTGGCGCATAATATCCATCGGAGTTCGCTTGGCTACGATAGTGAACCGCTACCAAGTCGTCAGACACCAGCATGCGGTGAATCATAAATGCGCGGCCTGGGTAGCGAGCCAACAGCACTTCTAAGAATTCAATCGCCGGCTCGCGGCCGTCAGGTTATGTAGGTTTGTGCTGGATGTAATCTGGGTGCGCCGATTTTTCGAATGCTTCCCGCACGAGGTTCTGATCGTAGACCGTGTCGGGAAACTCGCTTACAACTTCTTTTGGCGACATATCGCAGGGACTTTGAACTCTAAATTCGGTGGAGTGATTTTTCGTCGTGCAAGTGTTCGTCCCCAACGCGACAATCCAAATCAAAATGGTTTAGAAGCAGCCTATTCATGGACGCTCTCCTCCGCCGTCCCGCGAATCCTGGCAGTGTGGCATTGATTGCGCATGTCAGCTTGATGATAATCCTGCTGACATCGCATTACGGCTAAGAATTTGCAGATTCAGGAGGTTCGAGAATCAATTTGGGGTCGTGCGAAACTTCTGGCGTAACTTGTTGAATTTATTGATAATAGGTAATGGCTCCCCTTCGTGAATGCATATCGAACTTTGTGTCAGGCGCCAAAGGCGGAGTTTCGAGCGCTGTTACAGGAAATGATGGGGTGTTCCTGAATAGCGATTGCCCTGACCATTAGGACAGGCCGAGCATCTTGTTATTAACGAATAATTCTCGTAACTGTCATATAGTGACAGTATTGAGAATTTTATGAGCGCATTGATTTCACAAATTACAAGCGCCGGTTACGCGGACCGGATTCTGAGTGACCAGCAAATTGGGCGCATTCTAGGCGGCAGCGATGACCGGCGCTACGGCCAGGTAAAGCGCGCCTTGCAGTCGGGGGCACTCGTTCGGATCAAACGCGGCCTTTATGTTTTAGCTGAGCAATACCGCGAACATCCTCTCCATCCCTTTGCGCTTGCTCAGGCACTGGTCGCGGGCAGTTATGTTTCCATGGAAACGGCGCTGGCCTTTCAGGGCTGGATTCCAGAAGCCGTTTACACAACCGTCAGCGTGACACCAGGCCGAAAATCCCAAGTGATCGACCATCCAAACTTCGGCCATTTCGAATTCAATCCGTTGGCGCTTCACAAATCGGGTTTCCTCGCAAGCGTTCATCGGCACGTGATCAGCAACCAAGCCGTGCTCGTAGCGTCACCTCTGCGGGCGCTCATGGATTTGGTAGCCTTTCGGAAGCAGGACTGGCAAGGCATCTCTTGGCTTGAAAACGGAATGCGGATTGACCAATCGCATATCTTTCAGATTCGTTCGAAAGACTTCTCAGTCTTGCGAGGCGTCTACAAGCACAAAGCCGTCAACGAATTTTTGTCCCGGTTCGAACGTGACGTCCGCGCCTTAAAATCAAGAAAAGCGCCTAGGAGGCAAAGCGCATAGCAATGAATGAGATTATCCACGCCCGGTTAGCCAGCTACAAACCTGCTAATGATGTTGAAGCAGAAAACGCGACCAAGGAGATTATTCAGGAGATCGCGCTCTATGGTCTCTGGCGCGCAAAGTTTTTTGAGGTTGCCGTTTTCCAGGGCGGCACCAGCTTGCGCATTCTTCACAAGCTGCCACGGTTTTCTGAAGATCTGGATTTCATGCTGTTGGAGCCAGATCCTAAATTCGACTGGGCGCATTTCCTGAAAGTTCTTACGGAGACATTTGAAGAATATGGCCTGCAGCCCCAAGCGATTTCTAAAGAGCAAATGGACAAACGCATCCGTAATGCAGTCATCAAGGATAATTCGATCGCCAATCAGCTGGATTTGTCTTTTGGCAACAGAGATTCGCGGAAAATCCTGAAAGTCAAACTGGAAATTGATGTTGAACCGCCCGCGCATTCGACTGACGCCTTTACATATCTCGATTTCCCGGTTGATTTTGAAGTGCGGCATCAGGATCTGGCGTCAAATTTTGCGTTAAAAATTCATGCGCTGCTGTGCCGAGAATATTTGAAGGGGCGCGATTGGTATGATTTCTCCTGGTATGTCGCGCAGGGGATATTCCCGAATTTGCCGCACCTCGAGGCGGCTCTACGTCAATTCGGTCCTTGGGCGGACGGCAAAACGCTCGCCGTGAGTGTAGAGTGGCTCGAAACCGAAATGACCAAACGCATTCAGTCAATCGATTGGGACGAGGCCAAAAAAGACGTCAGGCGCTTTTTACGTTCTACCGAAGCTGAATCGCTGAATCTTTGGAGCAGTCGTTTTTTTGAATCGAAGCTGGGAAAACTCCTGAACCTGTCGCCGTCGTAAAGCGAAAATGCTTTCGGTTTGACTACGCCAGTTGAACCGCCATGTGCACGATTCCGGTTCCTCTTATGGCGCAGAATCTGACCTTCATACAAGGCGCCTTCAAAGCGCTGCCGAGAACGCGCAGATCATTGTTATACCAACCTGCATTGATTACCATTGATGGGTGCAATCGCGCGAACCGATGGAGATGATGCGCCATGGCTGATCGGTGAGTTTGTTCCATGCGTCGCAACACAGGGCGACGATCTGCTCGTAATTCCGGAAGACGCGGTTCGAGAGCCAGTTTTGGCGCATGAACTGCCAGACGTTTTCGACGGGGTTGAGTTCCGGCGCTCGCGGCGGTAGCGGCATGATGGTTATGTTGGCCGGCGTCTTGAGCTTTGGCGTCAGATGCCATCCGGCCTGATCGACGATGAGGACGGCGTGCGCGCCGTTGTCGAAGGCGGCGCTGATCTCGGCAAGATGCAAGTTCATCGCGTGGGTGTTGCACCAGGGCAAGACAAGCCCAGCGCCCTTTCCTTTCGCCGGACAGATTGCGCCGAAGATATAGGCCCATGCCGTGCGCTGATCATGCGGCGCGACAGGCCGCGTTCCCTTGCGCGCCCATCGGCGCGTGATCTTGTTCTTCTGGCCGATCCGCGCTTCATCCTGGAACCAGACTTCGATCTCTACGCCGTCGCCAACTTCCTTACGGATCTTCGCCATCTCGGCGGGGAAGTTTTTTTAAATGCTTCGACAGCACGCTCGTTCTGCGCATAGTGGCGCGGCCGCGCCAACAGCTTGGCGAAACCCATGGCCCTGTGTTCGCGACCGATGGTCGTTTCGTCAAGCGTGATCCCGAACTCTTCATGAAGCCACTGCGCCAGATCGCACAGTCGCCAGCGCACGTCGCCGTGCACGGCGGGGATCGGGCCGGCTTCGACGATCTCCTTCAGCGCCAGGCGCTGCTCATCATTCAGCTTGGTCGACGGTCCCGGCGCCTTTCTGTCGACGAGGCCCTCGGGACCGCTTTCGTTGAACCGCACAACCCAGTCGCGCACGCTTTGCACCGTCACCCCGCCGATCTCGGCTGCAGCGCTGCGGCTTTGCCCGTCGTAAACCGCCGCCAGCGCCAGCAGACGCCGTGTCTGATCGGCGTCTCTCGACGCTCGCGCCAGACACCGAAGCGCCTTCCCGTCAAAATCTCCTCGAAGCCGAACCGCTGCGCCCATAGCGAACCTCCCTCGTTCGCCATCTTGAATCAGTATTCGACCGACACGGGAATCCCAAATGAGTCACAAACCGCGCAGGTTGGTATTAGTCTCCACGCACTCGGTGGTTCATGATTCGCCGCTACAGAGGAAAATGCCGCCAACCGCCGTGCAGTCAAACATCGCCGCAGTCGGTTTGACACCTGCGCACCAATACAATTCGTCATATAGAAAGGCCTCCCGGCCAAGGCCGGGAGGTAAGTGAAGCGCTAAAACAGGGAGGTTTTTATGCGCTATTGGAAATGGAAAAGCTGCAGGCGGCCTTTGCAGCTGGCGAATTCTCATCGTCCTGCCACGCTATGCAGTCGACAAACACAAGTCGGCGGCCGGCTTTAGTGATGCGCGCTCTGGCGAACAGCGGTGCCAGTTTGACCGATTTCAAGTAGTCGACATTGATGTTAATTGCGTTGCCGGTTGTTTCTGGGCCCAGGGCGCGCCGCAATTCGTGTTGTGCGGCCACCTCCAGAAATGTCGAGACAATCCCGCCATGCAGCGCCTTGATCAGCGGATTGCCGATATGAGCGTCATCCGGTGTAATCGAATAAAGGCGCCCGTCTTTGGTTTCGATATCCTCGAAGGAGAGCCAGTCAAGAAGGGGCGTGTTCATGAATTGCGTCATGAATTTTGTCCTGCCGCGAGCCGGGTGAAGTCCGGCCCGCCGCTGCCAATCATGAAAGCGCCGGTCGCGCTGGCAACCGGTTTTCCGTCATAATCGAAGATTTCTCCGCGCGTTCTGGCGATATTACCGTTAATGGCAAAACACTCGGCGTTGCATATGACTTTCGAGCCAATTTCAATCGGGCGGAGATAATCCGTTTTCAGATTGATGGTCGCGATCGCTTTCGGCGCTTGAATTTTTGCGAAGACTGAAAAGCCAAACACCGTGTCGAGGATGATTGTGAAAGCGCCGGGATGTGCGAAGCTGCCGTCATATTCGTATGAAAAAAAAGCCGGTATCGTCGCGACGATGCAAACCTCGTCCGCAGCGACTTTGTTTGGCTCCATCTGCAAAGCCGCGAATAAATGGTGCCTCTCCGAGAAGAACGACTTCATAAAATCTGCCCATGGCGGCGTGTCCACCGACTTGCTCGGCGGCATTTGAGGTTGCCGGATATTCATCGTCATCCTTCGTTCCTGGCGGCTTTGCGCTGGACGCGGAGCAAAGGATCGACGCCGCTGAAAGAATCCCCGACTGGAGCCGCGCTGAGTTCGACAAGGTTGGACTTTGCAATCGTCAGCGCCTCGATGAAGTCCTCAATGCGCTTGGCGGAAAGGCCTTCGAAAGCATCCTTGTACAGATTGTTCGCCGCCGCCCGCATATCCTCAATCAAGGGAAGGATCTTGTCCGTGAGGTACAAGAGATTAGCGCGGCGGTCGTCGGGCGCTGGAGCGCGGCGAACCCAGCCGCTTTCTTCGAGGCGGTCGATCAGGCGGCCGAGCGGCGCCGGCTCCATATCGAGTTCATCCGCGAGCGCCCGCTGGGTCCGGCCGTCATTGCGGTAAAGGTGAGCGAGGACGAACCATTGCGCGCGGGTCAGGCCTATGTGTTTGACGCGCCGATCAAATTCGCGCCGGAGCAGGCGCGCCACATCGTTAACCAGGTAACCCGGATTGCGCTCGAGCTGGTTGTCTCTTTTATCCATTGCCCGCGTCCGCCTCTTGTGATTGCCACAATTAATATATACTAAGTTATTAAGCCTTAGTATAGCAAAATTGGCAGTGGTAAAAGCGTCAGGTCAGGCGATGCGTTCGTATTTTCGATTGAAACGTGGTTGGAAGATGAACGCGGCGGCGCTTTTCGCCGCATCCATCGCCATAGCAGGCTGTGGTTCCGGTGACGGCGAGGTATCCGCGGCGGCGGCGACGCAAAGCCTCTCCGATGAAAGGGCTGCGCCTGTAATGTCGGTCACAATCGTTAAACCGAAGCCGGTAACGGTCAGGAAAACGGTCGTCGCAACGGGTTCGATCGGCTCAAAACAAACCAGCAATATCGGCCCCCTCGTCGAAGGCGTTGTGGAAACGATTTTTGTGAATGTGGGCGATCGCGTTGGGAAAGGCGATCCGCTATTTCAAACGCGCCCCGTTATATACGAACGCCGCGTCGAGGAGGCGAAAGCGGCGCTGGAACTTGCGGTCGCCCGGCGCAAGAACGCCGAACGGGCTCTTGAACGCACGGAAAAATTGCGCGCCGAAGGCTTTGCGGCGGAGGCGCGTCTCGACGACGCCAGGACCACCTACGATGTTGCAAAGGCCGAAGTTGCACGAGCGGCCGCGGCGTTAAAAACCGCAGAGCGTCAGCGCGAGGATACGATGGTTGGCGCCCCTTATGACGGCGTCATCACCAAAAGGTTTAATGATGAGGGAATCTACCTTTCCAATGTGTTTCGCGGCGGGGCGGAAAGCACGGTTTTGCAAATTCAGGAAAACCACATTGTCGTCGCGGTCGTGCATGCGCCGGAGCAGCACCTGGATGCCCTGAGACTGAACCAGAAGGCGCTTGTCTACGTCGAGTCGCAACCCGAACCGCGGGAATCCTACGTTCTCGTTCTCAATGACATGCTTGATGTCGGCTCGCGGACAGTAGAGCTGCGTCTGCCGATCGACAACTCGGATTATTCTTTGAAATCAGGCCAGTTCGCCCGCGCTGAAATTTTCACGGAGGAAATACGGGCGTTTTCGGTCCCGGCGGAAGCCGTCCTTCAGGATCAGACGGGGTCTTATGTCCTCACCTTGAAGAATGGCCGCGCCGAAAAAAGGAGTGTCGTTATTGAGGAGCTGCCCGACGGAACGGCGGCGGTGCACGAAGGTCTCGACGCCGGCGACGACGTCATCGTTCCGAATGGCGAGCCGATCGCTGTTGGCGACTCAGTCGCGACCGAGGCCGCCTGATGTGGCTCGTCGATCTTTCGATCAAGCGCCCGGTCTTCGCCGTGATGATCATCGGCGCCCTGGTCGTGCTCGGCTGGATTTCGATGGGCCGGCTTGGCGTCGATCTTTTTCCTGATGTCGAGTTTCCTTATGTCGCTGTAACAACGACACTTGAAGGCGCAAGTCCCGATACGATGGAGACGGAAGTCTCCGACGTCATTGAAGAAAGCGTCAACACGATCTCCGGCATCAAGCAGCTGCGTTCGACCAGCGCGGACGGGCTCTCTCAAGTCTTCATCGAGTTCGAGCTTGAAGAAAATGTCGACGTGAAGGCGCAGGACGTTCGAGACAAGGTCAATATCGCCCGCCGCGACCTTCCCGAAGACATCGATCCGCCGGTGATTGAAAAAGTTGATCCGGACGCCGCGCCGATCATGTCGATCATGATCGCCGCCGATGCGCCGATCGGCGACATCACCACTTATGCCGACGAAGTCGTCAAGGAAGCGGTCCAGCGCCTGCCGGGCGTTGGGTCGGTGACGATCGTCGGCGGCCGCCTTCGCGAAATCCGCATCTGGCTCAACGCCGACAAGATGCGGGCGTTCGGCGTGACGGCCGATGACGTTGTCCGCGCGGTCAGGTCGGAACACGCCGAGGTGCCCGGCGGACGTCTTGAAACCGGGGGCGGTGCGCGTGAGTTCGGCGCCAAGACGGTCTCAGAAGCGCAGACGCCGCGCGAGTTCGCGGATCTTGTGGTGGCGTTTCGCGATAGCGGTGCGCCAACGCTGATCGGCGATGTGGCGCGCATCGAGGACGGCCTTGAGGACGAACGAAGCTATGCTGAGTTCAACGGGCGACCGGGGGTCTCGCTCGAGGTTCGCCGGCAATCCGGCCGCAACACACTCGAAGTCGCCGAAGCCGTTTACGCAGAGATCGAGCGGCTTAAAGCAGCCGCGCCCGATGGCTATGAGCTCGTCGTCGCACGCGACGTGAGCCGGTTTATTGAATCGTCCGTTGAGGACGTGACCCACGAGCTTGAGATCGCGATCGTTCTTGTTGTTATCGTTACATTTTTCTTTCTCTTGAGCTGGCGCGCCACGTTGATGGTCGCCATCGCCATTCCAACATCGCTGATTTCGGCTTTCTTCGCCTTCGAGGTCTTCGACTTCACCATCAACATGCTGACATTGCTGGCGCTCACTGTGACCATTGGATTGTTGGTTGACGACGCCATTGTCGTCGTTGAGAGCGTGCAGCGCGACATCACTGCCGGCGTCGAGCCTGAAAAAGCGGCGCGACAGGGCACCGAACGCGTCGCGCTCGCCGTGCTTGCCGGCACCTTCGCAACACTCGCCGTTTTCGTGCCGATCGCCTTCATGGAAGGGGTCGTCGGGCGATTTTTTCTTCAGTATGGCCTTGCAATCGTCTTCGCCGTCTCAGTTTCATTACTCGTGGCGCTTACCTTGACGCCGATGCTGGCGTCGCGCTTCCTGAAGCCGGAAAGCCATCCGCCGTTCCTGCGCCCGATCGAAAATTTTCATCGCGGTCTCGATCGATTTTACGGTCGTGTCGTCGGCGCAGTCGTTCGTTGGCGGTATGTCGCGCTCGCCGCAGCGATCGGTTCGTTGTTTGTCGGCGGATTCTTCGCGTCGAAAGTGCCAAGCAGTTTTACCTCAAAGGCGGATCGAAGCGAATTTCTGGGAGCCATTGAGTTGCCGCTCGGGTCAGGCATCGCTGAATCAAAAAAGGCGATTGCGTTGGCTAACCAAGCGCTGAGCGGCGTAGAGCATGTCGGGAATATCTTTTTAACTGCCGGCGCCGGGAGCCGGGGAGAAACCAATGTCATCGATCTTTATGCGTCCATTACGCCCAAGCAGGAGCGGCGGATCGGCCAGTTTGAAGTCATGGATGTTGCGCGCCAGGCATTAAACGAGGCAATTCCCGAGGCGAAGGAAATCACCGTCGCCGAAGTCCCGTGGATCTCCGGCGGCGGCGTTTCCACCGGCGACGTTGAACTCGCCGTACGCGGCGACGCCATCCCGGAAATCGACGCTTATGTCACGGCGGTCATGGCGCAGATGCGCGAGACGAACCTTTACTCCGACTTGCGCTCCAGTTTTGAGGAGGGGCGCCCCGAACTGTTGATTGACTTCAATCGAACCCGCGCGGGCGATCTCGGCGTTTCTGCGCGCACCTTGGCGACAACGGCGCGCACGGTCATCGGCGGCGTCGATGCCGGCACCTATGAGGAAGGCGGCAGACGTTTCGATGTGCGCGTGCGGCTTGAGGAGTCTCAGCGTCAGAACCGGGACCAGCTGGCGCTTATCCAGGTTCGAAACGGATCGGGGCAATTGATCGATCTCGCTAGTGTGGCGACGCTGCGTTTCGCGACCGGCCCATCGCAAATCGACCGGCAGGACCGGGCGCGTAAAATCTCCATTCTCGCCAATACTGCGTCTGGCGTTGCGCTGGGGACGGCGACCGAAGCGCTTGAGGCGATCATTGCTGAAAATCCGCCGCCTGCGAATATGCAGATCAGTTACGAAGGCTCTGTCCGGCGGATGAACGAATCGATTTCGGCCATCATTTTCGCTTTCGGGCTCGCCATGATCGCGCTCTATATCGTGCTCGCGAGCCAGTTCAACTCATTCGTTCAGCCGATCGTCATCATGCTGACGGCGCCGCTCTCGTTTTCCGGCGCTTTCGCGATGCTCTATTTCGGCGGGCAGGAAATGTCGCTATTCGCCCAGATCGGCCTCATCGCACTGATGGGCATCGTCATGAAAAACGGAATTCTGCTTGTAGACCGGGCGAACCAGCTTCGTGAAGAAGGCGCGTCGGCTCGCGAAGCGATCCTTAAAGCCTGCCCGGAGCGATTGCGGCCGGTGCTGATGACGGCGTTCGCCGCCATCTTCGGCATGATCCCGGTGGCGCTTTCAAATTCCGACGGCGCGGAATGGAGGAACGCGCTCGGCTATTTGATTATTGGCGGGCTTTCGTCATCAACGATCCTTACCCTGCTCGTGGTGCCGGCTGCGTACATGGTTCCGGGCGATGTAAAAAAATTGGCCGCCGGAATTTTTAGCGGGTTAAAAATCGGGCGCACTGCAAAGAAGGCTGCGAATGTTTTGTAAGAATATAACTGCAAGCAGCCTCCGAGCTGCGCTGCTCGGGGTGATCGGCTTTCTGGTTCCGGCATGCGCGAGCGATCAATATTATTGGGCGCTCCCGATTGATGCTTCCGGCGCTCAAGACTGGGAAAGCGTCAGCTGCATCGATAACGATGCTGTCAATGCATTTCGCCGCAGCCAGGCGGCCGTGGAGCGAAGCGACGACAATGCTCTTAATGAAAACGAACAGCTATTTGCAGAAATGACAATCACAGCCTTAATTGGAGAAATCGCTTATTGCGATGCGGTAGAAGGCGAGAAGGAAAAGAAGGTCCGAAGTGCGCTGCGCGACTACAGCGCTCTTTCCTATAACGCCGCTTATATTCGTCCGCAGCTTTCGCCGCTAACCACCTTTCCGAGCGTATATCTTCTGTCGAAGCCGCAGTCGCATCGCATCATCGTGTATTTTCCGGGGCTCGACGCCGCCGCCAGCCCGGCTGATGTTATTCAAAGCCTGAAGGCTGGCGCAGCCGAAGATCAGCCCTTTCCAGGACAGCTCTACGTTCCCCGCGGGCATGAGGGCTTTCGCGAAGGCGTCCTGAATTTTGCCGATGACGGATTTTTTTTACAGGCCAGATCGTTTGAAGAGCTCGAAGAAGAATGTGGGCCCGCCGCAGAGGGGAGCGAATCATCAAACGGGAAGGCTGTTTCGCTCGCCAGTTTTATCTGCGCGTATGATGTCATCGATCCTTCCCGTTCAGATCCCATCGAGCTTGTCGTAGGCGGACACAGTCTCGGCGCCGGCGTTGCGCAAAGCGCGCTAGGCGCCTTCAGCGGCCTGACATGGCGGCGGGAAAATACCGGCAACTGGACAGTGGCGCCGCCGGAGCGGAATTGGCCGTTTCGCGTCAGCGCCGCCTATCTTTACTCGCCGCCCCTTGCGCTTTATCCGCGTAATGGAAATTGCCGTCCCGTAGATGGCGCAAGCGTTAATCCTATCGATATATACGTCGAAAACGGATTGGCCGATCTGACGTTTTCTATAATCAAGGATGGCGATCCAGTGCCTGATCTCTGGCGGCCCGGCGGTCCATCTATCAACTGCGTCGAAGGTGACCATTTCGGAAAAAAAGTGGCGATTCCGCGAGGCGACGAACCTGACGTCGCGGCGCGACCGCCGTTGGTAATCAAGTGGGAAAATCCTTTTCCGCATCGCTTGGAATCCTATCGTACCGCGCTCGAAAACGCCCTTCGCCAAACGCGGTCAGATCGCCTGGATTCGACAGGTAAAAAAGCATCCGCGCCAACGGCTGAGTTTTAATATGAACTATGCTAAACGGCTGTCCGCTTCCCTCTCTTTGACGATTGCCTATTTGGCAATAATAGTCTCTGCAGACGCTCAAACCCTTGAAGAAGCCCTGTCGCTCGCCTACGCCACAAATCCGGAAATTGCCGCGGAGCGCGCGCAGCTTGACGCAACCGAGGAAGGCGTCGCCCAAGCGCGAGCACGCGGTCTGCCGCAGATTACGGCCGGCGCCAGTTATCAAAAAGTCGATAACACCCAATCAATCAATAGCGATGTTTTCGGCGCCGGCGCAGACGCGCGCGATTTCAAACTGGATGCGGCGTCGGCGCAGGTTCGCGGTGAGCAGCAAATCTTCGCTGGGTTGCGAAACGTCAATGCTATCCGGCAGGCGAACGCGCGCGCGCAGGCCGGCGGCGCTCAATTATCCCTTGTCGAGCAGGACGTTCTTGCGCGCGCAGCGACAGCCTATTTTGACGTGGTGCGCGATACAGTCGTGTTGAACACGACGGAAAATAACGTACAGGTTCTTGGAAAACAATTCGAAGAAATCGCCTTCCGCTTCGAGATCGGCGAAGTCACGAAAACCGATGTGGCGCAAAGCGAAGCGCGCCTTGCGCTGTCGCGGGCGCGGATGACTAATGCGCAGGCGCAGCTGGCGATTAGCCGGGCGACGTTCGCGGAACTCATCGGGCAAATGCCCGGGTCTCTTGAAGAGACGCCTGCTTTGCCCGCATCGCCCGCTTCGCTTGATGATGCGATGGCGATTGCCCGCGAGCTTTCGCCTGTCATCCTCCAGGCGCAAATGCGAGAGGAGGCCTCTCGCCGCGGCGTCGCTATTGCGAAGGGCGAGTTTTCGCCGACCGTATCGTTGACCGCGGGTTATCAATATGCCGAGGAGCCTTCGTCTTTCATTGCGGAAGATGAACAGTTTTCCTATGGCGTCCGCTTGACGGCGCCGATTTTTCTTGGCGGGCTTAATCTCTCACGTGTACGCGAGGCGCGTGCCGTCAACAGGGCGGATCGCCGTCGTATCCTTGCCGCTGAACGACGGATTGAAGCGCGCGTTAGAACTGACTGGCAGCGGCTTACTGCAGCGCGCGGGAACATCGTTTCATCGCAAATCCAAGTGCGGGCCAACGCACTGGCGCTCGACGGCGTGCGACGCGAAGCAGAGATCGGGGTGCGCACCACATTAGACGTTCTCGATGCGGAGCAAGAATATCTGGATGCGCAATTGGCGCTTGCCAATGCCGAGCGCGATGCGCAAGTCGCGACATTTGAGCTCCTGGCAGCCGTCGGTATATTGACGGCGAGGGCCGAGGATATATTGGCGCCGAATCGGCAAGCTTATGACGATTATGACTGAAGGATTGGCGGTAATAGAATTGGTTTTTTCGAAGCGATCGAACCCGTAACCTCGCGGCCAAATCTCGTACAGCCACATCGAACAACGAATAGAACAATTAGCGTCGCCGCAACGTGGCGATTATTGAGGTGACATTGTGAAAATGGTCCAGCTTCAGCGTTCGTTTTCCGGCGAAAATCTCGGGGAGGAGATCACCGTGAAGCGGAAGAAATATCCAGTTGAACAGACCGTCGCGGTTCTGAAGCAGGCTGAGATGCGAACGCCCATGGCGAACCTGAGTCGCCATGCCGGGATCACGGAGCAGATCCTTCTGCAGGCGGAAGAAGTCGCTGGTCTTGAGAGCGATCAGGTGGGTGAGCTCAAGCAGGTTCTTAAGGAAAGCAACCGGCTCAAGAAGCTTGTCGCAACGCTCAGCCTCGACAAATCCGTTCACCAGGATGTTCTGTCCAAAATTTTCCCGGCCAGCGCCAATCAATCGCTGGAGACTGGATCATCGGGCGTTTAATCCGAAACGCCTAACGATCTAGATTCTTCGTCGGTCGCGCCAGTCAAGCGAAAAGAGAGGCTCGTAAATAACCGGATTCCACATTTTCGTCCGGCGCGCTAGCGGCTCTAAGCATCGACAATAGCAAGAATGCGAAACTTTGAGGCGTTGAAGAATGAGCGGCTGTGACCTTTCGCATCACATGGAATGTTGGTTTATAGTCGCGCGGGATTGCACCTTAAATTGTTGAATGCGAATTTGATGCGGTGCCTCACGGCCTGCGCCGAACGTGCCAGCGTTTAATAAGAATGGCATCATGCCCGTTTGGCTTTCGCCGCTTTGCGCCGCGCCGGCGCGGCGCGGTTCTTCAGCGGCTCAAGCATTTGCAGGCGGACCGGCGGGCGGTCGGGAAACTCCGCGACGAGGTTTAATTCGCCGCCCATGGCCTCCACATAACCGGAAAGCGTCGATAGGAGCATATCGGTGCGCTTCTCAACGCGCGAGACCGTGTCCTGACCGACTTTCAGCTTTTTCGCCATGGTGACTTGGGTTAGACCGATAGCCTTGCGCAAATCCTGCAGCGAAGCTTCCTCAGCTATGAGTTCCGCGGCGCGCGCCTCGACTTTTGCCCGGCGCGCCTTGGGCAGGGATTTCATCACCTCGTTCAATGTGCGGGCCATCGGATCAACCCTCCTTGTTCTCTTTCAACGCTTCAAGATGCTGATCAAATCTTTGGTCCGCAGTTTTGATCAGTCTTTTGTAAAACTTCTTTTCGCTTCCGCCTGACTTGTCCGCCGCCACTGGTCTGCCTCCGAAATAGTGGTCCGGTGAATCTGTTAGTCTCGGCCTTGAAAAAGGAGCTGAGACATGGCGAAGAGAGCGAAGCCGGAAGAGATCATTGCGAAGCTGCGTGAAGTCGATGTGCGCCTGAGCCGTGGTGAAACCACGGGCCAGGCGGTGCGGGCGATTGGCGTGACCGAACAGACCTATTACCGCTGGCGCCGCGAATATGGCGGTATGGGCGTTGATCAGGCGCGGCGCCTGAAGGAGCTTGAGAAAGAGAACCTGCGTCTCAGGAAGGCGGTCTCCGATCTGACGCTCGACAAGCTGATCCTCGCCGAGGCCGCCAAGGGAAACTTCTAAGCCCTTCGCGACGCCGGGCATGTGTTGACCGGGTTGTCGAAGGGCTTGGCGTATCTGAGCGCCGGGCCTGCGAGACGCTCGGTCAGCATCGATCGACCCAACGCAAGAAGCCGCACGGTCGGGCTGGCGAGAAAGCGCTGACCAAAGCGATCAGCTCTCTTGCTGAACGGTTCGGCCGCTACGGTTATCGTCGCATCACCGCCTTGCTCCGGCGAGACGGCTGGCATGAGAACGAGAAGCGGGTTTATCGCATCTGGCGTCGCGAGGGGCTGAAAGTTCCGCAGAAACAGCCGAAGCGCGGGCGTTTATGGCTCAATGACGGCTCCTGTGTTCGGCTGCGCCCGCAACGCCGCCATCATGTCTGGAGTTATGACTTCGTGCTGGACCGGACCCATGACGGCAAACCGTTCCGCATGCTGTGCGTCATCGACGAGTTCTCTCGGGAATGTCTGGCGATCAGGGTAGAGCGCAGGCTCAACGCAAGGATAGTGCTTGAGGTGCTGGCCGATCTCTTCCTGTCGCACGGGCCCCCGGAGCATATTCGTTCCGACAACGTCCTATATACGGAAAGAAACACGATTTCGAGCACAAGGCCTCATCGCATCGTTTGATCCGATGCGTTTTGAATATTCGCCCAAGCGGTTTCCGCCGTCAAGAAATGATCTCTTCCATAGCAAACACAGGGTACGCCGTATCGCGGCCCTCACCGTCCTTAAGACGAGATTCCAGATCCCAAGCGGAAGACCCGAACATTATCTACGAGGTCGGTTTACGCCTCCACGGCTCTCACAGAGAGAGGTCCTTCCGCCTGGGCCGCCCCTTCAAAGAAAGGGCGATAGGGTTGGCCGCTTTTGATGATCGCATGGGTCGTGCGTGCGATCTTGGCGGCGACAGCAGTGTAGGCTTTGCGCCTGACATGGGGGTTGTGACGATCCTGCGCGATGTAGCGTTCGAACTTGTCACGAAACGAGTTCATTTTTTGGATGGCCGCGACCTGCGCCGCCATCCAGAAGGTGCGCCTGAGGCGCGCATTTCCATATTTTGAAAGTTTAGTGTGGCCACGGAACATGCCCGACTGATTGGTCGCCAGATCCATGCCGCAAAACTTCAAAAACTGACGGTGATGACGAAACCGTCTAAGATCGCCAGCCTCTGCGAGAATAGTGAGCGCGTTAATCGGACCGATCCCTGTGATTGTACGCAAAAGCTGATAGTCGGGGTTATCAGACAAGAGTTCGACGGCGCGCTGTTCGATGATCTGACGCTGCCGGATCAGACTGCGCCCTTCGGCCAGCACCATACGAAACATGCGAATTGCATCGGAATCCTCGTCGACGGGCAATCCGACGGACGCCGCTGCTGTTTCATAAATATCCAATAACAAGCGCTCTTTCGAGACTTTGCGGCCGACGACATCCCAGGCTGCAGCCACAAACTCTTCTTTCGATAAGGTCGTAATCATGGAAGGCGTCGGAAAGCCCTTCGTTGTCATATAAGAGCTTGTCCGGCGCTGGGGGTGCATTGGCGGACAGGGCCACACGCGTCTCGATTTCTTTCCGACCTTCAATCTCGCCGAACACGCGCGTGAAAGGTGGCGGTTTAAAAAGGAACGGCGCGGCTATCGGGTTCGTTCTATTGACAACGCTTGACGGAAATCCAAAATAGCCTTACATAACCCCTTACGGAAAGTAAGGAATATTGACGATGAGCACAGCCACGCTGACATCCAAAGGCCAGCTGACGCTTCCCAAGGAAGTCCGCCTCGCCCTCGGCGTCGGGCCGGGGGATCGGGTGGATTTCGTGCAGATGGAGGACGGGAATTTCGCTGTCATTCCCGCGAGTCTGCCAGTCAAGCGCTTGAAGGGGCTCATCCGCAAACCGAAAAGGCCCGTATCGCTTGAGGCCATGGATAGGGCTATCGCCGAGGGAGCTCGAGGCGCGTGATCGGCCTCGACACGAATGTCGTGGTGCGCTTTCTGGCGCAGGACGATGAGATTCAATCGCCGCTCGCCACGCGGCTCTTCTCTCGCCTAACGCGAGACCGCCCAGGCTTCATAGGCGCCGTTGTATTGGCCGAAGTAAGCTGGGTGCTTACGCGAGCCTATAAAGCTTCAAGAGCCGAGTTGGCGTTTGCCGTCGAAGGGCTTCTTAGATCGGCTGAGATCAAGACCGAGAACGCCGAGGCGGCTTGGCGAGCGCTTGGCGTTTTTCAATCAAAACGATCAGTTGAATTCGCGGATGTTCTCATTGCGGAAATTGCATCACTCGAAGGCGCTGTGCAGACGTTCACGTTTGACCAAAAGGCCGCGGCTGAAGCGGGGATGAAGCTGTTGTCGTAGGCAGAACGGCCTGCCGCCAATTCGCCGTTGTGAAAGCGCCCGTAATTTCGATGAAATTCGTGCCGTCTCCAATGTTCGCTTTCGGCAAAAGCGAACATTAACGGTGCTGTGCACCCGCCGATAAAGGTCGCAAATTTCCCATGGAACGAACCCGCTCGCGCGGGAGAGGCGAGCGCTTCGAGCGCGTGCGCTTCGTCGGTGACGGTGGTGAAGTGTTGATCGCTCCGGGGTGACGGGCGTGCGTCCTGCCTTGAAGATCGAGGGGTTTCACGACCTTTCACTTCAAGACAGGAGCAGCCCCATGACCTCCGCATCTTCACGAGAAGCCATCAGCCCGTTGCGCGCACGCATGCTTGAAGACATGGCTCCCCTAAGTCGCCAAGGATCAGGCCGAAACATCCGTCCTCTTCGAGCTGATCAGCGCTCGCTATGAACGCCGCTCCATGCTCGTCGCAGCCAATCAGCCTTTCGGCGAGTGGGGAGAGTCTTTCGAGACGGCGACGCCGGACGGCGCGGGCGCCATCAATTATTCCCTTCGCAAGCCGCGCGGCGTGATTGCGGTCATTTGTCCGTGGAATTTTCCGCTTTTGTTAATGACGTGGAAGGTCGGACCGGCGCTGGCCTGTGGAAATACGGTGGTGGTGAAACCATCTGAAGAAACGCCGGCGACCGCGACGTTGCTTGGCGAAGTGATGAACAAGGCGGGCGTGCCGAAGGGCGTATATAACGTCATTCACGGGTTCGGGCCGGAGTCGGCGGGCGCGCTCCTCACGTCCCACCCCGGCGTCGACGGCATAACTTTCACCGGGGAGACGCGCACCGGCGAGGCGATCATGAAGGCGGCGGGGACGGGCGTACGGCCTGTATCGCTGGAGCTTGGCGGCAAGAACCCGGCTATCGTTTTTGCGGACGCCGATCTCGATAAGGCGGTTGAAGGGACCATGCGCTCGGTCTTCGCCAATTGCGGGCAGGTGTGTCTTGGTACGGAGCGTGTTTATGTTGAGCGTCCTGTTTTCGACGAATTTGCAGCGCGGCTGAAGGCTGGTGCGGAAAAGCTGAAAATCGGCGGACCGTCTGACGAGGGCGTGAGCCTCGGGCCCCTGATTAGCGCCGGGCACCGGGATAAAGTGCTCTCGTATTATCAGTTGGCGACCGACGAGGGCGCGACGGTTTTAACCGGTGGCGGCGTAGCAGCGATGAGCGGCGCGGAGAAGAACGGGTTTTTTGTCGAACCAACGATCTGGACGGGACTCTCCGATGAATCGCGTGTTGCCGTGGAGGAGATTTTCGGTCCCTGTTGTGCGCTCCTGCCTTTTGACAAAGAGGACGAAGTTATCGCGCGCGCCAATAACACTTATTACGGCCTTGCCGCTTCTTTGTGGACTGATAATCTTTCCCGGGCTCACCGTGTTGCGCGACAACTTGATGTAGGTATCTGCTGGGTGAACAGCTGGTTCCTGCGGGATTTGCGCACGCCCTTTGGCGGCGCCAAGGCGTCCGGCGTCGGCCGAGAGGGCGGCGTGCATTCGCTCGAGTTCTACACCGAGCTTGAGAATATCTGTGTGAAGTTCTGAACGGGCGTTGGCGATGAAAGATAAAATACAAAAAGCGGCTGACCGATTGTGGGATGCTTCGCGTTCGGGCGAGCCTTGTGCGGCGGTGCGGGATCTGATCGGGGAGCTTGGGATTGACGCGGCGTACCGCGTTCAGGAGGTCAACACGGAGCGCCGGCTTGGCGAGGGGCGCCGGCTTGTCGGGCGCAAGACGGGGCTGACGGCCAAAGCAGTGCAGGCCCAGCTCGGCGTCGATCAGCCCGACTACGGCATGCTCTTCGACGACATGGACATGCCGCTCGGGTCGGAGATTTCCGCCGCGGCGGTGATGCAGCCGAAGGTTGAAGCGGAGATTGCGTTCATCATGGGCGATGATCTCAATGCGGAAACGCTGATATCGGCGGATATCGTGGCGTCGGTCGATTATGCGGTGGCGGCGATAGAGATTGTCGGCAGCCGGGTGAAGGACTGGGACATCCGCATCCACGACACGATCGCCGACAACGCCTCGAGCGGGGTGTTTGTTCTGGGCGACGCGCCCCGGCGCTTGTCGGAGATCGATTTGCGGCTGTGCGGGATGGTGATGGAGCGGCGCGGCGAACCGATTTCGGTCGGGGCCGGGGTGGCGTGTCTGGGCAGTCCGGTGACGGCGTGCTTGTGGCTGGCCAAAGTCATGGCGCGGGAAGGTCGCCCTCTTGGCAAGGGCGATATTGTGCTGACGGGGGCGCTGGGTCCCATGGCGGGCGTTGAAGCGGGCGATGCGGTGACGGCGCGGATCAACGGGCTCGGTTCCGTGACGGCGTTTTTTACGGATTGATGCGAAAGGCGAGAGTAATGACGGGCAAGGTGAAATGCGCGATTATCGGGTCGGGCAATATCGGCACGGATTTGATGATCAAGGTGATGCGAACGTCCGATGTTTTGGAAATGGGCGCCATGGTGGGCATCGATCCGGATTCGGACGGGTTAGCGCGCGCCAGGAAACTGGGCGTTGAAGCGACCCATGAAGGCATGGACGGCCTCGTCAAGATGCCTGTATGGAAAGATATCGAGGTCGTGTTCGACGCGACCTCGGCGAAGGCGCACGAATATCATAACGAGCTTTGCAAGCGCGCCGGCAAGCGGATGGTGGACCTGACGCCGGCGGCGATCGGTCCATATTGCATCCCGGTGGTCAATGCCGAGGAGCATCTCGACAAGCAAAATGTTAATATGGTGACCTGTGGCGGTCAGGCGACCATCCCGATCGTCTATGCGGTGCGGCGGGTGTCGGAGCGCGTTCCCTATGCGGAGATCGTAGCGTCGGTCGCCTCTAAGTCGGCCGGTCCGGGCACGCGGGCGAATATAGACGAGTTTACTGAGACAACAGCCAAAGGCATTGAGGTCATTGGCGGCGCCGAGCATGGCAAGGCGATTATCATCCTCAATCCGGCTGAACCGCCGCTGATCATGCGCGACACTGTTTATGCGTTCTCGGTCGGCGGCAAAGAAGAAGAGATCGAGAAATCGGTCAATGAAATGGTCGCGGCGGTCAGGGACTACGTGCCGGGTTATCGTCTCAAGCAGAAAGTGCAGTTTGAACGTTTCGGCGGCAATCGTAAATTGAAAATCCCGGGACTTGGCGAATTAGAAGGCGTCAAGGTGACGGTATTCCTGGAAGTAGAAGGGGCTGCCCATTACTTGCCCGCCTATGCCGGCAATCTCGATATTATGACATCTGCGGGCCTGAAGACCGCCGAGCGGATGATGCAACGCAAGCATGAGGCGGCGGCATGAACGGGCTTATCAAAGATCCGACCAATGAGAAAATCTATATCCAGGATGTGACGCTGCGCGATGGCATGCATGCGATCCGACATCTTTATGGGATCGATCATGTGGCGAAAATCGCCAAAGCGCTGGACGAGGCCGGGGTCGATGCGATCGAGATCGCCCATGGCGATGGCATCCGCGGTTCTAGCTTTAACTATGGCTTCGGCGCTCATTCTGATTGGGAGTGGATCGAAGCGGTGGCCGGCGCCGTTGAACGTGCGGTTGTGACGACTCTGATCCTGCCGGGGATCTGCACGATCAAGGATCTGAAGCGCGCCTATGATCTTGGCGTGCGCTCGGTGCGGGTCGCGACCCATTGCACCGAGGCCGATGTCGCGAAGCAGCATATCGGTGCGGCGCGCGACCTTGGCATGGACACGGTCGGTTTTTTGATGATGAGTCATATGATTGAGCCGGAGCCGCTCGCCGAGCAGGCTTTGCTGATGGAGAGTTACGGCGCGCAATGCGTTTACGTGACGGACTCTGGCGGCGCCCTCGACATGGACGGTTATGGGGCGCGCTTCGACGCCTATAATAAGGTGCTAAAGGACGAAACCGAGCGCGGCGTGCATGCGCACCACAATCTCTCGCTCGGCGTCGCCAATTCGATTGTCGCGGTTCAGAAGGGCGCCCGGCGGGTGGATGCTTCGCTTGCCGGCATGGGTGCGGGCGCAGGCAACGCGCCGCTGGAGGTCTTTGTCGCGGCGGCCGAGCGCAAGGGCTGGAACACCGGTTGCGACCTGTTCAAACTGATGGATGCGGCGGAAGATCTTGTGCGGCCGCTTCAGGACCGCCCGGTGCGGGTCGACCGGGAGACTTTGATGCTCGGTTACGCCGGTGTCTATTCGAGCTTCCTGCGGCATGCGGAGAAAGCGGCGGAAGAGTATGGTGTCGATGTGCGCGACATCCTGGTCGAACTCGGGCGGCGCGGCATGGTTGGCGGCCAGGAGGACATGATCGTCGATGTCGCGCTCGATATCCTGAAAGAACGCGACCAGGCGGGGGTGGCGTAGATGGCGGGGCTTGAGGAACTGGCGTTTGCCGTTGACGAGGCGCAGCGCGAAGCGCGTGCGATCCCGCAACTGACGAAAGACCATCCGGATTTATCGGTTTCGGATGCATATGCGATCCAGGCGCTGTCGGTGGCGCGGCGGATCTCGCGGGGCGAAAAACGCATCGGCGTCAAGATGGGGCTGACCAGCCGGGCGAAGATGGCCCAGGTCGGCGTCAACGAGGCGGCCTGGGGCCGGCTTACCGACGCCATGCTGCTGGAGGAAGGCGGGATCCTGAAGAAGTCGGCTTTTGTGCATCCGCGTCTTGAGCCGGAAATCGTGTTCCTTTTGAAGAAACGGCTGTCGGGAAAGGTTTCGGCGCTGGAGGCGATGGCTGCCGTCGAGGCGATTGCGCCCGCGATGGAGGTGATCGATAGCCGTTATGAAAACTTCAAGTTCACGCTGCCGGATGTGGTCGCCGACAACACTTCGTCTTCGGGCCTCGTTATTGGCGCATGGCGGTCTGCGGAGATCGACTATTCCAATCTCGGCATGGTGCTATCCGTGAACGGACGGCCGAAAGAGATCGGCTCGTCCGCGGCGGTCCTCGGCCATCCGGTGCGCTCGCTCGTTGCCGCCGCACGCATGACGGCGGAATGGGGCGAGGCGCTGGAGCCCGGTCATATCGTCATGGCCGGCGGAGCGACGGCGGCGCATCCCGCGAGCGTCGGGGAAACGATCTGCCTCGAGGTCCAGCATCTCGGCGGCGTTTCCATCACGGTGGAGGCGTGAGGTAATGCCGATCATAGACGTGACCATGCTGGAAGGACGCACCCCGGAAAAGAAGGCGGCGTTGATCCGGGAGCTGACCGATGCGGCGGTCCGTGCGATCGATGCGCCAATACAGTCTGTGCGTGTGATCATCCGCGAGGTGCCGCCTGAACATTTTGCCGCGGCGGGCGAATCGAAAGCCGAAGAACGCGCCAGATTGGCGCGCGGCGGCGACGGAAAAGGATAGAAAAATGAGCGACAATCCAGAAACCGGCAAGTCGATCGACGCCGCCGGCGTCAAAACCAATTATCATGACATGGGCGAAGGCCGTCCGGTGATCCTGATTCACGGTTCGGGGCCCGGCGTTACGGCTTGGGCGAATTGGCGGCTCAACCTGCCGGCGCTTGCGCAAAGCGTGCGCGCGATCGCGCCGGACATGCTGGGCTTTGGTTACACCGAGCGGCCGTCGGATGGCGTTTACACAATGGAGCGCTGGCGCGGTCATTTGATGGACCTCGCTGACGCCCTCGATCTTCAGGAATTCGATATCATCGGCAACTCCTTCGGCGGCGCCCTCGCGCTCTCCATGGCCGCACATCACCCCGACCGCATCCGGCGGATGGTGCTGATGGGCGCCGCCGGTCTTGAATTCGAATTGACCGAAGCGCTCGACAAGGTCTGGGGCTATGAACCGTCGGTACAAGCGATGCGCGAGATGCTCGACATCTTCGCCTACGACAACTCGCTGGTATCCGACGAGCTTGCCGAAATGCGTTACCGGGCGAGCATCCAGCCCGGATTCCATGAAGCGTTCAGCGCCATGTTCCCGGCGCCGCGGCAACAGCATGTTACGGCGCTTGCAACGCCCGAAGACGAGATCGCGAAGATTGCCTGTCCGACGCTCATACTGCATGGGCGGGAAGACCGTGTCCTGCCGATGAGCAATAGCCTGCGTCTGTTCGATCTTATCAAGACGTCTGAGGTACATCTGTTCGGCAAATGCGGTCATTGGACACAGATAGAGCACAAAGATCGGTTCAATCTTCTGGTGTCGGATTTCCTCGCTAGCGCGTGATTGGTCTCGCAGATCGATTTGGAAGTCTTGGTTGCCCAAGGAACGATGGAAAAGAGTTCTCGTGACTGACAGGAAAACGAAAATCGACGTTTTGATCGTTGGCGCGGGACATGCCGGGGCGCAGGCGGCGCTGATGCTGCGCAAGCTTGGATATGCCGGCGCGGTTGCGCTGGCGGGGGCGGAGGCTGATCCTCCCTATGAGCGTCCGCCCCTATCCAAGGCTTTTCTCGCCGGCGCAGAGCCATTTGAGCGCATGTTGATGCGTCCGAAAGAGGCGTGGGCGGCGTTGAATATCGATCTTCTCCCGGGACGCAAGATCGTCGCGGTCGATCCCGCGGCTCATGAAGCGCGCTGCGAAAACGGCGATCGCCTTTCTTACGGCAAGATGATCTGGGCGGCGGGCGGAACGCCGCGGCGGCTGCCGGCGCCCGGCGGCGACTTGGCCGGGATTTATGTCATCCGTTCGCGCCCGGATGTGGATGCGATCCGCGCCGGGCTCGGCGGCGCAAAGGACATCGTGATCATTGGCGGCGGGTATATCGGTCTCGAAGCGGCGTCGGTGCTGGTCGGCATGGGCAAGCGCGTCTGTGTCCTCGAGGCCCAGGAGCGGCTGCTGGCGCGGGTGGCGGGACCAGAGCTGTCGGCCTTTTATGAGTACGAGCATCGCAGCCGGGGCGTCGATGTCCGGCTCGGCGCAAAGATTGAGGCGATCATCGAGAAGGGCGGCCGCCCCGCTGGTGTCCGCCTCGCCGGCGGTGAGGACTTGCCGGCGGATCTCGTGATCGTCGGGATTGGCATCGCGCCGGACGTCGAACCGCTGATTGCGGCCGGCGCCGAGGGCGCGCTCGGAGGCGTGAAAGTCGATGAATGTTGCAGGACCAGCCTGCCTGACATCTATGCCGCCGGCGATTGCGCCGCGCATGCCAACCGATATGCCGGCGGCGCGGTCATCCGCCTTGAATCGGTGCAGAATGCTCATGATCAGGCGGCAGCCGCCGCAGCCGCGATCGCCGGCGATCCGAAACCCTACGACGCCGTTCCCTGGTTCTGGTCCGATCAGTACGATCTCAAACTGCAGACAGCGGGGCTTTCGGCCGGCCATGATAAGGCCGTGCTGCGCGGTGATCCGGACAGCCGCTCCTTCTCCGTCATCTATCAGAAAGATAGCCGCGTCATCGCCCTCGACTGCGTCAACGCCACTCGCGATTATGCTCAAGGCCGCCGTCTCGTCGCGAACGGGGGCGAGTGCGATCTAAAAACGCTTACAGACCCTGCCGCGCCCCTCTACAAACCACCCGCCCGAAACGGATAGAAAATTGAGCGTTTTCAAACAGTGTGAATAAACCCGCTGTAAATATTCTTTGCGAAATGCACAATGTGCATAAATAGGGGCGGCAAGTGGCTGTAGAAAATGGCGTATCCGGGCCTTTGAAGGGCGTCCGAATTATCGAGATTGCAAGTCTTGCTCCGGGGCCTTTCTGCGCCATGATGCTGGCTGATATGGGAGCCGAGGTAATCCGGATTGATCGCACGCAAGCCAGTGATGAATCCCCTCCGCTTGATTATGACAAGAACATATTGAATCGCAACAGGCGTTCGGTCGCGCTTGATCTTAAAAATCCGGCGGCGGTCGATGTTATTCTCGATTTGTGCAAGAACGCGGACGGGTTGATTGAAGGGTTCCGGCCCGGCGTTATGGAACGGCTCGGACTTGGACCGTCGCAATGTATGGCGACGAATCAAGCGCTCGTCTATGGCCGGATTACCGGTTGGGGTCAGGACGGGCCGCTCTCCCAGACTGCTGGGCACGACATAAATTATATTGCGCTGACGGGCGCATTACATGCCACGGGCCCTGCGGAGCGCCCGGTTCCGCCATTAAATCTGGTTGGCGATTTCGCTGGCGGGGGCATGTTGCTGGCCTTCGGCCTCGTCTGTGCGCTGATTGAAGCGAACCGGTCAGGCAAGGGGCAAGTTATCGATGCGGCCATGATCGACGGCGCAGCGATGAACATGGCGCTCACTTATTCAATGTTCAACGCCGGTCTATGGCGCGACCGGCGTGAGGCGAACCTCGTCGACGGAGGCGCGCCGTTTTATCGTGTATACAAGACAAGCGACGATAAATTCGTGTGCGTCGGCGCAATAGAACCGAAATTTTATTTCAACTTCATCGATGTGCTCGGGCTATCTGACGACGCCCTGTTCGCGTCGCCTTACAATCCAGGCAAATGGCCGGAGATGATTGATCGCCTGGACGCTGTTTTCGCAACTCGAACGCGCACGGAGTGGGAGCAAGCATTCAATGGCGCCGAGGCCTGTTTCGCGCCTGTTCATACGCTCGCCGAAGCGCCCGGCGCGTCGCACAATACACACCGCGGCACATTTGCGCGCACGAATGATGTTGTTCAGCCGTCGCCAGCGCCGCGATTTTCGCGCACGCCCGGTGCTATCAATTACGGGCCGCGCGTCCTCGGCGCAGACACTCGGGCCGTCCTTTCAGCGTGGGGCGTTTCTGACGAACAAATCAATGCGCTGATAGAAAGCGGCGCAGCCGTCCAATCGTAACGGCACGCGCCCTCATCAAGCATGCCGCCGCGGCGATGTCAGGCAAGGAACGGTTGATAGTTCTCCGAAAAAATATCGCGCCCAATAATCAGTTTCATGATTTCAGAACTGCCCGCAAGAATTCTGTTGATGCGGGCGTCTGTAAACCGCCGGCAGATTTCAAACTCGCGCATGTAGCCGGCGCCGCCGTGTAGCTGAACCCCTTCGTCGACGACCCGCCACTCGAGTTCACTGGTCACCAGCTTCAGCGCTGCAGCTTCCGGCGGCGATAATTCGCCGGCATTGTGCTTCGCAACGCAATTGTCGAGATAGCATTGAACCGCCTGAAGCTGCGCATGCAATTCGGCGAGCTTGAATTGAGTATTTTGCATGTCAGCGATGCGTTTTCCGAACGCCTTGCGATCCATCACATAATTTCTTGTCAGGTCAAATGCCCTGTGTGCATTACACATATAGCACACGGACCCGATCAGGCGTTCCTCCACCAGACCCTGCATCAGATAGTGAAACCCTTTTGTCGGGTCGCCCAGAACATTTTCTTTCGGCACTTTTACATTGTCGAAAAAAAGTTCGGCGGTGTCCTGGGCGACGAGTCCCATTTTGTCGAGGTTTCGGCCCCGACGGAAACCTTCCATTCCACGTTCTACACAGAGCAGGGCCATGGAGTGAGGAGTGTCGGCGCCGCCTGATTTCGCCGCCACGACGACAAGGTCTGCGTTGATCCCGTTTGAGATATAGATTTTGGATCCATTGAGCACGAAATGCTCGCCTTTATCTTCAACTGTGCTTTTCATGCCCGACAAATCGCTTCCGGCGTCCGGCTCGGTCATGGCGACGGCCAAAATAGTTTCGCCGGAGACGCATTTTGGCAGGAATCGCGCCTGCTGTTCCGGTGAACCGAATCGTTTCAGATAGGGCGCGACCATACGGCTGTGCAGCGTGGGAAACCATTCCCCGCAGTCCGCGCGCGCCATTTCCTCCATAATGATCTGCTCATAGCGGAAGTCGGAATCGCCGACGCCGCCATATTTCTCATCAGCCCAAATCAAAAGGAATCCGTTCTCGCCCGCCTTCCGATAAATTTCGCGATCGACGATACCGTTATTTCGATAGGTCTCCATGTGGGGCGCGACCTCGCGCTCGAGAAAGCGCCGGAATGAAGCCCGAAAGGAGGTTTGCTCATCTGTGAATTTACGCATGATGCCAGCCTTTAATTTTGTGCTCGTAAGGAAGAGGCGCCTTTCGGCGTTCGGGGTTAGTTGTCGTAATCGTTGTCAGGTCCGATTGGAGTCAACTGTTCACGTAATTTCGGCTTGACAATCTTGTCGAGGGTCGCGCGCGGGAATTCATCGACGAAAATAACCTCCCGTACAACCTTGAAATCTGCCAGATCTCTTTTGCAAGCGGATATTATTCCGGCGCGAATATCATCCTGATCGCCAGGTTTTGCGATAACAAAAACAACCGGCACTTCGTCAAGCATATAATGCTTGCGGCCGACAACCGCACATTCTTCAATGAGACCTGTTTTCATGATAACGGATTCTATTTCTGACGATGCGACGTTCTCCGCGCCGACTTTCAGCATGTCTTTGTCGCGACCCAGGAAATAGAGATATCCGTCTTTGTCGATTGAAATCATATCGCCGGTTCTCAGCCAGCCATCCTTATCCACTGCGTCGCGGGTCGCTTCGGGATCGTTGAAATACTCCTTGAACAGAGAAACGCCGGGAACGCCTCTCGCGAATAGCGTTCCCTGTTCGCCCGGGCCGACCGGTTTACCTTTTTCGTCGCGCACCTCGATATCGTAGCAGGGCGCCGAACGGCCAATAGAGCCTTCTGGCGGGGGCTGGTGAAAGTTTGAGATAATTCCCTGTGTAATCGTTTCAGTCATGCCCCATGCGCAAACGACGTCAATGCCAAACTTCTGGCAAAGCGGTGTTGAATAACCGCCTATCATCCAAAAGCGATAATTATGGTTTTTCGGCGCCTCGCGTTGCATCAGCGGATAAACGAGGAAAGGGATCACGAATGTCCAGGTGCACTTATTCCTTATCGAAACGTCCCAGAATCGAGAAACTGAAAGGCGCGGTTGCAGGACAATCGTGCCGCCAACCCACAAGGTCGTCATTGTAGAATATGAAACGGCGTTAATATGGAAGAGGGGAGAGAAGACAAGGGCCGTATCTTCGCTTGAAACAAGAAAATTCCGTGCATTCATTTGTGCGCCCCAAATGAAGTTGCCATGGGTGAGGAGCACTGGTTTCGGCCGCGCCGTCGTGCCGGACGTGAACTGTATGAGAAAGTCGGCACTGGCGTCAGGCGCGCGCTTCGGCGGCGCCGGCCGGGGCGAAAGGCAGGACTCGAACGGGATATGCTCCGACGCGATACAATCAGACGCAGCCGCGCCAGAATTATCCTCGGTAACAATTATAAAGTTCAGACCAGGCGCAGCATCAGCGATCAGTGAAGCGAACGCTGGCTGGGTAATTGCGGCGGAAATTCCAGCTGAGTCGACATAATATTCGATATCCCGCGCCACGGATCGCGTATTAGTCGTGACCACAACAGCGCCAATTCGTGCGCAGGCGAAAACCGCTATCAGAAACTCCGGGCAGTTATCCATATGAACTAGCAATCTGTCGCCGGCGGCAACACCGCGCTCCAGCAACGCCGCCGCAAACCGGTCGGCGTTTTCCTTCATCTGCGCATATGTCCAGCGGTTCGGATCGCCTTCAAACGGTTCCCAGACCAGGAAAGTCTTCTCCGGCGTTCGCATCGACCAGCGGTCCAGCATCCAGGCAACATCCTGTCCGTGCACCATCAATTTTTGTGATTCCGCAATTCTGTCGAGAGTTTCTCTCGGACCGTCCGGTGGGCGTTTAATCATCAAAACTTTCTCCCGTTGCAGTTCATCTTGTGCTGATAGCGCGGACCTAACTGCTGCCCTATTAATTGCTCGCACAAAGTTTGGATATACGAAAAACCGATATCATCTATTGAGAACTAACCCTTGCTCTGCGCTGCTAATCTGCACGAACATCAAACATCTTCGTATGAGAGAGAGACGGTGATTGTGCAGCGCAACAAATGAGCAATGCTTCATTTCCGTAAGGGACTGCATGAAACAATAAACCGCGTAAATAAGGTTCGGGAGGGAATTTATGTCTTGGAAAAAGAATGCGGCGCCGTTTCTGGCTTCGGTGTCCATATCGACAATTGCGTTCACGGCGACGGCGCATGCGCAACGCGCTTCGGACGCGTTGACGGATCAAATCATCGTCACGGCTACAAAGCAGGCCGGAGGCGTCGCAGAACAAGAAGCGCCAATTTCGATTTCAGCGTATGGCGCAGAACAGCTTGAAGCGTTGCGGGTGAGCGATCTCGAAACGCTTAGTTACAGCCAGCCCAATGTGTCGCTGGAAGATGTCGGATCCATACAAGGGACGGCGAATTTCTCCATCCGCGGGCTAGGCATCAACAGCTCAATTCCTTCGATTGACCCTACGGTAGGCGTTTTTGTCGATGGGGTTTATCTCGGCACGACCGCCGGTTTGCTCTTCGATACGTTTGATCTGGAAGCCGTTGAAATCTTGCGGGGCCCGCAAGGGGTTCTTTTCGGCCGCAATGTTACGGGCGGCGCGGTGTCAATCCGGACGAAACGCCCGACAGATGAGTTCGAGGCAAGCGCGCAGGGCGCTTGGGAAACCGGCTTGAACCAAGTGTACCAGGCGTCTGTTTCGGGGCCGATCGTTCCTGGGGTTCTGAAAGCAAAAATTGCCGCCTATTACAAAAATGATGGAGGTTTTTGGACAAACGAGCTTGATGGATCCAAGCTGGGCGAAGTGGAAACAATTGTTATACGACCGGTCATCGAATTCACGCCAAGCGACAATGCTGAGTTTATCGTTCGCTATGAGCATGGCGAATCCGAGGGCGATGGTACGATCGCGCAGAACAGAGCCCTGTTCGAGCGGGGTACCGGCCGCGTAACGACGGACGAACCCGGTTTCATGGACCATGAATGGGACCAGGTGAGCGCGGAGGCCAATATCGACGTCCCATTCGGCGATGGCGTGATCACGAATATCTTTGGCTGGCGTCAATATAGCTCAGCATCGCAAAGCGATTTTGACGCCACAACCTTGAATCTGTTGCTTTTCGGGGAAATCACCGAGCAGGAACAGTTTAGCAACGAACTTCGATATTCAGGCCGGTTCTTCGATCGCATCAATTTCACGCTTGGGGGGTTCTGGTTCGATCAGGAACTGAAGTATCAGGAAACGCGCTTTTTGTTCCAGGATCCAAGCCTCGCTCCGGCGCAGGCAGTCGGGGCAGTGCCCGGACCGTTTTCCTTTTACGGCGGTGGAACCCAGGACCATCAGGTCCTCGGCGTGTTTGGTCAAGCCGCTATTGAACTTACTTCCGCCTTGACGCTGGACCTTGGTTTGCGATGGAGCCGCGAGGAAAAGTCAGTGCAGTTGGCAACGATCGTGCCAGGGCCTGCCTCGCCGGATTTGTGGACCATACCCGCCGGAGCCTGCAATATCCATGCAAACGATTGCGTTTTCAATCTGAACGCTGATCCTACATTCGATCCCGAGGAGGACTGGAGCAATCTGTCTCCGAAGATCGGCTTAAGGTATTCGCTGGCGGATAATGCCCGCCTTTATGGCCACTGGAGCCGCGGTTTTAGGTCTGGCGGTTACAACTTGCGCAACACCGTTCCGACGGCGTCCCCCGGTCCGATTGATGAGGAGCAGGTAGACAGCTTCGAACTCGGCTTCAAGTCGGAGCCGCTACCCGGTGCAATATTCAATGCCGCGATATTTCATACCAACATTTCCGATATGCAACGCGAGGTGCTCTTGTCAGACCCGGTTCTGGGGACGATTCAGATCATCACCAATACTGCGGATGCGGAAATATTCGGGTTTGAATTTGAAGCGCAATATTCGCCTTTAGAGGGGCTGGTCCTAAATGCATCAGTCGGTCACTTGAACGCAGAATACAAAAGCCTCTTGTTTGATATCAGCGGCGACGGAGTACTGAATGAGGCCGATCTGGCGCTGGCGATTCCGCGCGTTCCCGAGCTGACTTACAATTTGGGATTCGTTTATGACCATGATATTGGCAGCGCGGGATTTGTTACCGCCCGGGCGAACTTCAATCATCGCGATAGTCAGGCGTTTACCGACAATAATCGCGGAATCCTGAGCGGTGCGGATATGCTGGACTCGTCTTTGTCGTTTACGACAAATAGCGGCGCACTGCGATTCACTATATACGGAGATAATCTCCTCGATGAAAATACGGAAGGTTCAGACTCACAGACGCCATTCCCGCCCGGCTCCACAACTGGCAGTCATTCGCCCTTAAACAAAGGGCGCGTATTGGGAGCTTCCGTAAAGGTGGCGTTGTAGGCATTCGAAGCTGAGGCGGAAAGCCAAAAACAAGAACTTGCGTCGCGGACCTGTTTCGCGGCGCCCGTTGTTTGGATAGCTGTTAGGAGATTGTATTTCGTGTCATTAGAAGGAAAAGTCGCCCTGATCACGGGCGCTGGCAATGGTCTTGGAAAGTCGCACGCGCTGATGTTCGCCAAGCTTGGTGCGCGAGTCGTTGTCAATGACTACGGCACGACCGTAAAGGGCGAAGGCGCCGACAAGTCGCCCGCCGACGCGGTGGTTGATGAGATAAAGGCTGCGGGCGGAGAGGCGGTTGCAAACGCCGATTCAGTGGAACATGGCGCCCGGCTCGTCGAGACCGCAATGGATGCGTTTGGGCGAATAGACATCGTTGTGAACAACGCAGGATTTCTGCGCGACACATCGTTTCATAACATGAGCGAAGATGACTGGGTCGATATAATTAACGTACATTTGAACGGAGCGTTTAAAGTCAATCGTGCGGCATGGCCGCATATGCGCGAGCGGAATTACGGCCGGATTGTCAACACGGCTTCGGCGGCCGGCATTTACGGGAATTTCGGACAGGTCAATTACAGCTCGGCGAAATTGGCGCTGCATGGAATGACTCAAACTCTCGCCATTGAAGGACAAAAACGCAACATTTTCGTTAATACGGTGGCGCCGGCCGCCGCCTCCCGCCTCACCGATACTGTCATAAGCCGGGAACAGACTGCGGCATTGCGCCCGGAACTGGTTAGTCCGCTTGTGGGTTATCTTTGCAGTGAAGAAAGCGCGGAAACGGGGGGGCTTTTTGAAGCGGGAGCCGGTTGGTACGGCAGGTTGCGATGGGAAAGGAGCCGCGGCGTTGCTCTGAAAGGAGAGGTCAAGGTTGAAGATATTGCCCGTAACATTGATGCGATTTCCGATTTTTCCGATGCGACGCATCCGCGAAATATTGCCGAAGCGTTCGCGCCATTCGGCGAAGCCATGGGTGCGGCCGTCGCTGCACGATAACGACGGCGCATAAGTATGATCGATCATTCGTTCATCGGCTTCGAAATGGAGCCATTCGACGCCACGCTCGAAAAGGGACAGATGGAGCTGTTCGCCAAGGCGCTCGGCGAGAAAAACTCCATCTATAGCGACGAGTCCGTCGCGCGTGCTGAGGGCTACTCGTCCATTGTTGCTCTGCCGACCTATTTGATTCGCCTTGGCACGCGGGACGATCTGACCTACGGCCTTTTCGACAAACTCGGCATCGATCTGGCGAAATTGTTGCATGGCGAGCAGGAGTTCATTCTGGAACGCCCCCTCTGCGCCGGTGAAACCTTGCGGGGCGTGAAGAAGGTCGTCGACATTTTCGATAAGAAGGCCGGCGCGCTTGAGTTTGTCGTTACCGAAATTCTGTATCATGATGAAAACGACCGGTTTGCGGGCAGTGAACGGTGTACTTTCGTCATCCGGAACCGCTGATAATGAGGGGCGCAAATAATGAGTGACCAGACGCAAGATCTCGGATCGCTCGACGTTGGCGATGCGCTCCCCACCCTTCAAACGGGTCCGATTTCGCGCCACACTATCGCCCTCTATGCTGCGGGTTCATCGGACCTCAATCCGATTCATACCGATATCGACTTCGCCAGAAACAGGGCGGGACTACCCGACGTTATAGTTCATGGAATGTTTGTCATGGGATATCTAGCGAAAATTGGAACGGAACATGCGCCGGCGGGCGCCGTTCGCCGGATTAAAACCCAGTTCCGGACAATGACGAATGTCGGTGATAACCTCGTTTGCGCCGGCAAGGTTACGGACAAGCAGGCGCGTGACGGCGCGACGATTCTGACTTGTGCGCTTGAGGCGACGCGCCAGAACGACGGCGTCGTCGTGGCGACAGGCGAAATCGATATTGCTGTGAGCGCGACGTGATAGGTAGGACGCGTTGAGGGGAAAAGGCCATGTGGCGCCGGGCGGGACGAGGTAACGGAGTATAGATTGCGGTATGGCTAAATCTGATACGCTCACGGGAATAACAGCCTTCGGCGTCTACGTTCCCTCTATGCGTCTGCAACGAAAAGCGCTGGCGAGTGAGGTGGGATGGATCAATCCTTCCCTCAATGCTCATAGCCGCGGCGCCCGCGCCGTTTGCGATTTTGACGAGGACGTGATTACGATGTCGGTTGAGGCCGTGCGTCAATGCGGCGGCGCGGGCGCACTCGACAACGTTTCCGCGTTGTTCGCAGCGTCGACTACTTTTCCATTTGCTGACCGGTTAAATGCTTCGGTCATGGCTGCTGCGTCCGGCCTGTCTGATTCGATACTGGCAGTGGACGTCGCCAATACGCAGCGCGCCGGCGTATCTGCATTTCGCATTGCGGATCGTCTGTGCATGGCTGACGGCGCGTCGCGTGACGTTTTGTGCGTGGCCGCCGACCGTCGGCGCGGACGGCCAGGTAGCGTCGTGGAAATGACAAGCGCCGACGCAGCGGTCGCCTTTGTGTTCGGCCGCGACAACGTCATCGCGCGCGTCGTGGCGCATCGGGTTTCAACGGTTGATTTCGTTGATCACTATCGCCGCGCGGGCGAGGCTTATGATTACGGTTGGGAGGAACGGTGGATTCGGGACGAGGGGTACCGAAAAATTGTACCGCCGGTACTTACAGGCGCGTTGGAGGCCGCCGGTGTCGCTGCAGCTGACATCGATCATTTCATATTTCCCTCAGTAATCCGCGGCGCTGCCGCCGGGCTGGCGAAAGCACTGGATATTCGGGATGATGCGGTGCGTGACGACTTACAGGATGTAATAGGCGAAGCCGGCGCAGCCCACCCTCTTCTTATGCTTGCCGATACACTTTGCGCGGCCGGCGCGGGCGAGAAAATTCTTTTGGTTGGTTTCGGTCAGGGCTGCGAGGCGATGGTGCTGGAAACAACGCCTGCGGTTGAGTCTGTCGGCGACCGGCCGGGCGTTCGCGCAATGGCGGAAAACGAACAGCAAATGGACTTGCCGTTCACGCGGTATTTATCCTTTAACGGACAACTGGAAGCGGATTTCGGACCGCGCGCGGAAATCGACAGGAAAACCGCGCTCAGCGCGGCGTATCGCCATGCCAATGAGGTTGCACGCCTGATCGGCGGAAAATGCGAAACTTGTGGTACGGTACAATTTCCGAAAGCTAAAATTTGCGTTAATCCGAATTGTGGCCATGAAGGTGAACAAACGGATCACGCGCTTGTGCAGGAATCGGCAGTCGTAAAAACGGTCACGACGGACTGGCTTGGATTTTCGCGCAACCCGCCGAACCGCTACGGCATGGTGGAATTCGAAAGCGGCGCACGCATGATCATAAACTTTACCAGCGCTCCGGATGAACCGCCCGTGGGCAGCGAAGTGAATGTGGTCTACCGTATTCAGGAATTCGATCCGTATAGAAAGTATCATCGCTATAGCTGGAAAGCTAAGGCCGGCGTCGCGCCGCGCAATGGAGAGAAAAAGTGACAAGCGGGATTCGCGATAAGGTCGCCATCATCGGCATGGGGTGCAGCAAGTTCGGCGAGCGCTTCGATTGCGACGCGCAGGACCTTATGCTTGAAGCCTTCACCGAGGCTAGGGCTGACGCCGGGATTGAAACGAGCGAGATTGATGCGGCCTGGCTTGGTCATGCCATGCCGGAACTCGGCATGGGGCCGACGGCGACGCCGGCGTCGGTCGCCTTGCGATTGCAGAACATTCCGGTGACGAGAGTGGAAAACGCCTGCGCCACTGGAACGGAGGCGTTACGTGGCGCTGTCTATGCCGTCGCGTCGGGCGCTGCGCGGATAGCGTTGGCGATTGGCGTTGAAAAGCTGAAGGATACTGGATTTGGCGGTTTGCCCGAATTTAATTTTGGACCGCGCGCGAGCCTATTTGCCCCGTCGATGAGCGCCCCCGGCGGTTTTGCGCAGCTTGCTGCTGCCTATGGCGCAAAGCACCAGATCAACGCCTCCGATCTTAAACGCGCCATGGCTCATGTTTCCTGGAAGAGCCACGAGAATGGCGCAATCAACCCGAAGGCGCATCTTCGCAGGCGCGTTGATATTGACACAATCATGAAGGCGCCGATGATCGCGGCGCCGCTTGGGCTATTCGATTGCTGTGGAGTCAGCGATGGCGCAGCCTGTGCAATTGTCACAACGCCGGACGTGGCGGCGAGCCTGGGAAAAAAACAGGAATCCGTGATGGTCAAGGCATTGCAGCTTGCAGTGTCGAATGGGGTTGAGGCCTCGCATTCTTCGTGGGACGGGGCCAGCATCATCACGACTCGCAGCGCCGCCAAACGCGCATATTCTGAAGCGGGCATTGAAAGTCCGCGCGAAGCGCTCAGCCTCATCGAGGTGCACGATTGTTTTTCAATCACAGAGCTTGTGACCATGGAAGACCTTTTCCTTTCAGAAGAGGGGTCGGCGGTTGATGACGTGCTGGACGGGTTTTACGACCGCGACGGCGGCATTCCCTGCCAAATTGACGGCGGATTGAAGTGTTTTGGTCATCCGATTGGGGCTTCGGGGCTGCGGATGGCGTATGAAGTTTATACGCAATTGCTTGGCAGGGCCGGCGAGCGGCAATTGAGCAATCCCGTGCTAGGATTGACCCATAATCTTGGCGGCTTTCCACATGAAAATGTAAGCGGGATTGGGATATTTGGTTTGCCCGGCGCTTGAGGGATAAAGCTGACTACATTTCAGCTCGAGTGCGGCGAAGTTCCGGACGCGCAAGATAGTCAAGCGCCGCATCGACGAAAATGTCATTCTGATCGCCTGTCATCATGTGCCGCGCGCCCTTGATCTCTGTATAATGGATATGAGAAGCAATCTTGCGGAAGTGCGCCGCAGCCTCTTGCGTGACGAGTTCACTTTCTCCGCCGCGCATGAAGTGAATTGGAATTGACAGATTCGTTGCCGCTTCAGTCAGTTCGCGCTCAAATTCATCAGGCTCAAGATAAAGACTCTCGACAAAAGCGGGATCCCAATGCCAGCGCCAACGCCCGTCTTCACCTTGACGCAAATTCTTTTGAAGCCCGCCGGAACTGCTTGACGACCGGGTTTCCGCGTTGGATCGAGGAAAGTGAGTCGAAAGGAACACGACGGCTTCATTTATGTTTTCAAAACCTCGCTTTGCACCGTCGAGCATAAAGTTTCGAATCGACCCAAACTCGTGCTCACTGATTTTCGGGGCGACATCAACTAGGGTGAGGGAAGAAAACCCTTCCTGACGGATTTTACCCGCCGCCACCAGCGCGGCGACACCGCCAAGTGACGCGCCGATATAATGCGGCTTAATTCCGGTTTCGCATTCCACCCAGTCGCTGAGAGCAAGCGCATCGCGGCCGTAATCATGATAGCTATACCTCGCGCCGGGCGCGCGGTCGCTGTCTCCATGACCTCGCAGGTCTGCACAGACAACAAAATACCCCTCTTCAGCAAAGGCGTTCGCGGCGCCGGACCAGGCATAACGAGTCTGACCGCCGCCCGGCGAAAGAACGATAGCGCCCTTGTCCGGGCGGCCGAACTGACTGGCGACAAGCATACACCCGTCAAAAGACTTAATGGCTATTGTTTTCGGTTTGCGGCCGTCCAGAGAGCGCGTCATCGGGGGCAGGTCCGCCGAGCCGGGGGGGCGAGCGCGAGGAGCAATCTACTCATCGCACGACAGTGCGAATGCGTGTTGGATGTCGGTGGGCTTGACATTAAAAAAACTCCCTGCACGCTATCGAAGCGGTATTATTTATCCCACGGAAGCACGACATTTTCGGAAAAGTATAGTTTGAGATCGCGTTTTTGCAATTTACCTGTGATCGTTCGCGGCAATTCATCCATAAAGGTAAAATGCTTTGGGCATTCCTGTTCGCTAAGATTTTCGAAGCAATGGGCGTTCAGCGCAGCGATACAATCCGCCTCGCTCAACTGAATCCTTTTTCGCAATACAATCGCGGCGACATCTGCTCATTGTTCCCAGCCAAAGAGTGCTGGAACTTCTTCAAAGCCCAAAACTATGTTGCAGATTAATCGCCCGAGGCTCTAGTAATTGATTGTGGTACGGAGATTGTATAGTTCGCAAGAAGTGAGCCTGTGATAACTGATATTTATCTTACCAATATCGCAGGTGCGCTTGTGACGGCCAGCCGATCATAACGTTATCGGATAAAGAATTTCTGGCTTTTAGAGCGTTTCCGATTTAGGCTGGGTTTTATCCATCTTCTTTGAAGAGGTTTGCGCACTCGTGTTGTTTGAACAGGGCGGACACTTTTCCGGCTGCCTTCCAAAGATCATCGACGTTTCTTGGCGCCAGCCTTTTGAGGTGTGCTTTAAGTTTTGAAAACGCCAATTCAATTGGATTGAGGTCACGCGAGTAAGGCAGCAAAAATGACAGTCATGCGCCGCGCTTTGACCGCTTGTTGCGCATCCTGTCTTTTGTGCGCGGAAAGATTATCAAGCACGACAACATCTCCTTCCTTCAGTGTGGGGCCGAGTTGCATCTTGATATATTGAACAAACGCATCGCCATCCATAGCGCCGTCGATCACCCATGGTGCGGTCAGGCGATCATGACGCAGGCCCGCGATAAAAGTCAGTGTTTTCCAATGCCCATGCGGAATTGAGGCGACCAGCCGCCGGCCCCGCTGACAGCGTCCGCGCAGCCTGGCCATCTTGGTGTTAATGCCGGCCTCATCGATAAACACAACCTTGTCGATCAAGTCAGGGCGCTCATTCAGCCAGGCCTGGCGGCGGCGCCACACAGCCCGTTTGGCCTGGACATCGCTGCGCTCTTGTTCACTGGCGTGTGCGGTTTTTTTTAAAAGTGAGTTTGTTGGCTTTGAGCCAATCATCAATCGTTGACGTCGACGCCTTGGCATCATGATCGGCAGGCAACCGCATGGATATCTCTTCGAGAGTCAGGTCAGGCTTTGCAGCAATACAACGGCGAATATCTTCGCCAAAAGGGTCGAGGCGCCGCTTGCGGGGCGGCCGCGGCTTGATGGCGAGCGCGCCTTCTTCCGCATAACGTTTGGCGAACCGGATCGCTGAACTTGCCCCCACCTCAAATAAGGCTGCCGCCTGACGCCGTGATAGGCCAGACGCCACTTTGCGGACAATACGAATGCGTAGATCTTCTGAAATCGCCATGATCAATCCTCCCAAAAGAATTGAATCACAGTTCGCAAAACCGGAAAACACTATTTTGATTCAATCAATCTCGGAAATGCTCTAGCCAATATTTGGCGCAAAGCAATCAACATGGCGTTGAATTGGTTTCGGCGTGACTGTTAGACCGATGCGCCTCCGTCGATCACAATATTCTGGCCGGTAATAAAAGAGGCTCCAGCGCCCGCGAGAAACACCGCCATCGGCGCTATGTCGCCTGGAACGCCAAGACGGCCGAGAAAGGTGGCGCCTTCATATTCAGCCCTGATTTCGGGTCTGGCGAGTGTCGACCGGGAAAAATCAGTTTCGATCACGCCGGGAGAAATCGCATTTACTCTGATGTTGATTGGGCCCAGTTCTCGGGCGTAATTTCGGGTCAGTTGGAGCATTGCCGCTTTCGAGGAGGAATATGCGCCGATATAATCATAGGCGCGAATTGCGCCAATCGATGCAATATAAATGATGGAGCCGCCGCCATTGCGTTCCATATGCGTCGCCGAAAATAGGGTGAGCCAGTGCGCAGAAAGAACATTGTTTTTCAACAACTCCTCGAAGTCAGTGTCAGGAGCATCTCGTAAGGGCCCAAAATATGACGAGGTGGCGGCATTGCAGATGAGGCAGTCAAGCCTACCAAAAGTCTCGGCGGTAACGGTAACGAGATCTTCTATTTCTTGTTTTTCAGCGATATTGGCGCTGAACGGAAACGCGACGGGGCGACCTTGCGCCTCGTTTATTCGATCGGCGGCGGCTTTGCAGGCGTCGGCCCGCCTCGAAGAAATCACGACATTGTAGCCGGCGCTCGCCAGCCCCGTCGCAATCGAATTTCCGATGCCCCGCGACGATCCCGTGACGATTGCGGCCCGACCTGTTTTTTCAATCATCGTCGTCATCTAAGTTCTTTTGTCCTTCTCCAAGGCGGCGTTCTTCATACGGTGTCGCCGTACCCCTTTATTTTTGTCGGCTCTCATGAACTTTTCTACGCTCTCTTCCCAATGAATACCCTGAACCACGGAGAAAATTTGCTCCCGCAACCATCTGTGCGCTGGGTCTTTATGAAACCGCTCATGCCAAAGCATTTTTACTTCGATTGACGGCAACTTTACCGGATGCTCGTGGCCGCGAACGCCGGCTGGGCCGTCCTTTAGGGCGGCGCCGAACGCACGCGGCACTGTCGCTAGCAAATCCGTATCGGAAACGATATGAGGGATAGACATAAAATTTGGCACTCGCACCTTTATCTTGCGGTCGATGCCGAGAGCTTCGAAATTCTGTTCAAGCAAGTAGAAATGGCCCGTGCCCCGCGCCTCCGCGACAACGTGACCGGCAGTCTTGAACGCCGCCATTGAGACGCCTTTAGTTGTCATGGGATTGCTGTTCCGTGCCAGACATATGTAATCCGTCGAAAACAGCTTGCGCTGAAAGAATCCCACATCCAGATAAGGCATGTATGCGATAGCGAGATCGGCGAGCCCGCTTTTCAGAGCGTTTGGCGTTTCATGGGTCGGGAGATTGATTGCCCGAAACGATATTGACGGACCGAAGCGTGAAAAAGCGCGGATGATCGACGGAAGTATTGTCGTCTCTCCAATGTCCGTCATGATAATCGTGAACGTGCGGTTATCTGCATAGGGATCAAATTCCCGGACATCTTTAATGCCTCGCCCGATCGTATCAAGCGCGTCGCGGATGTAGGGATATAAATTCTCCGAAAACGGGGTTGGCGCCATTCCGTGGCTTTCGCGCACAAAAAGGGGATCGCCCAGGGCTTCGCGTAGCTTGCCGATCTGCCCGCTTGTCGATGGCTGCGTCATGCCAAGTGCTTCAGCAGCCCGCGATACGCTACCCGTGCTCATGACGGCGTCGAAAACTCTCAAGAGGTTGAGGTCCAACCCCCTGATATTTGACTCGGAGATATCATTTATCTTCGCCACAGTTGTTTACTTTTGTTGCTTTGACAATAGAGTTTTTATGCGTGCGGGCCATCATCGTCAAGCCACGTCAAGCAGGGGCGTCGGACGAGTTTGCTTAAAGGTGAGGTAACAAGAGTTATGCGCGCAACAATATTGCGTGTACGTATGAAGTGAACAGTAGCGCCGACTGCTCCAAATGGATTCGGAACACTGGAAAAGCGAAAAAAAGGAGATCGCAATGACGGTTCAAAATGCGATTGACTATTCAACGATTGTTAACAACGGTATTATTAACAGCCGTGTATACGAAGACGAAAGAATTTTCGAAGACGAGATTAAGAAGATATTTCATGAAGGTTGGAGTTTCGTCGCCCATGAATCGGAAGTTCCAGAGCAAGGCGATTATGTTCGTCGTAGCATCGGCAGGGAGCCATATCTTGTAGTTCGCAATCGCGGGGGCGACGTGAATGTTATATCAAACAAATGTACGCATCGCGGCACTCTTCTGTGTCAACAAGAAAAAGGAAATGTCCGTGGCGCAATTACTTGTTGGTATCACGGTTGGGTGTTCGGGCTGGATGGCGATCTGAAGTCGGTTCCCTATGGCACCGGTTCGACAGGCCTCGATCACAAATGCCTGCCGAAGGCGACCGTCGGAAACTACAAGGGCTTTATCTTCGCTACATTGAACCCGAACCCGATCGATTTCATGGACTATCTTGGCGAAGGCGCGAGCCTGATTGACCGCGCGGTGGAGTGTTCGCCGGCGGGAAAGATCCGGCTAAATGCAGGCTGGGCGAAATTTTTATACAAGACGAACTGGAAACTCCAATGCGAAAATAATGTAGACGGCTATCATGTGAATTATGTTCACGCATCGCTCGCGCGCTCTATCGAGTCGCGTTACAATGAAGCAGTTTTGGCGGGTGAGGACGAATTAAAGACAACGGCCGTCGACTGGGGCAACGGACATTCGGAACTGTTTCTCGCGGCGGGATTCTCAAGCGACCTTGAGTGGCTTGGGTATAGTGAAAAAAAACCTCTGAAGCCATTCGCCAAGGATTATTGCGAGCAGCTTCGTGAAGCGTATGGCGATAATCGAGCCTCACGGATTATTCACGATGGACCGCCGCATGCTTTAATCTTTCCCAATCTATTTCTCGCAGAGACCAATGTCGTTTACTACGAAATCGATCAGGTTGGCGAAACGGTGCAGCGGCACACGCCGATGCTTCTTGAAGGCGTTTCCGACGACATGAACACGCGCATTATCCGACTTTGCGAGGCCGCTCTTGGTCCGTCATCGTTTTTTCTTCCTGACGACGGCGTGATTACCGAGCGTCAGCAATCGGCTTTCAAAGGGATGCCCATGGAAATTGACCTTCGACGGGGTATGGGCCGGGAAAATAAAAACGGCATGGGCGTAATGGAGTCGCATGTGACTGATGAGGTGACCAATCGCGCATTCTGGAACCGCTACAAGGAGGTAATGACCGCGTAAGCCGCGGGCATGACCAAAAACACAGTTAGAATATGATGGTTTGGATACAAGGATAGATTATGGTTTCCGATGAGGAATATCGAAATGTTTGCGATCTCTTGTACCGTGAGGCGAGATATGCGGACAATGCTCAGTATGATGAATGGGAGCGTTTGTTGACGGATGATATGGAGTATTGGGTGCCAATCAATCGTGATAATCCGGATCCGGAAACTCAGCTCTCACTCCTTTACGACAACCGTTCGCGTGTTTCTACAAGAATTCGTATGTTAAAGACAGGCGTTCGGCATGCTCAAGTGCCGCCGTCGCCCATGACGCGGTTAATATCCAATATTGAAGTAGAACCTTTGAACGATAATGAGTATAAAGTTTGCTCTGCGTTCATGCTTGGCGAATTGCAGATTCAATCGACCAAAGATCTGCATTGGTGGATAGGAAGGACCGAGCATATTTTCCGGCGCGTCGAAGGAGATCTTAAAATCGCACGCAAGCGCGTTGATCTTATCAATTCTCAGGAGGCTGTGCCGTCCCTGGCTTTCCTGATCTGAATAGCAATTTCCTGATCCGAGCGTATGGGCGCGGAACTGGACAACTGGATTGATATGAAGTTAAAGCGAGTCGATAAGCCGATCGCGAAAATCTGCGGCCTGGGTTTCGGCGAACTTTCGCGCGAATATTCAAAATCGCAAAAGGAGCTGGCGTGCGAGGCGATCATTGCGGCTGTTGCCGACGCTGGGCTTCAAAAAGGTGATTTGGATGGTGTACTGATCAACCGGAGCGATACAAACCCGTCAGATGACCTGCCCTTGCGGCTTTTCGATGATCTTGGATTTCACGATCTGACATTTGGCAATGTTCTCGCATCGCAAGCTGCGTGTGGCGTGCAGATGATTCAATACGCTGCGATGGCGGTCGCCCATGGAATGGCTGGAAACATCGTATGTGTCTTTGCCGATACGCCGATCCTGCCGAAGCGCAGAGGCGGTGACGCTTACGCGATCGATTTAGCGCTGACAAATGTTCTTGGTTGGGAGCGCCAATACGGCCTTTACGGCGCTGTTGGCGCTTACGGCCTTGCGATGAGGCGATATATGGAACTCTTCAGCGCGGGGCCCGAAACATTCGGAGAAGTGGCGGTAGCGGCGCGTCAATGGGCGCAGCGCAGCCCGTTCGCCTTTTTGACCAAACCGATGTCGATGGACGATTACATGAATTCAAAGCTGATCGCTGATCCGCTGCGCATGTTTGATTGTGCATTCCCGGTGAACGGAGCCGGCGCCGTCATTGTTTCCGCCCCGGACAGCGAAGGCGGTGAGCAAAATGGCGCCGCCTATATCTGGGGTATGGGCCAGGGGCACCGCGGCTATCTCGCCTATTCTGATTACGAAAACGAGACCGAAACCCCGGCGTCGGTCGCTGGAAAAAAAGCCTATGAAATGGCTGGAATTTCCGTGCGCGATATTGATCATGCCCAAATATATGATGCATTTACAGTAACCACGCTGCTTGGCCTTGAAGGTTATGGGTTCTGCGGCCGCGGCGAGGGCAAGGATTTTGTTGCGGATGGCGCCTTGGCGCCCGGCGGGCGTTTTCCGGTAAACACGGGCGGCGGTCAACTTTCCGGATATTATCTCCAGGGCATGACGCAAGTCTCCGAAGGTTACCTCCAGGCCGCCGGTCGCGCCGGCGATCGGCAGGTTGAAAACAATGGGTGGTCGCTCGTCACGGCGCAGGGCGGGCGAATGGATTATCATGCATGCCTAATTCTTAGCCCGGAGAAGGTCCGTTGACTGAAGAAAAGGTTTTTCGCGATAATAAGGATACTTCCTTCTGGGATGGGGTCGCCCGAAGCGAGTTGCGACTAAAAAAATGCAACGCATGCGGCGTTGTTCTTCCCCCAGGCGCATTGTTCTGTTCAGAGTGTTGGTCCAGCGAGATAACAGTAATAAATGCGTCGGGACGCGGAAGGGTTCACAGCTTTGTCGTTTATCACCGAGCATTCAGCGAGAATGAAACGCCGCCATACGGCGCTGCGGTGATTGCACTCGAGGAAGGTCCCCGAATTGTTTCCGCGGTGGACGATACCAATGGACTGCAGGTTGGAGATATCGTCGAAGCTGTTTGGTCGAGCACGCCAGCGCAGGGTCCGGCGCTTACGTTTGCCGTGGTCAGTGATGTAGGTCGAAAAAGGGAGGATTGATATGGCCGTAACAGGAGTTTTAAGGCCCGGTTTCGTTCAGATTCGCGTAATGGATCTAGACGAAGCAATTGTTCATTACCGGGACAATCTTGGGTTAGATCTGGTGAGCCATGATGGCGAATTTGCCTTTTTGCGCGCCTATGATGAATTCGACCGGCATTCTGTCGTGCTTAGACAAGCGGAAGAGCCAGGGCTTGATGTTCTCGGCTTCAAGGTTATCAGCGATGCGGCTTTGACCGGTTTTGCAAAGCGCCTTAACGACATGAGCGTCATGACAGGCAATGTTCCCGCCGGCGGTCATCCTGGAGTTGGCCGACGCATTCGCTTTTCAGTTCCTACTGGTCAGATGATTGATCTTTATGCGGAGATGGAACTATCCGATAAAGGACCCATGACGAAGAATCCGGATATCTGGCGCGAAGAGCCGCGTGGTATGCGCATTTCACGATTTGACCATTGTGCCGTTCTGGGCGTGGATATCGCGGCTTCTGCGGAAATTTTCGAAAAAGCGCTCGATTTTGTCGTCACTGAGCGCGCAATAGATCCAGAAGGAAACCCTGTCGCCATTTTTCTTACTTGCTCAAACAAGGCGCATGACATCGCGTTCTTGGCAAATCCCGCTGATGCGAAACTACATCATGCTTCGTTCCTTGTGGAGTCATGGAATGACGTGGGGCATGCATGCGATTTGATTGCGCAGCGTAATATTTCACTTGATATTGGGCCGACCCGTCATGGAATTACGCGCGGTCAAACGGTCTATTTTTTCGACCCGTCAGGTAATCGCAATGAATGTTTTGCCGGAGGCTATCAGCACTATCCGGACAATCCTATTCGGGAATGGACGTTAGATCAGATGGGGAAGGCCATCTTCTATTACGAAAAAGAAGTTCATGATAGATTCACATCGGTGATGACATGAAATTGGAGGAAAGCGTGCAATTTAGACACCGGACGCTAGCCGCCACAATCGTAAAAGTCGTTTTTAGATGAAGAGGTAATCGCGCCGTGGAAATCGAGAGTTGCGTTACCTTCCAGATTCGTGTGGCGGATTCCGCGCCCTTTGCATGTTCGGCTGACTCCGACTTGCTTTCCGCGCTGCAGCGGACCGGTCTTAGGGCAATCCCTGTCGGCTGCCGAAGGGGCGGATGCGGCGTCTGTCGGGTAAGAATTCTCAATGGTGAGGTTGTGCGAAAAAAGATGAGTCGTGCAAAAGTCTCTGTTGCTGACGAAAAACAAAATTATGCGCTTGCCTGCTGCATATTTCCGCGGTCCGATTTGACAATCACGCCGGCGCCGCTCGGCGAGAATGCATAAGGAATCAAACGCCAAGAGGACTGTGCGTAGAATCGCCAAAATCGGCTTTTGCCCGAAACATCTGAAGGTTTCCTAAAGTAGCGGCGGAACCGAGAGAAAAACAAATAAGGAGTGTTGAGGAGTATGTTGCGTTTATGTGGGGAATCGGAAGTCGTCGAAGGGGCGCCGGTCTCCGTTGAGATCGATGGTGTTCCGCCTCTCGCGATATTTCGCATCGACGACGAAATATACGTTACTAACCGTACTTGCACGCACGGAGATGCGGATCTCACCGAGGGCTTTCAGGAAGGAGACGAGATAGAATGTCCATTCCATGGCGGTTCATTTTCAATTAAAACCGGAGAGGTGGTGAATTTACCGTGTTCCCAACCCTTGACGACATATCCCGTGAAAATTATCGATGGTATTGTGTGCATCGATATGCCCAAACAATGAGCATAACGTGGAAGAGCTCCTCGAGCTCCCTCCAGAAGCCGAGCGCGCCGTCGCCGGCTGCGATCCGTGGCGCGACCGAAAGAGACCCGCGGGCCTTCAGATCAACGAGCAGCTCGCGCCACCGTCTCAACGACGTCAATCCGCAGGAATACTTCGCAGACTTCCGTATAAAGATCGTCAATGGCTGGCCGCAAAGCCGCATCGATGATCTCCTTCCGTTCTCATACGCTGAGAACAAACCTGATTGTCAAAGACCAAACTCAACCATCATATAGCGCGACCGCTTCGCCCAGAAACCATGACGCCATCACAGCGCTTACGATAAAGCACATGGACGAAAGGCTGTCTCGCTCTTCGCCTACGGTCTCGCAATCCTGCGCCAGCTCTTCGCTCGCAATATCCCCGAGCACGCAAAAACGCTTCCTCGGTCAGCTCATCTCACCCAGTATCGCCATCAAGCCGTTGATCCGAAACGGCTTTTGAGGGAGAGTCGAGTGCCGTGGAATCGTATACAATGACTTTTCCCGGATCCTTTATCGTCGCGGCAAGTATATTTATTCCTTCGGTAACTTGTTTTATTCCCTCAACGTAGTTTTCAGGAGTTCGTTTCTCCAATCTAAAATCATTGAGCGCGTTGAGTAGTTGCTGATAACAAAGTGCAACGATGTTTTCGCGACCGCGCAGTTTTCGAATATTGCTGTCTTCGCTCACAAAATTTTTCATAAATCCTTGTGTAAAGGTGAAATCTGCTAAGTCGAATGCAAATGGGGCGTTTTTGGGAGAAACTTCATCAATGACAATTGGAATTGAAATGATAGGCGTATCTTTTGCGTATTGTGCGATCTGGGAATGCAAACTTACACCCTTGTTATGTGCTTTTTCATACACCTCTTCCGAAGCGGCTGCTCGATAATTTACTTCTCGCAATATACTGCTGATTGTGTTCTTCGGTTCTGAGTTTTCGTACGGGCTAATTGCTGCGCCAAATGCTGCGAACCTTATTAACTCAGATAGCGGCGAGATAAACGACTCCGATAGGGACTGAACTTTGAAAAATTTCTGGTCCGAAGAAAAATGCTTTAGGATTTCTGGGTTCATATTTCTCGCCTGCTATTCACTAAGAGTTTCATAAAGGCCGCGGACAATGAGGAATATCGTACCAATTGCCAATATTGCAAAACGACTGATTTGAAATGGCTTTCGCCATAATGACCTGCTGACCTGCCAGTGAAATTTCATCCGGCGCCGGGGCCGATGTGCGCTAGGCTCTGGGTGTCGCCGTCTTTTCCGGGATGATCGGCGTGACCGTCTTCGGTCTCATCTTTACGCCCCCCTTTTACGTATTGATGCGGAAGCTCTCGTCCCGATTGCCAAAATGGGCCGAGATTGATCGACGGACGCCGGAAGGCGCCGATATGCGCAGCAAGGCCCCGGCGGAGTGTATCGAATGCTCTGAACACTATCAAGTCAGCAGCGTCCGTAGCCATTTTGTTACTCTTGGCGGGCTGTGCATCGACGTCGAAGCAGATATCCCCGGTTGCGCCCGAAAAAGCCGAAGGGACCTTCGCCCAACGTTACTGGCGCGCCGCTGTTGTCGTCTGAGACGACTAAATTTCAGTGGTGGCGTATTTTTGACGATTCCATTCTTGACGGGCTGATTGCGGATGCGTTCTCGGAATACACCGAACTGAAACGCGCGGCGGCGAATCTGGAAAGCGTGCGCGCGGCCATTGGCGCCGAACGCGCGGCGTTATTCCCGGCGACCACGATTTCGGCGAGAGCCGCGCCGCGAAGAAGAAGCCGTTCCCGCCGCATCTGCCGCGCGAGCATCATCGTGCAGGGCCAGGCCGTATGTCCCTGCTGCGGCTCGATCCGGTTTTCCAAGATCGGCGAAGACGTCACCGAAACGCTGGAGGTAATCCCATGCCAATATAAAGTCATTGAGACGGGGCGTGAGAAGGTCACCTGCCGGAACTGCGAGAAGATCAGCCAGGCCAGCGCCGTACCGCGCGATCCCGCCCGCCCATGTCGGCCCCTCGCCCCTCGCCATAGTAGTCTATACAAATTCGGGCTGCACCAGCCGCTCAACCGTCAGAGCGAGTAGTTTCTGCGCGAGGGGATCGATCTGTCGCTGTCGACGCTCGCCGACCATGTTGGCACCGGGGCCTCGGCGCCCCGGCCGCTCTTTGAGTTGATCGAAGCGCATGTGTTCGCGACCGAGCGTCTCCATTGCGACAACACCACCGTGCTGCTGCTCGCCAGGCAGAAGACCATCACCGCGCGTCTTTGGTCCCATGTGGGCGAGGACCGGCCATTCGGCGGAACTGCGCCGGCGGCGGCGTTCTATTTCTCGCGCAATCGCGACGGCGAACATCCGCAACGGCAATTGGCGGCGTTCGCCGGTCATCTGCAGGCTGACGCTTTCTCGGGATTCACCGCGCTCTACGCGCTGGGCCGCAAACCGGGACCGATCTATGAATGCGCTTGTTGAGTCCGTGGGCGCCGGAAGGTCTTCGAACTCGCCGACATGACCAAAAGCGCGCGCGATCCCAAAAAAGCGATCAATTATCGCTTCTGGATTCATCACTCCGGATCAAGACAATAAACGAGCAGTTGCTTTAAAGCATTTTGCAATTTGCATTTTTCGCTTTCAGATAAGTTGAAATTCGGCGAAATCGTTCGGGAAAAAGCCGTTCCCAGGATAATGCTCAAAACTAACTGAGCCTGGACGGAATCGTGGTCGCCGCGGCGCCAGGCTTTTAACGGCTGACGCAGGCGGCAGTCCAGAAACTTTTCAGTCAAATGCGATGACTTTTGTGACGTTGCGGACTGCAGCATCATCAGAAAGGACTCGAGCCTGGCACCCTCTTTTGGCTCGAAAGTGACGCCAGACAAGCTGAGAGTTTCAACAAAAATCTCAGAGGGAACAGGAAGCTTTGAACAGCTCTCTTCAAAACGCGCACGTCTTTGCGCAAGGGAGAGCAAGGGAGAGCAAGGGAGAAAAGTTCATTCGGCGCATTGCGCTCGGAGACAAGTGCAGCGCGCATTTGTTGCATCAATCTGCTGGACATCAGCCCGCATCCCGGCCAAGGCGCGCTTCACCGATTACGGTTGCGGTTCCATCGAAAAGGCGCAATGCATAAATGGTGCTGTTTTGTCTTGTTTCATACGAAAACGTCAGTGAGGCGCCCAGCGGCGTTGGCGCAAGAAACCTTGCGCTGAGGGATTTCAGGCGCTGTTGATCGCCGCCCGCCCAGTGCTCGCAGAGAAGGCGTCCCGCCATTGCCCACAAAGCGACGCCGTGAACGATAGGTTCCTTAGGGTCAAAACCCAATCAGCCTATTGATAGGTAACAGCAAATCATGATTTCGATGGTGCGAAGCTGTCGGAGGATGATGGATGTCGCACCTTTTCTGGCTGAGCGATGCGCAATGGGCGCTGATCGAGCCGCATGTTCCGAAGAACCAGCCGGGCGCGCGGCGTGTCGATGACAGGCGGGTGATTTCGGGCATCATCCATGTCCTCAGAACCGGTTGCCGCTGGTGCGACTGCCCACCCGAATACGGGCCTTCGACGACGATCTACAACCGGTTCAACCGCTGGTCCCGCCGCCGGTTCTGGGTCAATCTGGTCGAGGCGCTGGCGGCCTCCGGCGCGGTGACGAGATCGACATCGATCGACTCCACTTATGTAAAGGCCCATCGCTCGGCCCATGGCGGAAAAGGGGGGCGAAAGCGCAAGGCATCGGCCTCTCGCGCGGCGGCCAGACAACCAAGATCCACGCCCTCACAGATACAATCGGACGGCCCTATGCCTTCGACCTGACACCCGGAAATGTTTCCGACATGGAGGCCGCTGACCGCCTTCTGCGCCGGGCTGACGGGGCGCGTTATATCATCGCCGACAAGGGCTATGACGCCGACGCCCTGCGCAAGGAGCTGAGATCGCGCGGAAAGGTCCCGGTGATCCCCGGACGGTGCAACCGCAAGCGAAAGATCGTCTTCGACAGGGCAAGGTATCGCGAGCGACACCGCGTCGAAAACGCCTTCTGCGATATCAAGGACTTCCGGCGCGTCGCAACCAGATACGACAAGCTCGCCAGGAACTTCCTATCCGCAGTTGCCCTCGCAATCCTCGTCAGATTCTGGCTATGATTGAGTCTGGAGCCTAGATTGGGCGCCGCTGGCTAACGCCAGCCGGGCTCGCGTGAACGGAGCCGCCAGTCGGCGTCTCCGCCTCATTCAATTGAGGTGACATTGTGAAAATGGTCCAGACTCAGGGTTAGTTTTCCGGCGAAAATCTCGGAAAGGAGATCGTCGTGAAACGGAAGAGATACTCAGTCGAACAGATTGTCGCGATTTTGAAGCAGGCTGAAATGGGGACGCCGGTTGCGGACCTGATTCGGCATGCCGGGATCACCGAACAGACCTTTTACAGATGGAAAAAGCAGTACGCAGGCCTTGAGAGTGACCAGGTGCGGGAGCTGAAACAGGTCCTTGAGGAAAACACCCGGCTGAAGAAGCTGGTGGCGGAACTGAGCCTCGATAAATCCGTACTTCAGGACGTGCTTTCAAAAAAGTTCCCCGGCCAGCGCTCATGAAGGAAGTTGTAGCCTATATCATGGCGTCGCATGGCTACAGCGAGCGCAAGGCCTGTCAGGTGACGCGCCAGCATCGATCGACCCAGCGAAAGAAAATAGTCAGCGATCCGCTAGTTGAGCTGCGCCAGCGCATGCATGAGATTGTGGCGACGCGCATTCGCTATGGCTATCGAAGGGTCCACATCATGCTTAAGCGCGAAGGCTGGAAGATCGGCCGCAACAGAGTCTACCGGGTCTACCGTGAAGAGGGTTTAGTCCTGTAAACAAAGCGTCCGCGGCGCCGTAAGATGGCGACGCACCGTGAGGCGCGATGCCAGCCGAAGGCGCTCAACGAAGCCTGGAGCCTCGACTTCGTTCACGACCAGCTTTCGAACGGCCAGAAAATAAGAGCGCTCACGATTATCGACGTTTACACCCGGGAATGTCTGGCGATCGAGGTCGGCTATCGCCTGCGAGGAGAGAATGTGGTCGAGGTTTTGAACCGGCTCGTTCGCTTCCGTGGCGCTCCCAAAGCGCTGTTCTGCGATAATGGCGCGGAGTTCACGGGTCAGATGGTCGATCTGTGGGCCTACCACAATAAGGTCCACATGGACTTCTCCAAGCCAGCAACGCCGACGGACAATGCGCATATTGAATCCTTTAACGGGTCGCTGCGCGACGAGTGTTTGAATATCCATTGGTTCGAAACGCTGACCGAAGCGAAACGGGAAATCGAAGCTTGGAGACGCGATTATAATGAGAGCCGTCCTCACATGGCCCTTGGCAACATCCCGCCTTTGGAATATGCTTTACAAGCAAGGAATTGCCGGACCACAATGGAAAGATCAGCAGTCGGAAAATAACGCTGACCCTGGACCACCATTCCCAAGCGCCTCAAGCAGTCGGAAAATAACGCTGACCCTGGACCACCATTCCCAAGCGCCTCACAATGGCCGAGACTAACTGATTCACCGGACCACTATTTCGGAGGCAGGCCACTCCGTTGACTTATTCATGCTCGTAGTTCGAAGTTAAAATTGGGGTCACAATTTTTGCACGCTATTCCATTGAATATGTTGCGAAAAAATAGTGGCTCCCTTTCGTGAGTGCGTATCGAACTTTATGTCAGGCGCCGAAGCCTGAATTTCGGGTGCTTTTGCAAGAGGTTGGCTCCTCAAGCGCTGGTTCCCTTGCTGCCCAACAGGCCGAGAAAAACTTGTTTTTTCTATCTGAAGCGGAAATCTCGTAACGAGAAGCTTGACTCTCATGTTATTAGTGTAACATATATGTCTATATATGTCACAACTCAGCAAGTCTGAAGTCGCTATCCTGAAAGTTCTCTGGGCAGAAGCGCCTTTGTCAGCGCGAGAAATACAGGAAAAAATTGGCCCACAACTGGATTGGTCGTTTTCGACAACGCGTACGACGCTCTCGCGTATGGCGGACAAAGCGCTCCTGCAGTTGGAGACCAAGCACGGCGTGCGCGTTTATACCCCTGTCGAAAGCAAAGCCCGCACATTGTCCGGCGTCATGCGCGAGTTTTTCGACACATTTTTTGAAATGAAAGGCCCGCTTCCCACGGCCGCCTTTTACGACAGCAAAATGTTGTCCGAAGAAGAGTGGCTGGAGCTGGATCGTTTCCTCAATGAGAGCGGTGATGATGATTAAGGCCATAATCATTGTTCATCTATGGAGCCTTGTTGTTGCGGGCGGCGCGTGGGCTTTACAACGTGACGGTAATGGACGGGTCGGGGCGCATTTTCCTGCGCCAAATATATGGCTGACCCTGATCATACTTAGTTTTTTACCATGTGCGCTTTACTTTATCCCGTTCGGCGCGGCGATCAGTTTTCCGAAGATTGAGGGATTTGAAAACTTCCCGATACAGATCAGTGAAAGCGCAGCAGTAGGCGTCAGGTTTCCAGATTTTTTAACGGTCTATTTGGGCCTTGGCATTTTGCTGATAAGCCGCACTTTATGGCAGTGGTCGCGTTTACAAAGACTGACTTTGTCGCCGACGGCTGAGCCCGAAATCTACACAATGACGGCGGAGTTACCGCCTTTGACCTTGTCCTGGCCCCGCAGAGCCGTTGCTATTCCACGCGGGTTTGAGATCCATGCCGCATTGATTCGACATGAATGCACTCACTTACGTCACAACGATGCGGAGCTCACTCTGCTGCTCTTGCTCTTGCAGGACATGATGTTGCGAGCACCTGGAGTTGGCTATCTTGTGCGGCAATGGCGTCTGTCAATTGAATTGCGCGCTGATCATGCGGCGACAAATAACCTCGCCCCGTCAGAACGCAAAGACTACGCGGCACTCTTGCTCAATTTCCAGCGCCCAATCGGGGGCGGTGGAGGACCATTGCCGTGCCCAGCAGCCCATCTTCGCTCGATCCGTCACAGGAACGTGAAAATAAGACTCGTCGGGATAATCGAAGATGTGTCCAGCGCGCAAAAACACCGCTGGACGGCTGCGATCCTCTCAACGTTTTTTGCGGCTAGCGCGGTTGGTCTGTTGAGTGCAGGGGCGACCGCCAATGAAGCAGGAGCAGATGCGCGATCCGGACAGATTGATTACGTCCAGGTCGATTATGTCAAGCGCACCTCTGTGCAGATTCCTGCCAGTTGTCCCGGTCTCATTGAAGATATCAAGAGGCGTGACGTCAGGGCTGAAGAGAAAAAGCTCATGGTCAATGGCCAGCTCGTCTTGCAACAAACAATGAATTTAGGAACGGTCATTTTACGTCACGATGTCCGCAGGGACGGGCGTATTTATAATCCGGCCATTATCAGTTCCACCCATCCCTGTTTCGAATCCAACGCCAGAGCCGCAATCACCCAGTGGATAGCCGACACACAAGGATCAGGAACCAAAAATGTGGCGGTAAAGATGCATTTTGTGATTTCAGGAGCAACGCTTGAGGAGCTGAACGTTCAATTGAAAAACTATCTTCAATAAAGCGAACACCGACTTCACAAGAAAACAGAATTAAACATCCCGCGCCATAAGAGGAATTTCACATGACGCGCTTTTCCCCATCTGTAATTCTGTTGACCTCATTTCTCGTTGTGAGTTGCGCAACTCACGCGCAAGATGAAACACCTGTTCTTGAAAGCCCCTACCTCGGACAAAAACCTCCCGGCTTAACGCCAGAACGGTTTGCACCAGGAATAGTTTCGACCGAGCACTGGGAATTTAGCAGCGCTTTCACACCGGATCTGAGGGAATTCTATCTCCTCAGAAACGGCGGTAAGTATGAAAACCCTTCGTTTGTGGTCTTTCGATATGAAGATGGCGAATGGCGAGAGTCGGTCGTTTCACGGCGGCGCGGGCAACCCACCATCTCCCCCGATGGCAAGACCATGCATTTGGGCAGGCGTTACGTGGAGCGCACTGAGGCAGGGTGGTCAGAAATAAAGGAACTGGAGGCTCCCTTCAAAGACTTGCCAATCTTCCGTCTTACCGCTTCCGCCAATGGAACGTATTATTTTGATACGTTTGATCGGGATCGGAAGGATTTTCCTATCCGGTATTCGCGATTAGTCGATGGAAAACACGAAGATCCCAAACCTTTAAGCGAAGCCATCAATACCGGGACATATTTGAACCATCCGTTTATCGCGCCTGACGAATCCTATTTGTTATGGGATGCCAAGAGAGACGGCGGGTATGGCGATTCAGACATCTATATCAGTTTCCGGCGGAAAGATGGCTCGTGGGGCGATGCCATTAATCTGGGTAATGAGATAAATACGGACGCATGGGAAGCGTCAGCAACCGTTACACCCGACGGAAAATATATTTTCTTCAGTAGAAATATGGGCTCCGATGAATACGAAGATGTCGATATTTTCTGGGTGGACGCCCAGGTCATTGAGCCCCTCAGGCTCGAAAACGAAAATCGCGCAACAACCGCATCGCCTTATTTCGGGCAGCGACCGCCGGGTTTAACGCCTGAATTGTTTGCGCCGGGCAGCGTTTCAATTGATGGAAGGCTTGATGGCACCGTTTCGTTTTCTCTCGATTTTACTGAAATGTATTTTTCAGCCGATAACGAAGACGGAGAAACATCCATCTATTTTTCAAAACTCGAAAATGGCAAATGGACGTCCATAAAAAGAGTAAGTTTTACAAATGGGGAAAAAAATGAAGAGTTTCATCCCTTCGCCAGCCCCGACGGCAAGCGGATTTATTTCACCGCGATGGATGCTGCGTTCACGGATGAAAAGATTTGGTACGTAAACCGGTTGGAGAACGCCTGGAGCGATGCAGTTCAGCTTGATTCACCGATAAATGACGACCTGGTTTTTTTTTCCAATCAGTCCAAAAATGGCGACCTTTATTATTTCAACCTGACAAAAGGAAAAACGTATTTTGCGCCAAACAAGAATGGAGAATTTCCTGAAGTTCGGGAAGTGGCGCTTGAATCCGGGCACCATGCATTCATATCCCCGGCGCAAGACTATCTGATATTAACCGCGCGGAGTGATGACGACAGCCGAAGCGATAACGATATGTTCGTCCATTTCAAAGAAGAAGATGGAACCTGGACAAGACCCATAAATCTGGGGAACGCCATAAACACCGGGCTTAATGAAAAGACCCCGACGATTACGCCGGATGGCAAGTATTTATTCTTTGGCAGAGATGAAAGAGCCGGAAAGGATGGAGAACCTGGGCTCGCAAATATCTATTGGGTGAGTACGGAAATTATCGAGAGGCTCAGGCCCAAGCCGTAACGCAAAAAATGAGATCTGCTCAACGTAACCCCAATAGAAGAGAGATATCATGAGACGTTTTCCGCCATCCGTAATTTTCTTCGCCGCCTTCCTTATTGCAAGTTGTGAAGGTCCGGCAGAAACCAACATTTCCGAGGAAAATGAAAGTAATTCCGAACAGGAGGCCACGGCTGAGAAAGCTGAACATGGGTTTTGGAAAAACCCCAATGAGACCTATGTCTCGACGGAATGGCCAATGGATGATGACGACCTTAAAGTTTGGGAAGTGCCAAAACTCGAAGAAGCCTTCATCGATACCATGCCGGCAGATCGAAAAGACGCGCTTGTCGTTGGTGAATTAGGCGTCGATGGCGGCAACAAAGAGATGATTGCCAGACTGGCTGAAGAAATCGCCTACGGTCAGCACGGAAACATAGACAGCCTGCTGATTGCCCATAAGGGGAAGCTCTTATTTGAATCCTATTATTCGAACGGTCGGCTAAACCTGACCCACCCGCAGGCGTCAGCGACGAAAACATATACTGGTATGGCGCTTGGCCGCGCTATTCAGCTTGGCTATCTGACGATGGAAGATTTGGACAAGCCAGTGATCAGTTTTCTCGACGAATTGGATCCGTCAAAATTTGTTGACGGCGCCGAAAGGGTTACCCTGCACCAAGCGCTGACAATGCGCACCGGCATACGCATCAGCGACGAACAGGGAGAAGAATTTGACAATAATCCTGACCAGGTAGAAGGGCAAAAATTGGTTCAGGCCATTTTCGAACAAAGCGCACCTATTACCGATGAGTCGCAGCGCTCCTTTGCCTATGGAAACTGGGCGACACCCCTGGTGATGCAGGTCATTGAGGCCGTTGCTCCGGGTACTGCCGAAGATTTCATCAGGGAAGAAGTGCTCGGCAAGATGGGTATAAGCACTTACCGCTGGCTTTCAGGCCCGGACGGTCTGCCAGCTGCAGGATGGAAATCAAGCTTTACATCCCGCGATATGATGAAGTTTGGATTGTTGGCAGCCAACAAGGGCGAATGGAATAATGAACAACTGATCCCGGAAGCCTATATCGCAAAAGCGACGAGCAAGATTGTCTCCACGGACGATGACAATATTTATGGCGGCGGTGAAGACGTCTCCAATGAGGGATATGGTTACTACTGGTGGAGTGCAGATTTAATCGTTGGTGATAAGACCTATCGTGCCCCGAATGCGCAAGGCGGCGGCGGACAGTTCATCATTTTGATCGATGAGCTTGGTCTGGTCATTGTGGTGACAGCGGGCATGCGTGAGCCGACGACATTACAGCTGACCGCAGAAAGAATCATACCGGCTTTTGTGCAATGAAATCCAGAATGTTGGATGTTGCAGGAAACTAGAACACCACTGAGGCGACTAGCGACATAAAGTCGGTTACTTCGAAACTGTGTAAACGCGAATACCACCTAAGCATGTCGAGAATCAAATTGGCGTCGCGCACGAACTTGCCGGTAACCGATTGAAAATATTTGCAGAAGAAAATGGCTCCCCTTCGTGAATGCGTATCGAACTTTGTGTCAGGCGCCGAAGGCTGAATTTCGCATGCTGCTAAAAGAAATAGGCCGATGAGAGGGTAAAAATAGGCTTAAAAGTCAGCTGGTTAATTAAGGCGTTCTGACGTACGCGGACCGCAATGAAGCGCACCTTTCAGGCTCGGCACTGGTAATATGAAGTTTGGTGCACAATAACAATAATGTGTCCATTTCGTCATGACGGTGGCGTCGGGCCCAACACCGCTCCAAAACACAAGCGTTCGGTCAATCTGTCCGCTGTTGCAAGGAGGCGATAGCGAGACCGGTTTTCCTTCGATAACAACCTCATGATTACATTAACGCTGGCTGTATCATCGGGGATTCAATAAACTGCTGAGAAATTGATTTACGGCTATCATGCAAGCAAAAGTAAGCCACGAAAGCAGACACAGTTTGTGATATAAGCCCGCACACATCTATTCGATTCGCAGCAAATCGTACATCCGTGCAACGTAAGCAGCTAACGCGGTGCGTCCCTTGCTTGTTAAGCTAAATAAGGTCAACATTTTGTGGCCAGAATACGCTCTTTCCACATCTAGATAGCCCGCGTCTGTAAGCCTTCGGATGTGAACGAACAGATTGCCGTCACTGCCGCCAACAACTGCTTTTAGCTCATTGAAGCTCAGGACTTCTGCTGCGTTCAAGCTGGTCATGACTGCAAGTCGCACACGACCATGAATGATGTTGTCAATCTGGCGGTAATCAAATTGTCGATTTAGCAGTTGGTCTTTAAGTGACATTTTTCGCTCTATGCAGCCGCTCTGACTACTTGACGCGTGGACAGCGCTGAATACGCAGCGTCTGCAAAGGAGCATTTTTACATTTTTGAAAATAAATAGCTACATTGTAGGAAATATTACTACTACGATAGGCAGAATTTGTTGAGAAAATGTATCACCCTTGGGCTGCTCCAACTGGCCTTGTCGTGCGGTTCTGGACAGTCTTTGTTTATGCGGGTTGGGGAATATCCGTTCCCGAATTGTCTTTTACCAAGCAAGGAATTAGGCATTCGTATCGATGCCACTACCGCTGAGGCCGGAGGAATTTGCCGACGCTATCTGCCCCGCCCGAACAAATTATCACCAAAAATTTTCTTGCAGAACAGAAATTGGGCGGCAAGCAACATGACGCCAACGAGAATGCCAGAGCGGAAAAGCAGATATGGAAGAAGTCCATATGACGACGTTTCAATTAAATTGTGAAACATCAAACCATGTATTATCAGAAAGACCGGTCCGAGACAAAAAACAATATTTTTTCGGTAGGACCATCGCTGATCAAATCCAAGCGGTACCGAGAGCAGGGCAGACAGAATGGCACCGACTGAAAAGAGAAAGAAATAAGAAAAGCGAATAAGGAAAATGTCAGGCGCATTCTCCAATGCCGACAACGATTCTACCACGCTCCTCGATACAAGCTTGTCCCAGAAGGTGATGACAATAAAACTGATCATTTGAGCGATCAGAATGAGGCCAATTCGATAAGATCCGATTTTCGCCGCTCCGTAGTGCGCGAATGCCGGGATCGACCGCATGACCTGAGACCAGTACCAGACTTTGGCGCGAAATGGCGATATCGTTGCTCTCAGGTTCCACTCTTCTTGCAAGTCGCCCAGAATATCATCCCGCATGGAAGTTGCCGCGGAATAATAGACGAGTCTTGATGCAAGGGCTGGGCCTTGCGTTGATCTATAATTCAGGTTGCCGGCCATGCTCGCAATCCTTTCAGCATACCGCCCAATGAAGCGACAGAGTCGTCGAAGGCGCGGCGTCCTTCAGCCGTAATAGAGAAAAATCGTTTGGCCCGGCCGCCACGTTCGGCCGTTGCGGCACCGAGTCTTGAAGTGACAAGCCCTTTTTCTTCCAATCGTGCGAGGGTAGTATAAATCGCACCGATCGCTGCGCTTCTGTCCGCACGCTCTTCGATCTCCTGACGGATCGCTACGCCATAGGCATCCCGGCCCAGATGCAATACTGCAGCGACGACGACGATCTCAAATTCACCGAGTGGCTTGTTCGCCATTCCGGACCCTTGTTTTTCTTACCGATAACCGCCGTATGGTATTTACAATGTAGGACTGTGACAATATACTACATTGTCGTATAAAAAGGAATTCGCTGATGCGTGCGTCCATGTCCAGCCAAATGTTTTTCGCCTTGCTCTCCTCGCTCGTAATAGGGTCTGTCAGCGCGACGGTCAGTGCGGCTGAAGCCGAATTTGAAATCGCTGACCTGCATGGAATGTGGGTTTCGACCGATGAAGCGTTGGGCAAACCTGCGCATTCGACGATGGCGTGGAGCAACACCTTAAGTCCTGCGATTTTCGAGTTACGATATGCGATAGCGCACACTGACGCCGGTGAGCGGGAGACCATTTTCGAGGGAAGGGCAATCTATAAATCCCTGGATGATGAAAAATTTGCGGCCGTGTGGGCTGACAGTCAGGGTGACCTCCTTCCTATCGAAGCAAAAATCGACGGTCGAACACTGACCGCGAACTGGGGAAATGAGACATCTTCGAAACGCGGCAGGACCGAATATACACTGGGCGTTGATGGCGCATTGATGGTGCGCGACTTCATTTGGCGCGGCGAACAGTGGGTTCAATTCAGCAATCTGGAGTTTGAAAAAATGGCAGATAGAGTGGACAACGGAATTCGACATGTAACTGGCATTGGCGGTGTATTCTTTCGTGGTTCTGACCCAGCCAAGCTTACCGTGTGGTACGAGCAACATTTCGAAATCAACCCGCCACCGCAGTCCATTGATCACCTACCCTGGAAGCAGGACGCAGGCTATACGGTCTTTGGCGCATTCGAGGAAAACACTGATTACTTCGGAAATCCCGAAAAAAAGTGGATGATCAATTTCAGGGTTCGAGATCTCGATGGGCTAGTGGCGAAACTCCGCGCAGAAGGAGTTGAAGTCACTGATCCAGAGCAACATCCGCAAGGGCGGTTTGCGCGCCTGACAGACCCGGAAGGAAATCCGATTGAGCTGTGGGAGCCATCAGAATAATCACTTGCACAATATACTGTTCTAGGTTTTGCCAAGACGCCTTCAGGCTTACGAGTTTGCGTACGACGGCACGCCAACCTGAGTCAGGGTCCGCAAAGAACTGAGCTGGCGAAAGTCCGCTAAGCCGGAACAAATAGAGCGGCCGGGATAAGAATTCCTCAATGCACCATAGCCGAAGCCAGCATGGAGCCAGTTTTTTCTCGTATGAGTCCAAAAACAATTCCCGTTGCGCCGGTCCAGATTGCCCACGGCCAAGGGAACGGCGCACTTGACGATAGCGGATGAAAGAGACCGAACAGGCTTGCGGAAATGAAGAGGCCGGCGCCAAACTGCACACCCCAGACAGACCAGGGTCGGGCAAAGCAGGCGTTCAGCCGCGACTGAAGAATGCCTCGAAAGAAGTACTCTTCCAGGAAGCCAACGAACAAGACCATGGCAAGGACGCGGGACGCTATCGAGGATATATCGTGAAGCATAAATATTGCGCCCATTCCGATCACTTGCGCCAGTAACGTCAAGCTGAACGACCGTGCTTTTTTTAAAACGTCAAGTGTTGGCTTGATTCGGGCCGCCCGACGAAACGCGAACAGGCCCGAGGCTCCGAAGCCGACAGTGAGGATGATGGCGCCAAGCCATTCGACCTGGCTCGTTCCCAACAACTCAAGCACGGGAATAAGCAATGTCGCCAGGATCATGATTGAAACCATCCGGCCAGCGACTTTCAGATCATGGGCAACGCTATGGGCGGAGAGCCGGACTTCATCAGCAGGAATCCGTCGGAGTATCAGCCAGAGCGATGGAACAACGAAGAAAATGATCGAACTGGTAATTATTGACCGTCCAAAGTTTTGAGTCTGCCACTCGGCAAACGGCGTACCCGCAACGGCAAGAAAATTCTTCACCGCCCAGAAAAGAGCGACGCAAATGACAACATCAAGTATCGCAGCTAGTCTCGTCATTGCGTGGTACCTTCCAAACAAAAAAAGTATGATACCTTTTGAGCGATTATTGCTCTCAAATTTACGCAAATCGTAATGTTTCGTCCTTGCGCCAGAGAAATAATGCAATCACAAGGCCGCACAAGCCGTACGCAATCAATCCCAAAACGGCAAATCCGGGATATGGCTGGTTTTGAACGGTCGCCCATGCCAGTTCTCCGAGTTGCCGGGTTGGCGTCCAGCGGGAAATGTTGTTGACAATGTCCGGAAGCATGGACGGCGGCATCCATAATCCTCCAAGGTACGATAACGGCAAGTATATAAGATTGGCTATCGGGACGGCGCCTCTCGGCGGCACAGCATAACCAAGAGCGGCGCCCAGAAAAATGAAGGGAACGGACCCGACAATAACGACGGCGAACAGTTTCAACAATCTCACCGCTGACAGATCAACAGCTGTAAAAAGCAGCGCGATCGTCCATAGGAGCCCGACCGACAAGGCAAGAAAAATCGCAGCGCTGGCAACCTGCGCAACGAGTTTCGCTGCGCCGCCAGTGGGCAGGGTCCGCGCGAAGTTTTCCCATTTTGATTCCCGCGCCTGCGAAATGCTGACGCCAAACTGGAAGAAAGCAACGCCCACGACTGCGAACACGCTCCATGACCCAAGAAGAATATTCGCGACCCGCAAATCGCCCTGAGAGGGTTGCATGCCGAAGAATGTGTAAAGAAGGCTAGGGAACACCACCAAAGGCACCCAGTAGGCAGGTGTTCTGAGCAGCGCCCTTGTTGTGAGCAGCACGTACGCGCGCAGCAGTTTCATGAGGTCTCCAGTATTTGCGAAATAGCCTGCTCCAAGGATGCGGGGAGCACTTCCAAATCATGAAAGTCAATCGCGGAACACACCAGCTCGCGAACTGTTTGATCGGCATCCGCACTGATAAATGTTTTCCGCGCTCCTTCCTCTGACAGGCACTCGGCGTTTGAGAAAGTAGGCGCCCTTGCACAATCAAACCGGACGACCCGAACGCCCACCTCTTTCTTGATTTCTGACACCGTTCCGTTTCGAATTATCCGACCGTCGCGGAGCACACAGATCCGGTCCGACAATGTCTCCGCCTCTTCCAGCTGATGCGTCGTCAGGATCAAGGAGCCGCCCTCTGATTTGAATTCACGAATGTAATTCCATATGGAGTTGCGGTGCTTTGCATCTACGCCAGTTGTCGGCTCATCGAGGAAGACGATATCGGGCAGGCCACAAAAAGCGAGCGCCAGCGCCAGGCGCCTTTGCTGACCGCCGCTCAATTCGATCGCCAAGCGGTTTCGGTGTTCTTCGATCCCAAAAGTGCAAAGCAGTTCTTCAAGGTCTGAACGTCTGTCAAAATGGGTCCGGGCGAATCTCAACAGTTCTATCACGCGTGTGGCATGCGGAAATGAGGCTTCCTGTGGCGCGCAGCCCGCAAGACGACGAGCATGAGGTTGCCGCGGGTTTTGTCCAAAAATCAAAGCGCGGCCTTTATGGGGACGCCGGAGGCCTGTCATGACGCCAATTGCGGTTGATTTGCCCGCGCCATTTGGACCAAGCACAGAAATAGCCTCACCGCGCTGACAGGACAAAGAGACATCATCCAGGGCGACTATGTCGCCGTATCGCATGCTCACACTTGTCATCTGCACGGCGATATCGTCACTCATTCGCTCGATCCCAATTCAATCACCATGCGGCCGAATTCAATTGTCACCTTGTCGAACCTGCCCAAGATGTCCTGTCCGATGCTACCATGGCGAAATGAACCCTTATCATCCACGACAAAGATCGGGCCGTGGTCGAAATCCTGCCCCGCAAACGAGTATCGAACCGTCTGTACAGATATCTGTTCGCTTTCGACGACTTCGCCGAGACCGCCTTGTGTCAGGCTCTTGCTCTGAGGGTCGTTCAGAAGCCCGGGAACAGTGTCTGCAGCAAAGTCATAGACTTCGGAAGTTCGAGCGCCGGTGTCGAGAAAAAAGCGCTGACGAACATTTGATTCGTTCAGTGAGCCGAATGTCACGATTTCCCACCCTGATGTCGCCATGTTTGCTTCGTTAGCGCTCGCTGCTGACTAAGACGGCCGGAACGAAAACGTTTCCTGTTCATTCGTCTTGCTAAATTCTATGTGACCTAGCCGGGACAGAATCGGGAGGCCGATAATCGATGTCACGTAGTAGTCAAACTGTGGAAATGACAAGGCCTCGTCAGGCACAACAATAAACGGTACGATGACGAACTCACTGCCGCCCACGGTCACCCTGTCGGCCACGGCAAGACCAGCCGAAACAGACTTGCCAGTCGACCCGGCTACGTCAACCTCGGAGCCAAGCCGGCGCAGCCCCATTTTGTTGGCCATCGAAATCGTGACAGTTGAGATGGCTGCTCCGGTATCGATGATTGCATTGTCCTGAACGCCATTCACATTTACGGAAATTCGAGGCAATCCGGCCTTGTCGCGCAGCAAATCGACAGATCCGGAAACCTGACCCGATCGGATCATTTTTCCAATGGCTGACAATGCATCGAAAAAATCTGCAGCCGTTGGGTCCGCTTCGACACCGGTTTCATCCTGAATAGAGAAATTGGCTCTCATCGCCTCTGCGGCTTCGCCGAACTTTCCCTGCCTGACGAACACACCCGACAAAGAACGGCGCGCGCAGGAAACAATTGCCGCATCAGGTTCGATTTCTATGATTGCTGTTAGCGCCGTCGCCGCGTCTTCGTCGCGGCCGAGCATCGAAAGCAAGGTGGCGGCCGCGAGATTGCGTTGCGCCGAATTTCCAGAAGCAATCAGTGCAACAGCATCAAAATCATGCTGATCGAATGCATCATAGGAGCCGGTTGATCGGTCGTCTTTGGGGATTGCGCTACACGCCGCGAGAAAGCAGGCACCAGCGATTGCCGTTGTTAGAAGGCCAAATGCGGATCGTTTTCGCATTTCATTCCCCATATTGTCATTTGACGTTGATTTTCGTTGCGCGCCAAGCCAACGGCCATCAACCCTGTTCTGAAGACGTCGCAGCCGACACGCTTGAAATCATTCCGACGCGATTGCGAGGGCTTCAATCTCAAATGAAACGACATCGCCAACCGGGCCAACGGCGGTTGCGACGCCGAACTCGCTTCTTGTGAATTGCCCTTTCGCCGAGAAACCCGCAGCAGGCTTTTTCGTTACAGGATCGACGCCGATTTTGTTGAGGGTGACATGCATGGAGAGAGGGGCTGAGACGCCTCGAAGTGTCATCGTGCCGGTGACAAGAGCGCACTGCCCGAGGCAGTCTTCGCTTTGATCGAGCACAACCGTGTTGGACTTAAACTTGATCGAAGGAAAGGCCGTTGCGTCAAGCCAGTGCGGTCCGCGAACGATATCCTCTCTTTGGAGTAGGTCGGACCTTAGGCCGGAAAGCTGTATCGTGGCTTCAACTGAACTGGATGCAGGATTGTCTTCGTCCAACTGTAAAGCCCCTTCAATTTCAGTGAAAGTACCGATCGTGTCGGTAAAGCCGAACCGATCAACGCGCCAGACAATATGTGTATGCTCGGAATCAATTACATAGCTTGCAGTTTCCGCCGACGCAGAATCAAGTGGCGTATATGTTGCGCACAACAGGCTCAATCCAATCAGTACCTTGGGCGTCATCGACATCTCCATACCGGCCATCAGTTTCTATTGCCTACATTGTAGACATAAATATACTACAATGTAAATATAAAAAGCATCGTGTGGCGCATGTCAGCAACGCCTCGTCAGGATTCGCGGTGTTTCATGTCCGTGGATGAATGCGTGACGGCTAATCGGCCAGTTGACCTGAGCCCCGATTGGTCCCTCATTTGAATGGAGAGTCCGTCACAAGGAGACGGACGATGAGGAAGTCCAGATTCACGGAAGACCAGATCATTGCGATCCTGACCGAACAGGAGCGCGGGATGGCGACGGCGGAGGTCTGCCGCAAGCACTGGATCAGCCCGACGAGTTTCTATAAATGGAAAGCGAAGTTCGGCGGGATGGATGTGTCGGACGCCCGCAAGCTGAAGACCTTGGAGACGGAGAACGCCCGTCTCAAGCGCCTTCTGGTGGATTCGATGTTGGACATCGTGGTTCTGAAAGACCTTTTGGGAAAGAGCTGACGACGCCCCAGGCGAAGCGCGATGCGGCGCTGAGGGCGATCGAGAAGCACTCGATCACCCAAAGACGCGCCTGCCGGCTGGTCAGCGTCGATCCGAAGACGGTGCGCCGTGAGCGCGAGCCCGAGCCCGACTGTCCCGGGATCAGACAGCGCATGCGCGCCATCGCCTCAGAACGGCGTCGGTTTGGTCATCGCCGCGTCGGCCACATGCTCAACCGGGAGGGCGTAAGCATGAACCACAAAAAGCTGCGACGGCTTTACAAGGAAGAAGGCCTTGCCGTGAAGCGGCGGCGCGGCCGCAAGCGGGCGACGGGAACGAGACGGTCGCTCGACACGCCGACGCGGCCCAACGAGCGCTGGTCGCTTGATTTTGTGTCGGACGTTTTTGGTGAAGCCCGCCGGTTTCGCATGCTCGGCGTCATCGATGATTGCACCCGCGAGTGCACCGGCCTCATAGCCGATACGTCGCTTTCGGGCGCACGCGTTGCGAGGGAGCTGGACGCGATCATTCGCCTCTATGGAAAACCCAAAACCATTGTCAGCGATAATGGAACGGAGCTTACCTCCCGCGCCATCCTCGAATGGCAGAACGACAGCGGCGTCGGTTGGCATTACATCGCCCCAGAAAAGCCGACGCAGAACGCGTTCATTGAATCATTCAATGGGCGCCTGCGTGACGAGCTTTTGAATGAAGAAGTGTTTACGAGCCTCGCTGACGCTCGGCGAAAGCTTTCTCTCTGGAGATATGATTACAACAATATCAGGCCGCACTCGGCCCTGAACGGAAAATCACCAGCATCCGCGCGTCGAGCGCTTGAACAACAGATATGCTCCGCGCACGGCGCGCTCGCCAAACCGAAAACAATGGAGCATTTAACCGCAGGACTCTCTGAATAAACGCGGGAGCCAAAGGGCTCAGGTCACTTTGTGTGCGGTGGTTTCACTTAGCGCAGGCGATACGGAAAGTTCAGTCGAATCTATGATAAATATCGATGACGAACAACCGCGTGACAGGCATCGCACCCTGCGCAAATAATTTTATGGGTCGGCCCCTAAAGTTCCGTTTTTTCCTGATCGACCCTACGGAAGACCAATCAAAAAGAGGTCAATGGACACATGAGCAATGATCAAAAACTCTAAGCGTCTACTCTTTAACAACAAGAAGGTCACAGAGAAAATAGTACCAGTGACGAAGTACATAATTGCAAATTTAGGTATAAACGAACTAGGCCCATGCATCAGTGCAAATGAGGTGATGCTAATAATTAACGCGAGTGGAAGACCAACAAACTGGCGAAGCCGCGTAAGCGCATAACCACGAAACACCACTTCCTCTACAAATCCCGCCGTAACCGCCATGGCGATCCAGAAAAAACGCTGAGCATTTGTGACGGGACCAAGAGGGTGGCTGCGCATTTGATCAGGAATGGTGGCTCCGTAAAAATATGTGGGAGCAAAGATGGCGACGCCTGCTGCGAGAAAGAGGAGGGCCAAAAAAAACAACCGGCCATTGATAAAAAGGCTGACATCCAGGCCGATGCTCTTCAAATTCGCTCGCTCACTGGCAATTGCGACAAGCACGACAGCAGATAACAGCCAATGCCCTGTCATGACAACACCCCACAATGACCACCAATCGCCCGTGCTGTTTAGTCCAGAAAACACTTCAAGATAGGCGGTGGCCATCCGAAACGCTGGGTAGCCAGCTAGCACAAGCAGGAGCGCTACGATCGTTGTAGCAGATACACTCCATTGACGGTCTAATTGTTCTTGCCGTTGATTTTTCATACCTCGTTTTTTCCTCGTCTAGAGAACAGCCTTCACTGACAGCAATAGTAGGTTCCTGAACCCTTGAGTATTTTTACCCAAAGGGACGCCCTCGATTGCACTGAAGAGCAAATGCTCGCGGCAACCAGCAACAATAAAGGACCGACAAATCTTCGCCGATTTCGCCGACACCCCATCAACTTTTAGATATTGATCAATCGCTTTGAAAATCTGACTCAGTTTAACAAGATAACCTTCCGGTATTTCATCAGGTGCGCTGCGTAATCTGAGAATAAAAGATCTCAAAATTCCTCGGTGCGCCACAAAAAGCTCACTAACAACCTCAATGACATTACTGATGCGTTTGTCTAATGGCGCCGCCTGCGTGGTATCAATCATGACACTGATCTCGTCCACAGCTTCCGTAATGTAGTGGCCGAACAATTCCCACAACAGATCATCTTTCGTCGCAAAACGCTGATAGATTGAGCCCACAGCCACGCCTGAAGCCTCAGCTATGTCCCCAACGGAAATTTTTTCGAACGACCTATTTTCAGCCAATCCATTGACGGCCTTGAAAATTCGCTCAAGCGCAATTCTGCTGCGCTCTTGTTGGGGGGGGCGGAGTAACTGCTGACTGCTCATATTTGCCTTATGCATAATTAGAACCAGTATTCAAATTCATATTCGGGATAATGTCAATCGCGCCATCGGGGTTTTGTCGGGGTCCGGTCAGGTCAGGCCAATCGCATTTGCAGACCTCCCATTTTTTCCTAGGCTACTATTCGGTCGAGCCTAAACCAAAATACCCTGCGTGTTCTCAAGCCACCAACCTATCTGAACCAACTGGATCCACTACGTCCTTTGGAGTGCGTCGCAGCGCGCTGGATTGCCAATTTTATGAATCTTGAGGCATCGCAGCGCTTTGAATAGCCCCTAGATTCGTAGACGCCTTCTTCCCTAAATTTGAGGCAAGGAGGCCATGATGGGCAACGCCAATTTCAGTGACGATTTCAAGCGAGACGCGGTGTTGCAGATTTCCGAGCGGGGTTAACCGGTTGCGGAGGTTTCGAGGCGGCTGGGCGTCAGTCCGCATTCGTTTTACGCCTGGAAGAAGAGGTTCGCTGGGGCATCTAATTCTGGCGATGACAAGGACTCGGAGATTCGGCGGTTGAAGCGCGAGCTGGCGCGGGTGACCGAGGAGCGCGACATCCTAAAAAAAGCCACCGCGTATTTCGTCAAGGATGCATAGTGAGATACGCATTCGTCGCCGAGCATCGCCCGCTGTTTTCGGTGCGGGCGATGTGTCGTTGCCTGCGCACCCAACCGAGCGGCTTCTATGCCTGGCTGAAGAACCCGCTGAGCAAACGGGCGAAGGAAGACGCTCGCCAGACCGATCTTATCCGCAAGGCCTGGAGGGAAAGCGGCAAGGTGTATGGCTATCGCAAGCTCCACGACGATCTGCTGGATCAGGGCGAGACGCGCTGCCCAAACCGCGTTGCCCGACTGGCCAAGCTGGCGGGCATCAAGGCCCAGATCGGCTACAAGCGCCGACCGGGCAGCTATGGTGGAAAACCGTCATTGGTCGTCGATAACACATTGGACCGGCAGTTCCATGTGGATGCGCCGGACCGGATCTGGGTCACCGACATTACCTACATCAGGACGCTGGAAGGCTTTGCCTATCCGGCGGTCGTGATTGATCTCTACTCCCGTCGCGTCGTCGGCTGGTCGATGCAAAGCCGTCAGACGACGGACGTGGTCCTGCAGGTATTGTTGATGGCGGTGTGGAGACGCAAGCCAAAGCGCAAGGTGCTGATCCATTCGGACCAGGGCTCCCAGTTCACGAGCATGGACTGGGCGTCATTCCTCAGAGCTCACAACCTGGAGCATTCAATGAGCCAGCGCGGAAACTGCCATGACAACGCCGTCGCCGAGAGTTTCTTGAACCTGCTCAAGCGGGAGCGGATACGGCGTCGGACTTACAAGACCCGCATTGAGGCCCGGCGGGACGTGTTCAACTACATCGAAATGTTCTACAATCCGAAGCGCAAGCATGTTAGGAACGGGATGCTGTCGCCCGTCGAGTTCGAACGGCAGCAGAAAATGAGAACCGAGGGTGTCAAGAAAACTTGGGGCTATTCACTTGTTTTTATCCAACGCCGCCGAACGGGCGCGAGCAAATAGAACGTCACCACCATTCCGACGACGCAAGAACCTACGACAACTGCAAGAATAATTTGCCACATCTGTGTTGGGCTCACACCAGCTGGAATACCGGGAAACGCGCGGACTACGCCTTCGGTAATGGCAGCGAGAACTAACCCAAGATAGGACCAAGGCATCATCTGCAGGTGGGTATCCAGCGCCAATCTGGATGGTCGCGCGCCATAAATGACGATCGCTGTGAAACCTATCGTCAGGGTAATGAGGTTTGCAACGGCGAATGTGTGAAAATAGTTCCAGCCGCCCGTGAAATCATAAAGGCTGAGGGCGGAAATATTGGTGGTGTACATAGCAATCACGTACACCATGCCGAACAGTCGGTGGGGGATGTCGCCTTTGCGACGAAAAAAGACAAAAGGGCCTACGGCAAGCGCCACAAGCGCCGCATAAAGATGGAATGCGCCGAGTGCACTGTTGCTCCAACTCCATACTGAGAAAGCAGAGAGATAGTCCATGGCGCGGGTCCTTCGCGTTGTCGGCAGAGAGTCAGATGGCGACCATTTGATATAATCTGCATTGTCGTATAAATTATTTAATACACAATGTAAATTAAATATGCCGCCCTGAGCGGCTGAAAGTAGCGGCTATGGCGGGCGGCAAGCCACTTGGCGAGTTTGAAATGGCGATCCTAGCGGCGCTCGTCCGACTGGGCGACGCTGCATACGGGGGAAGCATCAGCGCGGAGATCAAGACACGCACTGGGCGTGAGGCATCCATAGGCGCAATATACACGACACTCTCGCGCCTTGAGGAGAAAGGGCTGGTGGTATCGCGTCTTGGAGAAGCGACAGCGCAGCGCGGCGGTAGGGCCAAGAGGTATTTTCGTATGACGGCGGCTGGCGTTAAGGCGTTTGAGCGCTCGATCAAATTACTTAATCAGATGTTGGAGGGTTTGCCCGGATGGTCCATCCAGCCATAAAGCCTGACTCACCCCGAGCGGCCCGTTGGCTGATTGAGGTCTGCGCGCGGGGAATTTATAACAAAGAACTGATCGGCGATCTTGAGGAAGGATTCTATCATCGTCGTCTCGGACGCGCCGACCGCGCCGTTTTCTGGTACTGGTCGCAAGTGCTGCGTTCCGCTCCCTTGCTTCTTGCAAGGCGTGCTGGGCAGATTCCCGCGCAGAGAGTGGGCCTGCTGCTCTTGGTGTACCTTACGGCATTGCTAGCGATCAATATCTGGGAATGTTTGAAGCTCTTTGCGGCTCAGTCTATATCCCAACGATGCTGCCGGCCGAGCAGGCTTAATTCAAAAGTTCGAATCTAAAAATGGGGTCAAAACTTTTGCCCATTAATCCGTTGATTAGGTTACGAAAAAATAGTGGCTCCCTGAACTGGACTCGAACCAGTGACCCGCTGATTAACAGTCAGCTGCTCTACCAACTGAGCTATCAGGGAACGCCTTTGGAAAGCGGCCTATAGCAAAGGCTTGGCCGCGAATCCACACCCTTTTTGACGCGCCGCCCAATTTTTGGAACTGGCCGGACGCCGTCTGCAAACTGCCACAGAAACACTACCAAAGAGTGGCCGCCAGCGTGATCGGGCCGGGCGAAGGGTCGCAAGACGGGGCCTGAATAGCGAGACGGCCGCGTTTGGGGGAAACGCGGCCGGTACTCACTGTCGTGGGGTATGGTGGGGTATCTTCTCGGGAGAAGACACCATTAAGGTCTCATCAAGGTCTTAATATAAGGTTAACAAAAAAGCCCCGGCGCCATGCGCTCCGGGGCCTTTGTTTTTCGTTTGTTGAGAAATATCGGCCCTATTCAGCCGGATCCCACAGCGGGTTGCGGCGCTCGCCCAGTTGCGGCGCTTGCCCGCCCAATTCCCGCTTGCCAGCAGCGCCATAGTCGCTCTGTTCAGAGGCGCCATGCCCCACTTCCGGCTGTTTCTCGCCGGTCCAGGCCCAGCGATAGAAACGGGCGATGTCCGCCCCGACCGCATACATGGCCGGCACGAACAGCAGCGTCACAAAGGCGGCGAAGAAAACGCCCCAGGCCAGCGCGACAACAGTCGGCATCAGGAACTGCGCATCCGTGGAGCGTTCGAACATGATCGGCAGCAGGCCGACAAAGGTCGTCACGGAAGTGAGCAGGATCGGGCGGAAACGGCCGACGCCGGCTTTGACCAGCGCAGAAAATGCGCCTTCGCCCTGGGCGCGCAACCGGTTCACATAGTCGATCAGCACGAGGTTGTCGTTGACGACGACGCCGGCAGCGGCGCCGATTCCGAAGAAGGAAAAGAGCGCGAAATCGAGGCCGAAGAGGAAGTGACCGAACGCCGCGCCCATAAACCCGAACGGAATGGCGCACATCACCAGCACCGGCTGCCAGTAAGAGCTGAAAGCGATCGCCAGCAGCATATACATGGCGAAGAAAGCGATCGCATAAAGCATCAGGAATTCTGACATGAATTCAGCTTGCGCTTCAGCATCGCCGCGCGCCGCCAGATTGACTTCAGGGTGACGCAGCTTCCAGTCGGGAACGAATTCCTCATTGAATATTTTCATGATCGCAGCGCGATCCACATCTTCGCGCAATTCGGCGGTCACGCGCGCAGAGCGCGTACGGTCGCGCCGTTCGATGCGCTTGAAGCTCGGCGCGAATTCAGCATCGGCGACCGCCGACAGCGGCACTTCACGCCCATCGGCGGTGCGAACCCGCATGCTTTCGATGGTGGTCAGCGACTCGCGCGCTGCGCGGGGATAGCGCACCATGACGCGAACGTCCTGTCCGTCGCGTGGCAGCCGCTGGACCTCTTCGCCGTAAAACGCCTGCCTGACCTGACGCGAGACATCCGCCAGGGTCAGTCCGAATCGTTCCGCGCCGGGTTTCAGGTTGATCTGGAGTTCCGGCGTTTCCGACTGCAGGTTGTTGCGGACGTCATAGACGCCGGGGAGGGTGCGCAGGAAGTTTTGCACATCCAGCGTGGCGATGCGCAAATCCTCAAGATTGTCGGATTCAATGCCGAAGGCGAAGTCGGGTCCGCCGTCGTTGATCGTATAGGTGACGTTGATTTCTTCGGCGTCGGGAATGTCAGCCAGATAGCTCCGGAACTCTTCGGCGACAACCTGTGTGGAATCTTTTCGATGTTCGGCGTCGACAATCGTCACGAAGGACGTGACGCTGCCCTCATCAGCGCGAATATAAACGGATCTAACGAAATCACTGCCATCTTTGGCTTCGCCGCGCGCTTCCTTCAATTTTTCAGCTGCCGTTTCGACTTCATCAAAGATCTGCAGGCTCCGGTTAAAGGACGCGCCTTCCGGCAGGCGGACATTCATGGATATGAACGTGCCTTGAACTTCAGGCATGAACTTGAAGGAAATCCACCCCTGCGCCAGCAGCGCGGTCGCCACCGCGAACGCAACGATGAACCCGGCAACGGTAAAATACCGGATCCGCAGCGCCGTGATGATGATCGGCCGGTAAACGTTCTGGGCGAAGTCCATCAGGCCTTCGGAGAACATTCTCTGCATCTTGTAGTACACGCCGTCCCGGTTCTGGCGCTTCATATGCGCCAGGTGGGAAGGGAGGATGAAAAACGACTCGATGAGCGAGAAGGTGAGCGCGAAAATGATGGTCAGCGTGATGTGCTTTGTAAATTGCGCGGTGCCGCCGGACATGAACAGCCATGGCATGAACGCAATCATGGTTGTCAGCACGGCGAAGAACACCGGTTTGGCCACCAGTTGCGTTCCGGCAATCGCAGCGTTGAGGCCGCTGTTTCCATCTTCGGTCTGGTTGTGAATGCTTTCGCCGACAATGATTGCGTCATCCACCACGACGCCAATGACGAGCAGGAATGCAAACAAAGAGAGCATGTTCAGCGACACGCCGGTCATCGGCATGAAGATGAAGGCGCCGGCAAAAGAAACGGTGATGCCGATGCTGACCCAGAAAGCGACGGCCGGGCGCAGGAACAGCAGCAGGATGATCAGCACCAGCACAAGGCCGATGACGGCGTTTGATGAAACGAGATCCATCCTGGCGAAATATAGATCCGCCGTGTCAAACCAGATGAGAAGTTGCGCCGTCCCGTCGAGCTCCGTGTTCTTTTCTTCAACCCATTTATTCACGGCCGCAGACAAGGCGACGATGTTCAGGGTTTCCGGCGCATTGACGGCAAGAGAAATTGACGGCTGGCCGTTCATTTCCCGCTTCATATTGCGGTCTTCAAAGCCATCGACGACGCGGGCGATGTCGCTGACGTAAAGGACCGACCCGTCGGGGTTTTGCCGGACGACAATCCGGCTGAACTCTTCTTCAGTATCTGCAAGCGCGCGCGCGGCCACCTGAATATTGCCGGTTTCGGTGCGGACCTGGCCGGCGGCGATATTCAGCGACGAGCCGCGAATGGCGCGGGCGACATCGTCAAAGGTCAGGCCATACCGGCGCAGCGCGTCTTCCGACACTTCGATAGAGACCTCTTCACGCAAGGCGCCCCACAATTCCACCAGGGGCGAGCTGTCGGGCAACTGGGCCACTTCATCGCGCAGTTCGCGCGCCAGCCGGTTCAACTCCCGTTCCGACATGTCCCCATACAGCGCCATGTAAATTGCGCCGCTTTCATTTCGCCACTGTGCGACGACCGGCGGGAATGCGTCCTGCGGCAAGGTGGAGATGCCGTCGATCCGGTTCTTGATGTCGTTCAGGAACTGCGTCGCATCAATCGTATCAAGGCCTTCGATATTGAGCGTGGCGCTGCCTTCGCGCGCGGTGGAGTCGATGTGCTCGACGCCGTCAATATCGGCGATGGCTTCTTCGATGCGCAGAATGATCTGCTCTTCAATTTCAATTGGAGAGGCGCCGGGCCAGGCGACGCTGATTGTTGCGCCGTTAAAATCGGCCGACGGAAAGACCTCTCGTTCCAGACGCAAAAACGCAAGCGCGCCGGTGACGAGGATCGCCACCATCAACAGATTGGCGGCGACGCTGTTTTTCGACCACCAGGCAATGAGGCCGTTCATCAATTATCTCCCGCCGAAATTTTTTCGCCTTCGCCGCTTTGGGCGACAGTCTGCTCGCCGGGACGAATGGCGGATGGATCGGCCGGGGTCACCTTGTCTCCTTCACCGGCCCCGCGCAGCGGCGAAATGATCACTTTTTCACCGTCCTCAATTCCGGAAGAAATCGTGATGGTGTCCTTCTCGGCGGAAACAACCGTGACGGTGCGTTTGACGACAGTATCGTCTGCGTCAACCACATAGACGGTGTCACGGCCGTAGAGCGCCGAGCGAGGCAACACAATTGCGTTCTCATATGGCTTGCCTTCGATTGTCGCATTGACAAACAGGCCCATGGCCAGCGGCGTGCCATTATCGGACCCCGCGCCATACGGGTCATCGACCACAGCGATCGCGAAAATCTGCCGCGTGGTGGGGTCAATGGCGCCGTCGGTTCTTTCGATGCGTCCCACCCAGCTGTGTTCCTGACCGCCGATAATGGCTGACATAATGACGGGCGGACCCGGATTTTCCTTGGTCGCCGTAAACGCGATCGGCAGCCCAAGTTTTGCGAGATCATTGTCGTTCAGCGGGAAACGAATTTCCGCAACATCCGTTGAAAAGATGCGGCCCAACTGCGCGCCGGGCGCAACATACTGGCCGACGCCGGCGATGCGTTCGCGCACCCGTCCTTTAAACGGCGCGCGGATTGTCGTGCGATCGACGTTCATCTGCGCAGCCCTGTATTCGGCTTGCGCTTGCGAAAGCTGCGGCAGGCGCAGGGCGAGATCGGTTGGATCTTCCCGGTTGCCGAGCTCTTCATAGTCTCGCCGGGCGAGCGCGGCTTCGGCCTCTTCCTGGGCGAGGCGCGAGCGCGCCGCCGCCGCTGTGGCGCGATAGGGCGCGTCCTCAATCTGGATCAGCACGTCGCCTTCTTCAAAGGCGCCGCCATTGACGAATTCAGGCGATGTCGAAACGATCTGTCCGGCCACCTGTGCGGTCAAGGAAATATCCGTGCGCGGCCGAACTTCGCCCTGCGCGGAGACGTCGAGCGTGACGGACGTCTCGTCAGCAACGGCATAGAACACGGTTGGCGGCACGATGTCGGGTTCTGTCGGCTCAATTTTCGGCCGCAGGGCGCCCATCATGCCAATCAGGCCGACGCCCACGACAAAAATGCCGATCGTGCCGAAGATCGTGATGATTTTACGAAACATGACAGTTACTTACTCTCCGGTGTCGGCTCCCGCCAGCGACACGAGTTCGTCTTGCGTCAGAAAATCCCCGCCTATCGCAAGATAAAGCTGAACCCGGTTTGAAACGCGCTGTTGTTGCGCCTGTATATATGCGCTTTCCGACGAAATCCGACGGGTCTGCGCATCCAATAGATTAAAGATTGTTGCTGCGCCGCTGTTGTAACGGCGCTCGGTCAGATCTTCCGCCGCAGCCGCTTCTTCGTAAGCAAGACGCAGCGCATCCTCGCGCGCGGCGAGCAAGGTCTCGGCGGCGATTGCATTTTCCGCTTCCTGATAGGCGTTCAATGCTGTCTGCGCGTAGCCGTAAAGCGTGGCCTCCGCCGCAGCGCGCGCGCGTTTGGAATTGGCGAGAAGCCGCCCGCCCTGGAATACCGGCTGGAACAGGCCGCCGATGATATTGCCCGCAAGACGTTCCGGATCGATCAGATCGGCAAGGTCGGGGCCGGACGTGCCGAGCTGCGAGGTCAGCGTCAGCTGCGGCAACATCTGCTTGCGCGCGGCGCGGGCGCGAAGGCCGGCGGCTTCCATGCGCGCTTCTGCGGCGGCGAGGTCGGGACGGCGAGCAAGAATCTCCCCGGGCGCGCCGGCGCCAGCAAGCGGCGGCAGGTCCGGCAATGATTCAGCGGCTGCAAGTTCCGCCGCCGGATAGCGGCCCAGCAACACTTCAAGGGCGCGCGAGGCTTCCATCTCAAGGCGCTGGCGCAGCGCGAGGTTGGCTTGACTGGACCCCAGCGCCGAGCGCGACAGGCGGACATCGAGGCTTGACGAAACGCCGCGCTCATAACGCCTTTCGGTGACGCGCAGGTTTCGTTCGCGCGCCTCAGTATCGCGTTCGGCGAGTTCGCGTTGCTGGCGGGCTTCAATCAAGGCGAACCAGGCCTGCGATACGCGCGCGGCCAGCGACAGCCGCGCGGCTTCGAGATCGGCGTAAGCGGCGGCGGCTTCCTTGTAGGAAGCGCGCGTCTGGTCGGTCAGGCGTCCCCAGACATCCAGCTCCCAGCGGATCTGGGCGCCGATGGAAAAATTGTTGATGTAAAGGCGCCGGTCGGGAAGGTCCTGTTCGGCGATGCCGTCGCCGTCAAGATCGAGACCGTCGAGTTTTCCGTCATTGTTTGAATCGACGCCGAACTGGTCTTCAAGCTCCTGCGCCCGCAGTCCGCTGAGACTCGTATTGCCGCCCGCCTGTGCCGCGGAAGTGGGATCGGTGACGATGGCGTTGCGGCTCGCATTGCCTGAAATGCCGAGCGTCGGCAGCAGGTCGGCGCGGGTAATTTTCGCTGTCGAGCGCGCCTGCTCGAGATTGGCGGCGGCGGCGAGGAAATCATTGTTGTGATCGAGCGCTTCATCGATAAGCCCGCGCAACAGGGAATCATCGAACGCCGCGACCCAGTCTCCGGTCGGCGGCGTGCTGAGGGACTCATCAGCGGACCACGCAGCGGGCGAATCCGGAAGCTGCGCGTCCAAGAGTTCCTGATCTACGCTTGCGCACGATGCCGCCATCAAGGCGACCAGCGCCACGCCCCCGATTCGCATGGGTTTCACTCCTTAAAAACTTGACCGGCGTTTTCACCGGCGTCTCGCTCCTACTTGTCCGCTGTTTGATCGAACCGCAAGCGTCAAGCGGCGGGCAGTTCCATGGATGCGGCGAACAGCGGTTGAGCGCAGTTTTCCTAACCAATTGAAAACACGAGACGATAAAATTTTAATGAAGACATGGGCGCCAGGACAGTGAATAAAAGCCCATCAACTTCGAAATCAGAAATAGATTCAAGATGTTGTATGGAGGCCACGGCCGGAATCGAACCGGCGTACACGGCTTTGCAGGCCGCTGCGTCACCACTCCGCCACGTGGCCGGACCAGAAACCGCCTCGTGGTGAGAAAAAGCGGTCGGAGAAGGGCCGTCCTCTTAGCGCGGGCGCATGGGTTGGTCAAAGGGAACTTGGCCGGGAGCGCCGCCATGATGAAATTTTGCAAACTCTCGGGCCACGGCTGGCTGGCGGTGCGTTGCAAGGCGGCGCGGCGGGTTGTATGCCGCATCCGGAAACCGGCGAATTAGAGGCTTCACATGGACTTCAAGGCAGCGCGGCGGCGGATGGTGGACAGCCAGGTGCGGACCAATGACGTCACCGATCTGCGGCTGCAAACGGCGCTCGAAACCGTTCCGCGCGAAGATTTCCTGCCGGCGGAGCTGCGCGATCAGGCCTATGTGGAGCGCGAGCTTCCATATGCGCCGGGCCGGTCGCTGATGACGGTCCGTGATTTCGCCAAGCTGGCTGCGGCTGCGCAGCCACGACCAGGCGAGCTTGTCTTGTGCGCCGCCGCCGGCGCCGGCTACGCCTCCGCCGTTCTGGCGCAGCTCGTCGACATGGTGGTGGCTGTCGAAAGCGATGAGGCGCTGGCCGCCGCCGCTCAGGAAAACCTGACCCGGGCCGGCGTCGCCAATGCTGCGGTGCTGACCAGCGACAACGCCAAAGGCGCTCCAGGTCAGGGGCCTTTCGACCTGATCTTTGTCGATGGCGTTATCGAAGTCCGTCCGGACGCCCTGCTGGCGCAACTGAAAGACAACGGGCGCCTGGCCGCGCTGTTTCGCCGGAATGGCGTGTCGCGCGGCGTGATTTACCGGCGCAGCGGCGACGCCTTTGCAGGCTCGGAAAAATTCGACGCCAGCGCGAAATCAGTGCTGCCCGGCTTCGCTGCAGAGAAATCCTTCGTCTTTTAACCGTATATTCACGCTGCAAGCTGCGGAATCGCCTTGAAGAATGGCCGTGAAGGCTCAGATTAGCGCGTGCGCCTGCGCTATAGTATGGTTGCGTGGTCCGGAGGAGGGTGGCGTTGCGAAAATCGATGGGACTGCTGGCGGCCCTGAGCGCTTTTTGCGTGTTCCCGGCGCCTGCTTCTGCTGAATCCTTGCGCGATGCGCTGGCGATTGCGTACCAGACCAATCCGACCATCCGTGCGGAACGGGCCCGGTTGCGGGCGCTGCGGGAAACGCGGGCGCAAGCCTGGGCGGGCGCGCTGCCGCAGATATCGGCGGGCGGAAGCTACGACAGGGTCGACACGACGCAATCCTCCACCCTGGAGACCAGCTCAAGCAAGCTGAACTCGCTCGGCGCCAGCGTCACTGCGGAGCAACCGCTCTTCACCGGCTTTCGCAATCTCAACGCCATCAAGCAGGCGGGCGCCCGGATTCGCGCCGGCGGCGCGCAACTGGCCGGCGCGGAACAGCAAATCCTCCTGGACGTGGCGGGCGCCTACTTCAACGTCCTGCGCAATCTCGCCGTGTTCGATCTCAACACCCAGAACGTGACTGTCCTCGTGCGCCAGCAGGAAATGGCGAAAGCGCGGTTTAATGTCGGGGAAATTACGCGCACGGACGTTTCTCAGGCTGAAGCGCGTCTTGCCGAGGCCAGGGCGCGTTTGTCGTCAGCGCAGGGAAACCTTGCGATCGCCCGCGCCAACTACGCGCAGCTTGTCGGGCAGATGCCCGGCGATCTCGACAAGGAAACCGAATTGCCGACCTTGCCGGAAACGCTTGAAGCGGCGCAAGCGGTTGCGATGCAGTACGCCCCGGCGCTGATTGCGGCCCGCGAACAGGCCGAAGTTTCTCGCCGTCAGGTCAACATCGCTCGCGGCGCCTTTATGCCGTCTGTTTCCTTGACTGCTGGTTATCAGTATGCGGAGGAACCGAGCTTCTTTATACAAAACAGCGAAGAGTTCCGGTTCGGCGCGCGCGCTTCCATGCCGATCTTTCTGGGCGGCCTGAATTTCTCCAGAGTGAGGGAGGCCAAGGCGCTGCATGACGGCGATCGCTCAGGCGTTGTGGAAGCAGAACGCCAGGTGGACGCGCAGACGATTTCCGCCTGGGAGCGCCTCGTCACCACCCGCGCGATTGCAAGGTCTGCAGCCGCGTCGGTCGAAGCCAATACGCTGGCCCTGGAAGGGGTTCGCGCCGAGGCCATGGTCGGCACCCGCTCGACGCTCGATGTCTTGAACGCCGAGCAGGAATATCTGAACGCGCAGGTCAATCTGGTCAGCGCCCAGCGCGACGCCCAGACGGCGGCCTTTGGCTTGCTGGCGGCGATCGGCGTCCTGACGCCGGAGGCGCTGGGAATTTCCGCTGCGGTGGAGGACGGCGCGCTAAGCCTCTATGATGAGTGATCTTTTGGCGAGGAAAGCCTTGATAAGTACCGCGAAGCGCCCGAAAACGACAGGAATGCGCAGGCTTATTGCGCCTTACAATTGATTTGACCCGCTAAAGGGGACCCTTGGTCAATGGAAAACGCCCAACCGGAACCGAGCATGGAAGAAATCCTGGCCTCCATCCGCCGCATCATTTCGGAGGATGAGGAGGATCAGGGTCCGGCAACCGCCAGGCCCGCGCCCGAAAAGTCTGCGGCGAAACCGGAACTGACCCTGACGCCGTCCGCGAGCGCTTCTCCCGCGCCTTCAGCGCCGCCGAGCGCGCCGGCGCCTCAGGCGGAACCCCGCCCGCGCGCACAAAGCCCTGATTTTATGAAGAAAACCGTGGCGGCCCCCATGCAAGATGATCTCAGCGAAGAAATCCTCGACCACACGACCGCAGCCGCCGCCTCTCAGGCGTTCCGGTCGCTTTCGCAATCAGTGCGGATTTCCGAAGGGCCGGGCAAGACGCTGGAAGACATCGTCACCGAAATGCTCCGTCCGATGGTCAAGGAATGGCTCGACGCCAATCTTCCGGCGATCGTCGAAGAAAAAGTCGAGGAAGAAGTCCAGCGCGTGGCGCGCCGCCGCCGGGGCTGATCTTCTCGCCGAAATTCGTATTGTAAAGAGCCGGCGAGAGCCGGCTTTTTCTTTGCTTCAAGCCCGATCAGCGCAGGCGTAAAATGATCCCCTATCCGAAGACCAAAACAGTCGGCCAAACAGACATAATGTTTGGCGTCGCCGTGGCCGACCCTTATCGCTGGCTCGAAGGCGATGTGCGCGAAAACCCGGAAGTCGCCGAATGGGTGAAAGCCCAGAATGACACGACGTTTGCGTATTTAAGCAGCCTGTCCGGGCGCGATGCGATCCGGAAGCGGCTGCGGACGCTGTGGGATTACGAAAAATTCACGCTGCCTGAAAAAGCCGGGGAGCGCATTTTCTTCCGCCGCAATGACGGGCTGCAAAACCAGTTCGTCTTGTTCGTGCAGGATGGCGAAGGCGAGCCGCGCCTGCTGCTCGATCCGAACACATGGTCGGCGGACGGCGCCACGGCGCTTGCGGGATTTGAGCCAAGTCCTGACGGCGCGCATGTTGCGTATCTTGTGCAGGATGGCGGATCGGACTGGCATTCGATCAAACTCGTCAATGTCGATTCAGGCGCGATCAAAGACGATCTGATCGAGTGGGTGAAATTCTCTGGCGTCAGCTGGGCGAAAGACGGCTCCGGTTTTTATTATTCGCGCTATCGCGAACCTGAAACGGGCGCCGCCTTTCAGAGTTTGAATCTCAATCAGGCGGTTTACTTTCACAAACTTGGTGATGAGCAAAGTAACGATCGTTTGGTTTACGCGCGGCCCGATCATCCCGAACACGGATTTTCTGCAGCGGTTTCCAGCGACGGCGCGACGCTGGTCATCACGGTCTGGAAAGGCACGGATGACCGATATGAAGTGGTGCTTATGGACTTGGCTGAGCCCGAGGCGCCGCCGGTCAATCTCGTGACCGGATTCGAGAACAATTACAGCTACGTCGCGACCGCTGGCGGGCGCCATTTCTTCATCACCAATCGCGATGCGCCGAAAGGCAAAGTCGTATCAACGCCTGCAAACGCCGCCGCTGCAGACTGGCGCGATATTGTGCCGGAAAGCGATGGCGTGCTGGCCGGGGCCAATATCGTCGGCGGACGGATTTTCGCCGCCTATATGGAAGACGTGAAATCCGTCGTGCGGATGTTCGCGCCGGACGGCGCGCCGCTGGGTCTGGTTGATCTGCCCGGCGTCGGTTCCGCAAACGGGTTTGGCGGCGAGCCTGATGAGGCGGAAACGTTTTTCAGTTTTGAAAGTTTCAACCGCCCGGCGACCATTTTCCGGCTCAACATTGCAACCGGCGAACAGACCATCTTCAAACAGGCCGCCGCGCCGTTCGAGCCCGATGACTATGATGTGCGGCAAGTGTTTTATCCGTCAAAGGACGGAACGAAGATTCCGATGTTCATCGCGCATCGCAAAGACCTAGATCTGTCGCGAAGCGCGCCAACGCTGCTCTATGGTTATGGCGGCTTCAACGTGCCGCTGCCGCCGGCGTTTTCAGTGACGCGGCTGCAGTGGATGGAAATGGGCGGCGTGCTGGCGGTCGCAAATCTGCGCGGCGGCGGCGAGTTCGGGAAGGCATGGCATGACGCCGGGCGGCTCTTGAACAAGCAGAACACGTTCGACGATTTCATCGCGGCGGGGGAATATCTGATCGCGGAAGGGATCACGGCTAAAGACAAGCTCGCCATTCAGGGCGGTTCCAATGGCGGGCTGCTGGTCGGCGCGGTGGTCAATCAGCGCCCGGATTTGTTCGCAGCCGCGCTGGCTGCGGTGGGCGTCATGGACATGCTGCGCTTCAACCAGTTCACGGCGGGAAGGTTCTGGGTCGACGATTATGGCGACCCGGCGGAGGAGGCGCATTTCCGCAACCTCTTTTCCTTTTCGCCGTACCATAATGTCCGCAACGGCGAGGAGCATCCGGCGATCCTGGTGACGACGGCCGACACGGACGACCGGGTGGTGCCGGGGCATTCCTTCAAATACGTCGCGGCGCTGCAGGCCGCTGATATCGGCGGCAAGCCGCACCTCATTCGGATCGAGACCCGCGCCGGCCATGGCGCCGGCAAACCAACCGACAAGATCATCGAGGAATACGTCGATATGTGGGCGTTTATCGCCCATTGGACGGGGCTTTCGGCGCCGCGCGGCTGAACCGCCGCGAAAGCGGTTGAGCATTGGCCCGGCGGCGGATAAACCCGGTCTTTCGCAGCTGCAGAATGACCGGACCCATGGCCGATAAGACTCTCGACAAACATTTCGATTTCAACGCCGCCGAGCCCCGCCTTTATGAGGCGTGGGAGCAATCCGGCGCGTTCAAGCCCCAATCAAATAAAGAGGGCGGCGAAGGCGAGCCCTTCACCATCGTCATTCCGCCGCCCAACGTCACGGGCTCGCTGCATATGGGTCACGCGCTCAACAATACGCTGCAGGACATTCTCTGCCGGTTCGAGCGGATGCGCGGCAAGTCGGTGCTGTGGCAGCCGGGGACCGACCATGCGGGCATCGCGACGCAAATGGTGGTTGAGCGCCAGCTTGCCGAAAAGCAGGAGCCGTCGCGCCGCGACATGGGCCGCGACGCTTTTGTCGAGCGCGTCTGGAAATGGCGCCACGAATCCGGCGGCGCCATCATCAACCAGCTAAAGCGCCTCGGCGCCTCGTGTGACTGGTCGCGCGAGCGGTTTACGATGGGCGAGGATGGTTCGGCTGACGACCAGATGGTCAAGGCGGTGATGAAGGTCTTCGTTGATCTCTACAAGGAAGGTCTCATCTATCGCGACAAGCGCCTCGTCAACTGGGACCCGAAATTCGAAACCGCGATTTCCGATCTCGAAGTGGAGAACACCGAAGTCGACGGCCATATGTGGCATTTCAAATATCCGCTGGCCGGCGGCGCCACTTATGAATATGTCGAGAAAGACGCAGACGGAAACATAACCCTGCGCGAGACCCGCGATTACATTTCCATCGCAACAACGCGGCCCGAGACCATGCTTGGCGACGGCGCCGTGGCGGTGCACCCCAGCGACGAGCGTTACGCGCCGATTGTCGGCAAGCTCTGCGAGATCCCGGTGGGCCCGAAAGCGCATCGGCGTTTGATCCCGATTATTACGGACGAATATCCGGACCCGGATTTCGGCTCTGGCGCGGTGAAGATCACCGGCGCCCACGACTTCAACGACTATCAGGTGGCGAAACGTAGCGACATTCCCATGTACCGCCTGATGGACATGAAGGGCGCCATGCGCGATGACGGCGCGCCCTACGCGCAAGAAGCGGCGAAAGCGAAAAGCCTGGTGGAGCAGGGCGGCGCGCCCGATACGGCCTATGTCGACGGGATCAATCTCGTGCCGGATGAGTATCGCGGGTTGGATCGCTTCGAAGCGCGCAAACGCGTCGTCGCCGATATCGATTCTGAGGGCCTGATGATTACGGTCGAAGACAAAAAGATCATGCAGCCTTTCGGCGACCGCTCCGGCGTCGTCATCGAACCGATGCTCACCGATCAGTGGTTTGTCGATGCGAAAACTTTGGCGAAGCCCGCCATCGAAGCGGTGGAGTCGGGCAAGACCAAATTCGTGCCGGAAAACTGGTCGAAGACGTATTTTCAGTGGATGAACAATATCGAGCCGTGGTGCGTTTCGCGCCAGCTCTGGTGGGGGCATCGCATCCCGGCGTGGTATGGGCCGGACGGACATTACTTTGTCGCTGAAAACGAAGAGGAAGCGACAAAGGTCGCAATCGGGAAATATACGAGTGAAGGATATACGCTCGAAGACATCAACAATATGCGCCGCCACGAAAAAAATGCGGCGCCGTTGCTGGTGCAAGACGAAGACGTCCTCGATACATGGTTCTCCTCGGCGTTGTGGCCGTTTTCGACTCTCGGCTGGCCGTGTGAGACGGCGGAGCTGAAAAAGCATTATCCGACATCGGTTCTCGTCACCGCCCATGACATCATCTTTTTCTGGGTGGCGCGGATGATGATGGACGGCATCCACTTCATGAAAGAGGTCCCGTTCCACACGGTCTACATCCACGCGCTGGTGCTCGACGAGCACGGCCAGAAAATGTCGAAGTCGAAAGGCAACGTCATCGACCCGCTGGTGCTGATCGAGAAGTTCGGCGCCGATGCGTTGCGCTTTACGCTGGCTGCACAAGCCGCGCAGGGCCGCAATATCCGCCTGTCGGAATCGCGCGTCGAAGGCTATCGCAATTTCTCAACCAAGCTGTGGAACGCCGCGCGTTTTGCGGAGATGAATGAGTGCAGGCCGGACGCCTCCTTCGATCCGGCCAAGGCGACGCTGACGCTCAACCGGTGGATCGTCCATGAAGCGAACCAGTGCGCGGCGGATGTGACCCGCGAGATCGAGGCCTATCGCTTCAACGATGCGGCCGGCGCGATCTACAAATTTGTCTGGAATGTCTTCTGCGACTGGTATCTCGAACTCGCCAAGCCCGTCTTCATGGGCGAGGACGAAGCGGCGAAAACCGAGACCCGCGCGGCGGCGGCGTGGGCGCTTGACCGCATATTGCAGCTTTTGCACCCGTTCATGCCGTACATCACCGAAGAACTCTGGGGCGCATTTGCGAAACGCGACGCGCTGATGGTCAGTGAATGGCCGGTTTTCAACGACGCGTTGAAAAACGACGATGCGGCGGCGGAAATGAACTGGGTGATCGATTTGATCTCCGGCGTGCGTTCGGTGCGTCAGGAAATGAACGTGCCGGTGGCGGCAAAGATTCCGCTGATCTTTGTCGGCGGGTCAGCTGACGACCACGCGAAACTTGCGCGCCATGATGATGTCTTAAAACGTCTCGCGCGCCTGTCGGACATCAAGAACGCGGACGCTGCGCCAAAAGGCGCGGTGCAGATCGTTCATGGCGGCGCAGTGGCGGCGCTGCCCGTTGCAGACTTCATCGACATCGCGGCGGAAAAGGCGCGCCTCGTAAAGGAAAAAGACAAGGCCGAGAAAGAGATCGCCGGAATCGACAAGAAGCTCGCCAACAAGAACTTCGTCGACAAGGCGCCGCCAGCGGTGGTCGAAGAACAGCACGCGCGCCGCGCCAATTTCGAAGCGGAGCTGGTCACGCTTGATGCAGCGCTGGCGCGCCTTCGCGACCTTTAAACAATAACACCTTCATCGGGAGGAGCATAATTCATTGTGCGCGATGAATTATGAGTCGCGAAGGATCGGCGACAGGCGCCGCGCCTGCGGCCGATCCTTCGCGACGCAAGCCGCTTTGTGCTGAAAGCGGATTGCTCCTCACGATGGGGGCGCTGTTGTTTCGGTTTTAATTCAGTTTGGCAATGAACGTCGTGTCGGCGTCACTCGTCGCCAGTGCCTGCGTGTCCGTCGCCTCAACCGGCTTGCGCGCTGCGACCAGCAGCCCGTGCACATCGGCGCCGCGATCCTTGCGCAGGACCGCCTGCTCCATGGTGACGATTTCAAGCCCGGCGGCTTTCAGCGCGCTGCTGACATAGGTCGCCGAATGAGCAAAACGCAGACTTTCGCGCAGAACGATGTCGCCGGCCTCAGAGCGTTCAACCGAAAACGCAAACAAGGCGCCCGGCGCCAGTTTCGCCGAAGCCGCCGCGAAGACGCGCGTGAGGTCGCCAAGATAAATGAACACATCGGCGGCCAGCATCAGATCGTATTTGTGTTCTGCAGCAGCGAGGAAACTTAAAACGTCGGTGCAGGTCAATTCGTTGTAAACGCCCTTGGCCCGCGCCTCGTCGATCATCGCGCTCGCAAGATCGACGCCTTCAAGCCATCCGGCGCTGGCGACGAACGCCTCGCCCGCGAGACCGGTGCCGCAGCCGAGATCGAGCACGCGGGCGAAATGCGGCGGTTCAACCCCGCCTAAATCCGTCACCATGGCGGCGAGTTTTTGCGGCGTTGCGTAACCCAGCCGTTCGACCAGCGCCTTGTCAAAATCCTTCGCATAGGAATTGAACAGGCCCTCCACATAGGCGAGGGGCGCGGCGTCGATGTCGACGCTCGCATCAAGCCGCGAAAGTTCGAGACTGGCGCCGAGCGCATCGGCGCCGTCAAGGTGCAGCGCCTCGCGAAAGGCCTGGGCGGCGGCTTGCGGATCGTGCGCATCGCGACGCGCGCGGCCAAGAGCGAACCACGCATCGGGCCATCGCGGCGCGCGCTCAAGCGCCTGCTCAAAAAGTTCCGCAGCGGCGGCGCAGTCGCCTTCGCGGGCGAGCTCCAGCCCGTACTGATACCGGCGGTCGGCGATCAGATCGCCCGAGGACCGCATGACGCGACGCATAAAGACTCCGGAAGAAACCCGGGCGATAGCCCAGCCGCGGATTTGATCGCGGCCCGCGCAAAAAGCAAGGGGGAACCGATCGCTCGATCAGGCGAAGGCGATTTGAGCGATCGGCGGCAGGTAAGCGCTCAACTGGCGCCAGCTATCGCCGCCGTCCTCGCTCACCCACAGGTTGCCGGTGGTGGAGCCCATGGCCAGCCGGAACCCGGTCTCATCCACGTCCAGCGCGTGGCGGTAAACGAGGTCGTAGCTCGCTTCCTCGGGCAGTCCCTTCGATTGCATGGCGAAGCTTTTTCCGCCGTCCTTTGTCCGGTTGACGATGAGCTTGCCGTCGACCGGCACGCGGCGCTCGTCCTTGACGCCGGGAACCAGCCAGGCCGTGTCCGGATCATCGGGGTGCGCCGCGACTGCAAAACCGAAAACCGCCGGCTTGATGTCGGTGAACTCTACAAAGCTTTCGCCGCCGTCGCGCGACAGGAATACGCCATTATGATGCTGGCACCAGATTGTGTCGGGTGCGCGCGCACACATGGCGAGGCGATGCGGGTCCTGCGTGTTCAACTCCTCCGACTGTTCCGGCGGCGTGTAGTCAGAACGAAGCCCCGCGCCGGTCAGACGCCAGCTTGCGCCGCGATCATCCGACTTCCAGACGCCGCCGCAGGAAATCCCGAGGGTGAGCTTTTTAGAGTCGCGCGGATCGACCAGAATGGAATGAATGCCCGGCTTGTCGTAACCGCCGCCGAACCATCCGGCGCGTTCCTCGCGATTCCACAATGACTCCACAAGCGTCCAGCTTTCGCCGCGGTTGTCGCTGCGAAAAAGCGCGCCCGGAATGACGCCCGCCCAGATGACGCCGGGCTCGTCCGCGCCGCCGGACTCCAGCGTCCAGATCATCTCGACGGACGGCGCATCGGCGTCGCCTTCCGCTGCTTTCGCAAAAGCCGGCGGCGTCAGTTCTTTCCAGGTCGCGCCGTCATCGTCAGACCGGTGCAGCTTGGCGCCGAAATGTCCGAGATTGAGCGCTGCGTACAGCGCGCCATCGCGCCCGTTTTCCTTGCGATTGTCTTTCAAAACGGCGCTCACCGGTTCGCCGAGGAAAGCGGGCGCGCCGGTTTTCCAGTCGCCGCCGTCACGGCGATAGGTGAAAAGCCCCTTTCGGCTCGCGACGTAAAAGACATCGGCCATGCTTTTTCTCCCGATCCGTTTTATGAGACCAATCACAAAACCAACTAACCTATTGAAAATACTAATAAAATCGTACTTCCATATGTGTAAGCGTGTAAGAAACTGTGTAAGTTTGCTCCCCTTTCTTTGTTGCTTCCAGTTCGCGCTATAGCAACCAATTTCCGATATTACTAGCTCAAACTGTCAAAAAGTGATAGTTTTGATAAGTGAAATCGGAAAACGCTTATATGAAAGCCAAAGACTATATCGACGACCTCGTAAAACGGGGGCGTTATACTTTTAGCTCGGAAGAAGCTTTGAGCGCTTTAGGGACGCAGGCCAACGCGGTCTATTTATCGCTTCATAGGCTGAAAAAGCAGGGTGAAATAGCAACGCCTGCGCGGGGCTTTTACACTATCATTCCGCTCGAATATCGATCTTTGGGAAGCTTACCACCGGAGCAGTTTATTCCTGCACTGATGGATCATCTGGGGCTTGCCTACTACGCAGGCCTGCTTTCCGCCGCCCAATATTACGGTGCGGCGCATCACCGCCCGCAGGAATTCCAAGTGTTCGTTGCACGCAATCGCAAACCCATCAAATGCGGTGCAGTGCGAATCGCATTTATAGCCCGTAAAAATGTAGGTGAGGTGAGCGTTCAAAGCTTCAATACTCCCGCCGGGACAATCCGCGTATCGACTCCGGAAGCCACGGCGTTGGACTTGGTGGGGTATTACCAGCATGCCGGCGGCATGGATCAGGTTGCAACAATTCTTTCGGAACTCGGAGAAAAATTAGACCCTGACAAGCTTGTAGCAGCGGCAAAAAGTGCTCCGGTCCCATGGGCGCAACGTCTGGGGTATCTCCTTGAGTTCGTTGAACACAACACTCTAACTGACCCGCTACAGGAGTATGTGCAGGGGCGGGCAAGAGACTATACCGAGCTACTTCCTGCGTCAGAAAGAAAAGACGCCCAGCGTTCGGCGCGATGGAAGCTCATTATCAATGCTGATGTGGAGGCAGAACTATGATCCCGCGCGCCCACATCATCGAATGGCGCAAAGAAGCGCCTTGGATTCACAATGCGCAGGTCGAACAGGATTTGATAATCAGCCGCGCCTTTGTCGAGATATTTTCCAATCCTGTCCTGAAAAGCGCATTGGCGTTTCGTGGCGGGACAGCGCTTTACAAGCTGTTTATGAAGCCGCCTGCGCGATACTCCGAAGATATAGACCTCGTGCAGATCAGGGCGGAACCGGCAGGCGAGATCATGGGGGCCTTGCAGGATTTGCTCAACCCGTGGCTCGGCGAGCCGAAATACAAACAGGCAGCGGGAAGGGTGAGGCATGATGTCAATCAGTGTGAAATGGTTGCGGGGAGCGGATTTGAACCGCTGACCTACAGGTTACCCGCCGGACAGCGCCTGAAAGACGAAGACGCGGTCATTCTCGGCGACGGCGTCGCTGAGCGTCACGCGGTCCGAAATCGCAGCGTCGTTGATGAAGATATTGACGTGTTTTCTGAGGCGGTGCTGATCGTCGAGAATGTAGCCGCGCAGGGGGGCGTTCTCTTCGAACACCGCCTCCATCACGGCGCGCACCGTCTTGCCCGGCGCCGTCGCCGGCGGGCAGGGCAGGTGCTTTTGAAGATTATCCGTAAAGGCGATACGGGCCATATCCGCGCCATTATCTGAACAGGTCGCAAGCATATAGTCGAACGGCTCGCCAGCCAATTGTCAACTGCCGGTTGTAATTGTCCGGGGCGTTTATGGGCCGCTTACGAACCGGATGCGCTCATCCTCGACAGAGAGAACGTCTTCCAGTTCGTAGATGTTTTCATAACCGTAACCGAACAGATTAATGAAGGTGGGAATGTTCAACGCGAGCTCAACGCGTTTCAGGGGAACCGGCTCGAGGTCGTCAGAAAAATTGTTGTTGCAATAAATTAGAATACGCTTCGATTTGTCTTTGAGCAGCTTGTCGAGTTTAGCCTGTGTGAAGTCCGAAAAAGGGAGATTGACGGCGCCGTCAATATGGCCGCGGGCGAAAGCATCGGCAGAACGCGCATCCAGCACAATCGTATCTGACGCCCGCGCGTATTGAAGAAACGTGTCGAGATCGATCAGCCGTTGAGAGCGGTAGTCGCCAAGCTCATCAACCAGCGTCGCGAAGCCTTGATAATCGATAGCGGTATTGGCGCCTTGACGCGCTGGCGCGCCGCCGGCGCAAGCCGACAAAAGCGAAGCCATGACCATGACGCCAAGCGTAAGGGTAAATCTCATGACGCATCTCCTCCAGGCCGGGAGAAGCGTCGCGCTGAAATCAGGCGGAATTATGCCGGTTGACGATTTATTCTCAACTCGTCTCGGCCAGGAACGACAGCTGGGTCACCATGGCGTTGCGCAGTTCTGCGTCGCGGTCGGTCAGCTTGGTCGGGTAGTCGCCGGTGAAACAATGGTCGGTGAAGGCGGGGGCGTCGTCGTCGCGCTTGCCCTTGCGGAAGGCCTTGTAAAGACCGTCGAGCGACAGGAAGGCGAGGCTGTCGACGCCAATCATCTGGCGCATTTCCTCGATCGTGCGGCCGACTGAGAGAAGCTCTTCATAGGACGGCGTGTTGATGCCGTAAAAATCCGGGTGAATGATCGGCGGGCAGGCGATGCGCATATGCACTTCCCTGGCGCCGGCGAAACGCAGCATCTGCGCGATCTTGCGGGAGGTGGTGCCGCGGACGATGGAATCATCGATCAGGACCACGCGCTTGCCATTGATCAGCTCGCGGTTCGGCGAATGTTTGCGCGCCACGCCCGCCTCGCGGATTTTCTGTTCCGGCTCGATAAAGGTGCGGCCGATATGATGGCTGCGGATCAGCGCCATCTCGTAGGGCAGGCCAGTCTTTTGCGAATAGCCAATGGCGGCGGGAACGCCGGAGTCCGGAATCGGCGAGACCATGTCCGCGTCGCAGGGCGCTTCTTTTGCGAGCCGTTCACCGAGGCGCTTGCGCAATTCATAAACGCTTTGTCCATCGACGACGGAATTGGGCTTGGCGAAATAGATCAGTTCGAAAATGCAGGGCCGCGCCGGTGATTTCGCCGGGAAGACCTCGCGGCTTTCGATCGATCCGTCGCCTTTGCAGATCACCACTTCGCCGGGCTTGATGTCGCGCACGAACTTCGCGCCGATAATGTCGAGGGCGCAGGTTTCCGAGGCGAGAATCGGCGCGCCCTTGAGGTCGCCGAGAATGAGAGGACGAATGCCGACCGGATCGCGCGCGCCGATCAATCCTTCCGGCGTCAGGACGGCAAGCGCATAGGCGCCTTCGATCTGTTTCAACGACTCGATCAGCTTGTCGACCACTGACAGATATTGCGACCGCGCGGTTAGCTGCAAAAAGATTTCCGAATCCGACGTCGACTGGAAAATGCAGCCGCGCCGGACGAGGTCGGCGCGCAATGTTTTGGAATTGGTCAGATTGCCATTATGGGCGATGGCGATGCCGGTCTGGTCGAGATCGGCGTAGAGCGGCTGGACGTTGCGCAGCACCGTATCGCCTTGCGTCGAGTAGCGCGTATGGCCGATGGCGGCGTCGCCGGCGAGCTTGTGCAGCGTTTGCGCATCCGAAAAATTGTCCGACACGAGTCCGAGAAAACGCTCATTGTGGAAATGCTTGCCGTCATAGCTGGCGATGCCGGCGGCTTCCTGGCCGCGATGCTGCAGCGCATGCAGGCCGAGGGCGGTCAGCGCGGCGGCGTCGTTGGTGCCGATAACGCCGAACACGCCGCATTCCTCAATCAGCTTTGGTTTGCCGACCAGCGCCTCAAGCGCGTCCCTGTCGGCTTTGTATTGCGGGCCAAGACTTTTAAGAATGGCGGCGGCGCGTTCAGGCATGCTCACAGCAACGTCGCCGTTCGATGTCATTGGTCGTCTTCCTGATTGAGAATGTCAGCGATGGGATCTTCTTCTTCCTCGTCGGCCGGGGTCTCTTGCGCAGACGGCGTGCTTTCCGCAATGGCCGGATCGGTGGTGGTGACCGTTGTGACGATCTCGTTCAGGTTGTTGCGATCGCTGCGGTCATAGCCGCTGATGGCGGCGTCGGTATTGTCTTCAACCGGTTTGACCGGCGCATCGAGATCGGCGGATTCCGGCGTGAAGCTTTCGAACCAGTTGGCCATGCCGGCGGCGATCGGGCGGGTGAGGGCGGACTTCACCGAGTCCGGCTGTTTGGCTTCGTCGAGATAATAGGAATAGCCGAGATAGCCGAGGCCGATCAGCACCAGCCCGCGAAGGAACCCGAATGCGCCGCCGCCGATCCGGTCAAACAACCGGCCGCGCTCTGACAGCGACACACGTTTCAGCGCAATGTGAAAACCAATATGGGCGACAACAAAAAACGCCGCGATCAAGATCGCGGCGATGATCGCGGCGCCGAAAAAACTGCCAGCCTGACCGGTAATGGCGAGCACCGGTTCGATCAGCAGCAGCGTCACGCCGCCGGCGATCGCCAGCGCCAGAAGGGTCGATAATTCACGCAATCCGCCGCGCAAAACGGCAAAGGCGGTCGAAACGCCGACGACCACGAAAAACAGGAGATCAAACATTACAGAACCCGCCTTACATCGACTGCCTATATCGGCCGAGTCGCACTTTTTCCCCGCAATTTTCCATAGCCGCGCGGGCTGGAATTCTCAACCGCAAAGGTTCAGGGATTTCGCGCCCATTTGACCAGATCGGCCAGCGTTTCCGCCTCAACCACGCGCAATGTCCCGCTTTGGGCCCCGGCTGGCGCCAGGGCGCCGGAAAAGCCCAGCTTTTTGGCTTCTTTAAGGCGCGCCTCGGTCTGGTTGACGGGCCGGACCGCGCCGGAGAGGGCGACCTCGCCAAAGACGACCCGGTCGCGCGGCAAGGGCGTATCGAACAGCGACGAGCATAGCGCCGCCGCCGCCGCGAGGTCCGCGGCCGGTTCTGCGATGCGAAGCCCGCCAGCGACATTGAGGAAGACGTCGTTACGCCCGAAATCCAATCCTGCACGCGCATCGAGCACGGCGAGCAGCATGGAAAGGCGCGCTCCATCCCAGCCCACCACGGCGCGGCGCGGCGAGGCGAGCGAAGAGGGCGAGACCAGCGCCTGAATTTCGACCAGAACAGGCCGGGTGCCCTCGATCCCGGCGAAAACGGCTGCGCCCGACACCGCTGCATCGCCGCCGGTGAGGAACAGCTCGGACGGGTTGGCGACTTCGCGCAAACCATCGGTCGACATTTCAAAGACGCCGATTTCATGCGCCGCGCCGAAACGGTTTTTCACTGCACGCAGGATGCGGAAGTCGCGACCCTGTTCGCTTTCGAAATAGAGCACCGCGTCGACCATGTGTTCGACGACGCGCGGCCCGGCGATCTGGCCGTCCTTGGTGACGTGACCGACCAGCAGGACGATGCAGCCGGAAGACTTGGCGAAGCGAACCAGTTCCTGCGCGCAGGCGCGCACCTGCGTCACCGTGCCGGGCGCGGCCGGAAGCGTGTCGGACCAGAGCGTTTGAATGGAATCGATGATGACGGCGTCGGGGCGTTCGGCTTTCAAGGTGGCGAGGATGTCGCGCAGAGACGTGGCGGAAGCCAGATGCACCGGCGTCTTTTCAACCCCGAGACGCTTCGCGCGCAGGCGGATTTGCGCGGTGGCTTCCTCGCCGGAAATATAGGCGACAGATGAACCGGATTTGGCGAGGCCGGACGCGACCTGCAGCAGCAGGGTCGATTTGCCGACGCCGGGATCGCCGCCGATCAAGAGCGCTGATCCGGGGACCAGCCCGCCGCCGCAGGCGCGGTCGAACTCGGCATTGCCGGTCAAAAGGCGCGGCGCTTCCTCGGTCGTGCCGGACAGCCCGGTGAATTCGATCTTTTTGCCCTTGGTTTTTGCAGCGCCGCCCGCCGCGCCGGCGAGCGATCCGGGCGGCCCGGCCTCAGAGGCCTCCTGGACAATGGTGTTCCACTCGCCGCAGGCCTCGCAACGCCCGGCCCATTTTCCATAGACCGCGCCGCAGGACTGGCAGACGAAGGTGTCAGTGTGTTTGGCCAAGTTGATTCCTTTTCGTCCTTCGGTTTGCGGGTTTTGCGGCTGCTGTGCAAGGTATAGCTGCTAACAGAAATGAAACCGCCAGTGTCGGCCTTCTTTCGGGAGATTGGCATGGACTTGTTCTGGCTGAAATTGGTCCACACGCTAATTGCGGTAGTGAACGCTGGCGCCGTCTTTTATATTCTCTATTGTGGATTGCGCGATCGCTTCGGCGTCTGGCTAAAGGCAGCTCTGGTTATTCTTGCGATTGAACTCGTTTGTCTTGGGGTGTTCGGTGGCCAATGTCCGCTGCAAATTTACGCGCGCGACTTAATGGGGAGCAATACCTATGTGTCAGACCTGTTCGTTCCCGACTGGATCGCCCTAAACCTAATTCCTTTCTTCACGCCGGTGACGATAGCCGCATTGGGACTCGTCGCGCGCAATTACTGGCGACGACAGAAGCGTGAGAGGAAACCCGAGAAACTGTGAATGCTGGTTTGCGAAGCTGAAATTTGCGTTAGAGTTCCCAATGACGGAGAAATATGATGGCGCAATCTAACATCAACGATTTGAACCCCTACCTCCACGGTCTTTACGCGCCGGTGGGCGAAGAAGTCAGCGCTAATGACCTTCCGGTTATTGGCGAAATTCCGCGCGATCTGCATGGCGCCTATTTTCGCAACGGCCCCAATCCCGCCGAGCCGCCCAAGGGCATGCATCACTGGTTTGACGGCGACGGCATGATACACGGGATCTGGTTCGAGAACGGCAAGGCCCGTTACCGCAACTGCTATGTGGGCACGCAGGATTTGCGCGCCAATGGCGGCGCCGAGATGCCGGGAATATTCGAACCCTCGCGCGACGCGCCGGACCGCAAGGTCAATTACCGCGACACCGCCAACACCGATGTCGTCTATCACAACGGCAAGCTGCTGGCGCTGTGGTATATTTCGGGCCAGCCCGTCGCCGTCGATGCGCAGACGCTGGAAACGATCCGCACCGAGAGTTTCGGCGGCAAGCTGCCGCGCAATGTCTCAGCGCACTCAAAGGTCGATCCCGTCACCGGCGAGCTCGTCTTTTTCGACTACGCGCTGTACGAGCCGAAAATGTGGACCGGAACCGTGTCGCGCGATGGCGCCCTGACCCATTTTCAGGAAATCGATTTGCCCGGACCGCGCCTGCCGCACGATATGGGGCTCACCGAAAACTATGTGATCCTGCACGATCTGCCGGTGATTTTTTCAGAACAGGCGATCCGCAATCGCATGTGGCAGATTCATGTGGCCGATCAGCCGACGCGTTTCGGCGTAGTGCCGCGAAAGGGCGGGCAACCAAAATGGTTCGAGTTTCCAACCTGTTACATTTACCACGTCATCAACGCTTGGGAGGAGGGCGATGAAGTCGTCATGGCCGCCTGCAAGATGGTCCCGAACGGGCTGAAGCCTGATCCGAAATACGGGCCCTATGCGGCGATGGCCGATGTGCTGGCCTTGCGCGCGCAACCGTTCCGCTGGCGGATGAACATGAAGACCGGCGAGGGCCGCGAAGAACAGATCGACGATGCGGTGTCGGAATTTCCCGTGGTCAATACGGAGATGACCGGCCGCAAGACGAGATATTCCTATCACGTCATTTTCGATGACTGCATCGAACAGCGGTTCACGGGTCTGCTGAAATACGACCTCGACACCGGCGCGTCAGAACGCCACGACTTCCCGCAAGGCGTGTACGGATCGGAACCGGCGTTCGCCCCCCGGGCGCGAACGCGCCGAATTCAAAATAACGCAGGCGCCACGGAAGAAGCCGATGGCTGGCTGGTGACCTTCACCACCGACATGAACGGCGGTTCCGAAGCGCATGTGATCGACGCGAAAAATTTCGCTGCGCCGCCGGTGGCGCGCGTCAAGCTTCCGCAGCGCGTGCCGGCCGGATTTCATGGCGTGTGGGCGAAGGGCGCTTAGAGTCCAGCTATTGCGCCGCTTGCGGGCTTTCATCTGCGCTTTCGCGCTGGTCGTCATTGGCGGCGCGCGCGGCGGCCCTGCGTTTCCATGCCCGGCGCCAGCTTCTCGGCCAGAAATAACCTGACAGATAGACGCGGCGTTTCAGCAGCGGCTTGCGCTTGCGGATCGGTTTCGCTGTTTCTCCAGCCTCGGCATTAAGATCGCCCTGCGGCACTTCGGCGGCTGCCGGTTCGGCTTTCGCGGGCGCTGGCGTTTCGATTTTCGCTTCCGGTTCGGGCGCTGCGGGCGCAGCTTTCGCCGGCGCCGGTTGCGCGGCGGCCTGCATGGCGCGCTCGACGGTCGATGGCGCTTTCGGCTTGGCGGCAGGTTGCTGCGGGTCTGCGGGTTTTGCGGCCTGCTGCGGCGGCTTGCCGGAGTCCTCGGGCGGTTTCTGCGCAGCACTAGTCACCGGCCTGATCTGGAGTTGATCGAGCCCCGATGATTTCACTGGCTTGTCGGGTTCGCCAGGCAGCGCCGCAGCGCCAACCCGGATGCCCGGCTGGAAATAGGCGCGCGAGGCGCCGACCGCCATGGAGAAAGGTTGCATCGCCGCCGCTTGGGCCGCCATTTGGGCCGCCGCCTGAACCTGCGCGACGGCGGGTTGCGGAACTGCGCGGTCTGCGACAGCCGGCGCCGCCTGTTGAGCGGCGACGTGTTGACGAACCTGAGGCGCGGCCGTTTCCGGCGCAGTTGCAGGCGCCGGTTTCTTTTGCGGTATTGGCGCGGCGCCGGGCTGTCCCGGCGTGAACTCGCGGTTCAGGCGTTCTTGCATTTCGCGCGGCGCGGCGGAGACGTCTTCCTGCGCGACATCGGTAATGTCGGCGGTCGGCTTGCCGGCGGCTTTCGCCTTGGCGCGTTCGATCGCGGCGTTCTTGCGTTCTGCGCGCGCTTTGGCGCGCTTGGCGAGCGCCAGCGCTTTGGCTTTTTCGCGGGCGAGCGTTTTCTTTTCTTCCTCGGCGCCGCCGGCCGTTGCGACTTCCTGTGCAGCGGGGGCGGGAGCGTCATACTGGGCGACGCGTTCATTCAGCCGCTCGATCAGCGCGTCTTCATTTTCACCGGGAGCGTCGGGCGCAGCCGTTTCAGGCGCGGCCGCAGCGGCGGGCGCTTCCGTCCGGAACAGCGCCGTCAGGCTTTCGGCGCTCAGCGATTCGAGTTCAAGGAGGGCGCGCACTTCGTTGATGCGGTGCGGGCGGAAATCTTTAAGGTCGCCCACCTTGCCGAGATGGTTGCCCTGTGCGGCGGTAAAGCCGAGTCCCTTGAGCGCCGACAGCGACGCCTGATCTTCAACGCCAACAGCGGTGATCGCGGCGTTGGCTTCATTGGCGACGTCAAGCAGGTCAGCAATGGCGGACAGGCCCGGGCCGCGCACGGTGCGTGCAAAACGCAAAATGGCGGAGCCGCCGGTTTTGATTTCATCGAACGGAAACGGATCGAGCGAGCGCAGCAATTCATTGGCGCGGCCGCGAACCTCGATGGCGAGGCGGGCGCCGGTTTCGGCGAGGCGGTCAAAATGCGCCTTGGCGGTTTCGATCGGCATGTCGACCGGCGGCATCGGGCATTCGAGCGTCACCAGATCGGCAGGGAAATCATGGTCGCGCAGCAGCTTTGCGAAATGCGACGTGAAAGCATCATCGCTGAGGTCCGACAGGGCGAGATTGACCGACAGGCCCGGAGGCCATGGGCCGCGCCAGTCCATATAGGAGCGCAGCGCCGAGCCGAGCACATAGCGGGTGAGTTCGCTCATCCGGCCCTGGGTCTCGAAAAACGAGATAAACGCCCCCGGCGGCAACAGGCCGAGTTTCGGGTGACGCCAGCGGACAAAGGTTTCGACACGCGCCAGCGCGCCGTTTCCGAGGTCGAAAACAGGTTGAAACAGGACTTCGAAGTCCTTGTTTTTTAAGGCGTTATCAATGTCGACATTGGAAAGTCGAACTGCCTGTGCGCCCATCCCTAAGCCCTTCCGTCAGCCGTCATGGCCGCGACCCCGGTTAACTCTCCGTCCATAGTCCTTGGCGCGGGTTAATTCTCGCTGAACGGAAACCGGAAGTTATTCAGGCCGGACACTGCTGCGATTCAGGGCCCAAGGTAAACCGTTATTAAGCATGGAAAGGCAATGAGCGTTTCGCGCCAGTTTCGAATTAGTAATCGAACTGTTCGCGCAGGATTCGTTCGTCGAGCGATTGGCCGCGATCGAACAGCAGCGTCATGGCGATATCGCGATTCTCGCGGGCTTCGACCACGGCCACATCGCGCACTTCGTGATTGTCTGCGACGCCGGAAATGGGCCGTTTTTCGCTTTCCAGCGCTTCGAATTTCACCACCGCGTCGTAGGGCAGCAACGCCCCGCGCCAGCGCCGGGGGCGGAAGGCGCTGATCGGCGTCAGCGCCAGCATATGCGCGCCGATGGGCAGGATCGGCCCATGCGCCGACAGATTGTACGCCGTCGAGCCGGCGGGCGTCGCCAGCAGGACGCCGTCGCAGGTGAGCGATTCCATCCGCACCTTGCCGTTCACTGAAATGCGGATGCGCGCCGACTGCCGCGTTTCGCGAAACAGGGAGATCTCGTTGATCGCCATGGCGGTTTCGGTGCGCCCGTCGATGGTCGTTGCGTTCATGACGAGCGGGTGAATGACCGTCGGTTCAGAATCGGCGATGCGTTCGCGCAGACCGTCCATGGACGCGTCGTTCATCATGAAGCCGACCGTGCCGCGATTTAAGCCGTATATGGGCTTTCCGGCGTGCATATGCGTTCGCAGGACGTCGAGCATGAATCCGTCGCCGCCGACCGCGACAATGACGTCGCATTGCTCGACATTGTGATCGCCATAGCGTTTTTTGAGATCGCGCAGCGCTTCCTGCGCAACCGGCTTTAAGCTTGCGAAAAAGCAAAGTTTCAGGTCACGCGGGTTGGCCGGACCATCGCGCATTGTTGCAGCAAGGGATGTGGCGTCTGCGCGCGCACGCGTTATGATGCGCTGAGACTTGCGATTGCCAAATAACCTCATTGAAGCCTATGCCCCTTGATCTGCCTGCCGGACCGTCCTCATCGACTATACTCGAAACTCTGTCCCGCGTCAGGGCGGACAGCGAGGCGCTCGCCCTTCCGTTGAGCCCGGAAGACTGCATGCTGCAGTCCATGGAGGAAGCGAGCCCGGTCAAATGGAACCTCGCCCATACCACCTGGTTCTTCGAAACCTTCATCCTGGCGCCGCATTTTGCCGGATATGAGCCGTTTCATCGTGAATTCAGCTATCTCTTCAATTCCTACTACAATCTGATCGGCGAGATGCATCCGCGCCCCAAACGGGGCGTCCTGTCGCGGCCGCCTCTGGACATGGTCCTGTCTTACCGCAGGCATGTGAATGAGGCGTTGATGCGGCTGGTTGAGACGGCGGATGGCGCAACGCTTGAGAAAATCACGCCACTGCTGGTGCTCGGCTGCGCCCATGAGGAACAGCATCAGGAATTGCTGCTCACCGATCTGCAGCACGCCATGTATGAAAATCCGCTGATGCCAGCCGTTTACACCGATGCGCGGGCTGGCGAGGGCGGCGCGGCGCCCGCCATGGCGTGGCGGCGCATGGAGGGCGGCGTTTGCGACATTGGCTGGAATGGCGACGGATTTGCGTTCGATAATGAGGGCCCGCGCCACAAGACGTATCTGCACCCGTTTGAACTTGCCAACCGGCCGGTCACCAATGCGGAGTTTATCGCCTTTATCAACGATGACGGTTACGAAACGCCGGATCACTGGCTGTCCGACGGGTGGGATCTTGTCCAGCGTGAGGAATGGCGCGCGCCGCTCTATTGGCGCAAGGACGGCGAGACATGGCGTCAATATTCCTTGTTTGGCGAGCGCGATATTGATCCGCATGCCCCGCTTTGCCATGTGAGCTTTTTCGAGGCGGCGGCCTATGCAAGCTGGGCCGGCGCGCGGCTGCCCACAGAGTTTGAATGGGAGGCGGCGGCGTCGCTGTTCCCGCTGGAAGGGCGCTTCATGGAGAACGGCGCGCCGGGCGCGCCGGTTTCGGCGCCAGTCCCCGAAGCGCGTGACGACCGGCTCTTGCAGCTGTACGGCGATGTCTGGGAGTGGACGGCGAGCGCGTATCTTCCCTATCCCGGCTTCAAATCGGCGCCGGGCGCGGTGGGCGAATATAATGGCAAGTTCATGTCCGGCCAGATGGTGCTGAAAGGCGGCTCCTGCGCCACCCCGGCGGGGCATATCCGGTCTTCCTACCGGAATTTCTTCCCGCCGTCGGCCCGCTGGCAGTTCTCCGGGTTTAGGCTCGCCCGGGATGTGAACTGAGGCGCGCCGTGGCGTTTGCGGCGATGATCCCGTAAAATATCCCGGACGCATAAAAATCGATCCAAGGGCCAGGGAGACCGCCATGACTGCGCAGCCGAAAATGAACGAAGCCGTGGGCCAGACCTCCGGATTCAACATTCCCGATCCGCTCAGCATTCCATCGCTGAAGGGCAAGGTCAGCGACGAGGAATGGCGGTTGCGCTGCGATCTCGCGGCCACCTACCGGCTGGCTGCGGTCTATGGCTGGACCGACATGATCTTCACCCATATCTCGGCGCGCTGTCCGGACGAGGGCGGCAAGGCGCGGTTCCTGCTCAACCCCTATGGCGTGTTCTTCGACGAGATGACCGCGTCGTCCTTGCTGACAGTCGATGTGGACGGACAGGTCGTGGGCGACACGCCGTATTTTTCTAACCCGGCCGGGTTTACGATCCACTCCGCGGTGCACATGGCGCGCGACGACGCGCATGCCGTTATTCATCTGCATACGCCCTATGGCGTCGCGGTCTCGGCGCAGCAGGGCGGGCTGAAGCGCTACACCCAGTTCGCCATGATCGTCCATGACGACATCGCCTATCACGGTTACGAAGGGATCGCGCTCGACCATGATGAGCGCGAGCGTCTGGTCGCCGATCTGGGCGCCCATAATTTCATGATCCTGCGCAATCACGGCACGCTGACGCTGGGCGCCAATTGCGCGACGGCGTTCTTGCGCATGTATTTCCTGGAACAGGCCTGCAAGGCGCAGATCCTCGCCCAGTCCGACACCAGGGAACCGATCGAAGACACGCCGGCCATGAGCGCGCGCGTCATGCAGCAGGGCGCGCCAGCCTTCATGCCGGGCCTTGGCGACAATCTTGCCTGGCCGGGATTGTTGCGGCGGCTGAACCGCTTGAGCCCGGGCTATGACGTTTGATCGTCCGGTGAGGCTAGCGCGTCTCGTCAAAAATTCGCGACGCGCAATTCCCTCCCCTTGAAAAGGGGAGGGTTAGGGAGGGGATCAAGGAAACCCGCCTCAGGCGCCAGATTTTCCATGATGCGATCCCCACCCGAAATTCGCTAAAGCAAATTTCGACCTCCCCTTTGCAAGGGGAGGTGACATCTCTATTTCAGCGTCTTCAGATACGCGATGATGTCGGCGCGTTTTTGCGCGTCGCGCTGGCCCGCATAGGCCATCCGATTGCCGCGCAGGAACGCTTGCGGGTTCTCGATAAAGGCGTCGAGATTTTCGTCAGTCCAGACAATGTCTGCTTCCGTCAGCGCGCGCGAATAGGCGAACCCTTCCACTTGGCCGGCGGCGCGTCCGGCGATGCCGAACAAATTCGGGCCGACGCGGTTGCCTTCGTTCTCGTTGGCGGTATGGCACACGGCGCATTCATTATATTGCTTGCGGCCGCGCTCTTCCGCAGACGCGGGCGCTGCTGCGGTTTGCGCCGGCGCCGGTGACGCGCCGCTGGCGCTTTCGGCTTTGTCGCCGCAGCCAGAGAGCGGGGCGGCGAGGGCAAGAATTCCGGCGAATAGAAAAAGGCGCTTCATGCGGCAGGCTCCCAAAAATCAACCGGCCTCCTATACCCCCCTAGTCAGGCGGCGTCCAATCCGGTATCAGGCGCGGCGAAGCCCCTATAGCTCAGCTGGTAGAGCAACTGATTTGTAATCAGTAGGTCGTTCGTTCGAATCGGACTGGGGGCACCACTTCAATCATTCAATTTCGCGCCGATGCGCGGCTGATGCGGGTGGTTAAAACCACAGCCGCAAACCCGCGACAAATGAAACGCCGCCGGGATCGTCGCCGTCCGCGCGGACAAGGTCTGCGGTCTCGCCGATCGCGCGCGACCAGGAGACGCCGAGATAGGGCGCAAACTGGCGGCTGACTTCATAGCGCAGGCGCGCGCCAATTTCGGCCGTGGAAAGACCGCTTCCAACGCCAACCTCTTCAACTGACTGCGCCGCGAAATTCAACTCGGTGCGCGGCTGCAGGATCAACCGTTGCGTCAGCAGCAGCTCATACTCGGCTTCGATGCGCGCGGAAATATCGCCGTCGCCGCTGACAAACAGCGCTGCGTCGATTTCAAACCAGTAGGGGGCAAGACCCTGCACGCCGAGAACGCCGAAGGTGCGGTCAGCGCCGGAGACAAAATCATGGCGCAGGCCCGCCTGCAGATCGAAATAACGGGTGAGGGCACGCGTCCACAGGGCTTGCGCTTCCGCGTCTTCGAAAGTTGAAGCATCGAAGTCATATTCAAGTTCGGTCTTGAGCGTCAGCCTGTTGCGGTCGCCGCCCCACCAGCCCTGTCCATCGAGCAGCAACAGCGGATCGCCGTCATGGCTTTGATATTCCAGCCGGTCGGCGAGGACGTAATAGGATGTCATGCCGCCATGTTCTTCCTGCACGGCGCGCCGCGCGGCCGCCATGGCTGACGGATCGTAATATTCGTCGGCCTGCGACCAGGGCGCGGGCTGGTCCTGTGCGTGCGCAGGCGCAAGCGGGAGCGCGAAGGCGACGCTGGCGATGGAGGCAAGGAGTTTTGACTTTGTCATCAGTGCTTGCCCCCATGATCCATGCCGTCATGCTCACTGGTTTTGTGTTCAATGTCTTTGTGTTCCATTGGCTTCGGGGCTGCGCTTGCTGGCGCGGCGCCGTCGCGCGGCAGCACGGACACCACCTGCATCATGCCCGCATGCATGTGAAACAGCAGATGACAGTGGAACGCCCAGTCGCCCACATGCTCGGCGGAGACGTCGAAGGAAAGCTTGTCGCCCGGTTTGACATTGACCGTATGTTTGCGCGGCTTGTGGTCGCTGTCATCGACAACAAGGTCGAAAAACATGCCATGCAGATGGATCGGATGCGTCATCATCGTATCGTTGACGAGCGTGACGCGCAGCCGCTCGCCTTCATGGAAGATAATCGGTTTGTCGACGGCGGAAAACTTCACGCCGTCAAACGACCACATATAGCGTTCCATGTTGCCGGTGAGATGGATTTCCATCTCGCGCTCTGGCGATCGCGTATCCGGGTTGGGCTCGAGACTGCGCAATTGCGAATATCTGAGCGCGCGGTGCGGAACATTCTCAAGGCCGAGCCCCGGCTCGTCGAGCCGGTTGGTTGGCGCGGCGGCGAGGCTGTCGACCCCGGCGCCGGTCTTGTGGTTGTGTTCCTGCATGGCGCCGCCGGACATGTCGTGCGCCATGCCGGTCATTGCGCCCATGCCGCCGTGATCCATGGCCATATCCTTGTGCGTGAGGATCGGACGTTCGCGCAGCAGCGGTTCGGGCGCGCGCATCTCCGCATTGGGCGCGAATGTCGCCACCACCTGACCGGACCGGTCAATCGCTTCGGCGACAATCGGAAAGGCGCGTTCGCGCTTGGGTTCAACAATGACGTCATAAGTCTCGGCGACGCCGATCTGGAACTCATCGGTCTCGACCGGGCGCACATAAAGTCCGTCGGCGGCCACCACTTTCATGGGCAAGCCCGGAATGCGGAAATTGAAAATCGTCATGGCTGACGCATTGATGATGCGCAGGCGGATGCGCTCGCCGGTATTGAACACAGCGTTCCAGTTATCGGCGGTGGAATGACCGTTGATCAGGTAGGTGTAGGCGGCGGCGGTGACATCGGAAATGTCGGTCGCCGACATCCGCATCTGGCCCCACATGGCCCGGTCTTCAATGGTCGCGCCGAGCCCGTTCTCGCCGGCGTCGCGGATGAAATCGCCAGCCGTTCGTTTTTGAAAATTGTAGATCTCGCTGCTTTTTTTCAGCCTTGCAAAAACTTTGTGCGGGTGTTCGAACGACCAGTCCGAGAGGACCAGCACATACTCGCGGTCGTAAGCAACCGGGTCGCGCCCCGCCGGATCGATAATGATCGGTCCGTAATGGCCCGCCTGTTCCTGCAATCCGGAATGGGAGTGGTACCAGTATGTGCCGCTTTGCGGCAGCGCGAATTTGTATTCGAAAGTTTCGCCAGCGCGAATGCCGGGGAACGAAACGCCGGGAACGCCGTCCATGTAAAACGGCACCAGCAAGCCATGCCAGTGAATCGAGGTGTCCTCGGCGAGCCTGTTCTGGACGCGCAGGCTCAGCTCTTCGCCTTCACGAAAGCGCAGCAGCGGGCCGGGCAGGGTTCCGTTGACAGTGATCGCATGTCCGGCGCGCCCGCCAATGTTGACGGCGCTATGGCCGACGGAAAGATCGAATGAATTTCCCGCCAGTTCGAAGATGCCCTGATTGCCCGCGCTTGCGCTTCTCGCCCATGCCGGCAGCAGGCCGGCAGCGCTGGCGATCAGCCCGCCCGCGGCGGACGCCTTCAACAGCTTTCGTCTGGTGACCATGGTTGATCTCCTCCGGCGCATCTTAATGATGGCCGCTGTGGTCCATTTCATCGGCGCCGTTCGCAGCGCAGGCGGCGCCGCTTTTCGATGCGATCTCAATGGAGGTTTTGTTCATCTGCGTCATGCAGGCCTCATGGGCGCCGTCATCGACGTCGAGCGAACACATGGCGGCGATGGAAAAGTATTTGTCTTTTTCGGCGGTCAGCAGAAAGTGAACATTCTCGCCTTCGCCGAACGCGGTCAGGTCGACCTGTTTCAGCACGTTGAAATCCATGGTCATCTCAGGCCAGCCAATGGCTTCGATAGGTTTGTGCGTCAGGTTGAGTTTCGACGTCTTGAAGTCGAGCGCATTGATGACGCCTTCGCCCATGGGGAGGGCGCATGGATCAGTTTGTCCGGCCGGTTCTCCATGTTGCATGCCGTCACGGGTCTGGGCGGCGGTTTGGGCGGCGAATGCGGACGCGGAGAAGGAAACGGCAATCATTGCTGTCGTGAGGGGTTTCAACATCGGAATATTCCTTTCGAGCACAGACTCTAAGCTGAAGAAAAACTGAAATCAGCGGCGGCGCCGGAAAGCCAGGGGGAGAATTGGCGAGCCGGCGCCGCCCACATATGCGGATGACATGCGTCATCGCGCATATGATTCGAACACTCGCGGACGAGTGTGGAATCAGCGATGTCTCAGTTCGCCAGTTTGACTTTCAGGGAGACGGGCGTGTCATCCGGCGGGCCATGCTGGCGCCGGGCCGCATGCGAAGCGCGGGACAGAATGCGCTCGCTGGTCACGACGATCTCGCTCAGCGCCGCCGCGAAGGTTGGCATGGGCGGACCAAGCGCCGCAACGAAATTCACCGGTGAGGTTTTGAAGAACTGGGCGGTTTCGCAATGGCTGCACCCGGATTGCGAAGGCCCGCAAGGTGAATTTTTGGGTGCATGTTCGTTTGCCGGTTTGGATGCCGGATCGCCATGGGCGCCATGATGGCCGCTTTCGGCGGATTGTTCGTGTCCGTGATGGGATTGATGCGCGCCGGCGGAGAGTTGCGCAGGGGCCGCCTCAGGCAGGAACGAGGAGACGTCTGCGCAAACGGCGTGCCCGGCGCTCAGGATCAGCGCGAGCGCGGCAAACATGACGACTTTCAAGCGGCTTGCGATCACGCCTTGACCACCCTTTCCGTTGCTTCTAGCTATACCCGTGCAGGGTATGCGTCAATCCCGGAGGCCCGATGCCCGACACATCGCCAATCATCAAACGGCTCAACCGGATCGAAGGACAGGTCCGGGGCGTGGCGCGCATGATCGAGGAAGATCGCTATTGCATCGACATCCTGCATCAGGTGCAGGCGATCAAATCCGCCCTCTCGCGGGCCGAAAGCGAGATCCTCAAAGGCCACGCCCATCATTGCGTGACGGACGCCATCAAATCCGGCAGCGTCAAGGCGCAGCAGGAGAAGTTTTCGGAACTGATCGACCTGTTCGAGAAAACCAAACGGTAAGTCCGCGCCGCCGCCGGTTTTTCCGCTTTTTGACATCCCGCGCCAAATTGAGGACACACATCTTCGACGCTTGCCACTATGCTCACGCTGAAGGGTTCCATGACGACCGGCGCACAGCTTGATTACGCGGACATCCTTCAGCAAATCCAATCGGAAATTCCGGTTGAATTCGGCAAGGGCCACGTCGCTGATTATATTGAAGCGCTGGCGCGTATCGATCCGCGGAAATTCGGCATGGCGGTCTGTTCCGTCACTGGCGAGGAGTGGAGCTGCGGCGACGCGGATGAATGCTTTTCCATCCAGAGCATCTCCAAGGTCTTCACCTTGCTGCTGGCCATTCAGGAAGTGGGCGCCGATGCTTTGTGGATGCGCGTCGGCCGCGAGCCTTCCGGCTCTGCTTTTAATTCGCTGGTTCTGCTGGAAGCCGAAAAAGGGTTTCCAAGAAATCCGTTCATCAATGCCGGCGCGCTCGTTGTCACCGACTGCATTGTCGAGCATTCGGCGCATCCCTCGCGGCGCATTCTGTCATGGGTTTGCGAACTGGCGGGAAATCCGGGCCTGCGCATCGACGAAGAGGTAGCGCAATCGGAAGCCAGAACGGGGTTTCGAAACGCAGCGATCGCGAATTTTCTCAAAAGCCACGGCAACCTTCATTCCGATGTCGATCTGGTGCTCGACGCCTATTTCCGGCAATGCGCCATCGCCATGTCCTGCCGCGACCTGGCGCGCGCGTTCCTGCCGCTGGCGAACCGCGGCGTCGCGCCGAAAACGGGAAAGGTCATCATGCCCTGGGACCGGGCGCGGCGCGTGAACTCTTTAATGCTGACCTGCGGGCTTTATGATGGCGTCGGCAATTTCGCGTTCCGCGTCGGCATCCCGGCGAAAAGCGGCGTCGGCGGCGGCATTGTCGCCGTCATTCCCGGCGAATTATCCGTATGCGTCTGGTCGCCGGAACTCGACGAAGCCGGCAACTCGCTTGCGGGCACGAAAGCGCTGGAGCGGTTCACCGACCTGACCGGGTTGTCGGTATTTTAGGCGATGCATGAAAAAGGGCGGGGCATGAAATTCGGCGGCGCATGAAAAAGGGCTGGCGCGTCCGCCAGCCCAGCACACGAGAAACCCACTCGTGCAGACCTTGTCCCGGTGTGTGCTTACTGCGTGAGGGCGCGCAGCATCCAGGCGGTTTTTTCGTGAGTCTGGATACGCACGGTCAGCAAATCGGCGCTGGCCGCGTCGCCGGATTCCTCGGCGGTGGTCAAGCCATTGCGGGCCCGCTTGATCAGGGTTTCGTGGTCGGTCAGCAACCGCTGCACCATCACGTCGGCCTTGGGCGGCTGGGTGTCGGCGTTTTCGATGGCCGACAGTTCCGAAAGCTGTTTTCCGCTGGTCGGCGCGAACACGCCAAGCGCGCGCACCCGTTCGGCGATTTCATCGAGCGCCGCCCACATTTCGCGATATTGGGTTTCGAACATCACATGCAGCGTCTGAAACTGCGGTCCGGTGACATTCCAGTGATAGGCGTGGGTTTTCATATAAAGCGCATAGGTGTCGGCGAGCGTCGCATTCAGCGCCTCGGCAACCGATTTGCGCGCATTCTCGTCAATACCGATATCAACTTTCGTCATGGATTGGTCTCCTTTGACTGCTTGTTTTGACTGCCTGTTCCAGACAAGAGATAGGGACGCTCTGGCAAACAATCAAATTGATAATATCAAAGAGATTGTTCGGTTTTATCGATTCCAGTGCTTTTTCGGGCCTTATTTCAGGCCTTATTTCAGCGATGCGGTGAACCGCTGGATCCGTGTGCAGGCGTCGCGCATCTCCCCTATGGCGGCGGCGTAGGACACCCTGAAGAACGGGGCAAGGCCAAACGCGGCGCCGAATACAGCGGAAACCCCCTCGGCCTGCAGAAGTTCCGTGGTGAAATCCTCGTCGTTCCTGATCACGGCGCCGCCCGGCGTCGTCTTGCCGATCACCCCTGCGCAGGAGGGATAGACATAAAACGCGCCTTCCGGGGTCTGGCAGGTAATCCCTGCGGCGTCATTCAACATGCCGACCACCAGATCGCGACGCTCCTTGAAGGCGGCGTTGCGTTCGATCAGGAATGACTGGTCGCCATTCAATGCCGCGACACACGCATATTGCGTGATCGAGCAGGGGTTCGATGTCGATTGCGACATGACTTTCGACATCGCCTTGATCAGCGGCGCCGGTCCGCCGGCATAGCCAAGCCGCCAGCCGGTCATCGCGTAAGCCTTCGAGGCGCCGTTGACCGTCAGCGTACGGTCATACAGCGCCGGCTCGACCTGCGCAGGGGTGGTGAATTCAAAATCATCATAAACGATATGCTCATACATATCGTCGGACATGATCCACACATGCGGGTGGCGCAGCAGCACATCGGTCAGCGCTTTGATTTCATCGCGCGTATAGGCCGCGCCGGTCGGGTTCGACGGCGAGTTGAAGATAAACCATTTCGTACGCGGCGTGATGGCGCGTTCCAGCGCGTCCGGCGTCAGTTTGAAATTTGCCTCCGCCGTCGCTTCGACGATCACCGGCTCGCCGCCGGCGAGATAGGTCATGTCAGGATACGACACCCAGTACGGCGCCGGGATGATGACTTCGTCGCCGGGATTGAGCGTTGCGACAAGCGCGTTGTAAAGCACCGCCTTGCCGCCCGGCGAGACATTGATCTGGTTGACGCCGTAGGTGAGCTCATTGTCGCGTTTGAACTTGGCGGCGATCGCTTCCTTCAGTTCCGGGATGCCGTCGACGGCGGTGTACTTTGTCTTGCCCTCGCGGATCGCCTTGTAGGCGGCTTCCTTGACGAAGTCCGGGGTGTCGAAATCCGGCTCGCCGGCGCCGAGCGAAATCACATCGCGCCCGGACGCCTTGAGGTCGCGCGCCATCTGGGTGGCGGCGAGGGTCGGCGACGGCTTGACGCGGGAAAGGGCGGCGGAAGGCTGGAAGCTCGGCATTTTGATTCTCTGGCTTGCTGCGCAAGGTGTTTAACCCTGCCGGGGCGACCGGCCAAACGCTTTTCTGCGCTGCACATAATTTCCCGCGGGAACGGCGTTTAGGCTTGCTATCGCCCTTGTCAGTTTCATTGATTTATTGAGGCGAAATATTCGAATTTCACCCTAATGCCTTATAATATATGAGATTTGCGGCAACATGGGGAAAATTTTAAAAAATTTCGCCTGACTGAAGTTTTGGTTTGTCTGCCGCCCGCTTTGTGATTTCATGGAGCCGAGCGGGGAATTTGGGAGAGCATATGATTGCGGAACTCCAGACCGCGATTTCCAAAGTTCCGAGTCGCAAAGCCCGCCTGAAGGGGCTGACGCAGGTCGAGTCTGTCAAGATCAAGGTGGAGCGTGCGGCGCTCCTGTTTCGCGGCGCGCCGGTGGCGGTGGTCGCCAGCTCTGTGAATGGATTGATCGCCGCCGCCGTCGCCTGGCAGAGCGTCAATCATCGTATCGTTCTGGGCTGGCTTGGCGCGGTGCTGGCGATCGCGGCGCTGCGGGCGATCATGTGGCTGCGATACCGCAAGGAGGGCGTCGGCGCCCGCAACCTTTCCAACTTTGCGAAGCTGCATGTCGCCTTTATGGGGCTGAACGGCATGGTCTGGGGCGCGCTGGCGCCCATATTCGCCGTACACGGCATAATCGATCATGCGTTCTTGCCATTTGTGATCGCCGGGATGACGGCTGCGGCCATCGTTTCCGCCGGCGCGTCCTGGCGCGCGGTGCTGGCGTTCAACATTCCCGCCCTGACGCCCCTGGCGCTGACCTACGCGCTGACATCAGGCGCCAACGGCCTCGCCATCGCCGGCGTCGTGGTGCTGTACGGATTTGCAAGCGCCTATCTCGCATTCGCGACCCAACGCATGATCGACAGGTCGATACTTTTGCACACGAAAAACGAAAAACTGCTTTCGGTGTTGCGCCGCCGCGTTGATGACGCCCATACCGCCGAACAGCGCTTTCGCGCGCTGGTCGAGTCTTCCCTCGATGTGACGCTGATCTTCTCGCCGGAAGGGCGCGTCGTCTACGCCAGCCCATCGGCGGAACGGGCCTTTGGCGCGCCTGCGGGCATGTTGATAGGCCGGATGACCAAGGAGATGGTGCACCCGGACGACATGCCGTTGTTCCGCTCCGTGGGGGAAAAGGCGCTCTCGCAGCTTGGCGAAGTCATTCCGCTCGCCCATGTCTGCATGCGCGGCGGCGAAGGCGGCGACTATGTGGCGCTGTCAGGCCGGTTGACCAACATGCTTTATGTTCCCGGCGTGGAAGGGTTTGTCTTTTCCGGCGGGCGCCTGAAAGAAAAGGCTGCGCGCCAGCACATCCACGCAGCCGAATAAGCGCCGCCCGCCGCGCGGCTGGTCTTGGCGCTTGCCTCATGCGGAATCATGTTCATTAGTGAAATGCAGTTCGGCCGGGTGGCGCGCGGCGATGAGGGGTGATCAATGAAAATACTGGCCGGCGTCAGGGTCGTCGAATTTGAGGGGTTGGGACCGGGTCCGTTTTGCGGAATGATGCTCGCCGATCTCGGCGCCGATGTCGTGCTGATCGAACGCAAGGGCGGGCCCCTTGGTCAAAGTAATGATGCCGGCAAGGCGGCGATCTACAAGCGCGGCAAGCGGTCGATCGCGCTCGATCTGAAACAGGACGCCGCAAAGGAAATCGCCCTCGACATTATCGCTTCATCCGATGCGCTGATCGAGGGTCTGCGGCCCGGCGTCATGGAGCGGCTCGGGCTCGGTCCGGATGCAGCCCGCGCGCGCAACAAAAAATTGGTCTACGGACGGTTGACCGGCTGGGGACAGACCGGACCGCTCAGCGCCGCGGCGGGACACGACATCAACTATGTCTCGCTGTCCGGGGCGGCCTGGTATGCGGGCGGCGCCGGTGATGCGCCGGTTCCGCCGCCGACTTTGGTGGGCGATATTGGCGGCGGCGCGCTGTATCTCGTGATCGGCATTCTCGCGGGCGTCATGCGCGCGCGCGAAACCGGCGAGGGGAGCGTCGTCGACGCCGCCATCGTTGACGGCTCGGCGCATATGATGAATTTGCTTTATTCCGTGCGGGCGGCGGGCGGCATGTCCGACGCGCGCGGCGACAATATGCTCGACGGCGCGCATTTTTATTCAACCTATGAATGCGCCGATGGCGGCTGGGTCAGCATCGGCCCGCTGGAGCCGAAATTTTACGCCGAACTGCTCACGCAGCTTGGCGTTGACGGCGATCCCGCCTTCGCCGCGCAATATGACCGCGACAACTGGCCGGCGCTGAAGCAGCGCTTCGCCGGGATATTCAAAACCAGAACGCGCGATGAATGGACGGCGCTGCTGGAGGGAACCGATGTGTGTTTCGCGCCGGTGCTTGCGCCGTCGGCGGCGGCGCAACATGCGCATATGCGGTCGCGAAACATTTTGCGCACGATCGATGGGGTGATGCAGGCCGCTGCGGCGCCGCGGTTCGGCAATGAGGCGCCGCCTGATCCCGGGCCGATTCCGAAATCGGGGCAGCACACGGAAGAAATCCTGCACGCTATCGGCGCCGGCGCCGACAGGATCGCCGCCTGGCGCGCAGCAGGAGTGTTATAGCGTGGCCAGGACGATTGAAGCCAAGCCGCTGAAGAAAAAAACCAAGAAGACGAGGCCGATGATCGGCTGGCGCGAATGGGCGGACCTCCCGGATTTCGATGTCGCCGGCATCAATGCGAAAATCGACACCGGCGCCAAATCATCGGCGATGCACGCCTTCCGCATTCGGGAAACGGTGATCGACGGCGCCGAATATGTGGAATTTTTCCTGCACCCCGTCCAGCGCCGCAAAAAGCCGGAAGTCTTTTGCCGGGCGCCGCTTGTGGACAGGCGCGTCATCAGAAGCTCTAATGGCCAGGAAGAAGAACGCTATGTCATCGAAACGCGATTGCGGCTTGGCGGGCGGTTTTGGAAAATCGAATTGACTTTAACCAACCGCGACGCCATGGGATTCCGGCTTTTGCTCGGACGTGACGCGCTTCGCCGGAAATTTATTATCGATCCCGGCGCGTCTTACCTCCTTGATCGAACGGAATAGAGGAACGAACCCATGAAACTGGCGTTGATGTGCCGCAATGCGGACCTCTATTCCCATAAGCGCATTGTCGAGGCGGCCGAAGAGCGCGGTCACGACATCGATGTGGTCGATCATCTGCGCTGTTACATCAACATTACATCGCATCGGCCGACCGTGCGTTATCGCGGCGAGGAATTGCCGGCCTTCGATGCGGTGATCCCGCGCATCGGCGCCTCGGTGACGTTTTACGGAACGGCGGTGCTGCGTCAGCTTGAAATGATGGGCGTTTACCCGGTGAACGAGTCCGTCGCCATCTCGCGGTCGCGCGACAAGCTGCGCTCGCTGCAATTGCTGGCGCGCAAGGGCATCGGCCTGCCGGTGACGGTGTTTGCGCACCGCACCAGTCAGGCCGAAGAGATTCTCGACATGATCGGCGGCGCGCCGGTGATCATCAAGCTGCTTGAAGGCACGCAAGGGATCGGCGTGGTGCTCGGCGAAACCCAGAAAGCCGCCGAGTCGATCATTCAGGCCTTTGGCGGCGTCAACACCAACATTCTGGTGCAGGAATTCATCAAGGAAGCGGGCGGCGAAGACATACGCTGCATCGTGCTTGGCGAGAAAGTCGTCGCCACCATGAAACGCAAGGGCAAGGAAGGCGATTTCCGGTCGAACCTGCATCGCGGCGGTTCCGCCGAGAAAGTGAAGATCACGCCCCAGGAACGCGCCACGGCCATCGGCGCTGCGCGCGCCATGGGGCTTAATTTCTGCGGCGTCGACATGCTGCGCTCAAACCACGGGCCGGTGGTGATGGAGGTGAATTCCTCGCCCGGCCTTGAAGGCATGGAGAAAGCCACCGGCATCGATGTCGCCGGCCAGTTGATCGAATGGATCGAAAAGAACGCGAAACCCGGCAAGACCAAGACTAGAGGCAAGGGCTAGAGGAAACCGCGCACAAAAGGCCTCACCCGGATGGGTGAGATCAAGTGAATACAAGCCATTCGCAATTGCGCCGGGTTGAACATCGTGATTTTCTTCTCGCAACGATGAGGAGAGATAAAGATGGAAAAAGTCGACGGCATTGGCGGATTCTTCTTTCGCGCAAAGGATACGGGCGCGCTCGCCAAATGGTATGAAGATAATTTCGGCATCAATGTCGTGCCCGGCGACTACGACACGCCGGCGTGGCAGACCAAAGCGGGGACAACCGTGTTTGCGCCGTTCAAGGAAGACACCACCTATTTCGGCGATATGAAAAACCAGTGGATGATCAATTTCCGGGTGAAAAACCTTGAGGCCATGGCGGCGCAGTTGCGAAAGAAAGGAACCAAAGTCGAGATCGACCCGGAAACCTATCCCAACGGAAAGTTCGCCCAGCTTTTCGATCCCGAAGGCAATCCGATCCAGCTCTGGGAGCCGGGCGGCTGCGACAAGAGCTAAATCGCCTGATCTGCGTGGGGCGGGTTGCGCGTCCGCGCGGCTTCCCGTTTACTTGCTTCAGTATTGGGCTCCAGTACTTGGCAAGGGGGCGGATGATGACGCGTAGTTTCAAGGCATGCCTGACGGCATTGGTGATCGCTGCAGGATCGATAGCGGGCGCGGCGGCGCAGGACCGCGTTGCGCTGGTCGGCGGACGGCTGATCGACGGGTTCGGTCACGCGCCGATCCAGAACAGCGTCATCCTGATCGACGGCGACACGATCATTAAGGTCGGCACGGTTGACACGCTAGAGATTCCGGCGGGCTATGAAATCATTTCCACCGAAGGAAAGGACGTGCTCCCCGGCCTTTGGGAATCGCACGCGCATCTCGATATCACCGGTCACGCCGATTACCCGCACTGGCAGTCGACGTATCCCGACCGTTTCGCTGATGAGATCATGCCGGCCAGCGCCGTGCAGTTGCTCCTGGCGGGCGTCACCTCCGCGCGCGATCTCGGCGCGCCGCTCGAAGCCTCAAGACTTGTGAAACAGCGCGCCGACAGCGGCGAGATTGCCGCGCCGCGCCTTTATATGTCGGGGCCGTTTCTGCAAGCCGAAGTCGACGACTGGGAAAAAGGCTATCGCTGGCCGGTGCAGTCCGCGGGCGATGCGCGCGCTAAAGTGAAACAGCTCGACGACGCCGGCATGGATATCGTCAAGCTGATCGATCAGGACAAGATGCCGAAAGGCGTGGCGCAGGCGATTGTCGATGAAGCCCACAAACGCGGCATGAAAGTCGTGGCGCATTCGCACCGGCCCAACGAAATTCGCGTCGGACTTAAGATCGGCGTCGATAATTTCGAGCATACGGGGCTGACGACCGCGCCGGAATATCCCGCCGACATCATTGAAGCGCTGAAAGAGCGTACGGCCACGGGCCGCATCGCCGGCGGGCCGTTATTCTGGACGCCGACCGTCGAAGGTTTGTGGAATTTCGACCGCACCGTCGCCAATCCTGAGAAGCTCGATAGTGATTGCTGGCGCCGCGGGCTTAAAGCCGACACCATCGCCGACATCAAGCAATCAATAGCGCAGCCGGGACAGCTCGGTTACACGCAATTAACGCCGCTCAGAAAACCCACGCTGAAGCGCAAGATCGCGCAATTGCGTGAGGCGGGCGTTGTATTCCTCGTCGGCACGGACAGCGGCATCCCGATGAAATTTCACTGCCAGTCGACCTGGAATGAAATGGACGTAATGGTCCGCGTCATGGGGATTCCGGCGATGGATGTGATCCGCTCAGCGGTTTACTGGCCCGCCGTAATGATGGGCGTTGCTGATGAAGTCGGCACGGTCTCTGCGGGAAAGAAAGCCGACATCATCGCCGTCAATGGCGATGTGCTCGAATACATCAACTTGCTGCAGCATGTGGACTTCGTCATGAAGGGCGGCGTCGTCTACAAACGCGACGGCGTTCCGGTTGAGGAAAATCTTTAAGACGCCATACGCATAGATTGCGGAGACCAGCGAACCAGCGAGCGCCACGCCCATTCAAGCGGTCCGTAATTGTAACGCCGAAGCCAGAACAGGCTGAACGCCGCCTGCGCGACCCAGACCGCAAAAGCGATCGCATAGACTTCGATGCGGTCGAACTGTCGGTAAAGTCCGAAGCCGTGTCCGTAAAACAGCGTCGTGGCGATGACGGTGCCGGCAATATAATGCGTAAACGCCATCCGCCCCAAGGCGGCAAGGGGCGTGCGAAAGATTTTCAATGCGCCTGCACGCCACAGACCGACGAATATTACAGCGTATCCGATCGACAGCGCTGCGCGCCCGATTTCCGCGGCGATTTCGGCTATAAGATTGACGTCGTCAGCGTAATTGTCAGCGATTGTGACGGCGGTTGTATAGCTGCGGATGGCGAGGGCGGCCGCGACGATCGCAAGACCGACCAAAAGACCTTTTGCCGGATATTCGCGTTCGGTCAGCCAGCCGGATTTCAGCAGCGCCATGCCGGCGAACATCACCGTCATCGCGTCCAGCACATGCCAGATAAAACCGGGAGAAAAGAGAAAGTAAAAATATTCTTCCGCATACATGGGCAATAGCGCGGCATATCCTTCGCGCGCTGCCGCATCAATATGCCCGATAATTGAGGCGACGTCTTCTGCTTCGCCTGCATTGGCGTTGACCGCGAACACTTGATGGATGCAGAGAGCGGCGAGGGCGATAATCGCAGTCAGGGCCAGCATGCGCGCTGACGCGTTGCGAAAAAAGTACAAAATCAGCCCGCACAAACCGTATGTCGACAAGATATCGCCGGGCATCAAGAGCAGCGTGCCGTGGATCAGACCGAATGCGATGAGCCAAAAATTGCGTCTGAAGAACAGGCCGCCGCGATCTGCACCGCCGCCGCCTGATTGCAGAAAAAGCAATGTGCTCGCGCCGAACAGCAACGAGAACAGCCCGCGCATGGCGCCCTCGACAAAGACTTCGGAAAACGTCCAGGCGCCGAGATTGATAGCGTCGGTCCCGCCCGCAATCGTTGGATCCCACATGGCGAAAAACGGCAACGCATGGCCGGAAAGGTTGATCCAGATTATTCCAAGCAACGCAAAACCGCGGAGCCCGTCGATGACCTCAAGCCGTTCAGCGGGCAGGTCGGTCGCTGTCATTGTTTAATCAAACAGACTCGAAACCGACTCTTCATTCGCAATCCGGCGGATTGCTTCGGCGAGCAGGGTGGCGATGGAGACCTGTTCGATTTTGGGGCACTCCGCCACTTCTTGCGGCGCTTCGATCGAGTCGGTGATGATCAGCCGCGTCAGCGCGTCGGACTTCATCACCCGCTGTTCGGCGTGATCGGAGAGAACGCCATGGGTGACGCAGGCGGTGACTGACTTGGCGCCCTTGTCGATCAGCGCCTGCGCGGCGTTGCACAGCGTGCCGCCGGAATCGACGATGTCGTCGAAGATGACGCAATGGCGGCCCGAGACTTCGCCGATAATGTTCATGACTTCCGAAAGGCCAGGCCCTTCGCGGCGCTTGTCGACAATCGCCAGCGGGCGGTCGTTCAACTTCTTGGCCAGCGCCCGCGCGCGAACCACGCCGCCAACATCAGGCGAGACGACCGTGACATCGCCAAGATCGCCATTGTGAATCTCGCGGATGCGCCGCTCGAATTCCTTCACCGCATAGAGGTTGTCGGTGGGGATGTCGAAGAAGCCCTGAATCTGTCCGGCGTGCAGATCGACGGTGAGCACCCGGTCGGCGCCGGCGGTGGTGATCAGGTTGGCGACCAGCTTGGCGGAGATCGGGGTGCGCGGTCCGGCTTTGCGGTCCTGCCTTGCGTAACCGAAATAGGGGATGACGGCGGTGATGCGGCTGGCCGAGGCGCGCGAAAGCGCGTCCGTCGTGATCAGCAGCTCCATCAGATTGTTATTGGCCGGGTAGGAGGTCGATTGCAGGACGAAAACATCCTCGCCGCGCACATTCTCCTGAATTTCAACGAAGACTTCGCCGTCTTTGAAGGTTTTGATTTCCGCGCGAGCCAGCGATGTGGAAAGTTTGCGCGCAATCGATTCGCTTAACCGTCGGTTGGAGTTGCCGGCGATCAGTTTCATATGGCCCGTCCCCATTGTGTCCCCACGCGCCGGTTACATGACGGTTTCTTGACGGATGCGCAACCCGCGAAAGCGGCGATTTTGATTTCAATTTTCTTTCAGGGCGATAGCCGAGAGATTGCGGCCGTAATCGGGTTCATTGGCGCGGCGCGTGGCGCGGTAGCTGAAAAACCGATTCGGATCGGCGAGGGTGCACAGGCCAAGATCGTCGAGCGTCGTCACGCCCGATTGCGCCAGCCGCCAGCGGCCGAACGCGACAAGGTCGAACTGGCGTTTGTCGGGCGTCAGGCCGGGTGCGAAAAACCGTTCCGCGTCAGGGTGTTTGGCGGTGAACGTCTCAAGGAGGTCGAGGCCGACTTCAAAGTTCGGCTGGCGCAGGCACGGGCCGACGGCGGCGGTGATGCGCTCCGCTTTTGCGCCGAGGCTGACCATGGCGGCGACGGTGTTTTCCAGCACGCCGCCCAGCGCCCCGCGCCAGCCCGCATGCGCCGCGCCAATCACGCGGGCCTGCGCATCGGCGAACAGGAACGGCATGCAGTCGGCCGCCAGAACGCCCAGCGCCAGACCGGGGGTCCGGGTCACCAGCCCGTCGACTTTCTCCGCCCCATCAGGCCACGGTCCGGTCACCATTTTCACGTCCGGCGAATGCACCTGATAGCCGGTCACCAGCCTGTCCGGCGCAACGCCCAGCGCAGCCGCGCAACGGCAGCGATTCTCGGCGACATCATCGGGCCTGTCGTCAGAGCCCGGTCCGGTGTTGAGCGTCTGGTATGGGGGCGAGGACACCCCGCCATCGCGCGAGAAAAATCCATGCGCCACGCCCGGCAGATCGAGCGACGGCGCGACGAGGAAAGGCGGCGCGGTCATGATTCAAACCCGGCCGGCGCCGGCAGGGACGGCGACGACAGACAGATCACCTTGAAAATTTCACCCATGGCGCCGGGCGAGGCGATGCGCGCCGCGCCCGATCTTATCGCTGCGGCCTTGTCCGCCGGCTGATCCTTGCACAGGGCTTCCACCCGCAGGGCGAGGCCGAGCCGGTCAAGAAATCTTCCTTGCGTGACCGGCCCATGCGCAGCGGCGCCGGCGTCGATCGCCGTGTCGGCGAGCATTTCAAAATCCACATGGGCGGTAATGTCGGCGCGGCCGGGCGACGCAAGCGGCGGCCAGTATTTGTGTTTGCGCACCGCCTGCAGCGTATCGCCGAAGCCGCGCTCCATATGTCCGTAATCGAAAATCAGCGCGTGACCGGGATGGGCTTTCAATGTCGCGCAAATATCGGCGGCGAATTTCTGCGCCTCGAAAGAGATCTCGAAAATATCGCCTTCCTTGCTGTCGCCGAGCGCAGGAAGATTATAGTCCGGCGGCGGCGGGGTTTTCCCGAGCGTAAAAGCGAGATGGTCTCCGCTTTCGTCGAGGCCGACAAGGCGTTCGCGCCAGCCGGATGCGATCCGCTCGAACTGGCGGATCGGCAGGCAGTCGAAAAATTCGTTAGCGATGATCAGCGACGGCGCAGATGGAATGTCTGCATACTCATCGGCCCAGAGCGGTCTGGCTTCCGTCGCTTTCAATCGTTTTTGCTGCTCGATGCGCAGCCGCCCGGAACTTTCCAGCAGCCACACCTGGGCCGCGCGGGCGAAGCCGGGACGAAGCCGCGCCGCGCGCAGAATGTCCGCCATCAACACGCCGCGCCCCGGTCCGAGTTCAATCAGGTTGAACGCCTCGGGCGAGCCCATGGCCTGCCAGGATTCCACCAGCCACAGCCCGATCAACTCGCCGAACACCTGACTGATTTCCGGCGCGGTGGTGAAGTCGCCTTCGGCGCCAATCGGCTCGCGCTGCATGTAATAGCCTTCATGCGGGTGACCGAGCGCATCGGTCATGTAATCCGCAATGGTGATCGGCCCTTTCAGGTTGATGAGGTCGATCAGGCGTTCTTCGAGCGGCGTTGTTTCCGGCGCGTCGATGATCATGCGGCTGCCTTTTCAGGCGCGCTCCTTGTGCGCCATATCAGCCAGAGACCGAGCAGCAGCATCGGGACCGACAGCATCATCCCCATGGTCAGGCCAAGCGGGAAGTCGGGCATGTGCGCGTCGGGTTCGCGGAAATTTTCAACGATGATGCGCGAGACCGCGTATCCGGCGAGGAACAACCCCATGGTCGCGCCGGGGCGCTTCAGCAAGCCGTAAACGCGCGTGGCGACAAACAGAATGGCGAACAGCGCGATCCCTTCCAGCGCCGCTTCGTAAAGCTGGCTCGGATGGCGGGCGACGCCGAGCGGATCGGAGGGGAACACCATCGCCCATGGCCCGTCCCAGGGCCGGCCGTACAGCTCGGCGTTGATGAAATTCGCAAGCCTGCCGAAAAACAATCCGAACGGCGTCACGCAGGCGAACATGTCGCCGAGCGACAGCATGTTGAGCTTGTGCTTGCGGGCGAACCAGACGCCGACCAGCGTCACGCCAATGAGACCGCCATGAAACGACATGCCGCCATTCCACGTCATCAGCGCCGGCGGAAACGGCACGATTCCGAAGAGTTTTTCCCAGGGCGCGATGATCAGCGCCGGTTCGTAGAACAAAAGATAACCGAGGCGTCCGCCGGCCATGACGCCGATCGCCACCCAGAACACCACATCATCGAGCAATACCCGCGTCAGCGGCGGCCCGGACTTTGGCCACAGGGCCGGCTTCTTGATCAGCCTTGTGAGATACCACCAGGCGACGGCGAGACCGGCAATATAGGCGAGCGAATACCAGCGCAGGGAAAACGGCCCGATGGAGAAAATCACCGGATCTATCTGGGGAAAGGGAACGGACATCGGGTCGGCCTTGCTCGCTGCGTGCGTCTCATTAGCGCGCTTTGCCGCGCCTGTCGCCCTGCTGTGTCGCCCTGCTGTGGCGCCGCGCCGGGGATGATCCTATATTGGCTGACAAAGGAGCCCGCGATGCAGACCCAGAACGCAATTTTCGATGAAATCGCCAAGCTGATGACCGAGGCGGCGGGGGCGGCGGACGGCGTCCGGCGCGAGGCGGAAACGGTGTTTCGCAGCCGGTTGCAGTCGCTGCTTGCGGATATGGACCTCGTCACCCGCGAAGAGTTCGACGCCGTCAAAGACATGGCGCGGCTGGCGCGCGAGGAAAATGAAGCGCTGAAAGCGCGCCTCGACGCCCTGACCGCGGCCATGGAAAAAAGTTAACTCCCACAGGAGTTTGAGGAAAAACAGCTCAATCGAATCATTTGTCGGCGCCCCGAATCGCCGCGTCATGGGTTGCAGGCGGCTGTGACGAGTCGCCCAGATCGCGAAATTGTCCGGGAATTAGGGGCGCTGATGTCCATCGAGCTGATCCGCAAGCCAAAACAAATCGTCAATCCGCTGAAGGCGCTGGAAGCCGCCGCCGCCGGACTGGAATTCGAAATGGAGCGCGCCGGCGAGCACGAGCTGCATGTGATGCTGCCCGGCGTGTGGCGCGATATCGGCCTGTGGTTCACTTGGCGGCCTGAGCTTGCGACGCTGCAAATGGGCGCGCCGCTCGACTTGAAGGCGCCGGCGGCGCGTCTTGATGACGCCAGCCGTCTTGTAGTGATGGTCAATGAACGCTTGTGGATCGGTCATTTCGATCTGTGGGCGGAGGATCATTCGATCGTCTATCGCAACGCCGCGCTGCTCACCGAAAAAGGCGGGCTCGACAGCGCCCAGGGCGAAGCGCTGATCCGCGCCGCCAGCGAAGCGGCGGACCGTTTTTATCCGGCGTTCAACTTCCTCATCTGGGGCGGCAAGAAGCCCGACGAAGCGCTGCGCGCGTCTTTGTTTGAGACGGCCGGGAACGCTTAGGCGTCGTTCCGTGCGGCTCGCGCGCGAAAACACTCAAAACAACACTCGGATTGTCATCGCGTGTGCTGCGCAGCGCGAAGCGGTGCGCCCGGCCGCGAAGGCGGCCATTTCTATATATGCGCGCTTTCGCGCGCGGGGCGCGGGACCCATGGCTCACCTTACAAGCCTCACACGATGGGTCCCGCATCTGCGCAGCAATATTTCATATTGCCCCGGCCGCGAAGGCGGCCAGTTTATAGGTTGCGCGCGTTCGCGCGCGGCGCGTGCGCGATGACAACTGAGAAGTTTTTGTAACGCCGCAAACATATGCTTAGGGCGAACGCCCGGAGTGTGTCGTGAATTATGCTTGCAGAAAGTCAGTACAAGGAAGAGAGGTCTCGCCGGCGCCGGAGTCCGCGAGTAATCGCGGCGAACAGAAAATGCCAAATGGCGCCAGATTCCGCTGCAGCCCAAAAGCAAGCGGGCTAAAACTGCCGGCGCGCAGCGGGTGACCGCGCCGCGTGCGCCCCTAAGCCCGCGCGCCCTTCGCCTCAAGGCGGAATGTCGTTAGCAGGAACTCCGTATAGCCATTGGGCTGGTCCGCGCCATCGAAGACGAGCGCGCAGGCGCACCTGAAGGCAACGTCGTCAAAGCCGGGCGCCATCGGCGTATAGAGCGGATCGCCGGCGTTCTGTTTGTCGACGACAGCAGCCATGCGCTTCATCGCTTCCATCACCTGATCGCGCGTAACAACGCCATGCATGAGCCAGTTGGCGATATGCTGGGACGAAATGCGCAAGGTCGCGCGGTCTTCCATCAGGCCGACATCATGAATGTCCGGCACTTTCGAACAGCCGACGCCCTGATCGACCCAGCGTACGACATAGCCGAGAATGCCTTGCGCGTTATTATCGAGTTCCTCACGGATTTCCGTTTCGCTGAAATTGGCGCCAGCCGCGAACGGCGGCGTCAGCAGCTTGTCGAGATCGCCGGTGGCCTTGCCTTGCAGTTCTTTCTGGCGAGCAAGGACATCAACCTCATGGTAATGCATGGCGTGCAGCGCCGCCGCGGTGGGCGAGGGCGTCCAGGCGGTGGTGGCGCCCGATTTCGGGTGGCCGATTTTCTGCTCCAGCATCGCCGCCATCATGTCGGGCGCGGCCCACATGCCTTTGCCGATCTGCGCGCGCCCCGACAGGCCGCAGGCAAGACCGATGCCGACATTGCGCGCCTCATAGGCCTTGATCCAGGCGGCGTCCTTGATCGCGCCTTTGCGCAACACCGGCCCGCCGCGCATGATGGTGTGAATTTCATCGCCGGTGCGGTCGAGGAATCCGGTATTGATGAAGACGAGGCGCTCGCGCGCGGCGTGAATGCAGGCGCCGAGATTGGCGGAGGTGCGTTTTTCCTCGTCCATGACGCCGATCTTCAGCGTGTTCTTCGCCATGCCGAGCATCGCTTCGACGCGGGCGAACAAGTCACAGGCGAAAGCGACTTCCTCCGGCCCGTGCAGTTTCGGCTTGACGATATAGACGGAGCCCGCGCGGGAATTTTTGCGCACCGATTTGAGGTCGTGCAGGGCGATGAGCGACGTCACAGCCGCGTCGATAAAGGTTTCGGGAACGCCGGCGCCGTTTTTGTCTTTGACGATGCCGGTCAGCATGTGGTGGCCGACATTGCGCACCAGCAGCATCGACCGGCCATGCAGCGCGAAAGGTTTGCCGCCCGGCGCACTATACTCGCGGTCGGGGTTGAGGCTGCGCGTGATGGTCTCGCCGCCCTTGTTAAACGTGTCTTCAAGATCGCCTTTCATCAAGCCGAGCCAGTTGCGATAGACGTTGACTTTGTCTTCGGCGTCGACCGCCGCAACAGAATCCTCGCAGTCAACGATGGTGCTGACCGCCGCTTCGATGATGATGTCGGCGACGTGCGCCTTGTCGGTCTTGCCAATGGCGCTTGCCGGATTGATGACGATTTCGAGATGCAGGCCGTTGTTTTTGAGCAGGATCGCAGTGGGCGCCGAAGCCTCGCCGCGATAGCCGGCGAATTTTTCCGGGCTCGCGAGCGCTACGGCGCCCGATGCGGTTTGGACGACCAGCGCGCCGTCTTTGACAGCGTAGCCGGTCGCATCTGCATGAGAACCGCGCGACAATGGCGCGGCAAGATCGAGCAGCGCCCGGCCGCGCGCAATGACTTTTTCGCCGCGTTTGGGATTATAGCCGCCGCCGCGTTCAGCGCCGCCATCGTCGGAAATCGCATCGGTTCCGTACAGCGCGTCATAGAGCGAGCCCCAGCGAGCGTTCGCTGCGTTCAGCGCGTAGCGCGCATTGCTGGCGGGAACCACCAGTTGCGGTCCGGCGACGGCGCGCAGTTCTTCGTCAACATTCGAGGTCGAGATTTCAAATGGCGCCGGTTCGGGCGTCAGATAGCCAATCTCTTTCAGAAAGGAGATTTGCTTTACAACATCGAAATCATCCGCATGCGCCTTGTGCCAGTCATCGAGGCGCGCCTGCAACGCATCGCGTTTTTGAAGCAGCGCGTCATTCTTCGGCCCAAGCTCGCTGACGATCGCCGACAAACCGTCCCAGAACGCCGCCGGGCTGACGCCGGTTCCGGGCAGCGCTTCTTCTTCGATAAAAGCAGCAAGTTGCGGCTCTATGGTCAAATCGGCTCTTGTCGTCATGTCTCACCCTTACCGTCAGTCTCTCAGCGTCAGCGCCCGGCATTGCCGGATCGGCGCCTATCCCTTAAATCCTCACGCGCGAATTGGAACAGGAATTTCAGCAGCCGCTGCTATTTGACGCCGCGCGTCCCGGCTTTGCTCGAAAGGTGCGCATGAACAAGGTTGAACGGCCAATATGATTGAAAAGATCGTCATTATCGGCGCGGGGCAGGCGGGCGCGCAGGCGGCGGTCTCGCTGCGCCATGGCGGGTATAAGGGCGCGATCACCATGATCGGCGCCGAAGCGGCGCCGCCCTACCAGCGCCCGCCGCTGTCGAAAGCGTATCTGAAAGGCGATCTCGACGAACACCGCCTCTATCTGCGCGGCGCGGAGTTTTACGAAGCGCAGTCGGTCGCCTTGCATCTCGGCATGCGCGCCACGGCGATTGACCGTGCGGCGAAAACCGTCATCACCGATTCCGGCGAGAGCTTTTCCTATGATGCGTTGCTGATCGCCACCGGCGCGCCGCCGCGCCAGATCGCCTGTCCCGGCGCCGGTCTCGACGGCGTCCATTATCTGAGGACTCTCGCCGATTCCGAACGCCTGCGGCCCTTGCTGATGGCGCCGGGGCGGATCGTCATTGTCGGCGCCGGTTATATCGGCCTCGAAGTCGCCGCCGTGGCGCGACAGGAAGGGCGCGCGGTGACAGTGCTGGAAATGGCGCCGCGGGTCTTGGCGCGCGTCGCCAGCGAGCCGGTCTCGGCGTTTTATGAAAATCTTCATCGCAGCGCCGGTGTTGATTTGCGACTGGGCGCCGCGCTTGAGGGCTTTGAAGGCGAGAAGCGCATTGACGGCGTGCGCCTTGGCGGCGGTGAAACCATCGACTGCATCGCCGCGCTGGTCGGCATCGGCGCCGCGCCGGAACTGACGCTGGCGAAGGAAGCGGGGCTTGCCATCGACAACGGCATTGTTGTTGATGAGCACGCGCGCACTTCCGACCCGCAAATTTTTGCCGCCGGCGACTGTGCGAATTTTCCCTCGCCGCGTTATGGGCGGCGCATGCGACTCGAGTCCGTGCCCAACGCCATCGAACAGGCGAAAGCGGCGGCGGCGAATATGGTTGGCGGCGCGGTCGTTTATGATGCGCTGCCGTGGTTCTGGTCGGACCAGTATGACGTGAAACTGCAGACCGTGGGCCTCAGCGAAGGTTATGACGAACTGGTGGTGCGCGGCGACCCGGCGGAGAAAAAATTCGGCGTCTGGTATCTGAAAGACGGAAAGGCGCTCGCGGTCGATGCAATCAACGATCCCGCGTCGTTCGCCATGGGCAAGAAGCTGATTGCCAGCGGCGCGGCGCTGTATGCCAAGCAGCTCGGCGATGTCAGCGTTGATCTGAGGACGTTGGGGTGACTATCGGTACAACACATCCGGCAGCCACGTCGCGATTTGCGGCCACATCGCGATAACGCCGAGCGCCAGCAATTGAATGGCGATATACGGCATGGCGCCGCGATAGATGTGCATGGTCTTCACCTCCGGCGGCGCGACGCCGCGCAGATAGAACAGCGCGAACCCGAAAGGCGGGGTCAGAAAAGACGTCTGCAGATTGATCGCCATCATCACGCCGAGCCAGACCGGATCGAGGCCCATGGCCAGCAGCGGCGGGCCGACCAGCGGCACGACCACCAGCGTGATCTCGATAAAGTCGAGGAAGAAGCCGAGCACGAACATGACGAACATCACCGTGACGACGGCGCCCATGACGCCGCCGGGCGTCGCCTCCAGCGCGCGATGCACCGTGTCGTCGCCGCCGAGCCCGCGAAACACCAGCGAGAACAAGGCGGCGCCGATGAGGATGGTGAACACCATGGTCGTCACCCGCGCGGTCTGGTCTGCGATCGGCGCCAGGGATTTGTCGCGGGCGAGCTGGAACAGGCTGGTGAAAACGCCCCAGGGCGTCAGGGCGAACAACAGGAAAGCAACGCCAATGCCGATGGCTTCCGCGCCGGAAACGCTTTCGCGTCCGAGCCGCAGATCGAGATTGGCGGTAAGCAGAAACAGTCCGGCGATGGCCAGCGCGGAAACGAACACAGCGTGGCGCCCCGCGAGCAGCGAGCCTTTCGGAGCGAGGCGTGCGCCGGCGATCAGCAGCGCGCCGATGGCGCCGACGCTGGCGGCTTCGGTTGGCGTCGCCACGCCCGCAAGGATCGAGCCGAGCACGGCGACGATCAGCAGCAACGGCGGCGGCAGGGTTTTCATCGCCGCGCGCCAGACTTCGGCGCGGCTGCCGAGTTCCGCCGCCGGGATCGCCGGGGCTTTTTTCGGCTGGGTGAAGGCGACGAACATTTGCCAGAGCAGATACATGCCGACCAGCATCAGCCCCGGAAACAGGGCGCCGGCGAACAGATGGCCGACCGAAACGGTTTCCGGCGACATGTTGCCCTGTTCAAGCTGCGCGCGCTGATAGGCGTTGGAAATGACGTCGCCGAGCAGGATCAGGACGATCGACGGCGGGATGATCTGTCCGAGGGTACCGGCCGCAGCGATGGAGCCCGACGCAAACGCCGGATCATAGCCTCGCCGCAACATGGTCGGCAGGCTGAGCAATCCCATGGTGACGACGGTGGCGCCGACAATGCCGGTGGACGCGGCGAGGAGCGCGCCGACAATCGTCACCGAAAGCCCAAGCCCGCCGGGGAGCGAGCCGAACAGCTTCGCCATTTCGTCGAGTAGTTCTTCGGCGATCCGCGATTTTTCGAGGATGACGCCCATGAGAATAAACATCGGCACCGCAATCAATGTCGTGTTGCTGACCGCGCCGAACACCCGTTGCGGGAAGGGAATGAGATAGGAAATATCGAACACGCCCGCGGCGACGCCGAGCACGGCGAAGATCAGCGCCGATCCCGCCAGCGAAAACGCCACCGGATAGCCGGCCATCAGCATCGCGCAGAGCACGAAGACCATCAAAATGTCGAGCCATCCGGCGAGCGCGCAGGTGCAGAACGCGACATTGGCGATTTCGAATTCCATCAGCGCAGCTCCCGCAGGGTTGCGCTCGCGCGCGCGGCGATGACGAACCCAGCCATGGACATCAAGACGGCGAAGGCGGGGATGAAGGATTTCAGGATGAAAAGGGCGGGGATGCCGGAGGCTTCATTGGAGCCTTCGCCCACCGCCCATGAGTTCGCAACATAAGGAGACGCAGTCCAGATCAGCAGCAGGCAGACCGGAAACAGGAGAAAATATGTTCCAAGGAGATCGATCAGCGCTTTGCGGCGCGGGCTCGCCTCGCGATAGAAAATGTCGACGCGCACATGATCGTCAGTGAGCAGCGCATAACCGCCGGCGAGCAGAAACACCGCGCCATGCATATAGGTGATCGATTCCTGCATGAAGATCGAATTGATTCCGAACACATAGCGCAGCACGACGACGCCGAACTGGATGAGCGCCATGGCGATGAGCAGCCACATGACGGTGCGGCCGATGCGGCGGGCGAGCATGTCAAATGCGCCTGCAAGCGCGGCCATGAATTTGCTCGCGCCAACGCTGGCTGCAGCGAGCGCGCAGGCCGCGAACATGCCGGCGAACCACAAGAGCTGCGACGCCGACGGCGTCATGCGCAGGATTGGAGTGAGCTTTGCAAACAAAATTCCGGCGGTGACAACCGCGATGACCGTGACGCCCCAGGCCAGCAACGGCCGCTTCGGCGCGAGCAGATGCGCAAGCGGCAGAAACAGCATCGGAAAGAACACGCCCGCCGCCAGCCAGTTGAGAATATCGCCGGTGAGATCAAGCATTTGTCACAACGCAAACACTTCGCGGCGCTTGGCCATGTAGGCTTCGTCGGAAATCCGGCCCCATTTCATCGAGCGCGCCAGCGACGCTTTGTAGCTTTCATAAACGCGCCCGGTGAAGGCGTCGTTGCGCGCAGCTTCCTCAAGGACGTTTTTCGACTCGCGCGCCAGCGCCGCCATGACGTCGTCCGGCATTTGCCGCAACTCTACGCCGTGATCGTTCACCAGCTGATCGAGGGCGATGGCGTTATGGTGGGTGTATTCGGCGATCGACAGATTATTGGCGCGCTGACAGGCGCCTTCAATGATTGCCTTTTCTGTAGCCGTCATCGTGTTCCACACATTGAGATTGAGCCCGACGCCAAGCTGCGGTCCCGGTTCGTGAAAGCCGGGCCAGTAATAATATTTCGCTTCCTGATAAAACCCGAAGGCGAGATCGTTCCACGGGCCGACCCATTCGGTGCCGTCAATGGCGCCCGATTGCAGCGCCGGATAAATCTCGCCGCCCGATATGGCGACGGCCGACGCGCCGATCCGGCGCAAGACTTCACCGCCCATGCCCGGCATGCGGATTTTCATGCCGCGCAGATCTTCGAGCGAGTTGATCTCGCGCTTGAACCAGCCGCCCATCTGGTGACCGGTGTTTCCGGCGGCGAAGGGTTTAATGTTGAATCGCGCGGAAAGTTCGTCCCACAGCGCCTGGCCGCCGCCGAATTCCGTCCACGCCATGATTTCGTTCGCCGTCATGCCGAACGGAACCGCAGTGAAAAACGCGAAGGCCGGCGACTTGCCGACCCAGTAATATTCCGCGCCATGATAGATGTCGGCGGCGCCGTTGGAGACCGCGTCAAAACATTCAAAGGCGCTGACCAGTTCGCCGGCGGCGAAGACGCGCACGGTGATGGCGCCGCCGGACATTTCGGTGATGAACTGCGCGGTGCGTTCGGCCATGGCGCCAAGGCCGGGGAAATCCTTCGGCCAGGTGGTCACCATCTTCAACTCACGCGAGGCGAGCGAGCCGGGGACGCCAGCGCCGCCAACGGGCGCCCCGCATTCGCAACCGGCCATCAGGCCCGCCGCGCCGCCGGCCAGCAGTTGTCTGCGCTTGATCATAGGCGGCGCCGATCTCCGGCGATGGGCGCGCCGGTTATAGTTTTTGCGCGCCTTCGCGCGCGGGCTGCGCCCCCGGCAAGCAATTGTCTGCGTTTTATCATCAGGCGTTTCGCCCCCCGTATGTCTTTTCTATCGTTCTTATTGGCTGTCAGAGTTGCGCGGCGCGACTTCGATTTCAACATCGCTTTCGCCGCTGGCGGCGCGTTCGCGGATTTTTTTGGCGCGCCATTCTTCATAGGCGGCTTCCTTGTCGGCGCGGCTGCGCGAGGCGGCGACGCCGCTATCGACTGCAAGCGAAGACCCTGCGCCGTCATAGCCGCTGGTCGAGCAGGTGTTTTCGACGGAGAAGCAGCGCTGAATGCAGGCGGATCGTCCCGGGCCGTCATCTAGATTTGCGCAATCGTTCTGACACTGGTTCTGCTGGCCGGTGCAGCGATTTTCAGCATAGCCGAACGGCGCGGACGCGCATGCGCCAAGGAGCGCAGCCGCCAAGCCGGTGGAGATCATGTTTCTGAGACGCATCGAAATTTCCTCACTGACAAACACAAAGCCCCGCCCGCCTGGCGGGAAGGTACAATGCGCCGCGATCAGGCGCAAAGCGTTCGGAGGCGATAATATGCGTTAGGAGGCGCGCTCGCTGCTCTGGCGGTCCATGCGGGTCCAGCCGTTCGGCCCCAGCATTTCCAGCGGCTGGAAGCTCTTTTTGTAGTCCATCTTGCCGGAGCCGTTCACCCAATAGCCGAGATAGACATACGGCAGACCTAGTTCGCGGGCGAAAGAGACATGATCGAGGATCATAAACCGGCCAAGCCCGCGCGCCTGTTCATCCGGTTCGAAGAAGCTGTAGACCATGGAAAGACCGTCCGTCAGCCGGTCGGTCAACGCCGCGCCGATCAGCTTGTCTTCGCCGGTCTCGGCATCGTTCACCCTGTATTCGATGATCATCGTATCGACAGCAGTCTCTTCGACCATCGACGCGTAATCAAGCACCGTCATGTCGGCCATGCCGCCATCGCCATGCCGCTCGTCGAGATAACCGCGCAGCATGGAGAACTGCTCGCCCGTTGCGCGCGGTCCCTTGATGCGGCGAATGATGTCGGCGTTGCGCGACAGGGTGCGCCGCCGCGATCGCGACAGATCGAAATCATCGACCACGATCCGGACCGGCACGCAGGCGTTGCACGCTTCGCAAGCGGGCAGGTAAATCAGGTTTTGCGAGCGGCGGAATCCGCGACGGGTCAGCAGCGCATTCGTCGACGATGCGCCGTCGCCGGAAAGATAGGAAAAAATTTTCCGTTCCCGGCGTCCTTTAAGATATGGGCATGGCGCCGGTGCGGTGATGAAGAATTCACCGCCCTCCAGGCCGAACCGTCTTGCAAAATCTTCGTTACTCATCTGATCCAACCTAAGGCATAAACCTTAGCGGGCGATTATCATAACCGCAATGAATCCGTTCTTTATGGCTGTCAATTCAGGCCGAAATATATCGGCGCGACGAGCGTATAGACGATCCAGAGCAACAGGATCAGCGGGCCGCCGACGATCATATAATCTCTAAATTTGTAATGACCAGGCGTCATCACCAGCAGATTGGTCTGGTAGGCGATGGGCGTCGCGAACGGACAGTTGGCGCCGTAAATGACGGTGAGCGCGAGCGGCAGCGGGTCCATTCCGACCTGTTGCGCGGCGCTGACGGCGATCGGCATGAACAGAACCGCTGTGGCGTTGTTCGACAGGACATTGGTCAACAGGGCGCTCAAGATGAACACCAGCGACAGCAGAACTGTCGGCCCCAACTGTCCGGAAAGCGACGCAAGTCCCGAGCCCAGGAGCTGTGCGCCGCCGGTTTCCTCGAGCGCCAGCCCCATCGCCAGCGACGCGCCAATCAGCAGATAGACCCGCCGGTCAAACGCGCGCGCCGCCTGCCGGATATTGAGGCATCCGGAAACCAGCATCGCCACGACGCCGGTCATGGCGGCGATGGCGATCGGCACGGCGCCTGACGCCGCCGCGACCACGACCGCGCCGAAAATCAGGGCGGCGCGGGGGCCGTGTTTGGCGTCCGGAATGCCGATCATCGACCACTCAAAGACGAGAAGATCGCGGTCGGCGCGAAGATTTCGAATGTCGTCGGCGCGCCCGAGGACAAGCAGAACGTCGCCAGCTTCAAGCCGGATGGTGTTCATCTGCGCCCTGATCATGCGGCTGCGGCGCTCAACGCCGAGGATGACGCAGTTGGTCTGGGCGTGAAAACCAACCTGCGCCACGGTGCGGCCGATCAGCCGCGAGCCGGGCGTGACGATGGCTTCGACCAGATTGAGGGTGGAGCCGGTGGAAGATTGCTCATCTTCATCAACGCCGATTTCCGCGATGACATCGCTGAGAATTTCACGCCGCTCCTTCAGCAGATTGGTGAGAGCGGTCCTCGTTGCAGCGATGATGACCGTATCCCCGGCGCGAAACCGGAAATCTTCAAAGGGCGGCAGGATGACTCTTTCCCGGCGCTGAACCATCCGCACCGTCACGTCGGGCAGGTCGGGAAACAGTCCGGCGACCGGCCCTTTGCCGACCAGCGAGTTGTCGCGGGTAATTTCGAACTGGGCGATGAATTGCTTGTTCTCCCGCGTGGTCGCAAGATTTTCCTGCGTGCGTTTTGGAAGGAGAAACCGCCCGATGGTGGCGAGATACAAAATGCCGGCGCCGCCAATGACGAGCGCCAGCGGCGTGAGATCGAAAAAGCCGATCTCCATTCCTGTGTTGGCGTGATAGACGCCGGCCGCGAGGACGTTGGTGGAAGACCCGATGACAGTCGTCATTCCGCCGAACAGGGCGATGAAGGAAAGCGGCATCATCAGTCTTGACGCCGGGATGTCGCCGCGCGCCGCCAGCGCCGCCATGATCGGAATGAAAATAACGACCACCGGCGTGTCGTTGAGGAAACCGCTGCTGAAATAGGCGATCCCGAAAACCGCCAGAATGGTCAGCGTTTTTCGTTTGTTATAGACTTCAATCAGCATCTTCGTCGGGCGCTCCATGGCGCCGGCCTGAAAGATCCCCTGACCCAGGACCATGAGCGACATCACCGCCGCGAGCGCAGGATTTGCAAATCCCGCCAGCAGGGTCTGCGAGGTGAGGGGCGTTGCGCCTTCGAGCGCGAGCGGCGCGAATTCGAAGAGCAGCACCAGGCCGACCACCACGCCGAGCGAGATGATCTCCATGGAGAGCCGCTCGCTCGCATAAAGGCCGATCGCGATGATGATGATCGCCAATGTGGCCCACATCTGCCACGGCGCCGCCAGGAAGGTTTCCATCATGTCAGATTGTCTTTATCCGGCCTTTTTGTGAACCATGCGCGCTTTTCGTCCGCCCGATTGCGAGCTCGCTCGCGCCTTGCGCACTTTGTATTTTCCAGATTTGGTGCTAACGCCACAAGCCTTAAATGTTTCAAGGTGTTGTGGGAAGACCCCCATTCTGTGGAAAAGCCTATGACGGACAAGTACAGGCCGCTGAAAGACGCATTTGGCCGTTTCGCCACCGGAATAGGCGTCGCCGCCTGCCGGGACGCTGACGGGGCCATATCAGCGCTAACCATCAACTCCTTCACCTCAGTTTCGTTGGAGCCGCCGCTGGTCCTGTGGTGCCTTGAAAATCGCGCATCCGCCTATAGCGCCTTCATGGCGGCGCAGAGTTACGGCGTGTCTTTTCTTCGCGCAGATCAGCAGGATGTGTCTGATCGCTACGCGAGTTTTCTCCCCGGCGGTCCCAAAGAAGCGGACTTCGAGACATGGCAGACCGGCGCGCCGATCCTCAAACAGCGTCTGGCGGGATTTGATTGCAAGATTACAGCGCGCCATGACGCCGGTGATCATGTGATTTTGGTGGGCGAGGTCGTGCGCTTTGACAGCGCGTCCGGCGCGCCGCTGATATACTACGCCAGCACCTATATTCCGGGGACGGAGCGAGTATGACGAAGATTGCGTTTCTTGGACTGGGCGTTATGGGGTTTCCCATGGCCGGCCACCTCGCGGCGAAAGGCCATGACGTTTGCGTCTATAATCGCACCGCCGCGAAGGCGGAGGCGTGGACGAAGAAATACAAGGGGACTTCGGCGGCGTCACCGGAAGAAGCGGTTCGCGATGCTGAAATCATCTTCGCGTGTCTCGGTGACGATCCGGATGTGGAAGCGGTCGTCACCGCCGTTTCCGGCGCGTTGAAAAAAGGCGCGATTTTCGTCGATCACACTACGGCGTCGCCATCGCTTGCCCGCACCGTGCATGAACGCCTCGCTGCGCTGGGCGTCGGGTTTGTCGATGCGCCGGTTTCCGGCGGTCAGGCGGGCGCGGAGAACGGCAAGCTTTCGGTCATGTGCGGCGGCGATACCGCGCATGTAGAGGCGGCTCGTTCGGCGATGGAATGTTACGCGGCGCGGATCGTTCATATCGGGCCCGCCGGGCATGGCCAGCTTTGCAAAGCCGTGAACCAGATCTGCATCGCCGGGGTGTTGCAGGGCCTGTCGGAAGGGGTGCATTTCGCGTCCACCGCCGGGCTCGATATTGACCGGGTGCTGGAGGCGATCTCCGGCGGCGCGGCGCAGAGCTGGCAGATGGAAAACCGCGCCAAAACAATGGCTGAAGACAAATTCGATTTCGGATTCGCCGTCGACTGGATGCGCAAGGATCTGCGCATCGCGCTGGCCGAAGCCCGCGATAGCGGCGCGCAATTGCCGGTGACGGCGCTGGTCGACCAGTTCTATGCAGACGTGCAATCCATGGGCGGCGGCCGCTGGGATACGTCGAGCCTGGTGCGGCGGCTGCAACAGCGCGACTGACATCGGATATGGACGCGCCTCGCAAACGCGCGCACTAAAAGCGACGAAAGCCGGGGCGTTAACCACCCTGATTCACGGATTTGAAATGCGAATTCAGGAGGTTCCGCGCGAATTTTGCGCCGGCGATCCCGGAATTTCCGATGCGGCGAAGCAGGGACGTATGAACAAGGGTTCAATCAACATGATCAAGGCAAGGCCAGTCCGTATCGCCCCGTTGTCCGTTCTGGCGCTTCTGGGCGGCACGGCCAGCGCCGCTGCGTCAGGGTTTTCACTGAACACGCAAAGCGCGGAATCGCTCGGCGCAGCGACGGCAGGCGCACAGGCTGCGCGCGCAACGCCCGGCAACGCGTATTTCAACCCCGCCGCCATTGTCGGGGTGGAGGGCGTTGAAAGCTCGCTATCGATCGTCGGCGCGTGGAACGACACCTCCTATGAGAACGCAACCGGCGCGCTGTTCGGGACCATTCCAGTCGCAGGCGACAGCGCTGGCGAGACGGTCATCGGCGACGGCGTGTTTCCAACCGGCGCCATTTCGTTCCAGTTGAACGATGCCATCTTCGCCGGCGTTGCCGTCTATGCGCCGTTCGGATTCAACACGTCATATGACGACAGCTCGATTGCGCGTTATCACGGCACGTTCTCGCAAGTGGTTTCCGGTTCCGTTTCCGGTCTGATCGGCATTGAGATCGCCGAAGGCTGGTCCATCGCAGGCGGGCCGCGCCTGCAATATGTAGATGTCGATCTTGAAGGCGCCATCGATGCGGCTGGAATTGAGTCCGCGTTGTTGATGACGATGGCGATCCCCGGAACCGATGACGCCTTTGTCGACGTTTCCGCAAATGACTGGGGCGTCGGCTATACGGTCGGATTTCAGGGCGCGCTTGGCGATCGCATCACCTTTGGCGCGAGCTTTACATCCAGGATCGATCATACGCTCGACGGGTCGGCGACCTTCGACATCAGCACGTCAGCATCAGGCCAGACGCTCGCCGGGTTGGGCCTGTTTCAGGACACAGACATTGCCAGCGATTTCACAACGCCGGGCAATATCCAGTTTGGCGTTCAGGTTGAGATGACGCCTGAATTACGCCTGCTGGCGTCGGCGGTGCAGACGCGGTGGAAGAGTTTCGACCAGCTCGCCATCAACTTCGAAAACCCGGTGCAAACGCCGGAAGTCACCACCCAGAACTGGAACAACACCTGGGCGGGCGCGGTCGGGCTCGAGCGCGATTTCGGTCCGGCGTCGACGATGCGCCTCGGCGTCATGTATGAGGAAGACCCCGCCAACCCGGCGTTTTCCAGCCCGCGCGTGCCGGGCGCCAGCCGCGTCTGGCTGGCGGCGGGCTATTCGCGCGATTTGTCGGAACGCGCTGAACTGCATCTCGCCGCCTCCTATGTTTTTGCCGACACGACGCCGCTGAACCAGTCTGCGGCGCTGCCGGAAAACCTGTTCCGCGGTTCGTTCACCGGCGATGTGGATATTAGCGGCATCGTCGCGGCGGTCGGCATCGACTGGAAATTCTAGTCTTTCGGCAAGCTGCTGCCGGCCATTGCCGCCCCGGCGCCCCTGTGCGATTTATTCAGTCAAAATCTCATTTGACTGGAGCCGCGCATGTCCGTTCTGCAAACCGCCCGCCCTTCATGGAAAACCGAAGACCTCGATCTGTTCGAAGACGAGATCGGCAAATTCTTCAGCCGCGAACTCGCGCCGCATGTAGAGACATGGCGCGACAATGGCGTCGTGGATCGCTGGGCGTGGACCAAAGCGGGGGAGGCGGGGCTGCTCTGCATGTCGATGCCGGAAGAATATGGCGGCGCCGGCGGGCATTTCGGCTATGAGCAGATTTTCATGGAGCAGCAGGCGAAAGCCGGCGTCGAGGGGTTCGGCGCGGCGCTCCATAACTGCATCGTCGCTCCTTACATTCTCCATTACGGCACTGAAGAGCAGAAAAAACGCTGGCTGCCGCGCATGGCCACAGGCGAACTGGTCGGCGCCATCGCCATGAGCGAACCGGGCACAGGGTCAGATCTGCAAGCGGTGCGGACGACGGCGCTGAAAGAGGGCAATCAATATGTGGTGAATGGCCAGAAGACGTTCATCACCAACGGCCAGACCGCCAACATCATCATCGTTGTCGCCAAGACCGATCCGTCAGAAGGCGCCAAGGGCGTTTCGCTGATGGTGGTTGAAACGGACGAGGTCGAAGGGTTCGAGCGCGGCCGCAATCTCAAAAAACTCGGCAACAAGGCGCAGGACACCTCGGAACTGTTTTTCACCGATGTGAAAATTCCGACGGAAAATCTTCTCGGCACGGAAGAGGGGCAGGGCTTCGTCCAGCTCATGCAGCAATTGCCGCAGGAGCGTCACCAGATCGCCGTGCAGGGCATGGCGCATATTGAGCGCGCGCTGACAGTGACGATTGACTATGTGAAGGAGCGTCACGCATTTGGCCGGCCCGTCATGGCGTTCCAGAACACGCAGTTCAAACTCGCCGAATGCAAGGCGCGCGCGACCATGGCGCGGGTGTTCGTCGATTACTGCACGGGACAGCTCATCGAAGGAAAACTCGATCCGGTGACGGCGTCCATGTCGAAAATGCTGATCTCCGATATGGAGAATGAAATTATCGACGAGTGCCTGCAGCTCTTTGGCGGATATGGCTATATGGATGAGTACCCAATCAGCCGCATGTACGCCGATGCGCGGGTGCAGCGCATCTATGGCGGCACCAACGAGATAATGAAACTGCTGATCGCGCGGTCGCTCTGACGCCATGCGCCTGCGGCCTGCGACCAGAGACGACATTCCCTTATTGAAAAAGTGGGATCAGCAACCTCATGTGCTGTCAGCCGGCGGCGACGGCGACTGGTATGATTGGGACGCGGAGGTTCCGCGCGACGCAGATTGGGGCGAGCTGTTGATCGCGGAAAAGGACGAGCGCCCCATCGGCGTGATGGAGATCTGCGATCCGTCAAAAGAGCCATCGCACTACTGGGGCGAGGTCGAAGATGATTTGCGCGCACTGGATATCTGGATCGGCGAAGAAAGCGATCTCGGGCGCGGCTTCGGAACGCAGATGATGCGGCTCGCTTTTGACCGGTGTTTCGCTGATGCAAACGTCAAAGCCATCATTATAGACCCGCTGGCCAGCAATCTCCGCGCGCGAAAATTCTATGAACGGCTGGGCTTTCAGTTCGTCGAACATCGTCTCTTCGACGAGGATGCTTGCGCCGTCTACCGTCTTGAGCGGGCTGTCTGGGAGGCGCTTGCGGCGGGCGCCTGAATCGGCGCTAGTCTCGCCCATGGAACCCGCCCAGATTTTCGCCGCGCTCAGCGCCATTGGCCTTTTTGTCTTCGCCATTTCCGGCGCATTGACGGCGTTGCGCAACGATATGGATCTGTTCGGCGTCGCCATGATCGCCTTCGTTACAGGCGTCGGCGGCGGCACCATTCGCGACGTTTTGCTGGGATCGTTTCCGGTCTGGTGGATCGCCTCGCCATCGGCCGTGCTGATCTGTCTTGCGGGCGCCGCCGCCGCGACGCTTGCACAGCCGTTGATCGACTCCCGCCTGAAAGCGCTGATCTGGGCGGATGCGGCGGGCCTTGCGGTTTTCGCCGTCCTCGGCGCGCAGGCAGCGCTCGCCGCCGATGCGCCGCCGATGATCGCGATTTTCATGGGCGCGGTGACGGCGACCTTTGGCGGCGTCGTGCGGGATGTGCTGCTGAATGAACCGCCGCTGATCCTGAAGCAGGATATTTATGCGACCGCCGCTTTGATCGGCGCAGGGGTTTATGTCGGCCTGCTGGCGCTTGGCATTGGCGAGAGTGTTTCCGCAGTGACGGCGGCGCTGGTGACTTTCGCCATTCGCGCCGCCGCGATTATCTTCAACATTCCCTCGCCGAAATTTGCGCGGCCTCGCAAGAGCGAACTCTAGCTTTGAGCCTTCTTCTTGCGCCGCATCGCCCCCATGGCGCCCAGACCCAGCAGCATCAACGGCGCCGCAGCGGGAAGGGGCGCTTCACTCATATCCGGCGGAATAAGCGCATCCGGAAAAGAAAAGACCAGTGACGAGATCCTGCCGGAGAAAGTCGCGCCAGCGGTTAGCCCCACCAGACCGAGACGGCAATCGCCTGCGGCAACGCCCGTGCACATGGTGGTCGAAGGATCGGAGTCGATAAAAAAGCCGATCGAGTTTTCAAACGGGTCATCAGGAAAGACGCCGCTGTAAATATCTCCGGTCGATGAGATCGCTTCCAGCGTGATCGCGCCGAGCGCAATTTCGTAGAACTGGAAGAAATCGCCGCCAGGCTCCGTTGATATCCCGAGCGCCGGGCTGAGGCCGTCGCCGGCAAATGTCTGCGTCAAGGTAAATGTACCCGTCGCGCCGGGATTTTCCGAACTGCCGGCATCTTCCGTATAGGTCCCGGTAGTGACGCAGATCGTATTGACGCCGTCAAAACTGCAATCGCCGATTTTCACATGGCCGGTCCCGCGGCCCGACTCGGTCGGATGTTCGCCGATGCCGATATACTCAAAATCGCCATTGACGGTGTTCGCCGTCGCCAGCAAGGCGGCGCTGGCGGCGGCCGGCGTCAGCAGAAAAACACCGGCCGCGCATGCGGTCAGGATCAAGGTCCGGCGGAAAGCAGGACGCAGGCAGGTACTGAACATAGACTTCGCTCCACAGTTGTTTGTCTGGCGAATTGATCGCCAATGGCTGAGGCGCAAAAAGTCCGATGAATCTCGCCCTGTTCATGAGTGCGTAAGAATTGCCGGAAACGGGTCAGATTATTTTCAGGCGGCCTGGCTGCATGAAATCACGCCGCCTTGAGGCCTCGCGCTTCCTGAATGGCGCCCGACAGGGCGGCGTCCAAATGGTCCGGTCCCAGCTTCAGACCTTCGGCGATGATGAATTCTGGATTTGTGATTCCGATAAACGCAAACACAGTGCGCAAATACCGTTCCACATGTTCAGCTTCTGCTGATGGCGAACCCGGCCCATAGAGGCCGCCGCGAGAGACCGCAACAATCACGCGTTTCCCCTTCGCCAGACCTTCTACGCCGTTTTCGGTGTAACGAAACGTCACGCCGGCGATCACAATGCGGTCGATCCACGCCTTAAGCTGGCTCGGAATGGTGAAATTATACATCGGCGCCCCGATAACGATCGTGTCAGCGGCGAGGAATTCCTCAAGGATCGCCTTGCTTTCTGTCTTGCTGGCCGTCGGGTTTTCGCCGCCGGGCAGGTGGTCCAGGGTGAGATGGGGCAGCGGGTCGGCAGCAAGGTCGCGATAGGTGACGTCGAGAGCCGGGTGATTTTTCTTCAGCGTTTTCACTATTTCGGCGGTGATCGGCCGGCTGGCGGCGTGCTCGCCAAGGATGCTGGAATCGATGCGGAGGAGCTTCATGGGGTTGCCTTTCAGGTCTACAAAAGTGACCTGGACTACTTATGTGAGTGTATGCTAACCGCAAGAACGCATAAGGAGCGGACCAGGTCACATCCCTATGACTGCTGAAGCCGAGGATCTTTTTCACGATGAATGCCCGAAGGTGAGCCGCGTTCTGGCCCGCCTTGGAGATAAATGGAGCGTGCTGATCGTCGTCCTGCTGCGTGAGCGCCCCTACCGGTTTAATGAGATCAAGCGCACGGTCGCAGGGATTTCGCAGCAAATGCTGACGCGGACCCTGCGCAATCTGGAGCGCGACGGGCTGGTCAGCCGCACGACCTATCCCACCAGCCCGCCGCAGGTGGAATACGCGTTGACCGAACTGGGCGGGTCGCTGAGCGCGCCGGTGCTGGCGCTCGGCGAATGGGCGCGCGCGCATCTTTCAGAGATTGACGCCGCGCAGGCCCGCTTCGACCGCAAAACGGGCAAGTAACGGACGGCATCCGGGTCCGAAGGCCTTCACAAAAAACGTCAATTACGAATTGTATTTTCTGAACCATGGAGTAGGTTCCCGGCTCGGCGCGGGTATAGCTCAGTGGTAGAGCCGCAGCCTTCCAAGCTGAAGATGCGGGTTCGATTCCCGCTACCCGCTCCAGAAAAATCATCACAATTCCAACCTGTTATGAAAATTCGAAATTGCACCGTCATGGGTCGTTTTCGCTCCGCTAGCAAATCGCTAGCAAGTGTCCGGAATTTTCGGCCGCGTTCACAAAGCCATGCCGATTTTGTTCAGAATTCAAAGCGGACCTTTCCCATTTTGTGTGTCGGCGCTAGGCGGCCTTCAGAAGTTGGTCTGCACGCATGCAGATCGCGTCGGCGGTTTTAGCGACGACCGGATGATCGAGGCCTGCGCCTTTTACCTGCGCTGAAATCTCGTCAGTTGCCGACCGCGCCTCCGCCACGAGCGCGAATACGTTGGATAAGAGCTCGTCGGCTCACCTTTCCGAATCAATGCTTCATCGGAATGGGGTTTCGACAAAGGCCCCGGTCGTGGCGCCGCCGACGAAAGCGGTTCTCGCGCACAGTTCTGAGCCGAGAGACTTCGCCACCTCTTCTATCATCTGCAGCAATCGCGGACTGGCGTCAGCCATGGCGGGAAAGCCTCATCTCGAATTCCTTTTTTGCAACGCCCGCTTCCCGGGGGTTTCCGAGTCGGATCGCGTCGACAAGCGCAAGATAGGCGTAAAGGTCTTCATTCTGACGGATTGCGTAAGGAACGCTTTTGAATAACGGCTCGATTTAGAGGTTGACACAGGCCGATCACTTGTTTATGCGTCCTTAGGACGCATAAACAAGTGATCGGCGTCATGTCCTCTGCAATTTTATCCCTGTTGATGCTTTTTGCCCTATTGACTTTCCTATACATCACCTGTATATGCGTCCTTAGGACGCATATACAGGTGATGTAGGGTAAAATGGCGGAGCAAATTCCCGGCGCCTATCCGGAAAAGCTGACTAGGGCCGGGTCCTATCTGGCCGGGCTGCTCGAAGCTGCCGGCAAACCAGTGCTGACGTCGTTCGAATTCTTCCATCTGATCTGGCGAATGTATCAGGAGTCCGCGGACCAAAAGCTCTATCTGCGACATGAGGAGCCGACAAAGGATGATTACATCCGGCTTCGGCTCAATCTCAAGAAAACCGGATATATCGGCGCCGATCGGGATTATGGCGCACGCGTTATTCGCGTCCTTTCCGTGTCGGACTTGCCAGCGGAAAACATCGTTTGTCTGATCGATCCGACTTGCCATGTCTCGCATCTGTCGGCCATGCAGCGCTGGGGGCTTACCGACAGAAGCCCGGAAGCGTTGATGTTGACCCGCCCCGACCGCAAAACAGCCCAGGCCCAAATAGTGGACCATATGAAAGAGGTTCGTTATGAGGGCGAGAGAAATCCGCTTCCCTTGAAAGTCACCGTTCATCCGGCGCGCGTCAGGCGCCGTCCGGTAGATGTTTTTGAGACGAAACACCCCGGCGCATGGGTGAAAAACCGGAGCGACGATGTCCGGGTCTCCACCATTGGGCAAACCTTTCTCGATACGTTGCAAAAGCCCGATCTTTGCGGGGGCATGTCCCATGTGCTCGAGGTTTGGGAGGAGCATGCGGAAACCTATCTCGATGAAATCGTCAGCGCAGTCGATACAGCGACAAGCGGACTTGTGAAAAGCCGGGCGGGCTACATCCTAGAAGAACGACTGGCGCTAAAGCATCCGGGGATTGAAGCCTGGAAAGCTTTCGGCCAGCGCGGCGGGTCGCGAAAGCTTGATCCCGACAAAGAATTCGCGCCGACTTATTCGGAAACCTGGATGATCTCGCTTAATGTCTGACCCGCATCTTGAAATTGACGTCGCCGGCTGGGTTGAACGGGCGAAAGCCGATCCCGTTGCCTATCGTCAGCGCCAAACAGTGGAAGTAACACTAAACGCCATCGCCATGACGGCGACGCTCAATGACAAGCTTTTTCTTAAAGGCGGCATCCTTATGGGGCTCGCCTATGACAGTCCGCGGCAGACAGCGGATGTCGATCTCACCACCTTGTTTGAAGTCGGACCGGAAATCGATGCGCAGATAACTGAATTGATGAACGCAGCTTTCCCGCGCGCCGCAGCGCAGCTTGGCTATGTCGACCTGATCGTCAAAGTTCAAAGCGTAAAGCGAATGCCGAAGCGCATATTTGAAGATGCGGAATTTCCTGCACTGAAAATGAAAGTGGCTTTCGCCGAAAGAGGAACGAAACAAGAGAAAGCGCTGGAAGAAGGCCGGGCGCCCGGCGTTATCGATGTTGACATTTCATTCAACGAGACGCTTCGGCAAATTCAGATTCTGGAATTGACAGGCGGACAGGAATTGCAGGCCTACAGCCTCGTAGATCTGATGGCTGAAAAATATCGCGCAATGCTTCAGCAAAAAGAGCGCAATCGCAATCGCCGTCAGGACGTCTATGATCTCAATCGACTTATTGAATCTGAAAAATTTGATGACGGATTTCAGACGCAGTTGCTTGAGGCTTTTGTCGAAAAGTGCCGGTCGCGTCACATAGAGCCCACCGCCAAATCGCTGGAAGATCCGGAAGTCAAGGTGAGGTCCGGCAAGGAGTGGGAGACGATGGAGCTAGAAGTTGGGGAAATCCCGGAATTTGAGCCCTGCTATGCGAGGGTTTCGGCTTTTTATCGGAACCTGCCTTGGCGGTCTTCGTAAGCAAGTCCACATCTATTACCATGTCAGCGAAATGCGGCCAATTTGAGAAGAGCATTCAGAACGGGGCGGTTAGACCCGGTTTTGCGCGGATTTTGTGTAACAAAACGCATGCATTTTGTGTAACAAAATCCGTATACAGATAGAATGAGTTATTGATTTAATTATTGTATTGAGTGATTAGCGAGCCCGCTACCCGCTCCAAGTTTTTCAATACGTTAGCCGCTACGCGTTCAGACCGTTTACAGGACGGTTCCGGTTTTGATCGGGTACTACGGTGCGAAACCAATTCGATATGGCTTTTCTTCGAATGGTTTGACGGCCGTTAGCATGAAATTCAATTGTGAAATATGCTGGACAAGAGTTACAGTTTGGCCCCGCGGATCGACACCGACACATTCGATCAAGTTTGGATTCCTGTAATCGATTGAACGAATATGAATTTCCGCCGCGATTCCAAAATTGGCTAATTGGAGCCCTATTTCCACATTTTGTCAAAGTTGTGTCTGGAAGGTTTTTACTCTGTCGATTAGGTATGCTGAGAATTTCTTCAGCATCTAACTTCCCCTCTAGCTCGTCTTGCCGACGGTGAACGTCATTCCAGTAACTGTCATCGAACACGGACAGCATCGGTTTATAATCCAACTTGTAATCTCCATAAATCGCTGCAATCGAAAATATACTTTCTCTACGCTCATTCAAGTGAAGAACGGCCACGCATCCGTTCAATCGCGGAAATAACCACCGCCTTACTACGGCTAATATAGCGGCGCCGAATACGCGCCGACTTTCCCGGTTCCCAAGAAAGTATTTCGTCAATTTCGCGATCTTCAAAGCCGCGACGCATTAAGCGGGTGGCGAATGTTCCGCGTAGGTCGTGAAGGGTTTTGCCTTCGGCAATCTTTTCGCTTTCCTTGTGCTTTTCATTCAGGTTAGCGCGGGCAGTTTCCACCGCGTTAGCGAACCGGACATAAATATGTTCTCGCCCGCCGCCTTGCTGACGAAGTCAAGAGAACAGGCGCAGACGCAATTATCGAAATCGGAGAAATCTGGCAGGCGAAAGCCGATCCGGATAAACCCTTCCAACGCGCCAAGGAGGCGAAGGATCGGACAGAGGCGCTCTGCGCGACGCTAGTGAGAAAGACTGGTGAACCGCTCATGTTGTTCGCTGAGATTAAACGCAATTGGCGGCGTGCGAAGCTTGCCGAAACGAATGAATTCCGAGGCGGCGCCCATTTCAGCTTTGCGCCTGTTTATGCGGCTTGGGGGAAGGAAGTTCCGGAGGACTGGACGGTTCCGGGGAGGGGAAACTGACAGCTCGGAGGGCTGAATTGCGGGCGTTTCCTTTGCGTATATATGGAAGGCTTCCAAGGGGTTACCATCTATTGGGCGCAATAAGCTAATTTTTGCTCGACATGATAAGCTAATTATTGTACAACGCAATAAGCTAATTATTGCACACCAGAATAAGCTAACGGATGACCGAAAATGGCTGCCCCTGCCGAGAAGCTCGCCGCCTCGCTCAAAGCCCTGGAAGCCCTCCAGCGCCAAGGCCGCGTGGCCATACGCTCCACTGACCTGACCCGCACCCATCGGGAGCGCCTCTCTGAGACCGGCTTCCTCAAAGAGGTGATGAAGGGCTGGTACATCGCTTCGCGACCGGATGAAACCGCCGGTGAAAGCACAGCCTGGTATACGTCCTTCTGGGGCTTTTGCGCTCAATATCTGACCGAACGCTTCGGCGAAGAATGGAGCCTCTCGCCAGAGCAATCGCTCCTCATTCACGCCGGAAACTGGACAGTGCCCCGCCAACTCCTCGTCCGTGCGCCTGCCGGTCGTAATCAGGCGACGGAGTTTCCGCACGATACGTCCATTTTCGAAGTGCGCGCCGAAGTCGGCCAAGGCGCCGTCAAAGAGGGGCTTCGCTTATTCTCCGTCGAAGGCGCGCTCGTCTCCGTAACTGAACCTTTCTATCAACTTTATCCGACAGACGCCCGGACGATTCTCGCCACGATCCCCGATGCGTCGGCGCTCCTCGCTAAGCTTCTCGACGGCGGCCACACGCGCGCCGCCGGACGCCTCGCCGGCGCCTTTCGCAATATCGGCGCCGATAAGATCGCCGATGAAATCCTCGCAGCGATGAAAGCAGCACTTCATGATGTGCGTGAGACCGATCCATTCAAAGAACAGGTCCGGATTGCCGGATCGGGCAGGGCGGTTTCGCCCTATGTGCATCGCATTCGCCTGATGTGGCGATCCATGCGCGAAGTCGTGATCGATCGCTTCCCCGCCGCAAAACCGCCGCCTAACGATATCGACGCCTATCTCAAAGCCGTCGACGAAATTTATGTCACCGACGCTTATCACTCTCTCTCCATCGAAGGCTATCGCGTCAGTCCGGCGCTCATCGAAAAGGTTCGCTCCGGTACATGGAATCCGGATGAGGATAAGGAGGATAGCGAACACAAGAACGCGCTCGCCGCGCGCGGCTACTGGCAGGCCTTTCAACTCGTCAAGGAAAGCGTCCGTAAAGTTCTTGAAGGCGCTAACCCGGGTGACGTCGCCGACGCCGATCTCGGCGCCTGGTATCGCGAACTGTTCACCCCGTCTGTAACCGCCGGCATCATGAAACAGGCGAACCTCGCCGGCTACAGGAACGGCCCTGTATATATCAGGCGTTCAAAACACGTTCCCCTAAATCCCGCAGCGGTTCGTGACGCGATGCCGGCATTCTTCGAATTGCTGAAAGAGGAGGACAATGCGGCGGTGCGCGTCGTCCTCGGTCATTTCATCTTTGTTTATATTCACCCGTATTTCGACGGAAACGGAAGGACCGCACGGTTCTTAATGAACGTCATGATGGCGGCGGCGGGGCGCCCCTGGACGGTCGTCAAACTCGACCATCGCGACGCATATATGGCGGCGCTTGAAGCCGCGAGCGTTGAAGGAGACATAGCGCCGTTCTGTGACCTGAACGCCGGCATAGTTGAGCCAGAAGGGACCGCCGGGCCTTAAAGATCATGCACGCCTTCGATGACGTCTCCCGATTTCTGTCCGACATTAAGAACGCTGCGGATGATAATCGCGGCGCGCTCGGATTCATGCCGGCTCAGGCGTGTTTCCTGCAATCTCACGCAAGACCGAACATGAATCGAGTTTCATTAGGGACAAGGCACGTGTTGCAGAGATTCGTCGATGGTCTTGCGCAGCGTTCCGGACTGTCCGTTAATGACGCCGTTTGCCTCGACGCCGGTCCTTACCCAAACAATGCGAATCCGCTGTGAGTAAGTATTCCGGAACGGCAGCTGCAGATTTCGGCCGGCGAAACGCCTCAAAGCGTGCGCGCCGCGTCCAATAGTCCGTCGCGAACCGCCAACGAAAGCAATTCCGCAGCCGAATGAACATTCAGTTTACGCATCATATTTGTGCGATGCTTATCGACGGTGTTTGCGCTGACGCCGAGTTTGCCGGCGATCCTGGTGTTAGTCTCGCCGCGGGCAATGCCGGAGAGGACCTGTAATTCTCTTGCGGTCAAAAGGTCGGACGGGGAAGTTTCGGCAAGGACTTTCTCTATCGCCTTCGAGTAGACGCGCTCGCCATTCATGATTCTTGCGATCGCTAGCGCTAACTCCTCCGGCGGATCGGATTTCAGGAAAATCCCATCAACGCGCGCGGCGTTAGCCTGCGCGGCCAGTCCGCGCGACGTCAGCCCCGTCAGGATGATCAGGCGGCTTTTCGGACTCCAGCGGCGAATCTCATCAACTGCCTCAAGACCGCCTGCATAGGGCATAGCGATGTCAGCAAAAATAAGCGCGGGCGCATGCCGTTTGACCAATGTCACCAGTTCGACGCCGTTCGCGGCCTCGCCGACAACTTTCAGCTCAGTGAAATTTGCAAGAATGCTTTTCACGCCCTGCCGGACAATGGCATGATCATCGGCGATGACGACGCTCTGAGGCAATTGAGACAACTCCGGAGGCGAGATTGAACCATATTCACATCTGGCGAATTTGTCATCGGCTTATCGGAGTGTTGTTCATCTCTTTAGGATCAGTCCTACTCCCCGCGCCACCGGGCATGGCGCAGGATTTCGTCGTGCGCATTGACGGGCTCGAACCTGTCCGAAACCTCGAAGGCCGGATATTTTATCACCTCGACGATACGCGCCTTCAAGACATCGCCGATATCGCCAGAATGGAATTCGAACTGGTTCCGACGCACGAACCAGATTTCCAATATTCAGACTCGGCGATCTGGTTGAAAATTTCCACCTCAAATCCGCAAGCGGCGTCTGTCGATATGCGAATGACATTTCAGACCAACTTCATGACGGAACTCGCTGTATACAAAGTCAATGCCGGCGAGATGGAAACGCTGATCGATCAAAAAGCCGATTCGGTTTTCTCTTCGCGACCGATACCGCACCCGAATATAATTGTTCCCATCGCCTTCGCGCCGCAAGAGAGGGCTGATATCTTTATCCGGTATGTTTCGCGCGGCAGCACAACCTTGCCAATCCGCTTTGAAACGCTTCCAAGCTTTGAAGCGTGGTCGCAGTCCTACACGGCGAAACTTTTCTCATTTTACGCACTCATGTTCGCCTTTGCGATCATGAGTGCTGTTGCATTTGCAGTAATGCCGCGAGCGATTTTTCTGTCCTACGCTTTTTATGCAATTGCTGTTATTCTCTATATCGGTCAGCGGGACGGCGTGGCGTTTCAGTATTTCTGGCCATCCGCGCCGGCGTTCAACGGTTACGCCTCATTGCCGCTCGGATGCCTGGTGGGACTTGCAGCGGCTATATTTGCACGGGTTTTTCTCAATACTCATAAGGATTATCCAGGGGCCGACCTGTTTCTCAAGTTTTTCATCGTCATTTGCGCCGTGATACCGCTTTCAGCGTTCGTCATTGGCGAGAGCGAGGCGAAGAAGCTGGCGACTTACTGGGTGACCCTGGGTGCTGTTTCGTTTCTTGTCATTGGCGCTCGAGTGATGATTCTCATGAAATCACTTGAGGCGCGCATCGTCCTTTATCTTGTGGGCTGGCTGGGTATCGTCTTCGGCACAATTCTGGTTACAGCCCGCGACGTTATGGGCATTTCTCCCGGGCGCAGCGAAACGCTGGACATCGTGCGCATGGCGACATTGTTTGACGCCACGCTCATGGGGCTCGCCATGACTGCGGCTATCCTTCATATCAGAAGGGAGCGCGACAGGTCTTTGCGCGATAGAGTGGAAGCCCTGCAGGCGAATCTTGCGTTGCATGAGCGTTTAAACGCTGTTGAAAATCGATATGAGCAGGCGGCTGAGGAAGCTGAAAAACGGGGGCGGGTGCTTGCCCATGCCTCTCACGACATCAGGCAACCGCTCTTCGCCCTGCGCTCCGCCTTGCGTGAACTGGAATCGACATCCGTTGTCGGGAGCGATCAGGCCGCCGCCGGCCAAAGCACCAGCATTGATAGAAGCCTTAATTATATTGAGGCGTTGGTCGACGATTTCATGAAGCAAGCGCTGAATGATCAGAACATGGAAGCGGAACGGAGGGGGCCGACAACGCCGCTTAGCGTGATATTCGACGCGGTGCATGGCATGTTCTCGAATGAGGCGGCGGCAAAAGGGCTTGATTTGAAAATCATACCAAGCTCGAAGGCGGTGAAAGTTGATGCTTTTCCATTAATGCGCGCTGTCACCAACATCGTAGCAAACGCTATCGCCTATACGAAAACCGGAAAAGTACTGGTAGGTTGCCGTCGTCACGGCGATCGCTTGATGATAGCAATTTACGATACCGGTCCTGGCATGTCGTCGGCCGAACTGGCGCGTGTGCTGCAGCGAAAAGAACGAGCGGCCAACGATGGTGAAAACCCTTCAGGCGAGGGGCTAGGCCTTTCTATTGTAAGTGAGATTGCCGACGATCATGGGCTCATTTTTTCCGCACAGTGCGAACCTGGCAAGGGGTCATGCTTTTCCCTTGTGGCGCCGCTTGCCAAGTAAACGTAAGGCCTGTCCGGCACGCGAATCCGAATGCGATGGGCGTCGCGGATTTCGCAACAGCCAGCATAAATTATAAAAACGCAAACAAAACAAAGCGATCACAGTTCATATACTGGAATCACGTAATTGACCACTTGCCTGCAGAGGCGGCATTTTCACCGGGAATGACCCATGCTTTGAATGGGGTGAGTCTCTCTGGGGGGGGGAATGCCGCGTAAAGTGTGTTGCGCCAAACAGGCATGCCTTCAAGTGCAAACAGACGTTGCGGAAATTGAAGATTCGCATCGGTCGCCTCTGTGTGTGCGTTTGCGCCTGTCCAATTCAGTATCAGGAAATCCATCGCCGGGAGAAACTCGATGAGAAACATCACATCGCATAATGCGCGCCGTCTGGGCCGATTACTGGCGACAACGTGCCTGACGGCATTGCCGGTTCTCGCGGGGATTGCCAGCGCGCAAACGATTAACGAGACGGGTACAGATCTAGGCAGCGGCGCTGACAAGGGCTCCGTAAGCGGCGGGACCGTGGACGTTTCGGGCGCCGCGGATGTTCGCGGGGTTGGCGTGTCAACAGGCACTGGCGCCGATGAGATAACGAATACCGGCGACATTGATGTCGATGTGCTTGCCAACCAGTCCATCGTCTTTACCGGGCTCAGCGCGTTTCAGGATGGTGCGGATGTTCGTGCTGAAGGCATCGGGCTCTTCGGTCATAATGGCCGCGATGAATTGATCAATTCCGGCGACATCAACGTTCAGACCACAGGCGTCGCGGATATTGTCAATCTTGGGCTCAATCTTTTCGGGTTCTTCAATTTCAACGCCCCTTCCAATGTCGAAGTGATCAGCGCCGGGATCGATGGCGGACTTGCACATGACGTGATCGACAATCAGGGAACCATCTACGCAAACTCGATTGCAGACATTTCAATGATAGGTCAGAACCCAAGTTCATTTGAAAACGGCGCCATCGTCGAAATCACTTCAAACGCGATAACCACAGGCATTCGCGGAACCCGAAACGGTTATGAGACGCAAAACAGCGCGACAATGATGCTGAGCGCAATGGCGAGCGCGACGTCGTCAACGCTGGATGTGGAAATTGTCAATGGCGCAGTCGTAGATTCGTCAACAAACGCCCATTCAAAAATTATCGGCATTGAAGGCGACACAATCCGCGACTGGATCAGCAATAGCGGAACAATTACGGGCGTCTCAAACGCCAGCGCGTCGCGGGGATCTTTCGCCTTCAGCCTGTCCGATGGCGGTGTCGGGAACAATTCGCTCAATGCGAGCGCCATGAACACCGGCCTTTGGGGCGGCATGAGCGATGACCGTTTATTCAACACCGGCGACATCACGGTCAATGCCGGCGCTCATGTGGAGTCAAACAGCGTTGAGATCAATCTCATCGATGTCGCAGGAGGAGCGTTCGATCTCGCCCCCGAGTCTGTTTCAGTCGGCATCGACGGCGGCAGCCATGATGATTTACTGGACAATAGCGGCGCCATCAACGCAACAGCGACGTCGGAGATGTTTAACAACAGCGTCAATCTCTCATTGATCGACGCTACGATTATCGGTGGGCGTATTTCTGCGGGCTTTGCTTCCGCTACTGAAGAAGTCGCTGAGCCGCCGCTACAGGCGATGGCGACAGGCTTGTCCGGCGGAGACGGCGAGGACATTCTCTATAATCGCGCCGACGGCGCCATCACCTTGACCAGTGACGCCAACGCTGAATCGGTAACTGTGTCCGTTGCGGCTATCGGTGTGCCGGATGCGGCGTTCCAATCGCTGCTCCTCGGTGAGACCCTTGCTTCGCTCGATACATTTGCGTCCTCGAAAAGCATCGGCCTGAGCGGCGGTCACAATGAAGACAACCTCTACAATTATGGCGATATCACCGGCACGAGCACCTCGACAGCGCAACAGGTGGGCGTCGCAGTCAGCGTACCCGCCGGTTTCCTGCCAGATGCGGCGGGTTATTTGCCCGGCTGGACGTTAGGAGGAGCCGGCGCTGCGAGCTGGGCGGGCGCTATCGGCATGAGCGGCGATGAGGACGAGGACGTTCTGTTCAACGATGGACTGATCGACTTTACAACGGTTGCCGATGCGCTGGCGGTGGGTGTTTCGGTCGAGATTCCCGACCTTTCCAGTTCAGATGGCTTCGCGCTCGATATAAGTTTCACGCTCGCCGATGTTGTCACGGACTCCGATGCTTCCGGCGCCGGCATGTCGGGAGGCGACGGCGACGATCTGTTGACCAACACTGAAGATGGTGAAGTCATCGTAGACGCAACCGCCAACGCCGCCTCTACGGGGATCGGCGTCACCGCCGCAGTTGAATCCGAAGGCGTCATCAGCGAAGGCGTGATGGTCCGCGCGGCGACAGACGCCGAAGCAACGGCGACCGCCATGGATGGCGGCGCCGGGGACGACACCATCATCAATGATGGATTAGCTGACGCTACCGCTGCGGCGAACGCAAATACGGTCGGCGTCACCTTTGCGCTGGAAGGCGTGTCCAGCGGCGGGGCGGCAGGAATCGCCGCCGTTGACGGCGCGGCGAATGCAACAGCGACCGCTCAGTCGGTCACCGGGGGCGATGGCGCAGACTTGCTGATAAACAACGGCGCGCTTAACGCCAACGCGACGGCGACCGCTAACGCAACGGGCGTTTCCGTGACGCTGACAGGCGCGCAGATGGGCGGCTTTGCTGGGGCGGGAACCCTGTCGATCACCGGCGCAACGGCGACTGCAGATGCATCGGGGGTCGACTGGTCGAGCGCTGATCAGGGCGCGGAAAACCGCGGCTCTATTGAAACAATCGCGACGGCCAACGCAACTGGCGATTCTGTTTCCGTCGGGCTCAGCGGAACCCTGGCGGGCTTCACTCTGAATGCAAGCCTGGCCGATTCCAGCACCATATCAACGGCGACGGCCAGCGCATTCGATGCGCCGTCGGGCGACCATGAAATCACAAACTTTGAAACTTTAAGCGCCATATCCAGCGCCACGGCGGATTCTGACAGCGTCGCCGCAGAGCTCGGCGTCGCGGTGCAAGGAGGCCTTGCGGCGGGCGCCGCGCTGACCCGTACGGTTACCGACGCAACTGCGACCAGCACAGGCATAATCAGCGACCTTGGCGGTGATGAAATCGTCAATTTCGGAGCCATTTTCGCCGACGCTGCGGCTGATGCGAATTCTACATCCCTTGCGATCGGATTAAACGGAACGCTCGCCGGCGTCGCCATCAATGCGGCGGCCGCTGACGGCAGATCTGCTGCGGCCGCCAGCGCGACGGGGATTTCGACCGGTCGCCTTGCCGACAGCGCTGTCACTGTCGGTGCGCTAACGTCAACGTCGAATGCGCAAGCAAATGCAGACAGCATCGCTATTGAAATTGCTGCCGCTGTTCAAGCCGGCCTTGCGGCTGGCGCGGCGCTCACCCGCGCGGATGTTGCTGCTGATGCGAATTCGGTTGGCGTGGCGACTGGCGACGGCGCCGATGAGCTTGGCGCCGCCGGTACGGTTGATGTCATGGCGACAGCCACTGCAGACGCTGATTCTGTCTCCGTATCGGGGCAAGGAACGGCGGCGGGCGCGACGCTCGGCGCGACGCTGGCGGACGCGTTTACCATGGCGACTTCGAACGCCTCGGGGTTGAACGCCGGCGCCGGAAACGACAGGGTTGATAATGCGAGCACCTTGACGGCCATGTCTTTGGCTGACGCCAGCTCAACAAGCGTTGGCGTCAAAATCGGCGCAAATGGAGCGGGTTTTTCCGGCGGGCTGGCCCTTGCCGATGTATCAAGCAACGCCAACACCGCCGCCGCCGCGATCGAGGGCGGTCTTGGGGCAGACGCCATAACAAATTTCGGCATGCTGGATGTCGATGCGAACGCTGACGCCTCCGCCGCCGCCGTTGCGGTGACTCTCGAAGGCGTCCTTGCCGGCGCGTCGCTTGGCGTTTCGCTGACCGATGCAACGGTTGAGGCGAATGCTTACGCTACCGGTATTGCGGGCGATGTTGCCGCCCGTTCCGAAACCGGTCCGGGGAATGACGAAGAGGGCGCCGAAGTCGAGCTTGCCGCAACAGGGCCCGAAAATGCTGACACCATAATGAACTATGGCGAAGTTTTCGTCGATACTGTCGCTATATCTACTGGCGCATCCGTGTCAGTCGCGGCCCCGGTTTCGTTCGCGCCGATCGGCTTTGCGCTGGCGACGGCGGAAAACACCGCCCTCGGCGACGCCTTTGGAATAGACGGCGGATATGGCGACGATTCCATATTCAATATGGCCGATATCGCCGTGACGTCGGATGTAGATGTCGCCGGCGCCAGCGCAGCCGCGTCGGTTTCGGTTCTCGCACTCGGCGATTTCGACGGCCGCGCATACGCCGACACTTTCGGCGTTACGGGCGGTTGGGGCGATGATGACCTATTCAACAAAGCGACAATTACATCGACTGCACTTGCCGATGTGCTCGGCGTTACGGCGGCGCTTAATCTTGTTGGCGGCGCCGTCGGCGATCTCAGCACGACGGCGGACGCGGATGCTTTGGGGATATTCGGGGATGCTGGCGCAGACAGAATCTTTAACGAAGGCGCCGTAACAGCGAATGCTGATGTTAAAGCAGCCTCGACAAATGTGTCGCTGTCGATTGTCGGCTTTACGATAAATGATCTTTCCACCCACGCGTTTGCCGACGCTGCGGGAATTGCGGGCGGGGGTGACAATGATACGATCAGCAACGCTGGCGACGTGATAGCGATGACGCTGGCGGAATCGCCCGGGGTCAGCGTATCGCTGACCGGAGTCGGCGCTGTCTTTAACGATGCATCGACCATGACGCAGGCGACTTCGTACGGTCTTTCCGGTGGAACCGGCGACGATGAAATCCTCAACACAAGCACGGTGACAGCGACATCAACGGCGAAAACGACAGGCGTTGGCGTTTCTGTGGGACTCATCTCCGGCGGGACAGCGAATGTTTCAACTGTCGCCGATGCAACGGCGCACGCAATCAATGGCGGCGATGGCGCGGATACGGTTGTCAATCGCAACACGCTGACATCGACGGCCACGGCGACGGCTTCAAGCACCGGCGTCAATGTGAACCTGGTTGGCGCAGCCTTCGCGGACGGCGACACCGACAGCATCGCCAATGCGGTCGGCGTTTCCGGCGGCGCAGGAAGCGATGCTATCGTCAATGAAAGCATCATTAACGCGACAGCAACCGCCAATAACAGCGCGGGCGCGATTTCCGTTTCGCTTGGCGGACTGGCGGACGGCGACATCAACACTGTCTCGACCGCAAACGCCGCTGGCATTGAAGGCGGCGCGGGAGATGATGTTATCGGACATGAGGGATCTATCACCGCCATGACGACAGCGAATGTTAATGCGCAGATTGTGACTGTCGGCGCAATTGGCGCCGGGCTCGGCGACATTGGTCTAACAGCCGGCGCCAACGGTTTTGGCATTGACGGCGGCGAGGGTGATGACGATATCATAACCTCAGCAGATTCAACGATTGTTGTCGGCTCCACCATCACCGGCAATGCTAACAACACAACCATCCAGCTCGTCGGCGGCGCATCGAACAAAAATGTCTTTGGCTTTACGCCAGCCTCAACCGGCCTTGCAGGCGGCGGCGGCGATGACCTGATCAGCCTTTACGGTTCGGCGGATATAGATGCGACCGCGAATTTCACTTTGAACAATACGGCGATTACGCTGATCGGCGCGGCATTCGACAGTTCTGGCGTGACTTCAAGCCCTACGGCGACCGGCGTTGCAGGCGGTGCGGGAGAAGACGTGATCTATGTTGGCGATCTTGTTGACGCCACATCAACGAACATTTTTGCGATGAGCGGCCTAACGGTCAACCTCGCGGGGTATTCCTCGACGAAACCGACGGTGGGCGGACTTTCGGCGGCAATTGGAGTAGACGCCGGCGGCGAGAACGACCTTGTCGTGACGGATGGGCGGGTTAACGCAAACGCAGCGTCAACCAACACTGTCAGCGGCGCGCAAGTCACTATTCTCGGCGCCAACCAGTCCTCCGCACAGACTGGCGCGACGAGCGCCGCTACAGGCGTTTTCGGCGGCGCCGGCGAGGATATGCTGTTGTTGAATGGCATAACAGATGTAGACGCATCAGCGACGGCGCACCTTAACGCGCTTGCATTCACGCTGATCGGCGCCAGCGTCGGCAATGACGCCATCACCGCGAGCGCAACAGCGACAGGCCTTGACGCGAGCGACGACAATGACGCCGCCGGCAACAGCGGCAGCATGTTCGTGGACGCAGTTTCCTCGCTTACGACATCGGGCGCGATCGGCGTAAGCTTTGGTGCGGCGGTTTCCAGTGCGGCCACCACGTCGAATGCGGCCAGTACGGGATTTCTCGGCGGCGGCGGAGACGACTATTTGTTCAACACCGGATTTCTTCGCACACAGTCGACCGCATCTGGAACCATTCGCCGCACCAACTACGCTTTCGTCGGCGGCGCTGTGTCGTCCGCCACGGCAAACGCCACGGCCACATCGCTGGGCGTCGGCGGCGGCGCGGGCAACGATGAAATCGAAAATACGGGCACGATTGATGTGCTGTCGACTTCGTCCACAAATGCATCGGGAAACACAATCGCAACGGTTGGCGGCGCGAAATCGAGCTCTAACGTCGCTGCGACGGCATCCAGCGTTGGGATGGCCGGAGATGCGGGCGATGATTTCGTGAAAAATTTCGGCGTGATCACGGTAGCCGCCTCCGCCAACCCTGATTCAACCAATCTCGCAAACACGGGCGGCTTCTTTACTGATGGTGTGACGGACTCTCGTACAACCGCCTCAACACGCGTTATCGGGATTGACGGAGGCGCCGGCGAGAATGTTGTCTGGAACGCCGGCGACATCACGATTGAAACACTCGGTTCCGCGCGCACCGAAAGCCGGTCGGACGGGGATGTTTTGGACAACTTCTTCGGACTTGATCTCGACGCCAGAGCCACAGCCACATCGTCGAATAACGGCCAGGATGCGCGCGGGGTCAGCGCCGGCGGCGAGGCGACAACCCTCTACAATGACGGATTGATTGACGTCGCCGTTCGCGGCCATGGTTACGCCTACGCCAACGCAGATGGCGACGCCATTGTCGACGGCGACGGCACGTCTACGGCGACGGTCGGCGTCAGCACCGCACGCGCCTACGGATTTGTCGCAGGAAATGGTTCAAATACGCTGGTGAACGCCGGCGAGATCATTGTCCTGTCACGGCCCACCGGCAACGCCGACGCCCTCAGCGACGCCGACGGCGTCGATGCGGCCGCACAGCCGGACTCGAGAGCAACCGCGGATGTTGCGGTTAATAACGCGCGAGCCGCCGGCGTCTGGTTTAACAATGGCGATGATGTCGTCGTCAATGAAGGACTGATCGATGTTACGGCCGAACCGCGCGCTGAGCAGGCGGAAGCCGATGCCGGTTTTGGCGGCGACGTGCTGGGGGTCGATGCGTTTGCGACTGCCAAGGCGAAAGCGAACAACGCCAGCGCCTACGGGATCAGAGCTGGCGACGGAAACAATACAATATTCAACACCGGCGATATTTTTGCGCGCTCAATTCCGCGCGCTGTCGCGAACGCCGACGCCCGCGGGGTTGGCTTTGACGGCGACGCCTCGGCGACGGCGGAAGCGCACGCCATGAACGCATTGGCGATTGGTGTTGAGACCGGCAATGGCGATGACGTTGTTTGGAACGAAGGAACAATCGCTGCGGTTTCAAATCCCAGCGTGTCGGCGGTCATCAACCGCACAACGGGACGCGCCTGCATTATTGATATCGGCGATGTCGAAGTCTGTGAGAGCGGTGAGCCTGGAGGGGCGGGCGCCGATCCGGATGTCTCCGGACGCCGGGCGATCGGCGTTTCGACCAATGACGGAAACGATGTACTTGCGAATCAGGGAACAATTTCAGCCTCCATCGGCAATGCGACCGGAAATGGCGAAGCAATCATGATGGGCGCAGGCAAAGATTTGCTTGCCCTTCTCGAAGGATCGTCTGTTCTCGGTTCAATCAGCCTCGGCGCCGGAGACGACACGTTGTTGTTGAGCGGCGCGTCGAGCGCAAATTCCAACCCGGCGGGAGACAGCGGCGCAGATACGCTGCTGTTTGAAGGCGCCGGTTCGTTCAACCGTGAATTTTCAGGTTTTGAGATTGCAATGAAAACGGGCGACGGCGTATTTTCTGCGCCCTCGCTACCGTCGGTTTCAACCCTGACGATTACCGGCGGAACGCTTCAGTCTACAGCGAGTTATGCATTTAACGGTGCTGGTGAGTACGTTACGTTTGTCAGCGGCGGCGGCGATCATGGCCGCCTGGCGACAAGCGCAACAGCTTTACTGGGCGGCGCCATCACTGTGCAGGACGGGGGCGGGCTATACGCGGACGGGCAAAGCTTCAACGTCGTGACCGGCTCAAGCGTCACTGGTTCCTTCGCAAGCGAGACCCTGCCCGAGGCGACCGCTTTGTTGAGCTTCGACATGGTTCACACATCCAACGCCGTGCAGGTAGTGGCGAATGCAGCAAGCTTCACCACCGTGGCGTCCACCGAACAGAGCGATCAGATCTTTGCGTCTCAACTGGATAAAGCCGCGCTCGTCGCTGGCGGGGCGCTCGCGTCGCATCTCGCGAAAATTCAGCGCCTGCCGGACGGCGCTGACATAGAAGCGGAAATTGCGCAACTCAATCCTGCACGATTCAGCAATTTCGCGCGCGATACGGCGGCGACAGTGGACCGCTTTGAATCCGGCGCGCGTCAACGCCTGGCGGAATTGCGTCAGATCGGTGTGGCGGATGAGAGACCGTCCGGCTTTGTACGCGGCGTCAAACCCCTGCGATTTGCACAGTCGTCTCAGATCCATGTGGGCGATGGCGTAACCTATGGCGCCTGGAAAGCGGAATTCGGCGCAGCGGACAATGCATTGGGAAAAAGCCAGGGATCGGTCTCTGGATTTGACTATCTAACGCCGGCCGGCGCAGTTATCGGCGCCAGCTTCGGCTCGACTAAATCTTATTCCCTGCTCGCGCCGTTCACAGGCGAGGATGGAAGCGTCGATGCTTTCATGTTATCTGTTTACGGCTCTTATCGTATTAGCGACAACCAGTATCTTGATGCGGTCGTCTCTTACGGGGCGCAGGACTACGATACGTCAGTGCCCGTCTTGGACGGAGCTGCATTTTCTTCTGTGCAGTCAGAGCATGCCGGGAAAAGCGTTTCAGCATCAATTGAAACCGGGCGCAGTTTTTCTCTTGCTGGCGGCAGATCCGAGGTGTTTGGCGGTGCGCGATATGAATCGATTGGCGAGGACCGCTTTAACGCAGCAAGTCTTGGCGACGTGGCGTTTGATGTAAGCCGCAGAGATTTGCACAGTCTCGAAGGAGAGGTCGGCGTTCGGTTTGGCTGGAGCGCGGAAACGCCGGCAGGCGCTCTTGCCCCACGCATCAGCATGTCATGGAGCCGACTGCTCTCGCTTGCCGGCGACCGGCTATTCGCGTCTTTTGCCGATGCGCCCGGCTACACATTCGATCTGCCCGGTGATGTACGCAACGACAACAAAATTCGAATAGCTGCAGGGTTTGACTTGCTCACTGCTCACAATGTTTCCGTGGCGAGCAGATTTGAAATCGATGCTCTGTCGCCTGAAGAGGAAGCGAGGGGGTTGATGGAGCTGAAGTACCGATGGTGAATGCGCGCTCAATTTGAGGACAATACTGCGAAACTGCGTACGCGGTGCGAATTCTCTGTTATTTGTTAGGGGCCGACCCCGCGGATCTCCTTCCGGTATCGCGAGTTTTGTAGCTTCGCTTCCGTCGTAGTGAAGGCGGCACGACTAGTCTCGAGGCCGAAATTGTTTATATGCGGCGCTTCTCCATGCTTGAAAACGAAAGCCAATTCATGGCGAGAGCGATAAAACGCGCCAATTCTTCCATTGTTCTTGACTGAGACGGAGAGATTTTTGAACTCACAGTAGACCGCGCGCGGCGAAAGGCGATGGTGAGAAACAAGACAAACTTGCTGCTGCTCATCTCGACTTAAGCCGTGGCGAACTGGCGGTGCTTGATCTAGCCTGACCGGCAGACATGCCAGTCGATCAGGACATTAAGGGGTCGACCGGCGAAGACCATTTGAGCCCGCTCATCTCCCAAGGGGCGCGCATGATATTGCTCATTGAGCGCGTCGCTGCAGACGAGCTGGTGATCGCCGGGGATCCCGAGATCACCCGGCTGGGAAACGCTGAAATCTTCGACTTCGGGCAACTGCCCTTTTTGCGGAACGCCCGTTTTTGACGGCGAAGGCGCATTAATTATCAGGTCGATCTCGCCGGGATCAAAGCCGAAAACATTGTTGTCAAAGTCGATATCGGCGGCGTTCAGTTCCTCGACCCTCTGGCGTCAGAAGGTCGCCATCCCAGCCGTCGTTGAGCGCCGGCTATTGTCGGCAAGCCTACAGGCTCGCTTTTGCTCGGCGGACAGAGCCCCTATCCCCTGGCATTGGCGGCGGCGAGTCGTTTCGGGTCGAGACTTGTTAGTTTTCAGCGGCGCAGGATGTCGGGATTGGGAACTGTCTTCCGCCGGAACACGCCGGGATAGCTCGCACGCCGTATCGACGCGCCGTCCGAGCGGCGCTAGGCTCGGATTCATGTGCTTTTCGCCAGAAGCAAGTTTTACTCTCGCTGCCGCGCTCGCAGTGGTTGGAGCAGCGACTTTGATGGAAAGACCGTCGCGCCGCCGCCTTGCCTTTGCTTTGATACCGCTCATATTCGCTGTCCAACAAGCGATTGAGGGTTTTTTGTGGGTGTCCATCAGCGCACAAGGCGAGCCTCCCCGCTCGTTGATTGTGGCCTATCTTTTCTTCGCACAACTGTTCTGGCCAATCTATACGCCATTATCGGTGTTGCTGATGGAATCTGAAAAACGGCGGCGATGGGCCCTTTTCGTGCTCCTTGGCGTCGGATTGATGGTTTCGGGAATCCTGGCGGCGGTGCTCGTTCAATCAGAATATTCAGTGAGCGTTGTTAGCAAAAGCCTGAACTACAAAACTGAACATGCGTTTGAAGAGCAACTGATTGGCCTTTATATGGTCGCAATCTCTGCGCCGCTTTTTATTTCCCGCCACCGTTATGTAATGGCGTTTGGCGCAACGGTATTAATGGGCTCGTTTGTGACCGCGCTCGCTTTCAGCTACGCCTCTGCGTCGGTGTGGTGTTTTTTTGCCGCCATCGCAAGCGTCTTTGTATTCTTACATATTCGACGGCGCAAACTCGTTGAAATCTAGGCGAAAGACTTTTCTATCACGCCCTGTCAGGAACATGGAGTTTCGGAATTGGCCAAACCCGCGTTCGATTCGCCGAATTCGGCGGCGCGACGGCGCCGCCAACGACGCCAATAGTAAAGCTGGCGCAAGGTATTCCTCCCAGCTTCAGTCATTATGGCAGCCTATCGAATAGCCGCGCCGCGCCGAGGAAATTGCCCGAAGCGAACAGCGAACAAAAACTCTTCTTTCGTGTGGAAACCAGCTGCCTGCAGGCCATGAAGCATGATCTGAAAAATCACCGATTAGCGGCAGATTCTCAAGCCGTTAGTCTGCCCAGCCCGATGCGGTTCAGCATGGCCGGCCCTTTGGAGGGCTGGGAAAGAAAGCATAATCGTCTGCGGCGTGCGGCGGTCTCCCGGCGACTGGCGAAAGGCCCGGAAAGTCTCGCCAGCCGGAATTTCCATCCGAGGCTTGAAGGACCAATTGAACAGGACTGCTCCTCTAATTATATGGATTTGGTGTTTGTGACTGGTGAGTGTTGCGATGTTTAACCGTCGATCCTTCCTGTACGCCGGGATGGGCGGGCTGGCCGGGGCGACTGCATATCCTTCATGCGCTCTGGCGCAATCCGTTCGGGAAATGCGTCTTGTATCAATTAGCCGCAGGCTGGCCGCCGAGAACGCAGGACGTATCGAAAAGGCTGATTTTGTCGGCCTCGTGGATTACGCCTTGTCTTCTGTACGTCCACGGTTTCATCTCGTTGATCTCGCCGCCGATCGGGTCAGCTCCTTTCTGGTCGCCCATGGCAGGGGTTCCGACCCCGGTCATACCGGTTGGCTGCAGCGATTTTCCAATGAAATCGGATCGAAGGCGTCTTCGCGCGGCTCTTACCGCACGGGCGAATTTTATGAAGGCAAATACGGCCGCTCGATGCGCCTTGCCGGTCTCGACGCCGACAACTCCAATGCCGAGGCCCGCGCGATCGTCATCCATCCCGCCTGGTATGTGGGCGAGGACATGCTGTCGAAATACGGCAAGCTCGGCCGCAGCGAGGGTTGCTTCGCCCTCTCGCCAGCCGGGCTGGACGCCGTTTTTGCTCGACTTGGACCGGGACGGCTGCTTTACGCCGGAAAGTTCTAGCCATGCGTCGGCGCCGGGCATCCCTCCTGTGCGATGACCGTTTCCTGCGCCGTGGTTGAAACGGCTGCCTGCCGACCGTCGAAATCGGGCAGGAGCGGCCGATCGCGCCCGTAAGTATCGGGATAATAAGTTATCGCGCCATCCATATCCGCGATGGCCGTGAAATATGTAATATAGATCGGAAGAGGCCGATCCAGCTTCACAGTCACCGTTGTTCCGGTGGAGACGACCTCATTGATCTTCTCCTCATCCCATTCCGGTTCGAGCAGAATTTGTGCAAGACGAAGAGCATCCTCAACGCGGATGCATCCGTGACTGAATGCGCGGGCCTCTCGCTGGAAGAGCGCTTTCGCTGGCGTGTCATGCAGGAATATGGAGAACGGGTTGGGCATTTCGAGCTTGACGCGTCCCAGCGCGTTCCCGGACCCTGGCATTTGACGCACGCCGCCATCCGCGGCGACGTAGTAGCCTTGATTCCGCGCGGCTTCAGGATCGCTTTCCAAAATCGCGCCGACGCTTTCAGCAACGATGCTGGCGGGCACGTGCCAGGTGGGATTGAAGGTGACGGCTGTGACTGCTGCAGCAAATTGCGGCGTGGGGGTCTTCGGCGCGCCGGCGATGATGCGCCGATGGTCCGCAACGGCGCCGTCCTTCACGACGACAATGTCAAAGCTGGGAACATTGACCAAAATATAGTCTGCCCCAAGGCGGCGGGGCATCCAGCGCCAGCGTTCCATATTGAGCCGCAATCGCGCGATCTTTTCCAGGTCAGCCGTTTCTGTCTCTGCAAGCGCTGCTTTCAAAAGCGCATATTGAGTGTGATCCGGCGCGAATGCGGCTATTGTTTCCTGAATTCGGTGCTCCTGTAGCGCCGTTTCCATTGCACTCGAGATGGATTCGAAATCAGCGACGGGACCTTCAATAGACCAATGCGCCCTCCGCGCCGGCGAAATCACGCCCTCGGTCAAATCCACTGCAACTTTCGCGAATACCCCGGAAGCAACAGCCTCCGCCTTTACAACATTCTCTTCGTCCAGCACCGCTTTCAGCAATTCCGCATCGTATCGAACAGGGGAAAGACCCTCAGCGGCCAGGTCTTCGACTGCAGCGATCAGCGCTTCTATATTCTGACGATCCCATTGGGCCTGTGCCGGTCCGGCGCTTTCGATGCCGCGAACGCAACCGGCAATCGCAAGCGCCATCCCGGCGCACAGGAAGGCGATTCTCCTTGTCCCAACTCGGTCGTTCATTGATTTTCCAATGTTTGCTAGGCGCTCACAATGAACTCCGCCGCCGCCGCCGTTGTCACGGCAACGCCGTGAATCGCTCGCGAAACAACTGCTGAGCTTGGCGGCTGTGGGCGCGTATCCAGAATTCGATCGAGAGGAATGTACAGATTCCAAACGGCCCATGCACTCCCCCAAGAGGCATGGACCGTCAGGCAGGCGCCGTCGCCCGAGGCGAGGGGCTCGGGCGAAGGCAGATCCTCGGCTCAAGCGTGAACTTCGATCTTACGCTCTTGTTCCTTCGCTTTTGCGGATTTCGGTAGTTTGATAGTCAAAACCCCGTCTTTAAGACCAGCATCGATGCGATCAGCGTCAACTTCGCAGGGCAGGGCAATACGGCGCTGAAACGCGCCATATTCACGCTCAACCCGATGAAAGTTCTTTTCTGTTTCTTGCCTGTGCGACTCGCGCTTCCCTCTGATGGTCAGCGCGCTGTCGATAAGCGTAATGTCGATGTCCTGCTTCTTGACGCCGGGGGCGTCCAGTTCAACGACGATTTCATCGCCTGTTTCGCCAATATCGAGGTTAGCGAAGAGCCGGCCGGCGCCGTCGCCGCGAAATCCGATGTGAGGAAATCGCCGCAGCTGATTGCTGAAAAAGCGATCCATATCGTCTTGTAAAGAATCGAATGAATCCAGCCATCCGCGCGATTCCAGCGATTGCTGTTTGGTGAGTGCTTTGGTCATGGGCCTCTCCTTGGGAAATGAGTAAAGGAACTTATAAAGAAGACTTGCCGCCGGCGGGTTGATTAAAATCAAATCAAGGCGTCTTTTCGTACCGGTCATAATGATCGGAAACCGCCTTCGTGTGATCGCCGGAAACGCCTTGACCGCCGGCGTGAAATCCTCTCGCGCGCCCATTATGCAGACGCGCTGCGCTTGTGCGGCGCCGACTCGCTGGCGTCGAAGCTGGCGTCCAGGCTTGCGTTGTTGAACAGGCAAACCGTTGCTTCGCTGACCGTGGGGCGGCAATTTGACTTGCATCAACCCGCGGCGAGGGATGCTCGGGTACGATTGCGAGTGAAGAGAGGCGCCGATGGCTTATGTGAAAAAGACGCTCGCGCCGGGCGAAGAATACATTTACCGCGCGCATTTCAACTGGACCTATGACGTGGAAAGCTGGTTCTGGCCCGCTCTTGCGGCGTTTCCGGCCGGCATGTGGATCTATGCGTCGGCGCGAAATTACTTCGCTCATGACCCATTCGGTCACGCTTTTCTCTTTTTCGCCGGCTCGGCCTTCATGCTCGGCGTCTTCATTTGCTTTCGACGTTATATTCATAAATGGACGACGGTGCTTGCGGTCACCTCCGCGCGGCTGATTTTAAAAACAGGCCTGATTGCGCGGCAAAGCCATGAAATGATGCTGGACGAGATTGAAGAAGTGATGGTTACGCAGACCTTTCCCGGCCGTGTGTTTGGGTATGGCGTGCTTCAGGTGCGCGGCACTGGCGAAGCGCTGATCGAATTTCCGGTGATTGGCGCGCCCATGCGCGTCCGTCGTGAGATTGAGACTGCGCTGCTGCGGGCGCGGGGATTGACTCGCGGGTCTGCGTAATTGGCATTTCGCCAGGTTGATTTGTTCCCGATCCGCCCCGGACGGATGATGTTGATCAGTGATTTTTTCGCCGGTCCTCCAGGCCTGCGGCAAGCATCAGGCGCTGGATTCCTGATAAAGCCGCGCCGCCTTTCTGAAAACGTCGCCAGCGGTTGATTTCGGATAGTTCGCCGGGTCGCTGTGCAGCGGGAATTCGACTTCCACCTCAGGACCTCCGATGCGATGCCTGTCCAGTTCCAGGCCCTGCAGGAGATTGAACATCGGCTGGTTTTCGGACAATTCGATAGAGCGAAACTTTTTGACGCCGTGTTCGCACGCCCGGCTGGCGATAATGCCGAGAAGCAGGGAGCCAAGCCCGCGGCCTTGATGAGAATCGATGACCGTAATTGCGATCTCGGCGACGGCTTTATCATTTCGATCGCGAACATATCGCGCGATCCCGATGGGCAGCGGGCCGTCTTCTGAAACGTCAAAGGCGCCCCAGGCGTCATGATCATGATGATCGATTTCAGTCAGCGCTTCCAGCTCCTTGGCCGACAGCGTTTTCTTCGCGTTGAGAAACCGGAAGTACCGCGATTTGAGAGAAAGGTGTTCCATACCGAACTGGAGCTCATTTTTGTCTTCGGGCCGCACCTGGCGTATCATCACCGGCGTCCCGTCACGCAAACTCGTGTATATTTCGCGTTCATAATCGCGCATCATTCCACTCCATCCAAATATCTCCCGCAGATCGCTGTCGCCATTGGACCAAATTGCCGGCAACGCGATCAATGATAGTCCGCAAGCGCAGAGAAAACGTTGATATGGGTCAATCGGCATCGCCGCCGGCTTTTGGCGCCCTTTGAACGAGAGTCCTCAAATTTATGCGTTTGCGCCCGTCTCAACCGCACCCGAACCACCAAGCGAGTTGATGACGGCCTTCAGTTTCGACCGCACAGAGGCGGCGATTTCACCGAGGGACGGGTTTGCAACCGCAGACATCGATGCAATCGGATCGACGGCTGCGACTTCAACCAAGCCGTTGGGCAGTTGTTGAACAATGACATTGCAAGGCAACATGGTTCCGATTTTGTCTTCGGCCATCAGCGCCTTGTGCGCAAACCCGGGATTGCAGGCGCCGAGAATGCGATAGGGGCGAAAATCGACATTGATTTTTTTCTTCAAAGTCGCCGCCACATCGATTTCCGTAAGAACGCCGAAACCTTCGTCCTTGAGGGCTTGTGTTACGCGGAAGACGGCGTCGTCAAAGGACATGTCAAGCGTCGCCGCAAAATAATAAGTCATATAATGTCTCCATAAGATGCCGATCTCGACGTCAGCTCTTCAGTTTCTTTACGCCGATAAGCGACAGCACGGCTTTTTCAAAGTAAGGCTCTGTTTTTCCATTGCGTACTTTGCCAAGGAAATATTTTTCGAAGGCCACCTTGGCCATATGCACCCATTTACCTTCGCTGGCCCAATTAACATTGCGGGGGGGTATTTGCGGCATGGCGACAAAGGCGACGCCACGGTCGCCAAAATCCGCAAGACATACAGCATTCCATGTGGCTTCATGGCTTGGCTCCCTGCCATGGAGCAACGCGGCGATGTTTTCCGCCGCCGCGGTCGCCATGGATTCGATCATGAAGCCCGTTTTCGGAACGCCCACGGGCACCGGCGTCTTGCTGACCGGCGGAATGGCCACGCAGACCCCGATTGAAAAAATATTCGGGTAAGCTTGATTGCGCTGATGCTTGTCGATCGTCACAAAACCTCGCGGATTGACGAGACCCTCAACGCCCATCAGCGCTTTCACGCCGCGGAACGCCGGCAGGATCATAGAATAAACATGGTCGAGCTGACGGGTGTCTATGACGGCGCCGTCGCGGCCGATCTCCTCGACGGTCATGACGTTTTTCTCAACCTTTGCTATGCGGGCGTTGGTGATCCATTTGATGTGCCGGTCGCGCAATTCGGATTCCAGGAGGCTTTTCGTATCGCCGACGCCGTCGAGCCCGAGATGACCGATATAGGGTTCTGCGGTGACAAAGGTCATCGGCGCCTTGTCGCGGATTTTCCGGCGCCGCAGCTCGGTGTCGAGAATGAAAGCGAACTCATAGGCCGGCCCGTAGCAGGAAGCGCCTTGCGCCGCTCCGACAATGATCGGCCCTGGATCCTTGACGAATTGCTCGAAAGCCTTGCAGGCTTCTACCGCATGACCGGTCGTGCAAATCGAGTGAGTGAAGCGGTTTGGCCCTAACCCTTCAATCTCGTCAAAAGCGAGGTCGGGTCCGGTCGAAACAATGAGATAATCATACACAAGCGTCGTTTCGTCGCCGAGATCGAGGGCGTTCTCGTCCGGCCGCACCCGTAATGCGCCGCTGGCGTTGAACTCGATTTTCTTTTTGCCAAGCGGGACTTCGAGGGCGACCTCGATCTGCTCCGGTTTGCGCCAGCCGACCGCGACCCATGGGTTCGACGGCGTGAATTGAAAATTCGCCCTGTCGGAAACAAGCACTATGCGGTCCTGCTTGCGCGCTTTTTTCCGCATTTCGTAGGCCATCATGACGCCGCCAAGCCCGCCGCCGAGAATAACGATTGTCGCCATTTCCATCTCCCATTCTCAGGCGCTGGCTAAAAACTCCGGCGCGCTGCAAAATAAATATTCGTATTGTCGTTAAGCTGGCTGAAAAGCGCGTCTTCGCGCGGGCCGTAGAAAAAGTTCCCGCCGCCCTCGACCAGCCAGTCGTCACTCAGCTTGTAACTCGCGCGCAGCCTCATATGACCGTCGCTTACATTTGGGCTCCAGAAATTGAAGAGGCTCAGCGTCAGGTTCTGATTCATCGCCAGTTTAGTGAGCCGAAGCGTGAGCATGTGACGCGTCCGCTCCGGCGGCTGCGCGCCGGGCGCAAGGCCTGCAACATATGCATCCTGATTTGATCGTACCTGCGCGTAATACTGAAAGCTGGCGGTCAGATCCGCCGCAACTTCCTTTTCAAATCCGATTAAAACCCGCATGTCGCTATTTGGAGCGAACGGGTTGGTTCCGTTTTTGTCGTCGCGGCTGATATGCCGGCCAAACTCCCCTGTCAGGATGCCGCCTTGAAACGGTCCGCGCAAACTGGCGCCGTAGGCCGCCAGTTTCGGAAAGTAAAAATCGCCAAAAGGCGTGACGCCCGCTGGCGATTTGAAATAACCGATATAGCCATAGGCGGCGATTTCGAAGGCGCCTGCCTGACGATAGAGACGGGCCGCGAACTCGTCATCTTGAAACCAGCGGTCGGGCCGGATCGGATCGAGCTCCAAATTTTCGCCCACGACCCCGCCCGCCAGCGGATTGAAGTAGGAAAGCCGTTTGCCGTCGATGAACCGATCGGCGTCAAAGCGCGGCGTATAGACAAGGTCGAGATTGGCGAGATCGGCGAACAGTGACAGTCGCACCGCATCTGACGGAGCTTTCAGATATTCGTCGTCGCGGCCAATGAAGAATGAATTATAGTCCTTTGGAAAAAGGTCGTTGATAAAGACAAGATCGCCGACGCCCCAGGTCAGAACCTGACGGCCGACTTTCAGATCTGCAAAACTGAACGGGCGCCAGACGACATTCGCCTCGCGTAAGTCGAAGGCGCCTTCGCCGGTTTCCAGCCTGGGTTTGTATTCGTCAAGGACAGGGTCGAACACCGCATCGCCGACAAGCCGGATCGCCAGCGGACCGGGCTCCCACGTATTTTCAAGACGCAAACGCGTTTCGCCGATGGTGACGGCGCCTTGATTGAGGTCGTCTTGAAGGCGCACGCCGATGCGAGCGTCGATGAAACCGGTCAAATTCTCTGTCAGCGGTGATGGCGCTTTCTCCTTCCGCTGATCGGGCTTTTCGCTCGGCGGTTTTTCTCCAAGCCCTGAGGGGAGGGCTGGTTCGGACGGCTTCAGCCCGGAGGGAAGCGCCGGGTCGTCTTTGCTATCCCGGTTTGGCGCGGGCTCTTCTAATCCTGCGGGCAGGGGCGGCTCTTGCGCCGCCCCTGCAAGGGGCGTTGCGAGCAGCAGGAGAGAGAGGAGTCCTCGCCGCGCCATGACGTTACCGGAGATATTCGCGCGGAGGGTTGCGCAGGTATCGTTCGGAGAAAATATCATCCGGCAGATCAATGTCGTATTTCACCGTACTGTAGATCATGGTCGTTGCCCCGCCGACCTGCGCATCCTCCATTCGAGATTCCGTCACAGTGGGATAACCGTCTATGGTCTCCACTTTTACGGCCGTATAGGTGCGGTAGGCGTCGCCATTCCTGCCATAATATTCCGTCTTGACCGGAATGAACGTCGTTTTATGAATCCAGTTCACATATTTTGAAAACTCGACGCCGTCCGGATTTTTCGGCGAGCTTTCGATGACATAGTAAGTGTCGGTCTCTTCCTTCAGAACATGATCGTCCTCATCGGGCCCGCGTCCGGAAACGTCCTCATAGAAGAAATGCGATCCGACAAAGCTGGTGCGCTCGTCGCTGGCGGCGATGCGTTTAACGAGATCCAGCGCCGGCAGATAAAGCCACCGGTCATCGTCAGCGCCGACATTCTTCCAGACCATGAACGCAGTCCGGTTGACGTCCGCCGGACGGTTGAAAAAAACGTAGAACCGCTGTTCGCCGTTGTCGACGTCGCCGACATCCTTGCGCACAATCACGAATTCCCTGCTGCGCTCGCGGCCCTGGCTATCGGCGATGGTCATCGAAACCTTCGCCTTTCCATCTTTGCCCTGATAATAGGCGGCGGCGCTCGCCTTATTGACAATCTCCTGCACTGCCGGATCGCTTTGCGCGAATGCCGGAGATGAGAGAGCAAGCGCGAGCGCGCTCGCGGCGATGCTATTTCGCAGTTTGAACATGGGCCGGTCCTTTCTCCGCTGAACGCGGGAACAATGAATTTTCAAAGATGGCGATCAGCGCTGGCAGGGCGAACAGCGTTGTCGCGCCGGCAAGCACAAGGATCGCCGAAATAAAAATGCCCACTGTCTGATAGGGAACGAGGGGCGCCAGGAGGAGCGGAAGGAAGCCTGCGCCAATGACGATGACGTTCCGGAAAATGGCGCGACCTGGCTCGCCGAAAGCGCGCCGCACCGTCTCGCGCCAGGAGCCCGTATATAGCTCGCGGCTGCGCGCGTTGAAATGAATCGCGTAATCGATGGCGAGACCCAGACTGAGCGCGGACAGAACCGCCACGGGCATGTCGTAATCCTTTCCGATCAGCCCGATGACGCCGTAGATGACGGCGATCGTGACGGTCAGCGGCGCCATGGAGAGCAGGCCCCAGGAGAAGGACCGGAAGAGAATAATCATCAGGATGAGAACCACGGCGAAGCTGCCAAGGAACGAAGCCAGCATTCCCCACACCATCTTCTCCTGCCACACGACGTTGATATAGGTGAGGCCGAACCAGCCATGCTTCAGCGAAACGGGCGCGGGATTGGCGGCGAGATAAGTCTCGACGTCTTTCACCAGCGCGTTCATATCGACATTGTCGCCACTCTTGAGCTGGATCCAGATATTCGCCTTGCGATAATCCGGCGTCACCAGCTTGAAAAGATCCTGCGGCCGGTGGCTGTTCTGATAGGTTATCAGGGTCTGCGCCACTGCGGCCGGACTATTGGGAATGCGAAATGCTTCATCCACACCAAGAAAGAGATCGCGATGCACGGTCTTGACGATATCGGGAAGCGCGTTCGATTTGCCGACCAGGCCGCTTTCTTTCAGATGCGTCTGCAAGCCTTCGACATAGAGAAGCATTTCAGGCTGCTTGAACACATCCGCCGACTGCCGCGCCCGGTCGAGGGCGAGGAGGACGTCGTCCCATTCATAGTACTCGTCATCGCTCGCCGCCGCATCGGCCTTTTCCTGCGCGTAGGTATCGAGCGCCGCGATGAGGTCGTTGTTTCCTGTCGACGCGGAAATGCGCGCCATCATGTCGGACGCCGCCGACGTGCCGAGCGCTTCAAGCTCGTTCCGCGCTGCGGCGGCAATGGCGTCCTCGGTTTGTGCGCCCGCCGACGGCTCCAGCGTCAGATAGGCCATATAGGTGCCGGCAAACCGCTTGTTTAGTGCGTCATCGGCGACGCGGATCTCGTGATTGGGCGAAAACCATTTCACCGGATTGTCGTTGATGCGTATGTGCGCAATGCCATAGCCGGCGGCGCCGAGGGCGACCAGCAGCGCAACGACGATGATTTTCGAATGCGCGTAGGAAAAGTTTCCGACGCTATATAGAAACCGTGCGAGCAGCGTGTCGTCGCCCGCCTTTTTGGTTTCCCCGCCCGGCCTGCCGAATTTGGCCAGCGCCTTTTCCGGCATCATCATGACATAAGCGGGGATCAGGGTGACGGTGAAAAGCCAGGCGAGGAAGACGCCGATAGCGACAAAAATCCCGAACACGCGCACAGGCGGGATCGGCGTGAAGGCGAGCGAGGCGAAGCCCGCGCAGGTCGTCAACGTAGTAAACAGCATTGGCCGCCACAATTCGTCCATAACATGGGAGATAGTTTCGCGGCGGTTGCGATAGCGCGGATAGCGGTCGTAGAAATCAGACAAAATATGCACCGCGTCGAGAACCGCGATCGGCATCACGAAGATCGGGATCATCGAGCTCATGATGTGGATGGTGTTGCCCGAGGCGACCAGCAGACCCATGGCCCCGATGACGCTCGCCAGCGCCACCAGCATCGGTGAGATGATAAGCATCCATTGGCGGAAGAACAGCCACATCAGGACGAAGATCAGAACCATCGCCGCCGGCGCGGAAATCGCCATCTGCTTGAACATCTCAACGCCGAATTGATCTTGCGCTATGGGAAGGCCGGTAATGTGATAAACGGCGGTATCGTCGAAACCGGCGATCTTGCTTTTCAGCTCTCGCGCAACGCGATAGCTAACATCCTTCGTCGTGATGGGAATATAAAGCGCGACGGCTTTGCCGTCGCCGGATACGAGCGTTTCATTGAGCGTCGGAATGCGTTCGGCGCGCGTGCGAACGTCGAGCGCTTCATCGTCGTTTTGCGGCGCGCGCGGCATCAGCCAGTTGAAGCTGACCGCCCCAGGCCCCGCCTGTTCGATATTGTCAACGGTCGACGGCGCGATGATGTCGATGGCGATGACGCCTTCCTCGATCCCGCCATCACGCCAGCGAATGGTTTTGGCGAAATTCGTCAGTTCAAATAAATTGCCGAGCGTCTGCTGGTTGAAAACCCCGTTTGGATCGGTTTCGTTGACGACCCCGACCACGATCAGATCGTGCAGGCCGAACTCGGCTTTCATCGCATTGTGATAAATGCGCACCGGTTCCTGCGCGTCGAGCATATTCTCCGGGTCCGTATCGATATTAACAGGATTGAGGAAAGGAAAGACGCCGGGCGCGAGCGTGGGCGCGGCCACGAGAGCGATCATGAGGAGAGAGAAAATCGCAATCGCCCAGCCTGTCCGTCCAGGTTTGTTTACAGCCTGTTCTGATATGAACCGCATCGCTCGCGCCCTCTTCAATGTTTATTTGAACGCCGCGCCCGGCTGTGCGCCAAGCGCTCTAAAAATTTTGGCGGCGGGACAGAAGCCGGTGAACGCCGCCTGAAACATGTTGAGCCCGGCAAAGGCGGTCAGAAAATACCAATAGGCATGAATCCAGGTTCCAAGAACAAGACCAGCCAAAACGACAAACCCGGCAAACGCGAAAACCATTCGATCGACATTCATGACGGACTCCTGTTTTTTCAGCGCATAGCTGACATTGTCCGGGCCGGCCTTGCGCTGTATCAACCCTTCGGCGCTTGCGGCGCTCTGGACAAACCGTATGATAATCTATATATACGAATAAACGAATATACAAGATGGCCAAGGTGAAAAAGTTCGCAAATATGGCGGAGAACGCCGAAACCGCCTCTCAATTGCTCAAAGCGATTGCAAGCCCAACGAGGCTGATGCTGCTTTGCGCCCTCGCGGACGGCGAAAAGTCTGTTTCGGAACTGACGGAAGCGCTGGACCTGCGCCAGGCGACGGTGTCCCAGCACTTGGCGCGGCTCAGGCTGGAAGGCTTGGCGACCACCCGCCGAGACGCGCAAACGGTCTATTACAGCATCGCAGACGACACGGCGAACAGTATTGTTCAAGTTCTCTACAAACGATTTTGCGGCGCTTGAATGAGCCAGCCGCCCCGGGTTTGCGACAGACTGTCTATTGCCGCTCACCGTCCATAATCACGGCGTTTGGGCCGCGAGATTCGTTTAACGGCTGCACGCCAGGAGTGGGCTCGGCAGATGCGGTGAAGCGGATTCTGCCAGTCTTTTGGAAGCCGATCGCTGAGGAACCATAACAAACTGCGTATAAATACGTAGTCCGATGCGGTTCCGGCTCGCGAATGCGCGAGCGCAGCCCGTTCCCATCAAAGGGGTTTACGATCGAGCCTTCATCGCAGCCATGCGTCCGGTGCGTAGGTATTCTCCACATCTTTAAAAATTCGCCCGCCCTTACTTAATGCAATAGCGAGTTGCATTTGGATCAATCCTTTTTGGGGCGAGGGCCGGTTCATGGCGTATACGGCGCGAAATTCACAGGGTTTTCAAACTCGCAGCGCGACGGGGATGGCGCCGCCGGACGCTGTGCTCGCCTCCAATACAACTGTAATCCGGTGCAGCGCCGGCGAGACGTTGTATGTCGAGGGAGACGCGGCGCCTTTGTGTTATCAGGTCGTCAGCGGTCTTGTGAAGGAATATAACACGCTGGAAGACGGTCGGCGTCAGGTCGCGGATTTTTACGGCGTTGGAGAGCTGTTCGGCATATCCGAGCTCAAACAGCAGCTGCACACGGCTGAAGCAATTACGGATTGCGCCGTGCGTTGCTATAAACGCGATCAATTCCTCAAAGCAGTCTCGTCTTCGCCTGAGCTCTCGCATGAATTTCTCGATACGCTGATGACGAGATTGCACCGCTCGCGCGAAAGGATGATCATGATCGGCCGGATGAGCGCATTACAGCGCGTAGCCGCCTTTTTGATGCGACTTTCCAGGGAGCAGCATGCAACAAGCAAGATTCGTTTTCTTATGAGCAGACAGGATATAGCCGATCATTTGGGGTTGACGATAGAAACGGTTTGCCGAGCGCTGACCGAAATGAAAAGACGCGGCGTCATCATGTTTGAAACGGCGCGACTGTTCTCTATCCCGGATGCTGACACGCTCGATGACATTGTTCACGGGACGCACTGAGTAGTGCGCACATGGATGCGGATCTGCATGCTTGCTGAACAAACACCTCCCCAAGCCCGCCGGATGGGGAGTTTTTTACGATCAAAGACCAGCGCTTATGATGTCTTTATTTCGATCTTGCGCTGTTTTTCCCGCGCTTCACGTGATTTTGGCATCCGCACCGTCAATACGCCGTTCTTGAATTCCGCCTCAATGCGATCGTGATCCACCTCGCAGGGAAGCGGTATGGAACGGCTGAACGATCCGTATGAGCGTTCAGAACGGTAATAGTTTTTCTTCTTCTCTTCGGATTCGTGCTTGCGCTCGCCGGTTATCAAGAGCAAACCGCCGCGCAAGGCGACGTCGATGTCTTTTTCTTCAAGACCGGGAAGGTCGGCTTTGACCTCGAGAGCGTCATCACTTTCGCTTAAGTCAACAGACGCCAACAGGTCGCCGCGAAATTCCGGCTCGCGAATGCCGGAAAATTGCGGCAGTAAATCGTCAAACAGCCGATCCATTTCTTCATGCATGCGTTCAAAAGGGCTCAATGTTGAAGCGCGCGCCGGCAGGCGCCGGCGGTTGTTGAACGGAACCAAACCGGTGAAATCCATATTCCATCTCCCATGTTGTCAGAAAGGCGAAGCGTTCGCCTCCGGATGGTGATACCCTGTGGCGCACCGTCTGAAATTGACTGGCGTCAATTCCGCCGCAGCCGCCGTCTATGCGGCAGGCTTTTTTTACGAAAGCAGCCCGAGCGTGCGGCGTAGCGTTGTGCTTGGACTGTCGCTTGCGTCGATGATCCGCCATCCTTTCGCTTCTGCGCCCTGACGAATCTGCTGCAGAACAATTTCGGCGGTAGCGTCTGACGCATCGCCGGAGCGTGATGATACGCGGCCAAACAGAACATCGCGAGGCGCAGTCAGCCAGACGCCAGTGAACGGAACGCATGTTTGTTGAGCGATTTCCTCAATTTTGCGGCGCACGGGTTCGGCGAGGAAGGTGGCGTCTGCGATGACCGTTTGACCCGCGCTTAGCGCCCTGCGGGCATCGGTGAACAGCCGCTGGTAGACTTGCGCCGTTTGCCGGTCGGAATACTCTTCAGGGTCGAGGGCTTCATCTGGCGCGACGCCGGCGAGCCGCTTGCGGATGACGTCGCTGCGCAAAATGACCGCGCCGTAGTGATGATCAAGCTCGCGAGCGAGGCTTCGGGCAAGCGTCGATTTGCCTGCGCCCGAGTAACCGCCGATCGCCACAAGCCTCGGATCGTTTTCGCCAATGAGGAATTCCAGCGCAAGATCAAAATACCGGGACGCTGCTTGGTGCGACTTCTCCGATTGCGCGGGCAGGCCAAGCACCATCGCTCGCACCGCCGCCCGCATGGATAGGAACAATGGCAAAAGGCTCAATCCCGCGTAATCTCGGGTGGCGCTCAGATAACGGTTGAGCAGCAGATTGGCGAGGCTGTTTTGATTGTGATGGATGAAGTCCATAATCAAAAAGGCAATATCGTAAAGCACATCGATCTCGGTCAGAGACTCATTGAATTCGATTGCGTCAAATGGCGTCGGCGCGCCTTTGAGCATGCAGATGTTGGCGAGATGCAAATCCCCGTGACAATGACGCACCCAGCCGTGCCGGCCGCGGGCGTCCAGGATGGAGTGATATTGATCAAATTTCGCTCGTGCGAGGGCGGACCAGCGTTCAACCGCTTCCTCGCGCGCCGCGCCGCTGTTGGAAATGGATGTCGTCAGTTGGTCGATAATTTTTATCACGCTGTTGCTTGCCTGAGGCGACAGGATTTCATCTGCGTGAAGATGCAACCGGGCGATGGTGTCGGCGAGAGCTTCGATATCAGCGTCCCGGAGTTCGCGACGAGCGAGCATTTCGTCAAATTGTTTTCCGGGTTCGAAACGCACCATTTCAACAGCCCATTCGACGATCTCGCCGGAAGATTTCCAGCCGATGCCGGCTTCGTTCCGGAAAACCGGGATGGCGCCCAGATACATGCCGGGCGCTGTGCGACGATTGACCCGCACCTCGTTTTCGCACGCGGTTTTGCGTTTTTCCAATGTGGAAAAGTCGGCAAAATCATAGCGGATGGCGCGCTTGATTTTGTATGCGCGCGCGCCGACCAGGAACACATGCGACAGATGCGTATCGATCCGTTGCACCGGCGCGCCGCCGAAACTGTTCGGAGAGGATAGAAAGTCGACAACCGGCTTCTGGGTCTCAATAATCATAGCAGTAACGCGCCTTCCTCAGTGGGCAAGAACAACCGGGAGGTCGGCATGGTTCAAAATATGCCTGGTGAACCCGCCCATGACGACTTCTCGCCACCGGTTATGGGAATAGGCGCCCATTACAATCATATTCGCTTTCTTGTTTTCGGCATGTTCAAGGAGGCGCTCCTCGGGGCTTTGACCCTTTCGGACGCCGGGAAAATTATGGAGCGCATGAACGTCGTGAAGCCGCAAATACGCAGCAGCCCGCTCTGCTGATTCACACGCGTTCTTGATATCGCCGATGGACGTGACGATGACAGACTCGGCCTGTTTGAGCATCGGCAATGTCATGGATAAGGCGCGGGCGGCTTCGCGCCCGCCATCCCACGCGACAATAATTGTTTTTGGAAAGTCCACCAGGCCGCCAATCGCGGCGTCGATGAGGACTGGACGACCCGATTGAAAAATCAGCTCTTCGACAAGCGCCGCTTGCGCTGTCGGCTCTCCGGCCGGTTTGCCCACGACGGCGAGATCGGCAAGACGCGCCCGATAGGCGAAATCAAACGAATAATTTGAGCTTAGCTCGGTCCAGGCGGCGGTAGCCCCCATTGATTGATCATGCTGGGCCTTTTGCAGGCGTCCAACGGCGCGGTCCTGACACAGGTTTTCAAACTGCGCACGGAGTTCGCTCGCCAAGCGATCTGCGCCGGCGGCTTCGGCGCTGGTTATTTCTTCAAAACGAGCGCCCGCAACAGGATAATAGTAGCCGGCGGGGAGGGGGATTTTTCTCTTGATATGAACAACATCAAGGTGGGCTTTGAAGTGTTTCGCGAGGACCGCTCCGGCGTTGAATCCACGCCCGCCCGTGTCCGCCGCCTGAAACGGAACCATGATATTTCGAAACGTCACGCAATCCTCCTCGGTTGGTCTCCAACTAGGGAAAAGGAGGCCGGCTTTCATTGATGCTGATCAAATCGGTTGAAAACGCGCTGATTTGACAGAGATCAGTTTTTGGCGGATCAAATTCGATAAATTCGACCCGGCGCCAATTGAAGGAGTTAGCTATGGCTGAAAAGAGCGGTCGCGGTTCGAAAGACAAACAGGCTGCAAAAGAGGTCAGTCCGTTCCCTGTTTTCGACCCTGCGGAGATTTCGAAGATCAGCAGCCGCAACCTGTCGGCGGCGACCCGCGCTGCGCGCGCCTGGTGCGACGGCGCTGCAGAGATAAACCAGGAACTTGTCGGCTTCGTGAATGACCGGGTGAAGAAGGACATTGAGACCGCCTCCGCATTCATGAATTCAAAAACAAGCGAAGAGGCGTTTCACACCCAGGCGACATTCGTTGAAGAGGCGTTGCGCGACTATGCAGATGAAGCGTCAAAAGTGTTTCATTTGGCCGCCGATCTGGCGAAAGACGCCTTTACGCCGGTGGAACAACGCACTGAACAGATCCTGCATTACGTTGACGAGCACGCCGGGGATCCGCCGAAGGCGGCGGATTAAGCCGGAGAGAACATCCCGGTCACGTTGCGGCGAGGGCCAGCGTCCGCCGGGCGATGACCAGTTCTTCATTTGTCGGAATGACCCAGGCGGATTTTTTGCTGCCGGATGACGTAATGCGCGGGCCTTGCGCTTGATTGGCAGCGCCATCCGTTTCAAATCCGAGCCAGGCGGCGCCATCGAGGATGCGTTTTCGTATTGTCGGCGAATTTTCACCGATCCCCGCTGTAAAGACGAGGGCGTCTACGCCGCCGAGGCACGCGGCCAGCGCGCCAATTTCGCGCACGCACCGATAAACGAAGTAATCGATTGCTTCCTGCGCATTCTCGTCATCGCTTTGTTCGAGAACGCGCATGTCGCCGCTTGAGGCGGATATGCCCAGCAAGCCGGATCGTTCATAGAGAAGATCGGCAAGGTCTGCAGGGTTCATATTCTTTTCGTTAAGCAGGTAAAGCAGAACGCCCGGGTCGATATCGCCGCAGCGCGTCGCCATGGGCAAGCCGTCAAGCGCGGTGAAGCCCATGCTTGTGGCGATGCTTTTGCCGTTGAAAAGCGCACACATGCTGGCGCCGGCGCCGAGATGGGCGACGATTATGCGCCGCGCCTGACGCTCCGCCACTTTCGGAAAAGCGGACGCAACATATTCATAAGACAAACCGTGAAAGCCGTAACGAATAATCCCGGCATCGACAGTCAGTGCGCGCGGTAAAGCGAAGCGCTCGGCCTCGGGCGGCTGTGTGCGGTGAAAGGCGGTGTCAAAACAGGCGACCTGGCGAATGTCCGGCCAGCGCCGCCGGACGGCGGCGATCCCGGCGAGATTATGGGGCTGGTGCCCCGGCGCCAGCGGCGTCAGGCGCTCAAGCGTTGCAATAATTTTCGGCGTCAGCTGCAGCGGCGCCGAATATGCCCGCCCGCCATGCACGACGCGATGACCGACGGCGATAGTGTCGCCGGCAAGCTTTGGCGCGAGGTCGTCAAGCAGGGCGGATATGGCGGCGGCGTGATCGACCGTCTTATCAACATTGAGCGGACCGGACGCCGCCGGGCCGTCCGCAGTTTGCACTGTCAGCGCCGGCGCGCCGCCAAGACCGGCGATCTCGCCCCTGATGAAGGCCTTTTCCTGCAAAATGCCGTTAGCCGCCCGGAAGGCGGCGGCCTTAACGCTGGACGAGCCAGCATTGATCGTCAGGACGACGCCGTTCATTTCCGGGTTTCAGCGCAATGATAGTGATAGAGCTTCGCAATGGCGCACGATGCCGTGCGCGGCAAGCGAGCTTCCGCGCGGCTCGTCAGGACGATTGGGATTCGAGCGCCCAGCACAATCCCCGCCGCAACAGCGCCGGCGAGATAGTCGAGCTGTTTCGCCAGCATATTGCCGGCCTCCAGGTCGGGAACAACCAGAATGTCCGCCTGGCCGGCGACAGGCGAATGGAGCCCTTTCATTTCAGCCGCCTCCTGAGAAACAGCGTTGTCGAAGGCAAGCGGTCCGTCAATGCGTCCGCCGGTAATTTGGCCGCGGTCGGCCATCTTGCAGAGCGCCGCGGCGTCGATGGTGGATTGAAGTTTCGGATAAACTGTTTCTACAGCCGACAGGATCGCGGTTTTCGGTTCCGATACCCCTAACGCTCTGGCGAGATCGATAGCGTTTTGCACGATATCGCGCTTTTGTTCGAGCGTGGGAAAGATATTCAGCGCGCAATCCGTCATGAACAAAAGTTTCTTATAAGCGGGCGTGTCGATCACATATACATGCGAGATCCGGCGTTCAGATCTCAGACCGCGTTCAGCGGAGACGACTTCCGACATGATTTCATCCGTATGCAGCGCGCCTTTCATCAGGGCGTCGAACTTGCCGTCGCGCGCCATGGCGACGGCCTGCGCCGCCGCCGCATGGCTGTGCGGCGTATCGATGATGCCGGCTACTGCGCCGAGATCGAAGCCGGACGCCTCCGCCGCCGCCTCGATTTTAGGCGCGGGTCCGATGAGGACGGGATCGATCAGACCCGCTTCCATGGCGCCGGCGACGCCGTCCAGCGTGATGGCGTTCACTGGATGTACGACGCCGGTTCTAATGGGCGCGCGCTCGCGGGCGGCGGCGATGAGGTCTTGCAGGCGATCGCCGCGTTCATGGATGAAAGCGTTGGCGTCGGATTTCATCCCGCAGGTCTCCTTTCGATAAGTCGAGCCGGATTGCGGCGTTTATTGCATGTGAACATATGTTCCGGGCGCGGCGATCAAATGATCGCCGTTCTTTATAGCATCATCTGATCGAATCCATTGCGGCTGAGGCGGATTAATCTTCTCGCTTGAATGCGCTTCAAGCCAGCCCTGCCATTGCGGCCACCATGATCCCTCCGTCTCTTCTGTTTCCGATACCCACATGTCCGGATCGGTGAAGAAGTCGTCCGGGCCTGTTTTCCGCACCCGGTATTTTCGCCCTTTACGCCCGGGTTCGCTTACAATGCCGGCGTTATGCCCGCCATTGGTCAATAGAAACGTAACTTCCGCATCCGCCAGCACGTGCGTTTTATAGACGGATCGCCACGGCGCCACATGATCGCGCGTGGTCGCCACGCAGAACATTGGCGCTCTGATATCAGAAATCGCGATCGCCCGCCCGCCGACCCGATAGCGCCCTTCGGCGAGATCGTTGTTGAGGAAGAGCGAGCGCAGGTAATCGGAATGCATTCTAAAAGGCATTCGGGTGGCGTCCGCATTCCATGCCATCAAGTCGTTTACGGGCCGACGTTCCCCCATGAGATATTCATGTTCGAGGCGCGACCAGATCAAGTCATTTGATCTCAAAATCTGAAAGGCGCCCGCCATTTGCCTGGCGTCAAGGAAGCCTTGTTCCCACATGACGTCTTCAAGAAAGGCGACCTGACTTTCGTTGACAAACAGGCTCAATTCCCCCGCCTCGGTAAAGTCGAACTGCGAGGCGAAAAAGCTCAGCGTTTTAAAACGATTGTCGCCCGCGCCCGCCATAGCCGCGGCCGCGATGCCCAAAAGCGTGCCGCCGAGGCAGTAACCGACGCCATGCACGCCGGATGCGCCGCTGATCCGTTCAACGGCGTCAAGCGCCGCCATCACCCCGAACGTGCGGTAATCGTCCAGACCCAAATCCCGGTCTTCCGGCCCGGGATTTTTCCATGAAATCATGAAGACGGCGTGGCCCTGACCGACGAGATATTTCACCAGAGAATTCTCCGGCGAAAGATCAAGGATATAATACTTCATAATCCATGCAGGCGTGATCAGGACAGGCTCACGATAGACCTTGTCCGTTGTCGGCGTATACTGGATCAGCTCGATTAGCCGATTGCGGTAGACGACCTTCCCGGGGGTGACGGCGACGTCCTCGCCGACTTTGAAGTTTTCAGCGCCGACTGGCGGTTTTCCGCTGAAGGCGCGTTCAGCATCTTCGATCGCATTGCGCCAGCCCTGAACGAGATTTCCGCCGCCGGTTGTAATCGTACGTTGAAGAATTTCCGGATTGGTGAAAACAAAATTCGATGGCGAGAAGATATCGAGGAGTTGCCTTGAGGTGAATTCCGCTGCGCGCTCATGTTGCGGCGTGACGCCGCGAATCCCTGTCGTTGCGTTGTGCCACCATTGCTGGGTGAACAAGAAGCTCTGGGACAAGAGGTTGAACGGCCATAGCCGCCAGGCTTCGCCGTCGAAGCGCCGATCCTGCGGCAATGGCTCGATTGCGCAGTCAACAGAGCCCTGCTGCGTCCAGGCGCAGCGCAAGGCATACGACCAAAACCGGGCGAGTTTCCTTTGCGCTTTGTGAGTCAGCTGAAGCTGTTTGCCCGGCGAACTTGCAAGATGGGTGATCCAATCCAGATAGGCCGCCATCAGCGCGCCAGGAGACAGTCCGAGCGTTGCGCGACCGAGCGCCGCGTGAGCGGCGCGGTCCATAATTTCGGCGAAGGCCGTCGCGCTGCAGGCGTCGCGCGCCGCGGTCTGTTTGCGGTCGGCGGCGCGGCGCGGAGCGGGCCCCTCCAACGAGAGGATTTTTGAGTCCATTGTCTCGGCGGTCCCGATCGCCGCGGCGGTGGAGCGGGTTGCATGAGCGTTGTTCATAACGAAGGTCCGACCTTGCAGATAAATTCGCCGGGACGCCTTCCATGCAATCACGGCGAGCGGAAGATTTGCCGGAATCTAGGCCGCCGGCAGCTCGCGCTTGCGGCTGGCGACCGCTCTTAACACCTCCCCGGCAAGCGATGCGGGCGCATGCAGGGCTACATCTTCAAGACTGAGCATGCCGACAATCTCTTTGCCGGCGTTGACGACAGGCAGACGACGCACGCGATTTTGCTCCATGATCCGCACTGCGTCCTCAAGACTCTCGTTTTCCGAGCACCAGAAGCAATCTTCCGACATGACGTCGCGAACTTTTACAACGGCCGGATCTTTTCCGGCGCCGACAACGCGAATAGCGATATCGCGATCCGTGAGCATGCCGATCAGCTGGCGGTTTTCCACCACCGGCAGCGCGCCGATATTCTGGCTGTTCATTTTTCTGGCCGCATGAACCAGGGCTTCATCCGGTTCGGCGATGCGGACGCCTTTTGTCATAATTTCACCAACACGCATTTCTTCTCCTTTTTGTTTGCCGTCCTTTTGTTCATCTTGGCCCAAGAGGGCGATGAAGCCATTGAGATAAGTCAAATTCACCGCCTATGATGCGGGCTAACATCCAGCCGCGCAGAGCCGGGCCGGGCTGGTCTGTAGTGGGGTTTAACATGCGTCCAACTGCTCATCCTGTTTCGGATGAGGCCCGCGCGGGGCCGGGAAACCTGATATTCACAACGACGGATTTGGCCAAAGTCTACGGGTCGGGACCCGCCGCTGTGCACGCCCTTCGCGGCGTTAATCTGGAGATCCCACAAGGGGAGCTTGTCGTGCTCTTAGGCCCGTCGGGCAGCGGAAAATCGACATTGCTCAACATTCTCGGCGGCATCGACCGGGCGAGCAGCGGAAATGCCTGGTTCAGGGGAGATGACTTAACCGGCATGAATGACCGGGCGTTGACGGCCTATCGCCGCCGGCATGTGGGATTTGTTTTTCAATTCTACAATCTAATGCCAAGTCTGACTGCACAGGAGAACGTAGAGCTTGTGGCGGAAATCGCCCCGCAGCCCATGCCGGCGATTGACGCCTTGTCGCTGGTCGGGCTCAAAGAGCGCGCCGATCATTTCCCCGCGGAGCTCTCCGGGGGCGAGCAGCAGCGCGTCGCCATCGCCAGGGCGATCGCGAAAAATCCCACTGTTCTTTTCTGCGACGAGCCGACAGGAGCGCTCGACAGCAAAACTGGCGTCGCAGTCTTAAAAGCACTCCAGTCGCTGAATGAGGAGCTTGGCACAACAACCCTGATCATCACCCACGCCGCCGCCACCGCCGCCATGGCGGACAGGGTTATTCATTTTGCCGACGGCCGGATCAGAGAAGTGGTTAGGAACGACAGGAAAGTCTCAGCTGAAGAGATAAGCTGGTGACCCGCATGACGAACATGTTGAGTACGCTCGACAAGAAACTTTTGCGCGACCTTTGGCGCATCAAAGGCCAGGCCGCCGCCATTATCTTCGTCATTGGCGCCGGCATAGCATTGCTCGTCATGTCGCGCGGCATGATGATTTCACTCGAAGAAACCATGCGCGCCTATTATGAACGCTATCGCTTCGCTGATGTTTATGCGCCGGTGAAACGGGCGCCCGGGCATGTCATCGCCGATATTCGCGCGCTGGAGGGCGTGACTGATGTCGTCGGTCGCATCGTCGGCGGCGGACTTGTCGAACTTGCAGGCGTTGATGCGCCCATCAGCGCCAGAGTCGTTTCTTTCGATCCCGATGCGTTCACCCCAATCAACGGCCTTTACTTGTCTGAAGGCAGAATGATCGATTCAGAAAAAAATGACGAAGCTTTGGTGTTGAAACCTTTCGCCGAAGCACACGGCCTTGGACCGGGCGATACGATATCGATCACCATGTACGGCGCGCGTCATGAATTTACTATCGCCGGGCTCGCGCTATCGCCAGAGTTCGTGTACGCGATTCCGCCGGGCGAATTTGTGGCGGATCCAGGCGGTTACGCCATCCTTTGGGCGAGCCATGATGCGCTTGAATCCGTATTTGATCTTGATGGCGCCTTCAATGAGGCGGTGATGACGCTTGCCCGGGGCGCGAACGAAGAGGCGCTGATCGAAACTCTCGATCGAATGCTCGCGTCTTATGGCGCGCCGGGCGCTTATTCGCGTGCAGACCAAATTTCAAATAAGTATTTGGTGGAAGAACTCGCTCAACTCAACACAATGGGCCGCGCCATGACGCCCATTTTTCTGGGCGTGGCTGTCTTTCTTCTCAATATTGTCATCACACGGCTGGTCCAGACAGAGCGCGATCAGATCGGCATTATGAAGGCTTTCGGATACGCCAATAGCGAAGTTGGCGCACACTATATGAAGTTCGTGATCATCATCGCGGTCGCCGGCGCGGTCGCGGGGTGGGCCGGCGGTTTGTGGCTCGGCAAAATGATCGCCGGCATCTATCAAATCTATTTCCATTTTCCTTTCCTGATATTTACGCCTGAATTTCGCACGCTCGGGACCGCGCTTGTCATTAGCATCGCAGCAGCTTGCCTTGGCGCCATTGTGGCGGTGCGCGCAGCGGTCACGCTTTCGCCGGCTGTCGCCATGCGGCCGCCTGCGCCGCCCAAATACAAGCGCGGGGGTGGTTTTAGCCGTTATCTCGCAAGCAGCCTCGATCAGCCGAGCCGCATGATCGTGCGCCGGATCGCCCGCCAGCCGCTGCGGGCGGGGCTGATGACGCTCGGCATCGCGGCGGCCATGGGGCTGTCCGTCATGATGCGCTTCAATATGGACGCCACCGATTACATGCTTGACGTGAGTTTTAACATAACCGACCGCAGCGACGTTTTTGTTTCCTTTGTCGAACCATTATCAGAAGACACGCTTTTTGAACTCGCCCATATTAAGGGCGTGACCTATGTGGAGCCGTTTCGGTCAAGTCCGGTGCTGTTTACGAATGAACGGATCGAATATCTTGGCGGGATCACCGCATTGCCCGAAAATCCGGTCTTAAATCGCGCCGTGGATGCGGATTTGCAGGCAGTGCCGATCCGCAGCGACGGCATTGTCCTGTCTCGGCAGCTTGCGGAGATTTTGAGAATTTCGGTCGGAGAAATGCTGACGGTCGAAGTGCGCGACGGGCGGCGTCCAACATTGGAAATTCCGGTGACCGGCATCGTTGAAGCGCTGATCGGCACGCCGGCATATATGTCCATCGACTCGTTAAACCGACGACTGAAAGAGCTCCAGCGCATATCCGGCGCCTATCTGAAGATCGATCCCCTGATGCGCGCGGACGTTTATCGGGATTTGAAATCGTTCCCCAAAATCGCCGGAGTCAGCCTGCGGCGCGAAGCTTATGAGAAGTTTGAAAAGATGATCGATGAGGGACCGGGAACGTTCCGAGCGATCATGACGATTTTCTCAATCGTAATCGCCGCAGGCGTTGTCTATAACGGCGCCAGGATTGCGTTTATCGAGCGCCGCCACGATCTTGCGAGCCTGCGCGTCCTTGGCTTTACAAAACTGGAAAGCGGTTATGTTCTTCTCGGAGAGCTATTTGTGCTTGCAATTGCGGCGTTGCCGATCGGGTCGGCGATCGGCTATTTGCTCTGGTCTTATCTGGCCAGCGCATTGAGTACTGATCTTTACCAAATCCCGGTCATATATAGAGAAGATGGATTGGGATATGCAGCAATTATCGTTTTGCTGGCGACAGCCGCCGCAAGCGCCTTTATTCAGCGAGATGTGGGGAAGCTGGACATGGCGACGGCGTTAAAGACGAGGGAGTAAGCATGAAAGGCGTAAAATCGCGTTCCCTCGTTATCGCGGCCGCCTGCGCCCTTGTGGCCGGTTTTATGGCTTATTCCTTTTGGCCGCGCGCCATGAGTGTAGACATCGATGCGGTGGCCCGGGGGCCGATGGTCGTAACGGTCAACGAGGAAGCAAAAACGCGCGTGCATGAAGCCTATGTGGTGTCGGCGCCGGTGTCCGGCCGGCTGTTGCGCGTCGATGTCGAACCCGGAGACGTGGTGAGCGAAACACAATCCGTTATTGCGGAATTAGCGCCTGCGCGCCCGTCAGTGTTGGATGTGCGCACGCAAGAACAGGCCAATGCCGCGGTGGAGGCGGCTGAAGCTGCGCTCACGCTTGCAAAAGCCGATAAGCGCCGGGCGGAAGCCGACGCGGAGTACGCAAAACTCGAAGCTCAACGCGCGCGACTGTTGCGCCAGTCGAATACCGTCTCGCAATCGGCGCTTGACCGGGCCGAACGCGCTCACCGCGTGGCGGCCGCTGCACTTGAAACGGCGATGGCCGCTATCGCCATGCGCGAAGCGGATCTTGTCAATGCACGTGCGATGCTGATGTCGCCATCGCAATCAGAGCGCGCCGCTTTATCCTCCAATCCTCATCCGCGGGAGTCGATCACGCTGCTGGCCCCCATATCGGGGCAGGTTTTGCGCGTCATTCAGGAAAGCGAAACAGTGGTTGCCGCCGGGGCCCCGATCGTCGAGATCGGTGATCCCGCGGGCGATCTTGAAATCGTCGTGGAGCTTTTATCGACAGATGCAGTCAGGATTTCACCAGGCAACCGGGTGATTATTGATGAATGGGGCGGCGGGGCGCCGCTTGAAGGGGTTGTCGAAAGGATCGAGCCATGGGGATTTACAAAGTTCTCCGCCCTCGGCGTCGAAGAACAGCGAGTCAGAGCTGTCATTCAGTTTGTCGGTGAGCCGTCGTCCCGTGAAAGGCTGGGGCATGGTTTCAGAACGGAGGTGGAAATCGTGATCTGGGAACAAGAGAATGCGTTAAAAATCCCCACCAGCGCGATATTCCGTTCAGGAGCGCAGTGGGCGGCTTTTGTCGTTGCCGGCGGTCGCGCTCAGCTGACCATGCTGGAGCTCGGGGCCAACAATGGGACTGAAGCGGAAGTGTTGACGGGCATAAAGGAAGGCGATCTCATAATATTGTATCCTGGCAATCGCGTGAGTGACGGAGCGCGTGTAAAGCGGCGATCGCTGGAATAGCAAGACTTCCCTGATCGCTTTATTCAGGATTGCTCACCAGCGTTCCAGATTATCCAAAAAGTATGCGTGCAAATCGCGATCGGAGTGATTCGTTAAATCCTTATCGAATGCGCCAACCAACTTTGCGGTAACCTCGGGAGTCAGTTTCTTGCGCAGCAAGCCGAGCGCTGCGGGCGGGGCGGCGATTATCAGCTGGTCAAACGCGCCCTTTTTATGGCCTTCATTGATATCAGCCGCCCGTGCGGCCACGAATGCGGTTTCGGCTTTCTCGTGCGGAGAGGGGCCGTCGACAGCGTATGGGGCGCCAGTGCCTATCGTTCGGCCGCGGACCGGGCGCTCGCGCCCGAGGTCGCGCGCCATCATGCGCGCGTCGGGATCAGACCAGTCGCATTTCAGCGTTAACCCGGCTTTGGGGCCATTGCTTTCAAACAAGCGCGCTTTCGCGCCGTCGGCGATCAAAAACCAGGATCTTCGCTTCGGCAGGGGCATATCAAGTCCATTCGTTTCTTAGCGGCCTGAGCAGCATAAGGCGATTTCCGCGGCTCAAATTGACCTGCATCAACGCGCCTTGAGGCGGATCGCCTGGTTTGAGCCATGTCAACATTATCCGGCGCGGAAGGATTATATGCTGACCCAACGTTAATCCGGGGAGTCATATCATGGATCGCAACTCCAGTCGAAAAGGCGCTGACTGCACGGTTGATGTCTGGGACCTTCCGACACGACTGTTTCACTGGATCCTGGTCGCCCTTGTCCTTATCGCCTGGCTGACCGGCGAAGAGGAGGGCGGCGCATTTATTCACCGGCTCGCAGGCTTTGGCGTCGCCGGTCTTCTCGTCTTCCGTGTCGTTTGGGGGTTTGTCGGCGGCGAGCATGCGCGCTTTGCAGACTTCGCCGCGGGTCCCTCGGCCATCGCCGCCCATGTGAGCAATCTTTTTTTGAAGCATCCTGTGCAACATCTTGGGCACAATCCGCTTGGCGGCGTTTTTGTATTCCTGTTGCTGATCAGTCTCGCCATTGTCGTCGCCACCGGCCTGTTTAGCGACGGCGAGCATAATGCAGGCCCTTTCGCAGGGCTTTGGGGACTCCAATTGTCGGATGCGCATGAAGTCGCCTTCAGAACGCTTCAGGGGCTCGTTGCGATTCATATCGCCGGCGTAGTATTTGAAACCTGGAAGACAAGAGATGCGCTGGTTCGCGCCATGATCACCGGGCGCAAGACGCGTCGCGCCGGCGGGCTAAGTCAGCATGCCCGGCGTGCAGGTTTTGGCGCGCTGCTGGCCGCGGCCGGTCTCGGTCTGGCGGTCTTTCTTGTACTGACGGCGCTGCCGCCCGCGGGCAGGTGAGCGTTCAATGGAAACCGCGCGAATAACGAATGGCGTCGTTAAGCGGTCAGCCGGCGCCGTGTCGGCGTTCTTGTCTTTTAAGTCGGGCGATGACTGCAAGAAGGCGCCATGCCGCGCCGCTTTTGATCATGGAGATGACGCCGCTCCGCGTTGCGCCGCGACGCGTGTGTGGGTCTTGACATGCCTTTGAATTCAACCAACGCCTGCCATGCGCAGCCTTGCGAGCAAGCGTTCAAGTTGCTTCAGACCCATTCTGGCGGTCTGAGCGAGGCCGAAGCCGCCCGGCGGTTAGAGCAATATGGCGCCAATGAACTGCCCGAAGCCGGCCGTCCGACCAGGATCGGCGTTATTATCAGGCAACTTAACAATCCGCTTACATACATTTTGTTGATCGCCGCGATTGTTTCTTTCAGCCTTGGGGAGAGAACGGACGGATTGTTCATCTGCGCCGTTGTTGTAATAAATGTCACGATCGGCGCATTTCAGGAGTGGCGCGCCGAGGCAAGCGCAGCGTCTTTGAAAAAGACGCTGCGGGTATTCCCGACGGTCATACGCAGCGGCGTTCGCCGCAATATCGATCTCCGCGAGATCGTTCCGGGGGATATTGTTCATTTGGAATCGGGATCTGTCGTGCCGGCGGATATGCGCCTTGCAGCGACACATGACCTTAAAGTCGATGAGTCCCTGCTGACTGGCGAGTCGCTTCCAGTCGATAAGAGCAGTGAAATCGTTCTTCCCGAAGATGCGCCGCTCGGCGACCAGGCCAACATGGCCCATGCAGGCACGATGATCGTCGCCGGGAGAGGGACGGGCGTGGTCTGCGCGACCGGAGCGCGTACGGAACTCGGCGTCATCGCCAAATTGCTGGGCGGGCGCGACATGCGGCCGCCCTTGCTGATCAGGATGGAGAGTTTTTCAAACCGGATTGGCGTTTTGATTGTGGCGATCGCTATTGCGCTTGGCGCCATGCAATATTTCCAGGGCGCTGCGCTATCGGATGTCTTCTTGTTGACGGTTGCGCTTGCGGTCTCCGCCATCCCTGAAGGGTTGCCCGTCGCCATTACCGTCGCGTTGGCCATTGCATCGTCAAGAATGGGTCGGCGGAACGTGATCGTACGCCGCCTTCCCGCCGTTGAAGCTTTGGGTTCGTGCACGATTGTTGCGACCGACAAGACAGGAACGCTCACCGCCAACCAGCTTACCGCAAAACGCATGGTTCTGGCGACGGGCGAGGCATTTGAAATCGAAGGCGAAGGTCTGGAGCTGGAAGGCGCTCCGCTGCCCATTGGAGGCGGAATTCTCGACGAGAATAGCCGAGAGGCGATAAGGGCGATCGCCGCCGCCGGGGCGCTCACCAATGAAGCGGATATCAACCTGATCGACGGCGTCGTCGAGGCGCGCGGCGACGCTGTGGACATTGCCTTCCTCGTACTTGCAAACAAACTTGCGGTTTCACTCCATAGTCTCAGGCATTCCCACGCCAGCCGGGGGGGCCTGCCTTACGAGCCGGCGCAAGGATTTTCATCGGCGCTGCATGCAAATGCGGACGGCTGCGTTGTCTCAGTCAAGGGGGCGCCGGAAGCGGTGCTGCCCATGTGCGCGACCGGCGACAGGGCGGTGATCGCAAAAGCCTTGCACGGCCTTGCGTCAAATGGATTTCGGGTCATCGCTGTCGCGCAAGGCGTTGCAGACGACGGCCTCGGCGATCTCAACAAGGCCGATCTGCAAAATCTGCGTTTTCTCGGATTTGTCGGGTTGATCGATCCGTTACGGAGCGAGGCGCCGGGCGCGGTTGCGGCGGCGCGGGCCGCCGGCCTCGATATACGGATGATCACAGGCGACCATCCGGAAACGGCGATGGCGATTGCGCGCCAACTCGATCCAGCCTGGCCGTTGGGCGCGGTCTTGACGGGCGCCGACATAGCGGGGCTTGAAGACGAGGCGCTGCGCAAGGCTGTCAACAAAGCAACAGTGTATGCGCGGGTTGAGCCGGCGCAAAAAACGCTCATTGTTCGCGCGTTGCAGGATGAGGGGCACTTTGTGGCCGTTACAGGCGACGGCGTCAACGACGCCCCGGCGCTGAAAGCCGCTCATGTGGGCGTGGCCATGGGCGCCGGCGGAACCGATGTCGCCCGCGCCGCTTCGGATCTTATTATTACGGACGATAATTTCGCTTCCATCGTTTCAGGAATAGAGGAGGGCCGCGCCTCTTATGACAATATTCGCAAAATAGTCTGGTTGTTGATCAGCACGGCGGTGACAGAGGTCGCCATATTTGCTTTGGCGTTGCTTACAGGCTTGCCGATCCCGCTGACGCCCGTCCAGATTTTATGGCTTAACCTGGTCTGTGAAGGCGTTCAGGACATGGCGCTCGCATTTGAAGGCAAGGAGCCGAACATTATGCAGCGTCGGCCGCGGCGCCCCAAGGAACCGATATTCAACCGCCAGATGATCGAGCAATGTCTGATTGTAGGCGGCTATTTTAGCATTGTTGCGTTCTCTTTATTTTATTGGCTCTACGAACAGGCGGGATATGATGAAGCGGCGGCGCGCAATCTGGTGCTGCTGGCCATGGTGTCGTTTCACCATTTTCATACGATGAATTGTCGTTCCGAAACCCGGTCCTTTTTTTCTGTGCCGCTAAACAGCAATCCCTTCCTGATTTGGAGCGTCCTTGTAGCGCAGACCGCCCACATCACCGCCATGCACATGCCGTTCTTCCAGAACCTGCTGGAAGTGAACACCATTCGTCCATTCGAATGGGTGGCGATTATTGTCCTGGCCTCTACAGTCCTTGCCGTTGGAGAAACGTACAAATTGCTGATTTCGCGCCCGCGAATGCGGCGTGAAATGGCGGAAATGAAAGATGATCTGGAGGCGTGGCGACACGGCAATCACGTAACGATGCGAGGCGCCGGGTGATGAACGACGAAGAGGGTCGAGATTTGAGGTCTTTCGCTGCGAGCGACCATGATCCGGTAAAAGGACATCCGGCGCGGCGGCTTCTGGCGATCGTTCTGGTCGGCATGGTTGCGCTCGCCGCCGTTGTATTCGTCGCTGTTAACGCTTCACAAATCAGCGGTTTCGCCGTGCAATTGACGAAGCTCGAACCGCGGTGGTTTCTCGCAGCCGGACTGGCGCAACTGGCTACTTACGGTTGCGTCGCTCATGTTTGGCGGCGCGTTCTCGCTCGCGTCGGAGCGCCGCTGCCTTTTTTGCGGCTTTATCCCATATCCTTGGCGAAACTGTTTGCCGACCAGGCGTTGCCGTCAGGCGGTCTTTCCGGCGGGTTGTTCTTTCTTCATGCGCTCGGACAACGCGGAGTCGCACAAAAGACCGCATTCACGGTATTTGTGTTTGCGACAGTCTCATTTTTTGCGGCGTTTCTTGCGGCGACCATGATCAGTCTGTTCGCACTCGCCGTTGCAGACAAGGCGCCCCCGTTGATCGCCAAGAGCGTCGCTGCGTTCTCGGCGATGGTTATCCTGCTCGCCATGATCGGCTTTGTTATTTTCGTGTTTCGACCCCGGCATACGCCGCGCTGGATTCGGAAAACGCCTTGGGCGGCAAAAGCAAGCGCTTTCGCCGCGGAAGCGATGCATCAGATTGCGTCTGAAAGGCGGCTCTTTTTCGAAGCGACAATCATCCAGTTTATCGTGCGTATGATCGACGGCGCCACGGTCTGTTTCGTCTTTTTGGCGATCGGCGCGCCTGTAGATTATGGCGTTTGCCTGGTCGCAGTTGTGATCGGCTCCGTCGCGGCGACGATTGGAATGATTCCGATGGGACTCGGCACGTTTGAAGCCGGAATGATCGCAAGTTTGACGGTGTTCGCCGTTCCGGTTGAGGATGCATTGACCGCGACGCTTGTCTATCGCGGTCTTTCGCTCTGGCTGCCGCTTATCCCCGGCTTTTTCATCATACAACGCGAAATGCTGCGGATTAAATCAGCACGCTTCCACAAGGTCGGCTCCGCCAGCTCCTGAGTATCGAAGGTTGATGAAGATCAAGATGCGGCTTGTAATTCTGCGCTAGGTAAAATTTGCACTGAAGTCAGCCACTCTCGTGGCCGCGTCGAGGGTCATTCAAATGCCTAATAGCCACGCTCGCTATATTCGAAGGTTTGAGGAGCTCTCGCGCAAGGATATCGCGCTGGTCGGCGGCAAGAACGCCTCACTGGGAGAGCTTATCAGAGCGCTCTCCGGAGCTGGCGTACGTGTTCCCGGCGGTTTTGCCGTGACGGCTGCAGCATATAACGCATTTCTTGCCGGGAACGATCTGGAGGCGTCGCTCGCAGTTGAACTGAAGCGATACGAGGCCAAACCGGACATGCTTTCAGAAGTCGGCCGCAACATCCGCGGGAAAATTCTTGACGCTCCGTTGCCAGAAGATGTGGCGCTGGCCATTGGCGAGGCTTACCAACAGTTCGCTCTGCAAGAGGGGGAAATCAGTCTTGCGGTGCGTTCAAGCGCCACGGCTGAAGATCTGCCCGAAGCCAGCTTTGCCGGCCAGCTGGAAACGTTTCTCAACATTAAAGGCGAGAAGGCTTTGCTCGAGGCCTGCAGGAAATGCTTTGCTTCTCTTTATACGGACAGGGCGATCAGTTATCGGCGCAATCACGGCTTCAGTCAGACAGATATCGCTGTGTCAGTGGGCGTGCAGCGTATGGTCCGCTCAGATGAAGCATCATCGGGCGTGATGTTCTCCATCGATACTGACAGCGGGTTTCCGAACGTTGTGTTGATCAACGGCGCATGGGGACTTGGCGAAACGGTCGTCCAGGGCATGGTCGATCCTGACGAGTTCGAAATATTCAAGCCCTTGCTTGGCAAAGAAAACGTTCATCCCATTGTACGCACGCGCTGCGGCGCCAAGGCTGAAAAAATGATCTACGCGGATTCAGGCAAATCGCCATTGCGGCTTGTGGAGACCACAGAAGATGAACGCAAAACCCTCGTTCTGTCACCGGATGAAATTCTGACGCTTTCGCGCTGGGCTGTCGTTATTGAAAGTCACTATGGCTGCCCGATGGACATGGAATGGGCCAAGGACGGCGAAACGGGCGAGCTTTTTATCGTACAGGCGCGTCCGGAAACGGTGCACGCACGGGCGGTTGCCGGTCAGATCCGAAGCTACCGGCTTAAGGAAAGACCGGACCCGTTGCTGCAAGGGTCCGCGATCGGCGAGGCCGTCGCCGCCGGCGGCGTATGCAAGATTTCGGATGTTGCAAATATTGGCGATTTTCCCGATGGCGCGGTGCTCGTCACGCAAACGACAGATCCGGACTGGGTTCCCCTCATGAAAAAGGCTGCGGCGATCGTCACCGAGCATGGCGGCCGGACAAGTCACGCCGCCATCGTGAGCCGCGAATTGGGGTTGCCCGCGATCGTCGGCGCCGGGAATGCGACAGTCATATTGAATGACGGTCAGGACGTGACGGTTTCCTGCGCCGAGGGAGAAACGGGATTTGTTTATGACGGTCTCCTGGAATTCGAAGCCGTCGAACTTGATATTTCCCAGACGCCGAAAACCCGCACGAAAATCATGCTCAATGCGGCCAATCCGTCTGCGGCGTATCGATGGTGGCGGCTGCCGAGCGACGGCGTCGGGCTTGCCCGCATTGAATTCATCATCAGCAATCTGGTGAAGATTCATCCTATGGCGCTCGCCCATTTCGACCGACTTGAAGACGAGACGGCGCGCCGGACAATTGAGCACCTGACGGCCGGGTATGTAACCAGGGAAGAATATTTCATCGATCAGCTTTCTTTGGGTGTCGCGAGGATTGCAGCGGCGCATTATCCGGCGCCGGTAATCGTCCGGTTGAGCGACTTCAAAACGAACGAATATGCAAAGTTGATTGGCGGTGCGCAATTCGAGCCATCGGAAGAAAATCCGATGCTGGGCTGGCGCGGCGCCAGCCGGTATTACCATGATGCCTATCGCGACGGATTTGCACTGGAGTGCAAAGCAATGAAGCGGGTTCGTCATGATATAGGGTTTGCAAACGTCAAGCTGATGATCCCGTTCTGCCGCACCATTGAAGAGGCGGATCAGGTGCTTGAGGAAATGGCGGGCAACGGTCTCAAACGAGGTGAAGACGGTCTGGAAATTTATGTTATGGCGGAAATACCCTCGAACGTTTTGCTTGCAGATGAGTTCGCCAACCGTTTTGACGGGTTTTCCATTGGCTCCAATGACCTGACGCAACTGACGCTCGGCGTCGATCGGGATAGCGCTTTGCTGCGCCCGCTTTTCGATGAACGCAATGAGGCGGTCAAGGACCTGATTACGATGCTGATCGACAAAGCGAACAAGTCTGGCGCCCCCGTCGGCATTTGCGGCCAGGCGCCGAGCGACTACCCCGAGTTTGCAGCTTTTCTTGTTAAAACAGGAATCACGTCGATTTCGGTCAATCCCGACAGTTTTCTCAGCGTCAAAAAAGCCGTTGCGGCGGCCGAGCAGGGCTGAATCAATTCTCCCTGCCGAAGGGCGATGTCAGGCCCTGAAGGCGGAGCGGTTCTTGTCGGACGGCTCGGTCATTGACTCATGAAGACAGGAATGTTGGAATGTTTGAGAACATGCCGGGTATAACCGCCCAAGATGGCCTCGCGCCATCGACTGTGGGAATAGGCGCCCATGATGAGCAAATCGGCGCCGAACTCCCGGATTTCTTCGTCGAGCTTTTCGGTTTCGACTTCATTTTCGACAAGTTCAATTTCAGTTTGGGTTGCTTCGACATTGTGAAGGCGCAGGTAAATAGTGAGGTCATCCGTGTTGACGGCGGGCGTTTGGGCTTTGCGGACCGTCAAAACTCTTACGGCGTCCGCTTTGCGCAACAGGTCTAGCCCGGCGCTGACTGCGCGTGCTGCTTCCTGACGGCCGTTCCAGGCGACGACAATTCTTTTCGGCGCTGTTGTCAGGCCCGTTGACGGGACCAACAATACCGGTCGGCCCGATTGAAACAGCATTTCTTCGGCGAGCATCGTCGCAAGGGGAGAAGGTTTGTCGCCGCCGGCGGAAAGAATCGCCAGATCGCATGTCATCCCTGAGGCTGGCATCGTTAAAAACAAGTCGTCTTCCTCATCCCGCCAGGACGCCGTGGCGCCTTTTGCGCTTGAATGAGCTGTCGCTGCGACAGTTGCTACGGCTTCTTCAGTGCAGAGGCTGGTGAACAATTGTCGCAGGTCGTTTGCGAGTTTATTTTCTGTTTCCTGAAATTCCTGCGTGAACGTTGTGTAAACGCCTCCGAGCGGGTAAATAATTGTGGTTGACGGAACCGGCCGCTGCCTTATGTGGACGCAGAAAATATGGCCCTTGCTTTCCCGGGCCAGCAACGCCGCCGCCGCAAATGCGGGCCTGGCCGATTGTTCGTCCAGAAAGGGAACCAGAATGCTTTTGAATCCCATGAGCATGCTCCTTCTCTCGTTGATAATAGAGCTGAAATCATCGCGCTGATTGATGCAGATCAACATCAGCGAAGATCTGCCGGTTTGCGCGCGAGGGCGTGCAGATCATGATTTGACCGCCGCCGTGGTCTGGCCTCCAGCGTGAATTAATCGCCCGATTCCAGAGCCCTGCGAATACGCCGCAATAAGATCTTTCTTGAGCGTTCGTCGCTCGCGTTGTCGAGTTCCGCGCGAATATCGAGCGTCAGCTGGGCGAGGTCATTATGCCAGTCGGGAGCGCTGACCGCCTCCGGCGGCAGACGGCGCGGGCCGGCGGGTTTTTGGATGGCGCCCCCTTCAAGGTCGATCTCGTCGTCGAGGCGAGGGATCGTCACTTCGTTTGGGTCAAAGCCATTGCTCAACAAACGCTCGCGCAGCGCGCTCAGCGCCTTGTCTTCGCCGTGGGTGAGAATGACGCTGCGCTTGACCGGCCGCCGCGCCAGCACCCATTCAACCAGGCCGTCAGCGTCCACATGGCCGGAATAGAAATCGATTGATTTTATCTCTGCGTGAACGCTGATATCTTCGCCCTGAATGCGTACGGCTTTTTTCCCGGCTTCAAGCAATGCGCCTAACGTTCCCGGCGCCTGATAGCCGGTGAGCAAGATGGTGTTCTTTTTGTCCCATAAGCGGCGTTTCAAATGGTGGCGAATGCGGCCTGCTTCGCACATGCCGCTCGCGGCGATGATGATTGCGCCATTTTCATAATTGTTAATCGCCTTGCTTTCCGCAACGGTCCGCGTGAAATGGAACGAGGGGTGATTGAACAGATCGCCGCCGTCGCCGACGTCCTCGAGATTTTCCGCATGGGCTGCGAATGTTTCCGTCGCTTGGATGGCGAGCGGCGAGTCGAGAAAGACGATGCGGTCCTTTATGAGACCCTCTCTCATCAGCATGCTCAAATCCGCCAGCAACTCCTGAGTGCGTTCGACGCTGAACGCCGGTATGACGAGGACGCCGTCGCGATCGAATGCGTCGGTGATGATCCGGGCAAGCTTTGCGCGGCGGTCATGAGGTCTGAGCGCAATGCGGCGCCGGGCGCCGTATGTCGCTTCGGAAATCACATAATCGAAATTGGAAGGCGCTTCGGGATCGGGGTGAAAGAGCTTATGGTCAGGCCCGATATCGCCGGAAAATAACAGCCGCATGAGTCTTTGCTTGCTGTCGCCGGTCTCGATTTCCAATTCGATTGAAGCCGAGCCGAGAATATGACCCGCGTTCCAGAAGCGGGCGCGCACGCCGGGACCCGGTTCGACCCAGGTCTGATAATCAACAGGCGTGATTTTCCCGGCGGCGATTTCTCCGTCTTCGCGTGTATATATGGGGGCCACCGGGGGCTTGCCCCGCTGCTTGTTGCGCCGGTTGAGAAATTCGACCTCCATTTCATGAATATAGCCGCTGTCGGGCAGCATGAAGCGTAAAAGGTCTCTGGTGCCTTCCGTCGTGAAGACCTCGCCGTGAAAACCGTCGCTCATCAGCTTTGGCAGCAGGCCGCTGTGATCGATATGGGCATGGGTCAGCAGGACAAAGTCGGTTCCGCCGACGTCAAAAGGAAAATCTCCGTAGTTTAGCTCCTTTAGGGTTTTCGATCCCTGAAACATTCCGCAATCGACAAGAAACGCGCCTTTGGCGTGTTGCACCCAGTAACATGAACCAGTCACGGTTCCCGCCGCGCCGCAGAATTTAATGCGAATGCTCACGAAGGGCTCTCCTTGGATAACGCGCCGGCAAGGAGCGGCGCAATTTCAATGGCGTTTGTCGGATGGCGCACGCTGTCCGTGGACCAAAGACGCGACAGGCCCGCATTGCGCATATGACGATCGGCATCCTCGTCGAAGAGCGCGTGCACAATGAGGGCTTCAAGTTTTTGAGCGCTTATGGAATGTAAAAGACGCGCAGCGGCGGCCAGCGTTTCGCCGGTGGAAGCGACGTCATCGACGAGAAAGACCTGCTTGCCGGCGACTGTCGCATGCCCGTTCAAACTGACGGCAACGGATTTATCGCCGCTGCGTGTTTTTTGTAATATTGCACAGGACGTTCCAACCTCGGCCGCCACCGCCTCGGCCCATTTTTGGGATTCAAGATCGGGTCCGACGATTACAGCCGAGGAAACGTCGCTGCAGTTATTCCTGATCAGCTGAGCGAGCAGGGGCGCCGCGGAAACCGCGGTCGTTTCCATGTCTGGAAAAACTTCGTGAAGCGAGCGAATTCGATGCAGGTGGGGTTCAATCGTCACCACGCGATCGAACCAGTTCGACAGCATGCGGCCTATGACGCGCTGGGAGACGGCTTCGCCCTTGGTAAACGCCGTGTCCTGCCGCATGTAGCACAAATAGGGAGCGACGAGCACAAGCCGCTCGGCCCCAAGATCTCGCAAGGCCGATGCGGCGAGGGCGAGTTCAATGAGTTTTTCATTCGGCCGGTCAAGCGAGCAGTAGACGATAGTGGTTTTCGCGGCCGACATCGCGCGAACGCGGCTTTCGCCGTCGGGAAAGCGATGAACTGCAATTTCCTGCATTGGCGTGTTCATTGCGACGGCAAGACGCGTCGCGGGCGCGCTTTCTCCGGGCATCGCTGTGATCAACAAGCCGTTCACGAGCTCATGCTTTCACGCACTGGCGCGGCGTCTATGGATATGCCGGCCTCTTCCGCCGCCATTGCTTTTGCAAAATCAAAATCCGACATAAAGCATGAATGGATTCGGTAAAGAGCCTCGCCTTTTTCGACGGGGTCGCCAATCTTTTTGAAAAGATCAAGCCCCGCGCCCTTATCCATGGGCGCGCCGGCAAGTCTTGCAATCCGAGCGATCCGAAAACAATCCATGGCGGTGACATGGCCTGCGCGCGGCGCAATGATTTCCGCCGTAAGCTCGCCCGGACGGATGGTTTTGCTTGCACGTCCCTGCGCGTCAATGATGCGGTCCATGGCGGCGAGCGCTTCGCCGGAATCAAGAAGCTCCTGCGCCCTGGCGCGACCTGCCCCGCCGCGCAAGCCGGGGTCGAAATCGAGAACATGTCCCGCCAGCAGCAACGATCGGGCTCTCAGATCAGCCGGGGCGTCCGGCGCGTTGTTCAAAACCGCCATGACATCGCGCGCCTCAAGCGCCGGCCCGACGCCGCGTCCGACCGGTTGGGCGCCGTTTGTGAAAACGACATCGATCACAAGTCCGATTTCGCCGCTCACATACTCCATTAGCTTGCGCAGCCGCACGGCTTCGCCCTGCGTGCGCACCTTGGCTGTCGGTCCGACAGGAATATCCAGCACGATGTGAGTGGATCCTGCCGCGAGTTTCTTGGAGAGAATGGACGCCACCATCTGCTCGCGCGTGTCGATGGCGAGCGGACGCTCCACAGTGATGAGTACGTCGTCGGCGGGCGACAGATTGACATGGCCGCCCCAGACCAGACAGGCGTTTTCTTTATGAACGACTTCGCGCATTCTATCGATCGACAGGGAAACATTTGCGAGGACTTCCATTGTGTCGGCCGTGCCGCTTGGCGAGGTGATCGCACGGGAAGACGTTTTTGGCATCTGAAGTCCGTGGGCCGCCACAATCGGCGTGACGATCATTGAGGTCCGATTTCCCGGCACGCCGCCGATACAGTGCTTGTCGACGATCAGCGGGGCATCCCATTTTAATTGCGCGCCGGTTTTCGCCATGGCTCTGGTTGTCGCCAACAGCTCTTGTGTCGTCGTGAAACTCGCCGATGCGATGAGAAACGCGGCGATCTCCATCGGAGAGTAGCGGTGCGCCGCGATATCGGCGATGATCGCCTCGATTTCATCGGCGGCCATCACTTCGCCGGTGATTTTCCGGCGCACGGCGTCAAGACTCTTCGGCTGTTGCGCCTGGGAGATGCAAATGGAAGCGCCTTCCGGCAGACGAAGACGCCGAAACGCCTGCTCGCCGAGGCCCAGCTCGTCAGGGCTGACTATCGCCGCGTCGTCTGCAATGACCAAGGTGGCCAGAATGCTGTGCTTTTCACCGCCGGCGTCGCTGGAGATTTCTATTTTTTTTAACGCCCGGAACTCTTCAGCGCGATAGACCCGGCATTGCCTTGACAAGAAGGCAGTGTTTTCCGGCTCCGTATCGATGGCGACTTTTTTAATTTTAAGCATGTCGCTCCGATGCCTCGCTGTCGATCAACGCCCTTCGAGGGCCATTTTGAGAGACAAAAGATCGAGTAGATCCTTAAGCGCGATCATGCCTGCAAGGCAGCCATTTTCAACCACGATCAGACGGGTCAGCTTGCCTTTGTGCATTTTCGTGAGCGCGTCCATGGCGTCAGCGCTTGATTCGATCGTGTTCCCGGTTGAAACCGGGACCATCACATCGCCGACTTTTGTTGTGTCCCAAGCGCCTCGGGGGGAGTTCCTTGTCTCTTTCAGACTTACAGCTCCGATAAGATCCGCCCCGCGCACAACCGGGAAGAGGTCGAAATGATATTCATAAATATAATCCTCGACCAGTGCGCGTATGGTTATGTCCGGCGACACGGTGACTGGGTCTGCACTCATGAACTCGCGCACCGGCGCGCCCTTGAACATTCGCAGCATCAACTGCTGATAAACGGCGCTTGCAGCGGCCGAACGAATAAACAACCCGATCAACACCCACCATAATCCAGCAGTGAATTGTCCGATGAGAGCCCAGGTGACGCCGAGTGCGATGATTGCCGTTGCGATGGCGACGCCGAGTTTTGCGGCGATGCGCGTCGCCGTCGTCATGTCGCCTGTAACGCCCCAGACGATCGCCCGGAAAACGCGTCCGCCGTCGAGCGGCAAAGCGGGCAGCATGTTGAAGCCCGCCAGGACCCAATTAATTAGTGAAAGATACTCGAAAACATTCGCCACTGTTGAAAGCAGCTTTATGTCGCTTGCGCCTGTCGCGCCCCAGCCGAAGAGAAAAGCGAGCGCAACGCTCATCAGCGGCCCTGCGAGCGCCATGGCGATTTCCGCCATCGGGCTTTTCGGCTCCGCTTCAAGCTCCGCAACGCCGCCGAAGACGAAAAGCGTAATGCTCTTCAGCGGCAATCCCTGCGCTTTGGCCACAAGAGAGTGCGCAAGCTCGTGAAGGATAATCGAAACGCCGAGGCCGATGATGGCGGTCAACGCCATCCACCAATAAGAAAACGGGCTCAATCCCTCATACAGATGCGGAAAGACGCCTTGCGCCAGCGCCCAGGCGATAAAGGTCGCAATCAGCGCCCAGCTGAGATCGATTTTTATGTCGATGCCGAAGACGCGAAAAATGCGGATGGTTAAGCCGAACATGATTTTCCAACAAGAAAAACAGGTACAATCATAATCTGCTTGCTTTTCGAAGGCCGGACGGCGCGCCCGGGATCAAACATGAGGCGGTCAGGCGGTTCGGGCCTTGATCAGGATCAATCACGAAGCCCCTCCCGTATGAACCCGGCGTGCGCTTCGGCCATGGTCGAGCGAACAGAAAGTGCGGGCGACTTCGCAATTCTGTCCGGTGCGCAAGACGCCAAAGCGGCCCGGGTGCGCCAATAGTCAAGATCGCGTCGCCGCAAGTCCTGCAAGGCTATCATCGCTTTCAACACTTTTTCAGCGCCGGAAGACTTCTGTCCGGCGCGCAACAGGCGGCGCACATGCATCGCCTGCCTGGCGATTTGAATCTCACCGGCGATCATGAGCTGTTCTGCGTCGCGAGCGGCTTCCTTGATAATGGCGATCATCGACATGGCCTGCTTCATTTTTTCTTCAATCCGGCGTCGCGCGCGCCCAGCGTGCGCATGCGCTCGAAAAGGGCGCCGGCGCGCTTTTGCGTCAACTCTCCGATCCCGCCGATCAGCGTCTCCTTGACCGGCTTGAAGCCCGCCATGGCGAGAACGCCGCTCTCAAAGCCGCGAACGCCATGAGCGCCGAAAAAAAGTTTATAGGCGGCGGCCGGCATGCCCATGGTGACGATGACCCGCGCGGACCGGCCGGTCAGCATCTTGCGCGGCCAGCCTTTGTCGCTGCGACCGATTGCGAACTCATTGCGTGAGAGCTGCTCAAAGAAGGCTTTGACGACGGCTGGCATTGTGCCGAGCCACAGAGGATAAATAACCACAACATGGTGAGCCCGTGTAACTGTCTCCTGCGCCTTCACGATTGCAGGGGCGGGCGCCGTCATGAAATCGGCCGGATTTCGGAGCATCGCTATTTCGGCGGCGCCGAGATCAATGGTTTCGATTTTGGCGCCGGCCTGTTTCGCGCCCTCGGCGTAGCTCCTGGCGAGCGCATGGCAAAGGCGCTTTGGGTCGCTATGGGGATGACCCTGAATAATACAGATGGTCTTCGTCATGGCGCGCTCCTTTTTAAGGTCAATTACGCCGCGAGTTCGCCCTCGATCCGGTAAGCGCGCGCGCCGACCCGGGTGATCCGCCGTTCGCGCGTCCATTTCGAAAAGAGGCGCGAGACGGTTTCCAGCGTAAGACCGGTATAATCGGCGATCTGCTGGCGCGTCATCGGCAGGTCGATGTCGCCGAGCGGGCTCGACAGCCGCGCCGAGGCGAGCAGCAGGAACTCGGCGACACGCTCGGCGGCCGATTTGCGTCCGAGCATGGTGATGTGGGCGCGCTCGCGCTGCAGACGCGTGCGCATCTGCTCGAACACGAATCCGGCGAGTTCGCGGTCGGCGGTGACGTCGCCATTGCCGAACCTGACGATTTCGACATCGGTCAGGGCTTCCGCGAAATGGTCGAGCGTTCCATCAAGCTCGAAATGCAAGATCTCGCCCGGAGCGGCGAAATCGATGATTTGCCGCCGTCCGTCTTCAAGAAGCTGAAAAAGGATGACTGCGCCCGAACAGACCTTGAGGAGCCCGTCCGCCATAGCGCCAGCGGCGTATATCTCGTTTCCCTTGGCGTATTTTTTGCTGCTGGTGCGGATCGGCATGCGAACCTCCTTCTTGAAGATGAGGCAAGCATGTGCGCATTTTGCGGCCGGTGAAATTCGCGAAATTGCGTAAGGAAAACTACGTAGCAGCCACAAGCCGGTCAACGCACGCCGCGAACGCGGCGCCGTCGATCGGCTTTCTAAAGCTCGCGGCCGGCGCCATGGCGGATAGCGCCCGTTCATATGGACCGGCGCGGATTCCTGAAACCACGATGATCCGGATCCCGGGAAAATCGCGCTGAATGCGCAGCGCCGCTTCAACGCCCGATTCAAACGGAAAATGGATGTCGAGCACGACGATGTCGCGCGGCTGCGGCGCCGGCGCCGCGAAAAACGCCGCAGGACTGTCATAGGCGAAGACGCGCCGGCCGGCGCCGGCGACAAGCTCCCGCGTCGCGTCGCGCACGGCGGCATCGTCTTCTATAATGTGAACGGATACCGGCATGTCCGCGCCTCATATCCCGCGCCTTAGGCGCAGTCTTTGAGCAGGATCAAAATCCGGCGATAAGGCGGACCAGCCCGGCGACGTTCCGGACGCCGGTCTTTTCAAAAATGCGGGCCCGATGCACTTCGACGGTTCGGGGGCTGATGTCGTAATTGCGCGCGATTTCCTTGTTCGCCAGCCCCTCGTTCAAGGCGAGCGCGATTTCTCGTTCCCGCTGCGTAAGCTGTGCGAGCGGATCGGCGCCCGCACCGGGCTTCGGGCGATCGCCTTCGGTCTGAATCGCCGCGATTGTCTCTTCGATGGACTCGGGCGCGAAAGGCTTTTCCACGAAGTCCCGTGCGCCGAGTCTGATCGCCTGCACCGCCGCTGAAATATCGCCATGGGCGCTGATCATGACCACCGGAAAAGCGGGCCGCCCGAGACGGCGCAGGACTTCAAGACCCGAAAGGCCGGGCATTTTGAGGTCGAGGAAAAGGAGATCCGGCGGCGCGGCCGCCGCGCCGAGAAACGCGTCGCCGCTCGGATAGCAGGTTACGCGCCGCCCCGGGCTTTCAAGGAATATCTGAAGGCTGTCCCTGATGGCGGCGTCGTCATCGACAATGACAATGTGGAAGTCAGGCATCAGCGCGCGTCTCCAGCGGCAGGCTCATTTTGAACCGAGCGCCTCCGAGCCCTTCCGGCGGCGCAATCGATTCGAGAAGATCAAGATCGCCCCCGTGAGCCTCGGCGATATTGCGGCAAATCGAAAGGCCTATTCCCAGGCCTTTTTCCTTGCTTGAGGTGAATGGCGTAAAAAGACGCTCGCGGATTCCGGGCGCCACGCCAGGCCCGTTGTCCTCGATAAAAAGCTCCACCATATCGGAAACCTTCGCCGTTATGCGCACGCGCCTGTCGGCTTGTCCTGCAGTCGCATCAAGCGCGTTTTTCACGAGATTGACAACCACCTGCTGGATTTGCGTTGCGTCGCCAAAGGCTTCGAAGGTTGTCGCCAGGCCTTTGACCTCGATCACGCAGTCGCGCTCGCTATCGGCGATCCGGCACAGATCGAGCGAGACGGAAACAACTTCATGAAGATTGAACATCGCCATGTCGTGGTCGGTGCGCTCAACCATCTGGCGGATGCGCCGGACGATCTCGCCGGCGCGGGCCGCCTCGACCTTCGAACGCCGGAAGAGATCGGCGGCCTTTTCCGGGTCCTGGATGATCGCGCGCTCGGCGGCCGTCAGATAAAGCGTCATGGCCGTCAGCGGCTGATTGAGCTCGTGGGCGAGCGCCGACCCCATCTCGGCGACGGCGCTCACGCGTCCCATATGCGCGACCTGATTTTGCAGCTCATGCAGCCTGCGCTCGGATGCGGCGCGAGCGGAAAGATCGCGCACGATGCCGACGAACCGGCGCTGGCCCTCGTGCTGAAACTCCCCGACGCTGAGATCCATGGGAAAGACCTCGCCATTCTTGCGCATGCCTTCAACCTCGCGCCCGATGCCGATAATTTTCTTCACGCCGGTATTCACATAAGAGTGGATGTATCCGTCATGATGCTCGGAATATTTCGGCGGCATGAGCATTCGGATATTTTGGCCGATGACCTCGTCTGCGGCGTAGCCGAAGATCCGCTCGCAGGCGGGGTTGAAGAGCTCGGCGCGTCCGGCCTCGTCGATGCACATGATTCCATCGACCGCCGTCGAAATAAGGGCGGCAAGCTGTTCTTCCGCATAACGCCGCCGGTCGCCAATTTGATTCTGACCCGTCATGATCTTTACATTGGCGCTCTATTGCTCCCGCGGCAAGCAGGGAAGGTGCCGATTAGCATAAATCATTATTTGAGACTGTTCCGGAAGCCCTGAGCTCGTGTTGATCGAGCGGAGAGGTAATGCTGGCCTGCACGGACATCGCTTGCGAGCCGAATGGGTTCATGGCGGCGCTGCGTAACCGCATGCCGGTGACGCCGAGCGCCTTCAGATATCAAACTCAACAAGCCCGAAACGTTGCATGACAACTGGATGCAAATCGGTAGGGGCTACCATGAGAGATACTTGCAAAGTTGGCGGTAAGAGCGCCGCCTCGCAACAAGCAGGATCTGCCATGCATTTCGGTTCAACGCGATGCGGCAGATCTACGGGAATCCTGATAAAGTAATCGGCTGATTTTAAGCGCAAGGCCCGCATCACGAAATGCGGGCCTTGCCGGAGGGGGCGTCAAAACCGCATGCCGACGCCAATGCCTGCAACAATCGGGTCGAGATCGACCTGGATTGTGTTGATGGCGCCGCCTGAGGTCAGCGTCGCCGTCGTATCGATCTGGATATATTTTATATCCGCATTCAAAAACCACCGGTCGGACAATTCGAAGTCCACGCCGAGCTGGAACGCGACGCCGAAGCTGTCATCGACATCGATGGCGGTCGGCCCGACGGCGCCGATCAATGAGCTGCTCGCGTCCTCATCATAGAAGATCGTGTAATTAACGCCGGCGCCCGCATAGGGACGGACCTTGCCGTTCGGGTTGAAGTGATATTGCAGCGTCAGGGTTGGCGGCAGCGCCATCACATCTGCAACTTCGCCGAGGCCGGCAAGGACCCCGGCGCCATGAAGGTCGTGCGGGCTGGTTGCAAGGATCAACTCGGCGCCGAGGTTGTTGGTCAGGAAATAGGTAAAGTCGAGCTCAGGCACGACGGCGTTTTCGACCTCGACGGAGCCGCCGGGAAAGGCCGGGAGGACGTCGGAAGCATTGTCGGTTGGCGCAACCCAGATCGCACGGGCGCGGATCAGCACGTCACCCTGTTCGGCCTGGGCGGAAGCAGAGAGCAAGGCGGCGGAGGCGAGGGCGGCGGATGTATAGAAATTGCGCATGGCGCATCTCCTTTCAAATGAGGTCGCCCCGTTGCGCTACGCCTGTGCAGCGCAGGCATTTTGATCCAGATCAGGAGTGAGAGCCCGTTTGCAGGTTCTTTTCAAAAAAAACAGCAATCGGGATTCTCTGGATTTGATTTAGATCACAAACCCAAGCCTCCGGTGCGCCATTTTTTCCGGCATGAAACCCGAATGGCGAAAATATCTTTTCCAGCGCGCCCCGCGATATACGAGCTATCCCGCGGCGCTGCATTTCGATGCGTGCGTCACGCGTGAAGATTACGCGAACCGGCTGGCGGCGGTCGAACTCTACGAACCGATGTCGCTTTATGTGCATGTGCCGTTCTGCAAGCGGCTTTGCTGGTATTGCGGCTGCAATATGCGGGTTGAAAATGACTACGGCCGGGCCTTGCGATATGTCAGCGCGCTGGAGAAGGAGATCGCTCTCGTGGGCAGGAAGCTCGCAGGCGCCGGTCGCCCGCGCAGCATCCATTTCGGCGGCGGCACGCCGAACTACCTGCTGGCAGATGAAATCGCCGGCATCCTCCATGCCATCGAACAGGAATTCGGCCTGACCGACGATTGTCGCCTCGCCATAGAACTCGACCCGCGTCTTATACGTGACGATGATGTCGCGCGGCTGGCGGGCCTGGGGTTTTCCCGCATGAGCCTTGGCGTTCAGGATTTCGATTCAGCAGTGCAGCACGCCATCAACCGCGTACAGAGCTATGACATGGTTGAAAGCGCGGTCAGCGAAATGCGTGCGGCCGGCGTAACGGATATCTCATTCGACCTGCTTTATGGATTGCCCAGGCAAACGATGGATTCGTTCGAGGCGACGCTCGAAAGAACCATTGCGCTCTCGCCGGATCGCCTTGCTGTTTTCGGCTATGCGCATCTGCCTGCAAGGTTGCCGCGTCAGCGGATGATTGACAGGGTGGAATTGCCGGACGTCCTTTTGCGCGCCGATCTTGCTACGCTGGCGGACGAGAAACTGATCGCCGCCGGCTATCGCCGTATCGGATTCGATCATTACGCCAAACCTGACAACCCGCTTTCCATTGCGGCGCGGGACGGGCGGTTGCGCCGGAATTTCCAGGGATTTACTGACGATATCTCTGAATCGACAATCGGGTTTGGCGTCTCGGCGATCAGCAGCGTCAACGGTCTGTTTGCGCAGAATGAGAAAGGCTTAAACGCTTATTACGATGCTATCGCCGCCGGCCTGTTGCCGGTCGTTAAAGGCATCGAGGTAACGGGAGGGGAAATGGTCATCGCCAACGCCATCCAGTCGCTGTTATGCCGGGGAGAGGCGGACACCGCCGCGATCTTCAGGGCTGTCACGCCGGGCGAAGCGCAGGGCATTTGCTGCAAGCTGGAGGCGCTGGAGGCCGACGGTTTGATCGCCTGGACCGGCGATTTGGTTAAGATAGACGAAGAGGCGCGCCTCCTGTCGCGCTGCGTCGCTATGGCGCTTGATCCTTATGAAATCTCCGATAGGGCCGGCATGGCCGGCGCCCTTGCGCAAGCTGTCTAGCGAGTGGCGCTGGTCAGGGAACGCGCGCCTCGCTAGGCTGCGGCGGGATCAATTGAGGCGACCGTTATGTCGGAGAAATTGTGTTCAGTTCCAACACGGGCCAGGTCCTGCGATCTTTGCGAGGTGAGAGAGCGCTCGGTTTGCGCCGATCTGTCTCCGCGCGAACTGGCGCAGGTCGAAAAGACCATGGCGCGCCGCCATGTTGCGCGCGGCAAGCCGGTCATGGCTGAAGGAGAGCCGAACGATTCTCTATTCGTTGTCGTCAGCGGCAGTTTTCGTTTGTCGAAATTGCTGGAGGACGGCCGCCGCCAGGTGACCGGGTTTCTTTTTCCCGGCGATTTCGCTGGCGTCCGCGCGACACGGTCCAACGCCTATTCAGCCGAAGCGCTGGAAGACAGCCTGGTATGCTGCTTTCCGCACAGGTTCTTGGATGACGCATCGGTGCAATCGCCGGGCGTGAAAGACCGGTTGATCGCCCGCGGGCAGACGGAATATCACAAGGCGCAGGACCATATTGTCCTGCTCGGCAAAAAAACCGCAGAAGAGCGCGTGTTGAGTTTCATCGCGCTGGTCAACAGGGCGATCGGCATTGACGAATCCGCCGGCAAGCGGCGCGTGCCTCTTCCCATGCCGCGTCAGGACGTCGCGGATTATCTGGGCCTCCGGCTCGAGACGCTGAGCCGCACCCTGACCGCGCTGAAACGCGACGGCAGGCTGTATGATCTTACCCGTCATGAGGTGGTGGTCGCCAGCGAGGCCGGGACAGCGAATTAATCGCTTTTCGGCTTTATCGCGTTTAGCCACGCCCGATCATCGAGACGCGCCGCGTGGCAAAGGCCCCCGTGTCCGGGGCGGTTTTCATTCCCATCGCCGGGAAATGGCGCATAGAGAATGCGGCCATAGGCGCAGATCGGGAAGAGTTGGGCGGGACTCGCCTCAAACGCCTTGGCGGGCGCTGCCGCCACAGCGGCTGTGGCGGCGCAATGCGCGGCCAGTTTTAACCATGTTGGAAATTCCATCATCAAACCACCCTGCGACCCGTTTTTCTAAACACAGGTTTTTTCGCGCGGCTTGATCCTGATCAAAGTCGTCATCGGCTTTTCCGGCATGAGGAGGCATCCGATTCCGTCATGCGCCGTTCGCACGCCGGGAGCATGGCGTGAGAAGCGAGGACGGAGCCTATATGACAACGACCGGCACAGCCCAGCGCGGCCTTGGCGCAGATGGGATGTTGATTGCGCTCCTGCTGGGGGCGGGTGTTCTCTACTGGCTGTTTGTGGCGGCATGGGCAATCGACAGTTTAATCTCGTTCCACGCCTACGTCTTTCTGACAGCCTTTATTCTGGGCCTGTTCGCACTGGTGATGCGCGCCACAAGCGAACCTGCCGACGAATCCGGGTACCAAACGGCGGTGGTGAAAGCCGGCGTATTCGCCTCCACGTTCTGGGGGATCGCAGGGTTTCTGGTCGGCGTGATCATCGCTTTTCAGCTCGCCTTTCCAAACCTCTTGTACTTCGACGAACTCGGCTGGACCAATTTCGGGCGCCTGCGTCCATTACACACCTCGGCGGTGATCTTCGCCTTTGGCGGCAATGTCCTCATCGCCACGTCTTTCTATGTCGTCCAGCGCACCTGCCATGCACGCCTGTGGGGCGGGCTGGCGCCGTGGTTCGTATTTTGGGGATACAATCTTTTCATCGTGGTGGCGGCGACCGGCTATCTGATGGGCGTCACCCAGTCGAGAGAATACGCCGAGCCTGAATGGTACGCCGACATCTGGCTGACCATCGTCTGGGTGGTTTACCTGCTGACTTTTCTTGGCACGATCTGGAAGCGCAAGGAGCCGCATATCTATGTGGCGAACTGGTTCTATCTTTCCTTCATCGTCACCATTGCGATGTTGCACATCGTCAACAATCTCGCCGTGCCGGTTTCCCTTGCAGGCTCAAAAAGTTACTCGCTGTTCGCCGGCGTTCAGGATGCGCTGACGCAATGGTGGTATGGGCATAATGCGGTGGGCTTCTTCCTCACCACCGGCTTTCTCGCCATCATGTACTATTTCATTCCGAAACGCGCCGAGCGGCCGGTTTATTCCTATCGTCTCTCCATCGTTCATTTCTGGTCGTTGATCTTCATCTATATCTGGGCCGGCCCGCATCACCTGCATTACACCGCGCTGCCGGAATGGGCGCAGACATTGGGCATGACCTTTTCAATCATGCTGTGGATGCCGAGCTGGGGCGGGATGATCAACGGCCTGATGACGCTTTCGGGGGCCTGGGACAAACTCCGCACCGATCCGGTCTTGCGAATGATGGTCGTATCGGTTGCGTTTTACGGCATGTCGACATTTGAAGGGCCGGTGATGTCGGTGCGGGCGGTGAACTCGCTGTCCCATTACACCGACTGGACCATCGGCCACGTTCATTCCGGCGCTCTTGGCTGGGTCGGATATATTTCATTCGGCGCGCTATACTGCCTCGTGCCATGGCTGTGGAAGCGCAAAGATTTGTATTCGCGCGCGCTGGTCGAATGGCATTTCTGGATTTCGACGCTCGGCATCGTGCTCTACATCACCTCCATGTGGGTGTCCGGCATCATGCAAGGTCTCATGTGGCGCGCCTACAATGCGTTCGGGTTCCTCGAATATTCCTTCGTTGAAACCGTTGATGCGATGCATCCCTATTACATAATTCGCGGAACCGGCGGGCTGATGTTCCTGATCGGGGCGCTCATCATGGCCTACAATCTGTGGCGGACAGCGCGCGGCGATTTACGCGCCGGCGAAAAGCGGCCCGTCATGGCGCCTCAACTGCAGCCTGCGGAATAGGAGCTCCGGCATGCTGAACAAACATGAATTTCTCGAAAAGCACGGCTGGATTCTCACCATCGGCATTCTGGTCGTCGTCGCCATTGGCGGCGTCGTCGAGATCGCGCCGCTCTTTTATCTCGAATCGACCATCGAGAAGGTGCAAGGCGTCCGGCCTTACACTCCGCTCGAACTTAAGGGCCGCAACATTTATATCCGCGAGGGTTGCTATTTGTGCCATAGCCAGCAGATTCGTCCCCTCCGCGATGAAGTTGAACGCTATGGTCATTATTCGCTGGCCGCCGAGAGCATGTACGATCACCCGTTCCAGTGGGGATCGAAACGCACAGGCCCGGATCTCGCGCGCGTGGGCGGCAAATACTCCGATGAATGGCACCGCCAGCACATGATCGACCCGCGGTCGCTTGTTCCCGAATCGGTGATGCCGCCTTACAGGTTTCTGGCGGAGAAGGCGCTGGATTTCGAGCACATAGAAGCTGACCTCAAGGCGAACCGCGCGGTCGGCGTGCCCTATACCGATGAAATGATCGCAAAGGCGAAGTCGGACGTCGCCACTCAGCTCGATCCGTTTGCTGATGATTACGAAGGGTTTCTCGCACGCTACCCAAAAGCAGCCATCCGCGAGTTCGATGGCGACCCGCGTACAATTACCGAGATGGATGCGCTCATCGCCTACATGCAGATTCTCGGCACAATGGTCGACTTCGAAACTTATGAAGCCGAAGAAAATTACCGGTAGGAGCGGATTATGTACGAAACGCTTTCAGCTTTTGCACAAACCTGGGGCCTTCTGCTTTTCATTTTGGCTTTCGCCCTGGTGCTGATCTACGCGCTGTCTCCCGGCAACAAGAAAACCTTTGACAAGGCAAAGCGCCTCCCGCTCGAAGATGAGCCGCTTGACGACAAGGATGAAAACGGTGGCGAAAAAAGAGATTGACGAACCGACCGGTGTCGAGACCACAGGGCATGAATGGGACGGCGTAAAGGAATTGAACAACCCCTTGCCGCGCTGGTGGTTGATTGTCTGGTACGTCTCCATCATCTGGTCGATCGGTTATTGGGTGGTGATGCCGTCCTGGCCGGGTATAAACGGCTATCTTCACGGGATGCGCAATCATTCGGAACGAGAGAACGTAACCGAAGCCGTTGCGCAACTCGACAAGGCCCGCGCCGACGCAACCCGGCGACTGCTCACCGCCCCGGACATGCAGGCTATCGAAAGCGATCCCGGCCTGCATGCTTTCGCGCTGGCCGCCGGTGAATCATTGTTTGGCGATAATTGCGCCACCTGTCACGGCGCAGGCGGCCAAGGTTTCAAAGGCTATCCGAATCTGAACGATGATGCATGGCTTTGGGGCGGCTCGCTTGACGAAATCCGCCATACTATTCGCTACGGCATTCGTTCCGGTCATCCCGACGCGCGTCTTTCGGTGATGCAGGCCTATGGATCGAGCGGCGTTCTGCAGCGAGACGCGATCGACGATCTGGTTCATTATGTGCGCGGACTTTCCGGGCAAATCCATGATGACGCCGCCGCGGAGCGGGCCGCCCCGGTATTTCAGGATCAGTGCGCGCAATGCCACGGGCCGGCGGGCGGCGGCGATCAGATGCTGGGCGCGCCGAATCTGAAAGATCCGATTTGGCTCTATGGCGGCGATGCTGTGACGATTCGTGAAACCTTGTGGAACGGGCGCGGCGGCGTCATGCCCGCCTGGGACCAACGGCTCAGCGAAGAAGAAATTCTCGCCCTTTCTGTTTATGTCCACTCGCTCGGCGGCGGCGAGTAGGGAACGGCTTGCTCTCTCTTCCTTGGGCGAGCAGAGATTTTATAGCGCGCTGAATTGAAATGCGCGCATGTCAGAGCAGAAAAGAAATGTCCACGACAAATCTCAGCGGAAATGTTCAGCGGCACGATGTTGAAGCGGTGAACGCCGCCGCGACGCGAACGCTCTACAAGGCGCGCGAGCCGATTTATCCCAAGCGGGTCAAAGGAACGTTTCGCAGGCTCAAATGGATCATCATGGCGATGACCTTGGGGGTCTACTATATCACGCCATGGATCCGCTGGCCGCGCGGTCCCGCTGAGCCTGATCAGGCGGTCCTGGTCGATTTCGCCGGACGGCGGTTTTACTTTTTCTTTATCGAGATCTGGCCCGACCAGCTCTATTTTCTCACCGGGCTGTTGATCATCGCCGCGCTTGCGCTGTTTCTGGCGACGGCGTTATTCGGCCGCGTCTGGTGCGGCTATTCCTGTCCGCAGACCGTCTGGACCGATCTTTATGTCTGGGTGGAGCGGCGCATTGAAGGCGACCGCAATGCGCGGATGAAACTCGCAAAGGCGCCATGGACGTACGACAAGATAAGAAAGCGGGTTGCGAAACATTTCATCTGGATTGTGATCGGAATGGCCACAGGCGGGGCCTGGATCCTCTATTTTCACGATGCGCCAGGCATTGCCCGCGATTTTCTTCGCGGCGAAGCCCCGTTCACCGCCTATTTTTTCTTCGCCCTGCTGACCCTGACCACTTACATTTTCGCCGGGTCCATGCGCGAGCAGGTCTGCACCTATATGTGCCCGTGGCCGCGTATTCAGGCGGCGCTAACCGATGACGAGACGCTTCAGGTCACATATAAGGTCGATCGCGGTGAACCGCGAGGTCCGCACAAAAAGGGCGACAGCTGGGAAGGGCGCGGCGACTGCGTTTCCTGCCGCGCCTGCGTCGTCTCCTGTCCCATGGGCATCGACATCCGCGACGGCGCGCAGCTTGAGTGCATCAATTGCGCGCTGTGTATCGACGCATGCGACGATATTATGGCGAAAGTCGGCCGGCCGAGGGGGCTGATCGATTACGACACAGACGCAAATATCGTCCGCCGGCAAGCGGGGGAGGCGCCGCGCACCCGTATGATCCGGCCCCGGACGATTTTATACGCCGGCGTGTTGGCCTTTGTCTGTCTCTTGATGGCCTATGGATTGGCCACGCGCGATACGATGACGGCGAACGTCCTGCGCGACCGGACACCGACCTTCGTGCTGTTGTCCGACGGGTCTGTTCGCAACGCCTATAATCTCAAAATCGTCAACCGCGCAAATTACACGCGCGATCTCGTTATCAGCGTAGATGGGCCGGAAGCCATGATCGTGAGCGCCGCCGGCGAAAAGGTGGAAAACGGCGAGGTGATGATCGCCGCGCCGGGCGATGCGGTGCGGTCCGTTCGGATCTTCGCCACGCTGCCCGAGGGCGCGACGGATAGTCAATCGCTGCCGGTAATCATTCACATCAGGGATTTGCAGAGCGGCGACGAATCCTCGAACCCATCTGTATTCATGACCGGGAGGCAATGATGGCGGAAAAGGGCGAACTTGGCGGGCGGCATGTCTTGGCGATGGTCGTCGCGTTTTTCAGCGTGATGATCGCCGCCAACGTCATATTTATTCGCGCAGCAGTGACCACCTTTCCAGGCGTGTCGGAAGATAAATCCTACTTACTGGGCGTTCATTTTAACGACGCGCTGGCGGAACGGACGGTGCAGGCGGAACTGGGGTGGACGGCGGAAATTCGTGAAGTGATGCGCGAGGGCGAGACTGGACGGATCCTCCTCCGCATGACCAAGGAAAAAACTCCGCTCAATAATCTTTCCGTGACGGGCGTGCTCAAGCGGCCTGTTCATGACAGCGCCGATCAGACGCTTGTGTTCGCGGCGCTCGGCGGCGGGTTGTATATGGCGGAGGCGAGCGCGTTCGCGCCGGGCGTGTGGGATCTCGCCCTGCGAGTGGAAAACAGGCTAGGCGATGCGCTTGATGTGGACGCAAGAGTGATCGCGCCATGAGCACAGTCGATACGTTGACAGCGCCCGGCTGTCCGAGCGGGCTCGAGCCGGCGCTCGACGCCGGCGTTATCGATCCCGCGCCCTTTGTGCGGCGGTTGCGCGATGGAACCAGCCAGCTTGAACTGTCCATCCATGGCGCCAAATGCGGCGGCTGCATTTCCAAGATTGAAGGCGGCGTCGCGAGGATCCCCGGCGTGGACAGCGCGCGTCTCAACCTCTCCACTGGAAAGCTCTCTGTCCTGTGGCGCGGCAGGGTGCGGCCGCGCGATATCACGCAGAAAATATCCGATCTCGGATATCGGTCGGCGCCGTTTGATCCGTATACGGCAGCCAGGCAAACCGACGAAGAGGGACGTTTTCTTCTGCGCTGTCTGGCGGTCGCCGGGTTTGCGATGGCGAATATAATGCTGCTGTCAGTTGCAGTGTGGTCGGGCGCGGACGGCGAAATGGGGCCGGCGACGCGGATGATGATGCACTGGATTTCCGGCATGATCGCCATTCCGGCCGCAGCGTTTGCCGGACGTCCTTTTTTTAACTCAGCTCTGAGCGCGCTGCGCAAGGGGCGCGCCAATATGGATGTGCCGATTTCACTGGCGGTGTTCTTGTCGCTGGGGGTGAGCGTCTTTGAAACGCTCAATCACGGGCGCGACGCTTATTTCGACGCCGCCGTTATGCTGCTGTTCTTTTTGCTGATCGGTCGCTTCCTCGATCACCGGCTTCGTGCGCGGGCGCGTGAGGCGGCCCGCGGCCTTCTCGCGCTGCAGGCGACGACCGCCAGCCGGATTACAACGGGCGGGGGACTGGAAGCGGTTTCGGCGCGCGATATCGCAGCTGACGACATGATATTGCTGTCGCCGGGCGATCGCGCGCCGGTGAACGGCGTCATTGAAGAAGGGGCGTCCGACGTGGATGTCTCGCTGGTGACCGGCGAAAGCGCGCCAGTGACGATGAAAACCGGTGATACGCTTTATGCCGGCGTTTTGAACATGTCGTCGCGGCTCATCATGCGAGCGACAGCGCGCGCGGAAGACTCCCTGCTGGCCGATCTCACGCGACTGATCGAGGCGGGCGAACAGGGCAAAAGCAAATATGTGCGCCTCGCTGACCGCGCTGCAGCGCTGTATGTGCCTGTGGTGCATACTCTGGCGCTGGCGACTTTTCTCGGCTGGCTGTTTCTCGGGGACGCCGGATTGCGCGTCGCCATAATGAATGCGGTGGCGGTGTTGATTATTACCTGTCCATGCGCTCTCGGCCTCGCCGCGCCGGCGGTCCAGGTTGTCGCCACAGGGCGGCTGTTCAAATCGGGCGTGCTGGTTAAATCCGGCGACGCGCTGGAGCGTCTCGCCGAAGCTGATTGTTTTGTGTTCGACAAAACCGGCACGCTGACGCTGGGGAGGATGAGCATTTCCAATCGCGATGAAATTTCCGGCGACGTTCTGTTGCAGGCGGCGTCTCTTGCCCGTGCGAGCCGCCATCCATTGGCGCGGGCCGTCGTTGCCGCGGCAGGCGCAGGCAAGCTCGCCGATGACGTTTCCGATGTCCCCGGATTCGGGGTTGAAGGGATCATTGACGGGCGAAAAGCCCGTTTCGGGCGCGGCGACTGGGCCGGCGCGAGCGGCGCCAGCGACAACGCCGCCAGCGAAGCCTGGTTCCGCCTGGGCGAAGACCCGCCAGTCCGGTTTGAATTCGACGACAGCATTCGCAGCGATGCGGCGAATGTGATCGATGCGTTAAAAATACGCGGCGCAGACGCTGAAATGCTGACTGGCGACCGCAAGGCGCCGGCGGCGCGCGTGGCGAGCCTTGTGGGGCTACAAAACTGGCGCGCTGAAACCACGCCGGCGGATAAAATCGCAAGGCTAAATGAACTCAGCGCCGAGGGCCGGAAGACCGTCATGGTCGGCGACGGGTTGAACGACGCGCCGGCGCTGGCCGCCGCGCACGCGTCGCTGTCGCCCGGCACGGCGGCGGACGCCAGTCAGGCGGCGGCTGATTTTGTGTTTCAAGGAGATGGGCTCTCCGCAATCGTGACCGCTTACGACGTTGCAAAGCAGGCGCGCCGCCGCGTGCTGGAGAATTTCGCCTTCGCCGCTCTTTATAACGCGTGCGCCATCCCGCTCGCGGTGATGGGATTGGTGACGCCGCTGATTGCGGCGCTCGCCATGTCCGGATCGTCGGTGATCGTCACGCTTAATGCGTTGCGGTTGCGGGCGGGAAAGCCCGGAACATGACCGCCCTTTTATACCTCATTCCGATTGCGCTTCTCATGGGCGGCGCCGGTCTGGCGGCGTTCATATGGTCGGTGAAATCGGGGCAGTATGACGACATGGACGGCGCCGCAGAACGGATTTTGCTGGAAGATGATGACTGACAAGTCTCAATCTATTCTTCGCCGACCCGCAGACATGCCCGTCGATCGGGACGTTTAAGGGCCGATCGGCGAAGACCATTTTGAGCCCGCTCATCTTTCTTGAGGCGCGCATGATATTGCTCATTGAGCGCGTCGCTGCAGACGAGCTCGTGGGTCGCAGAGGATCAAGAGATCACCCGGCTGGGAAACGCTGAAATCTTAGACTTCCGGTAAATGCCCGTCTTGCGGAACGTTCGTTTCTGAAGGCGAGGGCGCATTAATAATCAGGTCGATTTCCCCGGGATCAAAGCCGAAAACATTGTTGTCAAAGTCGTTATCGGCGGCGATCGGTTCCTCGAGCCTGTTGAGGCGATGAATTTTGCGTCGCCCGCCACTCAGCCCGGAGCTGGACCTGCGTGGTTAAAACAACGCCGGCCTGCGCGAGGCGCTGCATCGCTGTCAGGTGCACGCGAAACGACTCGCCCTCGCAGCAATCCTCGACGACAACCACGTCAAAGCCGCGCGCCAGCGCGCCCAGCGCCGTGAAGGTGACAAGTCCTTCGGAGGGGCGCCCGGCAAGCACCAGAATGCTCCTTCCGTGATTCCTGATTGAGTTCTCGAGGACCGTGTCGAACATTGACGCGTCCCTCGCCGGCGTCTGCACAGGTCCCGCGCCGCCGTCCGGCGCAACCGAAGACTTCGGCGACAAAGGAGCCTCGACGGCCACCACCGGAACGCCATGCGCTGCTGCGAGTCCGGTTAATTCGGCGAGGTCATTACCGGTGAGCGTGCGTGCGCCCTCCGCGCCTGCGTTAGCATATGCGTCTACGTTTTCGCCGGCGCCAGCATCGGTGCGTGTGTTTGCGCCTGAGTCTGGACCGCTGATCAGGGCGAGCACACACTGCGGGGCGTTTACAAGACTGGATATCATTGCGCGTTCCTTCTCGCTGGTTCAGCTTTCTGGCGGATGAGCCGCGGCGGCGCGCCGGACCCGTTCGCGGAATTGGGACGGCGTAACGCCTGCAAAGCGGCGAAAACTGGTTGTGAAATGTCCGTGGCTTGAAAAGCCGAGCCCGTGGGCGATCTCGGTGACGCTTTCCCGTCTGGCGGCGAGGCGCTCCATGGCGCGGGCGATGCGCCGCTCCAGAATATAGCGATGGGGCGATACGCCCGCCGATGTTCGAAATTCGCTGGCGAAGTGATTCACGCTGAGCCCGGCGATTTCTGCAAGCGCGCTGAGCGGTATGTCGGCGGACAGCGACGCCTCCACATGCTTGACGACTCGCTGGAGCCGCTCCCGGCAAAGGCCGCCGGCGCGCGCGCTGCGCAAGGCGCCTGTCGCATGTTTTTGCAACAGGCATGCCGCCAGCAGAACGCCGATGGACTGAAGCACGAGCGGTCCCGACGCGCCGCCGAAATGGAGTTCGAGGCGCGCCTTCATGGCGAGCGCGTCGATTTCGGCGTCCCGCAATCCATAGCAAGGATCGAGCGCAGCGATCCTTTCGCCCATCTGGCCGGCTAGCAATTCGACGAGAAGATCATCCAGCTTTACGACAAGGAGCGTTGTTGGCGCATCCCAACGGATATTGAGGGGCTTGTCCGCAGGCAGGATCTGCGCCGAGTTTGGAAGAAGAATTCGCTTTTCCGGCGCGCGCTCGCCGGCGATGGCGGCCTCTACCTCAAATGGTTCGTTCTCGACGATCGCAATGCATAACCGGGGCAGGCGAAAGGGCGCGGTTGCATTCGCCGGCACGCTGACCTGGCTGATGCTGACGCCGCCGGCGCTGATCGTCCGGCTTCCGGCGGCGTCATGATCCGGTCCGGCGTTCGCCCATTGGCATTGACTAACTTGCAGGCTGTGCGGTTTTAAGGCCATCCGCGCCTCCGATATGGGCGTCTTGCGTTTCTATCGACGCGTAATACTGGCGCATGAGGTCGTATTGCTCTTCCTTCAGCGCGTCAGTGAAGGGAAGGAAGTCCGTTGGCATGCGTTGATCGAGCAGGAGGCTGGGGCACTGGCCTTCGTAATTGCCGAGGCTCGGCAGATGCTGGCGATAGCCCACAAGCGCAGCGAGATCGCGCGAGAAGTCGCGCGCGACCGATGGCGGATAGGCGAGCCACTGGTTCTCCCAGGGTTTGAGCCAGCCGAGGCAATACGAAACAATGAGCCCGCGGCGCGGTTTATCCGTGCGATTGGCGCCGCCGGAATGCAGGGTCGAGCCGAGAAAGAACAGCGCTGAGCCCCGCGGCATGACCGCAGGTTTCGCCGCTTCTTCAGGCAGCATGGCGTCGGGGTTTTGAAGGTGGCTCTTCGGCCAGATTCTGGTTGCGCCATTATCGAGGGTGAAATCGTCGAGCGCCCACATAACATTGACCATGTATTGCATTTGGCCTTTCGGGCCGGCCCACATATCCTGATCGCGATGGGGCGCTTGCACGGGCGAGCCGGGATGAATCTCGATGGCTTGCGTCAAATTGAGTTGCAGGCACTGACACCATTCTCCGAGCACGCGTTCTGCGATTGAAAGCGCTGCGGGATTCATGGCGATGCGCCTGGCTTCGCGCGAGCGCCGGAGAACCGAACCGAAACGTTTGGTCCCGCCGCCGTAAAATAGCCCGCGCCCGAACCGGGCGGCGGCGAATTGCGGATCAAGCTCCGCATAAAGACGCGCCAGCCCATCCTCTTCAAGAAGACCAGGCATGATGAGATAGCCATCGGCCATGAGCCTGGCGGCGAGCCCGTCGTGATGAGCGTCGTCGCGTCGGTCGTTATTGTTCGGTGTTGACGGCATCGTATCGTTCTCCAATGTCAGGCGGCCCGGCTCGATCGCCGGCTCATTTGCGCGATGGCGAGGCGCGGCGCGCCGGCGCCGCAGCGCCAGTCTTCGGCGAGCATGTCTTCGGCGAGCATGTCTTCGGTGAACAAATCCTGCGTTTCCCCGGTCATCGCGATTTCGACGGCGCCGGCGGCGCCGGTCAGCGGCCCCAGGGGCGCGCAGCGCCATCCGGCGGTGAAAAGCTCGGATAAAAAGGCGGCGTGACAGACGGCCGTGTAACTGGAGACGCCGCTCGCCGCTGCATAGTCGATGATCGCTCGCGCCAGGATGTTGCGCGCCGCGACGCGCTCGCGGCGGCGCAAGGGAAGACAAAGCCGGGTGATTTCCCGGACCTTATCGCCCTTCGGAACAGGGCCGTCGCAAAGCGATGCGAAAGCCGTATCGAGAAGATGCGGCCGGTCCGTCCGCAAGAGCCGCAAGGAGGCGACATGTCCGCCGCGATCATCGGCGAGCACAAGATACTCGGCATATGCGTCGTCGAACGCGTCGCACTCCTCGCCATTCACATGTTCGAGATCCCACCGGAAAATGTCGATGAAGAGGCGCTTGCGGTCCCGGCGCATTGCCTTGAGGAGTTCGGTATGATCGCCGGCGTTTCGGTCTGTAATGAGATGCAGCATGAAAGACCCTCCGAAGATTGATGGAGAGAGGGTCTTCCCAATTTCGTTCCGGGTCATTGTGCCGATCGGCACATTGACTATCGAAGCGCGTCCGCCAAACCGATCTGGCCTTCAAACAGCACGCGCATCACCACCTGGATGCGGCTGCCCACATCATAATGGGTCCGCGCGTCTTCAAGATGACGCTTCACCGTGCCCGGGGAAATGCCGAGAATCTGCCCGATTTCCCAGTCGGACTTGCCGCGCGCAGCGAACAGCACGCATTCGAGCTGGCGTTGCGTCAGCGGTTTCTTCTGAAACGTTCGGACCCCTGGACAGGCGTTCATGATCATGGCGCGGGCCGCCTGAAACGCGAACCCGCCCACGAGCTGCGCGATTTCGAGATTCTTCTCCGGCAGGGCGCCGCCGGTCGCCATGGCGAAACTACAGCTGCCATTGGCTTCGCCCGGCACATGCGCGGGCACGGTGAAGCCGTCCTCAATGCCGGCCTTCACCGTCCGCCGCCGGATTTCGAGATGAGCGTTTGTTACCGGGATCAGCGACGGGATTTCGGACCATCGAAACCCGACATTGGTGCGGTGGCTCGCCAGCAGGACAGGATCATTCGAGACCATGTTGTCTTCGATATAGGTTTCGATCCATGCGTCGGGGTAAGTCCCCAGCGCCACAAGCTCCCCCTTGTTCATATGGGTCAGCTCATCGGTGTATCCTGCAAGATCGACATGATGGATCAGCGCGAAATAATCGAACCCCATCTCTCTTGAAACGTCATCGAGCAAATTGCGCAGGGCGGGCGGACGGTCTGCGGATCGCGCGCGATCTACAAACGCCTGCACCGCGTCAAGGCGGGACATGATTGGCTTTCTCCCTTTTCTCTTGCATCCCCTCCGGCGCCGGCGACCCGGCGCCGGCGAATTGCGGGAGGGGCCTTTTGCATTGGCGCGGCCGGATATCTTATCAACCACAGGTAGAATCTGGAAGCACGATTACTCACTTCAGGTTAAACAACATGTTTAATGTTTTCTCCGCCGCATACGCGCTTTGTTGTGATGCCAAGCCTGTGCATTGGTTAATCGCCGGCCGCATCGCGCCCGGCGCAAAAAAGCGCGAATGAATTGGGGGACCGCTTCCCATGCGCGCACGAGCGTCAATCACGGAAACCTTGTGTGAAAAAATTCTCGAAGACGTTCTATCCGGCGCCCTCGCGCCGGGCGAGCGCCTTGACGCCAATGCGATCGCCGCTGCCGGGCGCGTCAGTCCGACGCCGGTGCGATGCGCGCTCAACCGTCTCGCCGGCGCCGGGTTTCTCATCGCCCATGCGAAAGAAGGATTTTTTACGCCGCGCTGGACCGAAGGGGATTTGCGCGACGCCTATGAAAGCATAGAGGCGTTGCTGGGCCTGGCGGTCTCGCAGCTAGATGCGGGCAAAAGGCCTGAACCCGGAAAGACTGAAGCAGCGGCGGGCAAGCGTGCGGCGCCGGCGCTGCAGACTGAATTGTTGTTTCGCGAGATCATGATGTTTTGCGGCAATCGCCGCCTCATGCGGAGTTTCGACAATATCAATATGCAGTTGCGGCCCGTGCGTCTTCTCGAACCGCGATGGATACGCGATGCGCCGGCGGAACTTGACCGGCTTCAGTCGGCTTTTGCTGTTGGCGACGGGGTGAATCTCGGCGCCCGCATCGGCGCCTATCACCGGCGGCGATTGCGCCTGGTGCGAAAAATCGCAACGCATCTGGACAGCCTTAACAGCGACGCAGCGCATCGCCTTTTCTGACGGCGTCAAGACCGTCACTCAAAAACGGGGCGTACTGTTCCAGGGAAAGAGTAAGCTGGAAAGTTTTTGCGCGATCTTTTGATGATTGGTTGGGAATTCTTCTTCCGCACTCGTAGCGTTTGGGCGTCATGCGGTTTTGCATGATGCAACCGAAAGGAGACCTGTCATGAAAAAGACAGAACCTCGCCTGGACGCCGCCGCGGAATGCGGCGTCATCGATCTCGGCGCCGCAAGCGATGAGACCAGGGGCATTCCCGACGCCCTGACCGTCGAGTCGTTCCAGGCGCGCCCGCCGGCGGACGAACTCTCCGCTGACTGATCGCGTCTTTTCCGGGCGCTGCGCGGCGGCGCCCGGAGTTTCGGGGCGCCGAGCGATGGAAGGCTTTGATCATGATGACGCATCGGCTGCGCGACGGTCTCGCTTTCTGCCTTGTCGACGGGACGCCTGTCTTCCTCGACGTGAAAAGGGACCGCTATTTCACCGTTGACGCACGGCTTGCCGATGTTTTCACGGCGTTTGTCCGCGCTGAACGTTTACCTGAAGAATACCTCGCCCGGCTTGTGCGAGCGGGGATTGTTGAACCTGGAAGCCGTGACGGGGCGCCGCCTCCGGCGCCGCCGTCGATCAGAGCGCCGTCAAGCAGCCTCCTTGAAGAGGCAGGGACGAAAGACTCCGGCGCGCCGCCGAACGCCGGCGTTGCATGGGCCGTCGCATGTTCCGTCGCTGGCGCGCGCATGCGGCTGGCGCTGCGCGGCTTTGCGCATTGCATGGAGCGTCTTCGAGCCCGCAACGTCGCTGGCCGCACCCGCGCGCTTGTGGGCGCGCGCGCTGCGCTATCGCTCGCCGCAGACTTCAATGAGGCGCGGCGCTTGTTGCCCGCGGCGCCCAATTGTCTCACCGACTCTCTCGCGCTCGCTGATTTTCTGATGCGGCGCGGCGCCAATGCGCAATTTGTCATCGGCGTCCGCTCAAATCCCCATGGCGCTCATTGCTGGCTCCAGACCGACGAGATTCTCCTCAATGAAGCATCGGATCGCGCCGCCGCCTTCACGCCGATCCTCGTTATATGAATGCGAATTCCTATATCGCCGTTATCCTTCCAAGTGATGACCTTGCCGATTCTTTCGAAGCGCTCTTCGCCGCGGGCGAAAAGGCCGGTCTTGTTCCTGTCCTCAGGCGCGAGCGCCTTTGCGTTCTGGCGCGCCGGAACGGCGCCGTTCGCGTGATTTGCGGTCCCGGCGGGATGCCTGCCGGCGTGACGATCGGCGAGACTTTTGACTGCAGCAGCGCATGCGCCGGAACCACAACGCCGGGAGCGCAACCGCCGCCAGACGCGCGTCGCGGCGCCGCCTTGTGGGGCGCCTATGTCGCGATCGAGATGAAGTGCGAAACACGCTCTGTCGACATTACGCGTGATCCCTCCGGCATGGCGCCCTGTCTGTTCGCGCGGCAGGGCGGCGCCGTCTGGGTGTTTTCGGATATGGCGACTGCGCTTTCCGCAGGGTTTAAGGCGCCCGGCGTCGACTGGACCGGGCTCGCCCATTATCTCGCTGCGCCGCATTTTCGCGGGCGCCGGTCCTGTCTCGCCGGCGTCGACATGCTGACGCCAGGGATGCGCCTGCGCATTGCGCAAGATCATCCGCCGTTCGTTGAATGCGCATGGACGCCATGGGATCATGCGGCCGCGGGCAAGGGGACTTGCGATTATGAGGGCGCCGTCCATGTGCTTCGCGATGTCGCGGCAAGTTGCATCGGCGCCTGGAGCGCGCGCGCCGGCCGCGTCCTTCTTGAACTCTCCGGCGGCCTCGACTCGGCGATAATCGCCGCATGCCTGCGCGAGCGCGGCGCTGACTTTTCCTGCGTCACGTTTGCAAGCGGCGATCCCGCCGGCGATGAGCGCGAGCATGCAAGGCGGGTCGCATCGCATCTCGGCGTTGCCCTAACCGAGATGCGCCTTGACGCCGGCGGCGCCGGTTTCGCGCCGGACCCGGCGCGCGCCGGCGCCTATCCAGGCGCCACGCCATGGGGCCGCGTCGTTGATGGCGCCGTCTCGGCGGCCGCATCCGAAGCCGGCGCCGACGCCATCTTTTCAGGCGGGGGCGGGGACAATGTGTTCTGCTACCTGACCACCGCCGCGCCGGCCGCCGACGCGCTGAGAGTCTTCGGACCGGGGCGACGGTACCTTGAAACTGTCGGAGACCTTTCGAAACTCCACGGCGCGAGTTTCTGGCGCGCCGCGCGTTATTCGATCCGCAAGGCGGTTTTGAACAATCGAAAACTCTTCGCACGCAGCGAAGCGTTTCTGAGCGCTGAAGCGGCGGCCCTTTGCGCTGATCCGCATCCCTGGTTCGAGACAATTCCGCGCGCCATCCCGCCGGGACGGGCCGAGCATGCGGCGAGCCTCGCCTCCGCGGTGAGCGTCAGCGACGGCGCCGAGCGTGCGTTCTCCTCGCCGCTCTTTTATCCGTTGCTCTCGGCGCCCTTGATGGAATTGTGTCTTGGGACGCCGAGCTGGATGTGGGTGAAAGGCGGGCGCAATCGCGCCGCGGTGCGCGACGCCTTTGCGGACGCGCTGCCTTGCGAAACGCTTTCCCGGCGAACCAAGGGAGACCTTACCGGCTTTATCGCGGAAACTTACCGCAACAAACGGGCCGAGATCGCCGGGCTTTTGCTCGAAGGACGCATGGCGGACAATGGCGTCATCGGCCGGGAGGCGGTTGAGGCGCGGCTGAAAAGCGAGGCGCCGTTTCGCGATGCGGGATTCACGAGACTGGTCTGGCTTGCAGCGGCGGAAGCCTGGATTCAGTCCTGGGACGGATGATCTTTTGTGCTCGCCTCTCTATTCCGGACTTCGCTCGCACGCCTTTTGCGCAGGGCGCGCCAGCGTGCAAACTGCGCCTCGCGAACGCCGGGACCGGCATCTTCGCCCATGAGCCAGAAACGGAACCAGTCGAGATTGCGGCGATAGACGGCGAGGCGGTGGCGCGGCTGGACTTTGTAATGAGGCTCGTGCGGAAACACATAGACCTCCGCCGGCGCGCCCGAATTGATGAGCGGCGCGAAATATTCCGCGGCGACCAGATATTCCTGTTCGGAGAACTGCATCAGCAGGGGAAAGCGCAGGCGGTCGAGATTGTCGCTTGGCGAATATTTGCGCCATCGATCCGGCGTCTCGTCCGGCGCGCCAAGGCCCCAGACCCGTTTCAGCGTTGACGTGAAACTCTCGCCCATCAGCGCGCGCTGCCAGTAATAGGTCTTGCTGATTTCAGGGGTCGCCAGCGATGCGGCGGCGACAAGGTCCGTATGGTAGGCGGTCCACATGACGACCGATGCGCCGAAGCTGAAACCGCCCATGCCGATCCGGGCGCGATCAATACCGCGGGGCGCGAGCGCCGCGACGGCGTTTTCAATGGCGGAAACGGCGATGTCATATTCTTGCGCGACCTGGCTGCCGCCTTCAGCGCCGGTCTTGGCGTCAAGCGGCGGCATGTTGATGCACAGGGTGGAGATTCCGGCCGCCGCGAAAGGCGCCAGCGGCCACTCATCCCCGAAGCCGCCGCGCAAATAGCCCTGGCAGGTATAATAGGTAATGAACAACGGCGCAGGAGTCTCCGGCGCAGCGCCCGGCGCGGGCATGAAATACCCGGTGAATGCGCGCCCGTCTTTGTCGCGCCAGCGCATGAATTCCGCGCGCTGGCCGAGCGCATCGCCGAGGCGGGCGTTGGGATCGGCGACAATGCGTGACTCGCCCGTGTCGAGATCGATCTCCTCGATGCGCGGCGGCGTGTCCGCATCCGCCGCGATGCAGACGGCGTATTGCTCGCTGACGGCGCAGCCCGGTCCGCGCCCGGCGATGCGCCCGCTGTCGAGCAGCCCCGGCGCCTGCCGGATTTCCCGGACGGCGTTGCGCGCCACATCCCAGGCGTAAAGCGTCTGGGCGTTTGCGCGTTCATAGTCTTTGGTTGCGAAGACGACTTCATCTCGCGACCCGCGCCAGGCGAGCCAGCTGACCGGCTTGGCGCATTCCGGCGCGGCGCAGATGAAGTCAGCATCGCCGCCATCCGCGAGGCGGGCCCGCAACGTCTGCTCGCTGTTTTCAATCTCCACCTTGACCACTCGGCCATCGCCGGGCGCATGCATGCGCGCCGAACGCCAGGGGCCTTGCCGACCTTCATTGATTTCGTTCGGTCCGTCGATGAGCGCGCGGTAGGCGGCGATTTCCCGGTCGCTCGCCGGGCGCGGGCGATCCTTTTGGGGCTCGAGGATCCTGACCGCCGGGGCCTGATCGCCGAGCAGGGTTGTCACACTCATCCACTCTCCGAGATAGCGCTGCGTCGCCAGCCAGCCGTGAACGGCGCCCGAGCGGAACAGGCCCTGGCCGACCGGAACTGTTTTATCAATCAGGATTCCGGACTCATATTCCTCGATTTCAGCCTGCCGGATCGACGCGCGCACAGCGCCCGTCTCATAGGCGAGCGCGTCCCCGGGAAAGAGAGCGAATGAACGAATATTGGCGCGATCGCGCGTCATTCGTTGCGCGCCGTCAGTAAGGCTCGCGCGCCAGACCTGCACTTGCCCGTCTTTGAGCGCGCGGAAATAAAGCCAGCGGGAGTCAGACGACCAGCGCGGCCATTCGCCCGCAGGCCAGCCGGCCGTGAAGATCGGGGCGCCGCCATCGGCGATCCGGCGCGGCGGATCATCCGCACCAAGAGAAAACACAAACCATGCCGATTGGTAGCCATTATCGGCGAGCGATGCTCTATCAGCGCGATAGGCCGCATATTGGCGGTCCGGCGATATGGAGACTCCCGTGAAGTCGGTGATTTCCACCAGCATCTGAAGGCTTTCGTCCTGTGTTGCGCCCAGTACTGCGCCCAGTACTGGGCCCTGTGCTGTGTCTTGGGCTGTGTCCTGGGCAGCGGCGCGGGCCGGCGTGACGGCGCTGATGGCCGGCGAGATAGCGGCAATGAGCGTTGCGGCGAGGGTGATGAAACGCATGGCGTAACTCGCGCTAAAATCGGTAGCGCAGCGTCGCGGCGATGAAGCGCCCCACCGGCGAGGTATTGGCGCTGTCGAAAAACATGCCTGAAAACGCAACGCCCGCGCCGGCCGCAAAGGGCGGATCCTTGTCCAGCGCATTGATCACCGACAAAGATGCGTTAAAGCCGTCCAGCGCTGGCGACAGGGCCTCGAGCTCATATTGGAGCGTGAGATCGAGCGTCGTCCAGGACGCAATGTCGTCTGGCGGCGATGCGACATTGTCGCGCGAGCCCGCAACGTGATTGACGATCGCGTTCAAGGTCAGGCCGTCGCCCGCTTCCCAGCTTGCGCCGGATCGCATCCGGAACGACGGCGGCTGGAATATGAAGCCCGACTGCCGTGTGAGCGGGAGCGCCGCGAGAGTCTGCGCGTCGATTTGCAGCCAGCTCAGATTTGCAAATAATGCGATGTCGCCCGTCGCGTAATTGACGGAAACATCCGCGCCGCTCACTCGTTGCGCAGCCGCGTTGACGAAACCCGAGTGAACGATGCCGACAACCGCATCCGGATCGTAAGGCGATCCGGTGACCGGCAGAAACCGATCGGCGCCGTCGATGAGCGCCGCCTGCGCCGCCGGGGACGGGTTGAAGTCGATGAAGGGGAGATTGACAGGATCGGAAAGGGCCGACCCGAGATTGACGATCGGGCTGACGATCCTGTCGGTGAAATCGATGTCGAACCAGGTGAAAGACAGATCGAAGCCGGAAAGAAAGCGCGGCGCAAAATCAAAGCCCGCGGTCCAGGACTGAGCGCGTTCGGGTTCGAGCGCCGGATTGCCGCCGAAATCGAGCAGGGCGAGGCCCGGGCTCGCGCCGCCGAGGCTGGCCGCGTCCCAAAGGGTCACCACATTGTCCGCGAGCAACTGATCGAAACGCGGCGCCTTGAACGACTTGCCCCAGGTGGCTCTGACAGCGAGGTCAGGGAGCGGCGCGTAACGCACCCCGAGTTTCGGGGTCGCTGCAACGCCGAAACCCGAATGGTCCTCGATCCGGATCGCGAAATTAAGATCGAGACTGTTGAGCCCGGTCCGCTGGTCCGACGGCGCCACGAGCGGGAGCGAACTTTCTGCAAAAGCGTAGGAAACAGTGCGCGTGCCGTTTCGCGGCGCGCCGCCGAGATCGGCGTTGAGGGATTCGGCGCGATAGCCGCCGCCGATGGCGGCGCGAAGGTCGCCCGAGGGCAGCGATGCGATCGCCCCCTCGGCGCTCGCGCCGACCGTCCAGGCGCCGTTCTGCGTGCGTGCGGCGAAGCGCCCGCCGAAATTGTCATTGGCTTCGGAGTCGCGGACGCTCCGCGACAACGATCCTTCGATTTGCGCACTCCAGCCGGCCGGGAGGTCGAACAGCACGCGCGGCGCAATCAGGAATGTCCGCGTTTCATTCTCTTTGGCGTCGGCGAATCCGCCCGCGCCATACTCCGTCGTCCGGGCAAATTTACGATCAGTGTAAAGGCCGAGAATATCGAGCGCGGCGCCGCCGGCGAGATCCTGGCGGCCGGACATGAAAGCCGACCATTGCCGCTGGTCCGGCGACAGCGCGTTGAGCGGACCGGCAGTCTTTGAAAAGTCCCGCTCGCCCGCGAGGATGTCGTTCTGTTCGAGAAAGTCGCCGCCAAGGATCAGCGAACCGCTGTTCCAGCGATGACCGGCCGCCGCGCTGTATCCATGCTCGAACCCGCCGCCCTGGGTTGTGCCGCCGGCGCGGGCGCGCAGTTCCGCGCCGTCATAGTCATCGGTGACGATGAAATTGATCACGCCCGCCACGGCGTCGGCGCCGTATAGCGCCGAAGACCCGTCCAGCAGCACGTCGACGCGTTCAAGGGCGGCCAGGGGAATCGCTGAAATATCCGTCGTCTCTCCGCCGCTGACCGGCGCGAGACGGCGTCCGTTGACCAGCACCAGCGTCGCATCGGCGCCCATGCCGCGCAGGTTCACCGTGGAATCGCCGCCGAGCCCGGAGTTCCCGGCGATCGTCGTTGGCTGAACAGTGGGGCTGAGGCCGCCTCTGAAAGTCTGCGGCAAGGCGCGCAGCAACTCGCCGGCCTGCGATTGACCGGAGCGCTCTATATCAAGGCGCGTAATGGTCTCGATCGGCGCTGCGGGCAGGGCGCCGCGAATGCGAGTGCCGGTGACCACGATCCAGTCGCGGCCGTTTTCATTTTCCTTTGCATCTTCTTCTGCATCATGGCCGGCGCGCCCGCCCTCCAATGGCTCCGCTCGGATCGAAGTCATAGAGAGGTTTTCAGCAAGCGCGCCGGGCCGGGCGGCATCAGGCCGTTCGGCGGATGCATAGGAAGCATTGTGTAAAGCGGGCGCCAGCACAAGCGTCTTCGCGCCGTCAATCCTGAAGGCAAGACCGGCAGGCTTCAACAGCCGGTCCAGCGCCTCGAGCTTGCTATAGGTCCCTTGCAATCCCTTCGTCTCCACGCCGGAGACGAGGTCGTCGCGAAGAAGGACGATCATCTCCGATTGTTCCGACCACGCGATCAACGCATCGGCAAGCGGTTGCGGCGGGATGCGCCAGGAAAGGCGTACGCCGGTTTCACGCGTGAGCGGCTCAGATTGTCCGTAGGCGGTGTTTGCGGCGGCGCCGATCGCGAGCGACGACGCCGCTGCGGCGGCGAAAAACTTGATATTTGTCATTTCTTTCCCCTATCAGGACCGTCTTTCTTGGCCGCCTGGATTGGCGGATTGCGACGGTTCACCCGGCGAAGTCGCTGATGAGAGGAAAATCGTGACAAACTTTTTTGAAAAAGTTGCGCGCCGACATTTTGCGGTCGCAGCCCATCGCTGCAATGCAAGCCCAGACCGGCGTCGGCGGCGCTTGCAGCGCGCAAGCGTTTTGGGCGCATGCATTCATATGCCGCGAACGCCATGGGCGTCGCTTGTGCTTGTTTGCATAAGCTTTTAATCTGCGCCCCATGTGCGGACGCTTTTGGGCCTCTTTGACGTGGGAAGAATATCGCGAGCTGCTCGACTTGAAGAGCGAGCCGCCGGAGACGAATTTCAGGCCCAACTGGAATACGGCGCCGACCCATGATGTCCTGATCTGCGCGGAACGCGACGGCGAACGGCGCATCGAGCAGATGAAATGGGGCCTCGTCCCGGTCTGGATGAAGGACAAGCCGAAATTTTCAACGATCAACGCGAAGGCCGAGACCATCGAAGAAAAAGCGACCTGGAAGGGATCGCTTAACAAGATGCGCTGCGTCATTCCGATCAGCGGTTTTTATGAATGGCGCCGCGGTCCCGGAAAATCGAAACAGGCCTATGCGATCAAGCGCAGCGACGGGCATCCCATGCTGCTCGCCGGTCTCTGGGCCTTTAACGACAAGGTCGATCCCGATCATCCGCGCACCTTCACTATCATCACCTGTCCCGCCAATGAAGTGATGGGCGCCGTTCATGACCGGATGCCGGTCATTCTCGATCCCGGCGATGTCGGTCTGTGGATCGGGCCTGAGCCCTGGGGCGACGCGCATCGCGCGCTCCTCAAATCCTGTCCCGATGAATGGCTCACGGCCTATCCGGTCTCCAATGATGTCGGATCGGTCAGGAATAATTACGCCGAACTCATCGACCCTGAGGGCGATCCGATTTTTTAGATGTCCTGGATCATCCGTTTCAGCATGTGGCGCTGGTGATCCTGTCCGCCAAAGAAGAGCGCGAGGATGCGGATTTCTTCTTTGTCTTCATTGACGGTGAAATAAATGACAGCATTTGCTTTGGTGACGTTGCCAAGCCCGTGCATGATGTCGGGCCGCAGCGCGCCCTGGAAAGGCGCGGTCGCCAAACGCGCCATGCTCGTTTCAATCTGGCCTATGCGCTCCGCCGCCCGCTCCAGGGCGTCGGCCATATCGTCGCCAATAGCATGGTAGCTTTCGACCAGGTGATCGAAGATCAATTCCAGGTCACGATCGCATTGCCGCGACCGTAATACCTTAAACGCCATGCGCCGCCTTTTTCCTGGCGATCATGGCGTCGCTCTGTTTGCGACCTTCATCGAGCGTCACGAATTCCCCTTCGGCGCGGGACTTGAACAAAGCGGTCAGCGCTGCGAGTTCGGCGTTCTTTAATTCAGTTTCCTCGCGAACGAGTTCCAATCCTCGTTGAACAACAGCGCTGAGGCTCGCATAGCGCCCGTCATCGACGAGGCGGCGCGCAAACGCGTCTTGCTGTTCCGATATGGATACTGAAGCCTTTACGGACATGGAGCGGTTCCTTTCCTGATCTCAATTACTACTGAGTAGCATATTGTTCAAGCGCTCGTTTTTTCACAAAGAGCACCCCCCATCCATGGGGCGCGGCTTATTTTAGGGCCATCATTTCATGTGGTTGGGGGCGGGCGCGCGAGGCCGCTTGACTCAAAAGTTCTCTTTTTGTTCTAATCCTCGCCCATAGCTGAAAATGGAATTCGCGGGATGGACGCCATCGCCCGCCGCACCGAGCTCGCGCGGCTCAGGCGGCGCATCGCCGACATTGAGAAACGGGAATTCACGCACCTTCCGGGTGCGGACGATCTCGCCTGCGGACCTGTTTCGCTTGCGCGCGGCGCCGTTCACGAATTGCGCGCGGGCGATTATCGGGACGCCCCTTGCGTTCTCGGTCTTGCGCTTGCGCTCGCCGGCGCCGCCGGCGAAAGGCGTGCGCAGCCGGTCATCTGGATCGGACAGACGCGCGATGCGTTTCATGAAGGCGTGCCCTATGGCTGCGGGCTTGACTCTTACGGCGTTGACAGCGCGCTTTGCATTTTCGTTCACGCCCGCCACGCGAAGGCCGTCCTCTGGGCGGCGGAGGAAGCCGCGCGTCACGACGCGATGGTTCTCATCGAATTCTGGAAGCCGCATAAGCTGCTCGATCTGACGGCGGTGCGGCGATTACAGCTCGGCGCCGAACAATCGGGCGCGAGGCTCTTCCTGCTCAGGGATGCGCGCGATGAGGGCCCGAGCGCTGCGCGCTCGCGCTGGCGCGTGAGCCCGGCGCCAAGCGCGGAAGATCCATTGGACGAACGGGGGCTGGGGCGGCCGCGCTGGACTGTGGTGCTGGAGAAAAGCCGCGAGGGGACACGCGGCCGGTGGGTATTGGAATGGGATCATGCAGAAAAAAGACTTGTCGAGGCCGCGCCGCATGCTCGCGGCGTGGTTTCCGCGATGGCCGACGGACCATTTGAAGAAACAACGGCCGTCGCTTGAGGAAGGCTGCGCGCCGGTCGTCATCCATGAAAAGGCGAAGAGCGCCTTGCGCCTCCGCGCCATGGATGCGCGCGCCGCAAAGCTCGGCTTTTACGCCGGCCAGGCGCTCGCCGATGCGCGCGCCATCGAGCCGAAACTCACCGCCGTTGAGGTCGATCCACGGGAGGAAGCGCAAAACTTTCGCCGTCTCGCGGAAAGCTTGATGCGCTATTCGCCTGTGGTTTCGGTTCAGGCGAGCGGCGAACTCTTCATCGACATCACCGGCTGCCAGCGTCTTTTCGGCGGCGAGGAAGCAATCCTTAGAGATTTCAAACAGCGCATTGCGCGCGCCGGCTATTCCGTGCGCGCCGCGATCGCCGACACGCCCGGCGCCGCCTGGGCGCTGGCGCGGTTCGGGGATGTGGAGATCGCCGGCGAAGGCGCGCATGGCGCCGCCATCGCGTCATTGCCGGTGGAGGCGTTGCGTCTGCCGCCGGACTTATCCGATCGTTTGCGGCGGCTCGGGCTCAAGACCATCGGCCAGCTTTACGGCATGCCGCGCAGCCCTCTGACGGCGCGGTTTACGAAAGCGCTTTTATTGCGTCTCGGGCAGGCGCTGGGGACAGAGGCGGAACCGCTTGTTCCGATCATACGGGCGCCGCGTTATTATGCGGAACGAAAACTCGCCGAACCGGTCTCCACCATCGGCGCCGTTAAATCCATTCTGGCGCCGCTGGCCCAGGATCTCGCGGGAGACCTTGCGCGCGACAGCGCCGGGGCGCGGCGTTTCGAACTGGCGCTCTTTCGCGTCGATAATCACGTCACGCGAATGAGCATTGGCGCCAGCGCGCCGGCGCGCGATGCAAACCATATCGCGCGTCTTTTCGAGAACCGGCTCGACGATCTGAAAGACGGCTATGATGCAGGCTTCGGGTTCGAACTGTTGCGGCTCTCGGCGTTCGATGCGCGCCCGCTCGGCGTCAGGCAGCGCGCCGCCTTCGATCTGCAATCGGACAGACAGGCGCAGGAGGAAGCCCTTGCGGAATTGAAGGACCGCCTCAGCAACCGGCTCGGGGCGGCGAATGTCCGCCGCGTCAGCTTCCGGGATTCGCATCTGCCGGAACGGGCGGCTCTGTTCACGCCGGTCGTCAACGCTGCGAAACAAGCTGACGTGGGTCCCGTCGATCAGGCGCGGCCGGTCAAACTGCTGCCGCGCCCCGAAGAAATCGAGGCGCTCGCGGAAGTCCCGGACGGCCCGCCGATCCGGTTCAAATGGCGGCGCATCAATTACGCTGTCGCCCGCGCCAATGGTCCCGAACGCATCGCCGATGAATGGCAGGGCAAAGACACTGCGGGACCGACGCGGGACTATTACCGCGTCGAGACGGCCGAAGGCCGGCGTTACTGGCTCTTTCGCGAGGGTCTCTATGGCGCGGAGACGACCAATCCCCGCTGGTTCCTGCACGGGTTTTTCGCATGACCGGGTATGCCGAACTTGCCGCCATGAGCAATTTCACGTTCCTGAAAGGCGCGTCGCATCCCGATGAGCTCGTATTCCAGGCGGCGAAGCTCGGGCTCGACGCTATCGCCGTCACCGACGTCAACACCCTCGCCGGCGTGGTGCGCGCCCACACAGCCGCGAAAGAAATCGGCTTTCGCTTCATCACCGGCGCGCGGCTGAAATTTTCCGACGGAACCCCTGACATATTGTGCTGGCCGTCGGACCGCGCCGCCTATGGGCGACTCTGCAAATTATTGACGCGCGGCAAGATGCGCGCGGCGAAAGGCGCTTGCGAGATTACGCGCGCCGATGCGCTGGAGCTTGGCGAGGGACAGTTGTTCGCGGTTTTACCGGGCGATCCTTTCGCGCCGGTCATCGCCGAGACGCTCAACGACTTTCGCGCAGCCTTTCCGGGATCGGTCTGGCTCGCTGGGGCGCGGCGCTTTCGCGACGATGACCGCCGGATTCTCAACCAGCTGGCGCTGACGGCGCGAGGCACACGCGTGCCGCTGCTCGCCGTCAACGATATTCTCTATCATGCGCCGGAGCGCCGGCGGCTCGCCGATGTGGTTCACTGCATTCGCGAGCATGTGACGGTCTTCAATGCAGGCCGCGCGCTCGAAGCCAATGCCGAACGGCATTTAAAGCCGCCGCCGGAGATGCTGCGTCTCTTCAGGGATCATCCATACGCCATTGAAGAGACCTTGCATGTGGCGGCGCGGGCGCGCTTCTCGCTCGACGAGCTGCGTTATGAATATCCGGAAGAAACCTGCGGGGCGAGCGCCACGCCGCAGGAAGAACTTGAACGCCTCACCCGGGAGGGCGCGAAGACGCGCTACCCTGACGGGGTTCCCGATAAAGTAACGGCCGCGCTTCGCCATGAACTGACGCTCATCGAACAGCTCGACTATGCGCGTTATTTCCTGACGGTTTACGACATCGTCCGCTATGCGCGCAGTCAGGGGATTTTATGTCAGGGCCGCGGCTCGGCGGCGAATTCCTCCGTCTGTTATTGCCTCGGCGTCACCTCGGTCGATCCGGCGCGCATCGACCTTCTCTTCGAGCGCTTTATCTCGGCGGACCGCAACGAGCCGCCGGACATCGACGTCGATTTCGAGCATGAGCGCCGCGAAGAAGTAATCCAGTATATCTACAAAAAATACGGTCGCGACCGGGCCGGCATCGCGGCGACCGTCATCACTTACCGCACAAGAAGCGCCGTGCGCGAGGTTGGCAAGGCGTTCGGGCTTTCCGAGGATGTCATCTCGTCGCTGGCGAAAAGCAATTGGGGCGGCGATGCGTCCGGCGTCAATGAAACCCGTGTGAAAGAGCAGGGGCTCGATCCGGCCGATCTCACCTTGCGTCATGCGCTTCACTTCTCAAAAGAGCTGATCGGTTTCCCGCGCCATCTCTCGCAACATACGGGCGGTTTCGTGATGACGCGGGGGCCGCTGGAAGAAGTCATTCCCATCGGCAATGCGGCCATGCCCGAGCGCAGTTTCGTCGAATGGGACAAGGACGATCTCGACGCCCTCGGCATGATCAAGGTCGACGTGCTCGGCCTTGGCATGCTGACCTGCATCGCCAAGGCGTTCGCGCTTTTAAAAAAACATTACGGCGTTGATCTCGACCTCGCCTCGATCCCGGCGGAGGAGCGGCAAGTCTACGACATGATCTGCAAGGCGGATACTTTAGGCGTTTTCCAGATCGAAAGCCGGGCGCAGATGTCGATGCTGCCGCGCCTCAAACCGCGCAATTTCTACGATCTCGTCATCGAAGTCGCCATCGTGCGCCCCGGTCCGATCCAGGGCGACATGGTGCATCCCTATTTGCGCCGCCGGGACGGGCTTGAAAAGGTGGAGTATCCGAGCAAGGACTTAGAAGCGGTGCTTGGCCGGACCCTCGGCGTTCCCCTGTTCCAGGAACAGGCCATGAAGATCGCCATCGTCGCCGCCGGATTCACGCCGACGCAAGCGGACGGGCTCCGGCGCGCCATGGCGACGTTCCGGCGGGCGGGGACCATTCATCAATATCACGACAAGATGGTCGAAGGCATGGCGGCGCGCGGCTATGACCGCGCGTTCGCCGAGCGTTGCTTCAAGCAGATCGAGGGATTCGGGGAATATGGTTTCCCCGAAAGTCATGCGGCGAGTTTCGCGCTGCTGGTCTATGTCTCCTGCTGGCTCAAATGCCGCTACCCGGACGTCTTCTGCGCTGCGCTCGTGAATGCGCAGCCCATGGGCTTTTACGCGCCGGCGCAGATCGTGCGCGACGCGCGCGAGCATGGCGTTGAGGTCAGGCCTGTCGATATCAATCACTCCTATAGCGACCTGACGCTCGAGGAATCCGACGGCCTTAAAAATATTCACCCGCGTCATGGCCATATGGAGAACTCCATGCGAGGGCTCCATGCGGTGCGTCTCGGCTTCAGGCTGGTCAAAGGCCTGGCGGACAAGGACGCGGAACGCATCGAGGAATGCCGCGGCGCCGGATATGATTCCGTGCGCGATCTCTGGCTCAGGACGGGCCTGTCGCAGGCCTCGCTCGAAATCCTCGCCAATGCCGACGCCTTCGGATCGCTGGGCTTGTCGCGCCGCGATGCGCTGTGGGCCGTGCAGGGACTCGACAAGGTCAAGGGCGACGATCAGATGCCGCTCTTCGCCGCCGAGCGCGCCTTCCGCAAGGAAGAGGAGGTGGCGCTTCCTGCGATGCCGCTCGGCGAGGAAGTCGCCTATGACTACAAGACCGTGAAAATGTCCCTGAAGCGCCACCCGGTTTCGTTTTTAAGGAGCTGGCTTCAATCGGCGCGCTACGCCGCCAATGAAGATTTATGGAACTTGGGCGCCGGCAGGCTCGTATCGGTTTCGGGCCTCGTGCTGGTGCGCCAGCGTCCCGGCACGGCGAAAGGCGTTATCTTCGCGACCCTCGAAGACGAGACCGGGATCGCCAATATCATCATCTGGCCGAAAGTCTTCGAGCGCTTTCGCCGTGAAGTTCTGGGCGCGCGGTTTCTTGGCGTCTCCGGCGTCCTGCAGCGCGAGGGCGACGTCATCCATGTGGTCGCCCGGCGGCTTTACAATCTGACGCCGAAGCTCGCGGGTTTGAGCGACTATCACGGCGAGATGGATGACGGGCTTTCAAGGGCGGATGAATTCAAGCGGCCGGTGATCGAGGATTTGAGAAAAGGGGATTTCCGGCGGCGCACGGAGCGCGCCAAGCACATGGACGAAATTCTGCCCGGCGGGCGGAATTTTCATTAGGACTTCGGTCCGTCAATCAGGGCTCTTCAGTATGGCCGCGCCCAACAACCGGCGACCGGAGTCATTGGTCTGGACAGTGAACTGCCGCCCCGCGCAAAAACGGGCGGCGGGTGAGATGGGGGCGGGGTCAGCAATGGGCGCAAAAACGGGCGCTAAATCGTACTAGAAACGTGCGACTTGACCCTCTAAGCGGGCATCGGCCTGTTCAATCTGCCGACAATATTGCTGATATGATGCATGGCGCAAAATCTAATTTGAAAAGCTTCCGTGCTTGATCCGGCGGTGAGCAAAGTAACGGCCCTGGATCTCATCTGGTCTTTCAATACCGCGCCGTTCAACACCGCTAATTGAAAAATAATGTCTACTGATAGAATCTGGCCAAACCACCGGACGCGCAAAATGTAAATAAAAACAAATAACTAAGCGATCTTCACGAAAAATACAAATCCTCTCCAAGAAGCGGTCACCCGTTCTGCATGCGCATCGGCGCCGGGGCGCCTATCTGCCCGGCCGTCGAATAGCGACGAATCAAACTTTTTGGAGAAAACCATGTCAGACAGACAAACAACAGCCGTGGAAAACGGCGTCAATGTAGAGGCCCTCCTGGGCGCGCGCCGTGAGCTTGAAGCGGCGCCGCACGCGGCGGAGTTTATCTGGAAAGCCAGCTGCGAATGGATCAATGGCACGCATAGCCGGACCGAGATCAGCGGGTTTTTCGGCCTCGGCGAAGACCATGAGCGGCGGAAGACCTTCTCGATCGAAACCGATCACCCGGAAGTCTTCGCATCGGAAGATCGCGCCCCGACCCCGGTCGAGGTCGTTCTGTCCGGCCTTGCCGGATGCCTCACGGCCGGCGTCGCGGCGGTCGCCCAGAACCGCGGCATTCAGCTGCGCTCGGTGAAGGCGAGCCTGGAAGGCGACATGAGCATTCTTGGCATTCTTGGCGCCGATCCCAATGTCCGCAACGGCTTCAACGCCATTCGCGTCAATTACGACATTGACGCCGACGCCAGCGAAGAGGACGTCAAAGCGCTGGTCGCCCAGTCGCAGAAACGCTCCGCCGTATTCGACATCATCACCAACCCGACCAACGTCTTCGTTACGGTCGAATAGGCGATGTCCGAAAGCAGGATGGAGCGAATCCCATGCGACGCACAACAACAATAATAATCGGCGCCGGGCAGGCCGGCCTCGCCATGAGCCGGCATCTCACGGAATTGTCCGTTGATCATGTCATTCTCGAACGAGGCGAGGTCGCCAATTCCTGGCGTAAGGAACGATGGGATTCGCTCCGCTTGCTCACTCCGAACTGGCAAAGCCGGCTGCCCGGCTTTGCCTATGACGGGCCCGATCCTGACGGATACCACACAATGCCGGAAGTGATTGAATTCCTTTCTGGCTATGCTGCGTCTTTCAATGCGCCGGTTGAAACCGAAACCGAAGTTTTGTCGGTGCGCACGGCAAGCGACGGATACGACGTTTCGACAACCCAAGACGAATGGCGCTGCCGCAGCGTCGTTCTTGCAAGCGGCGCCTTTAACATCGCCAGCGTGCCATATGCAGCCAACGCCATGCCAGCCAGCGTGCGTTCTGTAACGCCGATGCAATATCAGAACCCGGACATGCTGGAAGAAGGCGGCGTTCTTGTGGTCGGCGCTTCTGCAACCGGCGTTCAACTCGCCAGCGAACTGCAGCGCGCAGGGCGCAATGTTTATCTCGCCGCCGGCGAACATGTCCGCGTGCCGAGGACCTATCGCGGCAGGGACATTCATAAATGGATGGACGCGATCGGCGCGTTCGATCTCGGGATCAACGAAGTCGACGATATTATGCGCGCCCGTCACGTGCCTTCCATGCAGCTCATCGGCAGTCCCGCCCATGAAACCATCAGTTTGAACAGCCTGCAGGCGGCGGGCGTCACAGTGACCGGCAGGCTGATGGATTTTGCTGACGGGAAAGCCCAGTTTTCAGGCTCGCTCGCCAATGTCTGCAGTCTCGCCGATCTGAAAATGAACCGCTTGCTGCAAACGATCGATGACTGGATTAACGCAAGGGGTCTCGCAGACGAGGTTGAAGTGTCCTATCGTCTGCGGCCCACCGACGTGCCGGCGACGCCGCTCGTCAGCCTCGATCTCAAGCGCAATGACATCAAGACGGTCATTTGGGCGACCGGCTACCGGCCGGATTATTCCTGGCTCGACGTTCCCGTTCTCGACCACAAAGGGCGGATCAGACATCAGGGCGGGATTACCGAAGCGCCCGGCCTTTACGCAATGGGGTTGCCATTCATGCGCCGCCGCAAGTCAACGCTTATTGACGGCGTCGGCGATGATGCGCGCGACCTTTCCGCTCACCTCGTAAACTATCTCTCAGGCGCCGGCGTCTGCGCCGCCTGACTGCAATCATAAGAAACGGAAACAAGAAGATGAAAAACAATCACGAGATTAAAGCGTCGCTCGATCGCGCCGCGGCGCTGGTCGGCGCCAAACCAGACGTTGGGCGGCGCGCTTATAAAAGCAACGCGATTGTCGAAGACGGGCTCGTCTGTTCGATGAGCGAAAAGAATTGGCGCTTTATTGCGGATCTTCCCGCGTCAATGGGCGGCGACAATACAGGCCCTTCGCCGAGCGTACTCTTTCGCGCAGCCGTTTCAAGTTGTGTGGCGATCGGCGTGAAAATGTGGGCGGCGCGCCTCGAAGCCCCGGTCGCGCGTGTGGAGGTTCAATTTGAAACCGATGTCGATGCGCGCGGGCAATTTGGGGTTTGCGACAGCGCGCCGGCCGGCTTCGAACGGGCGCGTCTCGATATTCGCGTCTCCTCCGACGCGCCTGAAAACACGGTGCGCAAGGCAATAGAAAAGTCGATGCGTTATTCGCCGATGCTTGAGACGATAACGGGACGCTTCGCCATCGATACGCGCATCACCATCGACCGGACGGTCAGCGAAGAGCAGGGAATCGAAGCATGACCCCGAAATTACAAACCCGCATCCAGCGATATGGCTGGGACAAGGCCGTCGACGATTATGAAATCGGTTGGAAGGAAAGCCTCGCCATCGCGCAATCGCGGCTCCTGGCGGCGGCTGACGCGCAAAGAGGCGAGAACGTGCTCGATCTTGCATGCGGCACCGGCCTTGTCACCATTCCGCTTGCAGATGCTGTCGGACCGGAAGGGCGCGTCACCGCCACCGACATCTCGGAAAAGATGATTGAGGAGCTGAAAGATGTGTGCGCTGCAATCCGCGTCGGCAATATCGACGCCATGCGGGCTGACGGCGAGACCCTGGACATGTTCGAGGATGAAAGCTTCGACCTTGTGACATGCGCCCTTGGGCTCATGTATTTTCCCGAACCGATGAACACGTTCAGGCAATCCTTGCGCGTCCTGAAGCCGGGCGGCCGGGCGGTCTATGCGGTTTGGGGCGCGCGAAAAAATTGCGGCTGGGCCGATATTTTTCCCATTGTCGATGCGCGGGTGAAGTCGGAAGTGTGTCCAATGTTCTTTCGTTTGGGAACCGGCAGCGTCATGGCGAATGAAATGGCGGAAGCAGGCTTCACCGATATTCGGGAAGAACGCATTACGACGTTCTTACCTTTTGCGGATGACGATAATGCTTTGGCCGCGGCCTTCACCGGCGGGCCGGTGGCGCTTGCCTATAGCCGGTTTGACAATGCTGCGCGCAAGTCAGCGCATGACGAATATCTTGCGTCAATTGCGGCGTTCAAGACTGCGCACGGATACGAGATTCCAGGCGAATTCGTTGTTTGCAAAGCCACGAAGCCGGTCTAGTTCAGACCCGGTTTCGGATACGCTTTAAGGCTTCACCCAGCCGGTGTCCGGCGCCGCCAACTGCATTTCGATTGTGGCGCGGTGGCGCGCGGCGTTTTCTTCAAGACCCGCGAGCCTCGCCTGGAACGCGTCGCTTTCGCGAATAAGGTCAAACAACGGTTCAAGCGCAATGTCCGGCCAAGTGTGACCAGTCTCTATCAACGCATCGAGCCACAGCATTGCTGCATCAGCGTCGCCATTCATCATTTGCCAAAGGGCGCCAGCATAAAAGGAATCGCGCAATCGGAAGTCAGCAGGGGTCTTCCGGTCAAACCAGGCGGCAAGCCGCGCGTGAAATATTTCGGCTGCCGGATCATCCTTCGCCGCCAAAAGGAGCGCGTAATAGATGTCAAAAGTCTGGTACCTGGCGGCGATCTGCGTTTCTTCAGACAACAGATGACGTCGCGAGATATCTTTTTTTGCCGCCGCATAGGCTTCGTCGATTTCACCGGCCCAGCGTAGAAGTGCTGCTTTTTCGAACGGGTCGGCGTCGCGGCCAATGACAGCAGCGCGGGCTCCATCGCCTTCATGCAAGGCGATCCGGGCGCGAAGATAGGCGTCGGCATGAGATGCGGCGAGATCATCCCGCCCGATCATGTGATAGAGGCGTGCAAGCTGGTCCGTGCTCGCACCATACATCGCTTCATTGTCCTTAAATAGTCGATGGGCGGCGGCGTAATTGCCGCTTTCGCGCAATCCGCTGCCCCACACGCGCCGGGCGAAAATACTGTCCGGATTCAGCCTCATATTCTCTTCGCCGAGAGCGAGCATCGCTTCAAGATCTTCCTTGTCCCAATTGGTGCGAAAGAGATTGGCGAAAAGGACCGGTTCGAGCGGATTCAGGCGCTGCGCCGTTTCAAAGGAGGCCTTAGCGTCATCAACATGCGACAGGCTGCTATGCGAGAGGGCGAGCAGCCGATGCGCCTCGGCGAAGTTTGGATTGGCTGCGATGGCCCGCTTATAATACTGGATCGCATCCAGATCGTTGCCGTCAAAAATCGATAATGCCCTGCCTTTTGCGGCAAGCGACTCTGGAGCGTCCGGCGCCAGGTCCATGGCTTTCGCCACATGGGGCGCCGCCAAGGCGCCGGCTTCTTCGAGCGAAAGCCCTGCATAGGAAAACGCAAGAACATAGGCGTCGAGAAGAGATGAATGCACCGGCGCAAAATTCGGATCGAGCGCTGCGCCGCGCCGGAGTTCGGCAATACCCTCGTTAATGAAGTCAGCAGTGCGCCGTCCGATAAGCGAACGGCCGCGCAGATAGGCGTCGTAGGCTTCGGTCGAGTCTGTCTTCAGGGCCGGATTTACAGTCGGCAGATCAATGCGCCCCTGTAATTCCGAAACGATCGCCTGGGAAATCTCGTCCTGGACCGCAAAGAGGTTTCCTGCGGTGAGAGCGCGATCATAGGTTTGAGACCACACATGTATATCGTGCCGCGCATCGATAAGCTGCGCAGTGATCCGTAACGTTGATCCGGCCTTTCGAACGCTCCCTTCAAGCACGTGGCTGACGCCGAGAGCCTCTGCAATTTCGCCGGCGCTCGCTTCGCGGCCCTTGAACGCAAAGGAAGATGTCCGGGACGTCACGCGCAAGCCGTCGACTTTCGCAAGCGCGTTCAAGAGCTCTTCTGCTATGCCGTCGGCGAAATATTCCTGATCGCCTGCTTGCGAGAAATCGTCAAATGGCAGAACGGCAATGGAAGCCGATTGAGCATCGTCGGGAGACGTCAGCTCCGCAGTTACGTGATCGGTCTGGCCCGCCGCCTGTGCTCCAATTTTTGTCTCAGTTTGCCGCGTGTTCAGATTCCAGAAAAATAACACGGTCAAAGCGACGCCGGCGGCAGCGAAGCCGAGGATTGCTCGCTGAGAAAGTCTCGGCCTGTCGCTGGCATCTGGAGCCGGATGCTGCATGGCCGAAGTCTCGCCGGCGTCGCGGGCCCCCGACGCCTCCGCAGAAACTTCCGCTGATGCGGGAGCCCGCATCTCCTGCGCATCGGATTCTTCAACTTCGGCGACAAACCGGAAACCAGTGCTATGAATGGTCTTTATGTAATTTTGGGCGCGGCCGTCATCGCCAAGCACCTTTCGTGCGGATTTGATCCGGCTGGAAACTACCGAATCGGAAACAAACCGGCCTTCCCAAATCGATTCAATAAGCTCCTCACGCGAAACGACGCGCGTCCGTTGCCCAATAAGATAGGCTAGGAGAGCAAAAACCTGAGGTTCAACGGGGATTAGGTCTCCGGAACGCTTCAGTTCATGCTTCTCGACATCAAGTACGAAATCTGCGAACAGGTAACGCATCGTGGTATCGCTTTAGTGAAATGACAGCATGCTATCATAGTCAATATGCCCCATTCGGCGTCGCTTAGGAACCCTTGCAAAGTTACTAAAAGCTTCTGGCCTATCAAGTTCTTCAGGTGGCGCTGGGAATACATTGGTTCGTTAACAGCAATCGCTGTCTGGTCTGCTTTCGCTGGCTTTGTAGGATTTTATGGCTGGTGGATGAAACCGATCGCGCCGCGAGACGATCACGGTGCGTTTTACTCCCAAGCATCGCGCAAGATTGAGGCGTCCAATCTCGGCAGTAGCGCGTTCGTCCTGATAGAGAACGGAGACGTCGTTGGGGAAACTATAGGACGCCTGGAGTCTCGACTTCGTTCGCGATCAGCTCAGCAATGGTAAAGAGATCAGAGCGCTCACCATCATTGTTGTTTACACGCGCAAATGCCTGGCTATCGAAGGCGGCTACCGATTGCGCAGAGAGAACGTTGTTGAGGTTCTCAACCGTTTGGTTCGGTTCCGGGAGCGCCAAAGGCACTGTTTTGCGACAATGACGCCGAGGTCACTGCTCAGATGGTTGATCTCTGGGCATATCACAACAAGGTCCGCATGAACTTCTCCAAACCCGCCCCGCCGACGGACAATACGCATATCGAGTCGTTTAACGGCTCGCTGCAAGCTGAATGCCTGAATATCATCGCGGCGGGATTACAATGAAAGTCGTCCTCACATTGCCCCTGGAAACATCGCGCCTTCGGAATATGCTTTACAGGCAAGGAATCGCCAGACAAGAATGGAACAATCAGCAGTCGGAAAATAACGCTGCCCTGGACCACCATTCCCAAGCGCATCACAAACGTAAAAATATTCGAACACCGGCGCTTGCAAAATGCAAAAGCTGCAGCTTAAACTGAAACCGAACATGAGCCAGAGACTCCGTTGGTGACTATGCTCATTGGTCTCAACTTATTTGATGGCCAACAGGCCTTGCTACGCCTCTTATTGTAGGCGTGGCGCAGGGAGAACAGGAAGACCCACAGATGAGAATGCTGCAAGACACTCATGTTCAAATACGAGATCGCGGCGGGTTCATTCGATGACGGCGTTCGCGCTAATCGCCAGCATCTGCGTCATGGCTGCGCCCCAGTCGGCGCTGCAGAAAGCTCCGATGAGTTTGCGAATAATCGTGCTCAATCTTGGTGAGGGCGACGGCCCGGTGCGGATCAGCGTCGATACGGAAGAAAGCTGGTTCGTCGATGTTACAGAACCGTTTCGTTCCTATACGGTTGAACGCACAGTCGAGGGCGCGGAATTACAGATCGATGATTTGCCGCCAGGCGCATACGCCTTGCGAGTGTTCCATGATGAAGACGGCGACGGCGAGTTAAAGCGCGGCGCCTTCGGCATCCCCGCCGAGCCCTATGGGTTTTCTGGTTTAAAGACCGATCGGCTGCGCCCGAAATCGTTTGGGGATGCGAAATTCGTTTTCGACACCACCATGAAGCTGACAATCAAGCTCCGCTGACCTGCGAGGTTTTGTGCGGCGTCACTGAAGCATGCTAACAGGTTCGGCGACGCCTTGATCGGTCTTCATCAGGCGATCCCAAAAACGAAAATAGAGACCTAAATTCGCCTCATAATTCGTATGATGAACATTGTGATGGCTGGCGGAAATCAGATGTGCGCCGATGACGCCGCGCAACCATTTCTCCGGGAGGATCTCCCAGCCCGCATGGTTGGCGACGCTGCAATAGGTCATCAACACCAGCAGAAAAAGCACCGCGCCGGCATGGATCGGCAAAAAGAAAGCGACCGCCGGCAGCAGCCAGGCGGACATAATCGCCTCCCACGGATGAAACGAAAACGCAGCCCAGGGCGTCGGCTGGCGTGACCGGTGATGGGTGAGATGCGTCGCCTTGAATAGTTTCGGATGATGCATCATCCGGTGGGTCCAATAGAAATAGGCATCGTGGATCAGCAGGTAGAAAACGATGCTCAGCGGAAGGTAGAGCCATCCCGCAACGCTTGTGATCGGCCCGCTATAGATCGCTGTGCCGCCATGTTTGAACGCCTCAAGCACAATGGCGCCGGGTACTGCGTAAATCGCCGATGAAACCAGCGACATTTTGATCTCATGAGCCATGGTTTCGGCGTCGGGCCGGCGTTCAGCCAGACGTCGCGCACGGATTTTTTCCTCCGGCCGTTCCCACAGCAGAAAATAAAACAGACCAGCGATAATGAAATAGCGCGCCCAGATAATAGCGGTCAGCAGCAGGTAAGTAACAGCGATATCGGAGACAGTCACAAATAGCCTTGCGCCGGAATAAAGCGAGTTTCAATCGTCTGAACTATCGCCTATACGACCTTAGTTGGCAATGGAGCGTGGGTTTGCCCTTTCCCGATCAGGTGGATGTCGCGATTGCAGGGGGCGGGCTTTCAGGCGCGCTGATCGCCTGGCGCCTGCGTCAGCGGCGCCCCGGTCTGCGCGTTGTCGTGATTGAAAAAGATCTCGTTCTTGGCGGCAATCACACGTGGTCCTTTCACGGAACGGATGTCACGCCTCAGACTTATGAATGGCTTTCGGAATTTGTGACCTATCGCTGGCCGCGCCAGCGGGTGATTTTTCCAACGCATCGCCGCAGCTTGGAGACGCCTTATTGCTCGGTCACGTCGTCGCGCCTGCATGAGCTGATCGCGCCCGTGCTGGGTGACGATATGTTACTAAATCTATCTGTCGCCGAAGTTGCGCCAAACGGGATCGCGCTTGGCGATGGCGCTTTCATCGCGGCGAAAGCAGTTATTGATGCGCGCGGCGAACGGCGCAGCGGGAAGATGGCTCTTGGGTTTCAAAAATTCGTGGGTCAGGAGCTGGAATTTGTGAAGCCCCACGGCCTCGACGGGCCGGTGATCATGGACGCTTCGGTCGCCCAGCAAGGCGGTTACCGCTTCTTGTATGTGCTGCCCTTCACCGAGAACACAGCGCTGGTGGAGGACACGCGATATTCGGTCGGCGCGGCGCTTGATCGCGAAGAGTTGCGCGCCGGCGTCGCCGCTTATTGCAACAGCCGGGGCTGGATCATCGCTGAAACATTGCGCGAGGAGGAAGGAGTTTTGCCGATCGCGCTGGCGGGCGATATCGACGCTTATCTCGCAGAGGCGCCGGATGGCGTTGCGCTGGCCGGGATGCGCGCGGCCCTGTTTCATCCACTAACCGGCTATTCCCTGCCTGACGCCGCCGCGCTAGCGGATCTGATTGCGAGGCAGGACGATTTTTCCGGCCCGGCGCTGGCGCAGCTCACAAGGGACCATGCAGCGTCCGTCTGGCGGCGGCGGAGTTTTTACAGGCTTTTAAGCCGAATGCTGTTCGACGCCGCAGCGCCGGATCAACGCTACAAGGTGCTGCAGCGGTTTTACACAATGTCGCAGCCCCTCATCGAAAGGTTCTATGCAGGGGTATCACCTGTAAGGGATCAGGCGCGCATTCTGATGGGCAAGCCGCCGGTGCCGGTCGGGCGCGCCATGGGCTGTGTCAGCGAGCAGCAATATTTGAAGCGCACAATGATGGCGAAGGTATAGAACAGGCATGTCGACAGCAGCAGTGATTGGGTCGGGATTTGGCGGACTGGCGCTCGCGATCCGCTTGCAGGCGGCGGGCGTGCAAACCGATTTGTTCGAAAAGCGAGACCGGCCCGGCGGGCGGGCTTATGTCTATCAGCAGGACGGCTTCACCTTCGACGCCGGACCGACGGTCATCACTGATCCGTCTGCGCTGGAGGAACTTTTTGCGCTGACCGGGCGCAAGCTTTCCGACTATGTGGATATGTTGAATGTCGATCCATTCTATCGGCTGCTCTGGGAGGACGGTTATTCCTTCGATTATTGCAGCGACGAGACGCGGCTGCTGGAGCAAATTCGCGCCAAGAATCCACCCGATGCAGAAGGGTATCAGCGATTTCATGAATATTCGCTGAAGCTGTTTCGAGAGGGCTATCTAAAACTCGGGGCCGTGCCGTTTTTAAATTTCTGGTCGATGATCCGCGTCGCGCCGCAACTGATCGGTCTGCAAAGCTATCGCAGCGTCTATGACCGGCTCGGCGATTTCGTCAAAGACCCGCAACTGCGTCAGGCGTTTTCGTTTCATACGCTGCTGGTCGGCGGCGATCCGTTCAAAACCTCATCGATCTATGCGCTGATCCATGCGCTGGAACGTAAATGGGGCGTATGGTTCCCGCGAGGCGGCACCGGCGCGCTGATTCAGGGTATGGTGAACCTCTTCACCGATATGGGCGGACGCCTTCACCTCAATGCACCGGTAGGTGAGATCGCCATCGAAAACGGTCATGCCCGCACGATTTTCACCGAAAGCGGTGAGCGGTTCTCCGTCGATGCAGTCGCGTCAAACGCCGATATTGTTCACACATATGAAAAGCTGCTCGGAAAATCTCCGGTCGGCGTCAAAAAAGCGCGCCAGCTTAAGGGAAAACGGTTTTCAAATTCGCTGTTCGTCGCGTATTTCGGCCTGAAACGGAAACATCCGCAGCTCGCCCATCACACAATTATTTTCGGGCCGCGCTATCGCGAACTGATTGCGGAAATCTTCGCCGGGCCAGATCTCCCTGATGATTTCTCCCTCTATCTTCACCGGCCGACGGCGACGGATTCGGCGCTGGCGCCGGAAGGATGCGACGGCTTTTATGTTTTGTCGCCGGTCCCTAATCTCGGCAAGGCGAAAATCGACTGGTCCATAGAGGGACCGAAATATCGCGACCGGATTTTTGCCTATCTGGAAGAGCGCTATATTCCTGGGCTTAAGTCTGACCTTGTCACATCAAGAATTTTCACGCCTCAGGATTTTGCAACCGAGTTGAACGCCCATCTCGGCTCGGCGTTTTCCATCGAACCGATCCTGACGCAGTCTGCTTATTTCCGCGTTCACAATCGCGACGATCAAATTCCGAACCTTTATTTTGTCGGCGCCGGCACGCATCCAGGCGCCGGCATACCGGGGGTGGTCGGGTCGGCGAAGGCGACTGCCGGACTGATTCTCGCTGATCTTGGCGCGCAAGCGCCGCAGCAGGCGGCCCAATAAAGTGGGCGCTGCGAGCGAACATAACGCGGTGGAAAACCGCGCGGCGCTTTCCGCCTATGGCCGCAAGACGATTGCGCAAGGATCCAAAAGTTTCGCGCTCGCATCGCTTCTTTTCGGCCGTGAGATGCAGGCGGATGCGCAAATGCTATACGCATGGTGCCGCTATTGCGATGATGTGATCGATGGTCAAACGATGGGTGAGGACGCGCCTGATGCTGCGATGACCGCGGCTGAACGCCAACGCAGGCTGGACATGCTGCGCCGGAATACGCAAGCGTCTTTGAACGGCGAAAAGACCGGCGAGCCAGCTTTCGACGCCTTTGCGGAAGTGGCGGCGCGCCATCGATTGCCGATAGAATATCCGTTCCACCTTTTGGACGGGTTTGCTCTCGATGCTGAAGAGGCAACGTACGAAACGCTCGAAGATACGCTGCGTTATTGTTACGGCGTCGCCGGAGTCGTTGGAATCATGATGGCGATGTTGATGGGTGTCGACCGCGACGATGAAGAAACGCTGGATCGGGCTTGCGATCTCGGAATAGCGTTTCAGCTCACCAACGTCTGCCGTGACGTCTATGACGATGCGCGGGCGGGGCGGGTCTATGCGCCGGCTGATATGCTGGCGCGGGAAGGCGTTCGCGCATCCGCCCCGGCGCTTCTCGATCATCAGCACAAGGAAGGCGTCTGGCGCTGCGCAATCGCGATGCTCGATGTGGCCGATGACTATTATGCGTCGGCGAATTTCGGCATACGGCGTCTACCGCCACGGGCGGCGGCGGCGGTGGCGGCGGCGCGCAATATCTATCGCGATATCGGCCGGCGTATTCGAACCGGCGGCGCAGATGTCTGGAGCGAGCGCGTCGCAGTTTCAGGCCCCAGGAAAGCGGGTCTGGCGTTGCTCGGTCTGGCCACAGGCGCGCCTGCTTCGATCATGCAGCACAGCTCAAAGGCGCCGCCGCGCGGCGCGCTTTTCGACCGCCGGATTATGAAAACGGCGCGCATTTGACCGTGGCGCCCCGAAGCCGGGCGCCCTCGGCTTTTTTCATCAACTTCTTTAAATGCTGCGGGCTAGGCGCAAATATGAATCCGAAAGAAACGCAGCCTTCCTTCGATTCAACGGCATGATGCAGCCGGTGCGCCTGCACCACTCGGGCGAGATATCCCTTGGTCGGTCGCAGGCCAGTGTCTATCCGGCGATGCACCAGCATATCATGAAAAAAGAAGTAGATTAGACCATAGACGAGAATGCCGATCCCTGCGGCCAAAGCCGGCGTCCAGAAATTCACGCCGGCATAGATCAGCAGGATCGACGGGATTGAAAAGATCACGGCGAACCAGTCGTTTGTTTCAAACGGGCCGGTCCGCGGTTCGTGATGGGAGCGGTGAAGCGACCATAGAAAACCGTGCATCACATATCGATGCGTGATCCAGGCGACGGCCTCCATCAACAGGATGAAAACGATCACAATAGCGATGTATGCAAGCGCGGGCATGGCGCTAGCTTAGCAGAAATCTTCGCGAACAGGAGGGGTTTGATCGCGGCATTGTCACGCGGCGGGACGCAAGGAAATCCGTGCCGCGAGATGAGCGACGACGAGGCCGCCAAGCCCCATCAGGATGAGGATCGCCGCCGGAGATAGCGCTGCGGCGACGCCTCCGCCTTTCCATAAAGCCGATGCGAAAGCGTCGATGCCAATGGCATTGGGCGTAGCTGCGCCGATGGTTTGCATGTGCGCCGGCATCAGAAATTTCGGCGCCATAGACCCGCCAAGCGCGGCCGAGATCAGCGAAATGACCGTGCCGGAGGCATGCGCCTGCGCCCGCGAACGGCACAAGGTAGTGAGGCCGAGAGCGAGGCCTGCCGCCGCGATCGCCGCTGCGAAAGCCGCGAGGAATAAAGCGTCCGGCGCATAACCAAGGGAGACGTTGAAGAACACCGCCGCGGTCAATAGGATGATCCCCGTCTGCAAAATTCCCTGCAGGACGATGAACATGAATTTTCCATCAATGACCGCTGCAATTCCCGCCGGCCCCGCAGCGACGCGCTCAAGCACCCCGGAATCGCGCTCCTCGAACAGGGTCAGCGCGCTTTGAAAACCAGACAGCAAGAGGAACAGCATCGCTACGCCAGCGGCGAAATAGGCCTGCATCGGCGCAGCGGTATTCACTGGATTGATAACCCGTCTTGAAACATCCGCCGCGACGGCTTCATCGGAAGGGGCGAGCTGGCGCATCACGTTTTCTGCGACGATGGCGGCGCCCTCGCGCGTTGCATCTGAATAAAACACGATGACCGGCGCTTCGCGATCTTCGTCAAAAGCGATGGCGACGCCCGCATCTGCGCGTCCGTCGCGCACGGCTGCTTCGCTTTCGGCGGCGGAGGCGGCGTTGATCACCGACGAAATTTCCCGAGCTCCCCTCAGCCCAGCCAGCAGTTCCTGACTTATCTCATTTTCCTGCGCGAAAACGGCGAGACGGATTTTCATCTGCCCGCCCGCAGCCGATGAAAATACGAGAGCGAAAATGGCGTAGATGACCGCGGGCAGCAAAAAGGCGAGCGCCAGCGCGGCGCGGTCGCGCCACAGGCTAAGAGCCATGGCATGCAGGACTGCGACTCTCATGGCCGCCCGCTCAGCTCTTTCAGCGCCGCGTCGACCGCGCCAGCGAGGGAAGGCAAAGCCGTTTCAATCGAGCGGATAGCGCCGCCGTTTTTTGCAATACGCTCAACCAGCGCCGCGACGTCGCTTTGCGAAGAAGCGCGCCCATGCCAGATCTTACGACGGTCTTGCGTATAACCGTTCAGCGCAAGGCTGTTTGCTGCGATATCATCCGCCTCGATGCGGACGTGAAGGCCGTCACCGCCAAACCGCGCCTTTAGTCCCGCCGGCGTGTTTTCAACGATTAGGCGCCCGCCACTCATGACCCCGACGCGGGTCGCCAATTGATCCGCCTGCGCCATATCATGCGTAACGATGAGGATCGCCATATTTTCGCTGCGCACCCGTTCGATCAGCGTGTTGGTTTCGGCGAGCGCTTCTGGATCAAGCGAGGCGGCGGGTTCATCAAGAACCAGCAGCGACGGCGCGTGCACGATCGCGGCAGCTATATTGGCGCGCTGTCGCTGACCGCCGGAAAGTCGTCTCGCGAAGGTTCTGTTATTCGAGGCTATCCCTGTGAGATTGAGCGCCGCCGATGCGCGCTCGTCGCTCTCAGCGGCGCAAACGCCGGCGAGCCGCGCAAAACAGGCGATGTTTTCCAACGCCGTGAGGTTATCGTAAAGCGCAGCCTGTTGCGGCGCGACGCCGATTCTGCGCCGCGCATCGGCTGAGCCAGCGCGCGCGCCGCCAATAGTGATCATGCCTGAAGCAAGCACTGCCCGGCCGCAGATCGCCTTGACGAGGGAGGATTTTCCGGCCCCGTTAGGCCCAACCAAAGCGTAAACCTCTCCAGCACCCACCTGCAGATTTATATCTTCAAGCGCCCGGAACGCGCCGTAAGAAAGGCTCGCCCCAGCGACGTGGAGTGGGATAGCCGCAGTCAAAGCCTTAGCGCAAGAATTTTCCCTATTGTGGGATGTGCGCTTCGTCGTCGTGGTCATTTCCTGTTAATTTTCATGAAGGTGATCAGAATTTGCGCGGCGGCTGCGGAAATGACCGTTCGCCAGTTTCGCTAGCGGCGTCGCTCACGGCGAGAACTGCCCCGAATTGCTCTCTGATGCAAACAGCGAGTTGACTAAGGCGCGGCGACCCCTGTGCGGTGCTGTCTTGCGCTATGCTGATGGCGCGTTCCAGCCAGCGCGAGGCCGAGTGCAGTGCGCCATCGCTGCCTAGCAAACTGACCACCGTTGACATCCCTTTGTCTTGCCATGCATCTTTGCCGGTATTTTCAGAAGTTGATTCAAGGTCAATGACATCGTCGAAGGCTTGATAGGCGAGACCGAAGGCTGCGCCGTAATCTTTCATTTTTTTAACCGTTTCCGGTTCGGCGCCAGCCAGTTCAGCGCCGATGGCCGCGGCCGCTGCGAAAAGCGCGCCGGTTTTTTCCCGGTGGCGTTGCTCGATCTCCCGCAACGATTTTGTCTCGGTTCCGTCGCGGCACATGATGTCTCGCTCTTGTCCTCCGGCCAAACCATCGATGCCAATAGCGGCGGCAAGATGAGAGATCGCTCGTAGTTTCTGCAGCGGGTCTCCCGCTGGGCCGCTGGCGATCAAGCGGTACGCTTCGCTAACCAGTGTCACGGCGGCGAGCATGCTGGGTCCTTCGCCGAAAACGACATGAGTGGCAAGGCGGCCGCGACGCAGGCGCGCATTGTCCATCGACGGCAAATCGTCCATGATCAGGGATGCGGCGTGCACCATTTCGATTGCGCAGGCCGCGTCGGTTGGTTTGACGCCTTCGCCGCCATTGTCCGACCAGGAAAATAGCGTGATGAGGGGGCGCAGCCTTTTTCCAGGCGAAAGCAGCGCATAACGCATTGCGCAGATTAGGCGAGAATCGCGTGCATTTTCGGGAAAAAGCTGGTCTAGACGGGCGTCAACATCATATCTTTGCTTCGCTATGATGTTTGAAAATGACATGCTGCTGACCCCTTCGCGACTCTGGCCACAGACAAACCACCTATATACGACCAAAGCATATAATTGGATTTCGAGCCGATGCTTACTTCTACTTTGAAACTAGAAGAAAAGCGATGGGGCGGCGAAAATCTTGCGAGTGTTCAATATAGGGCCTAACCGCTTTCGAGCTGCTGGCGTCCGATCATCGGCGGTGGCGTGGATCGAGCGCTTGCCTGATCCGACAGGGCTAGCGTCGGGGAGGGGCCTGGTCGTCCCCCCAATATGCATCCAGTTGTCATGCAACGTTTCGGGCGTGTTGAGTTTGATCTCTGAATGCGGCCGGCGTCAAGTTGCCGAACGCCGATAAAAGAAGACGTCGCCAGGCCGCCTTTGCCGCATCTGCAACCTGATGGTTTGCTAGCTCAGTCACTGTCGGATAGTCCTAACGGTCACCTTGGGGAGTGTCTTGCTGCGCCGATGCCCTGAACGATCCAGTTTATTGGTAGAGAAAGACAATGTCTGATGCTGCAGTTCGCGTTAAAAATGCAGATACTAAAGGTTTAGCACAGCATCGATCAATCATGGCCGTGAAAGAAAACAGTCCGCCGAATATGTCGGTGGCCCGCGACAATCTCAAATTGGTTCAACATTACTCCCCGCACCAATCCTCCGGATGCTCAGTCGGAGCTGTTTTTCGATTTCCAGGACGGCGAACAGCAATACCCCAAGACTGAATATCAGAACGCCGTCGAACAGCGGCACAGGACGCGTTTCGAAGACTTTCTGCAGTGGCGAAATATAGGTAATGGCGAATTGCGCCGCGGTAATGGCGATCACCGTCGCCCAGACCACCCTGGTTCCGCGCACGGCCTTCCAGGTCAACGATGTTCCATAGATATTTCTGATAAAAAACAGGTGAAAGATTTCGAGCACGACAAGGGTGTTTAACGAAATCGTTCTGCAAAGTTCAATCGAATAGCCCTTATCAACGGCGTAAGTGAAAATGCCGTAGACCGCAAACAAGAACAACGTTGAAACCAAGACCACGTGCCACGCGAGATCGCCGTCTAGGATCGGTGCGTTTCGGGAACGCGGCGGCCTGCGCATCGTGTTCTCTTCCGTCGGTTCGAACGCAAGCGCCAAGCCCAAGGTCACAGCGGTAATGAGATTGATCCAGAGAATTTGTATCGGGGTGATCGGCAGCGATAGACCGATGAGGAGCGCGACGACGATGATCAGCGTTTCGCCGCCATTGGTCGGTAGCGTCCAGCTGATGACCTTGGTGATATTGTCATAAACCGTGCGTCCCTCACGCACTGCGGCGGCGATGGATGCGAAATTGTCGTCAGCGAGTACGATTTCCGCGGCTTCTTTCGCCGCATCGCTTCCCTTTTTGCCCATGGCGATCCCGGCGTCCGCGCGCTTCAGCGCGGGGGCGTCATTGACCCCGTCGCCGGTCATGGCGACGGTCATGTCATGGGCTTGCAGCGCTGTGACCAGCCGCAGCTTGTGTTCCGGACTGGTGCGCGCGAATATGTCTGTGTGCAGCACAGCGGACGCGAGTTCCGCATCGTCCATGCGATCAATGTCGGCGCCGGTGAGCACTTTGTCCGTATGTTTTAATCCGATTTGCCGTCCGATGGCGGCGGCGGTGCCTGCGTGATCGCCGGTGATCATCTTGACTTCGATCCCCGCCCCATGACATTCGCCGATCGCCTCAATCGCTTCCGGGCGCGGCGGATCAATTAGGCCAACTAGACCCAGCAGCGTCAATGAATTTTCTACATCGCTGAAGTCGAGCGTCCGTTTGTCTCGCGCAAATTCCCGGGTCGCTACCGCGAGAACGCGCTGCCCTTCCGCGGCGAACCCATCCGCAATCCCTCGCCAATAGGTTTCGTCGATTGGCGATGTATCGCCGCTGATGCATTGCTGCTTCCTGCACATGGCGAATAACTGTTCGGGCGCTCCCTTGACATAAATGACCGCGCCGTCGTCTTCCTTGTCGTGCAGGGTCGCCATGAAACGATGACGCGCGTCGAAAGGAATGGCGTCGATGCGCTTCCAGGTCGCGAAGCGTGCATGATCGGCAGACGGGACCTTCATCGCAAAGCTTAAGAGCGCGCCTTCCATCGGATCGCCATCGACTGACCAGACGCCCTCGCGGTCGTGAAGCTCGGCGTCGTTGCAAAGGGCGGCGCCGCGCGCGAGGTCGCATAAGGCGCTATCGCCTTCAGAATCGGCAGGCGCGCCGTCTTCAAGAATATCGCCTTCCGGTTCGTAACCGGCGCCTGTTACCGTATATTCGGCCCTGGCGGTGGCTGCGGATGCGACCATCATTTCGTTAAGGGTCAGCGTGCCGGTCTTGTCAGTGCAGATGACCGAAACCGAGCCGAGGGTTTCAATCGCCGGGAGGCGCCGCACAATGGCGTGGCGCCGCGCCATGGCCTGTACGCCGATCGCCAGCGTGATGGTCAGGACTGCGGGCAGTCCCTCAGGAATGGCGGCGACCGCCAGGCCGACGACCGCCATAAACATTTCGCTAAATTCGTGGTGCTCAACGAAATAGCCGAAGACGAGCAGCGCTCCCGCGAGGAGCAGAATAAGCAGGGTCAGCCAGCGGGCGAATATGTTCATCTGCCGGACCAGAGGCGTGGTCAGAGTTTGGACGCTGGACAGCATGCCGCTGATGCGGCCGATCTCGGTTGCAGCGCCGGTGGCGACGACGACGCCGCGCCCCTGGCCGCTCGCGACAAGCGTGCCGCTGAACGCCATGGAGGCTTGATCGCCGAGCGCGGCGCCGGCGGGAACCGCCTTCTCACTCTTTTCAACCGGAACGGATTCGCCGGTGAGGATCGCTTCCTGCATGTGCAGGCCGCGCGCCGTAACGAGGCGCATGTCCGCCGGTACCTTGTCGCCCGGTTCAAGCAGCACGATATCGCCCGGCACAAGCTCTTCGCCAGCAAGCGCAACACGCTTGCCGTCGCGCAAGGCCGAGGCGTGCGGCGCCAGCATGCGCTGGATCGACTCCATGGCGCGTTCGGCGCGGCCTTCCTGCACGAAACCGATAACCGCATTCGCAAGGACAACCGCGAGAATGACGCCCGTGTCGATCCAGTGGCCGAGAACCGCAGTAATTGCCGCAGCGCCGATAAGCACGTAAATAAGGATATTGTGAAAATGCGTCAGGAAGCGGAGCAGCGCGCTGCGCCTGGCCGGTTCGGGCGGCCTGTTCGGGCCATATTGCTCCAGGCGCCGTGCGGCCTCCTGGCTCGACAGACCCGTGGCTAAAGTTTCCAATTCCTCAAGGGTGCGCGCTGCGTCGAGCGTATAAAAAGCTGTGGCAGGCCCGGCTTCAATCGTTCTGGGGGCATTGGGCATGGGGCTTTCCTGACCGGCGGCGGCCGGCGATTACCGCTGTCGCGTTGCGTTATGCAATGAATGATTGGGCTGAGACGATTTTCTCGCCTCGATAAAGGCTTCAAGATCTTTGGGCGCAATCCGCCACTCACGGCCGACATCGACTGCGGGCAATTCCCCGTTGTGAATCCAGTTGCGTATTGTGGTTTCGCCCACCTGCAGGAGATCGGAAACGTCTTTGACGGTCATGAATGTACGGCTGAGCATCGATTGAACTCACTGAGGCGAACTGATCGAATTTTCCTATAGTTGATGTTTTTTGAAGGGATTTTGACGCAGATCAACTAACGTGGCCGCAGATAGTGGTGACCTACAGTCCTACTCGGCAACCACAGGACGCTCGCCATGCCCCAGATGATGAAAGCTGCGATCTTCATTGAACCGGGAAGGATCGTCCTTGACGACAGACGGGTTCCTGATGTCGGTCCGCTGGATGCGTTGCTGCGCATCACCACGACGACGATCTGCGGCACGGACATTCACATTCTGAAAGGCGAATACCCGGTCGAGCGCGGACGCGTCGTCGGTCACGAGCCTGTCGGCGTTATCGAGAAACTGGGCTCGGCCGTCTCGGGCTACGAAGAAGGCCAGCGCGTCATCGCCGGCGCAATCACGCCCTGCGGCTGGTCGAACGCCAGTCTGAGCGGCGATCACGCGCAGTGCGGAAGAGACGCGCCGCACGGATATAAAACCATGGGCGGATGGCGTTTCGGCAACACGATAGACGGCGCGCAAGCCGAATATCTGCTCGTCCCCGACGCCATGGCGAATCTGGCGCCTGTCCCGGACGGTTTGACGGACGAACAAGTTCTGATGTGTCCCGACATCATGTCGACGGGATTTTCCGGCGCGGAGTCGGGCGGGATCAGGATCGGCGATACGGTCGCGATTTTTGCGCAAGGGCCCATCGGGCTTTGCGCCACCGGCGGCGCCCGGCTCATGGGCGCCTCCCGGATCATCGCGGTCGAAACCGTGCCCGAGCGGATGGCGGCGGCGAAAGCAATGGGCGCCGATTTCGTGATCGATTTCAACAAGGAAGATCCTGTTGAAGCGATCCGGCGCATTACCGGCGGACGCGGCGTCGACGTCGCCATTGAGGCGCTGGGGACGCAGGCAACATTCGAAGCCGCGCTCCGCGTCTTGAGACCGGGCGGCGTTCTGTCCTCGCTGGGCGTTTATTCCAAAGATTTGAAAATCCCGCTCGACGCTTTCGCCGCCGGGCTTGGCGATCACACGATCCGGTCAACCCTTTGCCCCGGCGGCAAGGAACGCATGCGCCGATTGATCGACGTCATCGCCGCTGGTCGCTTCGATGCGCGCCGTCTCGTCACCCATCGCTATGGTCTCGACGACATCGAAAACGCTTATGCGCTGTTCGCCGAGCAGGCGGACGGCGTCCTGAAAATCGCCATCACCCCTTAGGGCCCATCGAACGAAAGGACAAATAATGAAGAGCATTTTTGTTGCTACGGATTTTTCAAAACGGTCGGATTTGGCGGTTGCACGAGGCGCGGCGCTAGCCAAGGCGCATGGCGCAAAATTAACCGTGGCGCATATTGTCGATGATGATCAATCCCAAAGGCTGTCTTCCGCCGCAGAAACCGAAGCTGGCGCACTCTTTGACGCGCTGTCTGCAAGCCTGCAGCGCGACTACGGTCTGAAGCCGTCTATCGTTGTCACACGTGGAGACCCGCACGCCGAAATCCTGAATGCCGCTAAAAGGGTCGATGCAGATCTTATTGTCATCGGCTCGCATCGCCGGAATCTCGTGCGCAACACCTTCATCGGCACAACTGCAGAACGCAGCGTCCGATCCAGCAATATCCCGGTCCTCATTGCACGCTCGCCTGTAAGAAAGTCCTATCGTCACCCTCTGATCGCGCTTGACCTCAATGAGCGCGAACTTCATCCGCTCAGCGCCGCAATAGCATTGGGGATTTTTGACGCATCCCAAGCGACCGTTGTTTTCGCCTTTGACCTATACGGCAACTATCATCTGCTGAGACAGGCGGGCGCCACCGATGCTGAATTGCAGAAATATATAAGGGAAGAGGAGGCTATGGTGCGCCCTCGAGCCCAGAGCATTCTTGAGAAAGCGGATGTCAAACCCGCTGATATGGTCCTGAAACCGGCGTTCTTTAATGCCCACGATCCTGTGCTAGAAACAGCTTCAGAAAAAGCTGCAGACCTCATTGTGGTCGGTACAAAAAGAAAGCAAGCTTTCGAGAGATTCAGGATTGGCAGCGTCTCCGAAGCGGTTGTGCGCCGCGCCGATATGGATGTCCTGATTGTTCCGCCTGAGCAATAGAGAAGATTCGCGTAAAAATTGTTTCGGCTCGACGCAAGTCGAACATAGAATTTTTATTACCTTGACGCAGCTGCTGACCAGCGGGAACTCGAGCCAATGGCCTATAAATATTCTGAACTTCTGTTCGGCGACATTGAAGAGTTTCAACAAAACTCAACGCGTGGCGCGATTCTCGTTCCCATCAATAACAGCGAGCGAGCTAGGTCAGCAGCATCGACTGCTATTCGTCTCGCCAACCGGTTTCGCCTGCCCCTCAAACTGGAAACATTCTTGACTTCCGATGCGTCGGATGAAGATGCCTACGCCGCCCTTCAGGTCTTGCGAGAAACGGTTAGCCTTCAAAAAGCGGAACCGCAGGCGGCGGCAGTGATCGGAATCCGCCGCATCGCCGATTATTGGGACGATGACGAGCAAGGCGTGGCCCGGTCCATAATCGAGGCCGCCGCAGAAACCAACGCCTCTTTGATTGTGCTCGGCGTTCACAGCCGCCGAAAGCTGTTTTCCCGAACGATGACACAAAAACTGCTGCTGGATGTCGCGACACCCGTCCTGATCACGTTTGTTGGGGACGCGCGTCAGTGGCGGCGCGTGGTTGTCGCGGTGGATTTTTCAGAAACGTCCGAACCCGTTGCCGGATTGGCTGTGAAATGGGCGCCGGACGCCGAGATTCATTTCGTCCACGCCATTGACGGCGAACTTGAACCGGGAAAAAGCGACGCCGACTTTCGGGACCGGATGGTCCGATGCCAAAACGGCCTCGAATCTCTGGCGAAAGGACGGTGTCGCCGCATTGAAGAACACGCTGACCATCCGGCGTTGAGTGTTTCGCATCATATTGTGAATGGACCCACAATACAGAGCCTTCGCCGGAAAATCGAAGAGTTGAGCGCCGATCTTCTGGTTCTTGGAACAGGCGGACGGAACGAGCCCGGAAAAACCGCGCTTGGCGGCGTCGCTGCCGCATTAATAGATCAGCCTCCCTGCGACCTCCTCGCGATATCCAATCGATGCGCAGTCGAGAGATGACCGGGCCTGCGGCCTGTCTTTTTGTATGAGTTCGACTTCCTGACACAAACCCGGCGCCGACGCGGCCGCGCCATGATTTATTGACGGATGGAACCGAAATGAACGAGATGCATATACTGGCGGCTGTGGACTTCGACGATGACATTGACGCCTTGGCGAACGCCGTGGCGCTTTGGGCGAAGGGAGGCGCATCGCGAATAACCATAATCGGCATTGCGCCCCAGCTGAATCTATCAATCGCCAACAATAAAAACGCGACCCGCATAAGGCGCGCCCAAGCGGCGCTTATTGACGACTTGAAACAGCGGCTCGCGGAATTTGCGGCCCAACTTCACGTTGCTCCGGAGATCGAACTCCTTTCCGGGCGGGTCGCCGATCAGATTATCAAGGCGGCGGTGCTGCATAATGCGGACCTTGTGGTGAAGGCCGCAGACAGACGCGCAGTTGAGCCATCGCCGCTGTTCGGCGCTGTCGAGAAAAAACTTCTCCGCAAAAGTCCTGTGCCTGTTTGGATTGTGCGGCCGGAAACGCCGGGCCCGCCGCAGTCTCTCGTCGTGGCCGTAGACAGGCCGGAATTGAAGGGCGGAACGGACGAATTGGCTGCTTCCCTGCTTGACAATGCGGTCGCCTTCGCATTGCGGTTCGGCGTCAAGAAAGTGAAATTGTTACACATCTGTTCCGTAATCGGAGCGTCCTTCCTGGCTTCGCCGAGATCGGGATGGTCCCCTGAAGAAGTTGAGGAACATGTCGAGGAATGCCGTTGGCAAGCCCAACACTGGCTCGATGACTTCCAGGCCAAGGCGACGACGCGGTACAAGCAGACAGGTCTTGCGTTTTCACAGCGGCTCATCATGGGAGAGGCGCGTCAAGCGCTTCCGACCGCCATCAAGGACCTCGAAACGGATGTTCTGTTCATTGGCAGCGCCAACCGCAGCGGGGTTCCCGGTTTGCTGATCGGCAATACCGCAGAAAGCGTCATCGATCGCCTCGAATGTTCGGTCTATGTCGTGAAGCCAAAAGGGTTTGTCTCCGTAATATCACCCGCTGTGGAGGGATACGGCCCTTAACACATTACGGCGCGGCATTACGGTGTGAAACCAATTTATCGGATTAATATGGTGAAGAATATCCTTGTAGCTACGGACTTTTCCAAACGCGCCGATCCCGCGTTCAAACGCGGCGTTGCGCTCGCAAAACTTCACGGTGCTCATCTCACGCTTGTCCATGTTGTAGATAATGACCAATCAAGCCGCATCGCGGAAGCTGCTCAAAGTGAAGCGTCATCATTGCTTGATGCGCTAACGGTACAACACCGGAACGACAACACTATAAAAGTAAGCTTTGCCGTAACCTGCGCCGAGCCGCATGTCGGCATATTGGAAACGGCCCAGAAAATCGACGCGGATCTAATCATTCTCGGGTCGCACAGACGCAGTCTTCTGCGCAATAGTTTAGTCGGGACGACCGCGGAGCGCACCATTAGAGGCAGCCGGTTTCCAGTGCTTGTCGCGCGCTCAAATGATGCGGCCCCATATTTGCGTCCGGCAATCGCGCTGGACATCGCCGAGTCGGATGAATCCCCGCTCAATGGCGCTCGCAGCCTCGCCCTCGGCGACATGAACTCACTAAAGGTTATTTTCGCATTTACGATCGCTGATTACCACTATATCCGACAATCGGGACTGACGGAGAATGAACTACGGCGTTACGTAAATGATCACCAGCATGCATTGCTTCCAAGGCGGAAAGAAGCGTGCCGGAAATTTGGCGTTGAGGAACGCCAGGTCATGGTTGTCCACGCCCCTTTCGACGTCGCGGACGCCGTCTTAGACGCTGCGTCAAAAGAAAAGGTCGATTTACTTGTCTTAGGCACGCGGAGGAAGAAGGCGTTCGACCGGCTACGGCTGGGGAGCGTGTCAGAAGCTGTTCTGAGACGGTCCGAAATAGATATTCTCGTGGTCCCCCCTCCCGAAATTATCGTCGAAATGTGAAGCAGGTTACTCAATGGCGTACGTAAAAAAGACAATTGGCCATGACGAGGCGTACATTTATCGTGCGCGATTCAGTTGGGTGTATGATTTTGTCAGCTTTTTCTGGCTAATTCTCGGCGCAGGGCCTTCATTGCTCCTATTGTATTTTGGGCTGGCCGAGCCGGTCCATCCAGCATCGATAGGAAGGGCGCTTCAATTCATTAGCGTCGCAGCGTTCCTTCTGGGATCGGCTATCTGGATTCGACGCTCCGTACATAAGTGGACCACGGTGATTGCAGTCACTTCAACACGCGTTATTCACAAACGAGGGTTCATTGCTCGTGAGAGCCAGGATATAAATCTCAACAAAATTGAAGAAGTAGCCATACGGCAGTCGTTTTGGGGACGGCTTTTTGGTTTCGGGCGTGTCACCGTGCGCGGCACAGGCGTCGCCGTGATTGAACTTCCACCGATCGATAGTCCGCTGCGCTTTCGTCGTGTTATTGAAGAGGCGGCGCACGATGCAGTCACTTTGCGCAATGAAAACTAAATCAGCGATCTCTTGTTAACAGCCTACATATTGGCATCGCAGCCTGAATGATCAAAAGATATTTCGATTGTAAGGTGCAAACTAGGGTGTGGACCTATTTGACCCAACATCTGATTGCGAAGCGATGTATCATGGAGAGGAAGTTCTGGCCAAGTTTCTCGAAGCAGGTTGCCAGCCTTCGCATGTCCTTCAACTTACAGAAGAACCGCTCGACGATGTTGCGTTGGGCGTAGAGATTGGGGTCGTGCGGGATCGGTTTTCGCGTATTGCTCTTTGATGGGATTACAGCGAGAGCGCCCTCATCAGCGATTTGTTAGTTATCCACCAAAACCGGGGCGGGTTTAATCTACACATCGAGTGACATCCCGTGCGCTGCGCGGCATGAAATGACGCGCTGCAGACACGGGACGCATAGTGCAACTTTTACTTGGCGGGCCATGGGTCCCGCGTCTGCGCAGCAACATTGCATGTTGACCCGGCCCCGAATGCGGCCAGTTTATAGGTTGCGCGCGTTCGCGCGCGGGGCGTGCGGGATGACAACTGAGAGGTTTTAAGGACGCCGCAAAAACCGCTTGCGGCGAACGCCAGGTGTTTGTTTTGAAGTACGCCTGCAGAATCTCAGTACAAGGAAGAGATGGCGGGAACTTGTCCGTGCCGTTGACGCGTTCGAGAATGCGGTCGGTCACCGCCGACGGCAGCAGGTTCCGCAACGCCAGCACGTATGACATGATGAACGGCGCGGTATATCGCGAATGCGGCTTTTCCGCCGTGAGCGCTGCGTGAACGGCCTCAGCGACAACAACGGGAGATGGCGCGAATCCGACAAGCCCTCGACCGCGTGCTTGGGGTCTCGAAAAGCGCGCGCCAGTCGTCGAGAGCGGGCCGTTCGACCGGCCCCATCAGCGCCGCGCCGGCATTGTTGACGAGCCCGTAAATCGTGACGCCTTCGTCCTTGATCCGCGCGAGCGCCGCGTCAATGGAGGCGGCGTCGGTGACGTCCATCTGGACGGGCGTGATCTTGCCGGCGCCGACGGCGGTGAGGCCGTTGAGCTTGTCGATGCGGCGCGCGGCGGCGAAGACGCGAAAGCCCTTATGGGCGAGATAGACGGCGCATTCCTCGCCAATACCGCTCGACGCGCCGGTGCTCAGGACGGATTGGTGCAAGGCGACATTCTCTTCGGGAAATACTTCGTCACCCGAGCGGCGCCAGCAGGCGGACGCAAAAGGCGCCGGCGCATAGAAAGGGCGCCGCAGATTGCTCTGCGGCGCAGGGGCGGGGACATCCGGGGCGGAGATGTCCCGCTGAGGGACCGATATGAATTCGCTTGTTTATCCTTTAGCGCCGCGGCGTTTGCTTCGGGCCGCGAATCCGAGACCTGCGAGACCGGACAGCAGCAGCGGCAAGGCCGCAGGCACCGGAACCGAGGACATGGTTATGTTGTAATCGGGCAGGGTGACCAGATCGTTGAACGCCGTGCCGGAGATTTCAAAGAAAACATCCGACGTGCTGGCGATCGCCAAAACGAATTGGGTGAGAATCTGGAAACCGCCGTCATCTGTGATGGCGAAACTTCCAAGATCCATCGCGTCTTGTTCGAAGGAGATGGTCAAATCCGAAAAACCGGAGGGAACTGTGCCAGACTGTCCGTCAAAGTTTACATCAACAAGAGCCAATCCGGGATTGGCGACTGCGACTTCAAAGCTTCCTTCGGCGTTATATGCGCCAGCGGGGACGTTCTCATCCTGAATGCCAACGTCAAGAACCCCAAGGGGCCCGCCGTTGACCTCACAGGTTCCAATAGTGCAGGGCGCAGCGTGCGCAGTCCCCATAGCCATTGGAGCGCCAATGGCGAAGGTCGCCACTGCTGCCGTGGCTGCGAGGTGTCTAAAGCTCATTACAAAAAATCTCCCGGGTTGGTGTTACAGCTAAGTGAACAACGCCCCGGGGGCGGAAATGTTCCTGATTTTTTCGAGAAAAATGGGAAAAACGGCGCTGACATGCGCGGCAAACGCGCATGTCAGCGGGTTGCTCCACCGAAACGCGAACATCAGCGATTCAGCGCGTAAAACCGGGCGTTTCTCGGGTGATGCTAAACCAGGCGCGAGCGCTTCATGGCGGCGTCGATGAACGACGCGAACAGCGGGTGCGGATCGAGCGGCCGGGATTTGAGCTCCGGGTGATACTGCACGCCGATGAACCACGGATGATCGGGAATCTCCATGATCTCCGGCAATTCGCCATCGGGCGAGGTTCCGGAGAAAATCACGCCGTGCTTGGCGAGGCGTTCGGCCCAGGCCATGTCGACCTCGAAGCGATGGCGATGGCGCTCGGAGATGTCCGTCGCGCCATAGGCTTCGGCGACGCGGCTGCCGGGCTTGAGTTTCGCGACTCAAAACTGGCCTGACCCATCGGAGTGCTCCGAGTCATTTGTTAGTCTCGGCTGGTTGTTCGGCGGCGTGCAGTCGGAGCTGCCTTCCTTACAGCGATTGCACGGCGTGTGATGGTTCTAGTTTGTAACAAGGACAGTGGGCCGCGCCGCCTCAGCATCCACCCGGCTGTCCAGCTGTGGTCATCGTCAGCGCTTTTCCGGATGTCGGCTTCGCGCGCAGAAGGGGACGTTCGTGCGACGCCACGCTAGGGCTTTTGTACAATTGAGATGAAATCGGAACAGGAACGCGCAACCAGCGATCTATTCAAATTCAGTTCCCTGGTCATCAGACGTACAATTCACGGGGAGGCTGAGATTGGAAGCTAACTTCTCCTTGCGCCGGCAAGTTCTGCAGCGAGGCGCTCAACCCGCTGCGTAGCCTTGGCCTTTGAGGCGTCGAAGCGATGATCTCCAAACTCTTGATATTCAATGCCGACATGATGCATTTCATCGGCGCCAAGATACTTTGAGACAGTGCGGAGATGTGGAATGAGATGTCCAGCACTTTCATTCATTTCGCCGGGAGAAAACCCGAACTCTCCCGACGCGGTCAAAGCGACAAGTGTTTTGCCTTCGAAGAGAGGTTCGAGTGGTTGGTCGCCTCGCGCAAGGTCGAAAGTGAACGTCTTTCCGATTCGAACCACTTGGTCGACCCACGCTTTTAGAGCTGCGGGCATTCCGTAATTGTACATCGGTGTCGCAATCAAAATGACGTCCGCCTGCGCAACCTCTTCGATAAACTCATCGGAGGTATTCAACATTGAGATTTGTTCGGGTGACCGTTTTTCCGGAGGCATAAAAGCTGACGCGATCCAACTTTCCGATATAGCCGCAGGCGGATTAAGACCCACATCACGCCGGATAACGTTTGATTCCGCGCCGGTCTTACTCCAGCTTTTGAGAAACAAATCGCTCATCATGCGCGTCAAAGATCGTGCCTGACGGGCGCTTGCATCAATTTTTAGAATGTTGGTCATGGCGTCGCGCTCCTGTTTGTTAGAATGGTGTTTCTTGAGCCCGCCGACAACAGCGATGAGAAAAACGCTCTGGCTGGCTTCAGGCCTTCAGATAAATAAGCGAAGATACAATATGACAAATTCAATTTTGTCATTTGCGAGGGAAACATACTCATTCGTGAGAATACGATGTCCATGCCTTCACTAGCCGCTATAAGCGCGTTCGATACAGCGGCATGGCTCCGTAGCTTCAAAGCTGCAGCGGAGGCCCTGAAGTTCGTCGTCACTTTCAAATGGCTCCGGTGGTTAGAAATTGTTGGAATTCGTCTAACGTATAGCGTTGCGGAATGTGTTGCGGACAATTCCAGTCAAACGCCTCGACTGAAATAACAACCGCCCGCTCCGGGCGCGCGCTATAGTTCTCATTATGCAGCTGCTTGATAAGTTCGGGGTTCTCGCCCTTGTCAATGAGTGTCGCGCGACCCCAAATCTTTAATCGTCGTTGATTTGGGTAGTCCATCAGGATCAGGGATATTCGCTCGTTTTTCGACAGATTGCCGACGCTCAAATATTGCCGGTTGCCGCGAAAATCCGCGTAGGCAATTGTCTTCTCACCCGGCACTTTAAGGAATCCGCGCGGGCCGCCGCGAAACTGCACATAGGGCCAGTCGGTTTCGGAAACGGTCGCCTGATAAAAGCTGTCCCGCTCGACGATGAACGCAATTTCGCGCCCAGTCAGCGCATCGCCGCCATCGGCATTCGGAGACAGGAGATTCGCGTAGCCAATCGCCGAGCCCTGTTTTTCTTGTATATTAAGAACTGACGGGGGTGAAGGCGATTTCAGCGAAGGCGCGGGGCATAATCGAATTCCTTTGTGGGTCAGGGCATTTACAAATAACGGTCAGATTCATGGATCGGTAGATCATTGATGCTGGCGAAGCGCTTTTGCATCAAACCGTCAGCCGCGAATTCCCACATCTCATTGCCGTAACTTCTGAACCACTGACCGTTCTTGTCATGCCATTCATATTCGAAGCGCACGGCGATGCGGTTGTCCGTGAACACCCAAAGTTCTTTCTTGAGCTTATAATCCAGTTCCTTCTCCCATTTGCGTGTAAGGAATGCTTTGACGTCGTCGCGGCCTTTGAGAAACACGTCGCGATTGCGCCACTCGGTGTCCGGCGTATAGGCGAGGCTGACTTTTTCAGGATCGCGGCTGTTCCAGGCGTCTTCGGCGGCCTGGACTTTGGCCTGGGCGGTTTCTTCGGTGAAGGGCGGCAGGGGCGGTCGCATTTTCGGAGATTCCTTTTCATTATTTTTTAGATGCGGGCGGTTAAACGGGACGGTCCAACCGCCCGCCGGCGCAGTCATTCGGACGGCCTAAAGGTCTTTCACCGCCTTGTGCTGAATCGACGGCCAGGTCGCTTCAGCTTTTTTGAGAATGTTCTTTTTGTCTTTTTTGTATTTCTCAAAAATCTCTGCGCTGACGAAGAGATAGAGTTTGCCGTCCACAATGTCAGCGTACTGTGGATCGCCATCGAACTTCTTACCGAGTGCAACAGCGTAGGCGCAGAAGCCGCCATATTGCGGCTTGTATTGGTCCGGGGCGGCCTTAAATTGGCGCGCGGAGTCCGCCGAGGCGAAGTAATAGGCGACGCCGTCGTCTACGACCGTGTGCGCCGCATCGCCTTCTGCAACTGCGTTCAGCGTTGTGAGCGCAACGGCGTCAACGCCATGCAGGCCGAGGGGAACACCGGCGGTCGTGACGCCGGTCGAGACGTTGTGTTCGTCAGCGGCGTAGGCCGATGCGGGTGCTGCAAGAGCGACAGCGATCGCGACGATGGAGGTTTTAAGTAGGTTCGTCATGGGTTTTTCCTTTTTTGGGTTGAGGGATAGTTAAGTCGGGTAGGCGGGGCGCGCCCGGCTCGCGAAGGGAAGGGGAGGCGGTCGCGACGCCGGGCGCTGTAGAGCCGTCCAGGGGGAAGACGGCTGTCCGGGGTCAGCGCCGATAGGCGGCCCTGACGGCGTTCACCGTATTTTCCGTGTTGTCGACCGCGTTGGCGATCATGCGGAAGTTAGTAAGCGAGGCGGCGTAGCCGTTGTAATGTTCGGTGATGGCGCCGGCGGTGGCGTCGGTGACGACCATCACTTCGAAACCGTTTTCGATAAGAGCGCGCATGTGAGACTCGGTGCACAAATTCGACGACATGCCGGCGAGGATCACCTTGTTGACACCGGCTTTGCGAAGCTGCAGCACGAGATCGTTACTGTCTGGGCCGTAGACCTTATGCGGGCTCGTTACGACCGTCTTGCCGTTATTGATGTAGGGCTTGTACTGGTCGAGCCAGTCGGCGCCAGAACCGTCGAACCCTTCAAGGGTCAGTGCATGGGGGCGATCGAACATGCCGATATTGTGCATCAGTGTTTCGAGCGTGCCTTCGAACCGCCACTTGTGGTCGTGTTCGTAGTAATAGTGGGGCGATACGAAGACAGGCATGCCCGTATCGCTCGCGACTTTGAACAAAGCGCCGATATTATCGACCGTGCCGTTTTCGGTGATACTCTTTCCGACGACGCCCCAGGTGACGCCGTCCGGTGAAAGAAAATCGTTTTGCGGATCGGTCACGACGATCGCCGTGTCGGCGGTGGTGATCTCGAAACCCGGCGCCGGCAGGCCGTCGTTCACCGGCGGCGTTTTCGCCGTGACGGCGCGGGAAATTTCGTCAGCAGCGTAAGCCGGCGGCGGTGTCAGTAAATGGGCGGCCGTCATGGCGCCGGCGATCAGCGCCAGGTTGGTGAGGATGCTGACGGTGAGGGCGAGGGCGTTTGTGCCTCGGCTGTAGAAATTGTTCATCTCCCTATTCCTTTCCTTTGAAGGCGATGATGCGTCGTCCATGAGCGGCCCGGCCGCCCGGTTCATCGATCGAACACATTTACTGATCGGTAAACCCTAAATAGATAAGGTGTACCGTTCTGTCAATGTATGGAATTTGAGAAGATAAGGCTTTGGCGCGAATTTCTTCCGGATTGGACATACCCTATTGAAAATACGCACAAAAAAATTTCCGCCTTGAATGCGGTCGGCAAATCTCATATTTACCGGTCAGTAACTGTAAGGGTTCAGGAAAGATCCGGAATGAGTGCTTCAAAACGCGACGAACTGGTGCAGAAGGCGCTCCGCGCCTTCTATCAGGGCGGTTTTCATGCCATCGGCATGGACCGTCTGGCGAAAGAAACCGGCGTTTCAAAAACCGCGATCTACAAACATTTCCGCACCAAGGAGGAATTGATCCTCGCGACCCTGCGCTTGCGGGACGAACAGTTTCGCAACTGGCTCTTGCGTCGTGTTGAGGCGCTCGCCTCGGACCCGAAGGATCAGCTGCTGGCGATTTTCGATGCGCTCGGCGAATGGTTCGACGAGCCGGAATTCAAAAGCTGCATGTTCATCAAGGCGTCCTCGGAATACCAAGACCGCGCGCATCCGATCCATGCCGCGTCCGCCGAACACAAGCGCTTGCTGGCGGTTGATTTTACCGAACGCGCGAAGAAGGCCGGCTCGAAAAATCCGCAAGCGCTGGCGCGGGAGCTGCTGGTGTTGAAAGAGGGCGCCATCGTCCTTGCGCACCTCCACGATGCCGCGCAGGTAGCGAAAGATGCGCGCCATGCTGCTGAAAAAATAATAAGCGCATCCCTTTAGTTACCTAAGAACCCAATTTGCGCTGTTGCGACATCACGGCAAGGACGTCGTTGGTAGGTGCGCTGACGAAGTCGCTTTCACTTGGACACAGCAATAGGTATGCGACTTTCTAATGTCCGATTTGAGGATGGTCCCGAAGTCACCGATGCGCGCAAAAGCGGACAATGAATTCGTAATTGCGAGCGTCCGCTTTTGGCCATTGTTGCTGCGCTCGTTTTGTCGGGCGCACGGCTGATGTCAATCGGCGTTCAAAACTGACCCCATATCGGCGTTCAATATTGACCCCCTTGTGTGATTGTTTGAGCACGGCGCGAGCAGGCGCCGCCGCGCGGATTCACGCGCTGGCGGCGCCTGCGGGCGTGGCGGTTTGACGATTGGAGCTGTGGAAGCCGGGGATATTTCGGTTAGTCCGCTTTGAGGTTCTTCCTGAAGTCCGAGTCGCGCGCAGAAGGGGACGTTCGTAATTCGTGATAATCGCCTACTAATTCGGAGGGAACTCCATGCTGCTGCGCCGCGTCATAGAACAAGTCCTGTTTGCGGAAAGCAGATGCGCTGCGGCGGAGGATCATTTCAGTTCCTCCTCAATGAGCGTAAGAATTTCACGCGCGTGCTCGCGACTGGTGCGGCGCCAGGATGCCTGAGCCTGGATAGTCAAAAGCCGCTCTTGGAGGTAGGGAAGCGTTTCGGCGACGCCCTCCCACCGATAGCTGCCGGAAAGGCCCAGCCCGCCGGTATTGGCGGTATCGAAATCCAAATGAGCGAAAAGCGGCGACCCCCGAGAAATTTCCGCGAGGTAATCCGCCAGCAAGGCTTCATTCAAACGGCTCCGCTCAAACGCCGCCGACTCGCGTCGCAGCGCCATATTGGTCAATCGCGACAACCGGCCGGTTGAGCGCAATTCATCGTAAGTTGGCGAGGGCGGCGTTGTTGCGTATCCGGTTACGCCGGCCTCCAGTCCGGGCCAGACGACATCCCGCGCGGGCTCCTCGCCACTGCGAATGGCGTCGATTAGTCTGGCGAGATGGTCCGGCGCATCGATCGTGCGCTGATAGCGTTCACGGTCGCCATCAAGGATCTCTTGAAAATCATGCTGCAGGCTTTCAATAAGAAGACGCTCTAAAGCCGCCTCGCTCCGCGCCGCGTTCCAGTTTGAAGCCTGGATACCGATGAAGACGCCGACAACGACAATTACGAAATCGAGCGCGATGGCGGTCCATTCCTGTTTCTTAAAATGCGCGATGACGCGGCGGAGGATCATTAGTCGGACCCTCGTGCATCGGCGTTCAGCGCCTGGCGAATCAAACCTAGAACAGTATCGGTTTCGGCGATTGCGGCTTCATGGTTGGCGATGGAGTGATCAAAAAGCCAAAAATAGAGTGCGGCCAGACGACCAATTTCTTCTCTATATCCGCGAATGGCGCTTAGCTTTTCTTCGTCGGATTGATCCGGATAGATGCCGTTATAGCGTAATCCCCATCGTAATATGTCATGTTCATAGCTGATGCGCGCATCGTTGGGCAGCGCCCAATTCTGATTGATGAAAAACTTTACGGCTGTCTCTTCGTAATTGTCATACAGCGCGATGACTGCGTTTCGCAGGTCCGTGTCCCGGATCAACTGAAGATTCCCCGTCGAAGACAGGTCCTGAAAGGTCGTGTCGATTGGTTGAAAATAGGGCGTGCTCCAGCCAATTTCAAAAAACTGTTGCGTTGATTCGATCAGGACGGTGTCCTCAGTCGTAGAGTGCGATGTGGCGGTTATCAGTGCGGCGGACAGCGATTTCCGCATTTTGTGCTGGTCAACGGAATTCTCGAAACTTGTAAGCGTCAACTCCAGATCCGCCGCCAGTCGAACAAGGTAACCGTGTTCCAACTCTTTGTCGCTATGCGCTTCGTTCCAGTTGTTCACTTGCAAACCGAGAAACACGCCAAGCACGACGATCATGGTTTCGACAAAGACCGTGAACCAGTCCTGTCGGCGAAAGGCGTCGGTGATGCGGCGGAGGATCATGGGGAAGCGCTATTTCGGGTTGTGAGGGGTTCTTGACTGATTGCACTCGATGAAGCGCCCGATGTCACGGTCCCGCCATCAATGACGGCAAGGGTTCTGCGCGCTTCGTCGGCCATCTCTTGGGCGAAGGCGTGGTTAGAGCCGATAACGGCGGCGCGCCAAGTCAGTTGCTGGACTAGGTGGTCCCAGACCTCGTCATCCGGCGGGCGCATGAGAATATCAGACGTCGCGGTAGTGACGCGCGAGTCAAACAAGTCCTCTATGGCGTTGTCTCTGGCGTCCATTGGGGGCCAGTATGAAGAACTCATCATATCTCCTGCGACATCAGCACCGATCACCAGACCCATGCGGAAATCGTCGCGCAAAAAAGTTGCGAATCCGCCATCGACATAGTTGCTGTTGTTGGTCGCGACAATTTGCTCAAAGCGATCGGCCTGGGCGAAGAAATCAATTATCGCCTCCCGCAGAGCGCGGTCACGGATGAGCGACAAATTGCCGGAGCTTTGCAGTTCGAAGAATGTCGGGCTGTGGACCAGCATGGTTCCGCGCTCAATGAGTTTGGTCAGGCTCGCGCCCAGTTTTTGACGCCGCTCTTCAGATGGCTGTTGCTCCATCAGGTCGAGGGTCGTGTTAAGCCACTGCGCCATTTCAACCTCGTAGGCTACGCGGTCCGTCATCTGCGTGGCGATCACTTCAATGTCGCTGCGAAGGCGCTCGATGTAAATCCGCTCATTCGCAGCGCTCTGTCGGGCCTCATTCCAGTTATTCACCTGCAAACCGAGGAACACGCCGAGGATGACGATCATGGTTTCGACAAAAACCGTGAACCAGTCCTGACGGCGGAAGGCGGATGCGATGCGGCGGAGGATCATGGCGCGGGCTCTTCTTCGGGTTCAATTTTCAGCACAAGCTCCAGCTTGTCACGCAAAGCCGAAATCTTCTGCATGTGCCCGTCGTTGAAAGCGACTGCTTGCCGCGAGTTCAGCTGAACATGAGCGATGAGGTTGATGAATTCCTGATCCGCCGCCAGCGCCTCGAAATCAAAATTCGCTTTAACGGGATCGTCGGTCTGGAAGCCGTAGGCGATGGGGTCGAAGCGCCTCAAAATCGGTTCCCGCAGCAGCAGGACTTGCTGGATCGACTCGCTCACGACCCTATCCGCGCGCACATAGTCGGCGTCTGTCGCAGCGATCAGCGCGCGTAGCTCCAAATCACGAATGACGGCGAGGTTTCCGGTCGACTTGAGCTCCTCGACGGTTCCCCAGCGCCGCCGGATGGGATTGTGAGATCCCACAAAAACCAGGCCCCGCGCAAAGCGTTCGCGATCTTCGTCGGCAAGTTCTCCGGTGCGCAGTGCGCTCAGGACAAACTCCTGCGTTTCAATCCGCGTCAGATCCCAACCGTCATTTTCCGAGTAATCTTGCAGGCTGCCATTCATGTCGTCGTACAGGCGCACGAGATATTCCCGCTCCAAAGCCCGGTCCGTCCGCGCCTCGTTCCAGTTGTTGACCTGCAAACCCAGAAACACGCCCATGACGACGATCATGGTTTCAACGAAGACCGTGAACCAGTCCTGCTTGCGGAAAGCGGCGGCGATGCGGCGGAGGATCATGGGGAGGGGCGCTCTTTAAGTATAGCGAGGATTTTATCGACTTGCTCCAACTGTTGCCGGGCTGATTGTTCTCCGTGGATCAGCCACCCGAGCGCCAGCTGGAGGTCGGTTTCCGCTGTTTTCAGAACGTCCCAATCGTAACCAGCTATTCCATCAAAGTCCGCGCCGTTCTTGAGGACTTCGAGATCGTTGTTGACCTTGATTGACCGAACGATCGCTGAATCTCTCCGCGTGGCGGCGTTCAGAACTGCAGGATAAAGATCTTCATACAACGCCACTTCCTGCCCGTAGCGGCTGAGGGCGTGTCTCAACGCCGGATCGGATAGACCGGACAGCTTTCCCGACGCGATAATGTCCGCATAGGATGCGGGGGGCGAGGGCAAGCGCGGGGCCGACCATGCCGCATTCAGGCGTCGGCGGACCGCCGCATCATCCGACGGCGGCGTTCTGGCCCGAACCATATCGATCAGTTCGGAAACCTGATTTTCAAGGGTGAGATATCTGTCTGTATAACCCGTAAGCGTTTCTTTGAGATCGACGAAGTCGCTTTCCAGCGTAACCAGCAAAAACGCTTCCGAGCGTTCCGCTGTTCGCGCCGCATTCCAGTTCGAAACCTGAATGCCGATGAACACGCCGACAACGACGATCAGGAAATCGAGTGCGATGGCGGTCCATTCCTGTTTCTTGAAATGCGCGATAATACGGCGGAGGATCATTGGGCCGCCTCGCGCGTGCGCGCTTCAATCGCCGGCGCATCGCCACCGGGATAAAGCTGCGCCTCAAGTTGTTTAGTTGTTTCGGCGATATCCCGAAAGCCGCGAAAAATAAGACTCCGCGAGCGGTTGTTGTAATGATAGAGCTGGGCCGCTGCATGAACAAATTCCGCATCATTCGCCAGCGCGTCGAAATCATATTGAGGCGTCAAAGCGGCTTCGTCCGGCGCGCGATAGGGACTGGCCGCCATGAAAACGCGACTGAAGACAATATCGCGCGCGTGGTTGCCTCTGGATTCAATTTCTTCGATTTGCCGCGAGTAGATGGTCCATGAGCGGTAGAGATTGACCAGTATCTTCTCATAGGGCGTGCCCCGAAATTCTTCCATCAGGTCAGTGGACTCGAGCCGGCGCGCCAGCAGGGAAACGTCCATGCCATAACTATTGACGAGCGACACAAGTCCGGCGTTGAACCGGACAATGTCATCGTCTGACAGCGCACCCTTTGCGATCGACTCGATGACAAATTGCTCAGTCGCATCCTCTGCCGTCAGCCGCTCATTCCCGGTGCGCCAAAACTCTATGTTAGGCGCTAATTCCGCGTAGAGCTGTTCCAAAAAAGTGCGCTGATCGGCGCGAGTCTGGCGCTCATCGTTCCAGTTCGCCACCTGAATGCCGATGAAGACGCCGACGACGACGATGAGGAAATCGAGCGCGATGGCGGTCCATTCCTGCTTGCGGAAATGCGCGATGACGCGGCGGAGGATCATGCGGTTATTTCGCTTTCGATTTTATCGGCGAGGCGTTCGGCTTCATCGCGCAGGGCCTTCATGTCCTTCATATGCCGGTTGGTGTAGAGCCAGTAGTTTTTCGCCGCGGCGAGCATTTTCTCATTGCCGCGGAACCTCGCGGCGAGGTCCTCGGCGCCCATCGCATCGACCGGCGACAGGCCTGCCTCCTGCTGGGCGCCGACCAGTTCGACGCGGCTTTGCCCGAGGGCGGTCTCAAAGCTGAGCGCCTTGTCCACATGAGCGTAATAGGTCTGGATTTCCCGCGCCAGCGCGCCGTCGCGGATGATGCCAATGCCGCCGGCGTTGATCATCGTGTCATAAGTCAGCCGATTGCCGTCGAGCGTCGTCAGGATGAACATGGCGATGCCGATGGTGTTCGGGTCGTCGGCCGCATAAGCGGGCGACGGTTCAATCTCGATACGCCCGCGCGCCGATTCGAACCCATCGGGAAGGGTCGCGCCGTCCGCCAGTTCGAGCAGATAGCTCATCGCCGACATGCGCAAGGTCGAGACGCGTATGATCTCGTCAATGTCGGCGATATCGATGCGAATATCTTGCGCCAGTCCTTGCAGGTAAACGGCTTCGCGCCGGTGATCGGCTCGCGCCTCGTTCCAGTTATTGACCTGCAGGCCGATAAAGACGCCGAGCACGACGATCATGGTTTCGACGAAAACCGTGAACCAGTCCTGACGGCGGAAGGCGGTCGCGATGCGGCGGAGGATCATGGTTTAGGGGCTTCCTTGATTTGCTGGACCTTTACGCCGCGGCCCGGTTGTGCGTCGATCAGGTCCAAAATACGCGTTGCGCTTCTGGTTCGATCGCGCCCCATTATCCCCGCTACGTGCATGGTCGACATCCAGAACCTCAATTCTTCGATAAGCTTTTTGCTTGCTCTCAATTCTTCAAGAATCTCCGTCGTGCGCCCCTCATTGATCGGCGAGTCGCATGCAAGCATTTCCTGCTTCTCGTTCAAAACCGTGCGGTAACAATTTTCCCAGATGTAAAGCTGAATATCGAAAGGAATAAGGCCGCGTATATGCTCGCGATAGAGCGGGCGCTCGCTAAGCGCGGGGTTGTCTGCAGTGGTGTAATAATTCGCAAGTTCGTCGCGCAGGGCGACATTGCTGATCAGATGCAGCTCGCCGGCGCTCTTCAGCTCCTCATAGGTTGTATCGCGCGTGAAAAACTCACCGAGCTGGCTCGCCTGAAAAAATGCAAGCAACAACTCCCATTGGCTGGCGCCCCGTGTTTCGCCAGTGTCTGCGTAGGTTAGGGCGGTCGCGCCGTAGCCTGACACATCTGACCAGAACGCAACCCGATCGCCGTAGGTGACAACATCCGTATGCAGATCCCCGCGAATGCGTTCCAGGTATGCGCTGGCTCGAACTCTATCGGCGCGGTCTTCGTTCCAGTTATTAACCTGTAAGCCGAGAAACACGCCGAGCACGACGATCATGGTTTCAACAAAGACCGTGAACCAGTCCTGACGGCGAAAGGCTTGTGTGATGCGGCGGAGGATCATGGCGCGGCTCCGCCCGCACATTGGGACGTCTCCTGCGCCAGCGGCGCACCAACGCGTTCCACAGCTTCGACCAGAGTTTTTTTCCAGGCCACGTTTGTCACATTCGCCATGTAAATACTGCGAGCGGCCAGAAAGAATTCGGTGCTTTCGAGCCTCGTGCGCAGGTCCGCCTGAAAGCGCTCGGGCAGGGCCGCGACTGCATCCGGAGAAAGGTCCTGTAATTCGATCACCATGGCTCCGCGGTCAAAAAGAAGCATGGCCAAGGAAAGGCCCGACCGCTGAAAGCGCGCCAGCTCCTCATGAAAGTCGATCAAGGTCCGGCGCACGGATTCTGATCGGATTAGCGCCATGTCACCGCTACTGACCAGCTGGGCGTATGTTGGAGACCCGGCCGGCGCCACGCGCAGTGAGATGGCCGCTGCGATCTCCAGTGCGTCAAGATCTTGAATTGTCATGCCGTTCTCAGCGGCGTTGACGATCGCTTCCGCCACCCGCTGCGAGGCCTGCGCATCGATGAAGTGTTGGCGTACGTCCGCTTCGATCCGGTCAAAATCGCTCGCCAGCCGGCACAGGATGACCCCTTCGCGAGTGCGCTCGGCGCGCGCCTCGTTCCAGTTGTTGACCTGCAAACCGAGAAACACGCCAAGCACGACGATCATGGTTTCAACAAAAACCGTGAACCAGTCCTGACGGCGAATGGCGTCTGTGATGCGGCGGAGGATCATGGGGCGGGCTCCTCATGTTCGACGCCAAGCGCCTCGTCGAGCGCGCGATGGAGTTCGGCAAGGCTGTCGCTCACTCTTGCGTTGTCGCGCACATGAAAAGCGAAGTTCGCCTGATTGATCTCATAGTCGTTGATGAACGACGGGTCGGTCCTCATTGCGTCCCTGTCACAAACAAACGACGCCGGGGCGGGCGCGCCAAAAATTTGAGACGGCGATGAAACCCGGATCAACGGCGCGTAATCTGAAGGAAGCTGCTTGACGGATCTCGCTATTCCGGCGCCGGAGTCGCGCGCCCGCGCCCGCGTGAGTAGGAACGACCGCAGCGCCTTAGATATGCTTTCCTTCTGCAACAAGGACAGCCGCCCCGAGGATTGAAGTTCGATCAGGGATGCAAGGTCGTCGGTTGGATTGGATATGACGTAAGAAAGGGCGATGGCCTGACACTCATTATCTGTGATCGGGCGTTCGACCTCGCCGAACAGCACCGGCTTCACGGCATCGAGCGAGCCCTGCCAACGATTGCGGATCTCAATCAAAGGCGCCCGCACCGTTTGAAGGTCGACAACTTCTTCATGCAGACGGGCTGTATAGGATGCTTCGATCTGGCGGCGCCCGCGTTCCTGCGCCCATTCCTGAACCTGCAGGCCGACGAAAACGCCGACAACAACAATGACGAAGTCGAGCGCGACGGCGGTCCAGTTCTGGGCTTTGACGTGTTCGGTAATGCGGCGCAAAAGCATGGAGTCCCCTCCGAATCAGTAGCAGGATATCATGAATACTGAATGTCCGCTTTGGGCGTGGTGCGGGTGTCACATAACGCTAATGTCCGGTTTGAGGATGATCCCGAAGTCCGCGCTGCGCGCAAAAGCGGCCATTAGAAATTGGTAGTTCGACTGACCGTTATTGGTCCAAAGCGGACGTTAGAGACATAGAGGGCCGTTCAGTTTTGGTCTTTGAAATGTTCAATGGCGCGCCAATAAAACATCAGCGCGCCTCCATTTCCGCTTCAACGGCGGCGAGATGCGTCTCAGCGTTAGTTTCTACGCCGAGGAGGCGGTTGTATTGATAGTAAGCGAGAGACCTCGCCATCTTCACGAAACCGAGGAAAGTTTTATCTGTCTTCGCTAAATCGATGGTCTCTTTCGGGCTTGCGCGGTCGGCAATGCCGACACCGTTCTCGCGCGCCCAATCGAGCATGCCCTCCGCTTAGGTCAGCGTGAGATCGTCGTTCCCGCGCTGGCGATCCAAGCGGTCATTATAGGCGGTCAGTTCTTTCACCAGCGCCCGATTTGAAATAACACTGGTGTTCCCCGTCTGGATCAATTCTTCAAACGTGCTGCTTGAGCTGACGATGAAGAAGGTTGCGGTAAGAGAGGCGTAAGGATATCCCCGAAACGCGCAAGGGGCGGCAGATCACGATCAATCTGTGGAAAGAATGTCGGTCTTTCATAGTCTGGCGCGGCCTCGGTCAGAATGGTTTCCGCCGCAACAAGGCGTTGCAGCGAAGCGGCTTGTCCGGCCCGGAGTTGGGCCAGATCAGCCTCAAGATTGACGGCGAGTTCCACAAGATAGCGTTGCTCATCGCGGCGGTCTTGACGCGACTTGCTCCAGTTCGTGATTTGAAATGCGATTAGAATTCCCGCGACAACAATAAAGAAGTCGAGGAAAACTGCCGTCCAGCTCTGTGTACGGACGTGTTCGATAACGCGGCGCAGAAGCATGTAGTCCCTCCGAATCAAAAAAAGACCATCAGGTACTGCGAATACCCGCTTTCGGAAAATTTTGGCCGGTTTTTGATGCGGTCGCGCCAACAGAAGCGAATTCAAGAATATTAGACTGAACTCGCTCCTCCAAGCGCCGTAAAGCGGCAAGAATTATCAATTGTTTGAATCCGCCTGACGCAGCTTGCTATGCGGTCGTCGCATTTCGAATGGCGTTCAGATCGAGGTAGGGATATAGTCAGATTAATCACTACAGAAATTATGGAGGCAAAATGCGATCGCCAGAACCTACGAATAAGACGCCACCGGTGCGGTTGGCCGGGATTTGCTATCTAATTATTATAGCCGGGGGCCTTTTCTCAGAAATCTTCGTCCGAGGACAACTTATCGTGCCGGGGGACGCGGCGGCGACAGCGACGAACCTAATAGAGCAAGAAGGCCTTTACCGCGCTGGTATTGGCGCATCGATTGTGTTCCTCGCCTGCAACATTCCAGTGATCTGGGTTTTCTACGGCGTGTTCCGAGTGTTTGACGAACCGATCGCTCGCCTACTAGTGCTGACCTTCGTGACCGCTATAATAGTCGAAGTGGCGAACCTGCGCAGCTTTCTTGAGCCGCTAAGCTATTTGATCGATGCAGAAGCCCTAGTCGGGTTGACGGAAACACACCGTGCGGCGCTGGCATATAGCGCCATTCAGAAATTCAACGCCGGCTTTGCTCTAAGTCTTGCCTTCTTCGGGGCTCACTGCCTGATCCTCGCCTCATTGATCCTGAGGTCTGGGTTCATTCCGCGGATAATCGGCGCTGCGTTGGTTCTCGCTGGATTTGGCTATATCGCGAACACGTTCACGATCTTCGTCGCGCCGCAGCTGAGAGGTGAATTCGGCATGTTTTTACTGCTACCGGCCCTAATAGCGGAAACGTCGCTTGCATTGTGGCTCACATTCTTCGGCGTCAATCGAAAGCGTTGGAGTGCGGCGGTGGCGTCCTAAGCAAAACAGGATATTGGCGAAATTTTGCTAATCGACAATTGTCTCTTTGCCAACCGGCACGCAGCCAATTGCTGACATCCAGCGTCGTGTGTCGGTACGACAGCGTGTGGCGAGAAATTGTCGTTCCAATTAAATGCCGCCAATGTCCGCTTTGAGGGTTAAGCGGACTCCGGAGTTTCAGCAGAAATAGGGTGTTCGCAGCGTGTTTTTCACTTTAACTTGCAACTCAGTTTATCTTCAGCGTTTCTTCGAGTTTATGCTTATGCCGAGGCGCGTTACCACCGGCCTTCGGCCAGAGGCCGCGCCCGATATGGGCCTTGCCACTGCCTGCGGCAGGGGCCGGTCATCTTTTTTGAAACGCGCTTGCGCGCGCTGAATGTGGAGCGCTCGACTGCTCTACTCCGGCGAGGCGCTGCCCGCTGCCCTGAGGACGATGCGGTTCTTGCTTGTGCGGTCGACCTCGAGCGGGAGGATCTCCGGAAGCCCGTCAATCATTGCATCGATCTGGCTCGTGCTGAATGCGGCGACCATCGTCATGTTTTGGAGGCTGCTGTCGGCGATAATGATCGGTGTTCGCGAGTACCGGTTGGCGTCGGCGATCACGTCCCGCAAGGTCGCGCCTTTATATTGAAGACGCCCGTTGCGCCAGGCGCCGACAGCAGACGGCGCCGTTTCGGTGACATTTGAAAGTCCGGATTCGTTAAATGGCGCCGCCGCCTGCTGACCGGTGGAGAGATCTATGGCGGCCCGAGCGGAGGAAGGCTTAGTCTTTGATTTCGGGCGCCGGAATTGAACCGCGCCTTCGGCGACCGAGACGGTGACGGCGGACGGCCCGTGATGAACATTGAATTGGGTGCCGATGACGCGGATCTCGGCGCCATTGGTGATTACGATGAATTCGCGATTGTCGTTCCTGCTCACATCGAAGAAAGCTTCACCTTCTTTCAAAATGACATGACGCTCGGCATCGGAATAGGCGATGCGGATTTTACTCTCGGGACCGAGGTCGATCCTGCTGCCGTCCGGAGCTGCGATTTGCGTCGTTTCAGCGGTGCGGGTTGCGTGGACGTTTGGCAGGAGCCATGCCGGCTGCGAGAGGGCGATCGCGGCAAAGATGAGCAAGCAGGCGGCAAGGCCGCAATAGGCAAACGATCTTGGGGTGAACGGGCGGCTGAAGTTGTTCGCCAGCTTGTTGAGAGCGTACGGCCCGGATTTTCCGAAATCGGGATCGGAGGCGAGTTCTCTCAAATCGTCGAGCTCGCCCATATCTTTCCAGGTTGCGAGCAATTCCTCATAGTATTCGCCATGGCGAGGATCGGCGTTTCGCCATGCCTCGAACCGGCGCCGGTCTTCTTCTGTTGCAGCGCCGCTGCGCAACAGGGAAAACCAGTCCGCCGCCTCGTTCAGGATTGCGTCGTCAACGCTCTTTTGCGGCCCGCCCATTTAGCTTTTCCGCCTGTCCGCTTTCGGTCGATTCATCAAATATCCGCTTCATTTCCGTCTGGCAATCGCGCATGGCCCGGGAGACGTGCTGGCGCACGGCATCCTTCTTCATCCCGAGGCGCGCAGCGATTTCCGTATCAGTCATTTCCTGAAATCGCGATAGAATAAACACAGACCGGCGCTTCTTCGGCATCGCGTTGATGATCATACGCAGCCTCGTCAACTTATCCTGCCGGATCGCTTCGTCTTCCGGCGTTATGATGTCGTCTCGATTCGCTGCTACTGGATCTGCCGCATACAGGGCTGCGATTCCGGTTTGCGCGTGCTGGCGGCGATAGTAACCGGCCAGCTGGTTGCGCGCTGCGCGGAACAGATACTGGCGCATATTGTTGACCGGCGGCTCCGGAGGGCGGGCGGCGAGGGAGACGAATATGCTCTGCGCAATATCGGATGCGATCGATTTGTCGGGCAATCTGCGGCTCAAGAACGAAACCAGTGGCTCATGATAGGACCGATAGGCTTTGGTGAGATCGAGAACGTCGTCGCCCCGGGCTGGGCCCGTCGCGAACTCATCATCGCCGCGCGCGGTCGCTTTGTGATTGGAAGCTGCGCTCATCTGGATTTTACCTTCACTTGGGAGGCGGACAGTCTGGAGATGAGCTTGCGCGCCAGCGTGCGCTCCGGCGCGCTCACAATGGCCTGATACTTTGTGACGATATCGATCAACTCGGCTTCGCGCGCTCGCTTTGTTCGAGCGCCCGTTTCCAGAGGGATTATCAGTACTAAAGGGTTGCGAGGCGGCGCCCCGGTCGGGCGCGCCGCGGACTTCCGTAAGCCTGCATAGAATGCGGCGACATCAACCTTGAGAACCTCAGCGGCCAGATACAGCGTGGACGCTGAAATACGGTTGGCGCCGCTTTCGTATTTTTGAACCTGCTGGAGACTGACGCCGAGACATTTGCCGAGTTCGGTCTGGTTCAGTCCGCGGGCAAGACGGAGTTGGCGCAAGGCGGCGCCAAGGTTTTTCTCGTTCACGGGCTGTAGTCGATTTAGACTAACCAACTGAGCGATCTCCGGCAATAATGCTTACCAGCTTTGAAGCGTTGCGACTGTTGGATTGCAGACTGGCAGAGCAACAAAATATCTGAATATAAGATATCTAAAAAATAGATAAATGTGAAGCGCCAATATAGAATAGACCGCTGTAAATGCTAACTACAACGAAAGGTCTTGCACGCTACATGGCGCTGGTCTGTCAGCATTTCCACGCGGTCTAAGTCGCCGCGTTCGCCCAATAGCTCCTTGAAGTAATATCAGGGCACAGCGCTCGACCCTTGCCCGCATCGCAGACCGCAATCGGCAAATCGATGTGACAAAGAATCTGGGTATCGGTTACGCCAAGGATTTCGGCGTTAGGAACCGCAATTGATTAACAACTTGCGGACAATGGGTACCCGTATTGGATTGGGGCGCTGGATAGAGTCTTGTTATAGCTAAAAAATCTGAATTTTAGATACCTGAGAATTAGATATATCTGAATTGCTCATCAATTATTGGATGGGCATTCGTTGGCTAAAACTCTCGGATCTAAACGCCATAAGGCGCTTGTCGCACTCTTGATCGAGGAACGCGAAAGCGCAGGGCTGACTCAAACCGAGCTTGCAGACGCCTTAGAGGAGTATCAGTCTTTCGTCGCAAGATTAGAAAGTGGTGAGCGGAGGATCGACGTAGTTGAGTTTCTCAGGATCGCTGAGGCGATAGGGTTTGACCCAACGCAAATGATTGCAAAGCTACGAAGTACAAAACCTTGAAAATATACGTGGATTACGAAATTAGTCCGGTATGGGACACATCATTTCAGCCACATCGCAATCTGCTCACTATGAAAAACTTTCGAATTGAGCTGGCTAAAAAACTGCGTCAGCGTCGAGGTAATCTAACTCAGAAGAGTTTTGCGAAAAAGATTGGCATCGACCAAGCGTCAGTAAATAGAATAGATCTTGGCGAACAAAACGTCACAATTGATACACTGCAGCAAATCTGCGAGCGGTTGAAGTGCGCCGCTTCTGACCTGCTTGATAGCTAATCGGTTAGACGTTTTCCCTTAGGGTATTCATTCGTAGCGACGGCAATTATTCCGGTGACGAGGGCTCCGAGACGGGGATGCAATTGTCGGAGCCGGATGTTGGGCTATCCATAAAGGAGTTCGGTGCGCCGTATTTTAGGTGTCCGTTTTCGAAGTTGACCGCCAAATCGGCAGACGTCGCCATGCGGATGCTGTGGGTGATGAGGATGAGGGTGGTGCGGTTCTGGAAGCGGTTTTTCAGATCGGCGATGGTGCGCGCCTCGCTGGTCCGATCGAGGGCGGCGGTGATTTCGTCCAGGATGATGATTGGCGCGGGGACGCCGGAGATGCGTGCGAGTTCGAGTTTCTGGATTTGTCCGCCGGAAAGTTTTGCGCCCTGTTCGCCGATGGCGAGATCGAGGTCTACCGGGCGGCCGTCTGCGTAGAAACGCCATTCCTGCAACAGGGCGGCGAGGTCGTCTTCGGAAACTCTCGTGGGCGGATAGAGCGCGTTGTCGCGAAGGGTCCGGTTGAATAGACCTGTCGATTGCGGCGCGTAAAATGCAAAGCGGTGGCGCTGGTCCGGGGCGATCTGCGACAGGCAGGCGCCGCCGATCGTGACGGCGCCTTCATGGGGCTCGATCAGGCCGGCGATGATCTGCGCAAGCGTTGATTTCCCGGCGCCGTTGGGCCCGAAGATCACGGCGAAAGCACCCGCCGGGATGCGCGCTGACGCGTTCCGGATGATCCATTTGTCTCCATATCTGAAGCCGACATTGTCGAGGACGATCTCCGCCGGGCCGGAAGGCGCGGGCGCCGGGTATTTGGAGTGCGTTGTGGTGGGGGCGTTTATCGCGAGCGTTTCACCGATATTGGCGAGAGCGGGGCCAGCCTGACGCATGATGTAGCCGAAGCCGCCAAGCGGCAGCGCAAGGCGGAACGCATAGGCCTGGACCAGGACGAAGTCGCCGGGCGTCAGCGTTCCGGCCGCAACATCCTTCGCGCACAGGAACAGGAGCGTGGTTATGCCTGTGGCCAGCACAGCAAATTGCCTCATCGCCGTCCCGGCGATGAGGCGGGCGACCCGTTCATTGGCGGCGCGTCTGCGGGCCGCCGTTTCCGCGATTGTTGTGAGTTCATGCGGAATGGCGCCGCTGAATACGACGCGGCGGGCGTTGCGCAGAATGTCGCCGATGGTTTGGCCTTGCGCGGCGGCTTGCGCATTGGCGCTCTTCGCGGCCGTGTTGAATTGTTTTGCGCCGGCGATTGTCGCGACGCCATAGGCGGCAAGGATGGCCGCCAGCAGCACCGCATAGCGGAGCGGGATAAGCGCCGCGAGGACGGCGAGGCTGATCAGCATTTGCATGGACAACGGCGCGGCGCGCCAGAGCACGCCGTCGACGACGATCTGCAGGCTGAAGGGGAGGCGCTCAAGGTCGCTCTGCAGTTTTGTGCTGTCATTGCCGCCGCCGCGGGCGAGTTCGGGGAGCCGCGCGCCTGCGGCGCCAATCGTCAGACGGCGCGCAAGCGCGTCGACGATCCGCATGGTGAACACGAGTTTTGCGGCGGCGATTGCGTTGGTTCCTGCAAGGGCGATCACAAAGCCGGCGATGCAGAGCGTGAGCGGAACCGGCGCCGGCGCGCCGCCGGCGAGGCCGTCCACGGTGAGTTTCAGGAGCACCGGCGCGGCGGCGGCGAATCCGATCGCGGCGAGTTCGAAGCAAAGTGCGAAAACTACGTCGCGCCGCACGCCCGATGCGCGCTCAAGCATGAGACGAGCGAGCCGCGCGACGATGGCGCCGGTAGTCATGCCGTCTTTCATGGTGCCGATGTGGTCCTTGACGCGAACCGCCCATGTTGGCGTTGCGCGGGCGGCGGCGCTTCCACAATTCTCCGGCGCTGCGCGGCGGGGTGAGGTTTTTAAAGGAAAAGGCGGGCTTTGGGCCGGGCGAAGGCCCGTCCTCAGGAAAGAAAGTGGCCCTGCGGCCTTCGTTCTTTTCAACCTCAAACCTTTAGGAGACAGGCTCCATGACCGAGCACCAGTTCACCGCCGGCGACACGATCGACCTGCCGCTCTCGAAACTCATCATGTCGAAAGACAACCCGCGAAAGACCAAGGAGAAAGGCGCCGATCCCATGCTCGTCGCGTCGATTCGCTCGCGCGGGCTGTTGCAAAATCTCGGGGTCCGCCCGTCCGCGGCGAGCGCAGGAAAATTCGAGGTGCGGTTCGGCGAGCGGCGATTGAAAGCCTTGCGCGCTCTTGAAAAGGAAGGCCATTTCGGCAAGGCGGCAGTGTTTGCCTGCAAGATCTTGAGCGAGGATGAAGCCGAGGCGGATGAAGCCGCGCTTTCGGAAAACATCTCCCGGCTCAATATGAATCCCGTCGATGAATTCGAGGCGTTCCGCAAGCTGGAATCGAAAGGTCTCAGCGTCGCCGACATCGCCTTGCGGTTCGCGATCACCGAGCGCCAGGTCGCGCAACGGCTCGCGCTCGGCGACGCCGCGCCCTGCGTGCGCAAGGCCTTGCGCGAGGGAGCCATCAGTCTCGATATCGCCAAACTCTTCGCCGGTTGCCCCGATGCGGCGAAGCAGGAGCGCGTCTTCCGGGCGATCGACGAGCACGGCGTGTTCTCCCCTTATGCGGTGAAGCAGCGGCTATACGAGGGCATTGCGACGGCGAAAGACGATCTCGCCAGGTTCGTAACGCTTGACGCCTATGAAGCCGCCGGCGGCGCCGTTGAGAAGGATCTCTTCTCCGATGAAATCCGGTTGCTCGACAGCGAACTTCTCTATCGCCTGCGCGATCAAAAGCTCGAGCGCGAAGCCGAACGTCTCAAATCCGACGGCTGGCGCTGGGTCGAGGCGCATGAGGCCGCGTCCCATGACGTCCTCAGCGGGTTCACGCGCATTTACGGCGCACCCGTCGAGAAAACCAGCGCGCAAAAAAAGGAAATCGCCGCGCTGGAGGCCGAGCTTGAAAAACTTGAGGCCGAGGGGGCCGGCGATGAGGAATGGTCCGACGATCAGTGGGACCGCTTTGAAAAGCTTGAAGACCGGCTTGCGGAATTGCGCGAGACAGAGCGCCGATTCACGCCCGAGCAGAAAGCAGTGGCGGGCTGCATTGTCTTTCCGGGACGGGACGGCGTCTGCGTCCGCGAGGGACTTGTGCGCAAGGAGGATGCAAAAACAGCGAAAGCGATCATCGCCGACGGCGGCGACGAGACCTGCACAAAAAATGATACGCCGGTGGACGGGCCCGCCTATGGCGCGGGGCTCCAGCGCGATCTCGCAACGTTCAGGGCGCAGGCGCTGCAGGCCGCGCTCGCCGGCGATCCGGCGACAGCCGTCCTCGCCGCGCAGTTCATTCTGGTGCGATCAATCTTTGCCGATCCTTATGGAGCGCTGCCGGCGGGCTCCACCCTGTCTGCCTCGCCCGCTGATATGCGCGTTGCGAAAGGCGATCTCGCCGAAACGGCGGCCGCGTCCGTGCTTACGGACATCGAGAACCGTCTGCCAGTGGCGCGTATCGCCGGCGGCGATCTTGAAACTTCGTGGGCGGCGTTTCGCGAGCTTAAATGGGATAAGCGCGATGCGCTTGTGGCGCTTGCCTTTGCGCGCACCGTCGGCCCGATGGACGGCGCCGCATGTTTTCTTGAAATGCTCGGCTGTGAAATGGGCGCCGATCTGCGCCGCTATTGGACGCCGACGGGCGAGAACTTCTTTTCGCGGCTGAAGAAAGATCAGCTGGCCGCATTCTGCAAGGAATGTCTCGGCGATATCGAGGCGGCGCGCCTCACGAAAGACTTCAAGCTCAAAAAATCAGATCTTGTCGATCTTTGCGACGATCTCATCGCCGGGCGCAAACCGGTCCCGTCCGATGCGCGGGTGCGCCTCGACGCCTGGACGCCGGACGGCATGGGTTTCGTTGAACCGGACTTTAGGGCGCATGCGGACAATGAACCGGCGGGGCGCGAAAGCGTAGAGCCCGCCGCTCCGGCCGCCGCCTGAACGCCTCAGGCCAAAACGTTTTCAACCGCGCCCGCCCTTTGGCGGGCGCTTTTCATTTCAGGAGAACCATCATGAACGACAGACAGAACCGGAAACGGCGCGATATCGCAGGCGAGATCACCAACCGGATCATCGCCGCCATCGAGGCCGGGACGCCGCCCTGGAAACAGCCCTGGAAGAGCGCTTTTGGAAGCTTGCGGCCCTTGCGCAATAATGGAGCGCCCTACAGGGGCGTCAACATTCTGATCCTGTGGGACCGCGCCGGCGAGATGGGATTTGAAAACCCGCGCTGGATGACCTTCCGCCAGGCAAGGGAGCATGGCGCGCATGTGAAAAAGGGCGAGCGCGGCGTTTGCGTCATTTATTACGGCGCGACGACGAAAGAGGTTGAGTCCGGCGATGGCGGCGACGCGGAGCGGACCTTCCGCTTCCTGAAAAGCTATCCCGTCTTCAATGTGGACCAGATCGAGGACTTGCCGCCGCATTTTTACGCGCGCGAGGGCGGCGACGTGGCGCGAACGCCGCCGCCATCGCAGCGGCGGGCCTTTTTTGAAAGGATCGGCGCCGATGTCAGGCATGGCGGTGACCGCGCCTTCTATCATCGCGGCGAAGATTTCATCCGTATGCCGCCTTACGGGTCCTTTGACGATCCTGAACGCTATTTCGCAACGCTTGCCCATGAAACGGCCCACTGGACCGGCGCGCCGTCTCGCCTCGATCGCAAGAAGGGAAGACGGTATGGCGATGAAGACTACGCTTATGAGGAGCTCGTCGCGGAAATCGCCAGCGCCATGTTCGGCGCAGAGATCGGCCTTCCTCCCGATCATATCGAAGATCACGCCGCCTATGTGAACGCATGGCTGAAAGCGCTTCGCAATGACAAGCGCTGCATTCTCAAAGCTGCAGCAGACGCGCAGAGAGCCTGCGAATACATGATGACGCTGGCCTGCGGTCATCTGCCCGGAGCCGGATATCCTGCCGCAGCGGTTCAGCTAGAGTGCGCCGGCGCCGCCGGCGTTCCTGCTTGAGGAGGCGCGTCATGGGCTGGACATTCACAAACGCATATGACGGGCGCGGCGTGCGCGCCTATCTCGACCGCCAGTTTTCTTGCGACAACGAGGCGGGACGCTGGGAAATACTAAAGAGCGCGCTGGTGCAGATGCGGACCTATTACGCCGCCTGCCGCTGGAGCGACAAAAGATCGGGAACGGCCAGGGTTTTCGCGATCGTCGCGCTTGTCAAATACAACCCGCGCGACCGGGAAGGCCTGACGCTCGGCTGGAAGGAAATGGATGAGAGCATGGGCCCCTTCGAGGCGGCATGCCCGCTTGCCATCCTCGAGCTTCTCGATCCGCCGGACCCGCAAGGCGGCGGCGCCGACTGGCGCGCCCGCGTGCGTGACTATCACGCAAGGCGAAAGCGGCGGCCGAAGCCCGGCGAGATTGCCGTTTTTGCTGAAGCGCTTGTTTTTTCCGACGGGACGTCGGGCCGGCGTTTCCGCTGCGAAAAACTCGGGCCGCGCCGCATTGCCTTTCGCAATCTCGAAACCGGCGGGCTCTGCCGACTCCCGAAGATCGAAGAACGCGACTTCGTCATCGAGTGAAAGCGGCGCGGCCGCTTCAGTATTTCTTCCGCCTGTAAATCATGGAGGCTTCTCATGCGCGAAGCATTGACCGTCATTGGCTACGTCATCGCCGATCCGGAAGGGCGCTGTCCCGCGGCGCCTGAATTTCCATTCGGCCGTCTTGAAGAAGCGCTTGGCGAAGCGCGCGATCTCAATCGCGCCTTCGCCGAGGAAATCGGCGAAGGCGCCTATCGGGTGGCGGCGCTGTTCGCCAATGGCGCAGCGGCGCTTGTCGCGTGACTGATCCCGACTCCTGGAAAAGCCGGGCGCCGGGCGGGGCCGGCGCTGCGCGCGCGAAAGACATCTCCGCGCGTCTTGCGTCGCGGGCCGAGGAGGTCTGCCGCGTCTATCTCTCTAACGGGCGCCGCACGGGCAATTACTGGCAAGTGGGTGACGTCGAAAATGCAAAGGGCCGCAGTCTCTGGGTGCGTCTTGGCGGCGCCGGCCAGCACATCGGACGCTGGCGCGATGAGGCCGAGCCCGATCGCCATGGCGATCTTCTCGATCTCATTCGCTTCAATGGCGGTTATGCGCGCCTGTCGGACGCCATGAAAGAAGCGGAGCGGTTCCTCGGGCTGCCGCCGGTTCAGGTGCAACACGGCCAATCTTTCGGGCGGCCGCAACGGGACGCCGTCAAAGCGGCGCAAAGGCTGTTCGGCAGGGGCGAAGCGCTCGCCGGAACCTTCGGCGCCGCTTATCTCGCCTCGCGCGCCCTTTCAGCGCCGCCCTTTCATGCGGTGAGGTTTCTTGCCGACGCCATGTTTATCGGCGATGACGGCGTCCGGCGCGAGCATCCAGCGCTTCTCGCCGCCATCCGCGATCAGGACCGCGCCGTCACCGGCGTGCACCGGACGTTCATCGGCAAGGACGCCGCCGGACCTCACGTTCTCGCCCGGCGCATCCTCGGCCGCGCAAAAGGAAACGCCGTCTGTCTTGGCGGCGCCGGAGGCGCCGCGCTTGTGGGCGAGGGGATAGAAACCGCGCTGTCGCTCGCCGCGATGCTTGACGGCGTTCGTCTTTATGCGGCCCTGTCGGCGGCGAAACTTGCCGCCTGGCGATGGCCGCAGGATATCGGCCGCATAATCGTCGCCGTGGATAATGATGCGAACGGCGCCGGCGAGCATGCGGCGCGGCGCCTGATGGCGCGCGCAGCGGCGGCGTCATTGCCGGCGACCGCCCTGTTTCCGCGCCGCGGCGACTTCAATGACGATTTGAGGGCGGACGGTTTCCAGGCGCTGCGTCAGCGGATCATCGATCAAACTGCGCACGTGCTGAGGTGACAGTCGTTTGCCTATGCGCAAAATATGCGAGGTTCGCTTGGTTGACCCATCGCCGATGAAGGTGAGGACTACCAAAAAGGAAAGACCTACGCCGCGCGATCGCGAAAAGGAAAGAAGGCTCCGCGCAAAGCGCCTGCCAGGAAGGGCGGCGCCGGTAAAAAGTCCTCCACATTAAAATTCACACCGCCGCAGCTTGCGACGCTGCGGGACGGTCCTCCGCAGAGCGACGCCTGGCTGCATGAACTCAAATATGACGGTTATCGCATTCAAGCGCTTGTCGAAAGCGGCGCCGTCAGGCTGATAACCCGCAATGACAAAGACTGGACCCACCGTTATTCGCCAATCGCCGAAGCGCTGGCGGAAATCGATGCAGATAACGCCATCATCGACGGAGAACTCGTCGCCGTCGATAAAGACGGGCGCAGCCGGTTCGGCCTGCTCCAGAATGCGGCTGGCGGCGACGCTGTAGAGTTGCGCTATTACGCCTTCGATCTTCTCTTTCTGAATGGCGAGAAATTAACAGGCGAGCCGTTGCATAGGCGCAAAGAACGCTTGAAACCTCTGATAGAGAAGGCGGCCTCGCCGCTTTATTACAGCGACCACATTCAGGGCAGGGGCGACGAGGTGATTCGTAAGGCCTGCGCCATGCATCTCGAAGGCATCGTCTCCAAGAAAAAGGATGCAGCATACCGGTCAGGGCGGGGAACCACATGGATCAAATCGAAATGCGTCGGCAACGACGAATTCATCATCGCCGGCTACCGCGAGTCCGACAAGCGCGGCCGCCCGTTTTCGTCCCTGCTGCTCGGCGAATATGCGGGAGATACGCTTATCTATCGCGGCCGCGTCGGAACGGGCTTTGACGAAGCGGCGCTGGAAAAACTGTACAAGAAGATGCGGCCGCTTGAACGTAAGACCAGCCCTTACGGAACCACGCCGCCGGAAGCCAAGCAGGATGCGGTGTGGGTGACCCCGAAGCTGGTCGCCCAAATCGCGTACACGGAAAAAACATCTGATGGCAGACTGCGCCATCCTAGTTTTCTGGGGCTGCGAGACGACAAACCGGCCGAAGAGGTGACGCTTATGGCGCGTGATGAAAAGGACGAGGCGACGGAGCTGTGCGGCGTGCGCCTCACGCACCCTGGCCGTGTGATGTATCCGGGGCAGGGCGCCACAAAGCAGCAGGTGGCGGAATATTATTTTGAAAATGCTGAACGGATTTTGAAATATCTGAAAGGGCGGCCTTTAAGTCTCGTGCGGTGTCCGGCGGGACGTGAAGATGAATGCTTCTTTCAAAAACACCATGGAGCGTCCGTCCCCAAGGAGCTTAATTCCATCAAGATTATGGAAAAGGATGGCAAGACGGCGCGCTATCTAATGATTGACGACGTCAAAGGCCTGGTCGCTGCGGCGCAAATTGGCGCGCTCGAACTTCATGTCTGGGGCGCGCGCGCCGACCGCGTCGAACGGCCTGAACGCGTGGTGTTCGATCTCGACCCGGCGGACGGCGTTTCTTTTTCTGCTGTCAGGGACGCCGCGGTTGAGTTGCGCGATGTTTTGAAGGCTGCCGGACTTGAATCGTTTCCATTGCTGACAGGCGGCAAAGGCGTCCATGTGGTCGTTCCGATAGAGCGGCGGCGCGAATGGCAGGACGTGAAAACATTCGCCAAAGGGCTGGCGCAGAAACTCGCCGGCGCTTCCCCGGCTCGTTATATCGCCAAGTCCTCGAAATCGGCGCGGAAGGATAAAATCTTTGTAGATTGGCTGCGCAATGAACGCGGGGCGACGGCGGTCGCGCCTTATTCGTTGCGGGCGCGGCCCGGCGCGCCGGTGGCCACTCCGGTGTCGTGGCGCGAACTCCGCAAAATCGAGGCGGCCAACGCTTTTACGCTCGACAATATCGGGGCCCGGTTGGCGCGTCTGAAGTCAGATCCGTGGGAGGGATATGACGCTCTGCGTCAATCCATCACGCAGAGCGTATTGGATTTCATTCGCTGAAAACGGAGCCGGCATGAGCGACAATAAAAAAATCCGCATCGCCCAGGCGACCTTGTTAACGTTTGTGGCGCTCAGTATGTCGATGGCGATCGCCCATCTTCTGGAAATGCCTACGCGGCTGGATTATCCGCTGGAGCTTTGGGTTGAGGTCACTTTCGTTCGCGGAACGTATCGGATGTTCGGCCCGCCTGTGAGGGCTGCAATTGAGGGCGTGGCCTGGATCGCCGCATGCGTCTATGCTTTCAACGCATGGCGTTGTCATGGAAATTGGAAACCGGCTGCGGGAGCGGCGTTTCTCATGGTCTCAGCGCACGCAGTCTGGTGGAGTTTTGTCTTCCCTGCAAATCTGGCGTTTGCGCAAATAGCGCCTTCAATTCCAGCAGACGGCGCCAGCTTGAGGCTGCAGTGGGAGATAAGCCATGCTGTTCGGGCATTGCTTCAGTTTGCTGCATTTATCGTGCTTGCGATCACATTTACCCGCGCGCGATAACCGCTTTCCAGCGCCCGGCGTTAACTTTTTGATTTTTTCTTTTTCGGCAGATTTTTGCGGTCGGTCGATGCGAATTCCTTCAGTTCTTTTTTGTCCATCGACTCATACATCTCTTTTGAAGCGCCTTTGAGAGAGGTTTTTTTGCGGTCGCCGCGCTTTGCAGACAGGGCGGCTCCGGCGGCTTGTTGCTGGGCTTTGGATTTTGCGGGCATTGAAGTCTCCATTACTGTGGCAAGACAATAAGGCAAGAGCCGCATAATTGGTTCCCTGTCCGGAACGAATATGAGACTTGAATGTTTCCTGTTTATCTTTCGGGAGACCTCCATGACGAAAAAGAAACCTGCCCAGGAACAGTCACGTCAGCCCGGCAGTGAAAACGAGATGCATCCGCGCCCAGATTTTGAGCCGCGTTTCCCGGGCGCCAAACGGCTGGACGGCAAAGTCGCCATCATTACCGGCGGCGACAGCGGAATCGGCCGCGCCTGCGCGGCTTTGTTCGCCCGCGAAGGGGCCGACATCGCTATAGTCTATCTCGAAGAAGACGAGGATGCCGCCAAAACCCAGAAACTTGTCGAGGATGAAAAACGCGAAGCCTTGCTGATCAGGGGCGACATCGCCGACCCGAAAGTCTGCAAGCTTGCGGCGGACGAAACCCTGAAAGCGTTCGGCCGCATCGACGTCCTCGTCAACAACGCGGCGGAGCAACACCCGACAGACGACTTTGAATCGATCACTCCGGACCAGATACGGCGAACTTTCGAAACCAATGTTTTCGGATATTTTTACATGACGCAGGCTGTCCTGCCGCATCTGCAGGAAAGATCGACGATCGTCAACACGACGTCGATCACCGCCTATCGCGGCAGCAAGCATCTCATTGACTACAGCGCCACCCGCGGCGCCATTACATCCTTCACCCGGTCCATGGCGCAGTACTGCGCCCCGAAAAAAATTCGCGTCAACGCGGTTGCGCCAGGGCCGATCTGGACGCCGCTGATCCCGGCGAGCTTCGATGCTGAAAAAGTCGAGAATTTCGGTTCGGACCAGCCGCTGGGCCGGGCCGGCGAGCCCAATGAAGTCGCATCCTGTCACCTTTTTCTCGCCTGTGAGGATAGCTCTTATATGACTGGCCAGGTGCTGCATCCCAATGGCGGAGAGATCGTCGGCGGATAGGCCGGCTGTATGGTCCCGTGTCAGGTATTCTCAAATCTCTTTCCGAAGAAAAGAAATGGACAGGCCCCGCCGCCAGCGCGCTCGGCTTTTTCGAGGGATCGTTCGTCATCTTTCCCATGGAGCCGCTGTTCATTCCCATGATGGCGACTCGCCATCGCAGAGCCTGGGTCGTCGCCCTGTGGCTGCTTGGGGGGAATGTCCTGGGCGCCGTGCTCATGTACGCCGCGGGCGCATTTTTCCTGGAGCCGGTCGCCGAGCCGCTGTTCCGGCTCCTCGGCGTTGAACAAGAATACGAACAGGCGAGCGCCGATCTTGAAGAAAACGCCTTTATCTCGCTGTTTCTTGTGGGCGTGACGCCGTTTCCGTTTCAGGTCGGGACGGCGGCGGCAGGCGCCGTGGGCGTACCGCTAGCCGTATTCCTGGCGGCGGTGTCGCTATCGCGGGGAATTCGATACATGGCGCTTGCCGTCCTGGTTATGGTGATCGGTTCGCAGGCGCGAGACTTTATCGAACGCAATGAACGCGCCATACTCCTCTATGGGGTTTTGCTTTTCATTTTGCTTGGCGCAGCCACGATATTCCTGAAACCTAGTTGACGACAAAGAACCCGTCCTCTCCCTGCTCTTGATAAAGAGGCATAAGAATGCGCCCATTGCAGGGCGCCAGGACGTCGCCCCGCCGGTCACGGGCCAACCGTTGGCCCTCCTGGACTTTCTGGAAGCTGACAAAGCCCGCCAGCATCGTGAACTGATCTTCGCTTTTGATCGAATGCCGATACGAGAAGCTATAGCTCTCTGTAGTTGGACAATGCGCCTTCAATGCTTGAGAAATTCGCCGGCGTTTCTCTTCGCTCAAGGGGGAGACCTTCATATAATGTGCGACAAGATTGAGAAAATGCACGCCATTCTCCACAGTTGTGGGTTCATGAATGCAGCCGATTTCGCAGGTAACTGCTTTCCATCCTTTTGATACCGCGAATTCAACTAATGTTCCGGAAAACATTTTCTCAAAGCCAGTGACATGAGGCACGGGAATTTGTTCGGCAAATGGCCAGGCTTCAAACCCGCTTAATGCGCTGACATAGGGCGGCGCGTGGGCAGACGTGCCGTGAAGGTCGATCAGCATCACATCGTCGTGTTCGCCCTTCAGCTTTTCCAGAGCTTCAACAATATCCTCCGCCTCATGCGCTTCAGGCGCTTCTACGGCGCCGCTATTGAAGGCGCGGTTGAGATCATGGGAACAATATCGCTTCCCGGCGCGCAGAGCGGATAAATTTCCGATCATGCCGACAATGGCGCCGCGTTCCGGTTCAGCTTTTTCCAGAAAGGCGTCGAGTGCAGCAACCGTATTGGTTTCGTTGCCATGCAACCCGGCCATGATAACCAGGAGCGGTCCGGGCGCGCCGCTATCTTTTTTTTCAAGAATGCGATGCAAAGACACGGCGCGGTCAAAAGCGACCACAGACTTCTGGTCCTGTTCGGGACCTTCATTTACGGCGGCCGAAAGGGCTTCACTGACAGTCTGGAGTTTTTGGAGCTTCGCCCGCTCCAGGTCTTTGCGAGTGAGGGTATGGCGATCTCCTTGCTGGTCGAGGGCGGGCAAAGCATCCGTTTCTTCCCACCGAAACCGGTGCTCGGCGAGCGCCAGCGCGTCTTCCGCCCGCAATGGCGCACGCTCGCGCTTCTTCGCGGAAAGATGATGACCATAGCGGGAAGGAGAGGTGTGCAGAGCGGGCCAGTCCGAGACAGGGAGATTTTCTCTGCCCAGCTCGGACATCGCCTCGGTCAGCATGCGATTGCTGTCGCCGAGCTCATAGTCTTCTCGAAGATGTCGAAAATTATCGAGCATCCAACGGCTGGCCGTCTGTCCGGTGCGAGCGCGGTTCTCGATCGGGCGCAACTGCCAGTCTGCGTTTGCAACGCCGACTTCGCCGAGTTTCTGCGATGCCAGGGGAAGCAAATCGTCCAGCAATATGCGGCTAATGCTATGGGTTTTGCCGTCGAGCCAGCTAACCTGGCATTCCATCCCGTCGCGCGCGGCGCGCTTGAAGTTTTCTTTTACCTTTGAAAATGGCAGCTGTTCGGAAAGCTCGACGCCACGCTCGGCGCCTGCCGCCATTAACCCCCACCATAGCGCCGCATTCGCGATTTCATCACGAAGAGCGAGGCCTGCGGGCAAGGCGCGGCTTTCGATGCGAATATTGGCCGCGTCGGACGGATCGAGTCCATAACATAAACGATTCCAGCGGTAGACAGTGCTGTTAAAAAACTGGAGATACGGCAGCGACAAGTCGCCTTCCCTCAAAGATAGCGATTTTGGCGCGATGGCCGGACGATATGCGGCGAGATCTTCACGCCAGATATCCATGATTTCATCGATCCACCCCGATCCCAGACTTGCGCGGGGCGGCTCGTCATCAAAGGCTTCGAGGTGACGCCGGCGGATATCGCTCGTTTGTTCAAACAGGGATATGCGTGTCTCATGCCAAAGACGTTTTCCAAGAAATAGCGGCGAACAGCAGGCTGCGGCAAGACATGGCGCAGCGATTAATTGGCTCCAGTTATATTCTGCGGCCGCCGTTTCGGGCGCGAGTTGCCAGTGTAATTGCAGACTGGTGAAGACCCCGCCCAGGACGCTGTCTGCATCGCGAAGGACAAGATCATCAATCCCGTGGAATTGATATTCATATTCACCGCGTTCTTTTATGCTGTGGCGAAGCTCATAAAGCTCCTGATATCGCGGCGTCCGGGTGAGGGCGTCCGGGCCGATGTGCTCATGGCGAAGCGAGGGCAAGATCGAACACAGGATGGTCCGAGCGCCAAACTCATCTGCAATCTCGTCAATTTGTGGCAGACGGGCAGATAAATTTTCGTTCAGATCGGAAAGAACATTTTCGTTGAATGGCTGGGGCGGCAAAGCGATTTCAAAATTGAACCGCGCATACTCTTCCGTGAAAACCGGATCGGCAAGTCTGCTGATGAGCTTGTCCCCGATATTGACTGGCTCGTAGCGCTCTTTGTCGATTAGCTGGAGCTCTTGCTCCACGCCAACGCGTTCTCCGCTTTGTCCGCTAACTTTGTTATCAGCAATGAGCGCATCGAATGTATCGAGATCCTGCAGGATCTTTGCTTGAAATTCGCGACGATCCTCCGCGGCGTTCAGAACAAGCATGTTTTGGGACTATCCTTGCGATGCGGCCCCATTAACCCGAACGTGGTTGACCGCCCGGCCATGTCCCGCGAATACAAAACCCACGGTTGCCGGGTTTTGCTATGTCGCCATCGGGACAGCCATAAGCGAGCAATTTTTTCTACAGACTCTTCCACATGGCCTGAACGCCATATAGTTGCGAATGTTCCCATCTTTGGCGGATTTTAATATTGCGCCCAACCGCAAGAAGCCTAAAGGTTGAAACTCTTCGATGTGGTTGTCATCCGCGCGCGCAGGCATGCGGATCAGGTCAATGGCGAGACCGGCGACACTGGAGGCGTGCTGAGGATTTTTTGCGAATAGCGATCCGGACGTCCCCTAAGGAGCAAAGTGCTCTACGCGATTTCGCGGCTGCACCGCTCTTTCCCGGGATAATCGGGCAATCCGCCATCCTCCTCAACACACCTCATACGCCCGCAAATAACCCCGAATAACCGCCAGTGACGCCGGCGCGCCGGCGATGCGATCATCGGTTCTGGAAAAAGCGATTTTACGCGAGGCCAGAACCGATCATGACCCCGACAAAAATACTTATAGGACAAGCGTTCGTCGTCGTGCTGATCATCGCGGCGGCGATGCCTGCCGCGACCCAATATGTGGCCTCGGCCTTCGGTTTCGATCCGGCGCTCGGCGCGCCATGGTTTCAAATCGGAGATATGCCCTTCTATTACCCCTGGCGCTTGTTTGAGTGGTGGTACGCCTATGAGGCTTACGCGCCGGACATCTTCATGCAGGGCGGCGCCATTGCAGGCGCCGGCGGCATGCTCGGCGCCGCCGCCGCGATTGCTGGTTCGGTTTGGCGCGCCCGGCAGCAACGCAATGTCACCACTTACGGGTCTGCGCGCTGGGCGAAGCGCCGGGATATCGCCGCCGCTGCGCTTTTC